>Ga0213820_1000004_pt1 | contig 529909 bp, 433 predicted proteins | sample MC6MC0910MG_FD_179889 | JGI IMG/M metagenome (GOLD analysis project Ga0213820, IMG submission 179889) | Enriched soil aggregate microbial communities from Iowa State University, Ames, United States - MC6-MC0910-MG | ecosystem: Environmental > Terrestrial > Soil > Unclassified | place: USA...
GCTCGTAGTTGCTGCCGCCGATCAGGTTGGCGTACTCGTTGGACTTGAAGTCCGACAGGCGCACGATCACCGGGTTCGGGGCCACCGAAGCGGTCAGGGTGGCGATGCCTTCGGCCAGACGGCCGACATAGAAGCTGACCGGATCCGCATAACCGGCGATCTTCTCGTCGATCTTCTTCTTGGTCGCCGCATCCTGGCGATCGTATTCCAGCAGCGCGTTCGGGTGGATGCCGATGTGGCTGGCGATGATCATTTCCAGGCGGGCCAGGCCGATGCCGGCGTTCGGCAGCTGGCCGAAGTCGAAGGCACGTTCCGGGTTGGCCACGTTCATCATGATCTTTAGCGGCGCCGGCGGCATGTTGCCCAGGTCCGTGGTGGTGCGCTCGAACTCGAGGATGCCGTCGTAGATGAAGCCGGTGTCGCCCTCGGCGCAGCTGACGGTCACCTGCTGGCCGTCCTGGATCAGCTGGGTCGCGTTGCCCGAGCCGACCACGGCCGGCACGCCCAGCTCACGCGCGATGATCGCCGCGTGGCAGGTACGGCCGCCACGGTTGGTTACGATGGCCGAGGCGCGCTTCATCACCGGCTCCCAATCGGGGTCGGTCATGTCGGCGATCAGCACGTCGCCGGGCTGCACGCGGGCCATGTCGTCCAGCGACTTCACCACGCGGGCGGTGCCGGCGCCGATCTTGGCACCCACGGCGCGGCCTTCGGCCAGCACCTTGCCGTCCTTCTGGCTCAGCGCGAAGCGTTCGATCTGGGTGGCATGGCCACGCGACTTCACGGTCTCCGGGCGCGCCTGCACGATGAACAGCTTGCCGCTGACGCCGTCCTTGGCCCACTCGATATCCATCGGGCGGCCGTAATGCTTTTCGATGACCAGCGCCTGCTTGGACAGTTCCTGCACGTCCTCATCGCTGATGGAGAAGGTGTTGCGCAGCTCGGCCGGCGTGTCTTCGATGCGCACGCGCTCACCGGGGACATCCGAATAGACCATGCGGATCGCCTTGCTGCCCAGCGAACGGCGCAGGATCGCCGGCTTGCCGGCAGTCAGGGTGGGCTTGTAGACGTAGAACTCGTCCGGGTTGACCGCACCCTGCACGACCATTTCACCCAGGCCGAACGAGGAGGTGACGAACACCACGTCGCGGAAGCCGGACTCGGTGTCCAGCGTGAACAGCACGCCGGAGGAACCCACGCCCGAGCGCACCATCAGCTGCACACCGGCCGACAGGAACACGTCCTCGTGCTTGAAGCCGTGGTGGACGCGGTAGGCGATCGCGCGGTCGTTGTAGAGCGAGGCGAACACTTCCTTCACCTTGAGCACGACATCGTCGGCGCCGGTCACGTTGAGGAAGGTTTCCTGCTGGCCGGCGAAGGACGCATCGGGCAGATCTTCGGCGGTGGCCGAGGAACGCACCGCGACCGCGACATCGCCGCCGCCGTTTTCGCTGCACAGCTTGGCGTAGGCAGTGCGGATGTCCTGGTCCAGCGCCGGGTGGAGCGGGGCATCGATCACCCAGCCGCGGATTTCCTTGCCGGCGATCGTCAGGGCACCGACATCTTCCACGTCCAGCGTGGCCAGCTTGTCGAAGATGCGCTTGGACAGATCGTTATGGGCGATGAAGTCCTTGAAGGCTTCAGAGGTGGTTGCGTAACCGCCGGGGACAGACACCCCCAGACCGGCCAGATTGCCGATCATTTCGCCAAGCGACGAATTCTTGCCGCCTACGCGGGCCAGATCGGCCAGGCGCAGTTCGTGCAACCACAGGATGTTCTCGTTCAAGCGCGATGCTCCGTTTGGCCATCGCCCGAGGCGGGCTGGATGGCCACGTCCGTAGGAAGAAGCCGATATGATGCCGGGCAGACCGCTGTCGGCACAAGCTTGTATCGACAGCCTTTTTAAGCTTCGGAGGGGGTAAAAGCCGTATGTCGACGATCCGTCCGGTGTTCTACGTGTCCGATGGAACCGGTATCACCGCTGAAACCATTGGGCATAGCCTCCTGACCCAGTTCTCCGGGTTCAGCTTCATCACCGACCGGATGTCGTTCATCGATGATCCGGAAAAAGCGCGGGAAGCCTGTGAAAGGATCCGTGCAGCGGGCGAGCGGTACCAGGTCCGGCCCATCGTGGTCAGCTCCTGCGTGGACAGCGGGCTGAGCATCATCCTGGCCGAAAGCGGCGGATTGATGCTGGACGTGTTCGCTCCCTTCATCGAGCCGCTGGAGCGGGAACTGGCGGTCAACCGGCATTCCCGGGTCGGTCAGGCGCACGGCATGGTGGACTTCGAGACCTACCATCGCCGCATCAACGCGATGAACTTCGCGCTGACCCACGACGACGGCATCGCCATCAATTACGACGATGCCGACGTGATCCTGGTGGCCGTGTCCCGGGCCGGCAAGACCCCGACCTGCATCTACCTGGCCCTGCATTACGGGGTCCGCGCGGCCAATTACCCGCTGACGGATGAGGATCTGGAGCAGGACCGGCTGCCGCCGCGGCTGCGCCCTTACCGCAAGAAGCTGTTTGGTCTGACCATCGACCCGGACCGCCTGCAGCAGATCCGCCAGGAGCGTCGCCCGAACTCGCGTTATGCCAACCTGGAGACCTGCCGGCGAGAGGTCGCCGCCGCCGAGACCATGTTCCGGATGGAGCGGATCCCGACCCTGAGCACCACCCATACCTCGATCGAGGAGATCTCGAGCAAGGTGCTGGGCACACTGGGGCTGCAGCGCGAGATGTATTGATCCGGCACGCCGGCGTGAACCGGTGGCGGGCCGCCCCTTTGGCCGGGCCGCTGCCGCCCCCACGTTGGGAGATCAACGTGTAGGATCGACCCATGGCCCAGGCATCGCCCCGTATCGAACGCATCCCCCGGCTCAGCCGCCTGAGCTGGTTGATGGGCCTGTACGCCGAGAACTACCAGCACCTCGTGCGCCTGTTCGCACCGTCGGAACTGGTGCCCGGCAGCTACGTCTCCTCGATCGGCGATGGGCTGGATGTGCGCCTGGATGTGATCGAGTGCCACCGCTATACGGTCGAGCTGCGCCTGACCTACGACTTCGCCGATCCGGTCACCGGGCAGCCGGATCCGTCGGCCTATGTCCGCCTGTACCGCGACGCCCGGCAGGCCGAGACCACCCATTGCTACGTGGGCCGCCGCTGGCAGGATGTGGTGGGCATGTACCCGCCGCCGGCCGAGCTGATCAGCCACCGCATGCGGATGAACACCTTCCTCGGCAAATGGCTGGAGTACCTGGCCGAACGGGGTCACGGCGTGGCGACGTTGCGCCACGATGGCGCGGTGGCGGCACCGGCCGACGCGCGCCGCACCAGCCTGGTGCCCTGAGCCGTCCCCGGACGGATCACGCATAATCGGGGGTCTGTGTTCCCGAGCGTGTGCGAAATGCCCTATACCCCCATCGTGGCCACCCTGGGCTACGTGCTGTCCGCCGACGGCAAGCAAGTGCTGATGATCCACCGCAATGCCCGCCCCGGTGACCTGCACCTGGGCAAGTACAACGGGCTGGGCGGCAAGATGGAGCGCGACGAAGACGCCGCTGCCTGCATGCGCCGCGAAATCCGTGAAGAGGCCGGCATCGAGTGCGGCACCATGCGCCTGCGCGGCACGATCAGCTGGCCGGGCTTCGGCAAGAATGGCGAGGACTGGTTCGGCTTCGTGTTCGTCATCGATGACTTCACCGGCACGCCGCTGACCTCCAACCCGGAGGGCACCTTGGAGTGGGTGGACGTGGACAAGATCGACAGCCTGCCGTTGTGGGAAGGCGATCGCAGCTTCCTGCCGCTGGTCTTCGACGACGAACCGCGCGCGTTCCACGGGGTGATGCCGTACCGCGACGGCGCCATGCAGTCCTGGAGTTACACCCGGCTGTAGTGCCGGCCGGCGGCCGACGCTACCGACGCGCGAGCAGCAGGTGGAAGTGCTTGCTCACCGCGCGCCCGTCGTTGCTGCGCCCGCTTTCGTGATGCGCCCGCCAGGCCTGCACGGTCAGCCCGGCGCTGCGCAGGGCCTGCTCGACCTCGGCCAGTTCGTGCAGGTGGAAGCCATGCGCGGCGAAGGGCAGGGTGCGCATGAAGGCGGCATCGCCGAAAGCCAGGCAGAGCCGGCCGCCGGGGCGCAGCACGCGCGCCAGCTCGGCGAAGGCGAATTTCAGCTCGTCCCAGAAGTACAGGGTGTTCACCGCCAGCGCTGCGTCGACGCAGCCTGAGTCCAGCGGCAGGGCATGCGCATCGCCGAGGCGGACGTCGGCACGATCCTGCAGCCCGCACGCGACCAGCAGCGCATTGCCTGCATCCACCATCGCCGCGGACACATCGACCCCCACGTAGGCACTGTGCGGTGCGCGCAGCAGATCCGGTGCGAACGCAGCATTGCCGGGACCGATCTCCAGGATCTGCTCGCCAGCGGTGACCGACAGCAGGGCGATGGCGGCCCGGTTGAGGTCGCCGTTGCTGCGGTTCATGGACTCGGCCACGGCAAGCGCATGCTCGCCGTGCGGGTGGCGCAACTGGGCGGCCAGATCATCGGGGGAAAGCACGCGCAAGACTCCTGTCGGTGGGCGGCAGGACCTGGCGGCGGCGGAGTCCATCCGCCAGCTTAGCCCACTGGCGGCAGCGATGGGCGCCGGTGTGAAGGTCAATCGCGCGGCCACGATGAGGATCGGTGATCAACAAATCACCACGGTCGCGTCTATTGAGACTGAGTTGTCCACAGGGGGTGTGGATGACTCGTGGGCAAGTTTGTGGATAAGCCGCGTCGGCCCCCGCCGGTGCTCGCTGTCAAGATGGGTGGCCAAAAATTCACCGCAGGTCATCTTGGCGTGAACGCCGCGGCAAACCCGGGGTACGGGGGCGTAGGGTGGGCTGTCCGGGCGCGGGCCGCACGCGGTACTCTCTTGCGATTGCCGCCAACCGATCTTTCATGAAACGTCACTTCTCGATGTTGCGCGAGTTCCACCTGGCCGACTGGTTCACCCTGGCCAACGCGTTCTGCGGCACCGGGGCGGTCTTTGCCGCCATGCGTTATCTGCAGGATGGCGAGCGCAGCTATCTGCTGTTCGGCATGGCCCTGATCCCGCTGGCCTTCATTTTCGACGCGCTGGACGGGCGCATCGCCCGTTGGCGCAAGTCCAGCTCGACCCTGGGCCGTGAGCTGGACTCGCTGTCGGACATCATTTCCTTCGGTGTCGCCCCGGCCGCGCTGGCCTACGCCTGCGGCATGCAGGGCGGCTGGGACTGGCTGGTGCTGAGCTATTTCGTCTGCTGCGGCGTCAGCCGCCTGGCGCGCTACAACGTGACCGCCGAAGCCCTGGCCGGCGAAGGCGACAAGGTGCCGTACTTCGAGGGCACCCCGATCCCAACCAGCCTGGCGCTGGTGGTGGTGCTGGCCGTGGCGGCCAGCGTCGGGGCGACCGGCGCGGAGCTGTGGCTGGGCCAGTGGCAGCTCGGCCCGTGGCAGCTGCACCCGCTGGTGCTGCTGTTCGCGCTGTCCGGCTCGCTGATGATCAGCAAGACCCTGCGCATCCCCAAGCCGTGAGGCAGGGCAGCGCGGCATTGCTATCATCGTTTCCCGAGACGGGAGGACGGTCATGACCACGGCGGGCAGTGGCAGCGGCGCAGGCGATGTAGAAGCCCTGGCGCGGCAGTATTTCAGTGCCTGGGGTGATGCCCTTCGGCATGCTGCGGCACCGCCGGGACATGCCGCCGGCCCCGAGGGGCAGGGCAACTGGCAGCAGGCGATCGACTGGTGGGCGCAGATGATGCCCAACGCGGCCAGCGGCCCGGCCGATGAAGCCGTGCACCGCTTCCGCGAACAGGCCGGTGGCTGGTACGGGACCATGCAGCAGGTGGCTGCGCAGTTCGCCGGCCGCGACACCACCAGCGCGGAGGTCGCGCAGGCGTGGCGTACGGCGGTGCTGGGGCAGGGCGACGGGCTGCTGCAGTGGATGCTGCAAGGCGCGCGTGGCCACACTCATCCCGAGGGGCCGGACCTGCTGCAGCTGCTGGAAACCCTGCAGCGGCAGCTCGGCCCGTGGCTGCAGAGCCCGGCGTTCGGTCCCGGCCGCGAGCACCAGGCCCGCTGGCAGGCGTTGCTGCGCGCCCAGCAGGACTACCAGGCGCACTCGCGCGATTACGTGGAACAGATCAAACAGGCGCTGGACGATGCGTTCACCCTGTTCGAGCAGCGCTTGGCCGAACACGAACAGCCCGGCAACCAGCTCACCAGTGCGCGGGCGATGTTCGATCTGTGGATCGACGCGGCCGAAGAGGCGTACGCGAAGGTCGCGCTGTCCGAGCCGTTCCAGGCGGTCTACGCCGCGCTGGGCAATGCCCAGATGCGGTTGCGCGCGGCCACCCAGCAGGAAATCGAGCGGCTGACTGAAAGTTTCGGGCTGCCCACACGCACCGAGATGGATGCGGCGCATCGCCGTATCGCCGAGCTGGAGCGGCTGGTGCGGCGCATGGCCGGAGGTGCGGGCCCTGGCAGGCCGGCCACCCCGCCGGTTGCCCCGAAGAAGGCAGCCCCGAAGAAGGCAGTCTCGAAAAAGGCAGCATCAGCACAGAGCAAGCCACCCATGCGGGCGAAGGCGGCGAAAGCCGGCAACGCCGGCAAAGCTGCTGCAGCCACCAAGCCGCTGAAGCCCACCTCCAAGCCCCGGAAGCGCAGCGCATGAAAGGTCCCCTGGGCTTCAACGCCGAAGACCTGCTGCAGGAAACCCTGGCCATGCAGCGCAAGCTGATGGATGGCCTGAAGCTGCTGCCTTCAGTGGACGATGTCGATTACGGCGTGACCACCCGCGAGGAAGTCTGGCGCGATGGCAAGGTCACGCTGTACCGCTTCGTCGGCAGCGAGGCGCCGGTGCGCCGGACGCCGCTGCTGATCGTGTATGCACTGGTCAACCGGCCGTACATGGTCGATCTGCAGACCGACCGCTCGCTGGTGCAGAAACTGCTGGCGCTCGGGCACGATGTCTATGTGCTGGACTGGGGCTACCCGGATCGCTCCGAGCGCTACCAGACGCTGGAGGATTACCTGCTGCGCTTCGTCGATGGCGCGGTGGATCACCTGCAGGCGCGCAACGGCGGCGAACCGATCAACATGCTGGGCATCTGCCAGGGCGGCGTGTTCGCGCTGTGCTATGCCGCGCTGCGCCAGGCCAAGCTGGCCAATCTGATCACGATGGTCACGCCCGTCGATTTCCACACCCCGGACAACATGCTCTCGCACTGGGCGCGGCAGGTGGACGTGGATCTGCTGGTGGACACGCTGGGCAACATCCCGGCCGATCTGATGAATGCCAGCTACCTGATGCTCAAGCCGTTCCGCCTCAACGTGCAGAAGTACGTGGGGCTGCTCGACATTCTCGATGACAAGGATGCGCTTGAAGATTTCCTGCGCATGGAGAAGTGGATCTTCGACTCGCCCGACCTCGCCGGCGAGGCGTTCCGTGACTTCATCAAGCAGTTCTACCAGGGCAATGGCCTGATGCATGACGGCGTGCGCATCGGTGACGAAACGGTCGACCTCCAGCAGGTCACGCTGCCGGTGCTGAACATCTATGCCGAGCAGGACCATCTGGTCCCGCCGGATGCGTCACGCGCGCTGCGCGGCCGGATCGGCAGCACGGATTACACCGAGAGCGGTTTCCGCGGCGGCCATATCGGCATCTACGTGTCCGGCCGTGCCCAGCGCGAAGTGCCCGGTACCATCACCGGGTGGTTGGACGGGCGTTCGCAATGAAGCGCCACGCAATCGCCTGGTTGGCCGTGGGTCTGCTCGCGGTCGGTTCCGCCCACGCGGCGCCGAACGAGACGGCCCGCCGCGAGATCGCCGGCCTGATCGGCGCTGGAGGGCTCCAGTTGCCGCTTCCAGCGCAACGGCAGCTGGCACGATGCGCCCGAGGCGCGCGCCCACCTGCAGCGCAAGTACGACTACCTGTTGAAGAAGGACAAGGTAGATACCGCTGAGCAGTTCATCGAGCGTGCCGCCAGCCAGAGCAGCATGAGCGGCAAGCCCTACCGGATCGCCTGTCCCGGCCAGCCGGAGACGACTGCCGCCGTCTGGTTCGCCGCCCGGCTCAAGGCGCTGCGCCAACGCACCCCGTAGACACGGTTCGCGTTAGAGTCGGCCCATTCCGGCTCGAGACCCCGTGCATGAACACACCGCCGCGTCCGCTCTCCCGCTCGCTCAACGACCGCATGATCGCCGGCGTCATGGGCGGCATCGCGAATCGTTTCGGCTGGAACGTCACCCTGGTCCGGGTGCTGTTCGTGCTGATCTCCATCGGCTCGGCTGCCTTCCCCGGCATTCTGGTCTACCTGATCCTGTGGCTGTTGATCCCCAACGAGGCCGATTGAGCCTGCCGCCGGTGCTGCTGCGCGCGCTGCAGGGGCTTGGCGCGCTGTGGACCTCACCCAATACCCTGATCGGTCTCGCAGCTGGCACCGCCGGCATGCTGGCCGGTGCGCGCCCGTCGTGGAACGGGCGCGACTGCGCGATCGTGTTCCGCGAATTTCCGTGGGGGCCGGGCGGGGCGATCACGCTGGGCAACGTCATCCTGCACACGGGGCCAGTGCTCGATGTGCCGTGCCGCACCTACGCGCACCAGGCCGGTCACGCCACCGAGCCGGTGATCGGCCTGCACGATCACGAGCGGGCGCACGTCTACCAGTATCTGGTGCTGGGGCCGTTGTACCTGCCGGTGTATCTGCTCTGCGGCGGGGTAAGCGCGCGTAATCCGTTCGAACGCGCTGCAGACGTGTATGCGCTGCACGGGAAAGGCTGGTGGCCGCGATGACGTTATCTCCGCGTTAAATCCATGTAAGAAAAACGTCGACAACGCGACGTCATCTGCATGCAAAAAAACGTTATTAGCCTGCATGACGAACCAGTCAGGTTTGCCTGGGTAAGCTTGCATCGCTGTATCAGCAATAACGTTTCTGGAGGAACACATCACATGGCAATCGTTCTTTATGTCGGTGGTAGCAAGGATGGCGACAAGGGCCTGGTGCCCCATGGCTTCAGCAAGTCCCAGGCCGATACCGAGCTGGGCCGGGAGATCTACACCGAGCGGTTCATGGAGCTGCAGGGTGTAGGCAAGGTGCGGGTGATGGCGTTGGAGTCGATGCACGATGAGATCGTCCACCAGCGCGCGGCCGTGCATTACCGGTAAGCCAGCAGTACCGTAAAGGCGCCCGGTTGTCGCGGGCGCCCGCGCCGGCATCCCAGCCCCACGCACGGATGCCGGCGTGAACACAGGTTCCCTCGTGTGGTCACCGCCACGGGGCGACAGGTTCGGCCCGGACTGTCAACGGCTTTCCCCCGCCGCCCGGCATCGCCAGAATGGGTTCTTTCCGCAAAGCGGCTCCGGCCGGAAGCAATGCCTGACATCAAGCTCGCGCAGCAGATCGCCCAGACCATCGCCGATGAGATCGGTGCCCAGACCGCCCAGGCCCTGGCCGCCATCGCCCTGTTGGACGAAGGCGCCAGCGTTCCGTTCATCGCCCGCTATCGCAAGGAAGTCACCGGCGGGCTGGACGATACCCAGCTGCGCAACCTCGAAACACGCCTGACCTACCTGCGCGAGTTGGAAGACCGGCGCGCCGCGGTGCTGTCCAGCATCGATGAGCAGGGCAAGCTCAGCGACGAACTGCGCAACGAGATCCTGGGCGCGGACACCAAGTCGCGGCTGGAAGATCTGTACCTGCCCTACAAGCCCAAGCGCCGCACCCGCGCCCAGATCGCGCGCGAAGCCGGCCTGGAGCCGCTCGCCGATGGCCTGCTGGCCGATCCGGGCCTGGACCCGCAGGTATTCGGCGCGACCTTTGTCGATAGCGACAAGGGCGTGGCCGACGTCAAGGCAGCGCTGGAAGGCGCCCGCGCGATCCTGATGGAGCGCTGGGGCGAGGATGCCGCGCTGGTCGGCGAACTGCGCACCTGGCTGGGCGAGAACGGCGTGATCCGCGCGCGTGTCGCCGAGGGCAAGGAAGAGCAGGGCGCCAAATACCGTGATTATTTTGAGCACGCCGAGTCGCTGGCGAAGATTCCGTCGCACCGGTTGCTAGCGCTGTTCCGCGCACGCCGCGAGGAAATCCTGTTCCTGGAACTGGACCCCGGCAGCGACGCCGAGGCCGGCAATCTGTACGCCGAAGGCCGCGTCGCGCACAACGCGGGTATCCGCGATGCGGGCCGCCCGGGCGACCGCTGGCTGCTCGACGCCTGCCGCCTGACCTGGCGCGCGAAGCTGCACATGCACCTGCTGCTGGACCTGTTCAACCAGGCGCGCGAGAAGGCCGAGGCCGAGGCGATCTCGGTGTTCGGCGACAACCTCAAGGACCTGCTGCTGTCCGCCCCGGCCGGCCCCAAGGCCGTGCTCGGCCTGGACCCGGGCATCCGCACCGGCTGCAAGATCGCCGTGGTCGATGCCACCGGCAAGCTGGTCGCCACCGACACCATCTACCCGCACGAGCCCCGGCGCCAGTGGGACCAATCGCTGCACACGATCAAGCAGCTGTGCGTGCAGCACAACGTGGAGCTGATCGCGATCGGCAACGGTACCGCCAGCCGTGAGACCGACAAGCTGGCCGGTGAGGTGATCAAGGCGCTGGGTGACACCAGGCTGCAGAAGATCGTGGTCAGTGAAGCCGGTGCCTCGGTGTACTCGGCCTCGGAATTCGCGGCCAAGGAATTCCCGAACCTGGACGTGTCCATCCGCGGTGCGGTGTCCATCGCCCGCCGCCTGCAGGATCCGCTGGCCGAGCTGGTCAAGATCGAACCGAAGGCGATCGGCGTCGGCCAGTACCAGCACGATGTGGACCAATACCGCCTGGCGCGCGCCCTGGATGCGCGCGTGGAAGACTGCGTCAACGCGGTCGGCGTACACGTCAATACCGCCTCGGCGGCGCTGCTGTCGCGGGTGTCGGGGCTGTCGTCCACCGTGGCCGAGAACATCGTGCGCCATCGCGACGACAACGGTCCGTTCAAGCGCCGCAAGGACCTGCTGAAAGTGCCGCGCCTGGGCGAGAAGACCTTCGAGCAGTGCGCCGGCTTCCTGCGCATCGCCGATGGCGACCAGCCGCTGGATGCATCGTCGGTGCACCCGGAAGCCTACCCGGTGGTCGAGCGCATCGTGGCCGCCACCGCGCGCCCGATCAAGGCGCTGATCGGCGATGGCAGCTTCCTGCGCGGCCTGAAGGCGGAACAGTTCACCGACGAGACCTTCGGTGTGCCGACTGTGCGCGACATCCTGAAGGAACTGGAGAAACCCGGCCGCGATCCGCGCCCGGAGTTCAAGGCGGCACGCTTCGCCGACGGTGTCGAGGAACTGAAAGACCTCAAGGTCGGCATGATCCTGGAAGGCGTGGTCAGCAACGTGGCCGCCTTCGGTGCCTTCGTGGACATCGGCGTGCACCAGGATGGCCTGATCCATATCTCCGCGCTGTCCGATACCTACGTCAAAGACCCGCGTGACGTGGTCAAGGCCGGTGACATCGTCAAGGTGAAGGTGCTGGAGGTGGACGTGGCACGCAAACGCATCGCGCTGACCCGCCGGCTGGATGACACCCCGGCGCCGGCCAAGGCCCCCGGTGAGCGCGATGCGCGCCCGGCGGGTGGCGCTCGGCGGGAGGGCGGGGCGGGCAATGGTCCGCGCAACGGCAACCGCGGCAGCGCGTCCGGCCCGCGTCCCGGGAGCGCGGCACCGCCGGCCAACAATGCGCTGGCCGACGCCTTCGCCCGGGCCAAGCGCGGCGGCTGATCCCGCTGTCGGTGCCCGCCAGAGGCCGCCTTCGGGCGGCCTTTGGCGTTTTCGAGGGTCCCGGTGGCCGGGGGCACTTCTGGTTTGACGCGCGTTTACGCACACTTCCCGTTGAATGCCCGTAGGGTGGGTGGACGGCGGGGAGCCCAGATGACAGACGACCAGGCAGGACCGGGCAACCGGGCGGGCCGCAGCGCCGCTCACCGCGCTGGCGCAGGGCTGTGCGCGGCGTGTCGGACCGGGGCGCACGCATGAGCCGGCAACCGGATGCCCCGCTTGATGCGGCCGCCGCGCTGCGCGATATGGCCGAGCAGCGGCATCGGCTGGAAATGATCATCGAAGGTACCGCGGCGGGCACCTGGGACTGGGACATCGCGGGCAACCAGATGCGGGTCAACGAGCGCTGGGCGGAGATCGTCGGCTATACCCGCGAGGAACTGGCCCCGATCACGCCGGACACGTTCTTCCAGCTGGTGCATCCCGACGATCGGGCGCAGTCGGATGCGCTGCTCAACGAGCATATGGAGGGGCGCTCGCCGCACTACGACAGCCTGTGCCGGATGCGCCACAAGCAGGGCCACTGGATCTGGGTGCAGGACCGTGGCCGCGTCTACGAGCGCGATGCGCAGGGCCGCCCGCTGTGGATGGCCGGTGCCCACGCCGATGTCACCGAACTGCAGCAGGCCCGGCAGGAGGCGGCCAACATGCGCCAGCGCCTGCAGGCGGTGGTGGATGCCTCTGACGAGGTGGCCGTGATCGCCACCGATGTCGATGGCGTGGTCAACCTGTTCAACACCGGCGCCCAGAAGCTGCTGGGCTATCGTCCGGAAGAGGTCATCGGACGGGTCAATCCGGGCCTGTTCCATGACCCGGACGAGATGCGCGCCTATCTGCAGCCCCAGGTGGGCCCGGAGGGGCGCATGCCGACCATTTTCGAGGCGCTGACCGCGCGCGCCGCGCAGGGCACCTGGTCGCACCAGTGGACCTTCCTGCGCAAGGATGGCGAGCGGCGCCAGGTGCGGCTGTCGATCAGCCCGCTGGACTGCGCCGGGGGCAACCGGATCGGCTACGTCGGCATGGCCGTCGACCTCACCCCGCTGCTGCAGGTGCGTGAGCAGGCGTTCGTCGCGGCGGAGAAGTTCGCCGGGGCGTTCTCCTCGGCCGCGCTGGGCATGGCCCTGGTATCGCTGGAAGGGCGCTGGCTGGACGTCAACGATTCGCTGTGCGGCATTCTCGGCTACACCCGTGCCGAACTGCTGCAGATCGATTTCCAGACGCTGACGCATCCGGACGATCTGCATACCGACCTGGCCCTGCTGGGCGACCTGCTGGCCGGGCGCCGCGAGCACTACCACATGGAGAAGCGCTACCTGGGCAAGGCCGGCAACCTGGTCTGGGGCCGGCTGTCGGTGTCGCTGGTACGCACGGAGAATGGCGAGCCGCTGCATTTCGTCTCGCAGATCCAGGACGTGACCGCCCAGCGGCTCAGCGGCCAGCAACTGCGTGAATCCGAACAGCGCACCCGCGTCACCCTGGACGCGGTGGCCGATATGGTGCTGACCCTGGACCTGCACGGCGGCATCCAGTACGCCAATGCTGCGGCCACCCGCGCGCTGGCCGGGGAGGGTGCCGAGGCCCTGGCCGGCAGCCAGCTGCAGGAGGTGATGGAACTGACGACCGAGTACGCGCCGCGCTCACCGCTGGATGTGGCCGTGCTGCTCGACCCGGACAGCAATGCGGTCGACCTGCATTCGGACCTGCTGCTGTCCGTCGGTGCGCACCTGCTGCCGGTCGACCTCACCCGTGCCTGGCTGCGTGATGAGGACGGGCAGATCAGCGGCGCGGTCTGGGTGATCCGTGACGTCACCCAGCAGCGCGCCCGCCAGCGCGAAGCCCGGCACCTGGCCGAGATCGACCCGCTGACCGAGCTGAGCAACCGGCGCGGCTTCGAGGCGCACCTGCAGCAGGCCATCACCCGGGTCGCGCGGACCGGGCAGTCGGCCTCGTTGATGTACATCGACCTGGACCACTTCAAGCCGGTCAACGATACCCACGGCCATCTGGCTGGCGATGCCGTGCTGTGGGCGGTGGCCAGCGTGCTGCGGCACGGCGTGCGCGATTCGGACATCGTGGCGCGGCTGGGTGGCGACGAGTTCGCGGTGATCCTGGCCGGCTGTTCGCTCAAGCGTGCCCGCCGCATCGCCAGCGATCTGCTCGAGGCGATGCGCGGGCTGTCGATCCCTTGGGACCAGCGGCGGTTGAGCGTGGGCGCCAGCATCGGGATCGCCCCGCTGTTCGGGGGGATGAGCGTGGATGACGCCGTGGCCGCGGCCGACGCCCAGTGCTACCGGGCCAAAGCGATGGGGCGCGACAACGTGCAGGTGGAAGCGCAGGCCCTGGGTGCCATTGACCCCCTCGATGCCCTGGATGCGAGCGAAAGTGGTGAGTGACGGCTGGCCGGGCCGTGCCCCGGCCCCGCCGGTTGATGGCCCTAAAGCTTTCAGACTGCCCGCCGTTATATGACTCGCAGTTGCTGCCTGTCTGCTCACGTGGATACCTGGCCGTACACCTTTATTTAATGGTTCATGTTCGCCGGCTCGCCCGGTGTTTGAAGCCCATCGAAGCAACGTCATCCCCACTGGCGATCTTCGTGAGTCCCAGCCAACGGAATACCGCCACCGGGCCATGGCCCGGCGCTGACCTATTCGCTAACCGGACACCGAGGTCTAAAGATGATTACTTCAGGCTTGCACACGCATGTGCCAGGTCGTCGCAGCGACGCCGACGCAGGCTCGTTGTGGCACTCGTTCACGGCGTTGTTCGTTTCCCGCCGCGCCACTGGCGGCACCACGGCAGCGGCTGCCCTGCAGCGGCAGGCCGAGCTGGAAGAGCAGGTCAAGGCCCTGCACCGGGTCCAGGCGGTGATCGAGTTCCATCTCGATGGCACCATCGTGCATGCCAACGACAATTTCCTGCAGACCCTGGGCTACACGCTGGAGGAGATCCAGGGCAGGCACCACGCCATGTTCGTCGATGCCGAGTATGCGAAGAGCCGTGAGTACCAGGATTTCTGGGCCAACCTGGGCCGCGGTGAGTTCAACGCCGGCCAGTACCGGCGGATCGGCAAGGGTGGACGCGAGATCTGGATTCAGGCGTCCTACAACCCGGTGTTCGACAGCGACGGACGACCGTACAAGGTGGTCAAGTTCGCGACCGACATCACCGCGCAGAAATTCCAGGCGGCCGATTTTGCCGGCCAGCTCGCCGCGATCAACAAATCACAGGCCGTGATCGAGTTCGACCTCGAGGGCCGCATCCTGGCCGCCAACGAGAACTTCCTCGCGGCCATGGGCTATGCACTGGAGGAGGTGCGTGGCCAGCACCATTCGATGTTCGCCGAGCCCGAGCATCGCCAGAGCGCCGAGTACCAGGCGTTCTGGGCCAAACTCGGCCGCGGCGAGTACGACGCCGGCCAGTACAGGCGGTTGGGCAAAGGCGGGCGCGAGGTGTGGATCCAGGCCTCGTACAACCCGATCTACGACATGAACGGACGCCCGTTCAAAGTGGTCAAGTACGCCACCGACATCACCGCGCAGGTGCGTGACACGCTGGCGCTGCAGCAGGCGGTCGCGCAGACGCGCGAGGTGGTGGCTGCCGCGCAGGCCGGCGATCTGACCGGCCATATCGCCACCCAGGACAAGACCGGCCCGATCGCCGAACTGTGCGATGGCATCAATGCGCTGGTCGAGGCGATGGCGGGGATCATCGCCCAGATCAAACTGGCCGCCGACACCATCGCGGTGGGTGCCAGCGAGATCGCCGAAGGCAACAGCGACCTGTCCGTGCGCACCGAACAACAGGCCGCTTCGCTGGAAGAAACCGCGGTGTCGATGAAAGGCCTGACCGCGACCGTGCGGCGCACGGCGGACAATGCCCGCCAAGCCAACCAGTTGGCCGGCGGTGCGGTCGAAGTGGCGGCGCAGGGCGGGCAGGTGGTCCACGACGTGGTCTCGACCATGTCGCTGATCAACGACTCCTCGCGCCGCATCGTTGACATCATCGGGGTCATCGACGGCATCGCATTCCAGACCAACATCCTGGCCCTCAATGCTGCGGTGGAGGCGGCGCGCGCGGGTGAGCACGGGCGCGGCTTTGCGGTGGTCGCCTCGGAAATCCGCTCGCTGTCGCAGCGTTCGGCCGAGGCCGCCAAGGAGATCAAGCAGCTGATCGGCGATTCGGTCGAGAAGGTCGGGGCAGGCACGCGCCAGGTCGAAAGCGCGGGACGCACCATGGACGAGATCGTGGTCAGCGTGAAGCGCGTGAGCGATCTCATGGCCGATATCAGCGCTGCAGCCCAGCAGCAGAGTGAAGGCATCGAGCAGATCAACCAGGTGGTCGAGCACATCGACGAGAGCACCCAGCAGAATGCCGCGCTGGTGGAGGAGGCTTCGGCGGCGGCCCGCAGCATGGAAGAGCAGTCCACGCAGTTGCTGCAGACGGTGGCTGCGTTCCGGGTGGCGGGGGTGTCGGGAGCGGCGCCAGTGGCCGCGCCGCAGGCGGCCAATGGCGCACATCCGACGCTTCGGCTGGTCTGAGCGGGTCTGACCAGCTGGATGTCAGAAGGCCGGACCTGTGCGGTCTGGCCCTCGTAGCCGCTTAGAGGCCGACCAGGCTTTCCACAGGAATACCCAGGTTCCGGTGCAGGTTACGGATCATGTTCAACGTCAACGCACGCTTGCCGTTGAGTACCTCGTAAACCCGATTGGGCTGGCCGATGCTGGGTACCAGATCCTTGGCGGTGAGCCCGGATTGCTCCATGCGGAATTTGATTGCCTCAATCGGGTCGGGCGGGGCAATGGCGTGGTGCTTGTTTTCGTAAGACTCGATCAGGGTGATCAGTACGTCGAATTCATCGCCCTCGGGGGTGCCGACTTCGGGAGGATGGTCGAAGTAGCGCGACACAGCTTTCAGTGCGACCTGATAGTCGTCTTCATTGCGGATGGGACGGATGTTCATGGGGTGCACTCCACCGAAGTCACATCGATTGCATCGTATTGGGCATGCGTGCCGATGAATTTGATGTAGACCGCTTGGTATTGATAGGCGATTGCGACTACGAGACGGTAGTCATTGCCTTTGATGTTGAACACGACGCGATTGTTCGCCACGAAACTGGCTGATGCGTAGTGATTCCGGATGTCCTGCGGCGTACGCCACTCAGCGTTCTTCGCCTCGTCGTACCAAGCCTTGAGAGCTTGCTCCGCTGCAGGGTACCTGGCCCAGAATCGCTCGAGTACGGGCTTTGCCAGAATTCGCATTCATACATGCTAGTCCCATTCTGGGACTGGTGCAAGGTCCGGCTGGCGGGATGCCGTCATTCACATACAAAACGCCCCGGATCCGTCGATCCGGGGCGTTCTGGTTTTCCATGGTGCCGAAGGTGGGACTCGAACCCACACGCTTTTAAGGGCGGCGGATTTTGAGTCCGCTGCGTCTACCGATTCCGCCACTTCGGCTGGCTGGCCGAGTAGTGTATACAAGATGTCGACGTTTGTGCAGACCTGAATGCTTAAGTTCCTGTCAGGGTTTCACCTACGCAGGACGCTATACTCATCGCGCTGAACCATACAGGGAGTCGTCATGAGCGCGCTGCAGGATCTTCGGGTGCTGGTGGTCGAGAACGACGAAATGAGTGCGGCCCTGCTGCAGATGCAGCTGGCGCAGTCCGGCGCGGTGGTGGTGGGGCTGGCCGCCTCGGTGTCCGAGGCGCTGCGCCTGCTCGGCGAGACCCAGCCACAGGTGGTGCTGCTGGATTATCGTCTCGCCAACAATGAAACCAGTGAAGCGGTGGCGGCAGCGTTGGCCGCGCGCCAGATTCCTTTCGTGCTGGCGACCGGCATGGCGACCGAGCATCTGCCCGAGGCCTTCCGGTCGGGCACCATCCTGACCAAGCCCTACCTGACGGCCGAGTTGAATGCCGCATTGGGGCGTGCACGCGTCGGCGATTCGGTCGCCGGTTGAGCGGTCCTCACGCCGCTTCGGCGTGCGCCAATGTCACCGGCTCGCGATCGTCCAGGATCCGGTACAGCGCAGCAAGATCCCGGGGGTCCGGGTTCAACCAGGCATCCAGATGTTCGCGCCGGATCGGCACGATGCAGCGGTCGTGGCCCGTACGCGACACATCGGCGGGTGGCTCGTCGGTGATCGCGGCAAACGACAACAGGCGGCCTTCCGGCCCTTCCCACTCCGACCACAGGCAGGCGATCAACAGATCGCGCGGTGGCTGCGGGCTGAACTCCAGCACCACGTTCTCGGCTTTCTCGCCCGGCGACAGCAGGCGCTGTTCCAGTGCATGCCGCGGCACGTGCTCGTAGAACGATTGCACCACCACCACGCCATGCCGGTGGCCGAACGCGGAGGCCCAGTACCCCTCCAGACTGTCCCGGCGTGCGTTGTAGGTGCCGGGATAGAGCACGTCGTTACGCGCGGGTTTGTCCGGCAGCCGGCATTGGTAGCGCATCGGCTTGATCACGCGCTGCCCCTGCTCGGAGACGATCACCGGCGCGTAAACCCCGGGGAAAATGCGGCTGTCGCGCGGCACCAGGCCGGCGCGCTGCAGGTCCAACAGGCGCGTCTGCGCACGTTCTATCCGATTGCCCGCGACGCGCACGTCGTTGCGCGCCTTCTGCGTGGGGCGTGCGGCCAGTTGCGCTTCGGCCGCCTTCAATCGCGCGCCCTGCAGGCGCAGTTCCTCGTCCAGCGCCTGCATCTCCTCGGCATGCCATTGCTGTATCCGCGCCACGATTTCCTGGCCCTGCGCCGTGCGGGCACCGGCGAAGCCGTCGTCCATCGCCTTGGGGGTTTTCGGGCGTTGCTTGCCGGCGTCGTGGGCATACAGCTGGGCGAACTCGTCCAGCGACAGCACGGCGCCGTACTCACGGACCAGCTTGGTGTAATCGGCGCGGATCTGGGCGGAATAGCACATGGCGGCGGAGCAGGGTGGGCAGAGGCACAGGATAGGCCGGTGGGTCGCACATCCTGCGAATACGTTCGGGCATGCTGAGCATCCATTCATAGCCGGATCCGTGTCATGTCGCTGCCCGCTGGTGTTCACTGCATTCCCTTGCCGCCCGGCGTGGAGGACTACCGCGCGCTGCGGGTGCTGGCCGGGTTGAGCCCGAAAACGGCCGAGGCGGCCGCACGTGGCCTGCCCAACACGGTCTTCGGCGTGAGCCTGCGCGAGGGCGACCGGCTGCTGGCCATGGGCCGGATCATCGGCGACGGCGGCTGCTTCCTGCAGGTGGTGGATATCGCCGTGGTCCCGGACCGCCAGGGGCAGGGCCTGGGCAAGGCCGTGATGGCCGAGCTCGACGCCTGGCTGCGCGCCAATGCTGTCGGTGCGTATGTCAGCCTGATCGCCGATGGGCAGGCGCATCGGCTGTATGCGCAGTTCGGCTTCGCCCTGACCGCGCCGCGCTCGGTGGGGATGGCGAAGGTGGTGGCGTAAGGCCCATAAACAAACAGCCCCGACCGAAGTCAGGGCTGTCTGTTTGAAGCTGGCGTCCCCACGGGGATTCGAACCCCGGTCGCCACCGTGAAAGGGTGATGTCCTAGGCCTCTAGACGATGGGGACGCGTTAAACCGAATTTTGGCTTCCATCGGACGGCCTGTGTCCGGAGAAGTGGTGGAGCCAGGCGGGATCGAACCGCCGACCTCCTGCATGCCATGCAGGCGCTCTCCCAGCTGAGCTATGGCCCCACAGTTGTGCTGCGAGCCGCCTATCATAGCGGCGGTTTTGCCGGATGGGAAGGGGTCATCAAACAAAAAGCCCCGACCGAAGTCAGGGCTGTCTGTTTGAAGCTGGCGTCCCCACGGGGATTCGAACCCCGGTCGCCACCGTGAAAGGGTGATGTCCTAGGCCTCTAGACGATGGGGACGCGTTAAACCGAATTTTGGCTTCCATCGGACGGCCTGTGTCCGGAGAAGTGGTGGAGCCAGGCGGGATCGAACCGCCGACCTCCTGCATGCCATGCAGGCGCTCTCCCAGCTGAGCTATGGCCCCACGTTGTACCGCGAGCCGCCTAGTATATCTGCCTGTTCACGTTTGTGGAAGCCTTTCGGACATCCGCATCGCAACCGCAGTAGACGGTGAATAAAAAGACCCGGCATGCCGGGCCTCGGTATTCGTCTGATGAGTGGCGTCCCCACGGGGATTCGAACCCCGGTCGCCACCGTGAAAGGGTGATGTCCTAGGCCTCTAGACGATGGGGACGCATGAAACTCATCAAATTGTTCAGCACACCCGAACGGCCTAAGGTCCGGAGTGGTGGAGCCAGGCGGGATCGAACCGCCGACCTCCTGCATGCCATGCAGGCGCTCTCCCAGCTGAGCTATGGCCCCACGATGCTGGAGGCGGAATTCTACGCGGCCGTGAAGCGTTCGCCAAGTCTTTTTTCTGAAATACCGAAGAAAGAATGCATGCGGAAAAAAACCGACCACGAAAAACAAAAAGCCCCGACCGAAGTCAGGGCTGTCTGTTTGAAACTGGCGTCCCCACGGGGATTCGAACCCCGGTCGCCACCGTGAAAGGGTGATGTCCTAGGCCTCTAGACGATGGGGACGCACGAAAACTTCAAATTTTGTCACTGCAATCTGATCGGCCTAATGATCGGATTGGTGGAGCCAGGCGGGATCGAACCGCCGACCTCCTGCATGCCATGCAGGCGCTCTCCCAGCTGAGCTATGGCCCCACGTCGTGAGGAGCGAAATCATAACGACGACGTTTTCGATTGGCAAGAAAAAAGTGAAGAAACATCGTCATCGATCGCGCTTCATTCGCCCGGCAGTCGCTGATGGCGTAGACGCAACGCGTTGCTGATCACCGAGACCGAACTCAAGCTCATCGCCACCGCGGCCAGCATCGGCGACATCACGATGCCCAGCGGGTACAGCACGCCGGCCGCAACGGGAATGCCGAGGCCGTTGTAGAGAAACGCAAAGCCCAGGTTCTGCCGCATGTTGCGCACACTCGCAGTGGAAAGCTGGCGCGCACGCAGGATGCCGCGCAGATCGCCCTTGACCAGCGTGACCTGCGCGCTCGACATCGCCACATCGGTCCCGTTGCCCATCGCGATACCCACGTCGGCACTCGCCAGCGCCGGCGCATCATTGATTCCGTCACCGGCCATCGCGACCTTGCGGCCCTGCGCCTGCAGCGAACGGATCAGCGCGGCCTTGTCGGCGGGGCGCATTTCGCCGTGCACCTCATCCAGGCCGAGTTCCCGCGCGACCGCTTCGGCGGTGGCGGCGCCATCGCCGGTCGCCATCACGATGCGCAGGCCATCGCGGTGCAGCTGGGCGATCGCTTCGGCAGTGGAGGCCTTGATCGGGTCGGCGACCGCGAGCAGACCGCCGAGCTGGCCGTCCACGGCGAGGTACATCACGCTCGCCGCTGCCTTGCGCAGCTGCTCGGCCGCCTCGCGCAGCGCATCCAGCGCGACGCCGTGTTCGTCCATCAGTGCGGTATTGCCGAGCAGCAGCGTCTTGCCGTCGACCACGCCCTGCACGCCCATGCCGGTCAGCGAGTCGAAGTCCACCACCTGGGTCAGTGGCATCGAACGCGCCTGCGCCTGCGCGACGATCGCCGCGGCCAACGGATGCTCGCTGCCCTGGTCCAGACTCGCCGCCCACTGCAGAATCTGATCGGGCTGGTAGGGCGCCACCGCCTGCACATCACGGAACGCCGGCCGCCCTTCGGTCAGGGTGCCGGTCTTGTCCACCACCAGCGTATCGACCTGGCGCAGGGCTTCAATCGCTTCGGCATCGCGGAACAGCACGCCGTGCTGTGCAGCACGGCCGGTGGCGACCATGATCGTCATCGGCGTGGCCAGCCCGAGTGCGCACGGGCAGGCGATGATCAGCACCGCAACCGCGCTGAGAACCGCGTGCGTCCACGATGGCTCGGGGCCGAACAGCCCCCAGCCGAAGAACGTCAGCACCGCCACCGACAACACCGCCAGCACGAACCAGTACGCCACGGTGTCGGCCATGCGCTGCATCGGGGCACGCGAGCGTTGCGCCTGCGCGACCAGCTGCACGATCTGCGCCAGCATGCTGTCATCGCCCAGGCGATCAGCGCGCACCACCAGGCTGCCGGTGCCGTTGAGGGTCGCACCGATCACTGTGTCGCCGATGGTCTTGCCGACCGGCACGGGCTCGCCGGTGAGCATCGATTCGTCGATCGAGGAGCGGCCGTCCACCACCGTGCCGTCCACCGGTACTTTCTCACCCGGGCGTACACGCACGCGGTCGCCGGGCTGCAGCGCGGTGATCTCGATGTCTTCTTCGCGGCCATCCTCGCGCAGCACGCGCGCCGTCTTCGGTGCCAGGCCGAGCAGTGCCTTGATCGCCGCCGAGGTCTTCGCCCGTGCGCGCAGCTCCATCAACTGCCCGAGCAGCGTGAGCGAAATGATCATGGCCGCCGCTTCGAAGTAGACGCCAACATGTCCGTGCTGCTGGAACGACGGCGGGAACAGGCCGGGCGCGATGGTGGCGACCACGCTGTAACCGTATGCGGCCAGCACACCCGTCCCGATCAGCGTCCACATGTTCGGGCTGCGGTGGCGGATCGACTGCGCCCAGCGCTGCAGAAACGGCCAACCGGCCCAGAGCACCACCGGTGTCGCCAGCGCCAGTTCGATCCACACCCGCAGATCCGGCGACAGCCCATGCAGCACCGGCGTCATCGCGAGCATTGCCAGCGCCATCGTGGCCACGCTCAGCGGCAGGCTCCACCAGAAGCGACGGCGGAAGTCGGTCAGCTCGGGATTCTCTCCTTCCTCCAGGCTGGGCATCGCCGGTTCCAGCGCCATGCCACACAGAGGGCAGGTGCCGGGTCCTTCCTGCACGATCTCCGGGTGCATCGGGCAGGTGTACAGCGTGCCGGCCGGGACCGGCTCGGCGGTATCAGCATCCGGGGTCAGGTAGCGCTGCGGGTCGGCAATGAACTTTCGCCGGCAGCCATCGCTGCAGAAAGGGTAATCGCTGCCGTCATGACGGGCGTGGTGGGTGGTGGTGGCCGGGTCCACCGCCATGCCGCAGACCGGGTCTGTGTGCATGCCCGCGCCAGGCGCTGGCGGAGCGCCGCAGCAGGACGGGCCTTTCGCTGCGGGCGCGCCATTCCCATGCGCGTGGGTCCGGTTCATTGGCGTGCTTCCGTCAGTGCGGTCAGGATCGGGCATTGGGCTTGATCACCATGGCCGGGGCAGGCATCGACGAGTTGCTTGAGCGCGCCGTGCATGCGCTGCAGTTCGTTGATGCGCTGCTGGATGTCACTGAGTTTGTTCACTGCGCTGTCGCGGATCTGGGCCATGTCCTGGCCGCGCTGATCACTGAAGCCCAGCAGGTCGCCGATTTCATCAAGGCTGAAACCCAGCGCCTTGGCGCGGCGGATGAAACGCAGGCGGGTCAGGTCCGACTCGCTGAAGACCCGGTAGCCGCCGGCGCTGCGTCGGGCGGTGGGCAGCAGCTGCTGCCGCTCGTAGTAGCGCACCGTATCGATCGGCACGCCGGCCTGGCGCGCGAGCTGTCCAATGTTCATGAGCACCTCGTGGATGACCGCACCATTCTGGACCTTGGAGTCTGGTCAAGGGTCAAGCCTTGCTGGAACCCCACTGAAAATTCAGTCTGCGTGAAATTTACAACTAGTTGCATGGCCGTCCCGCCGGGACGTCCGTAGCCTCAGGCCATCTTATGTATCGACCTGTTCTGCCCGGCCCCGCCGGCAGGCACTGTCCCAGGAGAATGGCCATGGACGCACCCCGCAACACGCTGCAGCCGGACCGCCGGCCGGATACGCCGACCCTGATGGAAGTTGCGGTCGTGGAATTCCCTGGCAGCCTGCGCGCCGCCGCGCCCGTGCTGTCCGAGCTGGCGCAGCGCTGCAACCGCACCGTGGCCGCCGGGCGCCGCACGGGCGGGCGCATGCTGGTCACGCGCTGGACGATGTCCGCCCGCGGCATGCAGCGGGTGGCGGGGGCGGAGCTGTTCGGCGATGCCCTGCCGGCGATCATCGTCGTGCCCGGCAGTGAATCGAGCTGGACCATGGCGCCGCCCGACGAGCGCCTGCTGGCCTGGCTGCGCGAATGCCACGATGGCTGCAGCCTGCTGGCCGGCTGCGACGAGGGGGGGCTGCTGCTGGCGGCAGCGGGCGTGCTGGCCGGCCGCTCGGTCAGTGTTCCCGATCCCACGCGCTGCCCGGCACTGCGCACGATGGTACCCAGCTGGCTCCCCAGCGAACGTACCTTGGTCGATGATGGTGACCTGCTGACGGCCGCCGGCCAGGAGGCCTGGAAGTATCTGAGCCTGCGCCTGCTCGCACGCGTGTACGGGCAAAGTGTGATGAACACCGTCATCCAGCAGCTGCAGCTGGTAATCCCGCGCACCGAACTGGACGATCTGGAGCGCTTCAGCCCGAACTTCGCGCATGGCGACCGCTGCATCCTCAAGGCGCAGCGCTGGCTGCACGGGATTGCGGCACGCGGTGTCGGGCTGGATGACATCTGCCTGCAGGCCGGGCTGGAGCCGCGCACCTTGCAGCGCCGGTTCCTGAAAGCCACCGGCATGCGGCCGATCGAGTATTGCCAGCGCCTGCGCATCGCCAAGGCGCAGTTGCTGCTGCAGGCCGGTGGGGTGGTGGACCAGGTGGCGTGGGCGGTGGGCTACTCCGACCAGAGTGCGTTCCGTCGGCTGTTCCTGCGCATCGTCGGGCTGACGCCGGCACGCTATCGCCGCCAGGTGGCCGCACAGCAGCGCGAGCGTGCAGCAGCGCGCCCGGTCGGCCGGGTGGTCGAGTCGATCCGTTCGGCGGCCTGAATCGCGCGACACCGGCACACTTGCTCCCTTGATGCCTTGCTGGGACCATGCCGGCGGGCCCGATGCAACAGCCGTCGCACCTGGCAGGTCCCGTGCGAGGGCGGAGAGAATCAATGATCAGCAGTGTAGGCCCGGTACCGCTTGCGGTCGTGTGGGTAGTGGTGGCGCTTGGCATTGCGATGCTGGTGGCCAGTGTGGTGCGTGCGCCGGTCATCGAAGGCGCACCGCGTCCGCGATCGGTGGTGGTGGACATGCTGCTGCTGGGCCTGCTGGCCGGGCGGGCGGCGTTCGTGATCTGGCACGCGGGCGACTATGCGGCCGATCCCTGGGGGGTGCTGCGGATCGGCGATGGCGGGTTCCTGCTGTGGCCGGCACTGCTGGTCGGGCTGGGGTGGGGGGCGTGGCGCGTGCGCCGCTGGCCCACACTGCGCCGCCCCGTGGGCGCTGCTGCGCTGGCGGGCCTGCTCGGTTGGGCCGTGCTGTCCACCGGCGCTGGCTGGCTGCAGCAATCGCGGGTGACGCTGCCGGCGATCACCCTGACCTCGCTGCAGCGTCAGCCAATCGCATTGGCCGACACACAGGGCAAGCCGGTGGTGGTCAATCTCTGGGCGAGCTGGTGCGGCCCCTGCCGGCGCGAGATGCCGGTGCTGGCGCGCGCACAGCAGCGCCACCCGGATATCCGCTTCCTGTTCGTCAACCAGGGCGAAACCCGGGAGGAGGTCGAGGGTTTCCTGGCCGCCGAGCAGCTCACCCTGGCCAACGTATTGCTCGACGAAGACGCGCTCACTGCCGAGCGGCTGCAGGTGCACGCCTATCCGACTACCCTCTTCTTTGATGGGCAGGGCCGGCTGAAGCACATCCACCTGGGCGAACTCAGTGCCGCCGGCCTGCAATCCAAGCTCGACAGCCTGTAACGGTCGTCGCGTTGTCTTGTTCCTTGAATCCAGGAGTCACCATGAAATTGAAGTCCTCGCGCCCGTTGGGCACCGTGCTTGCCGTCTCGCTGCTGATGGCACTGGCCGGGTGCAGCCAGGCACAGACGCCGAAAGCCGGTGCTGCCGCGCCGAAGGCTGGCGGCGACCGCCCGGCCGTGCTGAAGGGCATCGAAAAGCATGGCTTCGAGGTGATCGGCGAGTTTGATGCGCCGGGTGGTCTGCGCGGGTTTGCCGGCGTGGTCGGCGGCCAGCAGCCCGCGGCGGCGTATGTCACCGCGGACGGAAAGAACGTGGTGGTCGGCAGCCTGTTCGATGCCAATGGCGAAGACGTGGGGGCCGCGCCACTGGAGAAGCTGGTGGCCAAACCGATGTCCGAGCGCAGCTGGAAGAAGCTCGACGAAAGCGCCTGGGTGCGTGACGGCCGCGCCGATGCACCGCGCGTGGTCTACACCTTCAGCGATGCGAACTGCCCGTACTGCCATCGTTTCTGGGAAGCCGCGCGGCCGTGGGTGGATGCCGGCAAGGTGCAGCTTCGCCACGTCATGGTCGGCGTGATCCGTGAGGACAGCCCGGCCAAGGCGGCTGCGATCCTTACCGCCCCCAACCCCAGTGCCGCGCTGCTGGAGAACGAACGGCTGTTCGATCGCGGTGGCATCAAGCCGGCGGCATCGTTGACGGCGGAGGTCGCCAACAAGCTCGATGCGAATCAGGTGCTGATGATTGAACTGGGCTTCCAGGGCACGCCGGGCATTCTGTTCAAGGATGCCCAGGGAATGGTGCAACGCCGTTCCGGCATGCCGCAGGGCGATGACATGACCGTGGTGCTCGGCCCGCGCTGAGCGGACCGCGGTATCGCTGCACAACGCGCCGGGTTGAACCCGGCGCGTTGCGTTTGGGTGTCATGAAAGCGTATTGCGGCCGGGAAAGCCCGGCGTCGCACCTTGACGCACTCGGCTTGATTTGGATCAAGGCCGAAAACGTTGCGGTCGCTAAGCTGGCCGCATGCGCTATCTCATGGATTCCCCCGCACGCACCGGACGCGTGGCCGCCCAGTCAGAAAACTGTCCGGCAACATTCACGGCATTCTCACTTTGCGATTGTTACTCAAGGCGCTGGCCGACGCGCTTGAACGCGCCGGTCATCAGGGATGAGGGGATCCCGTGCGAGCGTACCGATGCGGACGACGGGTTCGATGGCGTGGTGGCCACCGGATCGCGCGCCGGAGAAGGTCGCGCGCAGTGCAGTGCCGGGCTGCGTGCCCATGATCGGCGGCGTCCTGGACGTCGGCCGGCCTGGACCCGCGGGACTGTGTACGGTTCAAGGAGGACGTGATGCGCTTGGCTGTGTTGACGGTCGCATGCGTGGCAGCATTCGCTGCGGCGCCGGGCTATGCGCAGGATTCGGCCGCTGCCCTGCGGCAGGACATCCAGACGCTGCGGCAGACACTGGAACAGATGGAAAAACGCCTGGAGGCGATCGAATCCGGCAAACCTCCGCCCGCGCCACCGGTAGCCCTCGCGGCACCGGCCGCTGCGCCGGGTACGAGCACGATTCCGCCACGCTCGCCAGCGCCCGTGACTGCCCAGGCCCAGGTACCCGGCATGGGCCAGGCGATTCTCCCGCAACGCGATTCCGTTGCTGATCCGTCCACCGCCGCCTCCCGACCGGACAGCGCTGCCGGGCCGACCGATCCCGAGCTGAGAGGCTTCTTCGCGATCCCCAACACCGACACCCTGATCCGCATCGGCGGCTACGCCAAGCTCGATGCCATCGCCGATTCGCGCGCGGCCGGTGACCAGGAACAGTTCGTCACTTCTTCGATTCCGGTCGGCGGTGCACACCGGGATGTCTCCAACTTCACCCTGCATGCCAAGCAGACCCGCTTCAGCTTCGAAGCGCGGCGCCCGACCACGCATGGCAACCTGCGCTTCTATCTGGAAAACGACTTTTTCGGCAGCAGCGACAGTTATCAGTTCCGCCTGCGCCACGCCTACGGGCAGCTGGGCAACACCTACGCCGGTTATGGCTATTCCACCTTCATGGACGCCGACAGCCTGCCTGACACCCTGGATTTCGCCGGCCCGGGGGGAGCGGGGTACCTGCTGGTGGCCGGCATCCACCACAGCTTCGCAATGGGCAAGGGCAATACCCTCACCGTGGCCGCCGAGGATCCGGATACCCAGTTGAGCAACCCCGCCGAGGGGGTCATGCCGGTGGACTCGCTGCCGGACGTCACCGTGACGGCGCGCATGGAGCGTGACTGGGGCCATCTGCAGCTGGGCGCGGTCGCGCGCAGCCTGGGGTACGACGGCGATGCCGGCGACGGCCGCCGCTTCGCCGGTGGCCTGCAGCTCAGTGGCTCGGCCGCGGTCGGTGATCAGGACCTGCTGTTGTTCGGCATGCTCGGCGGCAAGGGCCTGGCCCGTTACACCGCCGACCTGACCGGCTCGGGCATGGACGCGGTGGTGACCGCCGACGGGCGGTTGCAGGCGTTGTCGCTGTACGGCGGCTTCGTCGGTTACACGCACTACTGGTCGCCGCTGTGGCGCTCGAACCTGATCTACGGCCAGCTCACCAGTGGACGCAACGATGCGCTGGCGGCCGATGCGTTCCGCCAGAGCCGCTACGGCGTCTTCAACCTGCTCTGGAGCCCGGCCCCGTCCTGGACGATGGGCATGGAGCTGCTTTACGGGCAGCTGGAACAGCAGAGTGGACAACGCGGCGACACGATGCGGCTGCAGGGCAGCCTCCAGTACAACTTCATCAAGTAACTCCCAACGCCCGGCATGACCGGGTCCCTGCCTGGCAAAGGAGCAAGCGTCATGGCAAAAGCGAAGAAAATCGGGGTGGTCGGTGCCACCTTCCTGGTGGCCGGCAACATGATGGGGTCGGGGGTGTTCCTGTTGCCCTCCAGCCTGGCCAAGATCGGCACGGCCTCGATCTGGGGCTGGCTGATCACCACCGCCGGCGCGCTGCTGCTGGCCTTCGTGTTCGCCAAGCTCGGCAAGCTGGCCCCCAAGGCCGGTGGTCCCTATGCCTACGCCAGGGACTGGTTCGGCCCCTACATGGGTTTCCAGACCAACACCATCTACTGGTTCGCCAACTGGATCGGCAACGTCGCCATCCCGATCGCGGCGGTGGGCTATTTCAGCTACTTCTTCCCGATCCTGTCCGAGCCGTTGCCACGCTGCATCGCGGTGCTGGCCCTGGTATGGGCGTTGAGCTTCGCCAACGTGATCGGCCCGTCGTTCGTCAGCAAGCTGCAGACGGTGACCACCAGCTTCGCGCTGGTGCCGATCCTGGGTATCGCGATCTTCGGCTGGTTCTTCTTCGATCCGACCATCTTCAAGGGCGCCTACAACGTTTCCGGGGAGTCCAACTTCGGCGCGATCTCCAGTGCCGCCGCGTTGACCCTGTGGGCTTTCATCGGCGTGGAATCGGCCTCGGTGACTGCCGGCGTGGTCGAGAACCCGGAGAACAACGTGGCGCGCGCGACGCTGGGCGGCGTGTTCCTGGCCGCGATCGCCTATATCGCCAGCTCCTCGGTGATCATGGGCATGGTGCCCAATGGCGACCTGCAGGTCTCCGATGCGCCGTTCGCACTGGCCGCCGCCAATGCGGTGGGTGGCTGGGGCGGGGCGCTGGTGAGCCTGTGCGCCTTCGTCGGTGCAGCCGGCTCGCTCGGCGGCTGGATCCTGTTGACCGCGCAGAGCGCCAAGGCGGCCTCGGATGACGGCCTGTTCCCCAGCATCTTCAGCAAGACCAACAAGGACGACGTGCCGGTCAAGGGCGTGCTGATCGTGGCGGTGCTGATGACCCTGGCGGTGCTGGTCACCTCCACCTCCAAGACCGCCTCGGCCCAGTTCGATGTGATCACCTCGGCCGCGGTCGTGCTGACCCTGCTGCCGTACATCTACTCCTGCGTGGCCTGCTACTTCGTGGTCGAGCGCTCGCACACGCTGGTCCATACCGGCGCGTTCTGGCTGCTGACCAGCGTCACCGTCGTGTACTGCCTGTGGGCGATCTTCGGTTCGGCCGGCAACATCGTGCAGTACGCCTTCCTGTTCGTGTTGTTCATCACGGTGTTCTACCCGTTCTTCAGCGAGGAGCGTCGCCGCCAGCGCGGCCAGCTGCCCGCGCTCGACGCCGCTGTCCGCACGACGCTTTCGTGATACTGCCCCAGGAGAATCCCTGTGTACTTCAAGTCCCTTGATTACCCGATCATCGTCATCGACGACGACTACGAATCCCCGCGCATCGGCGGCATCCTGATCCGTGCGCTGGTGGACGAACTGCGCAAGAACGACCAGCGCGTGCTGTGCGGCCTGACCCTGGCCGATGCCCAGGCCGGCGCGCGCACCTATGTGGCGGCCTCGGCGGTGCTGATCTCCATCGACGGCACCGAGGAAAACCCGGAGCAGTTCCAGCGCCTGCTGGGCTTCCTGCGCGAACAGACCGCCCGCCGCGCCAACCTGCCGGTGTTCCTGTACGGCGAGCGGCGCACCATCGAGAAGGTGCCCAGCAAGCTGCTCAAGTTCGTGCACGGCTACATCTTCCTGTTCGAAGACACCAAGAGCTTCATCTCGCGCCAGGTAATGCGCGCGGCCGAAGATTACATGGCCAACCTGCTGCCGCCGTTCTTCAAGGCGCTGATCCACCACACCGCCGAGTCCAACTACTCCTGGCATACGCCCGGGCACGCCGGCGGCGTGGCGTTCACCAAGTCGCCGGTCGGGCGTGCGTTCCACCAGTTCTACGGTGAGAACACCCTGCGCAGCGATCTGTCGATCTCGGTGCCGGAGCTGGGCTCGCTGCTCGACCACACCGGCCCGATCAAGGAGGCCGAGAACGAGGCGGCGCGCAACTTCGGTGCCGACCACACCTTCTTCGTCACCAACGGCACCTCGACCGCCAACAAGATCGTCTGGCACGGGACCGTGGGGCGGGGCGATGTGGTGTTCGTCGACCGCAACTGCCACAAGTCGCTGCTGCACTCACTCATCATGACCGGGGGCGTCCCGGTGTACTTCACCCCCAGCCGCAACGCGCACGGCATCATCGGCCCGATCAGCCTGGACCAGTTCACGCCCGAGTCGCTGCAGCAGGCCATCGCCGCCAACCCGCTGGCCAGCAAGGCCTACAAGGCCGGTTCCAAGCCGCGCATCGCGGTGGTCACCAATTCGACCTATGACGGGCTGTGCTACAACGCCGAAAAGATCGCCGAGGAAATCGGCAGCGCGGTCGATTACCTGCATTTCGACGAAGCCTGGTATGCCTATGCCGCGTTCCATCCGTTCTATGAGAACCATTACGGCATGGCCAAGGGCAAGCCGCGCGAGCAGGATGCGATCATCTTCACCACGCACTCCACGCACAAGCTGCTGGCCGCGTTCTCGCAGGCCTCGATGATCCACGTGCGCAACGCGGCCACCCATGCGCTGGATGCCGAACGCTTCAACGAAGCCTTCATGATGCACACCACCACCAGTCCGCACTACGGCGTGATCGCCGCCTGTGATGTGGCCTCCAAGATGATGGAAGGTGCGGCGGGTGAATCGCTGGTGCAGGAAATGCACGATGAGGCGATCGCGTTCCGCCGCGCGATGCTGCATGTACGCGAGGATCTGGGCCGCGACGACTGGTGGTTCAGTGTGTGGCAGCCGGACAAGCTGGAGCGTTCGCTGGCCAAGGGCGATGCGCCGGCCCCGATGGTGGCCAAGCGCAGCGAATGGTATCTGCAGCCGGACGCGCACTGGCACGGCTTCGATGGCCTGGTCGACGATTACGTGCTGATCGATCCGATCAAGGTCACCCTGCTCACGCCCGGGCTGTCGATGGACGGCGAGATGGGGCAGCGCGGCATTCCGGCCGCGGTACTGAGCAAGTTCCTGTGGACGCGTGGCATCACGGTGGAGAAGACCAATCTCTATTCCGTGCTGTTCCTGTTCTCCATGGGGATCACCAAGGGCAAGTGGAGCACCCTGGTCACCGAGCTGATGGCCTTCAAGGAGCTCTATGACAGCAACGCGCCGCTGACCCGTGCGCTGCCGCAGCTCGCGGCCGAGTTCCCGATCGCCTACGCCGGCTGGGGCCTGCGCGACCTCTGCGATGCGCTGCACGCCTTCAACGACGAGTTCGGTGTGGCCCAGGTGATGCGCGCGATGTACGTGGACCTGCCCGAGCCGGTGATGACCCCGGCCGAGGCGTATGACCATCTGGTCCGTGGCCAGATCGAACGGGTCGACATCGAGCAGATCAGCGGCCGCATCGCTGGCACCATGCTGGTACCGTACCCGCCGGGCATCCCGACCATCATGCCGGGCGAGCGCTTCGGCAGCAGCGACGAGCCGATCATCCAGTCGCTGCGGATCGCCCGCGAGCAGAATGCGCGCTTCCCGGGCTTCGAGTCGGATGTGCACGGGCTTATCATTGATACCGACGGCGATGCGCCGAGCTACAAGGTGGAGGTGCTGAAGGTCTGACGCCCGCGCGCAGGACCCTCGGCCAGCGATGGATACAGCACGCGAGCAACGGGTCCTCACATTCTCCATCGGGGTGACGATGGCGGTCAGCGCCATCGGCTTCATCGGCGGCCTGCTGGTGGGGTCGCAGGCCATCCTGTTCGATGGGGTCTACAGCCTGGTGGACGTGGCGCTGACCCTGGTGGCGTTGTCGGTGCTGCGGCTGGTGGCGCGGGAAGAAAGCCCGCGCTTCCAGTACGGCTACTGGCATCTGGAGCCGATGGTGGAGGCCCTTGGCGGGGCGATCCTGTCGCTGGCCTGCATCTATGCATTGGCCAATTCGGTGATCGGGCTGACCACCGGCGGGCACGAGGTCAAGGCCGGGCCGGCGCTGCTGTGGGCGGCTCTGCTGTGCGTGAGCAACCTGGCCATGGCCGCGTACGTGCGTACCCGCGCGATGCAGCTGCATTCGGCGTTGCTCTGGCTGGATGTGCGCGCGTGGCTGCTCAGCGGGATGATGAGCCTGGCCGTCGTGCTGGCGTTCGCGATCGCGCTGCTGCTGCGCGATGGCGCGCATGCCCACTGGATTCCCTATCTGGACCCGCTGGTGCTGGCCGCGATCAGCGTCGCGGTGCTGCCCGTACCGCTGCGCAGCGCGTGGAAGGCGATGCGCGAGGTCCTGCAGGTGGCGCCGGATACGTTGGATGCGCGCGTGCAGGCGGTGATGAAAGACTTCGTCGCCGAGCACGGCTATCTGGATTTCACCAGCCACGTGGCCAAGATGGGCCGCATGCGTTTCGTGGAGATCCACATCCTCACCCACCCGGAAACGGTCATTGGCAACATCGGCAATGTGGACCGGCTGCGTGATGAGATCGCCGAGCGCCTGGATGCGCGCGGCAGTGAGTTCTGGTTGACCATCGATTTCACCGCCGACCCGGCCTGGACCTGAGGCCGGGGAGGGGACTCAGGGTCGCCCCAAAAGGCGGCGCCACCAGGGCACGGGCGGCGTCGGGTCGGGCAGGTGAGCCGGGGGCAGGCTGGCCCAGATGGGCTCGAAGAAGGCGATGTCCTCATTGTCCGGGGCCATCCGTTTGGAGACCGAAGCCACCGGGAACAGCTTGAGCTTGGCGGGGCCGACCACTACCGCGTCGGTGCCATAGGCGTCGGTCTGCATGCGCCAATCGCCGCCGCGATGGGCAATCACGTAATCACCGAAGAGGATGCCCAGCCCGCACGCCACGACGTTGTCGGCAGGGCGCTGGGCGACATCGTCGGCCTTCCAACGCCGGAAGGCCGTGTCCAGCGCGTTCGGGGTGACCTCGCTCGTGCCGGCATAGATCGTCAGCAGTTGTCGGCCCAGATCCCTGGATTCCTGCGCCCACGCGCTTTCCCGGTCCGAAAACCCGGCCAATGCCACGTCCTTGTCGCTCATGCGGTTCTCCGGATGCCCGGTCGCGATTCTGGCAGCTCTGCACGGGCAATGCGACGGCGCACTGCAGCGTTGCAGTGCGCGCCGTTGACCTCAACCGCAGTTGAGGCCGGAGACTGCGCACTCACTCCCCAACGACGCCCCCCATGTTGACCGATACCCCTGTTGCGCCTGCCGGCCTGTTTGGTTTCATCAATCCGTCCGGGCTGTACGACCCGACCGCGAACGGCTATTCCCACGTTGCCGTGGTGCGGCTGCCGGCCCGCGTGATCCACATCGCCGGGCAGGGCGGGGAAACCGCCGATGGCGCGTTGTCGCCGCGCTTCGAGGCGCAGGTCGCCCAGGCGCTGGACAACCTCAGCCTCGCGCTGGCGTCGGCCGGTGCCACCCTGGCCGACGTGGCCAAGCTGACCGTGCTGGTGGTGGATCACGATCAGGACCGGCTCGGCATCCTCTCGGATCAGATCGGCCGCCGCTGGCCCTTGGGCCGTGCGCCGACCTGCACGCTCATCCCGGTGCCGCGGCTGGCACTGGACGGCATGCTGTTCGAGATCGAGGCGACGGCGTACACCGGCTGAACGATCCGGGGCGGGCCTTCTCATGTGATATACGAAACATATATGATGTGTATATCATTTTTTTAGAGAGGCTCGCCCATGGGCATCGTCAACATCGACGACGAACTACACGACAACCTGCGCCGCGCCAGCGGCGTCTCGGGCCGCTCGATCAATGCCCAGGCGGGCTTCTGGATCAAGATCGGCATGCTGTGCGAAATGAATCCGGGTATGAGCTACCAGGAGATCGTCAGCCGTGAACTGCGCGCCGCCGGGGTCGAACCGGGCGCGTTGCGGGTGGCCGAAGCATGATCAAGACCGCTGAAGAACAGGCGCTGATGCGCGCATCGGGACGCCTGCTGGCCCAGGTGTTCGAAGCGCTGGACACGCTGCCATTGGAAGGCATGAGCACGCTGCAGGTGAACGACTGGGTCGAACGCTTCATCGTCGATGAGCTGCAGGCGCGCCCGGCGAGCAAGGGCCAGTATGGCTTCGCCTACGTGCTCAATTCGTCCATCGACAACGTGGTCTGCCATGGGGTGCCCTCGGCCGATGCCATCCTGCGCAGCGGGAGCATCGTCAATCTGGACATCACGCTGGAAAAGGGGGGGTACATCGCCGATTCCAGCAAGACCTATCTGATCGGTGAGGTCGACTACGCGGCCAAGCGGCTGGTGCGGGTGACCCGCGAGGCGATGTGGAAGGGGATCGGGGTGGTGCGCCCGGGCGCGACGCTGGGCGACATCGGTTTTGCGATCCAGCAGCATGCCAAGGCGCATGGCTACAGCGTGGTGCGCGAGTTCTGCGGCCATGGCATCGGCCAGGAGATGCACGAAGAACCGCAGGTGCTGCATTACGGGCGCCGCGGCGACGGGCTGGAACTGGAAGAGGGCATGACCTTCACCATCGAGCCGATGATCAACCAGGGCCGCGCGGCCATCGACATGAGTGAGGACGGCTGGACGGTGACCACCCGCGACGGGAAACTGTCGGCGCAGGCCGAGCACACCGTGCTGGTGACCGCCGATGGGGTGGAAGTGCTGACCCTGCGCACGGGCGAGCGGATGCCCGACTGAAGCGGGCGGCCGGGCCATGCCCGGCAGCCTCATTCGCTGCGTGTGGACACCAGTTTGAGAAACGCCTCGTTCTGATAGCGGCTCATGCGCAGCTGCTGGCCGGTGTCCATGGTCACCACGTGGTGGCCGTTGAACCACGGATGGATCGCCTTGACCCGGCGCACATTGACGATCGCCGAGCGGTGCACGCGGGCGAAGTGCCGCGGGTCCAGCCGGGCAGCGAGGGTGGCCATGGTCTCGCGCAGCTCATGCATGCGGTCGACCAGGTGGATCTCGACCGTGTTGCGCGCGGCCTTGATCCAGACGATGTCATCCACTGCCACCAGCACCACATGCTCCTCCACACGCACCGGGATGCGCTGCAGATACGCGTCACGCTGCCGCAATGCATCCAGCGCCTGCAGGATCTGCGTCGAGGCCTGCGCGCCCACCCCGCGGGCCGCCGACAGCCGCGCCTTGGCCCGCTGCAGGGTGGCGGCGAAGCGCTCCCGGCTGAACGGTTTGACCAGATAGTCCACGGCATTGGCTTCGAAGGCCTTCACGGCGTACTGCTCGTAGGCGGTGACGAACACGGTGGCCGGCATCCGCTCGGCACCGATGGTGGCGACCACGTCCAGGCCGGTGATCGCCGGCATCTGGATGTCCAGGAAGACCAGATCCGGCGATTGGTTGCGGATGGCGTTGACCGCCGATACGCCATCGCCGCATTCGCCGACGATCTCAAGCTCAGGATCATCGCGCAGCAACCGGATGACCGCGTGCCGCGCGATCGGCTCATCATCGACCACGAGAACGGTGAGGCTCATGCCGGCGCTGTGCCCGGGAAGAATTCCGGTGCATCGTCGGCGCTCTCCAGTTCCCGGAACGGAACGCGGATGCGGCACACCACACCTTCCGGCCACATCATGTCCAGCCTCACCTCGGCGGCATCGCCGTACAGTTCCTTCAGGCGCAGGCGTGTGTTGGACATGCCGATGCCATGCCCGGCCGATGCGGCCGGCTCGACCGACAGGGTGCTGTTGCGGTTGCGCACCTCGATGCACAGCGCATCGCCGTCGCGCCGGGCCTCGATCTCGATGGTGTCGCTGCCCACGCGCTGACCGATGCCGTGGCGCAGGGCATTCTCCACCAGCGGCTGCAGGATCAGGCTGGGCACCGCGCAGTCCAGCGTCTCCGGGCCGATGTAGGTGCGGGTGGTCAGCCGGTCCTTGAAGCGGGTGCGCTGGATGCCCAGGTACAGCTCGATCAGGTCCAGCTCCTGGCGCAGGCTGATTTCCTGGCCGTCGTAGTCCTCCAGGAACGCGCGCAGCAGCTCGCTCAGGCGCAGCAGCATGTCCTCGGCCGAGACCTTGTCCTCGTCCAGCAGGGTAATGATCGCGTGCAGCGTGTTGAACAGGAAATGCGGCTGCAGCTGCGATTTCAGCGAGCGCAACCGCGACTGCGCCAGTTCGGTGGCCAACTGGCTGGCTTCCAGTTCACGGCGGGCTTTCTCGGCGTGGAAGTGAAGGGCCTGCTGGATCGCGAACAGGGTCCAGTAGGTCAGCAGCCCGATGGCGAAGTGCTGCTCTAGGAAGTAGCCCAGCTGCTCGAAGAAACCGCTGGGCTCGAACAGGGTAGAGACCAGTGCGCCCACGATCATCGCGATGATCGTCATGCACAGGCTGGCCACTACCTGCGCGCCGAGGCCGTGCAAGCGACCGGTGCCGCGCACCGGGAAGCGCTCGGCGAGGCGGAAGACCGTCGGTGCCAGCGCGGCCCACGTATACCACTGGATCAGAGACCAGCGCATGAGGTCCCACAGAGGCCATTGGCTGTTCGGCAGGCCGGCGTTGATCGAGGTCTGGACGGCGAATATGACGGCCACCGCCGTCCACACGGCGAGGTAGCGGGACAGGCGGATCCGGGTGCTGCCAAGGCGGAGGTACATGGTGGGTTCCGGGCCAGGCGTTTCTGGCGGAGGTCATCTTAGGCAGGCGGACGTGCGCACGGGAAGCGCCATGAGGCCTCATTACGATTGGTCCGCGCGTGGCGACGATTGGTCCCGGACCGGTTGCCGGGCCGCCGCCGCGACGGCGAGATGGGACGACCGGAACGCGCCCTGTGATGCAGGCGCTGCCGAGATCCCTTCCTTGCTGGAGACCGCTGCCATGACCCTGACCCGCGCCGTTGCCCTTGCCGGACTGCTCTCCACCGTGACGGTACCGCTTGCCGGCGCCGCCAACGCCCGTTATCTGACCCTCGTCAACCGTGCGCATGACAGCGTGAGTGCGGTGGAGGTCGCGCCTGCCGGCAGTGACGCGTTCGCGCCCCGTGCCTTGGTGCGCAGGCTGTCCGGGGGCGGCGATGCGGTGACGGTGGACCTGGCTGGCGAGGGCTGCCGCTACGACCTGCGCTTCACCTTCGCCAACGGCAGGACCCAGGTCTACCAGGACGTGGATGCCTGCCGCGGTAGCAGGCTTGCGATCCAGCCTTGGCCGCAGGGCCGCGCGGGCCAGGCGCGTCCTGAGCTCCGGGTGGCCGATCAGCAACGGCCGCGTTGATGGATGCGATCAGCCTTGTCCGATCAGTCGCTCGCCTCGAGGTTGGCGTTGAGGCGCACCATCAGTGACTGCAACCGCGCCATGTCGGCCGCGCTGAAGCCGGCGGTCGCTTTCGCGCTGGCCGCTTCCATGACCGCCTGTGCGGCAGGCAGCCGTTCGCGTGCCTGCGGGGTCAGCGCGATCAGCCGGCTGCGGCGGTCGTCCGGGTCCGGACGGCGCTGGATCAGCCCGTCGCGCTCCATGCGGTTGAGCAGCTGCGCCATGCTCGGCTGCTCGACACCGGCGATCCGCGCCAGTTCGCTCTGCGGCAGGGCGTTGCCATGCTTCAGTGACACCAGGACAGGGAGCTGGCTCATCGCGAAACCCAGTTCGCGCAACGGTGCATCCACGATCCTCTGGAAGCCGCGGTACGCCACGCCCAGCAGCTTGAGGGGCTTGTCGGTGGACAGCGGGGGAGATGAGGATTGACTTTCCATAGGTGGCTATCTATAAATATAGGCCCCTATGTTAATCCCGGATGCACGCCATGCCCAGCCCCCCTCGCATCGCCATCGTCGGCGGCGGCCCCGCGGGCCTGAGCCTGGCTCGGATCCTCCATACCCATGGTCTGCCGAGCACCGTCTACGAAGCAGAGCGCGATCCTGACGAACGCCCACAAGGGGGCAGCCTGGACCTGCACGCCGAGTCCGGGCTGCTGGCGCTTGAGCGTGCCGGACTCAGCGCGGCATTCGACGCGATTGCACGGCACGACGACCAGGGCGAGCGCCTCCTCGACAAGGCCGGCCACGTGCTGTTCGAAGACAACGAAGGCACCGATCGCAGCCGGCCCGAGGTCGATCGCACGGCATTGCGCGCGCTGTTGATCGATTCGCTTCCTGCCGACACCCTTCACTGGGGCAGGCGACTGGCGGACGTACGCAGCAGCGCGGACGACCGCTGGGAGCTGGTACTCGACACCGGGGTGGAAGGACCGTTTGATCTGGTGATCGGCGCCGACGGTGCCTGGTCCAGGGTGCGCCCGTTGCTCTCGCCCTATCGGCCGCAGTACAGCGGGCTGACCTTCATCGAGTTCGGCATCGACGACATTGACCGGGCCCATCCCGGCTTGGCTGCCTTGGTCGGTCGCGGCAAGGTCGGCATCGAAGGCGACGGCCGCATGATCATCGCCCAGCGCAACGGCCATTCGCACGTGCGTGGTTACGCGGTGTTCCGCGTCCCCGTTGACTGGGCGGCGACGCGGTTCGATTTCACCTCGCCCGAGGCGATGCGCACGGCACTACTGGAAGAATTCGAGGGATTCGCCGAAACGATCCGCGACCTGTTCCGGGTCAGCACCACTCGATTCGTGGCGCGCCCGATCCATGCGCTGCCGGTCGGACACCGCTGGAATGCACGTGCGGGGCTGACCCTGATCGGCGATGCGGCGCACCTGATGTCCCCGTTCGGCGGTGAGGGTGTCAACGCGGCGATGCTGGATGCCGCCGAGCTGGCCGCGCAGCTCGGTCAGGTGCCGGACTGGCAACGCGCCGTTGCAGCTTACGAGGCGCACATGTTCGAGCGCGTCATTGAGGCTGCACAGGGCTCGGCCGAGGGTGCTGCGACCCAGCTTTCGCATCTGGGCCTGGCCCCGACGGTGGCATTCTTCCAGGCGCAGCAGGCAGCACGACGTTCCTGAGCCGTGGGTGGGCCATGAGAGGCCTTCCGGCGCGGGGCCTTCACGCGGTGACGGCTGCGCGTTGCCGATAGTGGGCCGTCATCCTGCTTCCTGTTGCGGATCCACATGCCCCTGATTTCCGAGCGCGTCCGGCGCTGGCCCCGGCCGTGGCGCGTGGCGTTGCTCTCGCTGCTGGCGCTGTATGCGCTGTACCTGCTGGCGGGCAACGTATTCCTCAATACGCCGCTGTTCGATGCGGTGACCAACCGCAAACCTGAAAAATTTACGATGCAGACCGGCCCGGCGGTGACTTTGATGCCCGGCCAGGCGGTGGTCTGGAACATCCGCATGCGCGGCCAGGCCAATCGGACCCAGTATGTGTTCCGTGCCGATCGGGCCAGTGCATGGATCGACCTGCCGGCGCTGTTGCGCAAGGAAGTGCGCATCCCGCGTATCGACGCGACCGGGGTGGAAGCGGAGGTCGAGCGGGTCGAGAACGCCATTCCGCCGCCGCCGCGCGGCGACCGGGGCTGGACCCTGCGCTTCGATGCGATCCACAGCGACACGATCCGCAGTGGGCGCTTCGGCAAGCTGCTGATCGTGGGGCAGGGCCACGGTACGGTCGGCTTCCTCAAACAGCTCAAAGGCGGGCCGTCGGAGCTGTTCGATTCCACGGCAGGCTTCGATGACGCGCAGGTCAGTTTTGACGGGGTCAATGTGCTCGACGATGCGCATATCGCTGCGCGCTTCCATTTCCCGCGGCACTATCGTGACGACGCGCCGGGGCTGCAGAAACTGGGCATCACCTGGGCGCAGCTGCAGATCGATGCCCGCAGCCAAGGGTTGCGCATCGATACCGGCGGCCCGCACGTGAAGGTCGGCAGTGCGGTGTCCAACGCCCGCCTCACTGCGGATGTGACGCTGGAGGAGGGCGCACTGCGACCGGGCAGCCGGCTGGTCTGGCGCTTGCCGCTGCATGCCGGCGTGCATGCCGACGACCGCGGCCTGCTGTCGCTGCAGCTGGACGTAGCGCAGGACATGCGCGTGCAGGCGCGGCTGCCGCGGGATCCGGAGACGGGCAGTGAACTCGATGCCGATCTCCGCATCACCGGCCGGAAGATTCCGTTCCAGGCGCCGGCCGAGCTGCTGCCGCGCTTGTCCGGCAACGTCCAGGGCGCATGGCAGTTCCAGTCGCTGAACTGGATCAGCGATCTGTTCGTGAAAAAGCCCTGGTTCCATCTTGATGGGGGTGGCCTGCTCAAGGCAGACGTCATCATCGCCGACGGCGAACTCGCACCCGGCAGTACCGTGGACATCCCGCAGGTCGCGGCCGTGGCGGAGGTCGCAGGGGTTCGGATGCGTGGCGATGCCCACGCACAGGGCCGGATTGTCGAAGGAACACCCGCGCAGGCGGAACTGAAGGTGCAGATTCCCCGCTTCCAGGCCGCGCCGACCAACGCACCCAAGGCGGTGTTGTTCGATGGGCGGCAACTGGCGCTGAGCCTGCGTGGTGATGCGCGCCTGAAGCAGTTGAGTGACGGCATGCGCGCCCAGCTGCGCTTCACCGATGCGCGGGTGCCGGACCTGACCGCCTACAACCGCTACCTCGGCAACGACAACGTGCGCCTGCTTGGCGGTACCGGCCTGCTCAGTGGAGATGTCTCGCTGGATGCCTCCGGCCGGGTGGGCAAGGGCAGCGCCGATCTGCGTGGCAGCGGCGCCCGCTTGAGCGTGGCAGGCATTGCGATGCGCGGCGATGCGCAGCTGCAGGCGCGCCTGCAGCGTGCGGATTTCGACAGCCGCCAGTTCGATCTGGGCGGCACCACGGTGGAGCTGCGCAATATCCACGTCGGCGATGAAAAGAGTGACGGGCGCTGGTGGGGCAAGGTGGCGATCCGCAGTGGTCACATCGATGCGGCGGCCCCGTTCCAGGTGGATGGGCTGGCCGACCTGCGCCTGCGCGATGCCGGGCCGTTGCTTGGCGTGTTCGCGCAGCGCAGCGAGTATCCGCGCTGGGTGCTCGGGATGCTCGACTCCGGCGAGGTACAGGCCAGTGGACAGCTGCGCTGGCGCAGCGGCGAGCTGATCGTGGAGGACCTGCAGGCCGAGAACGAGCGGTTGTCCCTGCAGGCAAGGCTGGACCTGAGCCATGGCAAGCGCCGGGGCGATCTCTACCTGCGCTGGGGCGTGCTGGGCGCCGGCATCGAGCTGCAGGGCGAGCAGCGCAAGTGGCACCTCGCCGGTGCCCGTGACTGGTATGCGGAGCGGCCGCGGCTGCTGCCGGCCAAGTCTGCCGCTGCGAAGCAAGGCAACGGCACTCCCTGACGGGACGCATCTGTTCCCCTTGGCAGGGCGAGGCTTGGTATCCTCGCCGCGCCCACTGTCTGGTGACAGCGTGCCTTTTCGCCGTCATCGATCCCGTCCTCCCATGAGCAACAGCACCCACCGCGTCCAAGGCCTCAACAACGATGAGGTGGCCGCCGACTGGCCCGCCATCAGCGACCGCGAGATCACCTGGCTCGGCGAGCGCTTCGCGCCACTGGCCGGCGCCTGTCGGCTGCTGTGGCACAGCCCGCGGCCACTGTCCGCCGCGGCCATCGTTGAAAGTGGCGGAGAGCGGGTGTTCGTCAAACGCCACCATGGCAGTGTCCGGACGGCGGCCACCTTGGCCGAGGAACATCGCTTCATCCGGCACCTGGCCGATCACGGCGTGCCCGTGGTCGACGTGCTGGATGACCGCGATGGCGCCACGGCGGTCGAGCACGAGGGCTGGACCTACGAGCTGCACAGCGTGGGCCGTGGTCAGGATCTGTATCGCGACGCACCGTCCTGGACGCTGCTGACCGATACCGCGCAGGCGCGCGAAGCCGGGCGGATGCTGGCGACACTGCATCTGGCATCGGCGCGTTACGACGCCCCCCAGCGCAGCACCCATCTGCTGGTCGCGCGCGATGACCTGCTGCGTGCCGCCGATCCGGTCGCCGCCATCCAGGCCGATCTCGCGGCTCGCCCAGGGTTGGCAGCCTATCTTGAACGGCAGGACTGGCAGGGCGATCTGCGGCGGGCGGTGCTGCCATGGCATGCTGGACTGGCCGCGCGCCTGCAGGCCGAACCGCGCCTGTGGGCGCACAACGACTGGCATGTCTCCAATCTGCTCTGGCGCCAGCAGGGCAGCGCTACCGTGGTCGACACCGTGCTGGATCTCGGGCTGGCCTCACCGACCAGCGCCCTGTTCGATCTTGCGACCGCGATCGAACGCAACGCCATCGCCTGGCTGGCGCTGGAGCGCGGCGCGGAGGCGGTGCGCGCGGATATCGCGCTGGCGCTGCTGGCCGGCTACCGCGAGATCGTGCCGCTATCGGCCGAGCGCGTCCATCTGCTGGCCGATCTGCTGCCCATCGTGCAGCTCGATTTCGCGCTGTCGGAAGTGGAGTACTTCGAGGGTGTGACACGCTCGCCTGCCAATGCCGACGTGGCCTACCACACCTTCCTGCTGGGGCATGCTGACTGGTTCAGCACCGCGGCGGGGCAGAGCCTGCTGAAGGCGCTGCACGCGGCCGCCTGAGGGCAGGCTCGCAAATCCGTACGGTTTGTAGTGAAATAGTCACAGAAGCGGGGGTGCCTGGCGAAACCAGGCTGAGAGAGTCCCTTGGAACCTGATCCGGTTTGCACCGGCGTAGGGAGCTTTGAGCAGCAGGCATACCGCCGTGATGGGTCGGTGCGCGTGCGCGCCTTCGCTTCGTCTCCCCCAGCTGATGACGAATCGAATGAACCGCTGCTTCCGCCCTACGTTGTTGTCCGCCGCCCTGTGCGCCGCGCTGCCCCTTCATGCCAATGAACTCGCCGAGGCGCCCGAGCGCTCGCCGACGGAACTGGCCGCCGTGCGCGTGCAGGCGCATCAGCCGGCAGCTGCATCCACGCAGACCGGCAGCTTCGGTGCCGGTGACTGGAAGAGCACGCCGGCCTCGGTGAACGTACTCGATCGCGATCTGCTGGACAGCCGCCAGGTGCGCACGCTGTCCGAGCTGGCCAGCAACGATGCCTCGCTGGGCGACAGCTACGCGCCGGTCGGCTACTACCAGAACATCGCGATCCGCGGCTTCCCGCTGGACACCGGCACCGGCTACCGCTTCAACGGGCTGGCCATCACCGGCGAACAGCGCCTGGCGCTGGAGAACATCCAGGCGGTGGAGATCCTCAAGGGCGAGGCCGGCCTCGCCGCTGGCGTCATGGCCCCGGGTGGGATCATCAACTACGTGGGCAAGCGCCCGGCCGAGGTCCGCAACGTCACCCTCGGCACGGATTCGGAAGGCTCGCGCTACACCGCGGTGGATCTCGGCCATTGGCTGTCGCCCCGTTTCGGGGTGCGCTTCAATGCTGCCTGGGAAGACAGCGATTCCTACATCGACCATGCCGATGGCCGCCGCAACTTCTACTCGTTGGCCACCGATTGGCTGATCGGCGAGCGTGGCAAGCTCGAAGTGGACGCCAACTACCAGACCAGCGCGCAGCGCTCGGCGTCGGGCTATCAGCTGCTGGGCGCCACCGGGCTGCCGCGCGGCGTGGACCGCAAGCACCTGCTCGGCTACCAGGCCTGGCAGCGGCCGGTCGGCATCGACAGCACCAACCTGACCGCGCTGCATACCTTCGATTTCAGTCCGAACTGGCAGTCGCGCGTGTCTGCCAGCTACAGCCGCTCGGTGATCGACGACAACGTCGCCTTCGCCTACGGCTGCTATTACGCCGCCGGCTGTGCGGACGGCAGCGTGCCAGGCAACTACTTCGCGCCGAACGGCGACTACGACATCTACGATTACCGCAGCCCGGACGATACGCGCCGCAACCTGGAATTCCGCGCCGAGCTGCGCGGCAGTTTCACCACTGGCAGCATCGGCCACGCGCTGAGCGTGGGTGCGGACCGGTTCGAACGCACCGTGGACAAGCGCCGCAACGTCAACGAGTACGTGGGCACCGCCAACATCCATGATGCACAGGTGCCGCAGTTCGAGCCGTCGCCGCTGATGCCGGGTCCCTCCGCGCGTCGCCTGGACAGCGCGCAGACCGCGGTGTTCGCCCTGGACCGGATGAGCTTCGGCGATTGGCAGTGGCTGGCCGGCGGCCGCTTCGTGCGCCTGGACGAGCGCGCCTACGACAAGCGCGGCAACCCCGAGCGGCACAGCCGCCTGTCGCGGTTCCTGCCGCAGACCGCGCTGGTCTGGAAGGCGACCGATGAGGTCAATGCTTACGTCAGCTACGTGCGGGGCATCTCACTCGGCCAGGAGGCGCCGTTCTGGACCTCCAATGACGGCGCGTTCCTGCCGTCCGTGCTGTCGCGCCAGACCGAAGTGGGCATCAAGTACGTGCCCAGCGATGCGCTGACGCTGGGTGCGGCGCTGTTCCGCACCTCGCAGCCGTTCCAGTACGCCAGGCCGGACGACAGCGACGCGGGCTACACCTTCGTCGAAGAAGGGCAGCAGACCCACACCGGGCTGGAACTCACCGCACAGGGGCAGCTGACCGCGCGCCTGTCGCTGACCGCCAGTGCGAGCGTCCTGCGGGCCCGCGCGCGCGATGCGGGCACGCCGGATTACGAGGGGCACCAGCTGATCAATGTGCCGAAGACGCGCGCGACCGTGCACGCGGAGTACCAGCTGCCGTTCGTGACCGGCCTGGGGCTGACCGGCGGCTGGCGCTATGCCTCCTCCAACGTGGCCACCGCCGACGGCCGCGTCAGCGCACCGGCCTACAGCGTGTTCGACGCCGGGCTGCGCTTCAAACACCGCGTGGGTGAGCATCCGGTGACCTGGAACCTCTCGGTGGACAACCTGTTCAACCGTTTCTACTGGCGTGACACCGGCAGCAGCTCGGGCGACTACTACCTGTTCCCGGGCGCGCCGCGCCAGGCCCGGCTGTCGGTCACGTTCGCGCTATGAACCCGGCCATCCTGGAATGGTCGGCCGCCATCGTCAGCATGCTCGGTGTGTGGCTGATGACGCGCCGGGTGACCCTTGCCTGGCCGGTCGGGCTGATCTCGGTGGCGCTGTACGCGCTGGTGTTCGTCGAGGCGCGCCTGTACTCGGACACGCTGCTGCAGATCGTGTTCGGTGGCTTCCTGGTCTACGGCTGGGTGCGCTGGCGCGGCCAGGTCCAGGACGATGGCCGGGTCGCGATCATGCCGTTGGCGCGGGTCGCCTTGTGGCGTGATCTGGGCATCGGCGTGGTGTTCGGCCTCGCCCTTGGCGCCGCGATGCATGTCTACACCAACGCCGCGCTGCCGTGGCTGGATGCGATGCTGGCCGCGCTGAGCCTGGTCGCCCAGTGGTGGCAGGCGCGCCGGCATACGGCGGCATGGTGGCTGTGGATCCTGGTCGATGTCGTGTATGTGGGCATGTACCTGGTCAAATCCCTGCACGTGACCGCGGTGCTGTATCTGGTCTTCGTCGGGTTGGCGGTGATGGGGCTGCGCGCGTGGACGGCAGCGCGCAACGAGGCCGTACTCCACAACGCAGCAGGGCGGCACGGATAAGTCCGCGCCGCCCTGCGTCACCTCAGGTCTGCATTCGACCCGGCGCGGTCAGAACCGCGCCGTGGCACCCACGAAGAACGTACGTGCGCCGCCGTCGTAGTTGTTGCCTTCTTCGATGGTGGAGACGTCGCCGAGATTCAGTACGCCGGCACGCACGGTCAGGTGTTCATTGACGTCGTAGCCGGTGACCAGATCCCAGGTCGTGTACGCCTTGGCGAACGTGGCGCTGGTGGAGGACACCAGCTGCTCGCCGATGTGCTGCGCGCTCAGGTTGAGCGACCAGGCGTCGGTCACCTGCCAGTCCAACGAGGTGTTGGCGGTGAGCTTGGGCACGACCAGCAGGCTGGCACCGGTGGTGCGGTTCTTCGATTCCAGCATGCGCGTGGCGTTGGTGGTCCAGTTCAGGCGCTCATGCAGGGGCACCGTGACGCTGGCTTCCACACCGCGGGTGCGGGCCTTCTGGATGTTCTGCGCGACCGTCCACCAGAACCCGTTGACGAAGCTGGTGGTCTGGCCGGGAATCTCGCGCAGCGGAACCTGCTGGATCTTGTCGTCGAAATCGGTCAGGAAGTAGGTGGCCGACGCCGACCAGCCGTGCTTGTCGAAGCCGACGCCCAGCTCGTAATTGGTGCTGGTTTCTGGTTCCAGATTCGGATTGCCGGCCATGTAGCAGCCGGTCGTGCCATCGGCACTGACCGAACGGTTGGTCCACCCTTCGGCGGTCAGGGCGGTGCAGCCGTTGCCCCCAGACTGCGTGGCGGCGCCGGCCGTCCCCTGCTTCAACGTGGGCGCACGGAAGCCCTGCGAGACGCCACCACGCACAGTCCAGTCATCGGACGGGTGCCAGACGCCGTAGACGCGCGGGCTCAGGTTGTCGTCGTAATTGTCGGTGTTGTCCCAGCGCAGGCCCACGGTCAGGATGAAGCGCTCGTGCAGCGTGATGTGGTCTTCGGCGAACAGCGCCCAGGAGTCGGCCTCACTGACCGGGCTGATCCGCCCGGTACCGGTCCAGGTGACCGGCACGGTGCCGATGGTGTCGCCGTTCTTCAGCTCTTCGCGCTTCCATTGCCCACCCACGTTCAGGCTCTGCTCGAAGCCCCAATGGAAGCTGCGGGTGAACGCGGTATCAAACACCGTCTCCTTGGAGTGGTTGCCGACGGCGCTGCCCTTGTCTTCGTAATCGTTCTGCACCAGCGTCGTCTTGGACGTGGCGGCATCGCCGTAGCGACCATCGTGCATGACCACGTACCCGGTCTGCACCAGCTTGGACAGTCCCCACGCACCGACCGCGCCGGCACCGCTGTTGCGCTGCTCGCCGCGCGAGGCTTCGAAGCCCACGGTGTGGTCGTCGTTGACGCGCCAGTTGAGCAGGGCGTTGGCGTTCTCGGCCTTGTTGCCCGGCGTCTGTCGACGGCCGGTGTCCGATTCGCGGTTGGTGACATTGGCGCCAACGCGCAGGCCCAGATTCTCGGTCAGTGGGCCACTGAAGAGCGCGCCCATCTGGGTGGTGTCGCCGCGGGTCGGGGAGTCGGGCTTGCTGTAGTTGTAGGTGACCGAGCCACCCCATTCGCTGGCGATCTTGCGGGTGATGATGTTGATCACCCCGCCCATCGCGTCTGAGCCGTACAGCGAGGACATCGGCCCGCGCACCACCTCGATGCGTTCGATCATGTCCGGCGAGAGCCAGTTCAGATCCTGCGGGCCCAGATCATCGCGGTAGTTCACGCCCGAGGAATTGCCCTGGCGGCGACCGTCGATGAGGATCAGCGTGTACTGCTCGGGCAGGCCGCGCAGGCGGATTTTCGACTGCGCGCCGGACAGCGCATAGCCACCGGTCACGCCGGGAACCGTGCTCAGCAGCTGGCCGATGCTGCTGACCGGCTTGCGTTCGATCTCCTCGCGGGTGATCACGCTGATGCTGGCCGGCGCGTCCTTGATCCACTGCTGGGCGCCGGTGGCGGTAACCACCACGGTATCCATCTGGCGGGGCGAGGCGGCCGCATCCGCAGCGGCATCGGCATGCGCCTGGGCGGTGAGTACCAGGCCGATGGCCACGGCCAGCGTGGCAGCGGAACGACGGGAAACGGGGGAGGGGTGCGACATCGCGAAAATACTCCGTGGCTATGGGAGCCCGCTGGCGATGGCTGGGGACGTCCGTGTGGGGTTTCAAGAAATCTTAACAATCGTATCACGAACCATTCGCATTTGAAATGTAGTGATACATCTCCATGACATCGGATGTCGTTAGCGTTTCGCGCGGTCGATCACGGGAAACCCATGTCGGCCGCGCGAATCACTCCACCAGGGTCAATTGCCGGGCAAAGCTCGGCCGCAATGCCAGCTTGTGGGTGACACTGGTGATCGTGCGGCGCGGATCGGTCGGGTGCGGCCGGGAGGCGGTGCTGCTCCTGCCTTGGCGCCACAACCCGAACATCACGATCTCCGCCCCTACCGGGAAGGACTTCAGCCACGTGGCATCGGGGTGCCCGACGCTGACTTCGTAGAAATCCCGGCGATCGGTCACACCGGTGTGCTGATACTTCGGAGCACAGTTGAGGAAGGTGACGCCATGGGGGTCACCGGGCTGCGGCGTGCGATGCGACCGCACGGTCCCGAGCAGCGCCATCGGCAGCTCGCTCGATGCTGAGCCAAGGCGTTCCCATGCCGCGTCGTAGCGGTCCTGCCAGTAGACGAAATTCGTCCAATCCACCCGCTTCTTGCCCAGACGCAGGGTCAGCTGCGCGGCCAGCAGCGTGTCGTCCTCGCACATCGCCTGCAGCGTAAGCAGGTCGGTGAGGGTGCGCAGGTAACTGTCGAGCGGTGCGTCTGCCGGGAGAAGTGCCGGCCCCGCGCTGCCGCGTTTCAGGGCCTGCTGGAGGATCAGCAGGCGAAGCTCGTGCTTCCCATCATCCAGCGTCGGCAGGAACTCGGGATCGCCACCGGCGGCAAGCAGGGCCTGCAGATGAGAGGGCGCGCTGTAGCGACACCCGGGCAGATGCCCGGTGCCCTTGTTCAGGGCGAGGTAGGCGGGGAAATGGAGGGGCGGGGCGCGATCCACGCCGGGCCTGCTGTGCTCGGGAACGAATCTCACCGGCACGTTGCACCCATCGCACAGCAGGGTCGGCAGGGTCTGTTGCGCGTCATGACGCTTCTGCAGGTCGCCCACCCGGTGCAGGGTGCCGTGCGTGCCCACTGCCTTGCGCATCTTGATTCCGCGACTCATCTGCAACCACTGCTTCGTTCAATGGCGACCATCATAGTCGCTTCGATCAGTCGCCCTGTGTCGCGAAGCGCAGCCGGTTGTGGTCGGGGTCGATCACCACCATTTCGCGCCCGCCCCACGGCACGTCTGCCGGCGGCCGGAAGACCGGCGCGCCGGCCGCAACGAACGCGGCATGCAATGCGTCCACGTCAGGCACATGTAAGTACACGGCGCCCCCCGGCTCGCAATCGCCGGTGTGTTCGCTGAGGAACATCTGCTGGCCCTCACGGCTGATCTGCACGAACAGCGGCATGTCCGGTGCGAAGCGGTGTTCCCAGTCGATCGCGAACCCGAGCCGCTGGTAGAACGGCACGCTGATCGCGGCATCGGTCATGCGCAGTTGCGGAATGACGGTCTGCGGCATGCGTGCGGCCTCAGCCTGGATAGGACGGGAAGCGCTGATCGGGGTGAGTTTTCTTCCATTCGGTATGCGCGACCGTGCCTTCCCAGGACAGGAAGGCGTTCGGTACGCGCCCGCGGCCCGACCAGGTGGCGCCGCTGTGCGGCAACCAGAAACGGGGCGGCAGATCTTCCTTCGGGGCCTTGGCGGCCTTGGGGGCTTTCTCGCGCTTGGCCGCAGGCGCGGTGTCCAGCAGCGCCCGGATCCTGCGCTGCTGCTCGGGGCTGAAATCGGCGTAGCTGGTGGTCAACAGGAGCGTGACACGCTCATAGGCTTCCCGGGTGGCTGCTTTCAGCAGTGCCTGCTCGTCCATTCCAGATCGCGCGACCGCCGCTGCCAGTGTGGCGTTCATCGTTGCTGCGGAAGGGGCGGTGGAGGGCGTACGGGGCATGGGATTCCAGAGAAGGAGGGACTGACGGAGGGCACGATAGCAAATGCGTATGTGAAGCGGCCGATGGTGGTGTCCGGCGTGCCTACGCCAACCTGAACAGGGGTCGGTTCATCTGCAGGTACGCAATGTTCCGGCAACCTTCGGCGACCAGATTCGATTCAACACCGTTCCCTTGGAGGATCCAACCATGCTCACCTCGACCGTTTTCAGCTTCCGTGGCCTGGCTCTGGCAGTGGCACTGACCGCTGGCGTGACCGCCGCGGGCAATGCGGATGCGATGTCGCGCAAGGACAAGAACACGCTGGTCGGTGCCGTCGTGGGGGGCGTGGCCGGGCACGTGCTGTCCAACGGAGATCCGCTGATGACCGCCGGTGGCGCGGTGGCAGGCGGGGCCATCGGCAACGTGACCACGAAGGATCGCCGGGACAACCGTAATCATCGCTACGACCGCGATCGTCGCTATGACCGCGACCACCGCTACGAGCGGAGCAGTCGCCATGACCGCCGACATGACCAGCGTCGCTGGAACCAGGACCGCCGCAACCACAATCGCGGCTGGCGCTGATCCCCGCCGCGTTCCCGTTCCCGGCGCGCTAGGCCTGCGCGTCGGGGTCTGGGGCACCCGCCGCCTGGCGGCGCGAGCGCGCGGCGAAGTAACGGGTGGGCGAAAGCCCCAGCGCCTTCTTGAACATGGTGATGAAGGCCGTGACGGACTCGTAGCCAGGCCTTCGGATACCCGCTGTACCGGGGCGCCGGCAGCGAGCTCCCGCACCGCGATCAGCAGTTGGAGCTGCTGCCGCCATTTTCCGAACGACAGGCCGGTCTCGCTGGCGATCAGGCGCGTCAGCGTGCGCTCGCCCAGCGCAAGGCGCTTGGCCCATTCGGTGATCGTGCCGCGGTCTTCCGGATGTGCTGAAAGGGCAGCGGCGAGTGCCCGGATTTTCGGATGATGACTCACCGGCAGGTACAGCCGTTCGGTCGGCATCTGCACCAGTTGTTCCAGCAGCACGCGGGCAAGGCGATCGGTCGGCCCATCGCGCGGGTAGTCGAACGGGGCGTCGGCCAGATGCAGGATCATCTCGCGCACCATCGGTGAAATCGTCAGCGTCACGCAATGCTGTGGCAGATCCACCACGCCGGGCTCCACGAACAGGTAACAGAGCCGCGCGTTCGCCGTGGCACGGTTGCTGTGCGGCATGCCACCGGGAATCCATACCCCGCATTGTGGCGGGACGATCCACAATGCGTGTTCCACCTCACAGGTGACGGCCCCATGCAGGGCCAGGATCAGCTGACCTTTGCGATGATCGTGGACCGGGATCTCCGCCGCGTGCTCGGTTACCTGCAGGCGCTTGGCCACGGCGGGCCGATCCGTCACATCCGGGTCGATGTCGAAGCCGGCGATGGAAACGGGAGGCATTATCGTGACCGGATTTAGCGATTAAGTGGCATTGTAGCGAGATTCGATCACCCGGGTCGGTGCCTACGATGTGCGCCATGCACCCGTCGCCCCCTCCCGTTCGCCGCACCGTTCTGGCCCGGCCGCTTGCACTGCTGACGTCGCCCGCGCTCAGGGCCGACCAGGAAGCCGCACTGTTCTCGCTGAAATGCCTGGTCGCCGCAGTCCTTGGCCTGTACGTGTCCTTGTGGATCGGCCTGACCCGTCCCTTCTGGGTGATCGGGACCGTCTATCTCGTCTCGCAACCGATGTCCGGTGCCACCCTCAGCCGCGGCCTGTTCCGGCTGCTGGGTACGCTCGGCGGTGCGGCAGCCACGGTGCTGCTGGTGCCACGCTTCGCCAACGAACCCCTGGTGCTGAGCGTGGTGCTGGCGGCCTGGATGGGGTTGTGCCTGTATCTGGCCATGCTGGACCGCACGCCGCGTGCCTACGCTTTTCTGCTTGCCGGCTATACGACCAGCCTGATCGGGTTCCCCAGTGTGATGGCGCCCGAGGCGGTCTTCAGCGTCGCCGTCATGCGGGTGCAGGAAATCTCCCTCGGCATTCTTGCTGCCACGCTGGTGCACGCGCTGCTCCTGCCGCGCCCGGTCTCGCGGCGGGTCAAGGTCCGCGTTGCCGCGATCCTGGCCGACGCCGAGCGCTGGACCCGCGACATGCGCGCCGGCGCGACCGAGGCCGTGCTTGCCGAAGACCGCGCCAAGGTCGCGGTGGACCTGCTTGAGCTGCACACGTTGGCGGTCCACCTTCGGTTCGACAGCGCCTACGGCGTCACCCAGGCAGAGGTGCTGCGGGCGCTGCATGACCGCATGCTCGACGTGCTGGTGCTGTCCAGCGGCGTAGAGGACGCGATGGCAGCGCTGCGTGCACCAGCACGCGGGTGTCCGGCCGCCCGCGGCTCGGCGCACGACACGGCGGAAGTGGAGGAGGCGGCCGGCGTGGACAGCTGGCAGGCGCTGCTGTCAGCGGGCCTGGCCGCGGATCTTGCCGGGCTGGATGTCGCGCATCGCGACTGCCGCCTGCTGGAACACCAGCTGGGTCGCGACGATCCGCGCTGGCGCCGGCAGGTGCCCGCCCGTCTCGCAGGCGAGGCGCGTGGCCATGTCCTGCATCGGGACCATCGGCTCGCCCTGCGCAGCGCGCTTGGCGCCTTCATCGGCATCGTGCTGAGTTGCGTGGTGTGGATCGCGACGGGCTGGTCCGACGGCGCGACCGCCGTCTCCATCATCGGCACCGCGTGTGTGCTGTTCGGTACCACCGAGGCGCCCGCGGGCCATGTCATGCGCTATCTGGCCGGTTCGGCCATCGGCGTGGCGGTCGGCCTGGTGTACGGACTGGCGATCCTCCCTGGCATGTCCGGCTTTGTCGGTCTGGCCGTGGCGCTGGCGCCGGCCCTGCTGCTCAGCGGCGCCTTTCTGGCTCGGCCGGCGTTCACCCTGGCTGCACTTGGCGTGGTGCTGACCTTTCCGCTCGTTGCCGGCCTCGGCGCCACCAATGCATGGGATTTCGTGGCCGCCGTCAACAGCAGCGTGGCGCTGCTGGTGGGTGTGGGCGTCGCGTTGTGCAGCATGCTGTTGTTCCAGACCCTGGATACCCATCGCAGCCGCCGCAGGCTGCAGGCCGCGCTCCGGCACGATGTCGCGCGGCGGATGCGCGGTGGCGTGAGTGACGTCGCCGGCTGGACGAGCCGCATGGTGGACCGCCTGGGTCTGCTGGCACCGCGGCTGCGCGGACAGCCAGGCGCCAGCCAGTGCCTGCGCGCGGGCTTTGCCGCTCTGCGTGCGGCCGATGTGGTTGCCGAGCTTCGCTGCCTGGGCAGCCGTTCGGACGCGCCAACCATCCGCCGCTGTCATGCAGCGCTGATCGACGCGGTGATCGATCACTGCCAGCGCGACACGCTCCAGCGCCATGCCCCGGATACGCCCCTGCTGGACTGCCTTGATCGTGCCCGGGGAGCGGTGCTGGCGGGGGATGAGCCAGAGCGCACGCGCCTGCTGTTGCTGCTCGCCGCACTCCGCCGCGACGTGCTGGCACCCCTGATCGCGCATGGAGACTGATGCGATGTTGCCCGACGTTTCCGTTGATGGCGTTTTCATCCCCGGCCTGATGGCCGTGGCCCTTGCTGCGCTGGCGCTGTCGTTGATGGCGTCGCGGCTGCTGGCGCGGCTCGGGCTGTACCGGCTGTTTGCCTGTCGCCCGCTGGTCGGCCTGTCCCTGTTCGTCATCCTGGCCGAATGGTTGATCCAGTTCGTGCCCCTGCTTGAGAAATGAAATGAAGCACACGCTCGTTCTTCTTGGCCGTTGGAGCGCTACGCTCTGCCTGGTCTCCCTCGCCGTGATCGCGGTTCTGTCGCTGTGGAACCGATACGAACGGCATCCCTGGACGCGCGATGGTCGCGTCCGCGCGGATGTGGTCCGGGTCGCCTCCGACCAGGGCGGGCTGGTCACCCAAGTGCTGGTGCAGGACAACCAGCGGGTCAGGGCAGGGCAGTTGCTGCTGGTACTGGACCAGCCGCGTTTCGCCGCCGCGCTGGAAACGGCCGACGCACGGCTGCGCAGCGCCCAGGCCACGCTTGCGCTGGCGCGCCGCGAATCGGCACGGGACGGTGCCCTGGGCAACCTGGTCGCCTCCGAGACACGGGAGCGCAACGCCGCCAAGGTCGACACCGAACTGGCCGGCCTGGCCGAAGCGCAGGCCGAGCGACGGGTGGCACGGCTGAATGTCCAACGAACCGAAGTGCGTGCCACTGCCGATGGCATCGTGACCAACCTGGACCTGCACCCCGGCGACTTCCTGCCGCCGGGCACCCAGGCCATGGCCCTGATCGCCACCCGCAGCCTGCGGATCGAGGGCTACTTCGAAGAAACCAAGCTCGCCTGCATCACCGAGGGCGATCACGCGACAGCGCGCCTGATGGGCGACACCCGTGACGTGCACGGCCACGTCGAGAGCATTGCTGCCGGCATCGCCGATGACCAGCGCTCGAACACCCACAACCTGCTGCCCGCGGTGGCGCCGACGTATGCGTGGGTGCGGCTGGCGCAGCGCATCCCCGTGCGCATCCGGATCGACGACATCCCGCCCGATACCCGCCTGATCATCGGCAGGACGGCCAGCGTCACCATCACCCCGACGGTACGGGGCGCCTGCAAATGAGGGCGCACCTTCGGCGTGTGGGCGCGATCAGTGCGATGCTGTGGTTGTCCGGCTGCGTATCGGGTCCGGATTACCGTGTTCCGGCCACTGCCATGGCGGTGGCGCCCGATGCCCAGGGTCGCTTCGCTTCAAGCAGAGCGCCAACGTATACGCAGGCCGAGCCGCCAGACCATTGGTGGCAGCTGTACCAGGACGCGCAGCTGGAGGCCTACGTGGCCGAAGCGCTGCGGGCCAACACGGACCTGCGCGCGGCCGATGCCAATCTTCGGCGTGCCTCGGCGGTGGTGCTGGAGCATCAGGCGCAAGGCACCTTGCGCACCGACACTGCGGCATCAGGCACGCTCGCGCATGCGGGCGGCTACACGCTGCCCTCGGGCTCGCTGCCGCAGGCCTATGCGCTCGGCATCACGCTGTCGTATCCATTGGATCTGGCCGGCGGCATCCGCCGCGGCATCGAAGCGGCCAGCGCCGATGCCGAAGCAGTCGCAGCGGCCCGTGACCACGTCAGGGTGACGGTCGCGGCGGCGGTGACCCGCGCCTACGTCGGCGCCTGCTCCGCCAATCAGACGCTGGCAGCGACCCAGCGTGTGCTGTCGACCCAGCGCGACACGCTGGATGCGACCCGCCGGCTTGCCGCCGGTGGGCGCGGCACGGAGTTCGACGTGACCCGTGCCAGCGCCGCGGTCAACCGGAGTGCGGCGGCCGTTCCGCAGCTGATCGCCGAACGTCAGCGTGCAGTGGCTGAGCTGGGTGCGCTGATGGGCCGGGTGCCATCCCATTATCCGCAGGAGGTCAGCGCCTGCGCGCGACCGCCCCGGCTGGATCGGCCCCTGCCGGTGGGCAACGGGTGGCAGCTGATCCAGCGGCGTCCGGACATCCGTGCGGCAGAACGCAGCCTGGCCGCTGCGACGGCCACCATTGGCGTGGAGACCGCCGAGCTGTATCCGCAGGTCAACATCGGCGCCTCGGCCGGCATCGCGAATGCCCCCCGGCGCCTGCTTGCCAGCGAGAGCGTCGGTGCCAGCGTCGGGCCGCTGCTGTCATGGCGCTGGCCGAACCGGCGCGCAGTGAAGGCCCGGATCGCTGCGGCCAATGCGCGTGCGGAGGCGGCGTTGGCCTCCTTCGATGGCGCCGTGGTGCAGGCGCTGCAGCAGACAGACACCGCGCTGTCCACTTACTCGCAGGCGCTCGATCGCGAGGCCAGCCTGGCCCGAGCGCGTGAGGACGCCGCCCATGCCAGTGCGCAGGCCGGGCAGCTGTACCGGTTCGGCCGAATCGGTTTCATCGACGTGCTCTCGGCAGAGGCGGCGCTGGCGGATGCGGAATCCGCATTGGCGTCCTCGCAGGCACAGCTGATTGACCGCCAGGTGGACCTGTTCCTGGCCCTGGGGGGCGGTTGGTCGCCGTCCGGCCCGGGCGACGCTGCGGAAGCGGGGGCGGCGCAGCGCGCCCCGTGAGCGCAGGCAGGAGGTCGGCCTCATGGCGTCACTGCCCGCCTCGGGTTACCTTCCGGAGCTGGTGCAGCGTGGGTACGCCCAGGGAGAGGTGCGGAAATGATGGCAGGGATGTCCACAATGAAGCGGGCAAGGCCGCCGCGGCGTCCTGAACGCGGTCACCGCGTTGCTGTCGCCGTCGCAGCCGTCATCGCAACCCTTTGGCTGATGCCCTGCAGCGCTGCACCCCAGGCTCCGCCGGCGGGGGTCGATGACGCGCTGACCAGGGTCGCCAGCGTGGCGGAGGCCGCGTCGTCCAGGCAAGTTGCACAGATGCTGTGGGGAATACCACTGGATGCGCCGGTGGTGGTGCACGACCGCGGCTCCGGCACCAGCTGGCGGAGAAACGGCGTTGCAGGCACCACGCTCCCCGTCGTGCTTCGCAACGACCAGCCGCCCGCGAACACCTGCATCACGATCGATGGTGCCCCTGCGGTGCTGCTGCTTCTGCCACTGCCCGCAGAGCTGGACGGACTGGCCACGCTGCTCTGGCACGAGCAGTGGCACTGCGTGCAGGCGGCCCTCGGCCTGCCTGCCGCCGAAGGTGACACGGGCCATCTGGACAACGAAGCCGGTCGCACCGCGTTGCGGCTGGAGATGCGTGCGCTGGCGCAGGCACTCTCCACGCGCGATGAGCGCCAGGCGCGCCAGCATGCGGCAGCGGCGCTGGGCTTCAGGGCATTGCGTTCGGACGCTGCGGCAGCGGGGACACGCGCGCTGGACGAAGAGGCGAAGGTGGAGCGCAACGAAGGCCTGGCCGAGTACACCGGGCGCAGAATCGCCGCGGCCGCGCATGTGGGCGATGCGGTGTCCGCCGCGGTGGATGCGCTGGCCAAGGCGGATGCGCCCCAGAGTTTCGTGCGTTCGGCGGCGTACGCGACCGGACCGGCGTACGGGATGCTGCTCGACCGTTGGTCGCCGCCATGGCGCAGCGGGTTGTCTGCCCGCTCGGCATTGCCTGCGCTGCTGGCCGATGCGCTGGGCGGGCCCGGCATCGCAAAGGGCGATGCCGGATATGGCGCGGACGAGGTGCGCGCAGAGGAACGCGAACGCGCCACAGTGCGGGAGCGACGCAGCGCCGGCTATCGTGAGCGTTTCCTCGGTAACGATGCGGTTCGGCTGGAACTGCGCAAACCGTCAGTGTCGTTCGATCCGCGTTCTCTCTTCCCGCTCGACGATGCCGGGACGGTCTATACACCCCTGACGGTGCGGGACGAGTGGGGCGAGCTGACGGCGGCGGCCGGTGCGTTGCTCTCCAAGGACTGGGCGCTGCTCAGCGTGGGCGGCGGCGCCGTGGAAGGCGAGGGGGCCAGGTGGTCGGGCCCCGGCTGGACGCTGGTGCTCAGCGAGGGGTGGCGCCTGGGCAGGGATGCCGGCGGCTGGCGTGTGACGAAGGCGCTGGAGGCGAGCGTGGGTGATCGGGCCGGCGATGATGAGTGAGGCATCGCATCAGATAAGGACGCACCTTCAATGCGGTGATGTCGAGCTGGCCCATGCCGTTGGCAAAGCCGCCTTGCGTGACACCCCCGACGACCCGGCCGTGGTGTCCGCGCTGCTGGAGCTCACTGCCAAGCTGCGCTCGGAATGCATGGACATGGCGATCAGGAAGATGGATGGCAGCGCCATCTACGCTGCAACGGAAGCGCTTCTGCGTGAGGTCAATGTGCTCACCGGACAGGACCTATACGGACGTTTCGGACCGTAGCGTCCGTTCAAGGCGGCTTTGTCGCCTGGCGTGCCTTGCAGCACGTCCTCCCTGCAGCAGGCGTGAAGCGGGCACCGGGTCTTTCCCGGGTCTCAGTCATCTGACGATTGCGCTCCGCGTCATCGCCTGAAGACATCGCACCCCTGTGCCCGCCGCGCCCTCAGCGCACGCCGGGCGGCAGCGCCGTGCCCGCGGGTTGGCCGTCCCCCGCGTGGATGGGCAACGGCACAGAAATCGCTTGACCTTCCAAGCGTGGCATGCCGGACAACTGTCGCCGGAGCCGCTCCGGTTCAGCAATCCAGACATCCAACCGCAGTCGCGAAAGGCACAACGATGACAATCACGCGCACCACCTTGATGACAGTGGCGATAGGCGCCGCACTCGCCCTTGCTGGATGCAGGGAGGCCGCGCCCGGCGCGGGCTCCGCCCAGCCGCCCGGTGTGCCGGTAGCCGAGGTCGTCGTCCGGCAGGTGACTCCCTTCGCCGAGTTCACCGGCTCGCTGACCGCGGTCAAGCAGGTGGAGCTTCGCCCGCGGGTCGCCGGCTATATCCAGGCGGTCAGTGTTCCCGAGGGAAGCTTCGTGGAGAAGGGCAAGGCGCTCTTCCATATCGACCCGCGCCCGTTCCAGGCAGCACGCGACGCCGCCGCAGCGCGCCTGCGCGAGGCTGAAGCGGCGTCGGCGCTTGCCCATGCCGACCATGCACGCGCCGAGCAGCTGTTCGCGCAGAAGATCGTCGCACGCAACCGGTTGGATTCGGCCATCGCCGCGCGCAATGCGGGCAGGGCACAGGTGGACGCAGCCCAGGCAGCGCTGGACGCTGCGCAGCTGGACCTGGGCTTCACCCGCGTGACCGCGCCGATCAGTGGACGAGTGGGGCAGGTGCTGGTCACCGAAGGCAACTACGTGGCGAGCGGGGTCACGCCACTTACCACACTTGTTTCGATCAACCCGCTTCATGTCTATTTCGACGTGGATGAGCGCACCTATCTGCGCTCACTGGCCGCGGGGCGAACGCAGGAACCCGCCGCTGGCGCCGAGCCTGCCAAAGTCGCGGTTGCCCTGGTCACGGACAAGGACTACACGCGCGAAGGCCGACTCGATTTCCTGTCCAACGCGGCAGACCGCGGAACGGGGACGGTGCGTGTGCGCGCGGTGATCGACAACCCGGACGGGCAGCTGACGCCCGGCCTGTTCGCCAAGGTGAGGCTGGCCTCCGGCCCGTCGAAAGAGCGGGTGCTGGTGTCTGATCAGTCCATCAGCACCGATCAGGGGCACCGCTATGTGCTGGTCGTCGGGAAAGGCGATGCAACCGAGTACCGCCCGGTTGAGCTGGGCCCGATGGTGGATGGGTTGCGCGTCATCGAGCAGGGCCTGCAGCGGGGCGACCGCATCGTGGTCAAGGGCCTGGTGCGCCCGGGCATGAAGGTGACGCCGCAGGCCAGCGCCATCGATGGTGCGCCGCTGGCAACGCCCGCGAAGAAAGGAGCAGCGCAGTGAATTTCCCGCGCTTCTTCATTGATCGCCCGATCTTCGCCATCGTGCTGTCGGTGCTGATGGTGATCGCCGGCATCGTGGCGTTCTTCCAGTTGCCGCTGAGCGAGTATCCGGCCGTCACGCCGCCGACCGTGCAGGTCACCGCGTCCTACCCGGGCGCCAACCCCAAGGTGATCGCCGAGACGGTGGCCGCGCCGCTGGAGCAGGCCATCACCGGCGTGGAGGGCATGATGTACATGTCTTCGCAATCGGCGACCGACGGCCGGATGATCCTCACCGTCACCTTCGCCGACGGCACCAACCCAGACATGGCCCAGGTCCAGGTACAGAACCGGGTGTCGCGGGCATTGCCGCGGCTGCCTGCCGAAGTGCAGCGCCAAGGTGTGGTGACCCAGAAGACCTCCCCGGACATTCTGATGGTGGTCCACCTGCTGTCACCGGACAAACGTTACGACCCGCTCTACATCTCCAACTATGCCTATCTGCAGGTTCGCGACGAGCTGTCGCGCATCCCCGGCATCAGCGATGTACTGGTCTGGGGCGCGGGTGAGTACAGCATGCGGTTGTGGCTGGATCCCAGCCTCATTGCTGCGCGTGGCTTGACCGCAGGCGACGTCATCGCCGCCGTGCGCGAGCAGAACGTCCAGGTCGCTGCCGGCTCGGTCGGGCAGGCGCCCGATTCCACCGCGGCCTTCCAGGTGACGGTGAATACGCTGGGCCGCCTCACTGACGAAGACCAGTTCGGCGACATCATCATCCGTACCGGCGATGACGGCCAGGTCACCCGCCTGCGCGACGTGGCACGGATCGAAATGGGCGCCGACGCCTATGCGCTGCGCAGCCTGCTCGACGGCGAGCCGGCGGTGGCCCTGCAGATCATCCAGAGCCCCGGCGCGAATGCACTGGATGTATCCGCGGCCGTGCGCGAGACCATGGGCAGGCTGGAGAAGAACTTCCCGGAAGGACTGGCCTCGCGCATCGCGTATGACCCGACGGTGTTCGTGAAGGCGTCGCTCGAGTCCGTGGCGACCACGCTGCTGGAAGCGATCATCCTGGTGGTGATCGTGGTGGTGCTGTTCCTGCGCAACTGGCGGGCCTCGCTGATCCCGTTGCTGGCCGTTCCGGTCTCCTTGATCGGCACGTTTGCGGTGATGCACCTGATGGGGTTCTCGCTCAACACCTTGTCCTTGTTCGGCCTGGTGCTGTCCATCGGCATCGTCGTCGATGATGCGATCGTGGTGGTGGAGAACGTCGAGCGGCATATCGAGGACGGGGAGGAGCCGCTGGAAGCGGCGCGGCGGGCCATGCGCGAGGTGACCGGCCCCATCATCGCTATTACCTCCGTGCTGGCCGCCGTGTTCATTCCCACCGCCTTCCTGACCGGCCTGCAGGGCGAGTTCTATCGTCAGTTCGCCTTGACGATCGCGATCTCCACGATTCTGTCTGCGGTCAACTCGCTCACGCTCAGCCCGGCGCTGGCCGGGATGCTGCTGCGACCGCGCACGATCGCGCCCCCACGTGACCCGCGCAGCCTGCGTGGCCGTGCCGGGCGGGTGTTCCAGCGGCTCAGCCGTCCCTTCGAGCGTGCACCGGATGCCTACGGCAATGGCGTGCGCAAACTCGTGCGGGTCAGTGGCGTCGCCCTGTTTATCTACGGTGGATTGCTCGCGCTGACCTTGTTCGGCTTCAAGGTGGTGCCGCCCGGGTTCGTGCCGATGCAGGACAAGTATTACCTGGTGGGCATCGCCCAGCTGCCCAACTCGGCCTCGCTGGACCGCACCGACGACGTCGTCAAGCAGATGTCCAAGCTCGCGCTTGCCGAGCCGGGCGTCGAGAGCGTGGTCGCCTTCCCGGGGCTGTCCATCAATGGCTTCGTCAACGTGCCCAACGCAGCGGTCATGTTCGTCATGCTCGATCCCTTCAAGGACCGTACGTCGCCTGATCTTGCGGCGACGGCGATCGCAGGGCGCCTGCAGGCGAAGTTCGCCGCCATCCAGGATGGCTTCCTTGGCGTCTTCCCGCCACCGCCCGTCCCCGGGCTGGGCGCGACGGGTGGCTTCAAGATGCAGATCGAGGATCGCGGCGGGGTGGGGCTGGATGCCTTGGTGCAGCAGACCCAGATCCTGATGATGAAGGCCACCGAATCCGGCCAGGTCGCCGGGCTGATGACCAGCCTGGATGTCAACGCGCCGCAGCTGGACGTGGTGATCGACCGGACCAAGGCCAAGAGCCAGGGTGTGCCTCTGGCGGATGTCTTCGAGTCGCTGCAGGTCTACCTGGGCTCGCTGTACATCAACGACTTCAACCGCTTCGGTCGCACCTACAAGGTCACCGCCCAGGGCGACGCCGAACACCGCATGCAGGCCGAAGCGATTGGTCAACTGCAGGTGCGCAACGCCGCCGGTCAGATGCTGCCGCTATCGTCATTCGTGACGGTCACGCCGAGCTCGGGCCCAGACCGTGTCATCCACTACAACGGCTACCCCTCGGCCGATATCTCCGGCGGCGCTCCGCCCGGGGTCAGCTCGGGCCAGGTCGTGGCAGTGATGGAACGCCTGGCCAAGGAAGTACTGCCCGAGGGCGTGAGCTTTGAATGGACCGAACTGACCTACCAGCAGAAGCTGGCCGGGGATGCGGCGCTGTACATCTTCCCGCTGTGTGTGCTGCTCGCCTACCTGATCCTCGCCGCGCAGTACAACAGCTGGTTGCTGCCGTTGTCGGTGCTGCTGATCGTGCCGATGTGTCTGCTCAGCGCGATCGGCGGCGTCTGGCTGATGGGGGGCGACAACAACGTGTTCGTGCAGATCGGCCTGATCGTCCTGGTGGGCCTGGCGGCCAAGAACGCGATTTTGATCGTTGAGTTCGCTCGCACCCTTGAGGAGGACGGATGGAGCACCGTGGATGCGGTGGTGGAAGCATGTCGACTGCGGCTGCGTCCCATCGTGATGACCTCGCTGGCCTTTATCGCCGGTGTCGTGCCGCTGGTGCTGGCGACCGGTGCGGGTGCGGAGATGCGCCAGGCGATGGGTGTCGCGGTGTTTGCCGGGATGCTGGGGGTGACCGTGTTCGGCCTGTTCCTGACGCCCGTGTTCTATGTAGTGATCCGCCGCATTTCGTCCCGCTTCGAGAGGCGCAAGGGCGGCGCCCGCCATCCTGCACAGGAGCGTGCGTCGTGAACGATCGTCGCCGCAGGATGTTCCTGCTCCCTGTTGCCGCAGGCGTGATGCTGTCCGCCTGCGCGTCGGTGGGCCCCAACGTCTCCTCGCCATCGCTGCCCGAGGTGCCGTCAGCGCCGTTCCCCACCGAATTCCGGGTGGGATCGGCCGGGCTTTCGCCCGGTGCGGTGGACGCGGCGTGGTGGCGATCCTTTGATGATCCGGTGCTGAGCTCGCTGATCCAGCGCGCATGGGCGGCCAACCATGACATCGGGCTCGCCGCCGCACGCCTGGACGAAGCCAAGGCGATGCTTCGCGAGAGTCGGCAGGGCTTCCTGCCACGCGGCAGCGTTGGCGTCGGGCATGAGAACCGTCGGCTCGGCGAGGTGGAGCGCGGACCGGGCCAGGCACGCCGGACCGAGACCTATCGGGCCGCCGTCGATGCGTCCTGGGAGATCGACCTGTTCGGCCGTGTCCGCCGTTCGGCGGAAGCGGCACGGGCCGACGCCGGGTCGCGCGAAGCGCTGCTGCGTGACGTGCAGGCCAGCGTGGCGGCGGCGGTGGCGGCCACCTGGTTCGAGCTGGGCGGGCTGGAGGCGGAGCTCGGCGTGGTGGCCGAGATCACCCGGCGCCAGCGTGACAGTCTGCGGCTGGTCGAGGGGCTGGTGGAGGCCGGCTCGGCCAACGAGGTCGACCGGCTGCGCGCGGACGCGGCGCTGCGCACCGTTGAAGTGGTGGCGCCCGAACTGGCGCACCGCCGCACCGTGGCCTCGAACGCGCTGGCCCTCCTGCTGGGTGAGACACCGCAGACCTTCGTCGCACCCTCGACCGTGACGGCACGCGACGAGCTGGCGGTCCGCAGAATCGCCGTGGGTGATCCCGCCGCGCTGCTGGCACGGCGTCCGGATATCGAAGCAGCGGAGTTGAGCCTGGCGGCAGCGACGGCACGCATCGGGGTGGAGACCGCGGGGCTGTATCCCCAGATCGAGGTGCAGGGATCGATTGGCGTGGTGGCCGGCAGCCTGGGCTCCACGGGCGGTAGTTCCGCACTCTCCAGCCTTCTCGCACCGCTGCTGCGCTGGTCCTTCCTGGATGGTGGACGGGTCCGTGCCCGGATCGCGGCGAGTGAAGCACGTGCCAGGGAAGCGCTGATCCGGTACGACCAGACCGTGCTGCGTGCACTGGAGGAAACCGACAACGCGTTCGGTGCCTTCAGCTCGGCCGGCGATGCGCTGCAGCTCCGGCTCCAGGAAGCATACGCCACGGGTCAGGCAGCAGACCTTGCACGCGCGCAGTTCGCCCACGGGGAGGGCATCTATCTGGATGTCCTGGATGCGGAGCGGGCCGACTTCGCCAGCCGGCGTGCCTTGGTGGTAGCACGGACCAACCAGCGCCTGGCCATCGTCAGCATCTACAAAGCGCTGGGCGGCGGCTGGCTGCCCTGCACGCGGGAAGAGATCGACTGCGGTGGTGCACGTGGTGAGCGACAGCCATGACCCGACACATTGAAATACGCTCCGCAGGACGGACCCTCGCCGTGCCGGAGGGAACCACCATACTGGACGCCGCGTTGGCCGCGGAGGTGGCGTATCCGCATGGCTGCCGCTCAGGTCGCTGCGGTTCCTGCCTGTCCCGCGTGATCAGCGGACACGTCGTGCACCTGGAGCACAGTCGCTTCGCACTCACGGACGAGCAGAAGGCCCGGGGCCTGTTCCTGGCGTGCCGTGCGCTGCCGGGAAGCGATCTGGTTGCCGCCTACGCGGGTGATGTCGAAGCATGGCCTTCGCCTGCGATGCAGCGCCTTGATTATCGGGTCGAGGCGATCGAAACCCTGACCCATGACATCAAACGGATCCGGCTCGCCACCGGCGGCGCCGCGCTGGCCTTCAAGGCCGGCCAATATGCGCGACTGACATTCCCGGGCGTTCCACCGCGCGATTATTCGATGGCCGGCGGTGCGCTCGATGGCGAGCTCGATTTCCACATTCGCCGCGTGCCGGGCGGCGCCGTGACCGAATGGATCCACGCATCGCTGAAGCCAGGAGATCCCGTGCGGGTGGAGGGGCCCCTCGGGGTCTCCCATCTGCGCAGCCAGCACGATGGCCCGATGCTCTGTATCGCAGGGGGCTCGGGCCTGGCCCCCATCCAGGCGATCGTGCACGGGGCGATCGCGGCGGGCATGTCGCAGCCGATGCATGTCTACGTGGGCGCACGCGCCCTCCATGACCTGTACCGGGTGGCGCACTTCCAGCGACTGGCGCAGGCCCACCCCAACCTGACGTTCACCCCTGTGCTGTCCCACGATGAGCAGCAGACGACGTGGCGGACCGGCTGGGTGACCGATGCCGTGGCCGCGGATCATCCGGATGTTCAAGGATGGAAGGCCTATGTCGCCGGGCCGCCGTTGATGGTGGAGGCGGCCATGCGCGTCCTCAGCGCGGCGCGCCTGCGCGCGGAAGATCTCCACGCCGATGTGTTTTTTACGCCGGAGACGGCTGCATGAACGGAAACCAGGGCGCAGGTGGAGAGTGCAGAACAGGTGATTGACATTGCCACGCTGTCAACGCCGAAGGTGGTCGCTGTACCACTCAACCAGGAAAAGACCATGCTTCAGTTCAACATTCCCAACATGACGTGCGGGTCCTGCGCCAGGCCGGTGAGAGATGCCCTGCTGAGCGTCGACCCGCTGGCGCAGATCGAGACCGACACGCCGGCGCGACAGGTGCGCGTCGAAACCGCACTGGACGAAGCCGCCTTCATCGCGGTGCTGGCAGAGGCGGGGTATCCGCACCAGCCGCAACCGCGGCTGTAATTCCTTTTCTCAAGGAGAAACGTCACATGTTCATGAAACAGCTTGTCACCTTCGGCGTCGCCGCCCTCGGTACCGTGGCCGTGCCGTCTTCGGCGTCCGATGCAGCGATCAAAGGCGCCTTTGCGCTTTCCGGTACGACCGAAAAAGTCATCGCCGAACTGTCGGTCGAAGAGACCGGTCCGCTGTCCCGCGATCTGCTCATCACCTTCGCCGACAAGACGACCGGAAAGCGCATCGCGCAGTTTGACGAGGAGCTGTCGCAGGAGCTGCATGTGCTCGCGACCGACAGCGCATTCTCCACCTTCCTGCACGAACATCCCGGAAAAGCGGGGCCGGACGGTCAGTTCCGGGTCGCGATGACCTTCCCCAGGCCGGGCGTTTACCATGTCTTCGCCGACGCAGTGCCCACCGGGCTGGGCCAGCAGGTGGTTCGATTCGACGTCAACGTGGATGCCCCTGCCGGCGGGACATCCCTCCAGCCGGTTTCGGCCCCCAGGGAAGGGACCGATGGTCCGTATACCGTCCAGCTGGACAAGGCCGGCCTGCAGGCGGGCAAGGAAAGCATGTTGAACCTGACGGTGCTGAAGAATGGCAAACCGGCGCAGGACCTGGGCCTGTATCTGGGCGTGCCGGCGCATGCGGTGTTCGTGGGCACCGATGACCTTGCCTATGTCCACGCGCATGCGATGTCCGCCGATGCCGCCACAGGTGCACACGGCGGGCACGGCGCAGCGCATCCGCAGACAGGGCCGGTCCCGGCACGGATGATGCTCCACGCACAGCCGCCTCATGCGGGTCGATATGCACTCTGGATCCAGTTCATGGCCAGTGATGAAATCCGGACGGTACCGTTTGTCGTGGATGTTGCGAAGGGCTCGTAGGCCGCCGCTCCAACGTCCCTGTCGCCGTGGCTGGGGTGGACCCCAGCCACGCCTATGGGCGCTGAGCGGTGGTAAATCCAGTGCGTCACGCTGGACGGACGCGTCTTCTGCCACGAAGCAGCAGGCTGCCCGCCGCACAGGCAAGCATGGCGACGCCGGCCACCAGAAAGGCGTCGCTGTAGGCAAGCAGCAGCGCCTCGCGATGGACGACCCGGTCCAGAATCGCAAAGGCCTGCTGCCGCTCCAGTGCGTGGCCACTGCCGTAGAGGGCTGTGGCACTTTCCACCGGCGCCTTCGCGAGCATCCTGACCAGCTCGACCACACGCAGCTGGGTCGCCTCCGCGAACGGCGACACCGATTCCCCGATGTGCGACGCGTGCAGTCGTTCCCGGGTCACGATGAACTGGCTGGCCACCGCGATGCCGATGGCACCGCCGACATTGCGCACCATCGAGAACACGCCCGCCGCCGAGCCAAGTTCCGCGCGCTCAAGCCCCTCTACGGCCATCACACTGAGCGCGACCACGATCAACGATTGACCGATGCCGCGCACGATCAGCGACGGAACGATGACGTTGCTCGCCGCATTGGCATCCAGGTGGATGTTCATCAGACAGCCCACCGCCATGATGACGAATCCCAGCACGATGGCCGTCCTCACGCTCGTGCGTCTCATCAGCGGCGGCGTAGCGAAGGACATGATGAACTGCACGATGCCGTAGGGAATCATGGTCAGCCCGATCTGGCGCGCGTTGTAGCCATGCACGTCGGAAAAGTAATTGGGGATGAGGAACACCACCCCGAAGACCACGGCGCCAAAGGTGAACTGCATCAGGCTGGCCAAGCCGAAGTTGTAGCTGGAAAGCAGGCGAAGATTGAGGAATGGCTCCTCGCGGCGGAGCTCGATGACGACGAACGCCACCAGGCCGACCGCGGCGACGAGGGAGGCCTCGATGATGAACAACGACGAGAACCAATCCTTGCGTCCGCCCTCTTCCAACATGATCTGCAGTGCGGACAGACCCAGCGCCATGGCGATGATCCCACCCCAGTCGCCCTTCCTGAGCTTTTCCAGCGCCATCGGCTCCGGCCGGATCGACCAGCCGATCGCCGCCAGAAGCAGCAACCCGGGGGGGACCTGGAGATAGAAGATCGCGCGCCAGGAATAGGCATCGGTCAACCAGCCGCCGAGCGAAGGCCCCGCGGCCTGTGCAACGTTGTTTGCAATGGCGAACAGCGCCATGCCGAAGGGATGCCTCGAGGAGGGCAGCTCGGTCACGATGAGCTGGAAGGAGAGCGGGATGAGAACGCCGCCAAAGGCACCCTGCAGGGTGCGCGCCAGGATCATCGCATTGATGTTGGGTGCTATCGAGCAGGCCATCGAGAAGAGCACGAAACCCGCAGCCCCTACCATCAGCACGCGGCGGACGGTGAATACCGCCGCCAGCCACGCCGCCAGCGGAATCACGATGATCTCCGCCACGAGATAGGCGGTGGTGATCCAGGAGCCTTCTTCGAAGGTGGCGCCCAGCGAGCCGCGCACATCCGGCAGCGACGCGTTGGTGACATGGACGTTCATGCCCGCCATGAAGCATCCGACCACGCCGCCGATGACCGCGACCCAGGAGCGCAGGGAGACCGAATCTTCGCCAGGCAGTGCAGTGGCCGCAGTCATGGATTGGATCCCGGCCGGGTATTGATGGACGCTACGACCGACATTCCCGGCCGGAGACTGGAGAGCCTCGGCTGGTCGGCATCCACGGCGATGCGCACCGGAATGCGCTGAACGATCTTGGTGAAATTCCCGGTGGCGTTATCCGGCGGCAACAGCGCAAACTGCGCACCGGATGCAGGCGCGAAGCTCTCGACGCGGCCTTTCAGGATGCCTCCACCCAGCGCATCGACCTCCACCTCCACACGCTGGCCGGGGGCGACGCCCTGCAGCTGTACTTCCTTGTAGTTGGCGACGACATAGACCTCGCTGGGTACGATCGCCATCAAAGGGCTGCCCGGACCCACGTACGCTCCCACCCGCGCGGCGCGTTGACCGATGGTTCCTCCGATCGGCGCGCGGATCACGGTGTGTTCGAGATCAAGGTTTGCCAGGGCCAGGCCGGCTTCGGCCTGTAACAACGCTCCGCGCGCCTCATCCAATGCGGCGGTGGATCGGCGCTGTTCTGTCGCCAGCACCCTCGCATAGGCTCTGCTCGCCTCGGCGGTGGCACGCGCTGCCTGCACAGCGGCCGCGGTCCGCTTCGCACTGGCATCGGCCGCCTCCAGGTGCCGTGCATCGGAGGCCTGTTGGCTCTCCAGCGCCCGTTCACGCCGATACTCCAGGGTCGCTTGCCGATGATCGGCCTGGCGAGCCTGCACATCTGCGGTGGTCGCGGCGATCACACTGCGCTGCCGCTCGCCTTGCGCATCGAGATTGGCAATGGCCGCGTAGTGCGCGGCCAACGCTGCCTTTGCGGCAGCGACCGCACCCTCGGCACGGGACACGCGCATGCGGTAGTCCCGATCATCAAGCGTCGCCAACACATCGCCCTTGGCGACGCGCTGGTTGTCGCGCACGCCCACGTTGACGATGTAACCGGTGACGCGTGGACTGATGGTGGCGATGTCCGCCCGGACGTAGGCGTTATCGGTGCTGACCACGAAGCGGCCGGCCGTCCACCATCGGATGCCTGCGCCACCGGCAGCCAGCAGACACAGCGCGATCGCGCCCATTGCCGCGGGGCGGCGTGTCTTGCGGATCAGCGAAGCGGGCGCATCGGCATGTGCGCTGCGGGAAGAAGTTGTATTGGTCATGTTGGCTATCAGAGGAGGGCGAGGGGGAGAATCAGCGCGCAGCATCGGCAGCACGGGTGATCACGGGTCGGGATACCGCGGGCGCCTGTTCCCAGCCGCCGCCGAGGGAACGGAACAAGGCGACCTGGTCCAAGGCAACGTCGGCCTCCGCCGAGGCGAGCATCGCTTCCGCCTCGACATTGCGGCGCTGCGCATCCAGCGCATCCAGTTCACTTATCGCGCCGGCGCTGCGGCCGACCCCGGCCAGGCGGACGGCTTCGCGGCTCTGCTGGGCAGCGGTAGCGAGGGCGCCGTGCCGGCGTACTGCCGCCGCGTAGGTGGCGAGCGCCTGCTTCACGTCTTTCAGTGCCGTCAGGATCACGGCGTCGAAGCGTGCAAGTGCGGCCACTTCCTGGGCCTCGGCCTTCGCTATCTGCACCCGCGCGGCGCGGCGGTTGGGAAAGTGCCAGGAAAGTGTCGGCCCCAGACCCCAGACGATCGAGCCATGATTGCGCATGCCGTCCACGGTCGGCGCGGAGCTGGCTGCCGAACCCAGGATAGACACCGTCGGATACAGATTGGCCATGGCGACGCCGATGCGCGCGGTACTGGCTTCAAGGCGGCGCTCCGCCTCGCGGATATCCGGTCGGCGCTGGAGCAGCGCTGTCACGTCCCCGATCGGGATGGGTGCCGTCAGTTGAGGCACGCTGACACAGCCGGTCGCAGTGGTGGACAGATGAGCCGGGGGACGCCCGGTCAACACGGCCAGTTCGTACAGCGCATTCTGCCGCGCGGCTTCGATGGCCGGAATGGCCGCACGTGCCTGTTCCATCAGCGCTGCCCAGCGCGCGACGTCCAGTGAGGTCGTGCCACCGACATCACGCAGTGCGGTTTTCAGTTCCAGGCTGCGCGTCACTACGTCGAGCGATCGTTGCGCTACGTCTGCGCGCGCGGCCAAGCCACAGCTGTCCAGGTAGGCACGCGTCGTTTCGGCGGCTACTACCACGCGCACACTGTCTTCAGCGGCCAGGGTGGCCGCCTCGTCGGCGTGGGCGGCCTGAATGCTCCGGGCGATCTGACCAAACAGGTCGAGCCGCCAGCCTGATGAGAAACCTGCGGTGTAGCGCTGTCCGGTGCGGATCTCGGTTTGATCCAACGCGGCCGCTAGCTGGTCGCTGACCGTGCTGCCATACCCGATGTCGCTGGACACGGTCGTGACCGGCAGGCGACTGTCCTGGCGTTCCAGAAGCACGGCATGGGCTTCGGCGAGCGTCGCGGAAGCGACCCGCAGATCGCGGTTGTTCTGCAGCGCTTCGATGACGAGAGCATCCAGCGTGGGGTCCTGATAGAGGCTCCACCATCGAGCCACGGTGGGCAGGCCCACGCTCGTGCTACCCGATGGGTTCAACGATGGCGCTGCGTCGAGGGTGGAAGCGGGGGGCCGGGTTGGACCCATGGCGCATCCGGTGAGGGCGGTGGTCGCCAGAAAACACAACAAGAGCGGACGGGGAACGATCATGGACGAGGGACTTGTGGGTGTCGTGGAGCCAAGGCGTCCATGACATCAGCCTGCGACCTGTCCTTCTCCCGCCTGGCGGACTACCATCGTCGAGATATGGACAAAAAGCGCACCGTCGGCGATTGCCATGCCACCGACCGCCCCGTCGCAGCCCTGGCCACCCGACATCCCCATGGGGAACATATCCGTCCGCACAGCCACGCGCGTGCGCAGTTGATCCATGCACTTACCGGCGTGTTGACGGTCGTCAGCGCTGCTGGAAGCTGGGTGGTGCCGGCCGGCAGGGCGGTGTGGATGCCTGAAAATGTCGTCCACAGAATCCAGATCGCCGGCGATGTCGCCATGCGGACCCTCTACCTAGCGCCGCAGGTGCGGCCGGGCCTTTCCGGCCACTGCGAGGTCATCGAGGTATCCGCGCTGCTCCGTGAGGCCATCGTTGCCGCTACCGAGATCCGCCTGGATTACCGCAATGGAGGACGCGACCAGCGCGTCATGGACTTGATCCTTGACGAGATCGAAGTGGCTCCCCGGCTTCAACTGCATGTCCCGCTGCCGCGCAATCCCAAGCTGCTGCGCCTCTGCGAACGAATGATCGCCGAGCCCGCTGAACCGGTAACGCTGGAAGGCCTGGCGCGCGCGATGAACACAAGCGGGCGAACGGTGGCGAGGCTGTTCCATCGAGAAGTCGGCATGAGTTTTGGCGACTGGCGGCGGCGGATGTGCCTGCTGCTCAGCCTGCCGCGCCTCGCCTCGGGCGTCTCCATCCTTGAGGTTTCGCTGGAGCATGGTTATCAGAGCCCAAGCGCGTTCTCGGCCATGTTTCGCCGCTCTCTCGGGGTGTCACCGACGGAGTATCTGGTCTCCAACGTGTGAGGTTCTCAGGGTGGGAAAACGAGCGCGCATGTCCTTCACGCTGCCTCTACGTCGCCGAGCTTCAACTGAATGCCGGTCATGGCGCTGGCGTAAACGCCGCTATAGTCCGAACACCCCATAAGAAGGAGGCAGTGCGATGATTCTGACCAAACAACACCTGACGACCGCGCGTACGCTTGCTGTGGCGCTTGTCGCTACCGTGGGCCTGAGTGCCTGTGCGACCTACAAAGACGAGTTTGCAACGATCAATTCACGCCTCGACCAGCTCGACGTGAAGGTGCAGGGTGCAGCGCAGAGCGCCGAGTCCGCCAATCAGTCGGCGCAGCAGGCGAACCAGCGTCTGGATCAGATCGAGAGCCGCGTCCAGCAGCTCGAACAAGCACCGCGTCGCAAGCCGCGCGGCTGATTCGTTCCCGCAGCATGTATCAGGCAGGCAACGTGTGAATCGGAAACCAGTGGCCTTTGCGGGCCACTGGTTTCCTGTGGCTGTGCAGTCTTCAATGTAAGGAATTGTCCCATCCGTACGCACTCATACCCTGTATCCCGGGCCCTGCGTGGCGCATTGGCCGTGGCGCTGGCGTTCACGAGCATCGGCGTGGCCAGCGCCGAGGATGCTCCCGCTCAGCCAGCACCCGCCGTCGATGAGCTTCCGCAAGGGCAGGCCGTGTCCGAGACCGTGATTGAACTCGCGGGCTGGGTTGTCGCGAGCAAGGACAGCCAAGGCTATCCGTTCGCGATCATGGACAAGGCCGCTGCGCAGATCCTGGTCTTCGACGGCGATGGCAAGCTTCGCGGCGCCGCCCCGGGGCTGTTCGGTTCGGCGACCGGCGACCACATCGCGCCGGGGATCGCCGGCCTCGCCCTTCGCGAAATTCCCGGCCGGGATCGCACGACGCCTGCCGGGCGCTTTGTGGGGGGCTTCGGGCCGTCCATCGACGCGGGCCGCGTCCTGTGGGTCGACTACGATTCCGCCGTCTCCATCCACCCGACGGCGACAGGTGTCCCGAAAGAGCGACGGGCCGAACGACTGGCATCGGCGTCACCGGACGACAATCGCGTCACCCATGGCTGCATCAATGTCTCGCCGGCGTTCTACGCGCAGATCATTGAATCTACCTTCCAGCGCGGCGGGGTGTTCTACGTCCTTCCCGACAAGGCCTCGATAGCGGAGACCTTCCCGGAGTTCGCGAAGAGTCGCGAGGCGACACAGGGCGATGAGGGAGCCCGCGCGGGTCCCGCCGGCAAGTAATGCGTCATCATGGCGCATGGCGTTCAAAATGCGCCAGCAGCGCCGCCAGGTGCGGCGTGTCGACGACAGCGGCGATATAGCCGTCCGGCCGGATCAGCAGCCACGCGCCCGGTTGCACGCCATAGGCCTCGGCGAAGTGCCCGTCCGCATCGCGCAGGTCGCCAGCCGGGCCGATGATGTGGACGCGCAACCCCGCGCGCGAGGGGGCGCTGGACCGATCGCAGGCGTAGCCCAGTAATGTCCAATGCGTTCCGCGCAGCACGTCGAACAGGCGCACGCGCTGTCCACCCGCGCCCAGGAGCGGCGCATCGGGCGCCCGGCTGCCCGGCGCGGTGCGTCCGCTGCGGGCCTCGGCAGCCAGCGTGAGTGACGATTCACCATAGGCGAGATCGAGCTGCTGCACGTCGCGCCCGCGGCGGTTGTCGCCGCGCTGGGCCTGAGCGAGCAGCGTCGTGGCAAGCCCGAGCATCGAGGCTGCAATGGGGCGGCGCTCTTCCTCGTAAGTATCCAGCAGGGCCTGCGGCGCACCCTTCAACACCGCCGCCAGTTTCCAACCGAGGTTGTAGGCGTCCTGCGCGCTGGTGTTCAGGCCCTGGCCGCCGGTGGGCGGATGCGTGTGGGCGGCGTCGCCGATGAGGAACACGCGGCCGTCGCGGTACCGGTCGGCCAATCGCGCGTTCATCCGGTACGCCGAGGCCCAACAGACATCGAGCACTTCGAGATCGTTGCGGCCGGTACGCATGCGCACCATGTCCGCCAGCCCGTCGATGGAAAGGTCGACGTCGCCCTCGAACGGCACGGGGGCCTGCAACTGGAACAGCGCTGTTCCCATGAGCGGGCATAGCGAGATGCGCCGCGCCATGTCGTCCTCGTTGAAACTGTGCCAAGCATCGCGCGGCAACCCCTGCAGGACGATGTCGGCCACCACCGCGCGCACACCCAGTGTTCTGCCCGGGAAGCCGATGTCCAGGGCCTGCCGCACGAAGCTGCGGCCGCCATCGGCGCCCACCAGATAGCGCGTCTGGAGCGTCTGCTCGCCCGTGGGGGTGGCGAGCCGAACCGTCACGCCATTTGCGTCCTGCTCGACGCCGATCAATCCATGCCCGAACTCGACCCGGTGGCCGAGCTCGGCAAGTCGATCGCGCATCACGGCCTCGGTCAGGAACTGCGGCACCATCAGCGGCTGGCGGTAGGGTTCGACCGGCGTAGCCGGTGCGCCTTCGATGACCGTCGCGTCGACGCTGCTGCCGTCGGCGCAATGGACCCGGGACACTGGGTAGGGCCCACCGGCCGCGAACAGCTGATCGAGGATGCCCATGTCCTCGAAGATTTCCTGGCTGCGTGGCTGGATGCCCTTGCCGCGCGAGCCGTGAAAGGGCTGCTCGCGCTGTTCGAACAGCCGGAAGGCGACACCGCGGCGGGCCAGTTCGATGGCCAGGGTAAGGCCGGCAGCGCCAGCACCACAGATCACTACATCAGGGGTATTGCCCATTGTGCCGCTCCAGGTGTGTGTAATATGCACTTACTTGGAGGGGATGCTATGCCTGCGAAAAATAAGGTGCAAGATACACATAATTCTTCCGCATTGAAGTCGCTGCACCTTTCCATGGTCAGCCTCGCCAGCGTGATGAATCGGCCGCGCAACGATGAGCGGCTGATCCAGGAGGCCGGGGTGACCCTGGACCAGGCCCTGTTCCGCCTGCTGGTGGTGATCGAGCGGGTCGGCCCCATCGGCGTGGTGGACCTGGCTGACCGGCTGGGCCGCGACTACACCACCATCAGCCGACAGGTCGCCAAACTGGCGGCGATGGAGCTGGTGACACGTCGTGGAAACCCCGAGGATCGCCGCATCCGTGAGGCGACCATCGCGCCGAAGGGAAAGGAAATGACGGACCGCCTGGATGCCGCACGTGAGCGGATCGGCCGGGAGATCTTCGCGTCGTGGTCCGCACAGGATGTATCGGAGCTGGTCCGTTTGATGGCACAGTTCGCCAGCGCGCTGGAAGCCCGTGAGCGGGAGCCGTAACGACGCAGCGCAGACTTCAGCCCACCGCCCGTCGCTTGGACGCCCCTGTCAGACCCTCAAGGCATCACACGTGAAAGGATTCCTGCTTCTCGCCCTGCTCACGGTCGCGTCCTCGACCGCCCATGCCATCGTCATCCGCCACGACGTGGACGATGCGCGGTACCGCGTTCCCGCCACCGAGTTCCCCGCCCTTGTGGATATGCCCGGCGAAGGCCACGGCGCGCTGATCGCACCGCAGTGGGTGCTCACCGCCGCGCACACACTGCCGATGCATGCCGACCTCAAGCAGGTGGTGATCAATGGAGCGGCCCGGGACGTCGAGCGCGTCATCACCCATCCCGGCTATCGGACGCTGCCGCAGACCTTGATCGATCAGGCCATGGCCAGTGGCGAGGCGATGCTGATCGTGGTGTTTCTCGCCTCGGGCGATGATGTTGCGCTGATCCGGTTGAAGGCGCCGGTGACGGACGTTGAGCCGGTGGCCCTTTACAGCGGCAGCGACGAGGCCGGCCAGATCGCGAAAATCCTGGGGAAGGGCGCAACGGGTACCGGCGCCACCGGGCATTCTCCCAACGGCCCCAATCGCACCGAGCTCCGGCGTGCGTTCAACCGGATCACGAGCGCCTACGACCGCTGGCTCTGCTACGTGTTCGACGAACCGCCGGATGCGTTGCCCCTCGAGGGCGTGCTGGGCAACGGTGACAGCGGTGGCCCGGTGCTCATCGAGCGCGATGGCCAGTGGCTGCTGGCCGGGCAGGGAGCCTGGAAGGTCGTGCAGGGTAATGTGCTGACGGCCCGTCCCGGGCGCTATGGGCAGGTGACCTGCAATGTGCGCGTGAGTCACTATCGGGACTGGATTCAAGGTGTGATGGCCGGGCAGCCTTAGATGGCGTTGGAAGAGGGTACCTGGCGGACCAGGTATCACCGCGTGGCGCAACGTCAGCGGCGATGCCAGGGCTATGATCCAAGGAAGGGCATCAGCAAAGGAGCACCAAGCACATGGACGTTGTAGAACCGCTGGAGGTGCTTCGCACGTCCGTACGCCGCCTCACTCTGTTGACTATCGCCCTTGGAGTGCTTGTTGCGGGCCTGGCTGTGGCAGTCATCGCATTGTCGATGGCGCCGCGCGGAACACTCACCGTTGATGAACTCCACGCCCATCGCGTCGTTGTGCTGGATGACCAGGGCGTAATGCGCGTTGAGGTGGGCCAGGATGCAGTTGATGCCGGAAGGCGATCGCGCACGGCCGGTGTGTGGCTGTACGACGCCAAAGGCGACGAACGCGGTGGGATGGCAACCCACGAAGATGGCCTGGTAGGTCTTGCCTTCGATGCCCCGGTGGGGAAGGGCGAGGATCACCTGCGTGATCGCCTGAGTCTGCGCGTGAATGCCGACGGTGCTTCCCAGGTGCTGCTCACGGACAACCTGACCCGCGGCATTGTCGGTCTTCTGTCCGACGGCACAGGCAACGGCGGGGTGGAGACGTATCGCTGGGACATGGATGCCAAGCTCATCCACCGCCGTTACATCACGTTTGATCAGGACGAGCGGCAGCAGCGCCCGTTGGGTGAGCCGCAGGCGCAATAGGCCGTCATCGCTCATGCCCACGCAGCGCCGCGTGCTCGTCCGGGATCGAGAGCTGCTGGCTCACCTCGGATCGAGCAGGCGCCGGGCATCCCCCAGCGCCTGCGTCATGCATTGCGATCAGCCCGCCTGACCCAACCGCAGCTTCAGCTGATCGATCTCCGCCTCGCTGACGCCGATGGATTTCAGGTAGCCCTCGGCACCACCGTACTGCTGATGCAGCGCGCTGAGAAACATCTCCATGTTCTCCGGCGCGGTGCCGGACATGCCGGCCATTTTCCTGCCGATCTCCGGGTTCTGCTTGATCAGTTCCATGATCTGCGCGTTCATCGCGCTGTCCTTGGGCTGGCCTTCCAGGTAATGGGCGGAGATCGCGTAGTTGTGCACGATGTCCGCGCGCGACACGCCGGCCAGATCCAGCAGCAGCCCGGCGATGATGCCGGTGCGGTCCTTGCCGGCGGTGCAGTGGAACAGCACGGTGCCGTCGCGCTCGGCGGCGATGCGCTGGAAGACCTGCTTGAACTGCGGCTGGCTGTGATCCAGCCACTGCACATAGGCCGCGCCCAGCGAGTCCGGGAAGGTGGTCATCATTTTCTGCAGGTCCATCTTCTCGGCGCCCATCAGCGAGGTGCGCTGGTAGGCGAAGCGGGCATCGTCGGCCAGCAGGTCCGGCGACTGCGCCTGCTCATCGGCGGTGCGCAGGTCGATATCCAGCGTGACGCCGGCGGCAGCCAGTGCGTCGCGATCGGCGGCCGTCAGACGGCCCAGGTCCGAGGTGCGCACGAATGCGCTGGCCGGGATCGGGCCATGGCTGCCCTGCAGGCCGGCAAAGGTGCGCGTGTTCCATGCGCCCTGCAGCGGCATCAGGCGTTGTGCATCGGCGGCGACCGGCTGCACGTTGGTGGTACGCGCGGCCGCAGGCGCGGCGGCTGCCGTGTCGGCGACGGGTGCGCGGGCCAGTGCGATGCCCGCGCCAGCGAGCATCGGCAGGCTGAGGGCAATGGCAAGGGCAAGGTGGTTGCATCGAAGGTTCATCGGGATCTCCAGGGCGATCAGAAGGTGACGGTGACGTCCAGGCCGTAGGTGCGCGGGTCGTTGAAGATGCCGCTCTGGCCAAGTGAGGCGTTGTTGAGTTTGTAGAACAGGTGTTCTTCGTCGAGCAGGTTGCGCGCCCACAGCGAGACGGCCAGGGTCGAGCCGGTGCTGTTGAGGGGGACGTCGATCAGCGCGACGCGGGCGTTCACGATGAAGGAGCGGTCGGTGAGCATCTGGTCGTATTCGCTGGTGTAGTAACCGTCGGACCAGTTGCCATCCAGATGGAATTTGAGCGCGGAGAAGTTGGCGAACGGCAGCAGGTAGTCCAGCGACACGCTGCCGGCGTTCTTCGGCGCCAGCAGCGGCTGCACCGTGACCTGGACACCGGCGCCGAACGGATCGACCGCGCTCTGCGCATCGATGCGGGTGTAGGCGTAGTTCAGGCCCACGGTCAGGTTGTCCACCGGCATCACGTTGAATTCGAGCTCCGCACCGCGCGAGGTCCCGTTGCTCAGTGCGTTGGTGGTGACCATGGTGGTGCGGGTTTCGCCGCTGTTGGGGTCGAACGGCAGCGAGAAATCCATCTGCTTGTGTTCGATCTTCGAATCGAACAGGGCCAGGTTCAGGCGTGCGCGGTTGTCCCAGAACTGCGACTTGAAGCCGAGCTCGATCGCAGTCACTTCTTCCGGCGCGAAGGCGGTATACGTGGTGGAGCGCGAGTTGGCGCCGCCCGCCTTGAAGCCGGTGCTGTACTTGGCATACACCATCGCGTTGTCGCCCACGTCGTAGGCGATGTTCACCATCGGGTCGAAGCGTCCCCACGCATCGTCGAAGGCAAGGTCGGTTGCCAAGCCGTTGACGATGTACAGGCTGCCCGTCTTGTCATCGCGCGTGTAGCGGCCACCGGCGGTCAGGTGCAGGCGCTCAAGCGAAGCCGGTGTCCAGGTGGCCTGGCCGAAGATGCCCAGGCTGTCCGTCCAGGCCTTGCTGGCGCGGTCGATGCGCACGGCGCCCAGGTTCAACGGGTTGGTCGCCGGGTTGAGCGTATAGCTGTTGCCGCCCGGGCCCCACAGCAGCATGTTGGGGGTCTGCGCGTTGTCGCCGGCGGTTTCGTGATAGTAGAAGGCGCCTGCGAGGAACTGCACCTGCGAAGTGGTGCCGATCAGCTGGAATTCCTGGCTGTATTGGTGCTGGTACACCTGGGCCAGGCTGTAGCGGCCGAACGGCGTGCTGGGACCGCCATAGGCGGAAATCGCGTCGACCAGACCCATGTCGAACTGGCCTTGGGTCAGTTCGCGGTAGGAACTGATCGACTTCAGTTCCAAGTGTTCGCTGAGCGTCCAGCCGAGGTTGAGCAGATGGCCACTGGTGCGGCCGATGTTGTCTTCCTGCGGGCCGCCCAGAATGGCGGAACCGCGCCGGTCCTCGCTGGCCTCGGCTTGCTGCAGCGGGCTCACGTAGGGGCCCGGCACCAGCAACTGCGTGTGGTATGGGGTGGTGGCATCAAAGGAGGTGTCGAAGGCATACAGCGCGGAGAAGTCGTCGCTGGGCTGCCACAGTGCACTCAAGCGCGCGCCACGTTTGTCGTAGCTGTTGAAGTCGCGTTCGCCGCGCATCGGGTTGTTGGTGGTGCCACCCCGCTTGGCCTGCACCGCATCGATCTTGAAGCTCACATCGCCCACCTTCGGCAGATCCAGATGCAGGCCGGTGGTGTAGCCGCTGTAGTTGGAGACGCCGGCACTGACGCTGCCGCCGAACTCGCCGGTGGGCGGTCTGGTGACGATGCTGATCGCGCCGCCTTCGGTGTTGCGGCCGAACAGGGTGCCCTGCGGCCCCTTCAACACCTCGATGCGCTCCACGTCATACAACATGCTGCCCAGGCCCTGCGCGCGGCCCATGAAGACGCCATCGACATACACGCCGACGCCCGCATCGCGTGCGGGCTGGTTGGCGTCGCCGGAGGCGCCGATGCCGCGGATGCCGATGTTCAGCGCGGAACTGCGCGTGGCGAACGGCGTGACCCGCAGCGACGGGATCGAGCCATCGGACAGGCTGCCGATCGAGATCGCGCTGCGGTCCTTCAATGCTTCGGCATCCACCACGGAGACCGAGATCGGGGTCTCCTGCAGGTTGGTGGCACGTTTCTGGGCGGTGACGACGACCTGATCCAGGGCGACCACATCCCGTGCAGCGATATCGGCGGTAGCGGAGGTCTCCGCGTCGTTGGCCAGGGCGAGGCCGGGCAGGGCGGTGGCGATGGCAAGGGCTAACAGGTGAAAGTGCAGCTGGGCGTGGCGCATCGGAGTCGTTCACGGGAGGAGGGGCCGGCGCAGTCTGTGCGTGCAAAATGACAGATGAATGACCGTTCATTCACTGCGCCCATGACGTACCATCGGTCCTCAACTGGATGCCACCTACGACGAGCAATGACGCTTAATCCCCTTTCCGCCGCCCCCGCGGACGCCGCCGCTGCCACCCGCGCAGAGGCACAGCGGCAGCGCATCCTGGACGCCGCGCAGCGCTGCTTCATCGCCCGTGGGTTCCATGCCGGCTCCATCAGCGACATCGCTGCGGAGGCGGAGATCAGCCAAGGGTTGATGTATCGCTACTTCGACAACAAGCGCGCCCTGGTCCTGGCGCTGATCGAGCGGCAGCTCGCGCACGACGAGGAGGCGATCGGGCACATGCCGGCCGCATCCGATCTTGTCGAGGGCCTGTTGCGCTGCTACCGGCTGTGGGCACGCGGCGAGACGCTGGAAACCCGGGGCAATGCCATCGCCAACGTCGCGCTCTACGCGGAGATCACGGCCGAAGCGCATCGGGATCCGGTCGTGGCCGAGGTGTTGAGACGGCACGACCAGCAGACCAGCGCGGCCATCGCCGGCTGGCTGCGGCAGCACGACATCGCGCACGGGCGCACGCCGGTGGCGGCCGATGTGGAGCGACGCACGTTGTTGATGCGTCTGCTGGTGGAGGGCCTGGCGATGCGCGCGGTGCGCGATCCGGATCTGGCCGAAGCCACGGTGCGGGCGCTGCTGGCGGACGCCATCGCCACCGTGCTGGCGGAATGAGCGCAGCGATTTAACGCCACGGTACGGCAAGGTGCGCACACTGGTCCGGTCTGCACTGTCCCTCATGCACAGCAACCGGAGATCCCATGTCCTTCAACGCCCTCCTTGCGACCAAGACCGGCGATGCCATCACCGCCGGTGTCGTCCCGCTGACCGAGCAGGATCTGATGCCCGGCGATGTCACCGTTGCCGTGGAGTACTCCACGGTGAACTACAAGGACGCCCTCGCGCTGAGCGGCCGCTCGCCGGTGATCCGGACCTTCCCGCTGATTCCCGGCATCGATCTGGCCGGTGTGGTCGAGAGCTCCAGCCATCCCGGCTACGCGCCGGGTGACCGCGTGCTGGTCAACGGCTGGGGGTTGAGCCAGACCCACCACGGCGGCTATGCGCAGAAAGCGCGCGTGCCCGGCGAGTGGCTGGTGAAGATCCCCGAAGCGTTCACCAGCCGCGATGCGATGGCGATCGGCACCGCCGGCTACACCGCGATGCTGTCGGTGCTGGCGCTGGAGCATGGCGGGGTGAGCCCTGACCAGGGCGATATCCTGGTCACCGGCGCCAACGGCGGTGCCGGCTCCATCGCCATCGCGCTGCTGTCCACGCTCGGCTATCGGGTAGTGGCATCGACCGGCCGGCTGGAGGAGTCCGCCTACCTCAAGGAACTGGGCGCCGCCGAGATTCTTGACCGCGCCACGCTGTCCGAGCCGGGTGCGCCGATCGCCAAGGAACGCTGGGCCGGTGCGATCGACGCGGTGGGCAGCCATACGCTGGCCAACGTGCTGGCGCAGACCCGCTATCGCGGTGTGGTCGCTGCCTTCGGCTTGGCGCAGGGCGCGGATCTGCCGGGCTCGGTGCTGCCCTTCATCCTGCGCAACGTGACCCTGGCCGGCATTGATTCGGTCAACGCGCCTTACGCCGCGCGCGAACAGGCCTGGACGCGCCTGGCGGCCGATCTGGATCTGGGCAAGCTGGCCCGCACCACGCAGATGATCGGTCTGGCCGAGGTGCCGGCGCTGGCCGGCCAGGTGCTGCAGGGGCGGGTGCAGGGCCGCACCGTGGTCGACGTCAACGCCTGAGGTGGGAATGCCCACGGCGGCCATCGCAGGTGACCGGCATACCGGCAAAGGTGCGCAGGCGTCATGCTGCCTCCTTGCCGGGGATCCGGCGGAGGACAACCTCGTAAGGCACCAGGTCGAGGAAGGCGTGTACCTCGACCGCCCTGTCATCGCGCATGCGGAAGATCCAGACGTAGTCGTTGTGATACGGCTTGCCGTCCAGGGGCTATCAGCGTAGCGGCAGCCCGCTCATCGGCGGACCTCCCCGCGGAGCGTGGAGGTGCCGAAGATCAGCTGCTGCGCCATCGGCCGATCGATGAAGCGCGCGGGGAAGATCGGCGCGGGTGCACTGGCCTCATCCAGCCGGGCCAGATGCGCGTCGCTGAAGACGATCTCCAGCGCGCCGAGGTTGTCTTCGGCCTGCGCGACGGTGCGGGCGCCGATGATCGGCGAGACCACGGCCGGATTGACCAGCGTCCAGGCAAGGGCTACCTGTGCGCGCGTCACGCCCAGCTCCTCGGCCACCTCGCCCACCACGGCGGCGATCGCCAGCGAGCGTTCGTTGAGATGGCCGATCGACGCGATCACGCCCTTGCGACTGCTCGCCACGTCCGCGCTGTTCTCATTGGAGAGATCGGCACGGGTGTACTTGCCGGTCAGGATGCCGCCGCCCAGCGGCGACCAGGGCAGCACGCCCAGCCCTAGGGCGCGGGCCATCGGCAGCAGTTCGTGCTCCACCGTGCGCTCGACCAGGCTGTACTCGATCTGCAGCGCGATCAACGGCGACCAGCCGCGCAGATCGGCCAGCGTCTGCAGTTCGGCCACGCGCCAGGCCGGGGTGTTGCAGATGCCCAGATACTGCACCTTGCCCGCGCGGACGAGATCATCCAGCGCGCGCATCACTTCGTCCGGACGGGTGGTGAAGTCCCAGGCGTGCACGTACAGCAGGTCGATGCGGTCGGTATCGAGCTGGCGCAGGCTGGCTTCCACCGAGCGCACCAGGTTGTAGCGGTGGTTGCCGCCAGAATTGATGTTGGTGGCATCGCGCGCCATCGTGAACTTGGTGGCCAGCACGAGGCGGTCGCGCTGGGCCTTGGCGAAGCGGCCGAGGATGCGTTCGGATGCGCCGTTGGTGTAGTTGACCGAGGTATCGATGAAGTTTCCGCCGCGGTCGACATAGGCATCGAAGATGCGCCGTGCCTCGGCGTCATCCGCGCCCCAGCCCCAGTCGGCGCCGAAGGTCATCGTGCCCAGCGACAGGGGCGAGACGCGCAGGCCGGAACGGCCCAGCAGGCGGTAGTGATCGAGCGAGGTGGGGGAGGTCATGCGGTCGTTCTCCAGGAGGGGCAGGCCGTGCCTGCGTGGGCGCCCAGTGTTCGGCCTCGGCGCCTGCGCCGGGTAGCACCGTCCTCCGCAATGCTTGCACGATCGTCCGAAGACGAGGGAAGATGCGGATCGCGCAGATGCGCGTCCGGAGACCACGGCATGTCCTCGCTCGAACTGTTCCGTGATGCGATCGCCCGGCATGCCCCGCGCGACGGCACCTTCGAGTCCCGGTTGCCCGGGGTGAAGCTGATCCGATGCAGCACGCCGACGCTGCCGATGCCGGTGATCTACGAGCCGACCGTCTGCTTCGTGGCCCAGGGCCGCAAGCGCGCCATGCTGGGGACCAGCGTCCATTACTACGACCCGACCTGCTATCTGCTGGCGTCGGTCGGGCTGCCGGTGATGGGCTCGGTGATCGAGGCGACCGCGGCGCAGCCGTATCTGAGCCTGCAGATCGATCTGGATGCGACCGTGCTGGGCGAGCTCGCGCTGGCCTACCCACGGCCTGCCGCAGTGGACATGGCGGCCGCCGGTCTGTCGCTCAGTGCGATGACGGCCGGGCTGCTGGATGCCACCACGCGCCTGGTCTGCTTGCTGGATTCACCGGAAGACGTCGGGGCACTGGGCCCGCTTGCACTGCGCGAGATCCTCTACCGGCTGCTGAGCGGTCCCGATGGCGGCGTGCTGCAGGCGATGACGCGCAACGACAGCCGTCAGGGACAGATTGCCCGTGCGATCCTGTGGATCCGGACGCATTTCCGCGGTGCCTGCCGGATCGAGGCGATCGCCGACATTGCAGGTATGAGCCGCTCCAGCTTCCACGCGCACTTCAAGGCCGTCACGGCGATGAGCCCGCTGGAGTTCAGGACACAGCTGCGGATGCAGGAGGCGCGGCGCCTGATGGTCAGTGCTGGCCTGGATGCGGCCGAGGCCGGCTTCAATGTGGGCTATGAAAGCCCCTCGCAGTTCAGCCGGGACTACTCACGGCTATTCGGCTTGCCCCCGGCGACCGATGCCCAGCGGCTGCGGTGGGCGGAGGGGAGGAGCTGCGGGACACCGTAGTGTGGCCGCACTCCCATGATGCCCGCGCCATCCGCGGGTAGACCCGGCGGTCAGACCGGCGCGAAACCGCGGGTGGTCTTCTTTTCGTTCTTTTCCGCCTTCTTTTCCTTGGCGGTCTTGGCAGGTTTCTTTTTCTGCTCTTTCTGTTTGTTCAGGCCTTTGGCCATGGCGACGCTCTCCAGGTGGGTTGCAACGGAGGCGAGCATGGCACATCCAGTGTCGGCCGGCGCATCGGCGTGCGATGGGGGCGCTGAGGTGAACCCGGGGTGCGGCCGTTCATGGCGCAGGCATATCCCGGTACACGGGTTCGCTGCTGAGCACCTTCAGTCCGTCCGGACCACTCTGCAGCAGCCGCTGCTCGCCGACCGCCTGCTGCCATTGCAGGCGGAAACCATCCGCGTCGGGGAGTCGCGCGGCCAGCGCGATGAGGTGCTCACGGGCCTGTGGGCCCTCGCTGTCGAACTGGCCCCAGCGCTGGTCGTGGCAATGGATGATCAGGCGATAGTGGCTCATGCCGGGCTCGGCCAGTAGAGGCTGTCCGGGGTGGAGCGCGCACCGAAGATGGCCTGGCCGACGCGCACGACGGTAGCGCCTTCTTCGATGGCGATCTCGACGTCACCCGACATGCCCATGGAGAGTTCCTCCAGGCTGACGCCCGGCGGCAGGGTGGGGCGCAAACGGTCGCGCAGCTCGCGCAGGCGCGCGAAGCACGGGCGTACCTGTTCCGGATCCGGCGAGAACACCGCCAGTGTCATCAACCCGCGCACGCGCAGGTTGGAGAACGCCGGCAGTTGCTGCACGAAATCGGCGACCTCGATCGGGTCCAGACCGTATTTGCTGTCCTCCCCGGAGGTGTTGACCTGCACGAACACGTCCAGCGTGCGCTGCTCCAGTGCCAGCCGCTGATCCAGTGCCTGTGCCACGCGCAGGCTGTCCAGCGCCTGGAACTCACTGGCAAAGCGCGCCACGTCGCGCGCCTTGTTGGTCTGCAGGTGACCGATCACCGACCAGCGCAGGCCGGGCAGGTCGGCCATGGCCGCAGCCTTGCGCTGGGCCTCCTGCACCTTGTTCTCGCCCAACTCATGACAGCCGGCTTCCCAGGCCAGGCGCAGGCGGGCTTCATCGACGGTCTTGCTGACCGGCAGCAGACGCACGCTGGCCGGGTCGCGGCCGGCCAGTGCGCAGGCGCGGGCAATGCGTTCGCGGACCGCCTGCAGGTTGTGGCGGATCTCGTCGACAGTGGTGGCCTGGGGCCAGGTGAGGGCAGCGATGGGCATGGGGAGCTCCGGAAGCGGGGACGGCTGCACGGCGGCGGCGCACGTGCAACACTGTCCCGTGACGATGGATATATTGGCATAGGACAAAATGAAAATCACCGGCCAGACCGCCAGTGCGGTGTTCGAGAGCATCCGCCAGCAGATCCTCAGTGGCGCGCTGGGACCGGGCCAGCTGCTGCCCCCGGTCCGCGATCTGGCGCTCGCGCTGGGCATCAACCGCAACACGGTCGCGGCCGCGTACAAGCGACTGGATGCGGCCGGTCTGGCCCAGACCCAGGGGCGGCGCGGCACCGTGGTCAGCGCACGGCCGAGCCCGGGGGCACAGGAAGGCACGCAGCCGGGTTCGGCGCTGCAGGACCTGGCCAGTGGCAACCCGGACCCGCGCTGCCTGCCGGACCTGCGCGCGCTGCTGCCGGCGCGGCCGCCGCGGTTGTATGGCACGCCGACCATCGATCCGGCGTTGGCCACCCTCGCGCACCAGCAGTTGGCCAGCGATTGTCCACCCGGCTATGTGCTGGAACTGGCGCACGGCGCGGTCGATGCGATCGAACGCGTGTTGGCCTGCTGGCTGCTGGCCGGTGATCCAGTGGCGGTGGAGAACCCCTGCTTCCTCGGCAGCCTCAATACCTTGCGTGCGGCCGGTTACCAGGCGCAGGCGGTGGCGATCGACGACGAAGGCATGCAGGTCCAGGCGCTGGAGCAGGCGCTGGCCGCGGGCGCACGGGCGGTGCTGCTCACTCCGCGTGCGCACAACCCAACCGGTGCCAGCCTCAGCCGGCGCCGCGCGCGCGCGCTGCGCCAAGTACTGGAACGGTATCCGCAGGTGCTGGTGCTGGTCGATGACCATTTCGCATGGTTGTCCCGGCAGCCGTATCACGCCGTGATTCCGCCAACGACCCAGCGCTGGGCGTTGTTGCGCTCGCTGTCCAAGTCATTGGGGCCCGACCTGCGCCTGGCGTTGATCGGCTGTGATGCCGAAACCGCGGCACGGCTGCGCCTGCGGATGGCGCCGGGCACCGGCTGGGTCAGCCATCTGTTGCAGGATGCAGCTGCAGCGGCGCTGGGGTCTGCACGGGTGGCGGCGCGGATGAAACGCGCCGGGGACGATTACGTGGCGCGCCGGGAAATGCTGCGGCAGGCGCTGCAGGAGGAAGGCATCGCGGTAGGCGCGCAGATGGACGGTCTGAACCTGTGGCTGCCGTTGGCGAGCGACAGCCAGCCACTGGTGATGGCCCTGGCCCAGCGCGGCTGGCAGGTGCGCGGGGGCGAGGTGTTTTCGGTGCATGCGCCGGTGCACGGGCTGCGGATCACCACGGCCACACTGACCAGCCCCGAGGCAAGGCGCTTCGCGCAGGATCTGCGCGAGGCGTTGGCGGGTTGAGCTCAGGGCGCCGCAGCGGCGTTCGGACTGATGTAGTGGGTCTGCTCGTCGTCGTTGAGGAAGATCAGTTCCGGCTTGCCCTGCCAGGAGGTCAGCATCGCGCCGGTACTGTTCTGGTGCTTGACCACCAGCGTCGCGCCGCGGTCCGGGTTGGCGGTGACCTTGAATACCTCGGTGGTGCCGGTGGCATCGTCCAGGGTGAGGATGGCCTCGTCGCCGATATCGGCGGTGCCGTAGCCGCCGCGCTCGGAGCCGTCCGCGCCCAGCAGGATCAGGCCCGACAATGGTGAGGCGCGCGGCCCCTGGGTGACCCCTTTGGTGAGCGGATCGGGCACCGGTGCGCCGAGGATCACCCGTGCCTGGCCACTGGCATCGCGGATCACCAGACCGCGTGCGGTGATGACACGCTCATCGGACTGGCTCTGGTGCAGGCGCAGCGCGGTCCAGCCGGAAACGATCAGGGCGAGGCTGGAAACGACCAGCGTGGTGACAGTCAGCGCGCGCGACATGCAGTTCTCCGGATCCTTGGAAGGGTGCGACGATACCGGATAGGCCATTCACGACACCAGTCGGAAAAGTCTGGAATTGCATTCAGGCCGTGAGGTCGGCCGCGGGAGGAATCAGCGGAAATCGCGGCTGTGGGTGCGCACGCCATCGATCAGCGGGTCGATATTGTGCATCTGGCGCACGATCAGGTGCTGCACGCCGTCCACGCGTTCGAGGCGGCCATCGACCTGCATCAGCCGGGCTTCGACCAGCACGCGGTGCTGGCGGTCGGCGATCTTGCGCCAGACCACCGCGTTGACCATGCCGCATTCGTCTTCCAGGGTAAGGAAGGTGACGCCGCTGGCGGTCTGTGGGCGCTGGCGCATGCGCACCAGCCCGGCAAAGCGCACGCTGCGCCCATGTGGCAGTGCGGCCAGCTCGTCGGAGCGGTGGCAGCGGCGCTGGCGCAGCTGGCTGCGGATGAAGGAGACCATATGCCGGCCCAGCGTGGTGCCGGTGCTGTTGTAGTCGGCCTGCATGTCCTCGAAGGCGCTGGGCAGCGGCAGCGGCACGGCGGTTTCAGCGGTGGCGCGCGCGGTTTCGAACAGCGGCAGCGGCTTCTCCACGCCGGAAACCTCCCAGCGCGCGCGATGGCGATGGCCGCTCAGGCCCTTGAGTGCGCCGGCATCGGCCAGCAGGCCCTGATGGCGACGGTCCAGCTGCGCGCGCTGGCTCAGGTCGGCCACGCTCTCGAAGGGTGCGCGGTGGCGCGCCTGCACCACGCCGGTGGCGACCGCCTCGCTGAAGCCATCGACCAGGCGCAGCCCCAGGCGGATGCCGAACGGCCGCCCCGGCGAGGTGGGGGGCACCAGCGTGCAGTCCCATGCGCTGTAGCGCACATCCACCGGCAGCACCGGCACGCCATGGCGGCGCGCGTCCTGCAGGATCTGGTCCGGGGTGTAGAACCCCAGCGGCTGGCTGTTGATCAGGCTGGCGGCAAACGCAGAAGGGTGGTGGCACTTGAGCCAGCAGCTGACATAGGTGATCAGCGCGAAGCTGGCCGCATGGCTTTCCGGGAAGCCATAACTGCCGAAGCCTTTGATCTGCTCGAACAGGCGCTCGCCGTATTCGCGGCTGTAATTGTTGGCGGCCATGCCGGCGAGCAGTTTGTCGCGGTGCGGCTCCAGCCCACCGTGGCGTTTCCACGCCGCCATCGAGCGGCGCAGTGCGTCAGCCTGGCCGGGGCTGAAGCCGGCGGCGGCGACCGCCAGCTGCATCACCTGCTCCTGAAACAGCGGCACGCCGAGGGTGCGTTTGAAGACCTTTTCCAGTGCGGGGGGATAGTCGACCTCTTCGATGCCTTCTTCCTTGAGCTTCTTCCGTCGGTTCAGATACGGGTGGACCATGTCGCCCTGGATCGGGCCGGGGCGCACGATCGCCACTTCGATCACCAGATCGTAGAAGCAGCGCGGCTGCATGCGCGGCAGCATCGCCATCTGCGCGCGCGACTCGATCTGGAACACGCCCAGGGTGTCGGCGCGGCAGATCATGTCGTAGGTGGGGCCATCGCCGGAGGGGATATCGGCCATGCCCATCTTCGGCTCGCCATGCGCTTCCAGCATCGCCAGGCATTTGCGCACGGCGGTGAGCATGCCCAGTGCCAGGCAGTCCACCTTCATCAGCCCGGTGACATCCAGATCGTCCTTGTCCCACTGGATGACGGTGCGGTCGGCCATGGCCGCGTTCTCCACCGGCACCATCGTGGACAGGGGGTGTTCGGAGATCACGAAACCACCCGGGTGCTGGGACAGGTGGCGCGGGAAGTCGACCAGTTCGGCGGTCAGGGCGACCACGCGCCGCATCAGCGGGGTATCCGGATCGAAACCGCGCTCGCGCAATGCCTCCGGCAGCGGCTCGTGGCTGCTCCAGCGGTCCAGGCAGGCGGCCAGTTCGTTGACCTGGTCCGGCGGCAGGCCCAGCACCCGGGCCACATCGCGCACCGCGCTGCGCCCCCGGTAGCTGATCGCCACCGCGGTCAAGGCGGCGCGTTCGCGGCCGTAGCGGTTGAATACGTATTGCAGCACTTCCTCGCGGCGCTCGTGTTCGAAATCGATGTCGATGTCCGGCGGCTCGTCGCGCTCGGCGGAGATGAAGCGCTCGAACAGCAGCTCCATCTCGCTGGGGTCGATCTCGGTCACGCCCAGCACATAGCACACTGACGAATTGGCGGCCGAGCCGCGGCCCTGGCAGAGGATCTTCTGGCTGCGCGCGAAGCGCACGATGTCGTGCACGGTCAGGAAATAGGACTCGTACTGCTTGGTGTGGATCAGCGCCAGCTCGTGTTCGATCTGGTGGCGCTGCTTGGCCGTGGCACCTGTTTTCCAGCGCCATTGAATGCCTTCTTCCACCAGCACTCGCAGCCAGCTGGCGGGATCGTGGCCGGGCGGCACCAGCTCGCGCGGGTAGGTGTACTGCAGCTGCTTGAGATCGAAGTGGCAGCGCTCGGCGATGCGCACGGTTTCGGCCAGCAGCTCGGGCGGGTACAGCGTGGCCAGGGCCTGGCGGGTACGCAGGTGGCGCTCGCCGTTGGGAAACAAGCGCCAGCCGGCCTCACCGAGTGTGCAGTGGTGGCGGACCGCGGTGAGGGTGTCCTGCAGCGCGCGGCGGCGGCGCACATGCATGTGCACATCGCCGCTGGCCACCAGTGGAATGCCCTGGTCGCGGCCGAAACGACGCAGCCGCTGCAGGCGCGCACGGTCGTCGGCCTCGCGGTGTAGTTCAACCGCCAGCCACAGCCGCTGCGGGAAGCAGGTCTGCAGCCACTGCGCATCCTCGATGCCGGGGGTGGGCGCCGGCCACAGGCAGAGCAGACCGGCGTGCAGCTGTTCGATGTCGCTGCGCAGGCAGCGGTACTCGCCCTTGGGCGCGCGCCGGCGGCAGGTGGTGATCAGCTGGCACAGCGCGGCGTAGCTGCCCTGATCGGTGCACAGCAGCACCAGTTTCGGACCGTCCTCCAGCTGGAACTCGGCACCGGTGATCAGGGGCAGTGCGTGCTTCTGCGCGGCCTGCCAGGCGCGCACGATGCCGGCCAGCGAGCACTCGTCGGTGATCGCCAGCGCGCGGTAGCCCTGGCCCTTGGCCCGCGCGAACAACTCCTCGGCGATGGACGCGCCGCGCTGGAAACTGAAGGCCGACAGGCAATGCAGTTCGGCATAATCGGGCAGGGACGTGCTCATGCGAACCAGCCGTGCAGCATGAACGGCCCGCTGCGTGCATCGGCGGCGGTATACGCCCAGCCGCGCTGGCCCTGCGTGGTTTCGACCACGTAATAGTCGCGGCGGATGTCGCCGGCATCCCACCACCCCGATTCGATCCGTTCCGGCCCGGACAGGATGCGCAGGTGCGGATCCTGGAGCGCCTGCGGCTGGGTCAGCAACCAGCCCGGGCGCATCGGCAGCACCGGGGGCGCGGCCTTGGGGGCGCCCCCGGCATCGCCGGTCGCGCGTTCGGGCCGATGGTCGGCGCGCAGCCCCAGGCCCTGCACGGCATCGTCGCCGAGCCGGGCACGCAGGCGCTCGCGCAACTGCTCCCACGGCATCGCCTGCTGTGGGCGCGGGTCGAACAGATCGCGTGCGGCCGGGACGAACGGCGGCAGCTGCTCGGCCTGCAGGCGCAGCCCACGGCTGCCGGCGGGCAACTGCAGATGATCGACGCGGTTGCGGGCCAGCTCGAACAGCATCGCCGGTTCGCGCTCGGGGGCGAGCAGGCCGATCGAGAGCCGTGTATCCGGGTGGTTTTCGTGTTCGAACCACAGATCGAACTGCAGCACGCCGCCATCGCGCGAGCACAGGAACGCGGCCAGATCGGCGGTCAGGCGGCGCAGCGGGAACAGCATCGCCTGGGTGGACTCGACCTCGTACTCGAACTCGATGCGCGCATCGAAGCGGTCCGGTGGCTGGAAATAGCGCAGCGGCGGCGTGCTGATCCCGCGCAGCGCATCCAGGTGCGCCAATACCTGCGGCGGGAAGCGCCGGGCCAGGCTCTCGCGCGGCAGGCCGAACGCGGCGCCCAGCGTGCGCAGGCCTGAGCGCGCGAGCACCGTGACCGCCTCGGCCGGCAACCCGCTGCGTTCGATCGGCACCTGGGCCAGGGCCGCGTCCAGCTGGGGTGCAGCCACGCCGAGCCGGCCATGCACGCGGGCCAGTACGCTGGCGGCATGCGGATTCGGTGCGGCCACCAGCCGATGCCGGAAACCCAGTTCGGTCAGGCCACGGGTGAGCCGCTGCTCGACCTGTGGCCAATCACCGAACAGTGCGCGGCTGGCCCGGATCTCCAGCGCCATCGCATGCGGGAAATCCAGGCTGACCTGTGAGCTGATGCCATACAGCCAGCTGGCCAGCAGCTGGCGGGTGGCCTGCTCGGCGCGTGGGTCGTACTCCACGCTGAGCATGTCGCGGGTCAGCACCTGCGCGGCCGAGAGCAGCATGCCGCGGCGCAGCCCGAGCTGCCGGGCCGCCGGACTCACCGCGTGCAGCACGCGCCGCTGCGCCGGGCCGGTGACCAGCACCAGCGGCGCGTCCGGGTCCGGTTGCTGGCGCAGGGCGGCATCCAGCGCCAGGTGCGGCAGCAGCAGGCAGGCCCAGTCCACGGCGGCGGCTCAATGGGCCACGGCCAGCGGCAGCGGCTGTGCCGGTGCCAGCCCGCCACGGCACTTGAGCACCCGCACCTGGCCATCGTCGAGCTGCAGGCGCAGCGCGGCCGGGGAGGGATTGCGTGCATGCCGGGCATCGCGGAAGGAAAAGCCCAGGCACTGGCCGGTCTCGGCCGCCACCTGCAGCCGGCGCAGCGCGCGGTCATCGGCCTGCTGCGGCCAGCACAGCACCGCCGCGCAGGCCGCCGAGCGCAGGCACTGTTCGGCCGCCCACAACGCATCGCGCGGGCTGGCCTGGACCACCTGCACCTGGTTCAGTGCCAGCCCGGCGCGGGCCCAGGCCGGGGCATGCGGCAGGTGCGGCGGGGCGATCAGTACCACGGTCTGCTGTTGCTGGCTCAACCGCGCCAGGGTCGGCCAGACCAGGGCCAGCTCACCGACCCCGGGCGAGGCCAGCAGCACCTCCGACAACGCCGACGGCGGCCAGCCACCGCCGGGCAGGCGGGCATCCAGCGCCGGGTGGCCGGTCGGGTGCGGCGCCACCTCGGGGAAGGCCGCACGCGGCTGCCCGCGCCAGACCCGGCGCGTTTCCAGCAGCCGGTCCAGGGCCAGCACGGCGCCCATCAACAGGCCTCCCGGCAGGGCTGGAGCAGGCGGAAACGGGCAGGAAACAAGGGCATGGCGGCGAGTATCGGCAGCACGGGTGTCAAAGGCTGAGACCGACAATCCTACCCGCAATTAGTAAAAATGCTAACGAATTCGGCGGCCGGATTCCGAACCGGTTGAGGGTGATGAATGCTTCAGCAGGGTCGCCACGCAGGGGGTGGATCGATGCGGGGCGGGGGACTCAGCGCCCGTGCGGATCGGGCCGGTGGTGCACGTACTCGACCACCGTGCCGTCTGGATGCACGGCGTTGAAGGCCGCGCCGGTCGGCACGACCTGCAGCGGGAAGATGATCTGCGCGCCGGCCGCCACCAGCCGGTCGTAGTACGGCTGCACGTCATCCACCAGCAGCGTGCCGGTGGTGGAGGTGAACGGGGCCAGCTTGTCCGGCGCGCCTTCGATCAGCAGGAACGCCCCGACCATCGCCAGGCGCAGGCCGGCCTCGGGGAACGGAAAGCCCGCATCGGCGACCACCCCCTGCAACTGCTCGTAGAACGCCACCCGCGCTTCCAGCTCGCCCGGGCCGACGAACACCCGGATCAGCACCCGGGGGCTGCGTTGCCGGGAGGTGTCGTTGCGGTCACGCCAGAGTTGATCGAAGTGGCGGTGTGGGGGCATGCGGTCGCTCCGGGACGTGAGTGCTCATTATCGATCCGCGATCCATCGGGAACCGGGCAGGGCTCATGACCACCGGTGATGGTGTGATAACCCGGCATCGCCCACCACGCCAGCAGCGCGAGCAGCGAAACGCCGGCGCCGGCCATGCACACCCCGGGCCAGCCGAACGCGGCATACAGCGCACTGCCGGCCAGTGCACCCAGCCCGCTGCCTGCCGCGTAGAACAGCATGTAAGTGGCGATCGCCTGGGCCTGCGCCTGCGGTGCGGCGGCCAGGATCCGGCTCTGGTTGGTGACGTGCAGCGCCTGCACGGCCAGATCCAGCAGCAGCACGCCCAGCACCAGCCAGCCCAGGTGATGGGACATCGCCGCGATCGGTGCCCAGCTCAGCAGCATCAGCCACAGGGCGCCGGTGGTGACCCGCCCGGCGTGGCCCCGGTCACTCCAGTGCCCGCTGCGTGCCGCCGCCAATGCACCGAGCAGGCCGACCAGGGCGAAGGCGCCGATGGCGGTGTGGCCGAGGGCATACGGTGGCGCGCCCAGTGGCAGGCTCATGCTGCTCCAGAACAGGCCGAACACGGTAAACAGCAGCAGGCCCAGCACGCCGCGCTGGCGCAGCACCGGCTGCTGCCGCAGCAGGGCGATCAAGCCGGTGCGCGCGTTGGGCGCGGCCAGCACCGGCAGCCGTGGCAGGCGTGCCCACAGCACGGTACCGGTCACCAGCATCAGCGCCGCCGAGAGCAGGTATACCGCGCGCCAACCGCCCAGATCGGCCACCGCCCCGGCCACCACCCGCGCCAGCAGCAACCCGACCACCACGCCCGCCTGTGCGGCGCCGACCACACGGCCGCGTTCGTGCCCGCCCGCCGCGGCGGCGGCGTACGCGATCAGCCCTTGGGTCATCGCGGTGCCGAGCAGGCCCACCGCCAGCATCCCCAGCAGCAGGCTCCAGGCCTGCGGGGCCAGCGCCACGGCCAGCAGCGCCAGCACCAGGCCGCCGGTCTGGACCGCCATCAGGCGGCGCCGATCCAGGCGGTCACCCAGCGGCACGACCCATAACAAGGCGGCAACCGAACCGAGCTGGGTCGCCGCGATCACCGCGCCGATGCGGCCGGTGCTGATCTGGAGATCGGCGGCCAGGGCGTCCAGCAGCGGCTGGGCGTAATAGACATTGGCCACGCTCAGGCCGGCCGCGCAGGCGAACAGCATCAGCAGGGACGAGGGGAGCGGGGAGGTTGAAGCGCGGGCGCTGGAAGCGATGGCGGGCATGAGGTTGGTTTTAAAATAGAACCAGTTGATTCTGCGGGATGTGGTTCTAAAATGAAACCTTGAAAGGAGAGCCTGCATGGCAATCGAGCCGATGACGACCTGCCCGGTGGGGCGCGCGCTGGATCTGGTGGGCGACCGCTGGTCACTGCTGATCGTGCGCGAGGCCTTCGATGGGGTGCGCCGGTTCAGTGACTTCCAACGCCGTCTGGGAATGTCGCGGAGCATGCTCAGCCAGCGGCTGCAGGCCTTGCTGGAGGCGGACGTGCTGGCGCAACGCCCGCTGGCGGAGGGGCGCAGCTATCAGGAATATGTGCTCACCGAGCGCGGCCGCGCGCTGTTCCCGCTGGTGGTGGCCCTGCGCCAATGGGGCGAGGCCTTCCTGTTCGCGAAGGGCGAACCGCGCTCGGTGCTGCAGGCCGACAGCGATGGGCAGCCCCTGGCGCCGATGCTGCCGCGTGATCAGCACGGGCACGTGGTGGCGGCCGCCGAGACCCGGGTGATAAAGCCGCCGTCGCCCTGATTTCGCCTGGGTTGGGCTGTCTCAAATGTAAGCATCCTGTTGACAGGCATGAACAGGCTCGGACACTCTTCGGGGGTGAGGCGCTGGTAACGGCCTCCCGGGTGGTGCGGCTGTCACGACGGGCGGAGGGGCCTGGACGTAGCCGTCATCGCCTTGCGTTGTAAACGGTTCCGCGCACCTGCGCGTGGTTCCCGCCGATATGGCGCTGCACCCTTCTGCGGCAAGACTCCCCGGATTTATTGCGCAAGCAAAGGTGTTTCGCCCGCTCATGAAAACGATTTCAAAGCCCCTGGCCCTGACGGCCGCCATCGCGCTCTCCCTGAGTGCTTCTGCCTGGGCCGCTGCCCCGGCCGCCACCACCGACGCGTTCACCGTGCTGACCCTGGAACAGACCCCGGGTGATCTGGACGCCACCGTGGTCGCTGCACAGCTGGAACACCTGCAGGTCGATGCCGTGACCGTGCGCAACGTGGAGCGCCGCGCCGACCGCGTGGATCCTCTGCAGGGTCTGGCTGATGCGCTGGGCTACCACTATCGTTTCGTGACCGCCGATCCGGCCGCTGCGCAGCAGACCGGCAGCGTGGTGCTGACCCGCCTGCCGATCGAGGCCGAGTCGGGCACCGAGCAGCCGTCCCTGAATTACCTGCGCCTCAACGATGGCCGCCACGTCGTCGCGCTGTACACCAGCGCTGCCGATGCTGCCGCGTTGCCGACGCTGGTCACCCGCTCGCGCCTGGGCGCGCCGGCCGTTCTGCTGGGCGCGGTCAGCGCCGATGCGGCCACCACCGCCGGGTTCGATCCGTCGCGCGTCGCGCTGGAAGCCAATGAAAGCTACTTCAGCGATGGCTTCCAGTCGGCCACCTCGTCCGCCATCAAGCTGCGCACGCATGACGGAAAGAAGGGCACCACTGCGGCGACGCTGCTGACGCTCGGCTATGCCGCGCCGGTCGGTGGCGATACGCCGTGGATGGACACCGGCCTGAACGCCGATGCCCGTGCCAAGGCTCTGGTCGCACAGATGACCGTGGACGAGAAGTTCCAGATGCTGCACAGCTATTTCGGGCTGGGCAAGGATGGCGGTCCACTGCCGGAAGGCGCGGTCGGTTCGGCCGGCTTCGTGCCGGGCGTGCCACGCCTGGGCATTCCGGCGCAGCAGTCGGCCGATGCCGGCGTCGGCGTCACCAACCCCGGCGGCCTGCGCAAGGGCGACCACGCCACCGCGATGCCGTCCGGCCCGTCCACGGCCTCCAGCTGGAACCCGGACATCGCCTTTGCTGGCGGTGCCACGATGGGGCGCGAAGCCTGGCAGCAGCGCTTCAACATCCTGCTGGCCGGCAGCGTCAACCTGCAGCGCGACCCGCGCAATGGCCGCAACTTCGAATACGCCGGTGAAGATCCCCTGCTGGCCGGTGTGCTGGTGGGTGAATCGATCCGCGGCGTGCAGAGCCAGCACGTCATCTCCACGATGAAGCACTTCGCGCTGAACGACATGGAGACCTCGCGCAACTTCCACAGCGCCGAGATCGGCGAGCAGGCGATGCGCGAGTCGGATCTGTTGGCCTTCGAGATCGCCATCGACATCGGCAAGCCGGGGTCGGCGATGTGCTCGTACAACCGCATCAACGGTACCTACGGCTGCGAGCACGATTACCTCATGAACGAGGTGCTCAAGCAGGAATGGAAGTTCCCCGGTTTCGTGATGTCCGATTGGGGCGGCGTGCACAGTGGCTCCAAGGCGGCGCTGGCCGGCCTGGACCAGCAGTCGGCCGGTGAAGTGTTCGACAAGGCGGTCTACTTCGATGAACCGCTGCGCCTGGCCGTGGCCGGTGGCGTGGTGCCGCAGGCGCGTCTGGACGACATGGTCGGCCGCATCCTGCGCACGATGTTCGCGCACGGCAACTTCGATCTGCCGCCGGTGCACGAGCCGATCGACGACGAGGCCGGCTTCCATGCCGCGCAGCGCACCGTCGAAGAAGGCAGCGTGCTGCTGCGCAATGCCGATGATCTGCTGCCGCTGGGCAAGGATGTGCAGCGCATCGTCATCATCGGTGGGCATGCCGACAAGGGCGTGATCGGCGGCGGTGGTTCCTCGATGGTGGGCTGGACCGCCCGCGGCACCAATGCGGTGCCGGGCGTGATGCCGACCACCTGGCCGGGCCCGGTGATCTTCCACCCGTCCTCGCCGCTGGAGGCGCTGCGCGCCGAGCGTCCGGATGCCCGCATCGATTACGTGGACGGCCGCGATGTCGCCGCCGCCGCGCGCGCTGCTGCGGCGGCCGATGTGGCCATCGTGTTCGCCACGCAGTGGTCGGCCGAATCGGTCGATCTGCCGCACATGCAGTTGCCGGACAACCAGGACGCGCTGATCGCCGGCGTGGCCAAGGCCAACCCGAAGACGGTGGTGGTGCTGGAAACCAATGGCCCGGTCGAGCTGCCGTGGCTGCAGCAGGTACCGGCCATCCTGCAGGCCTGGTACCCGGGCATCCGTGGCGGCGAAGGCATCGCCGCGCTGCTGACCGGCAAGGTCAATCCGTCCGGCCGCCTGCCGGTCACCTGGCCGGTGGATGTCAGCCAGTTGCCGCGCCCGCACGTCAACGGCCTGGGCTTCAACCCGAAGAACAAGCCGGATGACACCATCGACTACGACATCGAAGGCGCCAACGTCGGTTACAAGTGGTTTGCGGCCAAGGGCCTGACCCCGCAGTACGCGTTCGGCCATGGCCTGTCCTACACCCGCTTCGGCTACGACAACCTGCAGGTGGTGGTGGAAGGCCAGCGTGTGGTCGCCAGTGTGGACGTGCGCAACACCGGCAAGGTTGCCGGTGCGGATGTGCCGCAGCTGTACCTGCAGCTGCCGCAGGGCAGCACCACCCCGATCCGCCTGATCGGCTTCCAGAAGGTGTCGCTGCAGCCGGGCGAGAGCCGCCGGATCCGCATCGAAGCCGAGCCGAAGACGCTGGCCAGCTTTGATACCGCTGCCAAGCAGTGGAAGATCGCCGGTGGGCAGTACGAAGTGCAGCTCTCGCGCGCGGCCAATGCACCGGTGCAGCGCGTGCCGCTGGAGCTGGCCGAGCAGGTGGTCCGCTGAGCTGACGGGCAGGGCACGACCGTGGGTCGTGCCTCCGCTCACCCCGGCAGGTGCTCGCGCAGATGCGCCAGCAGCAGCCGGATCCGACGCGAGGGCTGGGCGGTGTTGGGAAACACCGCATAGACGCCCTGGCGGGGGAAACGATGACGGCGCAGGATCGGCAGCAGCCGGCCCTGCGCCAGATCGTCATCGATCAACCACTGCGGCAACACGGTCGCGCCAGCCCCGGCCAGCGCGAATGCGCGCAGCGTGGATGCGTTATCGACCGTAACCACCGCATGGGCGGGGTTGCAGGCAAACAGCTGGTCGCTGCCATCGGGCGCCACCAGTGGAAGATCGGCCAGGCGCGGATAGCCCAGGCGTGGCAGCGTGCGGATCCAGTCCGGATCATCGCGCGCGGCATCATCAGGCAATGTGGCCAGCAATGACGGCGCGGCGACCGCGCACAGCGCGTGTTCGTCCAGCAGGGTCGCGCGCAATTGCGAGTCCTGCAGGCGGCCCAGGCGGATCGCCAGATCGAACCGCTCGGGAATCAGGTCCGCCGGTGCCGGGGAGGTCGAAAGATGCAGGCGCAGCTCGGGGTGCAGCGTACGGAACGACTCCAGCACCGGCACGACCCTGGCGATCGCATATTCCGGTGTGGTGGTCAGGCGCAGCGTGCCGCGCAGCTGCAGCTGTTCGCTGCGTGCTTCCTCGATGGCGAGCTCGGCGGTGGCCAGCAGCGCCGTGCAGTGCTGGTAGAAACGCTCGCCGGCTTCGGTCAACGCCAGGCTGCGGGTATTGCGCACCAGCAGGGTTACACCGAGTTCCTGTTCCAGCCGCTTGAGGTTGAAGCTCACCACCGCGCGGCTCTGGCCCAGGCGTTGCGCGGCAGCGGTCAGGCTGCCGGCATCGACAATCGTCTTGAAGGTCTCGAAGCGATCCAGGCTGACCATGGCGGCACGTTGACTGTCAAAAATGGTTTGACAGTCTTGCATCCGCTTGCCCGTATATCCAGCCGGCCGCAACGCGCATGCTGCCGCCTCGCAATCGGAGCGCGTCATGACATACCGGGCCAGGGTGGAAACGCTGTACCTGCTGGGATTCTCGCTGGACCTGGTGAACATGTTCATCGGGACCGTCGCGTATCCGGCCATCGCCAACGACCTGCACGCGTCCGTGCCGCAGCTGGCGTGGATCGGCAATGCCTACATGCTCGGGCTGACCTTGGTCATTCCGCTGGGCAGTTGGCTGGCGGCGCGTCTGGGCGAACGCCGGGTGCTGTGTGTCTCGCTGGCGTTGTTCACCGTGGGCGCTGTGCTGGCAGGCACCGCGCCAAGCATCGAGTGGCTGATCGCGTGGCGCCTGATGCAGGGGCTGGGCGGCGGGCTGTTGATTCCGGTCGGGCAGGCGATGGCCTACCGCGAATGCCCACCGGCCGACCGCGCGCGTCTGACCGCCCGCATCATGGCGGTGGCACTGCTGGTGCCGGCGCTGTCGCCCACGCTGGGCGGCCTGCTGGTGGAGTGGGGCTCATGGCGCGGCGTGCTGCTGGTCAGTGTGCCGCTGGCCATGGTGGCCTTGGCGCTGGCGGCGTGGTGGGTGCGTCCGCGTGAGCCGGTGGTCGTACCTGCGCTGGACCGTCGCGGGCTGCTGTGGGGCTCACTGGGCCTGAGCGTGTTGCTGGTTGCGCTGAGCCTGTTGGCAGAGCCGGGGCAGCGGATGCTCGGCGCGGGCCTGCTCGTGGTCGCCACCCTGGTGCTGGCGTTGTATGCCCGCAGTGCGCGCCGTACCGATCACCCGGTCCTGCAATGGTCGCTGCTGCGGCATGCATCGCTGCGGCTGGCGATGCTGGTCTATCTGCTGGTACCCGGGACCTTCATCGGCACCCAGCTGGTGGCCACGCTGCTGCTACATCGCCAGGGCTACGGCGCCGCGGCCATCGGTGGCTTCATGCTGCCGTGGGCGATCGCCTCGGCCTGCGCCATCGCCACCACGCGGCACTGGCTGCCCCGCATCGGGGCGCGCCCTCTGTTGAGCGCCGGCATGGGATGCCAGGCGCTCGGGATCGTGCTGCTGATCGGCGCGCAGGCCACTCACCCATGGCTGCCGGTGCTGGCCTTCGCGCTGATGGGCCTGGGCGGGAGCCTGTGCAGCAGCAGCGCGCAGACGCTCGCGTTCCAGAGGCTGGCGGACGCGGAGCTGCTGCCGGGTAGTGCGCTGTGGAATCTCAACCGCCAACTCAGCTTCTGTCTGGCCGCTGCGCTGTTGGCCTGTGTGCTGGCGGTGCTGTCCTCCGTGCTGCCAGCGCACGCGTTCCCGCTCACCCTGATGCTGGCGGCGGGCATGAGCCTGCTGCCGATGCTTCTGCTATGGCGCCTGCCGGCGTCTTCCCTTGCCTTGAGAGCCTCCCCATGAATGACACGCTTGCCTTCAACGAGATCCATGACCTGCATGTGCTGATCGAAGACTGGTTCACCGGCCGCTCGCCGGTGGCGGCGCTCGATACCCTGCTGGCCCGTTTCAGCGAGGACTTCAGCATGGTCGGGATCCGTGGTATCCGCCTGGATAAACCCACGCTGGCCGGTTTCTTCGCTGCCGCGCATGCCAGCCGGCCGGGATTGCGCATCACCATCGATGCGATGACGTACCTGCCGCTGGGCACGGGCGCATGCGCGGTGCGCTATCGGGAAGACCAGATCGAGGCACAACACGCAGGCAATCGACGCGAGGCCTTGGCCATTCTGCTCACCGGCACCGATGGCGTGCTGCGTTGGCAGGCTTTGCATGAAACGGTGGTTGGCAGCTGAATGCGGGCAAAGACACGGCGCCGGGCCGTTCGGCATCTACCGGGGCGCGCCGGGCAGCGCTAGGCTGCGGAGGTTGCCATCACTGCCGGGAGAGAGCCCATGCGTGTGCGTGTATTGCCAGTTGCGCTGTTGAGTCTGATGGTTGCGGCCAGTGTGTCGGCGCAGACCTCGCCGATGACCCCGGACATTCCAGCCAAGGGCTTCGTGACGCCCACGGCGCAGGACAACTACGACAAGCGCGTGGTGATGGTGCCGATGCGGGACGGGACGAAACTCTACACGGTGATCGTGGTGCCCAAGGGCGCCAGGAACGCGCCGATTCTGCTGACCCGCACGCCTTACGATGCCGCCAACCGTGCCAAGCGCATGGATTCGCCGAACATGCGTGACATCCTGCCGCAGGGCGATGAGGTGTTCGTCGATGGCGGCTACATCCGCGTGTTCCAGGACATCCGCGGCAAGTACGGCTCCGAGGGCGATTACGTGATGACCCGGCCGCTGCGTGGGCCGCTCAACCCCACGAAGGTGGACCATGCCACCGACGCATGGGACACCATCGATTGGCTGGTCAAGCACGTGCCCGAGAGCAACGGCAAGGTCGGCATGCTGGGCTCGTCCTATGAGGGCTTCACCGTGGTGATGGCGCTGACCAACCCGCACCCGGCGTTGAAGGTCGCCGCGCCGCAGAGCCCTATGATCGATGGCTGGATGGGCGATGACTGGCTCAACTACGGTGCGTTCCGCCAGGTCAATTTCGGCTATTTCACCGGGCAGCTGGCCAAGCGCGGCAAGGGCCCGGCGATTCCCAGCGTGGGCTACGACGACTACACGACCTTCCTGCGCGCCGGCTCGGCTGGGGACTACGCCAAGGCCAATGGCCTGGATCAGTTGCCGTGGTGGCACAAGCTGATCGAACACCCCAGCTACGACGCGTTCTGGCAGGAGCAGGCGCTGGACGCGCGCATGGCCAGGACCGAGCTGAACGTGCCCACGATGTGGCTGCAGGGCCTGTGGGACCAGGAGGACATGTGGGGTGCGGTGCACAGCTATGCGGCGATGGAGCCGCGCGACACCGGCAATACGATGAACTATCTGGTGATGGGGCCGTGGCGGCACAGCCAGGTCAACTATGACGGCAGCAGCCTGGGCGCGTTGAAGTTCGACGGCGATACCGCGCTGCAGTTCCGACGTGATGTGCTCAAGCCGTTCTTCGATCAGTACCTGGTCGATGGCGCGCCCAAGGCGCAGACACCGCCGGTGCTGATCTACAACACCGGCGAAAACCACTGGGACAAGCTGCAGCAATGGCCGCGCAGCGTGGCGCAGTCCAGGCCGCTATACCTGCGCGCGGGCGGCAAGCTGTCCTTCGAGGCCCCGCAGGCGGGTGAAGCGACGTTCGAGGCGTATGTGTCCGATCCGGCCAAGCCGGTGCCGTTCGTGCCGCGCCCGGTGCGGTTCGCCGACCGCGATATGTGGACCAGCTGGCTGGTGAAGGATCAACGCTTCGTGGATGGGCGCCCGGACGTGCTCACCTTCGTCAGCGAACCGTTGACCGAGCCGTTGCGGATCGGCGGCGCGCCGCAGGTCAATCTGCAGGCAGCCACGAGTGGCAGCGACAGCGACTGGGTGGTGAAACTGATCGATGTGTATCCGGACCAGACCCCGTCGACGCCGGAAATGGGCGGCTACGAGCTGTCGGTCTCGATGGCGATCTTCCGCGGCCGGTACCGCGAGAGCTTCAGCGATCCGAAGGCGATCGCGAGCAATCAGGTACTGGACTACAAGTTCGGTCTGCCGACCGCAAACCATGTGTTCCAACCGGGCCACCGGGTGATGGTGCAGGTGCAGTCGAGCCTGTTCCCGCTGTATGACCGCAATCCGCAGACGTTCGTGCCGAACATCTATTTGGCCAAACCGGGCGATTACCAGAAGGCGACGCAGCAGATCTGGCACGCGCCGCAGCAGGCCAGTTTCATTTCGTTGCCGGTGTATTGAAGGCTGGAAGGGAGCGCCGGCCATGGGCCGGCGCCTCCAGGATGCAGGTCATCCTTGCTCTGGTTGGCCGGACAGCGCATCCGGCGAACCCGCATTGACCCTCAACCGTCGAGGGTCGGGTAATCGGTGTAGCCGTGTGCGCCACCGCCGTACAGCGTGTCCTTGTCCAGCTCGGAGAGCGCCACGCCCAGACGGAAGCGTTCGACCAGATCCGGGTTGGCGATGAAGGGGCGGCCGAAGGCGATCATGTCGGCATAGCCGGAGGCCACCGCCGCTTCCGCGCGCGCCTGGTCGTAGCCGTTGTTGGCGATCCATGCGCCCTTGAACTTGGCGCGCAGCGCGGCGTAGTCGAAGGCGATGTTGTCGCGCGGGCCGCCGGTTGCGCCTTCGATCACGTGGATGAAGGCCAGCGGGCCGATCGCATCCAGGCGTTCGACAGCGCGTTCGAACAACGGCTGCGGGTTGGAATCTTCCGCGTCGTTGGCCGGGGTCACCGGCGAGAGACGCACGCCGGTGCGGTCGGCGCCGATTTCCGAGACGATCGCGCTGACCACTTCATCGAGCAGGCGGGTGCGGTTCTCGATGCTGCCACCGTACTCGTCGGTGCGCTGGTTGCTGCCATCGCGCAGGAACTGGTCGATCAGGTAACCGTTGGCGGCATGCACTTCCACACCGTCGAAGCCGGCGGTGATCGCATTGCGCGCGGCCTGGCGATAGTCCTGGATCAGGCCGGGAATCTCGTCCAGACGCAGGGCGCGCGGCTCGGAGACATCTTCAAAGCCCTTGGCGGTGAACGTCTTGGCGTTGGCACGCAGCGCACTCGGCGCGACCGGCACCTCGCCCTCGGGCAGCAGGCTGGTGTGCGAGATGCGGCCGACATGCCACAACTGCAGCACGATCTTGCCGCCGCGCGCGTGGACCGCATCGGTGACCTTCTTCCAGGCGTCGATCTGGTCCTGGCTGTAGATGCCGGGGGTGTCCAGATAGCCCTGGCCCAGCGGACTGATCTGGGTGGCCTCGGCGATGATCAGGCCGGCGCTGGCGCGCTGTTCGTAGTACTGGATGGCGAGGGGATTGGGAATGCGGTCGTTGATCGCGCGGTTGCGGGTCAGCGGTGCCATCGCGACGCGGTTGGCGACGTCGATGGCCCCCAGACGGGTGGGGGAAAACAATTGGCCGTCAGTGGAGTCTGTCATGGGCTTACCTTGGGGGAGGGCGACCGCCATCGGCGGATGAAAGAAAGGAGGTGGGCGTACGACCCCGAGCATAGGGCCAGGTGCGTTGCAGCGATGGGAAGGATTGTTGCGGAGCACGCTGTGCACGTTCTGTAACGTTTTCGCGGCGTATGGTCGAGGCATGGGCAGGCACTGCCCGCAGCCTCATTCCAACCCGAGGAACAACGCGATGATTGATTATCAGCTCAAGGGAAAGGTCGCCATCGTCACCGGCGGCGTCTCCGGCATCGGCCTGGCCGTGGCCGAACTGCTGGCCGATTCCGGCGCGGCGGTGGCGGTGTGGGATCTCAAGGCCGACGCCGTGGAGAAGACTGCCGAGACGCTGCGCAGCAAAGGGGTTAAGTCGATCGGCATCGCCTTGAACGTCACCGACGAGCACGCGGTGGACGCGGCCGTGAAGCGCACTGTGCAGGAACTCGGTGGGCTGGACATCGCGGTGAACAACGCGGGCATCGGCGGGCCGTCGGCGGCGAGCGGTGACTACCCCGTGGATGGCTGGAGGAACGTCATCGACGTCAATCTCAACAGCGTGTTCCTGTGCCAGCGGGCGCAGATCCAGGCGATGCGCAGTGCGGGCAACGGCGGCAGCATCATCAACATGGCCTCCATCCTGGGCCAGGTGGGATTCAACAACTCGGCCGCCTATGTCGCGGCCAAGCATGGCGTGGTCGGCCTGACCCAGACGGCGGCATGGGAACACGCCGCGGACAAGATCCGCATCAACGCGGTCGGCCCGGGCTTCATCGCCACGCCGCTGCTGGACAAGATGGACCCGAAGGTGAAGCAGGCGCTGGAAAGCAAGCATGCGCTCGGCCGCCTCGGCAAACCCGAGGAAGTGGCTGCGCTGGTGGCCTGGCTGGCCAGTGCCGATGCCGGCTTTGCGACCGGGACGTACTACGCCATCGATGGCGGTTATTTGGCCCAGTAAGCCCAGCGGCGGTGGGCCTGCCGCTGGTTTCACGGTCCCCAGACGCCCCTCTCTGCGACGCTCCGTGCATGACCGGATGAGAGACGCAGATGGGACTGGAACAAGATCTATCGATCCTGCTGCGGATTGCCGTGGCGATGTTGCTGGGCGCCACGCTCGGCATCGAACGCGAGATGGGAAAGCACGCCGCCGGCCTGCGCACGCACATGTTGATCGCCGGTGCGGCGGCGCTGATCGTCGGCCTCGGTGACAGCATCGCCGAACACTTCCAGGAAGAACGCTACCGCGACCTCCTGCAGGTCGACCCGGTGCGTCTGATCGAAGCGGTGGTGGCCTGCGTGGGTTTCGTTGCCGCCGGCACGATTCTGCGCGGCTCGCGCGATGACCAGGTCAGCGGCCTGACCACCGCCACCTCGCTGATCATGTCCGCCGCGATCGGCATCGCGGTCGGCATCGGCGAGTACGTGATCGCGGTCGGCGTGAGTGTGCTGTGCCTGATCGTGCTGGTGGTGTTCAGCCGTATCGCCAAAAAACTGGAGTCGTCATGAGCAGCGAACGTCCCTTCGAGATCCAGCGCATCGACCATGTGGTGCTGCGCGTGCAGGATCTGCCCCGCGCCGTGCGCTTCTACTGTGACGTCCTTGGTTGCACGGTCGCCCGCGAGCGGCCCTCGCTGGGCATGGTGCATCTGCACGCCGGTGAGTCGCTGATCGATCTGATCAGTGTGGACGGTCCGCTGGGAATCAAAGGCGGCGCAGCGCCCGGACGGGAAGGGCGCAATGTCGAGCATGTCTGCCTGCGCGTGGAGCCGTTCGATGCCGAGCAGGTGCGCGCCCACCTGCAGGGCTGCCAGGTGGAGCTCAGTGGGCCGGCCGAGCGCAATTACGGCGCCGAGGGCGACGGGCTGTCGCTGCGGCTGCGCGATCCGGACGGCAACTCGGTGGAACTGAAAGGCCGCTCCAGCGACTGCGGCTGCTAAGTGGTACTACCAATAAACGAGCCTAGACCTATGGTCTAATAGGCTCGCCTGGCGTTTGGCGTTTCAATGCGGGCAGTTTCAGCCGGATCCTTTGGTAGTGGTAATACCAATAATCCCGGTTGAGCGTTCTCGGCTCGTGCGGTGCTGACCGCGCGGACCCCTGTCCGTCTTGATGAGATCCGCCGATGCAGGCCTGGCAACAACTGTATGACCCCGCTGGCAACCTCTGGCTGTCGAGCCTGATCGCGCTGCTGCCGATCGCCTTCTTCTTCGTCGCCCTGGCCGTGCTGCGCATGAAAGGCTGGCTGGCCGGCACGATCACCGTGGCGATCGCGCTTGGGGTGGCCCTGCTGTTCTACCGGATGCCGCTGTCGCAGGCGTTCGCGGCGGCCGGTTATGGCTTCGTCTACGGCTTGTGGCCGATCGCCTGGATCATCCTGGGCGCGGTGTTTCTGTACAAGGTCTCGGTCAAGACCGGACAGTTCGACATCATCCGCGCCTCGATCCTGTCGGTCACCGAAGACCAGCGTCTGCAGATGCTGATGGTCGGCTTTGCGTTCGGCGCGTTCCTGGAAGGGGCGGCCGGCTTCGGTGCGCCGGTGGCGATCACCGCCGCGCTGCTGGTCGGGCTGGGGTTCAAACCGCTGTATGCGGCCGGCCTGTGCCTGATCGTCAACACCGCGCCGGTGGCGTTCGGCGCGATGGGCATTCCGATCATCGTGGCCGGGCAGGTGACCGGGCTGGATCCGTTCGAGATCGGGCAGATGGCCGGGCGCCAGTTGCCGTTCCTGACCATCATCGTGCTGTTCTGGATCATGGCGATCATGGATGGCTGGCGCGGGGTCAAGGAGACTTGGCCGGCGGTGCTGGTGGCCGGTGGTTCCTTCGCGATCGCCCAGTACCTGACCTCCAATTTCATCGGCCCGGAGCTGCCGGACATCACGGCCTCGCTGACGTCGCTGGTCTGCCTGACCCTGTTCCTGCGCAGGTGGAGGCCGGTGCGGATCTTCCGCTTCGATACCGAGACCAGCGCTGAAGCCGCCGCCCAGGCACTGGAGGCCCCGCGCTATTCCACCGGCCAGATCGTCAAGGCATGGTCGCCGTTCCTGATCCTGACCGCGATGGTCACGATCTGGAGCATCGCGCCGTTCAAGGCACTGTTCGCCGCCGGCGGCGCGCTGGAGCACTGGGTGCTGAAGATTCCGGTGCCGTCGCTGGATCAACTGGTGCAGAAGATGCCGCCGATCGTGCCGGTGCCGACCGGGTACGAGGCGGTCTACAAATTTGATGCGGTCTCGGCGACCGGCACAGCGATCATGCTGGGCGCGGTCATCGCGATCGTGCTGCTGAAGATGCGCCCGGCCGCGGCGCTGCGCACCTTCGGCGAAACCGCCAACGAACTGAAAGTGCCGATCTATTCCATCGGCATGGTGCTCGCCTTCGCCTTCATCGCCAACTACTCGGGGTTGTCGGCCACGCTGGCGCTGGCCCTGGCGCATACCGGCAAGGCCTTCACCTTCTTCTCGCCGTTCCTGGGCTGGCTGGGTGTGTTCCTGACCGGCTCGGACACCTCGTCCAACGCGCTGTTCTCGGCGCTGCAGGCCACCACGGCACAGCAGATCGGCGTGTCCGAGGTGCTGCTGGTCGCGGCCAATACCACTGGCGGGGTGACCGGCAAGATGATCTCGCCGCAGTCGATCGCCATCGCCTGCGCGGCGGTCGGCCTGGCCGGCAAGGAATCGGACCTGTTCCGCTTCACGGTCAAGCACAGCCTGATCTTCACCGTGATGGTCGGCATCATCACCACGGTGCAGGCCTACTGGCTGACCTGGATGATTCCCTGAGCCCATGCGCGGCATTCCGACCACCGGCATCGACCCCATCGCCCGCCACGCGGGCGACAATGGCGGCATGAAGAACGAACGCCTGTCCGACAAGGTGGCCGCGCAGCTGCGTGACCTGATCCGTGAGCAGAACCTGCAGCCGGGGGACCGGCTGCCGGCCGAGCGATCGCTGGCAGTGCAGCTGGGGGTGTCGCGCACGGCGCTGCGCGAAGCGATCGCGCAGCTGGCCAGCCAGGGCCTGCTGAGTGCGCGGGTCGGTGGCGGCACCTACGTGAGCGAGCCGGCGGCCCGGGCCCGGCAGACCATCGATGAGCCGTTGATGCCGTATCTGCCGCTGTTCCAGGGCGACCCGGAATACCGCTTCGACGTGCTGGAAATCCGCCATGCGCTGGAAGGGGCGACCGCGTGGCATGCCGCATTGCGCGCCACCGACGAGGACCGCGCCAAGATCCGCCAGGCCTTCGACACCATGATGGCCGCCCACGGCAAGGACGATCCGGCCGGCGAGGCACAGGCCGATGCGGCCTTCCACCTGGCCATCGCCGAGGCCTCACACAACCTGGTGCTGCTGCAGGTGATGCGTGGCCTGTTCGAGCTGCTGCAGACCAACATCTCGCAGAGCCGCGAGAAGCTCTACACCTCCGCCCGCACCTTCGAGCCGCTGTCCATCCAGCACCGCGAGATGATGGATGGCGTGCTCTCCGGCGACCCCGAACGCGCGCGTGCCGCCGCGCACGCGCACCTGGAATTCGTGCACACCTCCCTGCGCACGCTCGACGACAACGAAGCCCGGCGCGCACGTGCGTCGCGGCTTCCTTCTTCCCACGGTTGACCCATGATCATTTCCGCCTCCACCGGTTACCGCGCAGCGGCACAACGCCGCCTGCCGCCGTTCCTGTTCCACTACGTCGATGGCGGTGCGTATGCCGAGCACACCCTGAAGCGGAACGTCGCGGACCTGTCGGAGATCGCGCTGCGCCAGCGCATCCTGCGCAACATGTCCGATCTGAGCCTGGAAACGGAGCTGTTCGGCGAGCGCCTGGCGATGCCGGTGGCGCTGGCACCGGTCGGGCTGACCGGCATGTATGCGCGCCGCGGTGAAGTGCAGGCGGCGCGGGCGGCGGCGAGCCGGGGGATTCCGTTCACGCTGTCCACGGTGTCGGTCTGCCCGATCGAGGAGGTGGCCCCGGCCATCGATCGGCCGATGTGGTTCCAGCTGTATGTGCTCAAGGACCGCGGCTTCATGCGCAATGCGCTGGAGCGTGCCAAGGCGGCCGGGGTGACCACCCTGGTGTTCACCGTGGACATGCCCACGCCGGGCGCGCGCTACCGTGACGCGCATTCGGGCATGAGTGGCCCGAACGCGCCGGCGCGCCGCATGCTGCAGGCAATGACCCATCCGCGCTGGGCGTGGGACGTCGGCCTGTTCGGCCGCCCGCACGATCTGGGCAACATTTCCACTTATCGCGGCAGCCCGACCGGGTTGGCCGATTACATCGGCTGGCTGGGCAACAACTTCGATCCGTCCATTTCATGGAAGGACCTGGAGTGGATCCGCGACTTCTGGAGCGGCCCGATGGTGATCAAGGGCATCCTCGATCCGGACGATGCGCGCGATGCGGTGCGCTTCGGGGCCGATGGCATCGTGGTGTCCAACCATGGCGGGCGCCAGCTGGACGGCGTGCTGTCCACCGCGCGGGCCTTGCCGGCGATCGCCGATGCGGTCAAGGGTGAGTTGAAGATCCTGGCCGATTCGGGCATCCGCAACGGCCTGGACGTGGTGCGCATGATCGCGCTCGGCGCGGACAGCGTGCTGCTCGGCCGCGCCTTCGTCTATGCGCTCGCCGCGCAGGGCGAGGCCGGCGTGGCCAACCTGCTGGACCTGATGGCCAGGGAAATGCGCGTGGCGATGACGCTCACCGGTGCGAAGACCATCGCCGACATCAGCCGTGACTCGCTGGTGGATGCCGCCCGTCGTCTCGCGGCCGCACCATGAACGTTGCATCCCAGGGCACGGCGGCGCTGTTGACGCAGCTGCGCGGTATCGTCGGCGATGCACACGTGCTGTGCGGCGACAAGCCGACCCGGCGCTTCCGCAAGGGCTACCGTTTCGGCGACGGCCCGGTGCTGGCGGTGGTCCGCCCGGGCACGCTGCTGGAACAGTGGCGCGCCCTGCAGGCCATCGTAGCGGCAGACGCGATCGTGATCATGCAGGCGGCCAACACCGGCCTCACCGGCGGTTCCACGCCGGATGGTGCCGACTATGACCGCCCGGTGGTGATCCTCAACACGCTGCGCCTGACCGGCGTGCAGCTGATCAACGAGGGCCGACAGGTGGTCTGCCTGCCCGGGGCGACGCTGGACCGGCTGGAGAAGGAACTGGCGCCGCTGGACCGCGAACCCCATTCGGTGATCGGCTCGTCGTGCATCGGTGCCTCGGTGCTGGGCGGGGTCTGCAACAACTCCGGTGGTTCGCTGGTCCGGCGAGGCCCGGCCTATACAGAGATGGCGCTGTTCGCCCAGGTCGACGCGGACGGGCGGCTGCACCTGGTCAATCATCTGGGCATCGCGCTGGGCGACTCCCCCGAGCAGATCCTGGAGCGGCTGCAGCGCGGCGACTACGCGCACACCGACGTGGACAACCACACCGACCGCGCCGCGTCCGATCCGCGCTATGCCGGGCAGGTACGCCAAGTCGATGCGGCCACCCCGGCCCGCTACAACGCCGATCCCTCGCGCCATTACGAAGCCTCCGGCTCGGCCGGCAAGCTGGCGGTGTTCGCGGTGCGGCTGGATACCTTCGCGCGCGAGCCGGGCGAGGTGTTCTACATCGGCAGCAACGCGATGGAGGATCTGACCACGATCCGCCGCCATCTGCTGACCGCGTTCGAGCGCCTGCCGATCTCCGGCGAGTACCTGCACCGCGAGGCGTATGACATCGGCGAACGGTACGGCAAGGACACGTTCCTGCTCATCGATCGCTTCGGCACGGCCCGGGTGCCGGCGGCGTTCGCGCTGAAAAGCCGCGTCGATGGCTGGTTCGAGAGCCTTGGCCTGCATGGGGTGACCGACCGGGTGATCCAGTGCGCGATGCGCTGCCTGCCACGCCATCTGCCCGCGCGCATGGGCCAGTTCCGGGACCGCTACGAGCACCATCTGCTGCTCAAGGTATCGGCGGTGGATGCCGCCGCCACCGAAACCTTCCTGCGCAATCACTTCGCCGGCGGCGGGGGCGACTTCTTCCAGTGCACGGCCGAGGAGGGTCGCAAGGCGTTCCTGCATCGCTTTGCGGTAGCCGGTGCGGCCGTGCGTTACCGCGAAGTGCACCGGCGCGAGGTCGAGGACATCGTGGCCCTGGACGTGGCGCTACGCCGCGATGACCGCGCGTGGGTGGAACACCTGCCGGCGGAACTCGACGCACGCTTGGCCGGAAAGTTGTACTACGGGCACTTCCTGTGTCACGTGTTCCATCAGGACTACATCGTGCGCAAGGGCGAGGATCCGCTGGCCATCGAGCACGCGATGTGGGCGTTGCTGGACGCGCGCGGTGCGGAGTATCCGGCCGAGCACAACGTGGGCCATCTGTACCCGGCCAAGCCGCCGTTGGCGGCGTTCTACCAGCAGCTCGATCCCAGCAATACGTTCAACCCGGGCATCGGCCAGACCGCGAAGACGCGCGGATGGGGCAGCTGCGACTGCACCCACCCCAGGTAGCCCCACCGCATGGGGGGCGGTGCCGGCGGGGAATCACTCGCAGCGAACGGCGGTGATCACGTTGTCCTTGTCGATGAACACGCGCAGGCGATCCTGGCGCAGGTCGCGGGTGGTGATCGTGGCCGGGCCGATCGGGTTGATCAGGCCGGCGCCGCTCTGCAGCAGCAACTTGCGCATGTTGGTTTCGTCGGCCGGCTGGCCGATGGCCCATCCCAGGGCATCGGCCTTGCACAGGCCTGGACCATTGATCTCCGGGCCCGGCGTGCTAACGCACGCGGCCAGCGAGAGGGTGCCGGCGAGCGTGATCGCGGCGAGAGGGTAACGGAAAAAGGATGCCATCGGGTCGCTCCTGCGGGGTCAGGCGCCGACCATACCACCGCGGTGTGCATCGGGGCGTAGTGAGCACGCCGCGACCGTTGGACGCAGTGCCAGCGCTACACTGACGCACTCTCAGATCGGCCAGGCCGGGAGTCGCAGGTGCTGCACGTGTTCATGCTGGGCGGGCGCCATGCCCGCGCCCGGATCGAGGTCCATGATGTGGCCTTCGCCAACGTCGATGCCATCGAAGAGGCCTACCCGCAGCTGCGCCAGGACTGGTTCGGTGAGCGTAAAGGGCTGCATGTAGATGGCTGGCTCGCCGTGGATGGGGTGGAGGAGTACCAGGTGCGCTTCGGCGAGGTCGCCCCGGCAGAGGGGGCGCCGCGGCTCTATTTTCTCAATCTCGGCGGGTATGCCGCCGGCGCGCTGGGCGAGGCGCATGACTATCAACTGCTGGTCGCCACCGATGCCGACGCCGCCAAGCGCAAGGCCAAGGCCCTGCGTGATGCCAGCTGGTTCAAGCCGCATACCGATGCCCTGCTGGAGGTGGATGACTGCATCGCCATCGACCAGATCGGAGGCCGCCACGTGCAGCTTGAGCGCGGTGAGCACCGCGGGATCACCCTGGTCAGTGACTACATCTTGATCGGCTGAGCGGCGCCGATTGCCCGCGGCCCTGCCGCTGGCGCATAGTGTCGCGGTCTTGTGAGGTCCGGCGCTGTCGCCGCGACAGGTCAACCAACGGAAGTAACGCATGCACAGCAGGAAGATCACGGCCGCATTGATCGTGACACTGGGAATGACGATGGCGGGCAACGCGGCGGCGGCCGAGCCGGATGCGCCGGTCTTCGGTGGCTGGCGCAACCTGCATTCGGCCAGTGGCGCCGAGCCGGTCCTGAGGAACCAGCCGTTTGCGATCCTGCCGCGCGAGGTGGCCAAGGGCGAGCGCTTCGCGATCCTGGACCGCGAGAACAAGCAGGCGGTGTGCTGCCTGGTGGTGGACAGTGACCGCCTCGATGCGATCGCGCTGGAAACCAGCTACCGGCTGCCGGGGGTCTGGATCGCCGATCTGCTCGGCAACGAAGATTACAACCGCCGCCACGGCGACCCGCACGTGTTCGCGATGAAGCGCGAGGGCGACCTGGTCGACCACGTCTTCTCGCAGGAAGGGGGCGGCTACAGCGACCTCGGCGGCCTGCTGCTGCCGGCCGGTGCAGCGCTGGATGCGGGCGGCAGCAGCATCAAGTACGGCACCACGACCTACCGTCTGCAGGTGCAGTCGCAGCGTTTCGCCGATGACAACGGCGCACTGGATCGCTACACCCTGCAGCCGCCGGCACCGGCCGCGCCGGTAGTGGTCGAGGTGCCCTACAGCACCTACTGACACGGAAGCGACAGAACCGGCACGGTACAATCGCGCGCCCCCACCGGCCGTGCCGGCTGGGCCCGCATCCTTGTCCGAGCCTGTCCGTGATCGCCCGATTCTCCCTGTCCTGTGCGCTGCTGCTGTTGGCCGCCTGCGCCACGCCGGCCCGGCCGCCGGCCAAACCGCCTGCCAATCCAGACGCCCTGTGGGGCATCATCCAGCGCGACTGCGCCGACGCTGCCGCCCCCCGCAGCAGCTGCCTGGCGGTATCCGCCGAGGCGCAGCGACGCGATGTCCTGCTCAAGGATTCGCACGGGCACTACCAGTTCCTGGTGTTGCCGCTGGACCGGGTCTCGGGAATTGAAAGCCCCGCATTGCTGCGCGCCGGTGCACCGAACTACTTCGCCGCGGCCTGGGCTGCCCGCAGCCACACCGAGCAGGCGCTCGGCCGTGCCCTGCCGCGCGACGTGGCCAGTCTGGCCCTGAACTCGCCGCATGGCCGTTCCCAGCACCAGTTGCACATCCACGTGGATTGCCTGCGCGCGGATGTCCTGGCCCAGCTGCGTCGGATGCAACCGGTCATCGGTGCCAACTGGCAGCCGCTGCCGGAGCCGCTGCGGGGGCATGCCTATCTCGCCCGCCAGTTGCCGGGTGCCGAGCTCACCGCGAACCCGGTGCGTCTGCTGGCCGCCCATCTGGCCGATCCGGCCGATCTCGGCAACTGGTCGCTGGTGGTGGCCGGGCAGACAGACCCCTCCGGCGCGCCCGGTTTCGTGTTGCTGGCCACCCGCTTGGACCTGGCGGCGGGCAACAAAGCCAGCGGTGAGGAGCTGCAGGATCATGCCTGCGCCGTGCTGACCGGTGCGGCCGGCCCGCTGGACGGCGTGCTGTGAGGCGTGCCCGCGGCTGCGCCGTACTGATCGCGCTGCCTGCGCTGTGCTGGGCGGCGGATGACCCGGGCGCAGGCTGGCAGGATGTGTCCGGCAATCGGTTGATCGCCCTCTCCGCGGCGCCCGCAGGGGACGGCGAGGCAGCCGGTGAGCAGACGTTCGACCCGCGCTGGTACTGCAGCGCGGACCAGCACTGGTGCGTGCGCGTGCAGGCGGGTGACAACGAGGAACAGGCGGTGCTGATCGTGCGTGAGCGTTCCGCGGGCAGGGACATGTCGCGCCACGAGCTCACGCTGGCCATCGGCAACGCCGACGGCGGCCTGCAGCCTTGGGCGTCTCTGATTGAACTGGGCCCGGCCGCCGGTGGCGGGGTGCTGATCGGGCTGGATGCACAGGCCAGCACGATGTACTCCGGCGGGGGCGCCAGCGTCACCGAGCGGATCGTGGCGCGCGTGATGCCGGGCGCGGACGACGCCGGCGCCGGTGAGGTGCTGCGGCTGCCGGTGCAGGGCCACGCCAGCATCCGCGCGTGCTTCAGCGAACGCGACATGGCGCTGCGCGCCGGCGCCTGCCAGGACGATTATGGCTTCGATGCAACCTTGACCCTGGAGCCGGCCGGCGAGGGCATGCCGGTGCTGCGCTACCAGACCCATGCGACGCGGTTTCCATCGTTTGCCTCACGCCAGCAGGATTCGCTCGCGCATGGCCGGGTGAAAACGTCGGAGCTGCGCACCGTGTCGGATCCGGCCTGCTCGTATCGGCGTGTCTACCGCTTCCGGGACGGCGCTTATGTGGCCGACCAGGCATTGCCGGACTGCAGCGAATTCACCGAACTGTAGCCGGGCGCGGGAATCGGCGGCGCGATTGAAATAAAAACCACGGACGTGGCACGTTATAGTGGCCGTTCAATGCGGTTCCCGCTTTCGCGCCCGGGCTGACTGGCGCGTCGTATCCGACTTAATCCATGACTGCTGAAACCACGACTCCGCCCGCCGCTGCGCCGTCCCAGGCCACCGGTCCGCTGTTCTACCAAGCGCCCGTGCCGCTGCGCTCGGATCTGCATGCCGCCTGGCGCCTGGTGCCGGACACCGCGCATTTTGCCGCCGATACCAATGCCATCCCCGCCGTGATCGGCGAATTCGGCTCGCTGGCCCAGCACTATCCGATCATTTTCACCGGCAAGGACGCGATGCCACTGGTCGCTGTCGGCCTGGCCCAGCGCAACCTGTTCGTTGCCGACGGCGTGTGGGACGAGCAGAGTTACGTGCCGGCCTACGTGCGCCGCTACCCGTTCGTGTTCATGCAGGCCGGTGAGCAGGACGAGTACGTGCTGGCGCTGGATTCGGCTGCCAAGCAGGTCAACCAGGGCCAGAGCGAGGACGGCGTGCCGCTGTTCCAGGATGGCAAGGCGACCGAGATCGTCGACAACGCGATGCGCTTCTGCGGCGATTACACCCGCGAGCATGATCAGACCCGCCGCTTCACGGCTGCCCTGATCGAGAACGACCTGCTGATCGACCGCAACATCGACGTCACCCTGGCCGATGGCCGGCAGATGTCGATCAACGGCTTCCAGGTCGTGGACGTGGAAAAGTTCGCCGCGCTGCCGGACGCCACCGTCGTGGCCTGGCACCGCAGTGGCTGGCTGGCGCTGGTCCATCATCACCTGAGCTCGCTGGCACGTTTCAGCGCACTGGTGAGCCGCCAGAGCGCGCTGCCTGCCGACGCCTGAGTCCAGGCGCACGTGCAATGACGAAAACGGCGGCCGCAGGGCCGCCGTTTTTCGTTGTTTGGGGGCAGGGCGGTGCTCAGTCGCGGGTGCTGACTTCCCAGTTGGCATGCACCACACCGGGCTGACGCTGCAGGCGCGCGATCACGGCATCGAGCTCGTCGGCACTGACAGCGGTACTGACCAGGATCGCCACCAGTTCGACCGGGCCGTCGCCGTGCTCGATCACCTGCACGTCGCTGACCGGGTACTGCGCGGCTTCCAGCGCGTCCACCAGGCGCTCGCGCGCCAAGGGTGTGGCGGCAGGGTCCACGCTCAGGCGGACCTCGTAGGTGGCTTCGGAGGCGGCCTCGTTGATCGGAATGCGGTTGATCGCGTTGACCAGCGGCCGCAGCAGCGTGTTGCCGGCGATGATCAGCACCGTCAGCAGCGCGCCCTCGGCCAACATGTCCGCACCGGTGCAGGCGCCGACCGCCGCCGAACACCACAAGGTGGCCGCGGTGTTCAGGCCGCGCACGTTCATGCCTTCCTTCATGATCACACCGGCGCCGAGGAAGCCGACCCCGGAGACCACGTAGGAGATCACCCGCACGGCTTCGGCGCTGCCGGCGATGCGCATGCCCAGATCCACGAAGGCGGCCGCGCCGACTGCCACCAGTACATTGGTGCGCAACCCGGCGGTGCGCTGGCGGTACTGCCGTTCCGCGCCGATCAGGGTGCCGAGCACGAACGCGGCCACCAGGCTGACCACGGTGTCCAGGAAGGGATACAGCTCGAAGGTCTGGATGAAGCGCATGCGGAGTCCTTGCAGGGCAGGGCTTAGGCGAAATCCCGATAAGCATATCCCGGCCGGTCATTTCCCCCTTTTCTGCCTGTTCAGCAGAATCACGGCCCCTCCCTCACTACGCTCTGGCACGGACCTGTCCGCGCCGGAACGTACCTCTTTTACCGGAAGTCTGCATGTCTGTGCTGTATCGCCCGCTGCGTCGGCGGGCCTTGGTTCTGTCGTTGTTGCCCCTGCTCGGCGCAGGGGCTGTCGTCCACGCCGCCGATGCGCCCACCCAGCTCGATGCGGTCACGGTCACCGGCTCGCGCATTCCCCGCGCCAGTGTGGAAGGACCGTCCCCGGTGACCGTGATCACCCAGGAACAGATCGAGGCGCAGGGCTACCGCAGCGCCTTCGAAGCGCTCAGCGCACTGACCGAGAACACCGGCAATGTGCAGGGTGAGGACTTCGGCAATACGTTCACCCCCGCCGCCAACACCATCAACCTGCGCGGCCTCGGCCCCAACCGCACCCTGGTGCTGGTCAACGGTCGCCGCCAGTCGGATTACCCGCTGGCCTATGAAGGCTCGGTCAATGTGGTCAACCTGGCCAACATTCCCAGTGCGCTGATCGACCGGATCGAAGTGCTGGCCGGCGGTGCCTCGGCGGTGTACGGCTCCGATGCGATCGCCGGCGTGGTCAACATCATCCTGAAGAAGACCTATGACGGCGTCGGCATCAATGTGCGCGCCGGCACCACCGAACAGGGGGGCGGCGACAACCAGCGCCTGCAGGCGGTCGGCGGCGGCTCGGGCGAGCAGTGGGACGCGATCTTCGGCCTGGAGATCGCCAACCGCAAGGCGATCTACGGTTCGCAGCGCGATTTCATGGACTCGCTGACCGACGATCCGCGCGGCGTGGCGCCGCTCGCGACGGCCGTGGCCTATCGCCGCAACGCCTCCACCAACAACTACATCGATCCCGGCACCGACGGCTGCGATGCCTCCAGCACGCTGTATGGCGGCAGCGTCTTCCGTGCGCAGAATCCGCGCCAGGGCTGGTACTGCGGCAGCAATGAAGCCGCGCCCACGTTCTGGACCGTGCAGACCGAGAAGCGCAACATCGACGCGTACAGCGCGCTGACCTGGCGCTTGAATGATCGCCAGGAACTGTTCGCCGATGCGGCCATCGGCACCGCGCGCATCTACAACAACACCCGCGCACCGAGCTGGACCTCCTCGCGCAATTATTTCTACAACCAGAACAGTGGCCAGCTGGAAAGCTGGTACCGGCGTTTCGCGCCCGAAGAGATCGGTGGGGTGCAGCGCAATGCCAACCGCTTCCTGGAGCAGTCGTGGTCGTTCAACGTGGGCGCCCGCGGCAGCATCGGCAGCTCGGACTGGGACTACGAAGCGGCCTACAGCCGCTCGCGCTATGAGAACAGGACGCAGCGCCCGGGGCTGCTGGTCGGTATCAACGAGTACCTGCTCGGCCCGCAGCTGGGCACCCGCAACGGCGTGGAGGTCTATGCACCGGATCCGTCGCGCCTGTACCAGCCGCTGACTCCAGGCGAATACGAGGGCCTGTCGGACCGTTACGAGAGCCGCAACGCTGCGTGGCTGCAGACCGCCAGCGTCAGCGTCAACGGCCAGCTGTTCGATCTGCCCGGTGGCCGTGCCGCGCTGGCAGCCGTCGTCGAAGCCGGCAGCCAGGGCTACAGCAACCGCCCGGACCCGGCGTTGGCGCAGGGGGTGTTCTGGAATCTCAACGCCGGCATTCCCGCCGGTGGCGAACGTGACCGCTATGCGGCCGGCGTGGAACTGCAGCTGCCGTTGCTGGAGCGTCTGACCGCGACCGTCGCCGGCCGTTACGACCAGTACCGCGCCGCCGGGGACCACCTGGGCAAGACGACCTGGAGCACCGGCCTGGAGTTCCGTCCGTTCGATACGCTGCTGCTGCGCGCCAGTGCAGCGACCAGCTTCCGTGCGCCGGACATGAACTACGTGTTCGCCACCGAAACGCGCGGCTACAACCCCGGCATGACCGACTACTGGCGCTGCCGAAGTGCGGGGCAGGCCTACGATGACTGCGACTTCAGCGGGCTGGCGATCGACTACACCAGTGGCGCCAACCCACAACTGCAGCCGGAAACCGCTACGTCCTACGGTCTGGGCTTCGTGTGGTCGCCGTCGGCCAACCTGGACTTCACCGCCGACTACTACGACATCCGCATCGACGACGAGGTCACCAACCTGGATGCCACCCGCATCCTCAAGGACGAAGCGGATTGCCGCCTTGGCCAGACCGTGGGTGGCGACGCACGCGACATCGGCTCGGCACAATGCCAGGACGCGTTGCGCCGCGTGATCCGCAATCCGGCCGATGCTGCCGTGCAGCCCAACCAGGTGGTGCGCGTGCTGATCAATCCGATCAACGCCGCCTCCGAAACCGTGCGCGGCATCGACCTGAAGTCGAACCTGCGCTGGGACGCGGGCCGCTATGGTCGCTTCTCGGCCCGCGTTGCGTACTCGCTGGTGATCGATCACAGCTACCGCCAGTTCGCCGGCGATGACGTGCAGGACCAGCGCAACTCGCTGGATTCCTACCAGTGGCGCAGCAAGGTCAACGGCAGCGTCACGTGGGCGATCAACGACTGGACCGCCACCCTGTACGGCATGCGCTACGGCTCGCTGCCGAAGACGGACGGCAGTGGTCGCATCGCGCCGTACATGACCTACAACGCCAGCCTGTACCGCAAGCTCAACGACAACGCCACGCTCGGTCTGATCGTCAACAACCTGCGCGACAGCCGCCCGCCGGCGGACAAGAACGGCGGCGGCTGGCCGTTCTATCCGGTCGGCAACTACGACCCCTACGGCCGCCAGCTGTGGCTGGAGTTCGATTACCGTTTCCTGTAATTCCCTCGCGGGCCCGGCAATGCCGGGCCCGCTGCGTTTGGGTCTACAGCGCATGCGACGGTATACTGCGGGCCGCCGAGTGTTCCGGCGGTTGCAGGAAGCACGCATGACCCACCCGATTCATTACCGTCGCGCCGTGCCGGCCGATGCCGCTGCCTGCATCGATCTGCGCGGGCGCACCCGCGAAAATGCGTTTTCCGCGGCCGAGCTTGCCGGACTCGGCATCACCGAAGACAGCTGGGCGGCAGGTATCCGTGACGATGTACTGCCGGGGTATATCGCGCTGGAAGGCGAGCACATGGTCGGCTACTGCTTCGGCGATCGCGACGGCGGCGAGATCGTGGTGCTGGCATTGCTGCCATCCCATGAAGGGCGGGGCATCGGTCGGCGGCTGCTGGACCTGTCCATCGCCGATCTTGTCGAGGCCGGCCATTCGCGGCTGATCCTGGGGTGTGCGGCGGACCCAGCGGTGCGCTCGCATGGCTTCTATCGTTACCTGGGCTGGCAGCCGACCGGCGAGATCGATGCTCTCGGTGACGAAGTGCTGGAACTGCACGTGGGCGCCAAGCCATAGCACCTGGGTAGGGCATGGCAGTGATGGCGTGTCAGGGGCATGCGCATCGCCCGCTCACTGTGCAGCCGGTCACGGCTCGGCCATCCACCTCTGAAACATGCTGGACGCATCTGGACGGAGCGATGCGATGCCTGCGTGGTGGCTGACCCTGATGATGAGCGCCACAGCGGTGGATCTGCCGCCGCGACAGGTGCATACCTGCCTGGTCGACGGCGCGCGTCAGTACCAGTCCACCCCGTGCGAGGGACGCACCGAGCGCGTCCGCGAGATGCCGCCGCCCGCCGATACCTGGGCCAATGCGATCCATATCGAGTCGGTGCGGCAGGAACTCCAGGCCAAGCGGCGTGCTGAGACCGCGCCCGCGCGACAGAAGCGTCCGCCGCGACGCGGTGTCCGCCCGACGCCCGCGATCCGGGGGGCGGTCATCTCCGTGCATGCCGATCCGGCCCGTTGCGCCGCCGCGCGACGCCAGCGCGAGACGACCTACCGGAAAGCGGGCGGCCGGCCGAGCCTGGCGCTCAGCCGGCGAATGGATGACCTGGTGCACGATGCGTGCCGGTAGTCAGCCGGCACGCACGCTCAGGGCTGCGCCATCAGATACCGCGCCACGGCATCGAAGGCGGGCAGGGTGGTCGGGTCGTTGGCGCTGTTGGCGGCGACCGGATGCGAGCCGAACCGGGCGATCACCACCCGCGCGGTGGGGTCGATGTACAGCGCCTGGCCATGCACGCCGCGCGCCATGTAGGCGCCATGGTCGTTGTGGGAGATCCACCACATGCCGCGATAGCTCCAGCCCGGCAGCTGCGCGTAACCGGCCTTGGCAAAGGCCTGTTTGTTGCCGCCGGCCCGGATACGGGCGATCGCGGCGGCGGGCACGATGGGCTGGCCGTTGACCTTGCCGTCGTCGAGCAGCAGCTGGCCGACGCGGGCCAGATCGCGCAGGCCGGCATTGAAGCCGCCGCCCGCAAACGGCGTGCCGGTGGAATCAACCGTGTAGTACGCGTCCTGTTCGGCGCCAAGGCGTTGCCAGATCCGCGATTGCAGCAACTGTGCAACCGACTGCCCCGTACGCCGGGCGATGATCCAGCCCAGCGCGTCCGTGTTGATCGTTTTGTAGCCAAACGCCTCGCCGTGGCGGCCCTGCTTCTGCACGGTCTGCAGGTAATCGTAATAGCTGCGCGGCCCGGTATAGCCCGGGGCAGGGGGCAGGGTGCTGCCCGCGGCGGAAAACGCCCAGACCTCGGCGTTGGGGTCGGCGTAGTCTTCGCTGTAGCGCAGTGCCGTGGTCATCTCCAGCACCTGCTTGACCGTGGCATCGCCGAACGCACTGTCCTTCAGCTCGGGAACAATCGCGCTGACACGCTGGGTTTCATCGATCACCCCCTCGGCGACCAGCATCTCGCCGAGTAGGCCGGTCATCGACTTGCTGACGGACATCGCACCGTGCTGGCCGTGCTCGTCCAGGCAGCCGCTGTAACGTTCGTAGACCACCACCCCGTCGTGCAGCACTACGATGCCGTCGGTGTAGTTGGCCGACAGCGACTGTGCCCAGGTCATCTGACGGTTGGTGCCGGTGGGTGTGAACGACAGCGCGTCGATCGCGGCATCCAGCCGACGCGGCAGGTCATGCGCGGCACCAGGGCCCCGGCTGACGCCCACGGTGGGCATCAACTGGCGGAAATGGCAGGCCGTCCAGCGCAGCTTGGGGAAACTGAAATAGTCGTCATCCGTGTAACGGATGCGCTTGTCTTCCGGCGGCGGCGCGCCCTGCATCCAGCCCAGCAGCCCGGGATCGGACGCTTCGGCCGACAGCGGCGGCGAGGCGGGCGAGGCCGGGGCGGCCGTGGCGGCGCCCGGCAGGGCGAGCACCGCGACCAGGGCCGCGGCCAGCCGGGCGCGCGATGACGCCAGGGTGGCGCGCACGCGGGACAGGGCGATGCGGGGGCGTGGAACGGGCATGGGGCACTCCTTGCTGATGCGCAGTACGTCTGCGCCACCAAGGGTACTGCACCGGAAAGAACGACGGCGCCAACGGCGCCGTCAGTCACGTGCCCTGCACAGGCAGGGCGCGCGATGCCGTTACGGGGTGCCGGGGTTGCCCTGCGGCGCCGGGTCCGGCGTGGCCGTCTCGGCCGAGGGCAGCGACAATGCCGGATTCAGCTGCTGCGCCTGCAACGTCTGGATGCGCTGGTTCAGCGCGTCCAGCTCGCTGTGGCTGCTGCGCAGATCGGTGCTCAGGCTGACCGCCTGCTGCTTGGCCTGTTCCAGCGAGGCGCTGACCTGCAGCGACTGCTGGCGCTGAAGATCCGCTTCCTGCTGCAGGCTGCGCAGACGCTCTTCGTTGTAGGCGACCAGGTTTTCGGTATAGCGCTTGCCGGCCTGCAGGCGGGTGGTATCGATATACACCTGGGCCAGCTGTTCGGTCTGTTCGACGAAGGTGCGGTAGACCTTCTCGGCGTTGTCGACCGAATCGGTCTTGATCACGCGCCAGAAGTCCTTTTCGTGGAACAGCGCCACGTAGTAATTCAGCGTGCTGGTATTGAACAGCAGGCTGGCGCCGTAACTGCCGTTGTAAGTGGTGCGAAGCTCGGTGAGCTGCTTGGAATCGACCAGCTGGCGCAGTTCGTCCACGGTATTGCGGACCACCGGTGCCGGGCGGGCGGCGGCATCCACGGCTGGCTCGGCCCGCGGTGCGCGCGCAGCCAGGGCCTGCGGGACGACGCTCAACGACAGCAGCAACACAATCCCACCGGTCAGCGCGTGCGCGACGATGGAACCAACCCCTTTTCTCTCTCGCATATTCAGGCCATCCACGAGTGGATTATCAGTGAAGTAAAGTCCCCGCCGCAGTCTAGCACGCACTTTCGCGCTGTCGGCACGCCAGCGCAGCGTCAATAAACCAACTGCGCCGGGGTGCACTGGATGGACTGCATGTGCACGTCGGTCCGGCCCAGCTCCAGCCCGAGTATCTGGGCCAGGGTCTGCGAGAGCAGGGTGCCGACGCCATTGAGCAGTGGCTTGAGCGTTTCCAGCACCGGGGTCAGGGCCAGGCACAGCAGCCCGCTGCAGCGGACCTGGTCGGTGCCCGGGTCGGTCAATCCGCTGCCGCCGCCGAGATCCTGCAGGCCACCTGGCCGAGTCTGCAGGTAGGAGGTCAGGTTGGATTTGACGCAGTTGTTGTAGTTGAGCAGCGTGCTGAGCAGGCTGTTGCAGCGGTTGATCAGCAGTCCGCCGAGGATGGGGCCCAGCACGCCACTTAGTCCACCCATGCCTTCACCCGTGACCGTGGCGTTGTATCCAGCCCAGACCGAGCCCGGCTTGAAGCAGGTCTCGAGATTCAGAAGGCCACATGGGTAGGGCACGGCGTTGGGTAGCTCCCAGTCACCCAGCGCACCGATGCCGCGGGACGGATCACCATTGCGCAGGAGGTCGATGGTCTTTTTGGCATCGTAGAACCCATTGCCCGGGTTGGCCGCCTTGAGATACTGATCTGCCAGGCGGGCGGCCGTCGTGGCATCGGTACTGCCCTGCTTGCCTGGGGTGAGCACGTTGCTCAGTACGCGCAGCAGTTCGCTCACCAGGCCAGACACGGCCGTGCCGACCTGGGCCTGATTGAAGTAGGTGGAGGTAGTCTCCCCGGCAGCCAGGGTGACGCGCTCATCGCGGGTCAGCGCAGTGAGGGAAATCTTGTCGGTGACCAGCGGAGCCCCCAGCAGAGTCAGCAATTGCTCGTTCTGCAGTCCGGCATCGCACACGTTGCGCTGCGAGAACTCATTCGCGGCATCGACGCGGCCGACGCAGGCGCGCAGCAGCGAGGACTGCACGCGCACCGTGGCCGTTGGCGGGGTTGCGCCACAGTTGAGCGCGTCCAGTGTCCCCATCGCGTTGGTCACATCGGCGTAGACCGGCAGGTTGAGACGTATCCCCAGTCCGCTGAGCACCGGGCCGAGCAACGCCAGGCCGCCGGTATCGATATTGATCTTCAGCCGCACCTGCGCGTTGTAGGCACGGGTGCCGACGCCGCCGATGGCGATGGACGGCGGTTCGATGATCGCCGCGCGGGCCTGCACCAGGCCCAGGATGTTGAGATTGTCGACCGCCACGCCGCGGCCGCCGCTGGCAATGCTGATGCTGGTGGTGATCAGGTCCAGCGCGTTGACGTCGGCCTGCAGTGCCGGCGATGCAGGGCCTTCGGGGGCCACGATGTGTGCAAACAGGCCGCCCGCGGCATCGGTGCTGCCAAGCTGGACATTGAGTTGATTGAGATCGAGTTTTGCCGCGAGCGCATTGCGCAGTGCGCTCAGATCGACGTTGGCGACACCACTGTTGGTCAGTACCGTGGCCGTGGCGTCCAGCAGCTGGCCGAGCGAGACCCGGTTGGCGGCCAGCAGTGCATTGAACTCGGCGATTCCAATGTTCGCGTTGACCGGAATCCCCAGCGCCTGCAGAAGGCCGCCCGGAGTGACCTTCGCCTGGGCCAATCCGTCATAGCCCAGCAGGGTGGTCCGGTCCAGATTGACGCCCACCAGGTTGAGCACGTTGCCCAGCGGCGTATTGCCGTTGACCCGCAGCAGCTGCGAGCCCACCGAGAACACCGCGATTGGCGGCGCACGGGTGGCCACGGCCTGCGCGCGGATCACCGGCAGGCGCGTGTTCTGGCCGAAGAACGGGACGACGGAGCGCGTCGCGACGACCTTGACCGCATTGAGGGGATTGGCCGCGTCGACGGTCGTGCTGAAATGATCCTCCGCGCCGCGGCCCGGGTTCCAGTTGCCGCACTGGATCGCCAGCGTGCCGGCGAAGCCGTTGTCCTTCTGCGCGTTGCCGCGGGCGGCGCTGTTGTCGGTGCGGTTGGCATTGCACAGGTCCAGCCGCTGCGCGCCGGCCATCGAGGCCAGGTCCACCACCTTCTGCGCATCGCGCTTGGCCCAGTAAAGATACCCCACTTCCACCAGGCCGAGCATGCCGACCAGGCCGAGCAGGACCAGCATCATGGTGACCGACATCCCGCCGCGCAGCCGCCGCCGCGACGGCCGGGGCGCACGGGCGCTGGACAGTTGCATGGCATCAACCTCCGTCGTTGGAACCGCCTGCGTCCTTTTTCACGCTGGTCTTGAGGAACTCGGGAATCTCGTGTTCGAAGCTCTTCAGGTACCGCGCGTAGCTGGCGGCGGCCTGGTCTCCCAGGATCGGAAGCCGCGCCCCGGCATGGGTCCCCTGGGCCTGCATGCGCAGCAGGTCGCGGGTGGTCTGGCCGATCTCGCTGCGCGGCGGCGGTGCGGGAGGCGTGTAGCGCTCGGCGGGCAGGCCCGCTGCATAGGTCGGCGTGGGCGCCACAGGGGGCGGGACGGACGCCGCCGCAGGGGACTGCGCCGCTGGCTGTGCCGGCAACGTGGCTGCCGGCGGTTGCGGCCCACCGAGCATCTGTCCGGTCAGCGGTGCCTGCTGCGCCATTGCGGGCATCGCCAAGGCGAGCAGCATCACAAGCAGGCCATCGCGCAGGAAGGGGACAGGTAAGCGACGCAGCTGGCTCATGGCGTGGTCTCGCTGGCAGGAGTGGGCGTGCTGAAGCGTTCGAGCATCGATGGCGCCAGCCGCGCATCGGTACGGGCGCGACGATCGGTATCGGCCGCAACCCTGCGCGGTGCCGGGCTGCTGGCGGCCGCGCGCGGTGCAGGCGCGGTGTCGGTGTCCGCGCCCGGTGCGGCCGTCGCGGCGGCGACGCTGGCCGGTGCGCGTTGTACCGACGGGGCGGGGCTGGCCTGCTGGCGCAGCTGTTCTGCCAGCCGCCGGACCTCGGCCTGCGCACTGTCGGTCAGGCGCGCGTTGCGCATGATCGTCTCGGCCATCTCGTTCTGGCCGCGCAGCAATGCCCACACCGCCAGATTGGCGTTGGCTTTCGCGCTGCCCGGGGACAACTCGGCGGCTTTGGCCAGCGGCTCCTGTGCGCGGGCCCAGTCACCGGCGCGCAGGCGGGCAAAGCCGAGATCGCCCAGGTAGCCGGTGTTCAACGGCTGCAGTTGCACCGCCTTGGCCAGTGCCTGCTCGGCGCGTACCGCGTCGCCGTCGCGGGCGGCGATCAGGCCGATGCCGTGCCAGGCCGCGGCGGCCTGAGGGCTACTGGTAAGGCTGCCGTACATGGCCAGTGCGGCGTCACGCTGCCCGGTTTCGCGCAGCGCATCGGCATTCAGCAGGCGCAGCTGCGGGCTGTCGCCATAGCGCTGGCGGTACGCCTCCACATGCGCCAGCGAGGCGTAATACGCGCCCTGCTGCTGCATTTTGGAGATCAGCTCGACGTACAGCTGCTTGTCGTCCTGCGGCGCCACCTCGGGCGAGGCCAGTGCCATCGGGTCCTGGCGGTAGCCGTTGCGCACGCTGGAACAGGCCGCGCAGAGGGCGGTCGCGGCGAGCAGCAGGCAAAGGCGGGAAAGCACGGCGTGGCGCATGGCGTTCAATCCAGTTTGGTCAGGGCGGAGGCGAGGGCGATGATGGCCGGACCGGCCAGCACCAGCATCAGCGCCGGCAACAACGTCAACATCATCACCACGGTCATCTTCACCGAGAGCTTGCCGACCTTCTCCTTGAGGGTGGACCGGCGCTGCTCGCGCAGGCGGATGCTGAACTGGCGCAGCGGCTCCTGCACCGCGCCGCCGTGGGCATGCACCTGCAGGATCAGCTGGACCAGGCTGCGCAGGTCTTCGTCGTCGAAGGACTCGCCCAGCCGGCGCAGCGACTGCTCGCGGCTGCGCCCGTGCATGTAGGCGATGTTGGCCTGGTGGATCTCGCGGCCCAGTACCGGCACCGCGTTGCGGAGTTTGTCGCCGAGGGTCTGCAGGCTCTGGTCCATACTGAAGCCGACGCCCTGCAGCAGGCGCAGCAGGTCGATCAGCAGCGGGAGCTCGGCAGAGACCTGCTTGCGCAGGCGCATCGCCCACGCGCGCAGGGCGAACTTGGGCAGCAGGATGCCGAAGGCCAGCGCGCCGAACATCACCATCGCGCGGCTGAAGCCGGTGCTGTGGTTGAACGCCAGCACCAGCACCAGCGTGGCGACCGCGATCAGCAGCCGCAGGGCGAGAAAAATCGCCGTGCCGGCATGGGTGTTCCAACCGGCCTGGTCGAGCAGCAGCCGATCTTCCGGAGCGAGCAGCGCCGCTTCGATGCGCCCGCCATTGAAGCGCTGGCCGAGCGCGGCGATCGCAGTGAGCCAGCGCTGACGCAGGCTGACTGGCGCCTGTTGTGGCGAGGCAGGGCTGCCGGATGCATCGCGCGGGCGCAGGGCGGCCTGCAAGGCGTCCTGGTGGCGTTGCTCGCGCCCGCTCAGCACCCAGCCCCGCAGCCCGAGCAGGGCGAAGCCGGCGGCAAGCAGCAGCAATGTGGCGATCCACCAGCCGTTAGCGGTCATGTGCACTCCCGGTGTGGAAGGAGAGGCGGGCGCTCATATCGATTTGGCCAGCCGGTACAGCAGGAAGCCGCCGATCAGTTCCAGGCCCAGCGCCCACAACAGCAGCCTGTGGCCGAGCGGCTCGTGGATGATCGGTTGGAAGAAGTCCGGGCTGGTGATCGCCATCAGCACCGCGCTGATCGGCGGCAGCAGGCCGAGTACCCACGCCGACATGCGGGTTTCGGAGGTGGTGGCCATCAGCTCCTGCTGGGCCTGGTCGAGGTCGCGCATGAAATCGGCCATGCGCTGCAGGATCTGATCGGCGCGGCCGCCGATGCGGACACTCACGCCGAGCACCACCGAAAGGACGTTCAGCGCTTCCAGCCGGTACGGCTGGGCAGCCTGTGCCAGGGCGCGGTCCAGGTCCAGGCCGCTGCGCGTGTAGGACAGGGTGGTATCGAGCAGGCCGCGCAGCGGCATCGGCATCTGCGCGGCCGAGGTCTGGAACGCCATCTGCAGGCTGTTGCCGAGACCAGCCAGGCGCACCAGGTTGTCGAGGAAGTCGGGCAGCTGGCGCAGCAGCTTGGCCTGCAGCCGGTGGATCCGCCGCGAGACCCAGAACCAGGCCGCCAACGCGCTCACGACCAGCACGATCGGCGCGGCCCACGCCGTGCCGAGCCGCGCACTGGCGATCCAGGCCAGCAGCGCCGCGCCGGCGATGATCAGCAGCGGCACCCGCCAGCCGGTGGGAAGCGCGGCGCGCCGCATCAGCGCGTCCCAGGGCAGGCCGGCGGGTGCGCTGGTCGCCGGCATCGGGGTGGCCGGGGCGTCGCTGATCCCGGCCAGGCGTGGCGCGGTGTCCGGGCGCGCCAGGCGTTGTTCGGCGTGCTGCAGCGACAGCCGGCGCTGTTCGCGCGCGGCCGCGCCGCCCCACAGCTCCACGGCCACCGCCACCAGCACCAGCGCCGCACTGCACAGGAGCAGGACGAAGGCCATGCTCAGAAGCCTCCGCCCAAGGCTTCGCGCAGCTGCCGGCGGAACGGTTCGAGCTTGTGCGAATGCGGCTGGAAGCCGAGCCCGACCCAGCGGTCGTACTCCTTGCCGTCCGCATCGATCTGCACTTCGTGACGGAACATCTCCTGGGTGGCGATCATGTTGTCGGTGACGCCGGTGATTTCCGTGATCGAGACCAGTACGCGGCGGCCGCTGCCGAGCCGCGAGATCTGCACGATGAAATCGATGGCACTGGCGATCTGCCGGCGCAGGCTGTCCTCGCTGCCCTGGAAGCCGGCGAAGCCGGCCAGCATCTCGATGCGGTACAGGCAGTCGCGCGGCGAATTGGCGTGGATGGTGGCCATCGAGCCGTCATGGCCGGTGTTCATCGCCTGCAGCATTTCCAGCACTTCGGCGCCACGCACTTCGCCGACCACGATGCGGTCCGGGCGCATGCGCAGGCTGTTTCGGACCAGGTCGCGGATGCTGATCGCGCCGTTGCCGTCGGCGCCGCCGATCCGGCTTTCCAGGCGCACCACGTGCGGATGGTTGAGCGAAAGCTCGGCGGTGTCTTCGACGGTGATCACGCGCTCGTTGGCCGGAATGTAATTGGCCAGTGCATTGAGCAGGGACGTCTTGCCCGAGCTGGTGCCGCCGGAGACCAGGATGTTGCAGCGGCCCAGCACCATCGCGTGCAGCAGGGCCTGCATCGGCCGGTCGAAGGTGCCCATGCGCAGCAGTTCGTCGGGCGTGAACGGGTCCTTGCGGAATTTGCGGATCGAGACCATCGGCCCATCCACGGCCAACGGCGAGATGATCGCGTTGAGGCGCCCCCCATTGGGCAGGCGCGCATCCACCATCGGGTTGGATTCGTCCAGGCGGCGCCCGAGCGGCGCCAGGATCCGGCGCAGGATGCGCAGCAGGTGGCTGTCATCGCTGAAGCGCTGCGGCGCGCGCTTGAGCATGCCGCCCTGGGAGACGTGGATGTCCTTGTAGCCGTTGATCAGGATGTCCTCGATCTCCGGGTCATGCAGCAGATCATCCAGCGGGCCGAAGCCGGTCAGTTCCTTGACCAGCGCAGTGGCGACGATGTCCTTCTCGGCTTCGTTGATCGGAATGCGCCATTCGTGCACGAAGCCGGCGGTCTGCGCGTGCACATAGCGCGACACGGTGTCCGGTGCCCACGCATCGATATCGATGCGCTCGTCCTCGATGCTGTTGAGCAGGTGCTCATGGGCGGCGATCAGCACCTTCTGGTACTGCTCGGACTGCTCGAACGGCTGCACGCCGTGCTCGGCGTCGGCCGCTGCTTCGGCGCGGGCGGTGGGGGACGGAAACGGGGTCACTTTGTCTTCCATGGGGAACCACTCAGGCGAAGGGCGAGGTGTTCCCGCCAGCCCCTGGCCGGCGCGGGGGCCGTCGGATCCAGGTGCGACAACAGCGGGGCAAGGGCACGCACATACGGGTCACGCGGCGCATCCTGCAGCAGCAGGCGGCCATGGCTGGCACTGGAACGCAGTGTGGGCCGATCGGGCAGTACTGCCAACAGCGGCAGCTCGAAGCGTGCCGCGATCTGCGCCGGGCTCAGCCCGCTGGCATCGTCATGGCGGTTGATGACCAGCTGCAGCCGGGCGTCGCGCGCGCCCACCTGGGCGAGATGGCGGAGCATCTGGTCCAGCGAGACCAGGGTGCCGATCGACTGGTCGGCGATCAGCCAGATTTCGTCGGCACTGTTGAGCAGCGACACCGGCAACTGCCGCAGCGGGACGCCGCCGAGGTCGCACAGCACGGTGTGGAAGACACTGCGCAGGCGCTGCATCAACATGCCCGGATCGGCCAGTGCGGTGCCTTCCATGCCGGGCGGCTGGCCGAGCAGGGTCACGCCGGCCGGATGGTGGGCCATCGCCGTACGCGCCAGCGTGGCATCGATGCGTGCGGCATTGCGCAGCGCATCGTCGAAATGGAAGGTCGGGTCGACGTTGAGGTACAGCGTCAGGTCGCCGGTGGGCTGCCCCAGGTCCAGCAGCAACGTGCCTGCGCTGGAGGGTGCCGGCTCGGCCGCCGTGTCCTGGCGGGCGGCCGCCTGCTCGCTGAGCACGCCCAGATGCGCGGCCAGCGTGCTGCTGCCCACCCCGGGGCGTACGCCCAGCAGCAGCACCATGCGCGCGCGTGCCGGCGGCGCCACCGGCGCGCTGCCACGGCCCTGCGCGGCGAGTGCTGCCGCACGGCGCAGCACCGCCTCCATGTCCTGCGGCGTGCTGTCCAGGTCGAGCAGGTCGCGCAGGCCGGCGCGCAACGCGATGACCACGCCGTCCATGTGGTCGGCATGGGTCGAGCCGATCGCCACCAGCGGCAGCTCCGGTGCCTGGGCCTGCAGCTGCCGGGTCAGGGCTGCGGAGAAGGCCGCGTTCTCATGCCGGTAGTCCAGCAGCACCACGCAGCCGGTGTCGCGCAGCGGCTCCAGCGCCGAGGCCGGTGCGGCGCTGTCCAGCCACTGCACCGCGCCCAGCGACGGCAACAGCGCCGACAACAGGGTGGCCAGTTCGCGGTCCGGTGCGAACAGCACGAGCTTCATCGAAGCATCCCGTGGCTGGACCAGTTGCAGAGTGGCGGACATGGGGGGCAGGTTCCTGGCATTGGGCTCAGCGCGAGAAGCCGGGCAGCTGGTCCGAGGAGGCCGGGCTCAGCAGCCAGGCGCCCCAGACCGGCAGGTTCGGCGAGGCCTCGCGCTGGCCGGGCAACGGCACCTCGGTGCCCTGGGCCAAAGGCTGCACCAGCCGTGGCGTGACGATGATGACCAGCTCCTTCTCTTCCTTCTTGTAGTTGAGGGTGCGGAAGAACGAGCCGATGATCGGCAGATCGCCGAGCAGCGGCACCTTGTCCACATTGGAGCTGACGTTGTTGCTGACCAGGCCGCCGATGACGAACGTCTCTCCGTCACCCAGTTCCACTGTGGTGTCGGCGCGGCGGGTGGTGATCGACGGCACCTGCACATCGTTGTAGGTGATGCCGGCGGCATAGTTCAGATCGCTGGCTTCCGGCGCGACCTTCAGGGCGATGCGGTTCGGGCCGAGCACGGTCGGCGTGACGGTCAGGCCGATGCCGAAAGGTTTGAAGGTGACGGTCGTGGTACCCAGGCCCTGCGGCTCCAGGATCGGCAGCTCGCCACCGGCCAGGAAACTGGCGCTCTGCCCGGACAGCGCGACCAGGGTGGGCTCGGCCAGGACCCGGGCCATGCCGTTGCTCTGCAGCAGGTCGATGTTGGCGTCCCAGCCGTGGGTGAGGGATTTGAACACCAGCCCGAACGCCGAGGAAAGCGGGTTGGTGATGATGACGTCGTCGGGCCCCGCCGTTTCGCCGGCCGGCAACACACCGGGGAGGGTGGCGCCGGGGCGGGTGATGCCGTAGTAGAAGCCGTTGTTGCGGTTGAAATTCTTGTTGCCGAAGCTCATGCCGATCTGGCGCAGCACCGACTTGTTGAACTCGACGATCTTCACCTCGACCTGGACCACGCCGCCACTGGCGATGGTGGAGACATCCGCCAGCTGGCCCTCCTTGCCCACCGCCATCGCCGCGGCTTTGACACTGTTCTGGTGGTCCAGCAGCGAAGGACTCAGGCCCTGCAGCAGGCCTTGGCCATCCTGCACGATCAGCCCGGTGCCGCCGCCCGATGCGCTCAGGGCGCCCTGGACCGCGCTGCGTACTTCCACCTGCAGCCGCTCCGGCTCGCGATGCCCGTTGCGCCACAGCAGCAGCGTTGTGCTCCCCGGTGCCTTGCCTACCAGCAGCGCCTCGCGGCCACGCAGCATCACCACGTCGGCCACGCTGGGGTCGGCGATGGCCATGCGCTCCAGATTGGCCGGCAACGACCACGGGCGCTGCTCGCGCGTCTGCAGCACCAGCTCCGCTTCGGCACTGGCCAGCAGCGGGCTGGCGATCAGCACGCCGGCCAGCAGGCAGCGCGGCAGGGCGTGGGAGAGACGGCGCGCGAGGGTGGGGCGTTCGGTCATGGGCTGTCTCGGCATGGGCTTAACGCGACCCGCTGTGGGAGGAAATGTCGCCACGGATGATTTCGATGCCACGGTCCGCGCGCGGTGTGGCGCGCCGGGGGGCGGTGCTGGGCACGGAAAGCGCCGCGGCGGCGCTGCGCCCGCGTCCGGCCAGTGCGTCGCTGTCGATGCCGGCGTAGGCGTCGTTCTCGGGGCGCTGCAGGGCAAGCCGCTCGTCGGGCGACAGTTCGCGGCGTGGGCTGAGCACGCGGTTGGGCACCGGGAACAACGCCTGGTCCGGCAGGCCGATGTCGGCCGGGTTGCGCAGTGCCAGGAACAGCTTGCCCTGCTGGGCGCCGAGCAGCAGCCGGTTCGCCTCGGCAACCGGCACGGCCAGGACGGCGCTGCGGGCCGGCGCAGTCGTTCCATCGCTGCGCGAACCGCTGCCCGAACTGCTGCCGCCGGTGATGTCCTGGGCGCGGCTGTCGGAAGGTGCCGGCTCGCTGCCATCGGCCGCCTCGCTGGCCACGCTCTGGATATCGTGCGCGCCGTAGCTGAGTACGCGCAGCCGTGACAACAGCAGCCGGGTCTGCGCGTCGCCTTCGTCGCGCAATCCACCCGACGCCCGCAGGTTGAGGAACACATCGACGAAATCGCCGGGCTGGATGCGGTTGCCTGCGGCGACCAGTTCGTCCACCGGCACGGCCAGTGCGCGCTCGCCGGGATTCAGGCGCAGCGAAAAACCCTGCGCGATCTGCGCGGTCTGGATCTGGGTGCCGGCCGGGATGTTCTGGGTCGGCACGGCGCCAACCAGGGCATTGATCGAGGTGTAGGCGCCCACGGGGCGCTGCGGATGACCGCTGACCCGCAGGTCCTCGGCGGTGATGGGTCGCCCGGCGGGCAGGGCGACGACCGCCTCGACCACCGGCCACGTCGCCGGTTGTTCGGGCGTGCTGGCCGTCGCGGGTGTGCCCGGCGGTACCTGGCTCGCACGACGGCTGACGCCGAAGGCGACGATCGCCAGGATCACCGCCAGGCCGATCAACAGGATCGCGGCGATGCGGGTCAACTTGAGCATGCGGTTCTCCGGAGGGTCATCAGTTGCCGCCGAGGTCCAGTTGGGAAACGGCGCTGCTGCGCAGCGGCGTGGGCATCACCCAGCCATAGACCCGGCCGGTGCCGGGCAGGAAGGGGTGGGCGCGATAGTCGTAGCTCACTTCCACGCGGATGCACTGCACGGCGGGCAGGTCCGCGCAGGGCGCAGGCGTGGAAACGGTGATCGGCGGGGCGCCTGCCACGGCGCAGTCAGGCGTCTGCTTGGCGTAGGTCAGCAGCCATTGCATGGAGCGTCGTGCCGCCAGGCAGGCCGCCGTGCGGCGCTCACTCGGCGTGGCATGGCGGAACGCGGCCCGGGCGCCTTCGGCCGACGCCGCCGAGAGCGTCTGCTGCACGGCCATGATCATCACGCCGGAATAGGTCACCAGCAGCAATGGCAGCAGGCCGAACATCAGCATCAATGCAAACTCCAGCGTGGCGATACCGCGTTGGCGTCGGGCAGGATGCCGGGGAGGGAGAGGGACGCTCATGCAGCACCGCCGAAGTGCTGCTGCAGCACCCACCACAGACTGGCGAACGCCAGGTAGGCCGCATACGGGATGCCAACCCGCCCCTGGCGCGCGTGACGCCACTGCGCCACTACCGGTTGCAGCCGGCGCGAGACCGGACCGCTGGAGTCGGTGGAGAGTGCGCCGTGGGACAGCGCCGGCGCGATGCGCCGCGCGACGATCACGCACATCGCGTGCGCGCCGGCGAGCAGGCTGGCGATGATCCAGATCGGCAACAGCGGCGCGGCGCCCAGCAACAGGCCGAGCACCGCGAAGTACTTCACATCACCGGCGCCCATCCAGCCGATGGCATAGAACGGCAGCAGCGATAGCAATCCCAGCGCGAAACCGAGCAGATGCGTGCCCGGAAAACCGCGGCCCGCCATCATCCATTGCCAGGCAAGCGCGACCAGCGCGACGCCGGTGGCCAACAGCAACCCGCGATTGGACACCCGCCGGGCATACAGGTCATGGATGGCGACCTGTACGCCCAGCAGCAGTGCCACCAGGGGAAGGAGTTCCATGGAGTTAGTCCCCCGAATCGGTCGTACGAAAGCGCGATCCGTGCCATGCCGTCGCCGCGGGAGAGCCGGGCGGCAGCGAGGCCCTTCAGATCAGACGATCAGGTCGCTTTTCCGGTGGCGTCTTCGACGACTTCGCCGAGCTTCCCGAAGAGGTTCTTGAAGAAGTTCTCGATTTCCTCTTTGCCGACAGCCACCAGAATGCCCGCGATCACGGCAGCCAGCAGGCCGTATTCGAGCGCGGTCACGCCATCTTCTTCCACGAGGAACTTGCGAACGGATGCATTCATGACGGTTTCTCCCTATCCCAATCAGAGCCCGAACGGGCGGATACAGCCCCTGGTACCGATGGAGTTGCCTGGCTCCGCCAGGTCGGCCATCCCGACCGCGCATCCTGCGCGGTGCAGCCTTTTCAGGCCTGCGCTATCGACCGGGCAGTGCCCGGCCGACATCATCGGCGGCAGATCGCGTTGGACAGTGCGGCCATTGCCTGCGAGGTGCGGCAGTGGCGATGCGGGCACTGGAAATGAAGGTTGCTGTCCATGGCGTTCCCCCTGCGTTGCAGCATCACCGCGTCGGTACCACCGGGCGTCCTGACTGGATGCTCGATGAAGCGCGCGGTATCCAATACACAAAATCGGCAGAGCTCACTTCAACTTGAGTAAATGAAGATGTTGTTTTGTCGGCCGTGCGTGGAGTTGATGTAATCGCGGTAAAGTGAAGTGCGGGTGGAGATTATGTGATGGTCCTGTGATGTCAACTTTTTGACAGCGTTGGCGCGCGTATAAACGCTGGATTTCACGGGTGACGGTCATATTTGTGACGGTGATTATGATTCTGTTTACCTGCGGTCCAGTTCGGGCATACTTGCCAAAAATGCGCATCGAAGGCTTCGCCGAAAACCGATGCCGCATCGGCTGAATGATTTAGCTGCGATCACTGGATGATTTGGATGGGTGAGCTGGCGGGCATCGTCGCGGCGGGTTGGCCGTAACAGAATGCGCAGCATGAAACGCAGGAGTGCGCACCCGGTGGCCATGCGGCGCAGGCACCGGAGATCCAGGCCAAAGGGGGCATCACTGTCATGGTAGATGGTGTGGTGGAAGACCAGATCGAGAGCGGGCTGCGGGCATTCGACCTGGCCTCGCTCAGCGGTGTGCTGCGCGTGTGCGATCTGGAGATGGTGCTGCTCGACGGCAACGGCCCGCGTGCGGCGATTGAATCGCAGGTGCATGACGAGGCGTTGTTCTGCACCGCCGTGAGCGGCTTCCATTTTCGCGGGCGTTTCATGCTTCCCCAGGACTGGTGCCTGCTGGGCCTCGTCCATGCGACCGACGAAAATGCCAGCTGGTGCCATGGCATGCCGCTGGCCGCCGGCATGGCGTTGACCGTGCTGCCCGAAGGCATCAGCGAGTTCACGCTCAGTGCCGGCACCCATCTGACGCTGCTGCTCGCGCCCATGCAGCGCGTGCAGCGCAAGCTGACCGAGTTGAGCCTGCGCAACACCTTGCCCTCCGGTCAGGCACTGTCCCTGTTCCAGGTGGGCACGGGAGGCAGCGGGGCGCGGCTCACCCAGCGCTACGCCGATGTGCACGCGGCGTTGGCCGGGCAGGGCGGTGCCTTGCCGGCCGATGCGGTGGATACGCTGCTGCATGACCACATCCAGGCACTGTTGGGCGCTGGCAGTGAAGACCACCCCACCTGCAGCCGCGGTCGGCGCACGCATTATCTGATCGCCCAGCGCGCCGAGAATTTCATGCGGCTCAATCTGCGTCGTTATATCTATATGAATGAAATCTGTGACGCGGCCGGTGTCAGCGAGCGTGCGTTGCGGTATGCCTTCGAAGATCTCTTCGGCACCTCGCCCAACCGGTATCTGTCGATGCTGCGGTTATGCGCGGCCTGCCGCGGGCTGTCGATGGCCGATTCCAGCCGAAAATCGGTCAAGGCCATCGCACTCAGCTGCGGGCTGTGGGATCTCTCACGATTCGCCGACAACTATCGACGCGTGTTCGGCGAGCTGCCGCGCGACACGTTGATGCGCGCGCCTGCGCAGATGGGCAGCCCGGCCTGATCGTTCAAACCGGCCTCTGCACCTGCGCCGTGCACATATTCGGCAAGCTGCCGAAATTGCCCATCCCGCTGCCGGTTTTCCCCGTCGTCTTGCCGGAACGCACGTTTGCGCTGCCGGAATGAAGTGCTCGTGGTTTGACCCCTCGACTGTAATGACATCCACGTGCCGTCAGGCACCGGTGATGTTCAACGCGTTCGTACACGGGGGAATACCTGATGAACCGTATCTTTCGATTGGTGTGGAGCCACCGGCTGAATGCCCTGGTGGTCGTCTCCGAAATCGCCACCGCGCGCGGCAGCCTGGCCGCAGGCCCGGTGGTAGTGCACTTGAAGGTGCCGATGTCGGTGTTGTCGCTGGGCTTGTCACTGGCGCTGTGCACAGGCAGTGCATGGGCCGGCGAGAACCAGACACTTACCGACCTGCAGGCACTGGCGGCCAAGTACACCGCACCGCTGCCGGTGAAACTCGACGCTGAAGTGGCCCTGGCCGCCGCGGCACGCGATCGTGGCACCACGCCGCTGCTGAGCGTGGATGCCAACGTCAACCTCACTCTCGGCGATCAGGCGGCCCACGGCCGGCCAGCGCTGCAGGTGCAGACCGGTGCACAGCTGAGCGCCGATCTGCCCCGGCGCGTCGCCGCACCGGGTACCCAGGTGGCGGCATTGGCCGAGCTGGGCATTGACGCTGCGGCCACGCGTGCGCCGTCGGCCGTCGCAGTGCAGGTGCCGGTCAAGGCCGATGCGCGACTGACCGCCGCCGCCCGTGGGGCGTTGGCAGCGCAGGCCGAAGCGAATGCGACCGTCAAGGTGGCCGTCGCCGCCGCACCGTCGCCGCTCAATGCCGCCCTGGAAACCAAGGTCGATACGGCCGCCCAGGCACGCCTGGCGGCGGCCGAGGTGCAGGCCAAGGCGGCCTTGATCGCCGAGGCTACCGTGACCCCCGACGCCCCGGACGCCGTGCAGGCCTCGCTGGCCAGCACTGTCGCCGGCGGTGTACGCGTGGATGCGCTCGGCCATGTGGTCGATGCCGCTGACCGCAATCCCAAGCGCGTGACGGCGGGCGTCACCGCCGTGCAGACCAGCTCGATGGCGCTGGCGCCGAATGGACTGGGCAACGCCCTCGGTGGGTTGTTGAACGGCGTCGGCGGGGCCGTTGGTGGTCTGCTCGACGGCGTCGGCACCACGGTGGGCGCGATCACCACACCGGTGCTCGGTGCGGTCGGCGCGATCACCACGCCGATCCTCGGCACCGTGTTCCCGGCACCGACGGCGTTGCCGCCGGGCAGCCCGAAAGGGCCGGTACCGGCCGATCCGAATGCGGGTCTGATCATCGGCACCGGTGGCCTGGTCGGCTCCCTTTCGCAGCTGGTCGGGCCCACGGCGCAGGGGCTGCTGGGCGGCGACGGCTATGTGCGCAACGGCAATCTGTCGGTCAGCAGCGCCAACGTGATGCAGACCTATTCGGTGACCACGGTGCTGGGCGTTCCGGTGGTCAACCTGACCCCGGTCGGCACGCTGCTCGATGGCCTGGGCAACGCCAGCACCGGTGGCAGCTCGCACCTGACGCTGATCGGCGGCGTCACCTCCGACAGCTACATCTACAACATCAACAACGGCGATCCCAATGGCTTGCTCGGCCTGGTGTTGCCGGACGGGTCGCCGGCCTGGTCGAACAAATGCGTCAACCTGTTGGTCGCCAGCGTGGACTGCTGGGCGGTCAATGCCGCGCAGGACTACCAGGTGCTGGTCGGCGATGGGGCGTTTGCCAACGGCTCCAAGGAAGTGGTGATTGGTGCCAACGCACGTCATGAGCTGCCGCAGCAGGACGCCAGCATCGCGTTCCCGGGCGCCGGGCTCAACGATCCGACCGACCCCACCGGTGTACCGACCGCCGACTACGCCGCGCGCATGGGCCACTCGGTGGTCGTTGGCGACAGTGCGAAGGGCACCGCGAATGGCCAGACCATCCTCGGTGCGGAGGCCACCTCCAGCCAGGCCAACAGCGTGGCGCTGGGCTACCGCTCCGCCGCCAACCGCGGCGCGCAGGCCAGCTACAGTGCCTATGGGCTGAGCGCACCGCAGGTATCGGCAGGTGAAGTCTCGGTCGGCTTCGCCGGCGGTGAGCGCCAGATCAGCAACGTGGCTGCCGGCAGTGCCGCCACCGATGCGGTCAACGTGGCCCAGCTGCAGGGCGCGATCTCGCAGATCGACGCGGTCGGCACCCTGGCAGTGACCTACGATGATGACGGTGCAGGCGGTGCCAACTATCGCCGCGTGACACTGGGTGGCGGCACCGGTACCAGCACCATTGCCAACCTCGCCAACGGCGCGGTGAACGCGACCAGCACCGAGGCGGTAAACGGCGCCCAGTTGTTCGACACCAACCAGGCGATCGTGGACTACTTCGGCGGCGTCACCGCCTACGATCCGGCCACCGGTGCGTGGACCGCACCGAGCTTCCAGATCTCCACGATCTCCACCGGCGGCGCGGTCGCACAGGGCGTCTACGACAACGCCAGTGACGCCTTCTCGGCGGTGGATGGCTCGCTGGTCAACCTCAACACGCAGATCACCGACATCCGCAACGGTGCCGGCAGCCGCTACCTCAAAATCAATTCGACCGGAGCAGATGCCACGGCCGGCGGCCTGGACAGCATCGCCGTGGGTACCGGGGCCTCGGCCACGGCGGCCAACAGCATCGCCGTCGGCGCCGGTGCACTGGCTGATCGCGAGGACACCGTGTCGGTCGGTGCGGTCGGTGCCGAACGCCAGGTCGTCAATGTCGCGGCGGGCACCCAGGCCACCGATGCGGTCAACCTGGGGCAGTTGGAAGCTTCCGAACAGGGCGCGCTGCGCTATGACCTCAATCCCGATGGCAGCGTGAACTACGCCAGTGCCACGCTGGGCAACGGGGGCGGGACGACCACGCTCAGCAACCTGGCCGCTGGCAGCGTCACCGCCACCAGCAGCGAAGCGATCAACGGTGCGCAGCTGTTCGTCGCCAACCAGACCGTCGCCACCCACCTGGGCGGTGGTGCGCTGGTGGATGCCAACGGCGTGGTCACCGCGCCGAGCTACACGATCAACAACGTGGCCAGCAATGGCCAGGTCACTGCCGGGAGCTATGACAACGTCGGCAGTGCCTTCGATGCGGTCAGCACCTCGCTGGCCAATGTCGCCGACCAGACCGATACCGTGGACCGCCTGGCGGTGAAGTACGACGCCGATGCCAGCGGCAATGCCACCAACACCATCACCCTGGCCGGCGATGCCAGCGGCGCGGCAGTGTCGCTGACCCAGCTGGCCGACGGTCGCGTGCTGGCCGGCAGCCTGGATGCGGTCAACGGCAACCAGCTGTTCCAGACCAACAACGCGCTGGTCGGATACTTCGGCGGCACCACCAACTTCGATGGCAACACCGGGATCTGGACGGCGCCGACCTTCCGCATCTCCTCGATCGCCACCGACGGCAGTGTCATCGCCAACGATTACGGCGACGTCACCGTGGCCTTCTCGGCGGTGGATGCCTCGCTGACCAACCTCAACACCCGCATCGACCAGATCCAGCCGGGCGGCAACAGCCAGTACGTGCAGGTGAACTCGACCAAGGGGGCAGCCACTGCCGGCGGTGCCGACAGCATCGCGATCGGGCCGCTGGCAAGCGCTGCCGGAAGCGGCAGTGCGGCCATCGGTGACGGTGCCAGCGCCAGCGCGGACAACAGCGTCGCGCTCGGCGCCGGCTCGGTCGCCAGCGTGGGCGCACAGACCGGCTACACCGGTGCCTACGGCCAGGCCGGGGCCAGCAACTCGGTGGGCGAGGTGGCGGTGGGCAGTACCGGGGCCGAGCGCAAGGTCACCCATGTCGCGGACGGTTCCGAACGCTACGACGCGGTCAATGTCGGGCAGCTCCAGAACGGCGTGAACTACGCGATCAGCGAGTCCAAGACCTACACGGATACTCAGATCAACAACATCAACAACGGCACCTCCGGCATGTTCCAGGTCAACAACACGCAGAACCTGGCCGCGCCGGCCGCGACCGGCGACAACGCCGTGGCCGGTGGCGCCGGCGCCGCCGCAGCGGGCAACAACGCTACGGCGCTGGGCAACGGCGCCAATGCGCAGGGCAGCAACAGTGTCGCCCTGGGGGCGGGTTCGGTCGCCAACCGGGCCAACACGGTCTCGGTGGGCAGCAGCGGTGCGGAGCGGCAGATCGCCAACGTCGCCGATGGCAGTGAAGCCACCGATGCAGTCAACGTGCGCCAGCTGCAGGCGTCGCAGCAGGGCACGATCCGCTATGACAGCAACGTCAATGGCACCACCAACCTCAACAGCGTGACGCTGGGCAGTACCGCCACGGGGCCGACCACGGTGCGCAACGTCGCCGCGGGCACCGCGGGTACCGATGCGGTCAACGTGGACCAGCTGCGCAGCGGCATGGCCCAGACCCTGGACTGGTCCAAGGCCTATACGGATGAGCGGATGGACTCGTTCGACCGCAACCTGCAGAAAACCGACAACCGCGCTTCGGCCGGTGTCGCCTCGGCGATGGCGGTGGCGGCATTGCCGCAGCCCTACGAGGCGGGCCGCAGCATGGCCTCGGTCGCCGCGGGCAGCTTCAACGGTGAATCCGGTGTGGCCGTGGGCATTTCGGGGGTCTCCGAAGGCGGTCGCTGGATCTACAAGTTCAGCGGTTCGACCAACAGCCGCGGCGATGGTGGTGTCGCGGTAGGTGCCGGCATCCAGTGGTGACCGCGTTCGGTGCCGGCGCGCTGCCGGCACCGGGCCTTCGGTCCGCATTCAACGCATACAGGGGGAACACCATGTCCATGCAGCCCACATCCACCGCCCAGGTGCCGCTGCTGCGGTCACTGGGCCTGAGCCTGGCGGCCCTGCTGCTGGGCGCCTGCGCCAGCCACGGCGAACACCGCGCCACACCGACCAACAGCGCGGCGGACGCTGACACCACGAGCTTTCCTGACCCCCGCAAAGCCACGCTGAAGGAGGGCCTGTTCGTGGACGTCGACAACCTGCGCCTGTTCGCCCGCGGCATGAGCAAACGCCAGCTGTATTCCCTGCTGGGCACCCCGCATTTCGGCGAGGGCATGTGGGGCGTGCACGAATGGAACTACCTGTTCAACTTCCGCAGCACGCCGGGTGGCGACTATTTCACCTGTCAGTTCAAGGTCGACTTCGACGGCAAAGGCATCGCCCAGGCGGCGCACTGGAAGCCGCAGGCCTGCGCCGCCGTGCTCGATCCGCCGCGGCCCCCGCCACCGCCGGCACCCGCGCCTGCGCCGATGCCGACCGAGCCGCTGCGGTTGGCGGCCGATGCGATGTTCGCTTTCGACAGTGCCGTGCTCACCCCCGAAGGGCGACGCAACGTGGATGCCCTGCTGCAGCAGGTCCGTGATGCCAGCCGGGTGCAGACGATCCAGGTGATCGGCTATACGGACCGGATCGGCAGCGATCGCTACAACCTGGTGCTGTCGCAGCGGCGCGCCGAGGCGGTACGCGCTGCGCTGATTGCCGGTGGCGTACCGGCCGCGGCCATCATCGCCGAAGGGCGTGGCAAGGCCGACCCGCTGGTGCAGTGCGAGCAGGCGCAGCGCAAGGCCTTGATCGTGTGCCTGGCACCCAATCGCCGCGTCGAGCTGTCGGGCAGGGCACTACCGCACTGAGCCGAACGCGCCGGATTCTCTCTCCCCTCGTCCGCATGCCCCGTCGGCGCCCGCATGCGCCGGCGAGGGACCGTCTTGACCTGGCGCGTCGCCCGCACAGCGTGATGTCTCCCCCGTCATCGTTCTGAAGACGGCGCGCCAGGTCATCTCTTCCTCCCACCCGGGGCGGCCGCAGGCGAACTGCGGCCGCTTCTTCCGGTTACGGCATCAGCACTTTGTCGATCACGTGGATCACGCCATTGCTCTGCTTGACGTCGGCAATGGTGACATGCGCCACCTGGCCCTTGCTGTCGGTCAGGGTGATGCCCTTGCCGACCACGCGGGCGGTCAGCGCCTCACCTTCGACCGTGGTCAGGCTGGCCTTGCCACCGCCTTGTTTGATCTTGGCCATCAGGTCGGTGCTGGTGACCGCGCCGGGAACCACGTGATAGGTCAGGACCTTGGTCAGATCCGCCTTTTTCTCCGGCTTGAGCAGCCCCTCCACGGTGCCCTTGGGCAGCGCCGAGAACGCCGCGTTGGTGGGCGCGAACACGGTGAACGGGCCGGGGCCTTTCAGGGTATCGACCAGGCCGGCCGCCTTGACCGCCGCGACCAGCGTGGTGTGGTCCTTGGAAGTGACGGCGTTGTCGATGATGTCCTTGTTGGCATACATCGCCGCGCCGCCCACTGTCGGATTGCTGTGCGCCGCCATCGACGCGGCGGGGGCCTGGGCGAAGACGAGCGGGGAAGCGGTGGCGGCGAGACAGCCGATCAGTACAAGGCCTGCGAACTGGATCTTCATGACCAAACTCCCAAATGGATGCGCCGGTATGACGCACCTTCAATTACGGGGGAAGTGGCCGAGCGGATGCAGCCGGAGCACACTATTTTTCAGCCGTGGGTCGGGGGTGAGGATGGCGTGCAGGCGGCGCGATGGTGCTCGGTGCAACTCAAGCGGGCAGCATTGCCATTGTTGGGTCGAGACAGGCACGTATCGATGCTGCGCTGGACAGGGTTCGGCGAACGCCCCAGCGTATCGGCCTCGTTGTAAGCGTCTCACAATCCCATCACGTGGTGGCTCGCATGTTCGGCTCAACCCACCGTGTCGTCCCGTCGCAACCACCTGGGTGAGCCGTTCGCTGACGCGCCGCACATCGTCACGCGCAGGCACCCGCAGAATGTCTTCCAACATCGCCTCCGTCTGTTCACCCATTGGAGATGTGTCATGAAAGCTCTCTTGATCGCTGTCCTCGCCACTTCCCTGGTCGCCTGTGCCTCAACGCCTACCGTCAAAACCGATTTCGATCCGGCGGCAAGCTTCGGTACCTATAAAACGTACAGCTGGGCCGTCAAGCCAACAGCCGGCTCGCCACTGGTGCAGCAACGTATCGTCGATGGCATCAACGCCCGACTGCAGGCGAAAGGCCTGCGCGAGGCCCCTCAGGGTGACATCGCCCTTGCCGCCCACATCGTCACTGACCGGAAGCAGACGCTTGATACCTTCTACACCGGTACCGGCATGGGTGGATGGGGTTGGCGGGGCGGCTGGGGTGGCGGCATGGGGATGGGTAGCGCAACGACGACGGTACGAACCTACGATGTAGGTACGCTGGTACTGGATATGTTCGATACGCGCACGAAGCAGGCCGTGTGGCGCGGTACTGCCAGCGGCACGGTGCCCTCGTCGCCGGCCAAGATCAACGCTGCGGTGGAGGCGGGACTGGACAAAATGTTTGCCGGCTATCCACCGGTCGCCACCGCTGGCCACTAGGTATTTATACGCAGTCGCCGGCCGCACACCGGCGCCTGCGCGGTGCGCTCAGGGGGCGCGGGCGGAGGGTGGCCCGCCGGCGGCGATCCAGTCCTCGACCGCCTGGCTGACCACCGTCATCGGCATCGCCCCATTGCCCAGGATCAGATCATGGAAGGCCCGGATGTCGAAGCGGTCGCCGAGTTGCCTGCGGGCGTGCTCGCGCAGCTCCAGCAGGCGTAGCTGGCCCATCTTGTAGGACGAGGCCTGGCCGGGCTGCACCAGATAGCGATACACCTCGATGCGGACGTCGCCCGGCGTCATTCCGGTCTTGGCCTGCATGTAGGCCATTGCCTGTTCGGGTGTCCACTGTTTGCGATGCAGGCCGGTATCGACCACCAACCGTACCGAGCGGAACATTTCGGCCTGCAGCCGGCCCAGATCGCCGGCCGGGTCATCGCGGTAAACACCGGCCTCGGCCATCAACTGTTCGGCATACAGCGCCCAGCCCTCGCTGAACGCGCTCGGGTTGAGGCTGCGGCGCAGCATCGGCAGATCGGTCAGGGTCTGGCCGATCGAGATCTGGAAGTGATGGCCGGGCGAGCCCTCGTGATAGGTGAGGGTGGGAATGCTCCAGCGCGTGTTGGAGGTGATGTCGCCCAGGTTGATGAAGAACGTGCCGGGCCGTGAGCCATCCATCGTCGGCGGATAGTAGTAACCGCCGGGCGAGGTGGCCTGCATGTGCACGGGCACCGGCTGCACCACCAGTGGCTGCGTTGGCAGGTGGCCGAAGTAGGTCGGCAGGATCGGGCCCAGGTTGCTCAGCCGCTGTTGGATGTCGCCGAGCAGCGCCTGGCGCCCGGCCTCGCTGTCGGGATACAGGTAGCGCGGATCCTTGCGCAGTGTCTCGATCCGTGCGGCAACCGTGCCGTCGCGCAGACCAAGCTGTTTCAGGCGGGCATCCATGGCCGTATCCAGATGCGCGACTTCACGCAGGCCGATCTGGTGGATCGCATCGGCGTCCAGATCGGTGCTGGTGTACCAGCGCAGTGCCGCGTCGTAGTACGCCTTGCCCTCGGGCAGCGCCCACACGCCCTTGTTGCCGGGGAGGGTAGCCAGCGTGGCCTGCACATCCTCGAGCAGGCGCTGGTACCCAGGATTGACGGCCTCGCGTACGGCGGCGGTCGCCTCGGCGATCAGCTCGGCCCGGCGCGGGGCGGCGATGGCGGGCACCTTGTCCAGTTTGCGCTGCAGTGACTGCACCCACAGGCTGTTTTCCGGGGCAGGCGTGAGCAGCGCGCGGAACTGGTTGGCCGCCCCCTCCAGTGCCACCTCCGGCGGCACCACGCCCTGGCTGGCCTGCATGGCCATGTTGGCGCGGACGTGGTCCAGCTTGGGGCCCATGGCGCGCAACCGCGCGATGTAATGGCGGGCACTGGTCTGGTCGGTCACCGCATGCTGGTTGTCCATGAACTGCGGCAGGTTGACCGGCAGGCTGAACAGCTGATCCACCGCATAGGTGCTGCCGCCGACCGGCAACCACGCCGCGGCCCAGGGCACCGCCATCAGATCGATCTGGGCCTGATAGAACCAGCGCGCCAGGCCGTCACTGAGACGCTGCTGCGGATCCAGGGGCGCACCGTTCCAGGCCTTGATCTGGGCGAGGTTGTCGGCCATCGCGCGACGGTTGACCTCGCGCCTTGCCAGCGAGACGTCGGTCAACTGGTCGGACAAATCACCCGCTGCGTCGCCGCTGATGCCGAGCATGGTGCGCAGTTCGGGATCGGCGTTGATCGCGGCCATCGTCTGCGCATCGAGCAGTGCGTTGAACGAGGTGGGGGCAGCGGCGCTTGAGGGCGCAGGCGTCTGTGCACGCGCCTCGGGGAGGGGCAGGGCCACCGCGCCGGCAATGGCGAGCGCAAGCAGGGCAGGGACAAGGCGGGCGGGCGTAATCGGAAACACAGGGCGATCTCCGTTGGCGGGCAGGCTGCGCGCAGGCTACGCCTGTGCGTGTGCGGCTGCACCTGCGGATCGTCACCTCCGCGCACGTGCCGCTCTCGGGCGGTCGTTCGACGCCGCATGGCGAACACCGTTGGCTATCTGGATATGCCCACGGGTAAGGGCGTTCGTCGCTGCGCCGTTGCCGCCATCGAATGAAATCAGTGACTTGACCACTGGCGCCGCGCAATGCGTCCGGGCGGGTCAGGGCGGGCACGTCGGGACGGATTGACGCTCTGCAACAAGTTTGCAACATGTGCCGCAGGTCACCTGGGGGAACCTGTCTTGCCTGCCTTTCATCTGCCACGGCGATGTCGCCGCTGACGTATCGCCTGCGCTGCGCTCCATCGTCTCTTGCGGGCTTCGCCCGACCTTTGCGGAAGTTGCCATGAATCCTCGCGCCACCGTGCTGCGACGTCGCCGTCTGTCCGTCGCCGTGCTTGCCAGCCTGCTCACCACCCTGCCTGTCCACGCGCAATCGTCCGCCACCGCGCCGGCGGTCACCCAGCTTGACCAGCTCACCGTGCTCGGCAACCGCACCCAGGCACGCACCGTGCTGGAATCGCCGGTCCCGATCGATGTGCTCGGTGCCCAGGACATCCGCAGCAGCGGCTACACCGACATCAGCCAGATCCTGCAGTCGCTGCTGCCCTCGTTCAATTTCCCGCATCCGACCACGCCGGACGGCAACACCCACATCCGCTCGGCGACGCTGCGCGGGCTGTCGCCGGATCAGACCCTGGTGCTGGTCAACGGCAAGCGCCGGCATGCCAGCGCCTGGGTCAACACCGGCGGTACGGTCGGCAAGGGCGCGGTCTCCACCGATCTGAATGCCATCCCGGTCAGCGCGATCGAGCGGGTGGAAGTGCTGCGCGATGGCGCGTCCGCCCAGTACGGTTCGGACGCGATCGCCGGGGTGATCAACATCGTGCTGCGCGAGGATGCCGGGTTCGAAGGGCGCGTCAGCCGCGGCACCACCCGTGATGGCGGCGGCGGTACGACGGCCGTCGCGCTGGATACCGGCGTGGCCTTTGCCGACGGCGGTGGCCTGCACCTGACCTGGGACTATCGCGACCGCAAGGCGGCCAACCGCGCGCTGCCCGATACGCGCCAGCAGTACTTCGGGATCGGTCGCAACGGTGCGCCGGTGTCCCCCTCGGGCACCTTCGGCTCCGGTACCGGCCTGGCCCCGATCGGCGGTGCGGCGGCAGGTGCGGTCGCCGATCCACGTGAGGCCAGCATCGACCGCGATGCGCTGTGGCGCTTCGCCGACTCGGCCGACACCGTGGAGAAAACCGTGTTCGGCAACCTGCGCAAGCCGCTGGCCTGGGCCGAGGGACTGGAGGCATACGCGTTCGGTGGCTACGGGGTGAGCGAGGGCAGCTCCAACGCCTCGCTGCGCCGCGCCGGCCAGGTCGAGAACGTGCGTGCGATCTACCCGGACGGGTTCCTGCCGTGGGTGGATACGCAGAGCACGAACGCCTCGCTCGGTGCAGGCCTCAAGGGCCTGCTCGGTGACTGGCACTGGGACCTGAGCAGCGTCTACGGCCGCAACAAGCTGGTCTATCGCACCCGCAACACGCTCAACGCCACCCTGGGTGCCGACAGTCCGACCGCGTTCTACAACGGTGCGCTGGAGGCCTCGCAGTGGACCACCAATCTGGATGCCAACAACAGCGTCGAGCTGGGCTGGCATGCGCCGCTGCGCCTGGCGGTGGGCGCGGAGTTCCGCCGCGATACCTATGGCATTTCGCCGGGTGAACTGAACTCCTATGTGTGGGGCCCGGCACGCGTGCTCGACGGCCCTGCGGCGGGCAGCGTGCCGACCATCGGCTCGCAGGGCTTTGCCGGTATCCAGCCGGCCGATGCGGGCAACCACCATCGGCATAACGTCTCGGCCTATGCCGAGGCCGAGACCGATGTCACCGACCGTTTCCTGGTGTCGCTGGCCGGGCGCTGGGAGGATTACAGCGATTTCGGCAGTACCACCAACGGCAAGCTCGCGCTGCGTTATCAGCTCGATGGCGGGGTCGCGCTGCGCGCCTCGGTCAGCAGCGGCTTCCATGCCCCCGCACTGGCCCAGCAGTACTTCAGTTCCACCAGCAGCCGCACCCTCAACAACGCGGTGACCGGTGTGCCGGAGTACGTGCTGGTGCGCACCGCACCGGTGGATACGGTGGAGGCGCGCGCGCTGGGCGCGCGGTCGCTGGAGCCGGAGCAGGCCACCAATCTCACCGCCGGCCTTACCTGGGGCATCGGCGGGCTGAGTGCCTCGCTGGATGTGTACCGGATCGACATCGATGACCGCATCTTCCTCTCCAGCAACTTCGTCGATGCGGCCGGTTCCACCGCGATCCGCGATTATCTGGCGGCGCTGGGATCACCGGGGGTGACCAGCGTGCGCTACTTCAGCAATGCCGCAGACACCCGCACCACCGGCGTGGATGCATCGGCGCGCTACCTGTGGGACCTGGCTGACCATGGCCGGCTGACCGCGACGGTCGCCTACAACCGCAACAAGACCGAGCTGACCCACGTCGCCTCGACCCCGGCCCAGCTCACCGCACTCGGCGTGCGCACGCCCCTGTTCGATGTCACCGAGCGCACCCGCGTGGAGAAGGGCCAGCCGCGCGACAACCTGACCGTTGCGCTGGGCTGGGACGTCGGCCGCTGGGGCCTGCACCTGGGCACGCACCGGTACGGCGAGATCGAAGGCGTGGCGGCGACCAACCAGAGCGCGGCCAACGTCGCCGCCTTCGCGCAGGGCTCGACCCGTTTCCGCACGCTGCCAACCGAAGCCGGCACGGCCGGCAACTTCGAGGTGATCCAGAAGCTGGAGGCGCGCTGGGTCACCGATCTGGACATCGCTTTCCGCGCCGCCGACACCGTCACCCTGGTGGTGGGCGCGAACAATCTGTTCAATACCTATCCCACCCGCAACATCGCCACTACCCCGCAGGTCTCCGGTGCGGATACCTTTGGCGTGTTCCCGTACAGCGAGCTGTCGCCGTTCGGCTGGAGCGGCACGTACTACTACGCACGCCTGGAGGCCCGTTTCCAATGACCCATTCCACGATGGCAGGCACGCTGCCTGCCGACCCGCAGCGCCGCCACTGGCTGCGTGCCGGCCTGACCAGTGCGGCGGTCGCCGCGCTGGCACCGGTCGCCGGATCGGCCGCTGCCGCCGCACCGTCCGCTGCCGCCGACACCGCTCCCGATCTGCTGCGGCTGGACCTCAACGAAAGCAGTTACGGTCCTTCGCCGCGGGTGGGGCCGGCGGTGCAGCGTGCGCTGGTGGAAGCGCCGCGCTACGTGAGCGCTGCCCAGCTGCAGGCCCTGCAGGTGCAGATCGCCACGCTGGAAAGGGTCGCGCCCGAGCAGGTCATCGTCGGTGAAGTGCTGGAGGCCCTCGGCCAGCACCTGGCGCTGAGCCAGGGCGCCGGTGGGTTCATCTACTCGGTGCCCGGTTATGGCGCCCTGGTGGATGCGGCCAGGCCCTTTGGTGGGCGGGCGGTGGAAGTGCCGTTGAACGCGCGGCTGGAGAATGATCTGCCCGCATTGCTGGCCGCGATCGCGCCGGACACCCGCGCGCTGTTCGTGGTCAATCCGCACAACCCCTCCGGCACGCTCAGCCCGGGCGCGGACTTCGATCGTTTCGTGACCGCCGCGCAGGCGCGCACGCTGGTGATCGTCGATGAGGCCTACCTGGACTACCGTGAGGATGCCGCCGCATTGAGCGCGGTGCGCCTGCTTCGGCAGGGCCAGAACGTGGTGGTGTTCCGCACGCTGGGCAAGATCCACGCGCTGGCCGGGCTGCAGGTCGGCTATGCACTGGCGCCGACGGCGTTGGCCACGGCCCTGCACCAGCGCGGGGTCGGTGGCGCGCACGCGCAGAACCAGCTCTCACTCGCCGCGGCAGCGGCGGCGCTGGCTGATACCGCCCACGTGGCCCAGGTCCGGCGCAGCGTTGCGCTGGAGCGGCAGCGCTGGCAGCAGGTGCTGACCGGGCTGGGCCTGCGTTCAACCGAGGCGGCCGGCAATTTCGTGTTCGTCGACACCGGGCGCCCGCACGCAGCGGTCGCAGCCGTGTTGCTGCAGCAGGGCGTCCGCATCGCGCGGGTGTTCGCCCCGTATGACACCTGGGTGCGGATCACCATCGGCACGCCGGCGGAGAACCGGCGCGCGCAGCAGGCCTTGCGTCACGTGCTGGCCTAGCCGCGGACGCGCTCGAAGCCGTCCGCGCTCCAGTCTTCGCTGCCCACCCCGTGGTGGATGACGAACAGCCCCTGCGGATCGTAACGGCGCTTGGCGGCCTGCAGGCGAGGGTAGTTCGGACCCCAGAACGCCTGCTGCCAGTCCTTCTGGAAGTAGTCGCTCTCGGAAACGTAGGCCGGTGCGGACGGGGCCACCGCGCTCAGTGCCTGGTAGGCGCGTGCCACGTTCAACGCACCCCGGCGTGCACGGGGCTCGTCCACGTTCAGGCCCAGGCCCGGGAAGACCGGCCCGCCGGCATTACCGATGATCGCCAGCGCGAAGGCATCCAGCACCGCAGGATGGGTGGCGGTGTCTCGGCTGGCCGCCAGCGCGGCGGCCGGTGCGCCGAACAGGCCCTTGTTGCAGTGCAGGCCGACATCCATGTGCTCGGCCGCAGCGCAGATCGCGGCCGCCGCCTGCTCCCGCTGCGCATCATCCAGCAAGCCCGACGGCAGCCAGGCCGAGGCGTAGCCGTGCAGGAACCAGCCGACCTGGCCCTGATCACCCTTCCACAGCATGTGCCGCGGGGAGGCACCCGCACGGGTGTCCTCGGCAATGAACCTGGGGGCATGCTGGCGGAAGAAATCGGCATCCCAGAAATCGCGGGCCGGCATCGCCATGGCCTGCAGGGGGGCAGTGATCGTGTAGGCCGGCCGTGCACGCACCCATGCCAGGAACGGAGACCAGGTCGCTTCGGCCGCGTCGCGCGACAGCCCCTGGAATACCATCGAGACCGAGAGCCGGCGCGTGTCGGTGAAGGTGATCTGCTCGCCCCAGTGCGCGTTGCACAGCGTGTCGCGGTAGAAGCGCAGCATCTCCGCCGCCAGCGCCTGCCAGCTGGCGGCGTCGCTGGCCTGGATCTGGCAGGAGACGCCGCCGAAGGTGTCGGGCAGGGCGTGGGTGCGCAGCGTCATCCGGGTCACGATGCCGAAGCTCGCCGCGCAGCCGCCCTTCAAGGCCCAGAACAGGTCCGGGTCGTTGTCGGCGTTGACGATGCGGATCTGCCCGTCGGCGGTGACGATCTCGGCCTCGAGCAGGCTGGCCGCCGCCGTGCCATGGGCCTTGGAGAAGCTGCCGAAGCCACCACCGGTGACTAGCCCGGTCACGCCCACGGAGGTGCAGCCACCGCCCTGGACATAGCGGCCGCCACGGGTGGTGACCGCGTCATAGGCATCGATCCACATGGCCCCGGCGCCAACGCTGACCGCCGGCTGCGGCGCCGTGCCCGGGCGGGCGTTGTGGGCGACGAACGCATCGTGCAGCTCGACCTGGTTCATTGCGCGGGTCCAGACCAGCAGCGAATCCGGTGCGCAGGACGTGCCGTGGTAGCTGTGCCCACCGCCTTTGACCACCAGCCGCAGCCGGTGGGTACGGGCGAAGTTCACCGCGGCGGCGACATCGGCGCTGTTCGCGGCCGAGACCACCTTGGCACTGGGTAAGGAGCGCCACGCACCGAAGTAGCCACTGGTCTGGGTCAGGGCGGGCTGGTCACCGAGGAAGAAGGGGTTCTGCAACTGCTCCAGGGCGGCCGCGCGGGTGGCAGGGTCAGCCAGGAACGGCGACTGCGGGACCGACAGCCGGCCGCCCACTGCACGCGACAGCCGGTCCCACTCGGCCGCCGCCGGCCACGCCGCGCTCCCCGGCCGCACCCTTGCGCCGGTCGCCGCGAAGGCGGGCCCGGCCTTGAGCAGCATCGGCAGCAGCGGCAGGGTCAGCCCGGCCTTGAGGCAATCGCGTCGTTTCATGGAAGTCGTTCCTGCGCTGGGCGCTGTGCGTGATGCCAATCAGTGTGATCCCGCGAAGGCCCGTGAGCATTGGGCTGGGGCTGGATGCCGGGGGGAAGGGACGAATGGTGGTGGCCCAGGGGCCACGGGTGCGAAGCAGTGACGGCGCGATGTCGGGCCGGTTGACGCATGCCCGACGCGGCATACCCTAGTCTGGTTCCATTGCGCTCGCGGCCGATGCCGGGCGGGCGTCCTACGACCTCTGGATCCATGCCCACCTCGAACGAACTCACCGGCTCACTGGCCACCTTCACCCCGGCCACGCGCGCCTGGTTCAGCGCGGCGTTCACCGCGCCCACGCCGGCGCAGGACCACGCCTGGGCCGCGATCAGCGCCGGCCAGCACACGCTGGTGATCGCGCCGACGGGTTCGGGCAAGACCCTGGCCGCGTTCCTGCACGCGATCGACCAGCTGTTCCGCAGCGGTGAGCCATCCAGCGATCCGCCCGCCGATCCAGCGCCGGCGAAGAAGCGCGGCACCCGCGTGCTGTACCTCTCGCCGATCAAGGCGCTCGGGGCCGATGTGCAGCGCAACCTGCAGATTCCCTTGCAGGGCGTCAGTGCCGAGCGTGAGCGGCGCGGCGATCCGGCGGTCAACCTGTCCGTGGCGATCCGCACCGGGGATACCACGGCCGCGGAGCGGGCGCGGCTGGTCCGGCGCCCGCCCGACATCCTGATCACCACGCCCGAATCGTTGTTCCTGATGTTGACCTCGCAGGCGCGCGAGACGCTGCGCGACGTGCATACCGTAATCATCGATGAAATCCATGCGGTGGCCGGCAGCAAGCGCGGCACCCATCTGGCGCTGAGCCTGGAGCGGCTGGAGTCCCTGCTGGCGGTGCCCGCGCAGCGCATCGGGCTGTCGGCCACGGTACGGCCGGTTGAAGAAGTCGCGCGGTTCCTCGGGGGCGACCGCCCCGTCAGCGTGATCCGCCCACCGTCGCAACGGGCGCTGGACGTGCGCATCGTAGTGCCGGTGGAGGACATGGCCGACCTGCCGCCACATCCGGGCGCGTCCGACAGCGCTGCATCCTCCGGGCGGCTGGGGTCGATCTGGCCGCATGTGGAGGCCAGCATTCTCGATCAGGTGCTGGCGCGGCGCTCCACCATCGTGTTCGCCAATTCGCGCGGCGTGGCCGAGAAGCTGACGGCGCGGCTCAACGAGCTGCATGCCGAGCGCCTCGCGCAGAGGCCAACGCCGGCCCCGGCCGCCGAGCACTATGGCTCCTTCAACGGGGGCACCGCCGCGCGCTCGGCCGGAGCGGAGGCGCTGATCGCACGTTCGCACCACGGCTCGGTCTCCAAGGAGCAGCGCCGCGAGATCGAACAGGCGCTCAAATCCGGCGCGCTGCGCTGCGTGGTCGCCACCTCCAGTCTGGAACTGGGCATCGACATGGGCCTGGTCGATCTGGTCATCCAGGTCGCTGCGCCGCCCTCGGTGGCCAGCGCGCTGCAGCGGGTGGGGCGCGCCAGCCATCAGGTGGGCGGCACCTCCACCGGCCTGGTCTATCCACGCACCCGCCGCGATCTGATTGATGCGACGGTCGCGGTGGAGCGGATGCTCGCCGGACAGATCGAGGCGATCGACCCACCGCGCAATCCGCTGGACGTGCTGGCCCAGCAGACCGTGGCCGCTGCAGCGATGGAGACGCTGCAGGTGGAGGCGTGGTTTGCCTGCGTGCGTCGCGCCGCACCGTACCGGTCGCTGCCGCGCAGCGCTTTCGATGCCACCCTGGACATGCTGGCCGGGCGTTACCCGTCCGATGATTTCGCCGGGTTCCGCCCTCGGCTGGTCTGGAACCGTGAGACCGGTGAGCTGAGCGCGCGGCCTGGCGCGAAGCAGCTGGCGGTCACCAGCGGCGGCACCATTCCCGACCGCGGCATGTTCAGCGTGATGCTGCCCGAAGGCGAGGAACGCGCGGGGTCGCGTCGGGTCGGCGAACTGGACGAGGAAATGGTCCATGAGTCGCGGGTCAACGATGTGATCACCCTCGGCGCGACCTCGTGGCGCATCGAACAGATCACCCATGACCAGGTGGTGGTGACCCCGGCACCGGGCCGTTCGGCGCGGTTGCCGTTCTGGCGTGGAGAGGGCGTGGGGCGGCCGGCCGAGCTGGGCGAAGCGGTCGGTGCGTTCATCGGCGCGCTGGAAGCGGCGGTCGGCGAGGGCGACGTGCCCCCGACCCTGCGGGCGCGCCTGCAGGCCGATGGGCTGGCCGACAACGCGATCGCCAACATCGTCGGCCTGCTGGGCGAACAGCGTGAGGCGACCGGCCGGCTGCCCACCGATCGCACCCTGGTGGTGGAGCGCTGCCGCGACGAGTCCGGCGACTGGCGGTTGATGCTGCATTCCCCGTATGGCCGGCGCGTGCATGACCCGTGGGCGCTGGCGATGGCCGCGCGCATCCGCGAGCGCTGGGGCATCGATCCGGCGGTGGTGGCCAGCGACGACGGCATCATCGCGCGGCTGCCCGACGCTGCCGGCCGCCTGCCCGGGGCAGAGCTGTTCCTGTTCGAGCCGGAGCGGCTGCGCAGCGAGGTGACCCGTGCGGTGGGTGGCTCGGCCTTGTTCGCCGCCCGCTTCCGCGAATGCGCGGCGCGTGCGCTGTTGTTGCCGCGGCGTACGCCGGGCCGTCGCTCCCCGCTGTGGCAGCAGCGCCTGCGCGCGGGCGAACTGCTCGGGATCGCGCAGGGCTACCCCGAATTTCCGATCCTGATCGAAACCGCGCGCGAATGCCTGCAGGACGTCTACGATCTGGACGCACTGGACGGGTTGATGCAGCGGCTGGCCGACGGGCGCGTGGCGATGGCCGAGGTCACCACCGAGGTGCCGTCACCGTTCGCGGCGAACCTGCTGTTCGGCTACGTCGCCGAGTTCATGTATGGCACCGACGTGCCGCTGGCCGAGCGCCGCGCGTCGGTCCTCTCGCTCGACAGCGGCCTGCTCGGCGATCTGCTCGGCCAGGTCGATCTGGGTGAACTGCTGGATCCGGTGGTGATCGATGAGGTGGGCCAGGCGCTGCAGCGCCGTGCGCCGGACCGCCGCGCCAACGGCAAGGAAGGCGTTGCCGATCTTCTGCGCGAACTGGGCCCGCTCACGGCGGCTGCGGTGGCCGTGCGCCTCATCGACGCCGAGCCGCTGCCGCTGCTTCAGGCATTGCAGACCGAGCGCCGCGCGATCCGGATCCTGATCGGCGGGGGCGAGCAGTGGGCTGCCATCGAAGATGCCGCACGGCTGCGTGATGCGCTGGGTGTCGCCGTGCCGGCGGACGTACCCGCTGCGTTCCTGCAGCCTGCTGCCGATCCGCTGGGCGAGTTGCTGGCGCGCTATGCCCGCAGCCACCCGCCGTTCACCACGGCCGACGCTGCGGCGGCGTTCGGGCTGGGCGTGGCCGTGGCCGATGCCGCGCTGACCCGGCTGGAAACGCAGGGAAAGCTGCTGAAAGGCACGTTCGGCGTGGTCCGCCGGCGGTCGGAGGGTGCCGGCGCGATGCCTGCACCGGTGCCCTTGGCCCGTCACGAATGGGTGAGCGAAGACGTGTTCCGGCGGCTGCGGGTGCGCTCGCTGCAGGCGGCGCGCGAGGCGACCCGGCCGGTGCCCCGCGAGGCCTACGCGCTGCTGGTGCTGGAACGGCATGGCCTGATCGCCGATGCCGCCCAGGCCGCGCGCGGCATGCAGACCCCGGCGCGCAGTGCGCTGGAGGGCATCGACGGTGTGGCGCGGGTGGTGGAACTGCTGGCCGGTGTGCCACTGCCCGCCTCGGTATGGGAGCAGCAGATCCTGCCCGCGCGGGTAGTGGACTACGCGCCCGGCGTGCTGGAAGAGCTGCTCGCGACCGGCACGGTGCTGTGGTCAGGCCATGGCCGTATCGGCGAGGACGACGGCCTGGTCGCGTTGCACCTGCAGGAGTTCGCCGCCGAGACCTTGCCGGCACTGCCGGCCAACGCGGACCTCTCCCCGTTGCAGGCCGGCATCCTGCAGGTCCTGGCGGACGGCGGCGCCTACTTTGCCCGGCAATTGGCCGCGGCCGTGAGTGGCCAGTGGCAGCAGGCAGGCACGGCCCGCCCGGAGATCACCCCGGAGCTGTTGCACAGCGCCCTTTGGGACCTGGCCTGGTCGGGCCAGGTCACCACCGACCTGTGGGCGCCCCTGCGCGCGCTGTCCGGCACGCGCCCGCCGCGACCGCGCGTGGCCCGGACCTCGCGGCGCAGCCGGGGCTTCCGCGGTATTCCGATGCACGATACCCCCGCCGTCATCGAAGGATCGCCGTCGGGCGTCGCCAGCTTCGCCGCGCCGACGCTGGCCGGCCGCTGGTCGCTGCTGCAGCGTGAGGCGGTGAGTGACACCGTGCGCGCGGTGGCGCTGGCCGAGGGCCTGCTGGATCGCCACGGCATCGTCACCCGTGGCGCGGCCGTCGCGGAAGGGATTGCCGGCGGCTTCCCGGCGTTGCAGCAGGTCTATCGCGGGATGGAGGACACCGGCCGCGTGCTGCGCGGGCGCTTCGTCGAAGGGCTGGGCGGTGCGCAGTTCGCTGACCGCCTGCTGGTGGACCGTCTGCGCGGGATTGCCGAGGCGCTGCGGCCGGCGGCTGCCAAGATCGCGGTCGGCCTATCGGCGGTGGACCCGGCCAATCCGTTCGGTACGGTGCTGCCGTGGCCGGTGGATCGCACGGGACAGCGTCCGCTGCGGCGGGCCGGCGCGTTCGTGGTGATCGGCGGCGGGCGCCTGCTGATGTATCTCGCCCAGGGGGGGCGCAGCCTGCACGTGTATCTCGCGCCGGATGATCCGTCGCTCGCCGCGGCCGCGCAGGCATTGGCCAGTGCGCTGAGGCGTGGCCGGCGCAGTCCGTTCACGCTGGAGCTGATCAACGACGCGGTGGTGAAGCGCGATGCAGTGATGGATGCCCTGCGTGCCGCGGGCTTTTCCAGTGCGCCCAAGGGCGTGAGCTGGGAAGGGTAAGCAAAAGGGCCGGCATTGCCGGCCCCGTTCGATCAAGCGGCCTGCGATGTCGCGTGCCCGCGCGCGGGAACGTACGCCGGGTAGTCGATGTAGCCGGTCGCGCCGCCACCGTAGAAGGTGTCGCGATCGGCAGGCGCCAGCGGCCAGCCATGCTGCAGGCGCGCCACCAGATCCGGATTGCTGATGAAGGCGGCGCCGAACGCTGCCAAATCGATCATGCCGGCCGCGATCAACTGCTCGGCGCGCTCGCGGGTCATGCCGCCGGCGAGAATGAGTGCGGTCCCGGGCAGATGCGGCTTGAGCGTGCGCAGCAGGCCACTGAAGCCCGAATCGCCCGCGCCATCGACCGACTTCTGGCCGACCTTGAAACCGGACTGGTCCATCAGGTGCACATACGCCAGGCCGCGCTGCCCGATGGCCTGGATCAGGGCGGTGTAGGTCGCGTCGATCTCCGGGTACAGCGGCATGTCGAACAGCTGGCCATAGGGCGACAGACGGATCGCGGTGCGCGACGCGCCGATGCGCGCGACCACCGCGTCGATCACCTCCAGCGTGAAGCGCAGGCGGTTGTCGAGCGTCTGCGGGCCATACGCGTCGGTGCGATCATTCACCCGCGGGTTGATGAACTGCTCATGCAGGTAGCCGTTGGCGCCGTGGATCTCCACGCCGTCGAAGCCGGCCTCGATGGCATTGGCGGCCGCCTGTGCGAAGTCGGCCACGATGCGCGGGATCTCATCGGTCTGAAGCTGGCGTGGCGCCGGTGAGGCGACCAGCGCGGGTGTGCCGGTGTCGTCATAGCCGAACGCCTGCGCGCCGACCGGCAGCTTCGAACTGGCGCTGACCGGGCGCGCAGCGTCGGCCTGGATGGTCGGGTGGGAGACGCGGCCCACATGCCAGAGCTGCGCGAACATACGGCTGCCCAGGGCATGGACCGAATCGGTGGTCAGGCGCCAGCCGGCGATCTGCTCGGCGGTGAAAATGCCCGGGTTGAACAGGTAGCCCTGGCCCTCGCGGGAAATGGGCGTGCCTTCGCTGACGATCAGGCCGGCGGTGGCGCGCTGGGCGTAATACAGTGCGGTGCGCTCGTCGGCGGCGTCGTGCGGGGCACGGGCGCGTGTCAGCGGGGCCATGACCACGCGGTTGCGCAGCGGCACGCCGGCGAGGTCGAAGGTGTCGAAAAGGGAGCTCATGGTGGATCCGGGAGAGGGGAAGGGGGAGGGGATGGCGGGAACGCCAAGCGCCTGACCTCATCCTATGGGCGTGCGATATCCGTCACAATCGGGCCATCCGGCAAATAACTATTGCTGGAATCGCAATTCAGATGCCGAGACCTTCCCCATGCAGCTCAAAGCGCTCCGCTATTTCCTTACCGTCGCCGCCACCGGGAGCTTCCTGGCCACGGCGCGGCACTACCGCGTTCCGGCCTCGTCGGTCTCGCGCTTCATCGCCGCGCTGGAGCAGGATGTGGGGCAGCAGTTGTTCTACCGCAGCACGCGCGCGGTGCGGCTGACCGAGGCCGGCGAGCAGTTCCATCTGCAGGTGCGCGATGCCGTGGATCTGCTGGATGAAGCGGTCGAACAGCTGGAAGGCCGCGACGCGGAACTGCGCGGCCTGATCCGCATCAACGCGCCCGAATCGCTGGGGCGGCTGCACATCGCGCATATCGTCAACACGCTGCAGGCCAGATACCCCGAGCTGATCGTGGAACTCACGCTCACCGACACGCTGATCGACCCGGTGCAGGAGGGCGTGGACATCACCATCCGGGTCGGGCCTCTGGTGGACTCCGGGCTGATCGGCAAAGTCATCGCCCCGCACCGGAACATCCTCGCCGCCAGCCCGGTCTATCTGGCCGCGCATGGCACGCCGCAGCGCCCCGAGGATCTGCTGCAGCATCAGTGCCTGGTCTACAAGGGGCAGCTGGGCATCCAGAAGTGGTACTTCCGCGCTACGCCGGAGGCACCGTTCAAGGCCTTGAACGTGACCGGACCGCTGCGCAGCAACAATGCCGAAGCGCTGCTGGCCGCGGCCATCGCCGGGCGCGGTGTAGTGCTGTTCCCGACCTGGCTGTTCAACGCGGAAACCCTCCAGGGCGGCGGCATGGTCAAGCTGCTTGGCGAGTGGGAGTTTTCCCCGCAGTCCGAGCGCGTGCACCTGCAGCTGCTCTCACCGGAAAACAAGCTGCGCTCGCGCAAGGTCCGCGAGGTCTCGGCGTTCCTGACCGATGCGATCGGGTCGCCGCCGTATTGGGACCTGGCCGATCCCTGAGTCCATCGGACCATCGGCACCCCCGTCACGCCGGGGATGGCAGGATCGGGAGAGATTCGCCCCCTCACCAGGAGACCACCATGGCTTCGACCGTTGTCCTGACCCGATCGTGGGTCATCCATCCGTTCCACGCCGCTGTATTGGGCGGCGTGCTGCCGTTGTTCCTCGGCGCACTGCTGGCGGACTACGCGTATTGGCGTTCGTACGAGATCCAGTGGGCCAACTTCGCGTCCTGGCTGCTGATCGGGGCGATGGTGATGACCACGCTGGCGCTGCTGTGCGGGATCGTTGGTCTGGTTCGTGGCAGTCGCAACCTCGCTTACGTGGTGATTCTGGCGGTGACCTGGGGCGTAGGCTTCATCAACTGCCTGCACCATGCGCGCGACGCGTGGGCGGTGATGCCGGCGGGCCTGGTGCTCTCGGTGATCCTGACCGTCCTGGCGCTGATCGCCACCTGGGTGGGCCTGTCCAGCCTGCGCGTGGGAGGTGTGCGATGAGCCGCCAGACGACGTTCCGCATTCTTTCGGTGTCCGCGCTTGCGGTCGCACTCGCTGCCTGCAGCGGCAAGGCGCCCGAGCTGGAGCAGTATGGCGGCAACCCGGAGATGCCCAAACCGCATCGCGGCTTGATGCCGGACATGACCATCGCCAAGCCGGCGCAGTGGGGCGACACGCTTCCCACCGTGCCCAAGGGCTACCGCATCTCGGCGATCGCCACCGATCTGGGCATTCCGCGGCAGACCCTGGTGCTGCCCAACGGCGACATTCTCGTGGCCGAAGGCCGCGGCGGCAGTGCGCCGAATCTCAAGCCGAAGGATGTCATCGCCGGCAAGATCAAGGCCAAGGGCAATACCGCGGTCAAGAGCGGCAACCGCCTGACCCTGCTGCGTGACGCCGATGGCGACGGCGTCTACGAACTGAAGACGGTGTTCGCCGACAAGCTCAACGCGCCGTACGGCCTGGCGATGATCGGCAATGCGATCTTCGTGGCCAACCAGGACGCGGTGGTGCGCTTTGACTACCAGGAAGGCCAGACCAAGGCGAGCGGGGCACCGGTGAAGCTGACCGACCTGCCTGCGGCGATCAACCATCACTGGACCAAGGCGATGACCGCCAGCGCCGATGGCCGCTATCTCTATGTGGGCATCGGCTCCAACAGCAACATCACCGAACGTGGCATGGCGGTGGAGATCGACCGCGCGCGGATCTGGCAGATCGATGCGGTCACCGGTGCGCACAAGGATTACGCCACCGGCATCCGCAATCCCACCGCGCTGGCGATCCAGCCGAGCACCGGCACGCTGTGGGCGGTGGTCAACGAGCGCGATGAGATCGGGCCCAACCTGGTGCCCGATTACCTCACCTCGGTGAAGGAGGGCGGCTTCTATGGCTGGCCCTACAGCTACTGGGGCAAGAACGTGGATCGCCGGGTGATGCCGCAGAACCCGGAGAAGGTCGCCTCGGCGATCGCACCGGACTATGCGCTGGGCTCGCACGTGGCGGCACTGGGCGTAGCCTTCTCGTCCCCGGTGATGGGCACGCAGTTCGCCGAGGGCGTCTTCGTCGGCGAGCACGGCAGCTGGAACCGTAATCCGCCGGTGGGCTACAAGGTCGTGTTCGTGCCCTTCAGCAACGGCCGTCCGGCCGGTGAGCCGATCGATTTCGTGAGCGGCTTCTTCGGCGAAGACGGCAAGACCCGCGGCCGCCCGGTGGGCGTCACCGTCGATCCGCGCGGCGCGCTGATCGTCGCCGACGACCTCTCCAACACGATCTGGCGGGTCACCCGCGACGGCACCGCGGCCCAGCCGTAAGGCTATTTAACGGGGACGGAGGGGATTAATAATCCCCTCCGTCCCCGTTAAGAGGGGCTTGACCTTCCCACGATGGGAATCTTTAGGGTGGCAGGTAACCTCACCCCAAGGACTGCCCCATGTCTTCTGTTGCTTCCCGGTCCGGCGCGCCGATCAGCCGCCTGAGTCTGCCCATCGAGGGCATGACCTGTGCCTCCTGCGTAGGCCGGGTGGAGCGTGCGCTGACCGCCGTCCCCGGCGTGCAGAGCGCCTCGGTCAACCTTGCCACCGAGCGGGCCGATCTCAGCTTCATCGGCGCGCCTGACCCGCAGGCTGCGGTGCGCGCCATCGAAAGCGCGGGCTACAACGTCCGCGAAGAGACCACCGAGCTGAGCATCGAGGGGATGACGTGTGCGTCCTGCGTCGGTCGCGTGGAAAAGAGTCTTGCGCAGCTGCCGGGCGTGATCGCCGCCAGCGTCAACCTGGCCACCGAGCGGGCGCAGGTGCGCCATCTGGCCGGCACGGTGTCCGTCGCCGATCTGCAGGCCGCCGTGGAGAACGCCGGCTACACCGCGCGCCCGGTCAGCGTGAGCACGGCCGCGGCCGGTGACCAGGAGGAGGAACGCCGCGAAGGCGAAGCACGCGCGCTGCGCCGCTCCCTGCTGCTGGCGGCGCTGCTGACCCTGCCGGTCTTCATTCTGGAAATGGGCTCGCACCTCGTTCCGGCCATGCACCACTGGGTGATGCATACCGTCGGATTGCAGACCAGCTGGTACCTGCAGTTCGCGCTGGCCACGCTGGTGCTGTTCGGGCCGGGCCTGCGCTTCTTCCGCAAGGGCGTGCCGGCACTGCTGCGCGGCGCCCCCGACATGAACTCGCTGGTCTCGCTCGGTACCGCGGCAGCCTATGGCTATTCCGTGGTCGCGACCTTCGCGCCAGGCGTATTGCCGCCGGGCACTGCGAATGTCTACTTCGAAGCGGCGGTCGTCATCGTGACCCTGATCCTGCTTGGGCGCACGCTCGAGGCGCGGGCCAAGGGCCGTACCTCGCAGGCGATCAAGCGGCTGGTGGGGCTGCAGGCGCGGACCGCGCGCGTGCAGCGCGGTGGTGAGACCGTCGAAGTGCCCCTTGAGCAGGTCACCTTGGGCGACATCGTGCTGGTCCGCCCCGGCGAGAAGGTGCCGGTCGATGGCGCGGTGGTGGAGGGTTCCTCCTATGTCGACGAAAGCATGATCACCGGTGAGCCGGTGCCGGTGGCCAAGGCCGTGGGCGCGGAAGTTGTGGGCGGTACGCTCAACAGCACCGGTGCCTTCAGTTTCCGCGTCACCAAGGTGGGCGGGGACACGGTGCTGGCGCAGATCATCCGTCTGGTCGAGCAGGCCCAGGGCTCCAAGCTGCCGATCCAGGCGCTGGTCGACAAGGTCACCATGTGGTTCGTGCCGGCGGTGATGGCCGCCGCTGCGCTGACCTTCCTGGTCTGGCTGGTGTTCGGCCCGGCGCCGGCGCTGACCTTTGCGCTGGTCAACGCCGTGGCAGTGCTGATCATTGCCTGCCCCTGCGCGATGGGCCTGGCCACGCCGACCTCGATCATGGTCGGCACCGGCCGCGCGGCCGAGCTGGGCGTGCTGTTCCGCAAGGGTGAAGCGCTGCAGGCCCTGCGCGATGTGAGTGTGATCGCGCTGGACAAGACCGGCACGCTGACCAAGGGCCGCCCCGAACTGACCGACCTGGAGCCGGCCGACGGTTTCCAGGCCGATGAAGTGCTGGCGCTGGTCGCTGCGGTGGAAACCCGCTCGGAGCATCCCATCGCCGAGGCCATCGTGGCTGCCGCCAAAACGCGTGGGCTTGCACTGGCGACCCTCGAGCGCTTCGAGGCGGTGCCCGGCTTCGGTGTGTCCGCGCAGGTCGGTGGCCGCACCGTGGCCGTGGGCGCGGACCGCTACATGACCCGGCTGGGTCTGGATGTGAGCGCCTTCCGGCCCACCGCGCAGCGGCTGGGCGAGCAGGGCAGGAGCCCGCTGTATGCCGCCATCGATGGTCGTCTGGCGGCGGTGATCGCCGTAGCCGACCCGATCAAGGAAAGCACTCCCGCGGCGATCCAGGCCCTGCACGCGCTGGGCCTGAAGGTGGCGATGATCACCGGGGACAACGCGGCCACGGCGGCCGCGATCGCGCGCCAGCTGGGCATCGATGAAGTGGCCGCCGAGGTGCTGCCCGATGGCAAGGTCGCCGCGCTCAAGCGTTTCCGTGCGGGTGGCGCCAAGGTGGCGTTCGTCGGGGACGGCATCAACGACGCACCGGCGCTGGCCGAGGCCGATGTCGGGCTGGCGATCGGCACCGGCACGGACGTGGCGATCGAAGCCGCCGATGTGGTGCTGATGTCCGGCGATCTGCGCGGCGTGCCCAACGCGATCGCGCTGAGCCAGGCGACGATCCGCAACATCAAACAGAACCTGTTCTGGGCCTTCGCCTACAACGCGGTGCTGATTCCGGTCGCGGCGGGCCTGCTGTACCCGGTGAACGGCACGCTGCTCTCGCCGATCTTCGCCGCCGCGGCGATGGCATTGTCCAGTGTGTTCGTGCTCGGCAACGCGCTGCGGCTCAAGCGCTTCCATGCACCGATGCAGGCCGATACGCTGGGCGCCGGCGTGGAGGAAGGCGCGATGAGGACCGTACGATGAACATTGGTGAAGCCGCGACGTTCTCGGGTGTGTCGGCGAAGATGATCCGCTACTACGAGCAGATCGGCCTGATCCCCCCGGCCGCGCGCTCGGAGGCAGGTTATCGGCATTACAGCCCGCAGGACGCGCACAGCCTGCGCTTCATCCGCCGTGCGCGCGATCTCGGTTTTTCCGTCGAACAGATCGGCGAACTGCTGGTGTTGTGGCAGGACCGCGAGCGTGCCAGTGCCGACGTCAAGGCGGTGGCGCTGTCGCACGTGGGTGGGCTGAAGGCGAAGATCGCCGAGCTGCAGGCGATGGTGCAGACGCTGGAGCATCTGGCCGCGCACTGCCACGGCAACGACCGGCCGGATTGCCCGATCATCGCCGATCTGGCCCAGCCCGTGGCCGCACCGGCGGAGACCGCATCGGCCACGAAGCCCCGCAAGACGCCGCTGTTCGGGGCCGATACGCCGGTGTCCTCGCGCGGGCGCGCGCCCGGCAAGCCACGGGCCTGATCGACCTGGCGGCGTCCATGCCCGCACGGGGCGTGGACGCGTCTGGTTCCGCGCGGCGGATAACCCGGGCATGAATACCGCGCGTGCCTCCGCGACAGTGGCTTGACCTTCCCACGTTGTCATCCCTGACAGTGGACTGACACACTCGACGGCGAGGTTGCCTGATGCACCGTTTCACCCTCCCCACCATGACCTGCGGCGGCTGCGCGCGCTCGGTCACAAAAGCCCTGCAGAGCGTCGATCCAGACGCGCGCATCGAGACCGATCCGCCTGCACGCGACGTGCGGGTGGACAGCGATCACCCGCGCGAGGCATTCCTTGCGGTGCTGGCCGAGGCGGGATATCCCGCCTCGGCCTGAGTGAGCCGTGCCCGCGCGACCGTCGCGGGCGGCGTGCGGCATCGCGGAACGGGATGGCCTCGCGACTGATCAGGCCTTGGCATCAGCGGCAAGCCGCTGCATCAGCACCTCGGCCGCTTCGGCCGAGGACGCCGGATTCTGGCCAGTGATCAGCAAGCCATCGCTGACCACGTACGAGCCCCAGTCCGGTCCCTTGGCGTAGTGGCCGCCCGCGGCCTTGAGCATGTCCTCCACCAGGAAGGGCACCACCTCGGTCAGGCCGACGGCGTCTTCTTCGGTATTGGTGAAGCCGGTGACCTTCCTGCCCTGCACCAGCGGGGCGCCCTCGGCCGTCTTGACGTCACGCAGCACGCCCGGCGCGTGGCAGACCAGGGCCACCGGCTTGCCGGCGGTGATGAAGGCTTCGATCAGCGCGATGGAATGCGTGTCTTCGGCCAGGTCCCACAGCGGGCCGTGGCCGCCGGGATAGAACACGGTATCGAAGTCGGCCTGCGAAACGCTGTCCAGCCGCACGGTGTTGGCCAGCTGCGCGTTGGCATCCGCGTCCGCTTCGAAGCGGCGGGTGGCGTCGGTCTTGAAGTCGGGTTCGTTGCTCTTGGGATCCAGCGGCGGCTGCCCGCCCTTGGGCGAGGCCAGTACGATCTCGGCGCCCGCATCCTTGAAGGTGTAGTAGGGCGCGGCCAGCTCTTCCAGCCAGAAGCCGGTCTTCTTGCCAGTGCTGCCGAGCTGGTCGTGGGAGGTCAGAACGATGAGGACTTTCATGGGAGACTCCAGAGGGTGGGGATTAACAGTAGACCGGTCGTCTAGTAACGGGCCGTGAAAAAGGCACGCCGGGCTGGCGTGCCGGTGATCTTCCGCGCGTCAGCGCGAAGGGTGGAGCAACTGCCGGGTGGTATGCAGCGCCGTGTCGAAGGGTTGGGCGTTGCGCACGATCTTGACCATGATGCTGGCGCCCAGCCAAAGCTGATACAGGCTCTGCGCGAGTGCTTCCGGCGTGCCCGTGAACGAGAGCGAGCCATCCTCGGCGCCGGCCTGCAACGCCCGCGCAAGGCGATCGATGATCCCGGCGGTGCCGTGCTTCAACGCGGCGCGCATGCTGGCCGACAGGTCCGCCACCTCCGCGCCCAGCTTCACCGCCAGGCACTTGCCCTGGCAGTCCTCGAACGACTGGCTCTCCTGCCAGGCGCTGAAGTAGGCGTCCAACTGCTGCGCCTTGGTCTGGCCGGGCTGGCGGAAGAGGCGGTCCATGTCGGCGAGATAGGCGGTGAAGTAGTCCGCCAGCAGCGCTTCGCCGAAGGCTTCCTTGGAGGCGAAGTAGTGGTAGAACGAGCCCTTGGGCACGCCCGCCGCGGTCAGCACCTCGTTCAGGCCCACCGCCGAAAAGCCCTTCGCGCCCATGATCCGCTGGCCCGTGGCCAGGATGGTGTCGCGGACATCGGTGGTCGAAGAGGTGGTGGCCGTGTTCATGGGACGCACTCTACGCGAAATTAGACCGGTCGTCTACTCGGGTGTGCGTTGGCTTCATCGGCAGCCGCCCAGCAGCCCGGCACTATCGGTTCCAGGCGCAGGCTGTCGGCCAACGGCGCAGGATCAGGGTATATTCCCCGGCCCCTTTTACCGCCAGATCCCGAACCGCCATGAGCACGACCCGGAAACACTACAAGCACCCCGCGGAATCCGAGATCGGCAACGGCACCATTTACCTCGAAGCGCAGGGCGATGTGATCGTCCGGCAGGTCGAGAGCTACCGCAGCGTGCTGGTCTGGGCCGACAAGTCGGGGCAGGCCGACGAGCGCTTCCCGTTGTCCGATCAGCCGCTGTCCTGGCTGGATCTGGATTCGGATGACGCCATCACCGCCAGCCAGTTTGAAGCGGTCTGGAAGCAGGCCAAGGCCGTTTCCGGCTGAGCGGTCCGCAAGGCTGGCGTCAGACCGTCCAGCCGGGGTGTTCTGTCGCCGCCACATGCATGAGCTGATCCAGCTGGCGCAGCGCCCGATGCAGTTCCTGCCGATGGGCGGCCGCACCCAATGAAATCCGCACCGCATCGTTGATCGCCACACCTTCAGGCGTGAACGCTGAAGACGGTGCGATGCCCAGGCCCTGCAGGCGCGCGGCGTGGGTCAGGCTGGCATCGGTCCAGTGTGCGGGAAGACGGCACCAGGCATGCACACCCGCGCAGTGCTGCAGGAACCGGGGCGACAACGCCGACCGCGCCAGATAGCGGCGCTCGGCGGCCTCTTCCTGTACCAGTTTCAGCATCGCCTGCGCCGAGCCGTCCAGGATCAGCTGCGTCACCAGGGCATTCATCAGCGGCGGCGCCATCAGGTTGACCGCCCGCAGCGCGTCCAGCACCGGCTGCCGGTCCGTGCCCTCGGGCAGGCGAACGAACCCGGTGTGCAGCCCGGGGCTCAGGCATTTGGACAGCGTGGAGATGTAGCAGGTGTGCCGTGGCGCCAGCAGGGCGAGCGGGGCAGGGGCATCGTCCAGCAGCAGCCAGTAGGGATCGTCTTCGATCAACTGCAGATCCTGCGCGCGGATCACCTCGGCCAGTGCCTCGCGGCGTGCCGCCGGCACCGTGTGGGCGGTGGGGTTCTGTGCGGTCGGGTTGAGATAGACCACGCGCGCGCCCTGTTTTTTCGCGGCGCGCGCCAGCGCATCCGGGCGCATCCCGTGTTCGTCGCACTCGACCACCTGAAGGCGCCGCTGCAGCACCCGCGCCGCGTGCAGCAGGCCGGGGTAGACCAGCGGCTCGCACAGAATCGTGTCACCGGCATCGGTCAAGGCCAGCAGCAGGGCCGACAACGCGGCCTGCGCGCCTTCCGTGACGATCAATGTGTCGGCATCGACCCTGCCAAGGATCGGCTTGAGCCATTGTTGCGCGGCCCGATGATCCGCCCGGCTTCCGCCACCCACGTGATAGGTCATCAGGTTGCCGACGTCGCTGCGGCTGAGCACCGATGACAGGCCACGCTGCAGCATGTCCGCCACCTGGCCGCCGCCGGGGCTGGGCGGCAGGTTCATGCTCAGGTCCACCAACTGGGTGAGCTCCACCTGCGGCGGCGCGACGAACGAACCCAGCGGGCCGCGTGCATCGATCAGCCCGCGCTTGCGGGCCTCGGTGAAGGCGCGGGTGATCGTGGTCAGGTCCACGCCGAGCTCCGTGGCCAGCGCGCGCTGTGCGGGCAGGCGTTGGCCGGGGCGGAGCGCACCCGACCAGACCGCCCGTTCCAGGGCCTGCACGATGCGCAGGTACACCGGCCCGTGGCCGTCGGCGATCAGGGGGCTCCATTCCATGCGCGCATGGTACCCGCGCCGGACAGAGCGGCTGCGACAGTGTGTCGCATCATGTATGGATCATGTCGTTGCCTAACGTACGCGGCTGCGGCGGGCACCCCCCATGCATATCGGTCATGCAGGGGGGTGTTCGCCACTTTTCATGATCCGGGCCGCCCGGCCCGGCACTGCGTTGGAAGGGCCGTCACGCATGAACCCCGCTACACATTCCGCTCGCCGCGCCACGCTGGCCGGTCGAGCCCGCGCCGGACGCTGGTTCGGCCTGGCAGCGCTGCTGCCACTGCTCACCGGGTGCAAGAACCTGGAGCTGTTCAACCCCATGGGCAGCATCGCCGAGCAGGAAATGCAGCTGATCCTGGTCTGCACCGGCCTGATGCTGCTGGTGGTCATCCCGGTGATCATCCTCACCCTGTACTTCGCCTGGCACTACCGCGAGTCCAACAAGAAGGCCACTTACGCACCCAACTGGTCGCACTCCACCGCCATCGAAGTGGTGGTGTGGACGATTCCGTGCCTGATCGTGGTCGTGCTCGGCGTGCTGATCTGGAAGAGCACCCACGCGCTGGATCCCTACCGCCCGATCGAATCGGACACGCCCGCGCTGCGCGTGGAAGTGGTCTCGCTCAACTGGAAGTGGCTGTTCATCTACCCGGACCACAATGTGGCCACGGTCAATGAGCTGGTGATGCCGGTCGATACGCCGGTCGCGTTCAAGCTGACCTCCGAATCGATGATGAATGCCTTCTTCGTGCCCCAGCTGGGCAGCATGGTCTACACCATGCCGGCGATGCAGACCCGCCTGCACCTGATCGGGCATACGCCGGGCACCTACGCCGGCATGTCTTCGGCGTACAGCGGCTCGGGCTTCTCGGACATGAAGTTCGATGCGCGGGTGGTGACGGCCGCGGACTTCGACCAGTGGCTGGCGCAGTCGCGCGGCACCGCCGTCCATCTGGACCAGGCCCGCCTGGCCGAGCTGGAGAAGCCGACCCACGGCGCGCCGATGCAGCGCTTCGCCAGCGTGGATACCGGCCTGTTCGACAGCATCCTGCGCCGCTACGGCGGCATGCCCGACGACGAAATCTGCCTGCCCGGCGAAGAACCCGGCGCGACATCCCAACTCGTAAGCCTGGCCGCGTCTGCCAGCCGTACCGCGGAGAACTGATTGTGCTTGGAAAGTTGAACCTCGAAGCGATTCCCTACCACGACCCGATCATCATGTCGGCATTGGTGGGCTCGCTGCTGCTGGGCGTGGCGATCGTCGCGGCCATCACCTATTACAAGAAGTGGGGCTACATCTGGACCGAGTGGATCACCTCGGTGGACCATAAGAAGATCGGCGTGATGTACATCATCCTGGCCCTGGTCATGCTGGTGCGCGGCTTCGCCGATGCGCTGATGATGCGGGCCCAGCAGGCCATCGCCGCCAACGACAGTGCCGGCTACCTGCCGCCGGAGCACTACGACCAGATCTTCACCGCGCATGGCGTGATCATGATCTTCTTCGTGGCCACGCCGCTCATCGTAGGCCTGATGAACATCGTGGTGCCGCTGCAGATCGGCGCGCGCGACGTCGCCTTCCCGTTCGTCAACTCGCTCAGCTTCTGGCTGTCGGCGGTGGGCGCGGTGCTGGTGATGCTGTCGATGTTCGTCGGCGATTTCGCTGCGACCGGCTGGGTAGCGTATCCGCCGCTGTCCGGAATCGAGTACAGCCCCACGGTGGGCGTGGACTACTACATCTGGTCACTGCAGGTCTCCGGCATCGGCACCACGCTGACCGGCCTGAACTTCATCGTCACCATCCTCAAGATGCGTGCACCGGGCATGGACCTGATGAAGATGCCGGTGTTCACCTGGACCGCGCTGATCACCAACATCCTGATCGTGGCGATCTTCCCGGTGTTGACCGCGACCCTGGCGCTGCTGACCATGGACCGCTATTTCGGGATGCACTTCTTCACCAATGACGCCGGCGGCAACGCCATGATGTACGTCAACCTGATCTGGATCTGGGGGCACCCGGAAGTCTACGTGCTGATCCTGCCGTGCTTCGGTGCGTTCTCGGAGATCATTGCCACGTTCTCGGGCAAGCCGCTGTTCGGCTACCGCTCGATGGTCTATGCGACCTCCTCGATCGGCATCCTGTCGTTCTTCGTGTGGCTGCACCACTTCTTCACCATGGGCTCGGGCGCGAACGTGAATGCCTTCTTCGGCATCATGACCTCGATCATCTCGATCCCCACCGGCGTGAAGCTGTTCAACTGGCTGTTCACCATGTACCGCGGGCGGATCCGCTACCACTCCTCGACGATGTGGACGATCGGCTTCATGGTCACCTTCGCCCTGGGCGGCATGACCGGCGTGATGCTGGCGATCCCGGGCGCGGATTTCGTGCTGCACAACAGCCTGTTCCTGATCGCGCACTTCCACAACGTGATCATCGGTGGCGTGGTGTTCGGCTGCCTGGCCGGCATCAGCTTCTGGTTCCCGAAGGCCTTTGGTTTCACCCTCAACGAGCGCTGGGGCAAGATTTCGTTCTGGTGCTGGCTGGTCGGCTTCTACCTGGCCTTCATGCCGCTGTACGTGCTCGGCTTCAAGGGCATGACCCGCCGCATGAACCACTACGGCGTGGAGGGTTACCAGCCGTGGCTGATCGTGGCCGCCATCGGTGCACTGGTGATCGCAGCCGGCATCGCCGCGATGTTCATCCAGTTCTATGTCAGCGTGCGTGACCGCAAGGCCAACATGGACCTCACCGGCGACCCGTGGAACGCGCGCAGCCTGGAGTGGGCCACCTCTTCGCCGCCACCGTTCTACAACTTCGCCAAGCTGCCCGCGATCACCTCGCTGGAACAGCACTGGGACGACAAGCAGCACGGCCGTGCCTGGCAGCGCCAGGACAGCTACGAGGACATCCACATGCCGCGCAACACTGCCTCCGGCGTGGTGATCTCGGTGTTCAGCCTGGTGCTGTGCTTCGCTCTGGTCTGGCACATGTGGGTGCTGGCCGGCATCGGCCTGATCGGCGTGATCGCGACCTTCGTGCTGCGCTCGTACGACCGTGATGTGGACTACTACGTGCCCGCCGCCGAGGTGAAGCGCATTGAAGACGCGCACTTCGCGAAGATGGAAGGAGCCAAGGCATGAGCGGCGATACCCTGACCGCTGCCACGCAGCACGGGCAGCTCGCGGCCGGTCATCACGACCCTGCCCACGAGCACCACGACGATGGCAACAAGACCGTCGTCGGGTTCTGGATGTACCTGATGGGCGACTGCCTGATCTTCGCGGTGCTGTTCGCCACCTTCGGCGTGCTGCTCAACGGAACGGCCGACGGCCCCAGCGGCAAGGAACTGTTCAAGCTCGGTTTCGTGCTCTCCGAAACGGTGGTGCTGCTGCTCAGCAGCTTCACCTTCGGCCTGGCGATGCTCGGCATGCAGGCCGGCAAGCGCAACCAGGTGGTGGGCTGGCTGGCTGTGACCGGCGTGCTCGGCGCGGTCTTCATCGGCATGGAGCTGTATGAGTTCGCCGAGCTGATCCACGAAGGCGCAACGCCGGATGTGAGTGCCTACCTCTCGGCGTACTTCACGCTGGTGGCCACCCACGGCCTGCACGTCACCTTTGGCCTGCTGTGGCTGGCGATCATGATCCACCAGGTGCTGAAGTTCGGCCTGGACGGCATCGTGCGCCGCCGCCTGGCGTGCCTGAGCCTGTTCTGGCACTTCCTGGATCTGATCTGGATCTGTGTGTTCACCTTCGTCTACCTGAGGGAGTTTGTATGAGCGCCAATGCGCCTGATGCCGACCACGGTGGCGGCCACGCCACCCTGAAGGGCTACATCCTCGGCCTGCTGCTGTGCCTGGTCCTGACCGGCGCCTCGTTCGGCGTGGTCATGACCGATCTGGTCCCGCAGCCGCTGCGGCTGACCGCCATCGTGGTGCTGTGCGTGGTCCAGCTGGTCGCCCAGCTGGTGCTGTTCCTGCATATCGGGGCAGGGCGCAGCCAGCGCGAGAACACCGGCATCTTCCTGTGCACCGCATTCCTGATCGCCATCGTGGTGGCCGGTTCGCTGTGGGTGATGCACAACGCCAACCTCAACATGATGCCGATGCAGATGTCGGGCACGCCATGAGCCGGTCATCCTGCGCAGCCCTGCTGGCCGGGCTGCTGCTGTCCTCTCCCGTGATGCCGGTGGTGGCTGCGGCCCCGCAGGCCCACACCGCGGCAACGGTGTCGGTCAGCGATCCCTGGGTGCGCCTGCCACCGCCGGCGGCGACTGTAGCCGCCGGGTACGTGCAGCTGCACAACGGCGGCGGTGAGGACCGGCTGCTGTCAGCCGCGTCCCCGGCGTTTGCCGAGGTGCAGATCCATGCCATGCGCATGGACGGTGAAGTGATGCGCATGCAGGCGCTGCCCGATGGCCTGGCCGTGCCGGAGGGCCAGACCGTTGCGCTGCAGCCCGGTGGCTATCATCTGATGCTGCTCAAGCCGCGGCGGCCGTTGTCGGCCGGGCAGACGGTGCGGGTCACGCTCCGCTTCGCCCGCAGTGCACCGCAGGTGGTGGACTTCAGCGTGCGCGATGGCCTGGCGCTGCACGGAGCGGCGAAGTGAGGCGCTGGGTCGCCGCGGGCATCGTGACGGTGGCGCTGCTGGCCGCTTGCGCCGATGGCCAGGCGCCGGTGATGGGCCAGGCGGCACTCGGGGCGGTCAAGCTGGAGAGCAGCGACGGACGTACGCTTGCGATCCGCGACCTGCAGGGCACGCCGACGCTGCTGTTCTTCGGCTTCACCCATTGCCCCGAGGTGTGCCCGCTGAGCCTGGTCAAGGCGGTGCAGATCAAGCGGCTGCTGGGCCCCGCGGCAGAGCAGCTGCAGGTGGCCTTCGTCACCGTCGACCCGCAGCGCGATACGCCCGAGCACCTGCGCGAGTACCTGGCGGCCTTCGATACGACGTTCCTGGGCTTGGCCGGCGACGAGGCCGGTACCCGTGCCATCGCCGAGAGCCTGGGTGTTAGTTATCGTCGCGTCGGCGAAGGGGACATGGCGACCTTCGAGCACACCGCGTCGTGGTTCCTGCTCGGTGCTGACGGCCAGCTGCAGGACGTCTACGGCTATGCAATGAGCGAACAGGATATCGTCGAGAAGCTGCGCGTGCGGCTGGCCGGGGCCGGCCCGTGAGGTCGTTGCAGGCCACTCTCCGAGCCATCGCACGGCCATGAACCGCGCAGGCGCGCACCGCGCGGATGCCGTCCTGCTGCTCGGTTCGGCCGGCTGTGCACTCACCGTGCTCGATACCAATGTGGTCGGCGTGGTGTTGCCGACCATCGCCCGCGATCTGTCGGCCACCTTCGCGGATATCGAGTGGGTGGTCAGTGCCTACGTCCTGTGCTTCGCCTCACTGCTGTTGCCCGCCGGCACCCTGGCCGACCGGATCGGGCGTCGCCGCCTGTTCCTGATCGGTCTGAGCCTGTTCGCACTGACCTCGGTGGCCTGCGGGCTCGCCGGCACCGCCATGGCCTTGTACCTGGCACGGGCCGGGCAGGGTGCGGCGGCTGCCTTCATGCTGGCACCGGCGCTGTCGCTGATCGGCCATGCACACCAGAGCCCGGCATCCCGCGCGCGTGCCTGGGCGATCTGGGGCGCGATCATGGGCTTGACCATGGTGCTCGCGCCACTGATCGGCGGTGCCATCGCCACCTGGGCAGGGTGGCGTTGGGCCTTCCATATCAATCTTCCCCTGTGCCTGTTGCTGGCCGGCCTGAGCGTGGTCTTCGTGCCCGAATCACGCGATCCGGTCAGCCGCCGCATCGATGTGCCGGGCGTGCTGATGTTTGCCGGCAGCATGCTGTGCTGGACCTGGGCCTTGATCCGTGGGCCGGTGGAGGGCTGGGGCAGCGCCGCGGTGCTGCCGTGGCTGCTGGCCGGCACCGCGCTGGGCGCCGGCTTCATCGTGGTCGAACAGCGCCGTGCCCACCCCATGCTGGATCTGCGCCTGTTCCGCGCGCCGGCATTGGTCGGTGCGGTGCTGGCGATGTTCGCCTACGCCGCCTGCGTACAGGTGATGGCCTCGCTGCTGCCCTTGCTGCTGCAGAACGCCCGCGGTGACAGCGTGCTGCAGGCCGGCGTGCACATGCTCCCGTTCGCGCTGGCGATGCTGCTGCTGCCGTTCGTGGGCCGCCGGCTGGGCACGCGTTGGGCGTCCGGTCGGATCCTGGCGTTGGGGCTGGGCGTTGCCGTGATCGGCAATCTCGGCATCGCGGTGGCACTGTGGGAGCACAGTCAGCTCGGCCTGCTGCTGGCGATGGCGGTGCTCGGCAGTGGGGGCGGCCTGCTCAATGGCGAAACGCAGAAGGCGATCATGAGCGTGATCCCGCCGGACCGCGCCGGCATGGCCTCGGGCATCAGCACCACCGCGCGCTTCTCCGGCATCCTGATCGGGTTCGCCACGCTGGGCGCGGTGCTGTCCAGCCACGTACGCGACGCTGCCCGCCACGCACTTGCCGAGGTCGGGCAGGCGGGCTCGCCCGCACTGATCGAGCGCGTGGTGGTCGGTGAACTGTCGGTGCCCGGCGCGGCCCATGGCAGCCTGACGCTGTTGGCGCGCCAGGCCTACGCAGACGGCGCCGCGTATGCGTTCGTGACCGCGGCGGCGATGGCACTGGTGGCGATGTTGCTGACCAGCACGCTGATGACCCGGCGCTAGAGGGTCCGAAGGGGGCGACCGCGCCTGGCGTGGTTCGGGCCGGCGGTCACCACGCGCGGGCGCGCACGTCCCAGCAGGCGGCGATGAACGTCACCGAATCGCCGTCGACGAAAGGCTCGAAGGCATGCAGCACCGCGGCGAGTACCTGGGTTCGGACGTTCGCAGCGAGGTCGGCATTGCGCAGCGCGCTCCCGACCGGTCCGAGCAGCGAGACGTACGTCGCCAGATCCGCACGGTCGATGCGGCACTCCACATCCAGCGGCAGCAGCTCGATATCCTCCCAGCCGCTGTCGCCCAGGATCTGCGCCACCCGGGCCTGATCGGCAAACGCAAACTGACCGGGTGCGCCCGGCTGGCGCGGTGGCAAGCTCAGCCAGGGTGCCGCGGCGCGCTCGGCCGTGGTCATGAAGGCATTCTCATCCGCCCCGCGCCAGGCCAGCGCCTGCAGCACCCCACCGCGTCTGGCGGCGCGCTGCAGCTGGGCGAACGCCTGCACCGGGTCATCGAAGAACATCACGCCGAAGCGCGACACGATCCGGTCCAGGCTTCCCGGCGCGAACGCGTGCTGCTGCGCGTCGGCGACGATGAAATCCACCGCGAGTCCGGCTCGCTGCGCGCGCTCGCGCGCCAAGGCGATCATCGGGGCGGAGATGTCGACCCCGGTGACGTGTGCATCCGGACCCAGGCGCCCGGCCATGCCCAGCGCCACCGCGCCGGTGCCGCAGCCCACATCCAGCACGCGCAGATCGTCGCCCGGCGCGATCGCGGCCAGCAGGTGGGTGGCCAGCGGCGCGAACATCTGGTCGAGAAGGCGCTGCGCATCCACCCAGGCCTCACCGGCCGGGCCATTCCATAATGCGTGCTGCGAGGTGTCGGTCATTGCGTGGCTCGATCTGGGCTTGCCAGTGGGAGAGGGAGAACGCACTGTGCCACCTCAACCAACGTTGAGGTCAAGTACGCAGGGCTCAGCCCCGCCACACGTCCACCAGCAGCTTCACGTTCAACACGATGATCAACCCGCCGATCAGCCACGACAGCACGATCAGCCACCGCGGCGCCACCAGCGCGCCCATCTTGGCCTTGTCCGAGACGAACCGCACCAGCGGCACCACCGCAAACGGCAGCTGCATCGAGAGCAGCACCTGGCTCAGCACCAGCAACCGTGCGGTGCCTTGCTCGCCATAGAGGGCCGTGACCACCACCACCGGCACGATCGCGATGCCGCGGGTCATCAGCCGCCGCGCCCATGGCGCGATCCGCAGCCGCAGGAAGCCTTCCATCACGATCTGGCCAGCCAGCGTCGCGGTCACGGTGGAATTGATGCCCGAGGCGAGCAGAGCGACCGCGAACAACGTCGAGGCCAGGCCAAGGCCCAGCATCGGCGCCAGCAGCTCGTAGGCCTGTTCGATCTCCTGCACGTCGGTGCGGCCGTGCGCATGGAACACCGCGGCGGCCAGGATCAGGATCGAAGCATTGATGAACAACGCCAGCATCAGCGCGATGGTGCTGTCGGTCACCGCCCAACGCAGCGCGCTGCGACGACCGGCATCCGTGCGCGGGAAGGCGCGGGTCTGCACGATGGAGGAGTGCAGGTACAGATTGTGTGGCATCACGGTGGCGCCGATGATCCCGATTGCCAGGTACAGCGCCTTCGGATCGGTCACCACTTGGGCGTGCGGAATGAACCCGGCCAGCACCGCCTGCAGCGGCGGCGCGGCGATGAAGATCTGGATCGCAAAGCAGCCGAAGATCACCAGCAGCAAGGCGATCACGAAGGCCTCCAGCGCGCGGAACCCTCGGTTCATCAGCAGCAGGACCAGCACCACATCCACCGCCGTGATGATCGCGCCGGCCAGCAGCGGGATGCCGAACAGCAGCTTCAGGGCGATCGCCGTGCCGATCACCTCGGCCAGGTCGCAGGCAATGATCGCGATCTCGCACAGCAGCCACAGGCCAAGGTTCACCGGGCGCGAGTAGTGGTCGCGGCAGGCCTGGGCCAGATCACGCCCGGTCGCGATGCCCAGCCGCGCCGAGAGCCCCTGCAGCACGATCGCCATCAGGTTGGAGAGCAGGATCACCGAGAGCAGCAGGTAGCCGAACTGCGCGCCACCGGCGATATCGGTGGCCCAGTTGCCCGGATCCATGTAGCCGACCGAAATCATGTAGCCCGGGCCCAGGAAGGCCAGCAAGCGGAACCACCAATGGCCACCGCTCGGGACCGCGACGCTGGCGTTCATCTCACCCAGGCTGGGCGTGTGCCCGGCCGAGGACGGCCAGGCGGGGAAATTCTCAGGGCGGCGTTGGATGTCCACGGGCGCAATATAGCAGAGGCTATGTTAGTAAGGCTTTGCAATCTGAGGCCTCCCAACGCCTTAACCCTGAACCGCGTATCGTCACCGCTCTTTTCAGATGGAGTGGGTGCATGCGTTGGATCGTGTTGTTGGCCGCATTGGCCATGCCCGTGGTGGCGTGGTTGTCCCAGTCCGGCATGTTCGGCCCGACCAACGGTGCAGTTTCCGACCAGTACCCGACGCTGCTGGTCGCCGCCGGGTACGCCTTCGCGATCTGGGGCCTGATCTTCCTGTGGGATGTGCTGTTCGGGTTCTGGCAGCTGCGCCTGCGCAAGCCGGACATCACCGGGGTTCGCCCGTGGGCCGCCGCCGGCTTTGCGCTCACCGCTGCCTGGATGCCGGTGTTCTCCAACCAGTGGTTCCTGCCAGCGCTGGCGATTATCTGGGCCGCCTTGCTCTGCCTGATCGTGGCCGCCTACCGCGCCTCGCCGGTCACCGCCACGGGCGGCCAGCGAGCGTGGGCCGCGTATCCGCTGGGCCTCCACGCTGGCTGGCTGTCGTTGGCGGCCTACCTCAATACCGCCCAGGTCATCGTCGCCTACGGCTGGCTGCCGACCGCCAACATGCTCGGCTGGAGCCTGGTGCTGCTGGTCCTGGCCACGCTGCTGGTGCTGGTGGTCAACCAGCTGCTGCGCGGGCATTTCGCCTATCCGGCCGCCGTCATCTGGGCGCTGGCCGGCATGTACGTCAAGCAGTCCGGCTGGGACCTGCCCGGCGCGGCCAACATCGCCACCCTGGCGCTGGTGCTGATCGTCATCGTGGTGATCCAGACGGTGTGGCTGCGCGTACGCGCTTACCGCCAGCCGCGCGCCATCGTCGCCGCGCACCGTCATCGCCGTTGATTCTTTCCGTAGGAGACCCCTCATGAACATGTTGATGAAGGAGCGCCGCTGATGCGCGCTGCCATCCACACCACCTTCGGTGACCCGACCCAGGTCCTGCACGGCGGAGACGTGCCGCAGCCGGCCCCGGCGGCCGGCGAGGTGCGCATCCGCACCGTGCTGGCGCCCATCCACAACCACGACCTGTGGACCGTGCGCGGTCAGTACGGCTACAAGCCCGAGCTGCCCGCGGTCGGTGGCAGCGAAGGGACCGGCGTGATCGACGCGCTGGGCGAAGGCGTCGACGGCCTGGAGGTCGGCCAGCGTGTCAGCGCCGCTTCGGTGCATGGCACCTGGGCCGAGTACTTCATCGCCCCGGCGCGCATGGTCATCCCGATGCCGGACAGCATCGATGACAACACTGCCGCGCAGCTCATCGCCATGCCGCTCAGTGCCCTGATGCTGCTGGAGTTCCTGCAGGTGAAGCAAGGCCAGTGGATCCTGCAGAACGCCGCCAATGGCGCGGTCGGCAAAGCCCTGGCGATGCTGGCCAAGGCGCGTGGCGTGCACTGCATCAACCTGGTGCGACGCGACGCCGGTGTGGCCGAGATGGCCGGGCTCGGCATCGACCACACCATTTCCACCGCGCAGTCCGACTGGATGGCGCAGGTGCAGGCCAAGGTCGGCAAGGCATCGATCGCCGCGGCCGTGGATTCGGTCGGCGGGCGCGCCAGCAGCGAGTTGATGACGCTGCTGGGCGATGGCGGCACACTGGTCTCGTTCGGGTCGATGACCGGCGAGCCGATGCAGCTCAGCTCGGGCGATGTGATCTTCAAGCAGGCCACGGTGAAGGGCTTCTGGGGCAGCAAGGTCAGCCAGGCGATGGCGCCGGAGGACAAGCGCCGCCTGGTCGGGGAACTGCTGCAGCTGGCCGCGCGCGGTGGGCTCAGTCTGCCGGTGGATGGTGTGTTCGGGCTGGATGCGGTGGCCGCTGCCGCCAAGGCCAGCCTGGAGCCGGGCCGTAACGGCAAGGTGCTGCTGCGCCCCTGATGTGCACGGTGGAGCCGACCGTTGGTCGGCTGCCCTGCATCGGGCGCCGCGTCAGCCGACCAGCGGTCGGCTTTACCTTTCCGCGCGCAATGCCTCGATCACCACGCGCATGGCGCTGGAGGAGTGCCGACGGCTGGGATAGTAGGCGTAGTACCCGTCGAAGGGATCGCACCAGTCCTCCATGACACGCCGCAGTGCACCGGCGGCGATGTCATCGCGCACCATGTCCTCCGGCAGATAGGCCAGGCCGGCACCGGCCAGCGCCGCGCGGTGGATCGCCCCGCTGCCGTTGAAGGTCCATTGGCCGTCCACGCGCACGTTCACTTCCTCGCCGTCTTTTTCCAGATCCCACACCATCAGCCCGCCGTGGGTGGGCAGGCGCAGGCCGATGCAGTTGTGTGCGGCCAGGTCGGTTGGCACCTGCGGCGCGGTGTGCGTGGCGAAGTAACCCGGGCTGGCCACGATCGCCATGCGCTGCGGTGGGCTGATCGGCACGGCGATCATGTCCCTGGCCACGCGCCCGCCCAGCCGGATACCGATGTCGTAGCGCTGGGCGACGATGTCGGCCAGGCCGTAATCGATGGTCAGTTCCACGTGCAGGTCGGGGTAGTCGGGCAGCACCGCGGACAGCCGCGGCCAGACGATCGTGTTGGCCGCATGTTCGGCAGTGGTGATGCGGATGGTGCCGGCCGGGCGGTCGCGGTATTCGCTGATCGCGACCACTTCGGCCTCGATCTCCTGCATGCGCGGGGCGACGGTGTCGTACAGCCGCTCGCCGGCCTCGGTCATCGACACGCTGCGCGTGGTCCGGGTCAGCAGGCGCACGCCCAGGCGCTCTTCCAGCCCGCGCACGGTGTGGCTCAACGCGGACTGCGAGACACCAAGCTGGGCGGCGGCGCGGGTGAAGCTGCGCTCACGGGCGACGGTGACGAACACCTGCAGGTCGTTGAAGTTCTCGCGGGCCATGGGGCGGGCCGGGGGCGCATGGCAGTCATGCGCGTCCATGATGCGCGGGCGGGACTGATGAACTCAAGCGGCATTCTCTCTGTGCATTGATGAGTCAGGGTCATGGCTGCATCCCGGTTGCGATGGGTAGTGTCCGCACCGGGGCGCGCCTACAGTGATCTTCCCGCGGCGGGATCCGTCGCTCCCCCAGGAGATCGCTTCATGGACCTGTTCACTGCCGCGCTGTCGCTTTCGATGGCCGCCACCGATCCCGCGGGGACGGCACCCATCCGCATCACCAGCGCCGGCAGCACTGCCTCTGCCGCCGGTTCGGCCGACTACTTCACCGGGCGTGTCCGCATCGATGCACCGTTCCAGGCCGATGCACCCGCACGTGTCGGTGGTGCCACGGTCACCTTCGAACCCGGCGCCCGCACCGCATGGCATACCCATCCGCTGGGCCAGACCCTGATCGTGACGGCAGGCGTGGGCAGCGTGCAGGAGTGGGGCGAACCCGCGCGCGAGATCCGCCCCGGCGACATCGTCTGGATTCCGCCGGGCGTCAAGCACTGGCATGGCGCGCAGGCCACCACCGCGATGACGCATATCGCGATCGCCGAAGCGGTCGATGGCTCGCCGGTGACGTGGATGGAACACGTCAGCGACGCGCAGTACCGCGGCGGCTGAACGTCGGCGCGTGACGCGGACGGCCGTGTCACATCCGCCTGCGTACCCTTCCAGGCAGATCGACACAGGAGAAGGGTCTTGAGCAGTGTTTTCATCGTCGGCGCCGCCGGCAAGGTTGGCCGTCATCTCGTCAAGCAGCTGGCTGAGAGAGCGCATCGCGTGCTCGCGCTGCATCGCCGTGCCGGGCAGGGCGATGAACTCAGCGCGCTGGGGGCTACGCCGGTCTCTGGTGACCTCACCGCCATTGACGTGGCTGCGCTCGCCGGCAGCATGGCCGGCAGCGATGTCGTGGTCTTCACCGCTGGTGCGGGCGGCGCTGGTGTGGAGGTGACCAACGCCATCGATGGCCGTGGCCTGGCGCTGGCCGTGGATGCCGCCCGGCAGGCCGGCGTGCGCCGCTTCCTGCTGGTCTCGGCATTCCCGGAAGCCGGCCGCAACAAGGCGATGGGCGAGGGCTTCGAGAACTACATGACGGTCAAGAAGCGCGCCGATGTGTATCTGGCCGCGACCGATCTGGACTGGGTGATCCTGCGCCCGGGCACCTTGAAAGATGCAGCAGGCACCGGCCGCGTCGCCGCGGGTCCGGCGATCGCCTATGGCGACATCCCGCGCGCCGATGTGGCCGCCACGCTGGTCGCGCTGGTGGAACACCCGGAGGTGCGGCGCACGATCATCGAACTGACCGAAGGCGACCAGCCTGTTGATGAAGCGATCGCAGCGCTTGCCCGCGCGTAACCGGGGCCGGCCGGTGCGGCAGTGGTAAAATCGCGCTTCCACACCGCAACACAGACGAGCACGCCATGAACGACGCCTCCTTCTATCCCATCGGTACCCCTGGCCAGCCCTGGGGCGCTGCGGAGAAGGCGCAGTGGCGTGCCCGCCAGCTGCCGCAGCGGCGCTATGCCGATGACGTGCTGCCGGTGCTGGAGGCATTGCGCAGCCGCTTCGATGTGAGCCAGTACGGCACGTTGAATTACGCCCCGGACCAGTACCCGCTGTTCGCGGTGCGCAGCCGCGACTGGACTCCGGCGCTGCCGACGATGCTGGTGACCGGTGGCATCCACGGCTACGAAACCAGCGGCGTGCAGGGCGCCTTGCAGTTCCTGCAGACCCGCGCGGCCGACTATGCCGGCCGTGCGAATCTGTTGGTCGTGCCCTGCGTCAGCCCGTGGGGCTATGAGCGCATCCAGCGCTGGAACGCCGATGCCATCGATCCGAACCGCTCCTTCATGGCCAACAGCCCGGCGGCTGAATCGGCCGCGCTGATCGCCTTGGTCGCGCCGCTGCGCGGCAGTATCGTGATGCATATCGATCTGCACGAAACCACCGACACCGATGAAACCGAGTTCCGCCCGGCCTTGGCCGCGCGCGACGGCAAGCCGTTTGAACCGGGTCTGATCCCGGATGGGTTCTATCTGGTGGATGACACCGAAAATCCGCAGCCGGCGTTCCAGACCGCCGTCAATGCGGCCGTCGAGCGGGTGACTCACATCGCCCCGGCCGACGACAAGGGCGAGATCATCGGCTCGCCGGTGGTGGCCCCGGGCGTGATCGAGTATCCACTGGAAAAACTGGGCCTGTGCGCCAGCGTCAGCGGCGCGACCTACACCACCACGACCGAGGTGTATCCGGACAGCCCGCGCGCCACCCCGCAGCAGTGCAATGATGCCCAGGTAGCGGCGATCTGCGCGGCGATCGATTACGCGTTGGCGCATCCCTGAGCCCCGACCGGCGCCGCCGGACATTCTGTCCCTGATTGCTGAACCTTCGCGCGGAACACGCGTAAAGGTCCAGCTTGGGTGCCTTGTGCGTGCAGGTGGCGCGTGGTCACCAACGGGCTGCCCGGGGTCGTTCCAACGCCTCCGAATGCCATGTTGCTGCGAACAAATGTGCGCTGGGGCCGCGCCATGCCTGAACCTGTACACGAACTTCACAACGCCCGCCAGCATCCTTAGATACCTCTGATTGGATATGGCTTCCAGGTAAACGTTGAAGAAAGTAGGGTAGTTTTCGGACAACTTGTATAGAAGCGGCAGATCGAAACGTAGACCATGGCGCACTCGGGCCCATGGAAAAAATCGGCTCCTAGTGAATTCTCTCGAGGGCTTATCATGCCGAATCGCAATTCCGCGCTATCCCGCAGCTCCAACACGCTCGCTGCCGCGGTCGGGTTGGCGTTGCTGGTCGCTTCGCATGTCTCCGTTGCAGGGAATCTTAGCGGTGGCAGCGCCACGGTAAATCCAGGTGATGTGCCAGAAACCTGGACCCTGAGCAATGCCGCGTCGCTGACCTTCAACCCCGGTGCCCAGTCCCTGAGAATCCAGTCGAACAGCTCGTTTATCAATTTTGACGGCGCATCAGTTAGCGGTACCACGGAGTCGCTGAGGGCGATCAATTCCGGGATCATCGTGAATGCAACCACTTTCGCGACCTCAACCATCCTGGAACGCGGCTCTGACATCATCGCCACCGGCGGGCGGTTTGTCTCCACCAGCGGCAGTATCGCAGCGCTGGGTGTGCAGAACTCATCGGCTACCGTAAGCGCCTCGACGGTGACGTCCACCGTTGGGCGCGCTCTGGAGATCAGTGAGAACCTGAGCCTTGTGGGAGCGGGTATCCCGTTCCTCGTAGCCACCAACGGCACCGTCATAAGCGGTGCAGGCGATGCGGTCGCCATTGCCGGTGTCGGTACGTTCTCGATGATCGACTCTACGGTCATCGGCACGGCGATCGGTACACCGGGTCTGTTCAACGGGACTGGGATCGGCATCTTCCTGGGATCTGCCAACGTCCTCAGCGGATCAAGCGTGACCGGTGACTACAACGGCGTCCTGATGGCATTGGATACCACCGGCAGCGCGGTGAGCCCAGGGAATACCACCAACGCGCTCCGGGTGGATGGTTCCACCGTCACCGGCGGCGCAGGTGCAGGAATACTCGTGTATGGCGATGCCTTCACGGCCACGGTCGCGCAGATCGTACTGCGTGACGGGGCGACGGTAACCGGCGGTAACGGCAACGTGTTGGAAGTGATGGATCATGGCACCGCCAATGTGGAGGTGGACGCCGCTGCACTCACGGGCACTATCCAGGTAGATGCTGGCGGGACGGCCAATCTTGATTTTCTCAACGGCGCATCACTGACCGGCAACCTGGTCAATGTCACTTCGCTTGATCTGTTCGATACGGCGCGCGTTGTCGGGCAGCTGGAGGGCGTCGGCGCGGCGAATCTGGTCGGCAGCGCCAATATCACCGGCACGTTGACGAACGTCGCCGCATTGAGCCTCGCCGATACTGCCAGCGTCGTTGGGAACATCACCGGGAGTACGTCGGTGACGCTGGCAGACAGCGCACGCTGGGATGTTACGGGTGATTCCACCGTCGGTGCGCTGGACATCGGCTCGGGCACACTGGCCTTTGCCGCACCCTCGCCGGGCTACAAGACCGTCACCGTTGCGGGCGACATGGCCATCACTGGTGGCACGTTGATCTTCAACAGCCCGCTGGGCGATGACACCTCGCCGTCGGACCGGCTGGTGGTTGGCGGCAACACCGCCGGCAGCGGCACCATCGCGGTCAACAACATCGGTGGCGCCGGTGCGCAGACGGTGGAAGGGATCCGGCTGATCTCGGTGGCCGGTACGTCGGACGCCGCGTTCGTCCTGTCCGGCCGTGCCGTGGGAGGGGCGTACGAGTACTTCCTGTTCAAGGGGGGCGTGAGCACGCCGGGTGATGGCGGGTGGTACCTGCGGTCCAGCTACACCGGTGACCCTTGCGATCTGAATCCCACGTTGCCCGGCTGTGGTCCGGTTGACCCGGTTGACCCGGTTGACCCGGTTGACCCAGCGGACCCAGTGGACCCAGTGGACCCAGTGGACCCAGTCGACCCGATCATCCCGGTTGATCCGGTGGACCCGGGCGAGCCCGCGCCGGTGCTGCGCCCCGAACCCGGCGCGTATCTGGCCAATCAGGCCATCGCAACGCGCATGTTCCTGCAGCGCGCCCATGACCGCGGCGAGCGCGCCTTCGATGGTGAGCGTGCCGGTGCCTGGGTGCGGGTCGCGCGCGATCAGGTCCATGGCGATGTGCGCGGCCAGATCGATGCACGCAGCCAGAGCAACGTGCTGCAGATCGGCAGCGATCTGGCGCACTGGGGGACCACCAGCAGCGGCCAGATCGGCGTGATGCTCGCCAACGGCGATGCCAACACGCAGGCCGTCTCCAACATCACCGGGTACAGCACGCGCGGCAAGGTCAAGGGCGATGCGGTCGGCGTGTATGGCACCTGGGTGCAACGCGCCAATGAAAGCACCGGCGCCTACGTAGACGGCTGGCTGCAATACGCGCGCTTCGACAATGAAGTGCAGGGCGAAGGATTGGCCAAGGAGAAATACGACGCCACCACCCGTGCGGCATCGCTTGAAGCCGGCTACGGCTGGGCCGTGATCAACCGTGAGCGCAGCGCATGGTTCATCCAGCCGCAAGTGCAGCTGACCTACACCGACTACAAGGGTGACACCTTGCAGGAAGCCAACGGCACCATCGTCCGGGATGGCCGTACTGGTGGGCTGGAATCGCGCGTGGGCGTGCGCCTGTTCGGGCACGACAACGCTACGGGCAACTGCGTGCAGCCGTTCTTCGCGATGAACTGGCTGCGTGGTGACCACGGCAACTCGCTGCTGTTCGATGGCGAGCGCATCAGCGCGACGCTGCCGACCAACCGCTATGAAGCGCAGGCCGGTGCACAGCTCAAGCTCGGTCTGAAGTGGTCGGCGTGGGGTGACATGCGCGTGCAGCGCGGCGATGGCGGCTACAAGGAAGTGGCGGGCCAGGTCGGTCTGCGTCGGTCCTGGTAATCAATGGTGCATTGGCAGGGCATTTGATAGGCTCCTGCCACTTACCACGTGGCGTGAAGAAACGGAACAATGGGAAGCACCAAGACCTCCGACGAATAAGCCGCAGCAACCCTCGCTGTTGTTGCGGCGTTCTGTCCAACTGCATTGTTCCGATGTGGCAGAGGCCGCCCTGTGTTCATCACTGTGCGGAGGCGCATCCATGCCTGTTCAACGTCCTGTCTGGTCCCATTCCCTGTCCGCAGCCCTGTGGCTGATGGCACCCTTCGATATCCTGGCCTCGCTGGCGATGGATATCTATCTTCCCGTCGTGCCCGAGATGCCACGCGTGCTCGGCACGACCCCGGCGGTCATCCAACTCACGCTGAGCGCGTACATGGTGCTGCTCGGCGTGGGTCAACTGCTGTTTGGTCCGCTTGCGGATCGTCTTGGTCGGCGCCCGGTGCTGCTTGCGGGTGGCACGCTGTTTGCGGTCGCCTCGCTTGGCCTGGCCGCGTCCTCGACCGCGGCGCCATTCATCGCGTGTCGTGTGCTGCAGGCGCTGGGTGCCTCGGCGATGCTGGTGGCAACGTTCGCCACCGTGCGCGACGTCTATGCGCATCGCGAGGAGGGCACCACGATCTACGCCATGTTCGGTGCGGCGCTGGCCTTCGTTCCCGCGTTGGGGCCGATTCTTGGTGCGCTGCTGGAGAGCAGCTGGGGCTGGCGCGCGATCTTCATCGCGTTGGCTGTGCTTGCCGCACTCGCCGTAGCCAATGCGGTACGCGGATGGCAGGAAACCCGTGTCCGTCGCACAAGCGTATCTCGCTCGCCGATGGGTCAGGTGCTGCGCAGCCTGCGCTTCTGGACATACACGCTGGGCTTCAGCGCGGCAATGGGAACGTTCTTCGTGTTCTTCTCGACGGCGCCGCGCGTGCTCATCGAGCGCGCCGGCTTCGCGCCGCTGGCGTTCAGCCTGGTCTTCGGCACGGTCGCTGTGGTGATGATGGTGGCCACCCGCGGGGTCCGTCGCGCGGTACTGCGCTGGGGCGAGGCCGGCGGCCTGGCACGCGGCATGGGGCTGCTGCTGGTCGGTGCAGCCCTGCTCATGGCAGGGCTGTGGATGGGTCGCCCTTCTTTCGTGACCTTCATCGTGCCGATGTGGGTATCAGCCGTCGGCATGGTGGCGACGGTGGCAGTGACCGCGAACGGGGCGTTGAAGCATGCCGACGATGCAGCGGGCACTGCGGTGGCGGCGTACTTCTGCGCGCAGAGCGTGCTCGTTGGTGCGGTAGGCACTGCGGTGGTGCTGGTGCTGCCCGGAGACACGGCGTGGCCGCTGGTCGCCTTTTCGGCGGGGATGGCGGTGGTGGTCATGGTGGCCCTGGCCGCACTGCAGCGCAGGGAGCAGGCTGCGTCCTGACCGGTGGGTGGGTGTCAGGGGGCCAGCAGTTGAAACTGATCCAGCAACCACAGCGCTGCCGGCCCCAGCGGCGCGCCTTTCTGCCACACCGCGTCCGTGGAAACCAAGCGTGGCCAGCCGGGCAGGGGCAGCTCCACCAGCATGCCCCGGCCATAGCGCGCGACCAGCGCGCGTGGCAGTTCGGCCCAGCCAAAGCCGTCCTCGGTCATCTCCAGCACCATCAGATAGTCCGAGGCCGACCACATGCGCCCGCGTGCTTGGCCCTCGCGCAGTGCATCGCCACTCAGGCAGATCTGGCGATGACGGGCCAGGTGCGATTCCTCCGGTGCGGGCAGCGCGGCCAGCGCGTGATCGGCGGCAACGAACACCGCCATCTCCGCACGCAGGGGCAGGGCGCGAACCGCCAGTTCGGAGGGGTACGAAGGCTGATGCGGGATCAGCCCGAGATGGGCGCGGCCGCGCTGCACGACATCGAGCACATCGCTGCCTTCGGCATCCAGCCACTCCAGCTCGATATCCGGAAACCGCTGTTCGAACCGGCGCAGCAGGTGCTGGTCGGGGTTGAGCTGATAGATGTCCGAGAACACCAGGCTCAGGCGCGGCTCCACCTCATCGGCCAAACGGATGCTGAGCTGCTCCAGTCGGTCGGCGGCAGCCAGGATCTCCTGCGCATGGCCAAGCACTTTACGGCCGTCTTCGGTCAGCACCGGATAACGGCCGCTGCGGTCGAACAGGGTCAGGCCCAGGTCGGCCTCCAGCGTGGCGATCGCCGTACTGATCGTCGACTGGGTTTTCTTCAGGCGGCGTGCCGCGGCGGAGAACGAGCCGAGTGCCGCAGCCTCGACGAACGCATGCAGGGATTCCGGGCCATAGCGCATGGATGTATCGCCTTTGTCGATGGGTTCCATCTTTGGTCTGATGGAAAAGCCGATGATAATGGCCGCGTCGCTCGGGTGCCATCGCCCGGCCGCAATCAAGGAGCTTTCCATGCACGCACAGGTGCAGTCGCAACCCCGTGCCCGTGGCGGTCTGATCGCCTGGGCCTGCCTGACCGTGGCGATCGTCGCCGAAGTGGTCGGCACTTCGTTCATGGCCGATGCCGCCCGTCATGGCGGCTACCTCGGCTATGGGGTGATGGCCGTGGCCCTGGCCATTTCGTATTACTTCCTTGCGCTGTCGGTGCGCGGCATCGCGGTCGGTGTCGCCTACGCGGTGTGGGAAGGCCTGGGCCTGACCCTGCTGACCCTGGTCGGTATTTTCGTGTTCAAGGACAGCCTGTCGGGGCAGCAGATGATCGGCCTGGTGATGGCGGCGGTCGGCATCGTCTGCGTCACCCTCGGCGAGGAGCACGCACCATGAACCTCACTGCCTTCCTGTTCGTGCTGTGTTCGGCATTGATCGACATCGCCGCCAACATGATGGTCGCCAAGTCCGATGGCTTCCGTAAGCCGGCCTGGGGCTTCGCCGCGATCGTGCTGGTCTGGATCGCCTTCGCGCTGCTCGGCCAGGCCGTCAAGACCCTGGATCTGGCCACGGCCTATGCGATGTGGGGCGCCATCGGGGTGATCGGTACCGCGCTCTGCGGGCGCGTGCTGTTCGGCAATCGGTTGCGTCCGATCGGCTGGGCAGGGATCGCACTGGTCACCGGCGCGGTGGTGGTGCTGTCCAGCCACTGACCGTGGTCAGCGGAACAGTTGATTCAGCGCTGCCCCGGAGGCCGCATCGGCGAAGCCGTCGAAGCGGCCTTCGTCCCTCAGCAACTGCGAGGCGCGCATCATTCCGCCCCAGGCGGTGCGCGCCATCGCACCGCCGACGCTGACCCGGCGCACCCCCATCGCCGCGATGTCCTGCAGGGTGAACGGCAGCGCGCTGCCGACCAGCAGGTTGACCGGTCGCGGTGCCACCGCAGCCACGACGGCCTCGATCTGCTCGCGGGTGCTGATGCCCGGTGCGTACAGGCAGTCCGCGCCGGCCTCGGCATAGGCGCGCAGGCGGGTGATCGCATCATGCAGGTCGGGGCGGCCGACGAAGAAGTTCTCGGCGCGGCCGATCAGCAGCACGTCCTCACCGGATTCATCGATCGCGCGGCGGGCGGCGCGCACCCGGGCCACGGCATCATCCAGCGGGCGCAACGGGTTCGCAGGATCCACGCTGGCATCTTCGATGGAGATGCCGGCCACGCCGGTCGCGATGGCCCGGGTGACATTGCGGCCGACCTCCTCCAGGGGGCCGAAGCCATCGCCGAAATCGGCGTTCAACGGCAGCGGCGTCGCAGCCGCGAGGGAATGCAGATGGGCGAGCGTTTCTTCCAGCGTCAACGTGCCGTCGGCCTGGGCCTGGCTCCACGCATAGCCGGAACTGGTCGACGCCAGCGCTTGGAAGCCGAGACTGTGCAGGTAACGTGCGCTGCCCGCATCCCACGGATTGGGCAGCACGAAGCAGCCCGTGTCATGCAGTGCACGGAAGGCCGCGCGGCGCGGGCGGGGATCGAAGGACAGGTCCGTCATGGTGCGTATCCGGTAAGCAGCTACCCGATGGTAACGCCCGCTGCCACCACCGCCGTGTTGCGCTGCGCGACCGTGCGGGCCGCGCAGCGGCGGTGATTCAGAATGCGACGGTGCCCTGCAGGTACAGCGTGCGCGGCTGGCCGACGAACTTGCCGCCGTTGTTGTCGGTGGAACGCGTGTAGTAGCGGCGGTCGAACAGGTTCTTGACCCCGATCGCCAGCTTTAGATCGTGCAGCTCTGGCCCGAAGTCGTAGCCGGCGCGCACGGCCATGGTGGCGTAGCCGGGAATGTCGCCGAGGCGGCCGGTCGGGTCTTCCTCGGTCACATAGCTCGCGCCGGGGTTCGGGGTGCCCGGCGAGCGCTGGCCGGACTGGGCGAACACGTCGGCGTTGAAGGTCCAGCGGTCGATCGCATAGCGCGCGCCGAACGAGCCGACATTGCGCGAGTACAGCGGCAGGTCCTTGCCGGCAAACGCACCGGCGCGGGCGGTGGCCTCGGTCCAGGTGTAGGTCATCGACAGCTGCAGGCCGGTGAGTGCGTCGCTGAGCTGGCCCATGTCGTAACGCAGCGCCGATTCGGCACCGCGGTGCCGGGTCGCGCCCAGGTCGGTCCACATGCCTTCGCCGACGATCGAGCGGGCCAGCTGCAGTTCCTTGTCGAAGTCGACGTTGAACAGGGTGAACTCACCGCTCAGGCCGTTGCCGTTGTAGTGCGTGCCCAGCTCATAGGTGGTCGCCGATTCCGGGTGCAGGCCCTCGGTGGTCGAGGCCAGCTGGCTGTACTGCTGTGGGCCGAACGACTTGCCGCCATTGGCGAACAGGGACCAGTGATCGCTCAGGCGGTACAGCACCGACAGCGTGGGCAGGGTCTCGCGCGAGTCGATGCTCGGGGTCAGCACGCTGGTGACCGCGCCACTGGTGGCCAGGTTGGTCACGGTGTTGAAGGTGCGGATGTCCTCCACACGCACGCCGGGGGTGATGGTCCAGTTGCCGATATCGATGCGGTCATCGATGTAGAACGCATTGGCGGTCGTGCCACCGCGGCTGGTCTGGTACGGCAGCAGCGGCAGATCGAAGCCGGCCACCGCAGCGTCAGGGCGGTAGTAGCGGGTGCGCGAGGCCACTTCGCTGCTGGCCTCCTTCAGGTAGCGGTAGCCCACGCTCACTTCCTGCACCACGGTGCCGGTGGTGAACAGGCGCGAGTAGCGCGGCTCCACGCCCAGGTAGTGGTAGCTGCGCGGCGCGGCGGTGAGCCGGCGCTGGCCGCTGGTGGCGCCGGTGCCGTCCTGCTCGATGTAACTGCCGCGGAAGGAATCCACGTAGTAGCCCAGCACCTCGACGTTGTTGGTGCCGTCGCTGTAGCTGTATTTCAGCGACCCATCGCTGCGGCGCCCGTTGAACACGTCATACGGGCGGCTGGACTGGAACGGATCGGCGGCGTACTCGGCCGTGGTCAGGCCACCGGGCATGCGCCCGCTGCCTTCGAAGTGGTGCAGCGACATTGCCAGGTCGCCCGCGTTGCCCAACGCATAGGACGCCTTGAGCAGGATATCGTCGATGTCGGTCTTGTCGTTGCTGCTGCGCCAGCCGTCGCCGTGGGTGCCCGAGTACAGCAGCGCCGCGCCGAGCCCACCGTCGGTGGTGCCGCCCAGGAACAGGCTGGGGACGGTCTTCAGGTTGCCGCCCTGGCCGTACATCTCCGAGGCGAAGCCCAGCGAGCCGGCGAAGTCCTTCGGAATCGCGCGGGTCACGAAGTTGATGATGCCGCCCACGTTCTGCGGCCCGTACCGGACCGAGCCGGCACCGCGCACCACGTCCACCGATTCCAGGTTGCCCAGCGCGACCGGGGCCAGCGACAGCTGCGGCTGGCCATACGGGGCATACGACATCGGCACGCCGTCCATCAACACGTAGGAGCGCGGCGACAGGCGCGAGGTCAGGCCGCGCACGCCCACGTTGAGCGACACATCGCTGCCGCCGGTGCCATTGCTTTCCTGCACCTGCACACCGGGAATCTGGCGCAGCACGTCACGCACGCTGGTCGAGCCGCTCTCGGCGATGCGCTGCGCCTCCACGATGCTGCGCGCACCGGGGTGCTCGAGCAGCTTGGCTTCGGTGGGGTTGTCCAGCCAGTTGCCGGTGACCTTGACCGTATCCAGCTCGGTCGGCGTGGCGGACTGCGCGCTGGCGACAGTCGGAAGGCCAGCGACAGCAACAAGGACCGCTGCCGCGATCACGGACAGGCGCGGGCGGGAACGGGCGGGCTTCATGGGTCAGGCGGATCCGGCAGAGGGAGAAAGCCGGCGGATCGTACCTGAAATGGGAATCATGCGCATTGGTCCCGCCAGCGGCCATGGCCAGGCGTTCAGTCGCCCGCCATCACGCCCGCACCCACCGCGCACACAGCCCCACCAGCACCAGGGTCACCGCCACCGCGCTGAAGGCGAACACCAGACTGCTGGCCTGCGCCACGAAGCCGATCAGTGCCGGGCCGGCCAGCACACCGGCATAGCCAAGCGTGGTGATCGCCGGGATGGCCAGGCTTTCCGGCATGACCTTCTGGTTGCCGGCCATCGAGAACAGGGCCGGGACGATGTTGGCGCAGCCCAGGCCGACCAGGGCGTAGCCGCACAGTGCCAGCGGCATCCAGGTGGCGAACGTTGCCAGCGCGAAGCCCGACGCCGCGACCAGGCTGCCGATCAGGATCGAACGATGGCGGCCGAGCCTGGCCACCACGCCATCGCCGACGAGACGGGTCACGGTCATCGCGATGGCAAAGGCCAGGTAACCCAGGCCGGCGCGCGAGGGATCGACCTGCTGCACTTCATGCAGGAACACCGCGCTCCAGTCCAGCACCGAACCTTCGGCCAGGAACGCCACGAAACACAGCACGCCGATCGCCAGCACCACGCCGTGCGGCACCGCGAACATCGGCGCATCGCTGGGCGCCTTGTCGGTCCGCCAGTACGGCAGCGAGATCGCCAGCAGCGCGGCCATCATCGCCGAGGCCAGCAGGCACACCAGCCACGGCGGCAGGTGAAGCGCCAGCAGCGCGGTCATCGCACCGGCGCCGACCGCACCGCCGATGCTGTAGAAGGCATGGAAGCCGGACATCATCGGCCGGCCGCTGTCGCGCTCCACCATGATCGCCTGCATGTTCATCACGCAATCGCAGGCGCCCACGCCGGCACCGAACACGAACAGCACCAAGCCCAGGGTAAGTGGCGAGGGCGCGATGGCCAGCAGCGGCAGGGTGGCGATCACCATCACCAGTGTGGCGATCATGACGGCGCGGCAGCCGTGGCGTGCGGCGAGCATGCCCGCGATCGGCATCGCCAGCAGCGAACCGGCGCCCAGGCACAGCAGTACCAGACCGAGAGAGCCTTCATCCAGACCGGTGCGGTTCTTGGCGAACGGGACCAGCGGCGCCCAGGCGGCGGTGGCGAAGCCGGGCAGGAAAAAGGCGGCGCGGGTGGCGTGCTGCTGGCCGCGGGCGAGGAGGGACGAGGGCGCGGAAAGGGTCGACATGGGTCCGGACCTCAGTGCTGCGCGGCGCGCTGGAGAGCAACGCCACAACGCTCGAACGCGGCGACCTGTGCGGGCGGCGCATCGGCCTCGACGACCAGCAGATCGATCTGGTCCACATCACCGATCCGGTGCGAGGCCTGCGCACCCAGCTTGTCGTTCGTGGCGACCACCACGCAGCGGCTGCTCGCCGCGAGCAGCGCGCGCTTGAGCGTTGCCTCCTCACCGTCCACGGCCCAGATGCCAGCGTCGGCATCCACCGCGCAGGTGCCGACAAAGCACACGTCCACCCGCAGTGCGGCGACTGCTTCCAGCGCCTGCGCGCCCACGGTCGCCCCGATACGCGGGTCCATGCGGCCGCCGACGAGGCTGACCTCGATGCCCGGGCGCGTCATCAGCGCCAGCGCGATATCCGGGGCGTTGGTCACCACGCGCACGCCCTGATCCGCGGGCAGGCAACCGGCGATCACGCTGTTGGTCGAACCGGCGTCGAGAAACACCAGCTCACCGGGCAGCACCTGCGCGGCCGCGATCCGGGCCAACGCGAGCTTGCGGTCATGGTCTTTTTCGTGGCGCTCGGCCAGCGCCGGGAACGCCGGGGCGGCCGGCAGTGCGCCGCCGTGCACCTTGCGGCACAGACCCTGCGCGGCCAGCTCACGCAGGTCACGGCGGATCGAATCCTCCGAGACCTGCAGTTCGACGGCCAGCTGGGCCGACATCACGCGGCCGTGTTCGCGCAGCAGGCGCAGGATGGTCTGTTGGCGCTCGCCCGGCAGGACGTCCTGGGTAGTCATCGGTAACCTCGGATCAGGGCGGAGGCGCGGCGGCGACTTGCCTGAACATGCACGAAAGTGCACATATGCGCCTGTATCTAGGGTGCACCTTACCATGAAACGACGATGTGCGTGCGTGTATGTGCGTGAAGATGCGCGAATACGCGGTTTCATTCAGGTTGCGTGCGCACCACGCCCTCACCCCTGCGGCAGCAGCTCCGGCCGGATCACCGTGGCCGCCCATTCCATGAACGCCGCGACCCGGCGCGGCAGATGGCGGCGCTGGGCGTACAGAAGGGTGACCGGCATCGGCTCGGCCAGACAGTCCGGCAGGATCTCCACCAGGGTGCCGTCCGCCAGCGCGCGCCGGACGCCCAGCCGTGGCACCTGGATGATCCCCAGCCCGGCCAGCGCCGCAGCGGTATACCCGTCGCCACTGTTGACCGTCACCGCGCCGCGCATCGGCAGGCTGCGATAGCCCTCGCCATCGTGGTACTCGAAGCCGGGCGAGCGCTGGCCCAAGGTGCCCACGTAGTGCACCAGCGCATGGCCGGCCAGATCATCCAGCGTGACCGGTATACCGCGCGCGGCCAGGTACGCGGGACTGGCGCAGTTGACGATCGGCAGCCGTCCCAGCGGGCGGGCCACCAGCGTGTTGTCATCCAGCGGCCCGACCCGCAGGACACAGTCGAACCCCTCGCGGATCAGATCGACCCGGCGGTCGGTACCGCTCAGCTCGATCTCCACCCCCGGATGCTGCGCGAGGAAGCCCGGCAGCTGCGGGATCACCAGCTGCCGGGCCAGCCCACTGGACATGTCCACCCGCAGGCGGCCCTTCAACTGGCTGGTATCGACCCGGAACATGCCCTGCAGGTCGTCCATGTCATGCAGCAGATCGTGGGCGCGGGTCTGGAACTGGGCACCATCGGCGGTGAGCTGCACCCGGCGCGTGGTCCGGTGCAGCAGCTGTACGCCGACCTCTGCCTCCAGACGCTGCACCGCCAGCGATACGCTGGCCTTGGGCAGGCCGAGGCTGTCGGCCGCGCCGGTGAACGAGCCCAGTTCGGCGACCCGCAGGAAGCAGCGCAGTTGATCGAGGCGATCCATTGATTGTTCGTGATGTATGGACAGTCAAATCAGCATCCGCCGATTTATGCAGCCCTGCAACACCAATACGCTGGTCTCCCATTCCCAGGCAGGTGCACTGACATGAGCAAGACAAGCCGAGTCATTCTGATCACCGGCGGCAGCCGTGGCCTCGGCCGCAACGCCGCCCTCGCACTGGCGGCCGATGGCGCCGACATCATCCTCACCTACCGCAGCCAGGCCGAGGCCGCCCAGGAAGTGGTCGCCCGCATCAACGCGTTGGGGCGCCGTGCCGCCGCGATTCCGTTGGACATGGCCGACAGCGCCGGCTTCGGTGCCTTCGCCGGCCAGGTTCGCAGCGTGCTGGAGGGGTGGGGCGAGAGCCATCTGCAGGGGCTGCTGAACAACGCGGGCGAAGGCCTGCACGCGATGATCGCCGACACCACGGTCGAGCAGTTCGATGCACTGGTCGCCGTGCATCTGAAGGGGCCGTACTTCCTGACCCAGGCGCTGCTGCCGCTGATCGCAGACGGTGGTCGCATCCTCAACGTGTCCAGCGGGCTGGCGCGGTTCTCGCTGCCGGGCAGTTCGGCCTACGCGATGATGAAAGGCGGCATCGAAGTGTTTACCCGTTACCTGGCCAAGGAGCTGGGCGCACGCGGCATCAGTGCCAACACGCTGGCCCCGGGCGCGATCGAGACCGACTTCGGCGGCGGCCGCGTGCGCGACGATGCGCAGGTCAACGCGATGGTGTCCTCGGTGACCGCGATGGGCCGCCCAGGCAAGCCCGATGACATCGGCCCGGTGGCGGTGGCGCTGCTGTCGCCGCAGACCGCATGGATCAACGCGCAGCGGGTGGAGGCGTCGGGCGGCATGTTCGTCTGAGGGCGCATCACCGGGACGACGCGTAATGGCCGCGCCGGCACCGGCGGGCCGGAAAAAGGCGCGCGCCACGACGGCGCGCGCTGCGATGGATGGGGATGGGGGTGATGGAGCGGGAAGGCGCATAGGTCCAATGGCGCGTGGCGACTGGGGTTTGTGAACGCGTTCATTAAAAAAGTGTGACGAATTGCGTGCTGACTGATGGGACGGCGCTGCTTTCCACGGTTGTTAGGCAAAGGGGCACTTTTTGCACTCCAGGGGGAACCACCATGAAGCAGCTGCTCATCTACGAACGTCCGATCCAGCTCAACCGCGTCGCCCATCGCCACCACCGGGTGGTGGCCACTCCCGGCGATTTCGCCTTCGCCGCCACCCTCAACTCCGTGCCGCTGGCCTGTGTGGAGTTCGCGCCGGTGGCCCGCGAGTATCCGATCCTGTTCGCCGGCAACAGCGCCGACGCGGTGGTGCCGGCTGCACTGCTGGGCCTGCGTGCCGGCCAGAACCTGATGGTCGATGAGCAGGGCAGCTGGGCCGAGGGGGCCTATGTGCCGGCGTTCCTGCGTCGCTACCCGTTCGTGCTCGCCGAACGCGATGAGCAGGGCAGCGATTTCACCGTCTGCCTGGATGCGGGGTATGCGGGCATCCGTGAAGGGGGCGAGGAAGGTGCGCCACTGTTCGATGACGAGGGCAAGGACAGCCCGCTGCTGAGCAACGCACTGCAGTTCCTGCAGGAGTACCAGGTGCACCTGGCGCGGACGCGTGCTTTCAGCGCGGCGCTGGCCAGCCATGGGCTGCTGGTGCCGCGGCAGGTGAACGTGCAGACCGCGCTGGGCGAGGGCTTCTCGCTGGATGGCTTCTTCGTCGTTGATGAGCAGAAGCTGCGCGAATTGAAGGGCAAGGCGCTCCAGGATCTGGCGCGTTCGGGCGACCTGGGGCTGATCTACGCCCATCTGCTTTCGCTGGGCAATGTCGAGCTGCTCAGCCGCGCGCTGGACAGCCGCCCAGCCGCTGCCGCAACGCACTGATCCCTGCCCAGCAATGCCGTCCAGCGGCAAGGCACGCCTGCCTTGTCGCGACCCTTCGTGGCCCGCGGTTGCGACCGCCTGCCACTGCCCGGAGCCTGCCATGAACCATCGCGACCCCTCGTCCTGCCCGTCTTCCGCCGCGCGTAATGCGCAGCTGGGGAACCATCGCCTGCGCCCTGCCGGGCTGGCCGTGGCCATCGGCTCCGTGCTGGGGCTGGCATTGCCAGGCAGTGTGATCGCCGGCGATGACGGCAGTGCGATGGTCACCGATGGCCGCACCGACACCCAGGTGGTCCGGCAGGGAAGCGATCCGCGCTGGAGCGTGACCACCCGCACAGTGAAGGGGGTCGCCGGCAACCAGGTCGCGTTCAATTCCTTCCGCGAATTCGGGGTGGGCGTCGGCCAGACCGTTGATCTTGTGCTGCCCACGCAGGGTCAGCAACAGGTGCACAACCTGGTCAACCTGGTCACCGACGCGCGTGCGTACATCAACGGCAACCTCAACAGCGTGCTGGAATCGACCAATGCGGTAGGCGGCAAGGTGTTCTTCGTCGCCCCGGATGGCCTGGTGGTCGGCAACGGTGGCGTGCTCAATGTCGGCTCGTTGTCGGTGGCCACGGCCAACCGCGCCACGGCCAGCGACATCCTCAGCGCCGGAGAGAGCCTGGATGCCCTGATGTACGGCGCGCTGACGCCGGGACAGCTTACCGACAAGACGGTCGAGCTGCACGGGACAGTGAACGCCCGCAACGGCATCCGCGTACAGGCCAGGGCCATTGATGTCACCGGCACGCTGTTCGTGCCGGCCGGCCCGCGCGATGTCAATGGCGATCTGCAGGGCATCGGGGCGGCCGTCAATACCGGCGCCTCGCAGCCGCTGGTACTGGTCAACGAGGGCGGCCGCATTCAACTGCGCGCGGCGGCGATCTCCGATACCGGGCTGGGCGTGCGCAGTGCCGAGGCAACGGTGACGGTGGGCGGCAACGCACGTCTGGAGGCGGACGATATCGAGTTGACCGCGCTTGCGGTGATCGATTCCGGCTACGACAAGGACGGTGCGGTATTCGACGAGCTCAAGGCCGACCTCGTCAACAGCGTCACCGATTCCAGCAACCTCAAGGACCTCGGCGACGCGCTGGTGAACCTGGGCGCGGACAAGCTGCTGGGGGAACAGATCTCGTTCCTGCACGGCTCCACCACGGCGCGGGTGGAAGTGAAGGACAGCGCGGCGCTGACCGCGCGCGATGACATCACGCTGCACGCCAGCACCCGGCAGGCCATCGACAATTCCGCCGCCGGAAAGGCGTACGAGAAGGGCGATGTGGTGACCGACGCCAACGGCGACCCGGTGAAGGATGCCAATGGCAACACCATTCCGAAAAAGCACCTGCTCAGCCTGGGCGCGGCATACGCGCAGATCAACGCCACCACGGAAGCGATCGTGCGCTCGGGCGCAACGCTTGCAGCGGGTGGCGATGTCGCGGTGAAGGCCGATGCCGATACGACGCTGAAGCTTGCGGCCGAATCGTTCGCGGTGAACAACACGACGGCTGCGTTCACGGCGGCGATCAGCAACGTCAACGTTGACACCCGTGCGGTGATTGAAGCCGGTGGGCCAGCGCTCAACGCCGCCAGCGTCAACGTTTCCGCCGTCAACGCGGTCTCCTTGGACACTTCCGCCACGGCGCGTGCCGACAAGAATGGCGCGGTGGGCCTGGCCGGCGCGATCAGCCTGCAGGATATCGCGGCCGAAGCACGCCTGGACCGTGATACCCGCACCACGGCGGGCGATGTCACCGTTCAGGCGGCCAGCATCACGCGCCTCAACAAGACCAGCACGCTGATCACCGGCCCGAAGAGCGAACCGCTGCCGGGCCAGGAGCAGGTGGAAGCGATCAGCAGCGGCAGCGATGGCCTGATGAGCGTAGCGCAGTCGCTGGCCGGCGCCGGCATTGGCGGCGCCATCGCCAAGCTGAGCGGCAGCAAGGACGGCGGCAGCACGCCGCCGGCGACGACCCCGACCAAGGCGTCGCCCTTCCGCCTTGGCGGGGCGATCAGCGTCGTCGACGGCGATCATACGGCCACCGCCAGCATCGGCGCCGGCACCAGGATCGACAGTGCCGGCGCGATCGTGGTCGACAGCCAGGTCACCGACGCACAGATCGGCAACCATGCGATGAGCAACGTGCTGGCCAAGGGCAAGAGCGCGGATGGCTCGGCGTTCGCGTTGTCCGGGGCGGTCAACATCGCCAACCTCACTCATGAGGCACGGACCCTGGTGGGCAGTTCGGCCGAGCTGGCGGCGCAACGGATCGGATTGTCGTCGGACGTACGCCTGCCGCGTGATTTCAGTGCGCTCACCGGTGCCGTTCCGGATTTCAGCAGCTTCGACGCGTTCAAGACGTCGATCTCCGCTGCCAAGGACCTGATCACCGACCCGTCGGAGCTGTTCGCTTCGTACGCGGCGGCGCGGGGCTCGGCCGAGGAAGTGGCCATCGGGGGCGCGGTCAGCTGGTTCAAGGCCAGCAACAGCGCCCGCACCGATGTCGCCGCTGGCGCCTCGCTGACCACCCGCGACACCAGCACCGCGGCGTGGAGCGCCGCGCTGGAGGGTGAGGACCATGCCGGCGCTGCGCGCAGCCGGACGTTTGACGCTACCACCACCGTGCGTGCCAACACCGATGTCACCGGGCTGCACGCGGCCGGTGATCTTGCACTGAAGAACCTCAAGGACAGCAACGTCGGCAACGGTGGAACTGCCTTGGGCGGCAGCGTTGGCTACGTCGATTATCAGAACACGGCGGCGGCGATCATCCACGATGGCGTCCGCGTCGACGCCGGCGCCGGCAGCCTGGCCGTGCAGGCCGGCAACAAGGAAACCGTGGTGGCGCTGGCGCTGCAGTCAGGGCAGGGCGGCAGCATCGGTGTCAGCGGAACAGCCACCGCACTCGACCTGGACAGCACCACGCTGGCCGGGATCAGCAACCGTGCCGACATCCGTGCAGCCACGGTTGGCGTGCGTGCCGATGAAGACCTGTTCGTGTGGTCCGTGGCCGGTGCCGTTGCGATGAGCGACAGCGTGTCGGTTGGGGCCAGCGTTGCCTACCAGCAGCTGGATACCGACACCCGCGCCTTCATCGGTGCGGTGCCTGCAGCCTTCGCGACCGGCAGCAGCACGGCACCGGTAGGCGCGATCACCACGGGGGAGCTGGCAGTCAACGCCAGCAGCGGTGGTCTGGCCGGCGCGGTGGCCGCGGCCGGCGCTGTCGCCAAGAGCTCATCGGAACAGTTGAAGAAGGCGCAGGACGAGCTGGCGGCCAAACAGAATGCAGAAAACCCCGGCTTCCTGGATTCGCTCAAGACCCGTGCGCTCGGCAAGGTGACCGCACTGGAAGGCATGGCGAACAAGGCCGACAGCAACGGCAGCGCCGGGCTGACCGAGTACTTCGACAAAGCCAAGGGCCTGCTCGGTGGCGGGAGCCCGGCGCCGGGGCAGGGCGCGCAGACCCCGCAACCCAAGTTCGGCATTGCCCTGTCCGGCAGTGCGACGGTGAACCGTGCCCGGCAGAACACCAAGGCCGACATCAGCTCGGCCGTGATCAAGGACCTCAGTGGCAACGGCGTGAAGCTGGATCTTGCGGCCACCAACGAGACGCTGCTGGTCAGCGTCAGCGGTGCGCTGTCGGTGGCTGCGGCCGGGTCGGACAACACGCAGGGCAGCGCATCGCTGGCCGGTGGCGTGGCCTACGGTGACATCCAGAACGCGACCACCGCGCAGTTGCGCGACAGCACCGTTCACGATGCCGGCACTGTCACGGTGACCGCACGCAACGAAAGCGAACAGGTCAACGTCGGGCTGAGCGTAGGCGTCAATGCCTCTTCCAACCAGAGCTCCGCCGGTGCCGGCGCGATCTCGGCGACCGTGGCGATGTCCCACAACGACACCGCCGCCAGCATCATCGGGGGCAGCATCAGCGGGAAGAACGGCGCGGCCGCCAGTGTCGATGTCAAGGCCGTGAACGCCTCCAGGATCGCCAACGGGGGTGGCGCACTGTATGCGGGCGGCAAGGCCGGCCTGGGGGCGGCACTGACGTACGCCGAGGTGGGCGACAGCACCCGCGCCTCCATCAGCGGTGCCGATATCGGCGGCGTACAGGATGTGCGCGTGCGTGCGGCCGATGCCTCACGGATCGTGGCGGCGGCCGCCAGTGGCGGGGCGTCCACGCGCAACGATGGCGTGGCGATCGCCGGTTCGGTGCTGGTCAACCAGATCGCCAGCCAGACCACCGCCAGCATCGATGGGGGCACCCGCATCATCGCCAGCGGTGACATCGAAGCCTTCGCCGGGACGGCGACGATCGACGACGTACGTGGCACCGGTGACGGCTGCGGCTCGGGCTTTGCGGTCGATTACTGTGGCGCCGGGATCGGCCCCATCGAGGTCGACGCCAATGCCGATACCGCGAGCACCGAAGATACCCGGGTGGATGCCGCGGGTCGCAACAATGCCCGCAGCTCGATCATCGCCGTTGCCGGCATGGTCCAGGTGGGAGGCAACAATGCCGGGGTGGCCTTCGCCTACAACACCATCAACAACACGCATACCGTGTCGGTCAACGATGCCACGCTGGATGCCGGGCGCATCGCGCTTACCGCCAACGACCAGTCCGACATCCTGGCAGTGAGTGCCGGCATCGGCGGCAGCACCGGCAATTTCACCGGGGTTGGCAGTGCGTCCTACAACGCCATCGGCAATACCACCTCGGTGCTGGTTGGCCGTGGCCTGGCCGACGCACAAGGCCAGGTCCCGCGCGATGGCGCACAGCTCAACGCAGGCAGCATCCACCTGGAGGCACGCGATGAAGCCTTCATCGGCTCGCTGGCCGGTGCGGCAACGCTGGGCTCCAAGGTCGCCGTAGGTGCGGCGTTGACCATCAATGACATCGGCAACACCACGCTGGCGCTGGTCGATGATGCGCAGCTGACGGCCGGCATCGGCCGGGTCGATGTCGACGCCGCCAACGCCGCCAGGATCCTGTCCGGTGCGGTTGCCGCAGGCGCAGCCAACAATGTCGCCATTCAAGGCTCGGTGGGCTGGAGCAGGATCGACAACCATGCCGAGGCCGCATTGCGGGACGGCAGCGTGCAGGCAGGCATCGTGCAGGTGGCCGCCAGCAACGCATCGCGCATCCACACACTGGCTGGTGCGGTCGCCGGCAGTGGCACCGCCGCGATCGGCGCGGCGATCAACGTGGCCACCATCGGCGATACCACGCTGGGCGAGGTGGATGGAACCGCGCTGGAGGTGAGTACTGCGCTGGATGTCAGTGCGGCGTCGGCCGCCACCACCAAGACACTGGCCATTGCCGGTGCGCTGGGGGGCACCGCGTCCATTGCCGGCAGCAACACCACCAACCTGATCGACACCCTCACCGAGGCCCGCCTGCGGGGTGTCACCGGTCAGGGGAGTGGCATCTCCGGCGCGGTGTCCGTCAGCGCCGATACATCGGGTGCGGCCTATTCGTTGGGGGGCGCGCTGTCGGCCGGGGGGACGGCAGGCATCGGCGCAGCCAGCAGCGTCAACGACATCGGCGGCCGTACCCGTGCCGTGGTGGAGAATGCCACGCTGGGCGGCGCCAGTGCGCTGAGCATCGATGCGGCCAACCGCAGCCTGGTGCGTACGGCGGCCGTTTCCGGTGCGGGGGCGGGCACGGCCGCGGTGGCCGGCAGTGTCACCACCAACCTGATCCACTCCGATACCCAGGCCAGCCTGACTGACAGCAGCCTGCACAACCCGTTGGCTGATGTGAAGGTGAGCGCCCGTGACGAGCGCAGCATCGATTCGCTGGCGGGTGGCGCAGCGGTCGGCGGCAGCGTGGGCGTGGGCGCGGCAGTGGCCTACAACGATATCGGCGGCACTACCTCGGCGGTGGTGGCCGGCAGTACGCTGGAGCTGGATGTCCGCAATCTGCTGGTGCAGGCCGATGCCTCCGGAAAGGCCGGCGGTCAGGGCAACCGCATCCGCACCGTGGCTGCTGGCCTGGGCGGCGGCGGCGCGGTCGGTGGCGCAGCCTCGGTGGCCGTCAACCGGATGAAGGGCGCCGTCTCGGCACGGATTGACGCAGGCGCCAATGTCCTGGCACAGGACAACGTTGGCGTGCTCGCCGCGCAGGCGCAGCAGATTGACGTGTACGCCGGCAGCATCGGCGGGGGCGTCAACGCGGGCATCGGCCTGGGTACCGTCGTCAACCTGGTGGATGGCAGCACCGAGGCGGCGATCACCGGTGCCGGAACTGCCGTGACCGCGCTGGGCCAGGGAGATGCGCTGACAGGCGTGGACAGTGGCCGGCGCACAGCGGGCAATACCCACAGCACCCGTACCGACGCCGCCGGCATGGCCTTCGATACCGTGGACCTGGGCACCGGCCATATCGACGTGCATGGCATCGCGGTCAATGCGGCCACGCGCCAGCAGGTCAGGACCATCGGCGTCAGTGGCGCGCTGGGTACCACCCCGATCGCCAGTGGTGCGGTGGCGGTGATGGTGGCCGTCAACGACATCGCCGGCAGTACCACCGCGATCATCAAGGACGCACGGATCAACCAGCATGGGCTGGGCACCAGCAGCGACCCAGACCAGGACAGCGCAGGTCTCGCCGCGGCGGAGCAGAGCGTGGATGTGCGCGCCAGCCATCACGTGGCCTCGGCCAATTATGTGGCCGGCATCGCCGCCAGCGCGGGCGTATTCTCGGGCGCAGGGGCGCTCTCGACCAACCTGTTCGACAGCCATGCCAGCGCCAGCATCGAGGGCGCCACCCTGTCGGCCGCCGACGCGGTCACGGTAGAGGCCAATGGCAGCCAGAACGCGCTGGCGATCGTGGTCGGCGCGGCCGCAGGGCTGACCGGCGGCGCCGCCACCGGCGTGGTCAACCACTTCACCACCGATACCCGCGCCAGCGTGCTGGGCGGCACCCTGCGGGCAGGCTCCCTGGCGGTGAACGCCAACAGCGACAACGCCGCCTCGCTGGTCGGCGGCGCAGGCGCAGTCGGGGGTGGCGCGGCGGTGGCCGGCACCGCGCTGGTCAACATGGGCACCGCAACCACGCTGGCGCAGGTGGGCGAACGTGGGCGCGCGACCAACATTTTCGTGTCACGCGACCTCGACGTGAACGCCCGCAGCCGCTCCGATTTCAACGGCGTGGCGGTGAGCGGCGCGGGTGCCGGCGCCGCCGGCATCGCCGGCATGGCACAGGTGCACCTGCTGCAGAACGACACCCGTGCGCTGGTCACCCAGGCCTCGGTGGATGCCACCGATATGGCGGTGGTGGCCGAGGATATTCTGCGGCTGTCCGCGTACTCCGGTGCGGTGGGCGTGGGCATCGCCGGCAGCGGTGTAGGTGCAGGCGCCTCGGTGGCCATTCTTGGCAGCACCGTCAAGGCCACCGTGGAAGACAGCACACTGTCGACCACGGGGAGCATTGATGTGAATGCCTTCTCCGATCGCGCGGTGGACATGGTCACCGTGACGGCTGGCGTGGGCGCCACCACCGGCATCGGCGGCGCTGCCGGGCTGCTGCTGGCCGGCATTGGCGACCGCGGTGACAGTGATACGGAACTGGGGGGCACCTTTGCCAGCCTCAAGCAGCTGGGCAATGGCCAGAAGATCGACGCCGCCGCGCTGGACGGCACCCTGGGGGCGCAGGGCGCCGGCGCGCTGAACAACCGCGCCCAGGTGGACATCGGCAGTCTGCAGGGTCGTGGGGACCTGGTGAGCGCCAGCATCCGTGGCGGCAGCGTGCAGGCACGCGCGCTTGAGGTGAGCGCGCAGACCTTGATGAGCAGCAGCAACAAGGTCGGTGGCCTCGGCGCCGGTGGCCTCGGCGTGGGCGGCGCATTCGGCATGACCGGGCTGTATGGCAGCACCGAGGCGGTGCTGGCGGCGAACAGCACGCGGGCCGGTTCCATCGCGGTGCTCGCCAGCGCCGGCGACGGCAGCGCAGGCAAGGCCGCAGGTCTGGACGTCTATGCCGGCGGTGCCGGCCTGGTGGGCATCGGCGCGGCCATCGGCTTGGCGCGCCTGGAACAGACGGTATCGGCCACGGTGGCCGGTGACCTGCAGGCAGGCAGCCAGGGCCAGGGTCTTGCGGTCCGTGCCAGCGATGCCAGCACGCTGGATGTGACAGCCACCGGCATGGCGGCCGGTGCACTCGCGGCCGGCGCGGTCGTTGCAACCGCGGCACGCAACGCTAATGTCCAGGCGTGGTTGCACAACGACAGTACCTTGGCCGGCTTTGGCAACGTGACCTTCGCCGCCAGCTCGCTGGGCGGCGCGCATGCAGGCGCGTGGGGTGCGGCCGGTGGCGTGTTGGCCGGCGTCAGCGCCGCCGTCGCACTGGCCGACGATGGCTCCGACGTGCGCGCCTGGCTGGGCGAGCGGACACGCGTATCCGGGGTGGGCGGCAGCATTGAGGTGCATGCCGAGGCCACCCCCCAGGTCTCGGCCGAGGCCTTCGGTGCTGCACTGGCCGGCGGGCTGGCGGTCGGTGCGGCGGTCGCCGATGCCACCTCCCGTGCCAAGGTGGACGCCCATGTAGGCGATGGTGCGGTGCTGTCCAACCGCGGTGGGCTGGACATCCTGGCCAGCGTCCACGGCGGGAGTGTGGATGCACGCGCGGTCGCCGGTTCCGGTGGCCTGTATCTGGCCGGCGCCGGCGCCTTCGCCACCGCTGCCAGCACCAACGCGGTGCAGGCAGCGCTTGGGTCCAACGTGGTGGTGCAGGGTGAGGCCTATTCCACAAACAACATCATCGACTACGCGCGCGGCGGCACTATCGCGATGCGCGCAGTCAACAACAGCAACCAGCATGCAGATGCCACCGGGCTGAGCGTGGCGGGCCTGCTGGCCGCTGGCGTCGTCGATGCCAACGCGCGGTCCTCGGCGACCACCGGCGTCACCGTGGGGGCGGGGGGCCTGCTTTACGCAGGCAGCACCACACTCGCCGCCAGCGGCAATGACGAGAATCGCGCCAACGCCACGGCGGGCACCGGCGGGCTCATTGCGGGCAACGCGGCGCTGGCAGCGACGCGCACCGACAGCACCACGCAATTGTCCATCGGCCGCAACGCCGTGCTGGATGTCAGCCGCCTTGACGCCCGTGCGCTGCACGACAGCAACTACGCGGGCAGCGCGAACAGCACCAGTGCAGGCGTACTCAACGCCAGTGGCGCCAACGTGAACAACCGTGCGGACGCGACCGTCGGGCTGCTGGTGGACGAGGACGCCCAGATTGTCTCGGCCGGATCGCTGGTGCTGCGCACCGACAACAACTACACCGGCACGCTGGGCAGCGAGCTTGCCGCCAACGCGGCCGGCGGCGGTGTCCTCAGTGGCAGTGCCGCACAGGTGGTCACCCGGCTGGATGGCAGCAGCACCATCGATATCGGCAAGGGCGCCCTGCTGCGCGCCGGCGTCGCACCGACGCCGGGCGATGGCGGCGCGCTGGACCTCGTGGCAAACACCCGTGCGAACACCGATGACCGTGCGGGGCTGACCACCGGCGGGGCGATCAATGCCGCCGTGGTCAAGGCCCGCACCAATGCGGTGCTCGGCAACCGCGTGAACATCGGCGATGACGCGCGCCTGCAGAGCAGCTACATGCTCAACGTCGGCACTTACGCCGCGACGGACATCGGCGCCACCGCGCTGGTGAACACCTGGGGTGTGCTGGCTGCGGTCGGCATCTCAGACGCGGACGTGGCGCTGGCGATGGACCAGCAAGTCAATGTCGGCCGCGGCGCGAAGCTGGAATCGCTGCACAACGCCTTCGTCTCCGCCGGCCAGGACGGCATGAATGGCTGGACCTCACGCCTGGCCGCCAATGCGGTCTCGCAGGGGTACAGCCGCGGGCTCATCGCGGTGCCGGATTCCTCGGCGTCCTCCACGGTGGACAGCAACGCGAGCACCACTCTGGCCGCGGGCAGTGAACTGCTCAGTGGCGCATTCGTGTCGCTCGGTGCTTACGGTGAAAATGTCTTCCGCAACGCCGATGGCGCCGCCACCGGCTACCAGTTGGGGTTCATTCCGGTCACCGTGCGCGACAGCCGCAGTGGTGGCAGCACCCGCGGTGATGTGCTGATCGATGGCCGCGTCGTCGCCGGGCGCTACAACGTGCTGGATATCCTGATCGATGCCAATGGCAAGCTGACCAGCACCGGCAGTGGGGGTGATGTGCTGCCGTTCGATACCCAGCGCGAGCTCAGCAGCGCGCTGAAGGCCCGACTGAACGCGTCGGGCATCCACGATTTCGATGCGATCTCCGGCAATGCGCTCTATACCCACACCATCGGCGACCTGTATGCGGCCGGCGGCGATGTGATCCTGTATGGACGCGACATCCTCGGCAGCGGGTCGGTCACCGCCAAGGGCGCGCCGAAGATCACCATCACCAACCGCAGTACCGACAACCTCCTGCTGGCAGGCGACATCCTGGTACCCGAGTACAGCGGCGGCAACGTGCTGTTCACCGGCAACAGCAACCAGGCCGTGGGCATCGGCGTCAGCCAGAACCCGGGGCAGAGCAATGCGCTGGTGAGCATCCGCAACGAGGCGACCAGCGGCACCGCTGCGATCGGTGCGGGCGGGCTGATCTCGGTCACGGGCGGCGACCTGGACATGTACAACGCGCTCGGCAACATCCAGAGCTGGGGCGAGCAGCTCGCCGAAAGCGTGACGATCAATGCCCCCAACGGGGAGGTTGGCTACAACCTCGGCTCGAAAAACTGGTACGGCAATGTGGTGAGCGCGCTGTGGGCACGCCACAGCGTGGCATCGGGCATCACCAATGCCGACGACGCCGCGGCGTACATCGCCAACGCGAAGTACGGCGCAGCGGCCGCCGCGGCCGGCATGAGCTTGACCGACTACCTGCTGTACGGCACCGGCAACGACGTCAACAACCCCAGCATCCTTGTGTTTGGTGCATGCCGCTATCGCATCGGCGACAAGGACTGCACCGCTTCAGCGCTGGGTGGGCAGTACTACGATGGTGGCGTGGTATCGCGGTACAGCCACAGGGACACCAATTACCTGCCAAAGGTGAATGCCCGGAATCTGCGCACCCTGCTTACCACGCAACCCGACGACGTCAGCAACGCCAGCCTTGGCCAGGTGCCCAGCACGGGCAGCGGTGTGAACGCCGGCAGTGGCATCAAGATCACGGCCAACTACATCGACGTCAACGTCGCGCTGAAGGCGGGGCGGCCGGTCGACTACTCGGCGATTCTGGTCGAAAGCAGCGCGTTGCGCGCCTGGATCGACGGCAAGGACAGCCAGGCCAGCAAGGGCATCTTCGATGTGCCTGCCATGTTCGTGGCGAAGTCCGGCGCAGATTCTTCCCGCATCGCCCTGAAGTACGATTCGCTCAACCGCCAGTTCATCGTGCCGGACATTTCGGCCAACGGGGGCGGTTCGATCTACCTCGATGGCCGCATCGTCAGCACATCCACCGCCGGCTCGCTCAATGTGGTCAGTGGCAAGGGCTCGGTGGTCATCAACAATGGCCTGGCCGATGTGGGCCTGCAGCTTGGCAACATCCTGGTCGGCAACGGGGCGCCCGGGCAGATCACCATCCGCGACCGTGAGCTCAATACCGCCTCGTGGTATCTGCGCGACGGCAACGGCAACGTGAAGGGCTATCAGGGCGGCGTGAATGCCCTGAACTGGGATGCCCTGGGGGTATCGGCCCTCAGCAACACGACCGCGTATGACCCGCGCGCCGGCATGTTCGCGAGTTGGACACAGACGGCCCGCATCGCGCGCAACATCCAGTCCGATAACGGCGTACTTACTGCCGAGAACTGGCGCTGGGTAGACAGGTACAACAACACCGTCTTCAACGGCCAGCAGTGGGAAACCTCCGAGGTCACGTACGGCAACAAGGCAGGCGGCGTGGCGGTATTCGAGTCGCAGCTGACCGGCGACTTCGGCAGCTACCTTGATTCACGCGTGAACTACCGCTGCGAGAAGAAGAACCAAAGTGGCTGCCGCTACAACTACGGTTTCCCGGGCAGCAATGAGTTCAATGACGGTGGCACGTGGCGCACCAGCTGGTACCAGCGCGCCCCGCGCACTGGCACGCTGGTCGTCACCAACACGGCCAAGGCCGACAACCGGATCGGCATCAACTTCAGCGCCAACGATGCAGGCCTGCTCGACGTCGACTCCGGCCAGACCATCCGTATCAATGGTGTTCTGAAGAACACCGATGGCCGGACCTTCCTGACCAGCGAGAACGGCAGCATCGTCAGCGCATCGCGTGATGCCAGGATCATCACGAACCAGTTGACCCTCGACGCGGCCGGCAGCATCGGCAGCATTGTCGGCGCCCAGGCCGGCGAAGCCGCCAATCCGCTGGATGTCCAGATGGTGTCCTACACCAACGCCAACGGCGCCACCGTGGCCGCCGGCAACCTGGTGGCCCGTGCGGGCGGTGACATTGCGCTGGACGTGGATTCGGCAGCCAAGGTGCTGATCAACGCCGGCAGTGGCACCGGCCGTGGCGATGTGTGGCTGCGCGCCAAGTACGATATTGAAGGTGCGGCCAACGGCAATGCTGCGTCGATCATCGGTGCCGACATCACCCTGGACAGCGTCTACGGTGCCATCGGCTCGCTCTCCCGGCCCCTGGTGGTCGATGCCGGCGAGCGTACCCGCAGCGACGGCGTGCTGGAGGGTGGGCTCATCTCGGCTCGGGCGACCGGTGACATCGCACTGCGCGACCTCGGCGGCGACTTCTGGGTCCAGCGCATCGAATCGCTGGCCGGCGACGTGCTGATCGAGGCCCCCTCGGGCTCGATCTACAGCGGCTCCCAGCGCGCCTCGTCCAGTTTCCTCAACGAAGCACAGCTGGCCAGCCTCCGCGACAACCTCAAACTGTTCCAGGGCGGCGGCCAGCAGTCGATCACCAGCTATCAGAGCCAGGTTGACGCCAGCTACGCCGAGTACTTCCAGCTCCGCTCGCTGGGCAGTGTCGTGGATGGGCGCTACGTGGCCGGTGGCACCGCCATCAACCTGTTCCGCGCCATGGCAGAAGCCGCGCGGGGCGGAAGCCTGGACGATGCAGGGGTAAGTGACTACCTCGCCGAGCGCTTCAACCGCCTGGGGACGGTGTTCACCGACGCCTTCGGCAGCGGCTGGCAGCAGGAAGCGATCTTCGCGGTCTTCAACGCGGGGTACCGCTATGAGCTGGCTGCCAGCGCTGGCGACAGCGCCATGGTGGCCGCACGCAAGGCGGCACTTCTTGATGGCATGACGGCTGACTCCCAGTGGAGCCAGGACCAGCTGCGCTACGTGTTCAATGCCAATGCACTGGAACCGTCCACCGGTTCGGCCCTGAATGCCGAACCGGTCATCATCGGGCGCAATGTCACCCTGCGTGCCCGCGATGACCTCGGTCGCCTGGACAAGGAATACACGGTCAGCCTGGCGGACGTGAACAGCGGCAACCTCAGTGCCGAGGCGATGCTGGCCATGCGGCTTGCGACCACGCCGGGCGACGTGCAGATGCTCGACGCAGCGGGCAACGTGCTGACGCCCGATCAGGTGCGCGGCGGTGCCGTGGTGGTGTCGCTGCGCATCCGCAGCACGGCACCGGTGGTCCTGGCGGCCACGGGCGGGATCGATGCCGATGTGGGCGGCGATGCCTACCTGCAGGGCAGCACGTCGCTGGCGCTGGACAGCTTCACTGCCGGGGGCAACGTGCGTATCGGCAGTGACGGCGATATCACCGATACCGGCGGCAGCGCCGCCGGCGCAACACTGAGCGTCGGCAAGGACCTCAGCCTGAGCGCCCTGCGCAGCATCATGGGCCACGATGGTCAGCCGCTGCGCGTGCAGATCAACGGCAGCCTGCTGCTGGCCAACGCCGGTGAGCATGTGCGCCTGGCGCAGCAGGGCGGCAACCTGCGCATCGGCCTGGTGAGAGCGAATCAGGACGTGGTCCTGGATGTGGGCGATGGCAGCCTGCTGTCCTACCTCAAGGGCGTGAGCACGCTGACCGGGCGCGACATCCAGCTCGCCGTGCGCGACGACATCCGCGACGAGGACGGCACTTCGCTGGCCCTGCGGATCGTGGCCGGCGGACGGCTGGATGGCGTGGCGGGAGGCGAGGTGCGCCTTTCCAGCGACGTGGATATGCCGATCGGCACGCTCACCGCAGGTGGGGACCTGCAGCTGATGAGCACCACGGGCAGACTGAGTGCGCTGCAGTTGCAGGCCGGCGGCGATCTGCAGGCCACGGGGTATGGCGGTGCCGAGCTGGCGGTGGTGGAGGCCGCGGGCGAGGCGACGGTCAGTGCCCCGATGGGCGATATCCGCATTGGCAACCTGCGCGCTGCATCCGCCCATGTCGCCGCCGGTGGCGGCCTGCAGTTGGGGGATGCCGCCATTGACCAGGTCCTGCAGCTGCTCTCGCTGCAGGCCACATCGTTGGCGGCAGGCGCGCAGGTCAGGGCCGGCGACAGCGTGCAGATCGACGCCGGCGGCTTCGCGATGGGCGCCGGAAGCCAGTTGAATGCTGGCCGGGTGGTCGCGGTGCGTTCCAGTGCGGATATCAGCGTGGGCCAGCTGGCCGTGACCGGTAACACGGCCACCGGCAACGTGATGCTCGAGGCGGACGGTCGTATCCACTCCAATGGGGATGCCGCGGTCAATGTCGGTGGCGGCAGTCACGTGCTGGCCAGCCTGCAGGCGGGCGATGGAATCGGCAGTGATGCGCAGGCCATCACGGTCGATGTCGGCCAGCTTGCGCTGGCACGCAGCGACCGCGGGGACATCCACCTGCGTCTTCCCAACGGGGGTGTGGTGGGAGACGTGGTGGCCGCCTCGGGGGCGGTCTCGTTGCACAGCGACGCGCATCTGCAGGCGGATCTGCTGGATGCGGCAACCGACCTCCAGCTGGAGACGGCGTCTGCCGACATCGGCCGCCTTGATGCTGGCGCCGATGCCGTCGTGAACAGCGCCGGCGCGCTTGCGGTGGCCCTGGGGAGGGTCGGCGGCGATGCGCAGCTTCACAGCGCCGGAGCGATGCGCATTGGCGAGCTGCAGGCGCAGGGCGCACTGAACGCGGCCGCCGGTGCCGCGCTGGTGGCGCAGACGCTGTCGTCGGGTTCGGCAATGCAGCTGGATGCGTCCGATGCGTTGGAGGTGCAGCAGCTGCGCAGCGCCGGCGATCTTGCCGCTGCGGCAGGCGGACTGCTCGGCATCGGCGACCTAGTGGCCGATGGCGATGCGCGCCTTGAAGGCGCTGCGGACGTACGCCTGGCCCAGGGGGTGGTCGGGCAGTCGCTGAACGTTGCTGCGGCCGGCACGCTGGATGTGCGTGCCGCCAAGGTCGGTGGCGACTTCATCGCGAACGCTGGAGGTCTGCTGGCCATCGACAATGCTGCCGTGGGGGGGCAGGCAAGTATCGATGGCGGCACGGATGCGCAGCTTGGCAATGCAACGGTCGCGCAGTCACTGGTGCTCAACGCGGGCGGCGCCATCACCGTCGGCAGCGCGGCTGTCGATGGCTCGATGACGCTGCGCGCCGGTCAGTCGATCGAGGTGGGCACAGCAGCGATCGGGGTGGATGGTGACTGGGTTGCAGGCACCCACCTCTCCGCCGATGAAGTTACCGTGGGCTGCAACTTCCGCGGCGATGCCGGTACCGGGTTGGCCATCGGCACGCTCAACGCAGGCTGCGGTATTGGCCTGTCCGCCCATGATGCGCTGCGGTTCGACGCGTTGCAGGCGGCCGGCGGCATCGCGCTGGCATCGCGGGGCTCGGATGTACAGGGCCGACAGCTGGACGCGGGGACCCTGCAGGTGCAGGCCGCAGGGGATATCCGGATCGAAGCGGCCCGCGCCGGCGGCGACCTGGTGGCGACCAGCGGCGGCACCCAGCAGTGGGGCGCGTACCAGGCCGGTGGCAATGCAGCGCTGCAGGCAGGTCGGGATATCCAGTTCTCCAGCGGCCGTAGCGGTGGCGCCCACTCGATCATTGCCGGCGGCAGCATCGGCTTCGAGCGTGCCAGCGCCGGCACCACGGCCTACATGGACGCACAGGCCGGTTCGTTGGCCGGTGGCCAGTTGCAGGCAGCCGCTGCACAGCTGTCCGCGCGCGACACCTTGTCGCTGGCTCAGGCGATGGTCGATACCCGTTTGAACCTGGCTGCCGATGATGTGCAGGCACAGGTAAGGCAGTCCGATGCGGGCGAAGGCGCGCTGACCACCACCCTGACCGGCTACCGCAATGGTGTCGCCAGCCGGATCGTGGTGGACGTGCAGCCGCGCGATGCCTGGCTGATCGACGCGCTGCAGGCCATGGAGGCACAGCTGACGTCCTCCTCGTCGCGCGTGGCCATCGCCGATGGCCATGTGGAACGCAGCATGACGCTGACCACGCCATCCCTGCAGCTGCTGATGGACAACACCAGCCCGGTACTGCGCCCGGCGGATGCGCAGCTGATGCAGTTGAACCGCCGCTTCCATCTGGCGGCCGATGGCCGGCTGCTGGATACCAATGCCTATGTACTGCGGTTCAACGATGGCGTCCGGGTGAGCAGCCCGAACTACAACCGCGAGCACATCGATGCCGGGCCGGCCTACCTGGGCGAAAGCGCGGTGCGCTACATGGGCCGCATGCTGAATCTCCCGTCGCCGGAGATGGCGGTGCCCGCCCGTGCGCCTGCGGAAGGTGATGAGGCCAAGGCCCGTGACGTGGTGGCCCCGGCCATCGGCGGCGCGGTCAACCTCGGGGCGCCCAACTGATGAACGACGGAAAAAACACCATGTACCGAGGGATGCTCCTGATCGGCAGCGCGCTGCTGCCTTGTCTGGCCCATGCGCAGAGCAGTACCGGCACCGCGGGGAGGGACACCTCGCAGCGCATTGATGGCTACTACGAGCAGCGCCAGCCGTTGCAGCCGGCGCGACCGGTGGTGGATCCGGTGCAACCGGCGCCCCCGCCGACCGAGCAGGGCGGGATGGCCAACGCCCGTGGGAGCTTCGTACTGAAGGAGGTCCGCTTCAGTCCATCGGCGCTGCTGCCGGAGGCCACCCTCGATGCGATCGCCGCCCGCTACGAGGGCCGGGAGGTCCACCTGGCCGAGCTGGAGACACTGGTGGCCGAGGTCAATGCCGCTTACGAGGCGGCCGGGATCAGTACGGCACGGGCGCTGCTGCGCGAGCAGTCGATCAACGAGGGGCGCGTTGACGTTACCTTGCTGGAAGGCACGCTGGGAACGCTGGAGGTGTCCGGGGAGGGCAAGGTCCCCGTGCGCTTTGTCGAGCGTCGGGTGCGGCAGCCGGCAGGGGAGGTCGTACGCAGCGATCGCCTGCGCGATGAGCTGGTCTACCTTAACCGCACCACCGACCTGCAGGTGCGGGCACTGATGCGGCCGGGCCAGGCCGCCGGCCAGACCGACATCCTGCTGCTGGCCGATGTGCCGGACCGACGCAACTGGGGCGTGTTCGTCGATAACTCCGGCGTGGAGACCACGGGCCGGGAGCGCTACGGTGCGCACGGCCAGTTCTGGGGTCTGGCCGGAATCAGTGACCTGCTCGCCGGCTCGCTGGCGTGGTCGCGCGGCGGGCTGGAAGGGCGCATCGGCTACTCGGGGATCGTCAACACCCGCAATGGCCGGGTCGGTGCCAGCGTCTCACGCAGCCAGATCAACATCATCGACGGCGCGTACCGCAGTCTGGACATCACCGGCGAGTCGACCAGCTATGGCCTGGACTTCACCCAGCCATGGGTGGCCACGCCGAACTGGCTGCTGTCCACGGTCGCCAACGTCTCGCGCAGCAACTCCGTTTCGGATATCGGCGACGTGCGGGTGTCGGAGGTCGATTCGACGACCCTGACTCTGGGTATCAGCACCGGCTACCGCAACGACGGCTACGATTGGACGTTCTATCAGGGTGTGTCGCGCATCCGCACCGATGAGACGCTGGCCGTAGGGCGTGCCTTCACCACCGCCAACGGGTCCACCAGCTGGACCCAGCGCATCGGCGGCAGCGGCCTGCTGTACCGGGCGCAGCTGGGGTGGCAGTTCACCAACGGCGACTTCCTGCCGTCCAGCAACCTGTTCCAGGTGGGGGGCATCGGCAGTGTGCGTGGCTACGTGCGTGGCGCGCTCTCCGGCGTGAAAGGCTACTTCGGCACCGTCGAGCTGCACCGGCCCTACCGCCAGGCGCACGATGTCTACGTGTTCTTCGATCACGGCGAAGTCCGCGGCGACTATCCCACCTCGGCCAGCATCAGCAGTGTCGGCGTCGGCCTGAATGGACAGCTCGCCAAGCGCTACAGCTACAGCCTTGACCTCGGCCACCCGCTGGACAAAGTGCTGCAGGACGATGACGGCCTGCGGGCGGACTTCCGTATCAGCGCACGCTGGTGATCGGCAGGTCCGGCCGGGCGCACGGCTCCCCGCCGGCGATGAGGCCGGCGGGGAGGTCGAGTGGTCGCATTGTGAGAATGATTCGCATCAAACACGTCGTCTGGCTATGATGCGGGTCCTGTCCGTTACGAGCTTGAGCCCGCCTTGAAGAGTGCATTGCCAATCAGCCCCATGGGCCGCGTTTTCGCCACGGTGGCCTTCATCGAAGCCCTGACCTGGGCCGGGTTGTTGATCGGCATGTACTTGAAATATCAGGCGGCCGATCCGACGCCGGTCGGGGTCAAGATCTTCGGCCCGATCCACGGCGTGGCCTTCATGGTCTACGTGGTGGTCGCGGTGTTCGCCGCCATCCGCCTGCGCTGGCCGTGGTGGGCGGCATTGCTGGCCCTGGCGGCGGCGGTGCCACCGCTGGTGACGCTGCCGTTGGAGTGGTGGTTCAAGCGTCGCGGGCTGTTGTCCAGGCCGGTGCGGTGACGTAAAACGCTAGCCGATTGCGTCGCGGTAGTGGCTCGGCGAGTGCGCCAGACATCCGCGATGGGCGTGCGGCGATGCAACACCTGCACTTGACACGTCTGCCCACGTCTCACTCGCAATGAGTGATGCGTCACGTGTGTCGATCAACAGCCTGACCAATTCCAGACTGCCATCACAGCATCGCACCTATCAATCGAACCAAAGCACGCAGAGGAGTCAGACAAGACTACGTTCATGCCCCCTTAACCAGTTTCGACTGGATATCCATGGAGGCGCATCAATGCAACGTAAGTCCGCTGTTCCCGATCGTGTTGTTGGCAGGCAACGCCTACGCATGCTGCTGCTCGCGTCTTCGCTGCTCAGCGCGTCGGCATTCGCACAGAGCACGGTAGGTGACATCAACGGCCTGGCCCCCGGGTTCACCGGTGGCGAGGTGCGTATACGCAACCTGGATTCAGGCGTTACTCGCGAGAGCGCGATCAGTGCCGACGGACGATTCCGTGTCGGCGCGCTAGGCGCAGGCCGCTATGAAGTGCAAGCAACCGGTGCCAACGGCGACGCACGTACCATTGTCGTCACCGTTATTGCCGGCCAGACCACCAGTGCCGACATGAGCCGCGCGGCAACGCTGGACACGGTCAACGTCCGCGCCCAGCTGGGGGCAACCATCGACCTGGGCAGCGTCGAGTCGCGCACTACCTTCACTGCAGAGCAGTTGAATGCCTTGCCCGTCGGGCGGGACATCACGAGTGTATCGCTGCTGACGCCCGGCACTGTCGCCAGCAGCGGGTATTTCGGGCCGGCATCCTTCGGGGGCGCGTCGGCCGCCGAGAACAGCTATTACGTCAACGGCTTCAACGTGACGAATCTGTTCGACAGCCTCAGTTTCTCCGAGGTCCCGTTTCAGGCGATCGATCAGCTGGACGTCCAGACCGGTGGCTATGGTGCGCGCTATGGCTTTTCCACCGGTGGTGTCACCAGCGTCAACGTCAAACGCGGCACCAACGAATGGAAAGGCGGTTTCAGCTGGACCACGGCCCCGAACGCGTGGCGGAGTACCGAACCGGACACGTTGCGCACCGATGGCACATTGCTCCGCTCCTACGATAACAACACACGGAGCAGTGATGTTGCCTCGGCCTGGATCGGTGGCCCGCTGATCCAGGACAAACTGTTTCTGTTCGCGCTGGGCAGCATGAGTCGCGACGAACGAGAAACGTACGGCGGGCGGACGGCCGAGGCCTCCCGGTCACCACAGGACCCCACCCGTCCAAAGCCACCGACGTCCCTTTCGACCACAGCCGAGGAGTACACCTCCAAAAATCCTTACTGGCTGGTCAAACTGGATTGGTACCTCAACGACAACAACCATCTCGAATACACCGGCTTTGGTAATCGCGGCCGGTATCACTACGACAACTACACGGCCGCCTACGATAGCGACAGGCCCGATGCCGAGGCCAGCAAGAAGGAGTATCTCGGCCGGCTGTATCGCGAGCGGGACGGCGCCACGCATGTCCTGCAATGGACGAGCTACCTCAGTGATGCGCTGACGGCCAGCGTCCGCTACGGCCAGATGCGCAACAAGAACTCGGATTACACGATCAGTCCGGATGGGAAGCGTTCGGACTATGACGGCAACATTCTGAGCCCCGACGGCGACTGTCCCTATGTTTTCGATGCCGTTCTTGGCAAGCGGGTAGGGTGCGCGGTCACCAGCCAGATCGATGTCAAGGACGGCAGCAACGAACGTACCAGTGCAATGGCCGATTTCACCTGGCAGTTGGCTGCCCATCAGCTTGGTTTTGGCTATAGCAATGACGAATGGAAATCGCGTCAGGGCACCGCGTACTCGAGTGGCGCCTATTGGCGTCTCCACGAAGACTATGCGCGCAGGATCAACTTCCGCACCGGCGGCACCATCGGCATCAAGCAGCGTTCCTGGTATCTGGAAGATCATTGGCAGATCAACGACGCCTTCATGCTGTATGCGGGTATCCGGAATGATTCCTTTGACAACCGGAACAGCGATGGCGTGTCGTTCGTCAAGCAGGACAACATCTGGCAGCCGCGCGGTGGCTTTGCCTGGGATGTGATGGGCGACGGAAACAGCAAGCTGTTCGGCTCGCTTGGCCGCTACTCGCTTCCGATTGCCGCCAATGTGTCGCTGCGTGCGGCGTCGGCGTCGTATTACACCAATGAGTTCTTCACCTACGACGGCTATGATCCGGTCACTGGCAAGCCGAACATCACCGGCTCCTACCGCGGCGGAAGTGCGGACAGCGTTTCCAACGGTGCGGACGGGTCAGCGCCTGATCCCAAGGCCGTGGCGTCCAAAGGCTTGAAACCCTACACCCAGGACGAGGCGATTCTGGGTTACGAGCACCGTATCCAGTCCTCGAACGCCTGGCTTGACGGCTGGACATTGGGGGCGAAGGTGACGTATCGCCGGATCAACAACGTCATTGACGACACCTGTGATGCCCGCTCGCTGTACAACGCGGCCAAGAAGGCAGGCTATGACCTCTCCAACTGGGACAGCCCGTGGGAGGTGCCCTCCGGCATCCCGGGGTGCTGGATCTATAACCCGGGCGAGGACCTGACGCTGAGCATCGACGTGGATGGCGATGGCAAGCCGGATGACATCACGGTGCCGGGCGACGAGCTCGGCCCGAAGGCAAAGCGCAGCTATCGTGCGTTGTCATTGTCTGCTGATCGGCAGGGAGAGCGCTGGTACGCCAGCCTGAATTACACCTGGTCCAAGCTGTATGGCAACTACGAAGGTCTGGTGAAGAGCACCAACGGTCAGGATGACACGGGCACCACCTCGGACTTCGATTTCAAGGAACTGATGTACGGTGCGGATGGCTATCTGTTCAATGATCGTCGCCACAGCTTCAAGCTGTATGGGGCGTACGACCTGACGGACCAGTGGCAGATCGGCGCCAATCTTCTGATCCAGTCCGGCACGCCGATCACCTGCCTGGGCGGCGGTTACGGCACGTTCGGGACCGAGTATGGCTATGCCGGGGTATTCCACACCTGCAATGCGGACATGGAAGACGTGGTCGGCCTGGGGAGCAGTGGTCGCACGCCTTGGGTGGCCAGCCTCGATCCGACGGTGATCTACCGGCCGGCAGCCCTGAAGGGCCTGAGCGTGCAGTTCTCGGTGCTCAACCTCTTCAACTCGGTCAAACCTCTGCAGGTGTACGAGACCAAGTACAGCGTCGACTCGGCAGGCACCATCACCGACTTCTTCAACCACGAGAAAGCCAAGTACTACACCAACCCCCGCTACGCGCGGCTGCAAGTGCAGTACGACTGGTAATGATGCTCCGCTCGGCCCTGCCTCCGCGCAGGGTCGAGCCGGACCCGCATGATCACCCAGCCCCCAACACCGACAGAATCTGCTTCGGCGACTGGAACCCCGCCAGCCGCGCGGTTTCGTGACCGTCGCGCACCACCAGCAGCGTCGGCGTCTGCCGCAAGCCTAGTTCGCGGAACAGTCCTTCACCGACTGTTTCCAGCTTGACCTTCAACAGCGTCATCCCGGCGTCCGCGATGGCGCCGGACACGCTGGCCAACGACATCTCCAGCATCCGGCACCCCGGGCAGTCGTCCTTGTGGAAATCCACCAGCAGGGCCGGGTGCTCGCGCAGGGCGGCGTAGTAGTCCTCGGGAGTCTGGGCGTGCAGGGTCAGCATGTCGTCTGTGTCTCGGTACGGGCCAACACGGTGTCGGTCCACTGGTGAATGGTGTGGGTGTCTTCGGCGCCATGCGGCATCTGCTCGATCTCCAGCACCGGATGAGGGGAGCTGAAAAACCGCGCCAGCCGGTGCGCGGCGCCGCAGTAGTACTCCTCGCCCCATTGGGTCTCGCCGGTGCCGAATACCGCCACCGGGAATGGCAGGGGCAGGCCGAAACGGTCCCGCAGCGCGGCCACGCCGTCCTTCATTTCCGCCGGGGTACGCCCGGCGTTGTCGGTCCATGAGCCGAGCAGGCACAGGGCGGGCGCCTCACCGGCGAGCGCCACGGCCACGTCGCCGGCATCGATATCGAGCCAGTCCACGCGGTACCCGAGCGCTTCGCAGCGGGACCGGATCAGCATCGCCACTTCGCGGGTGTTGCCGCTCAGCGAGGCGAAGGCCAGCAGGAGATGCATCGCCTTGTCTCCTTACAGATCATCGAACCCGTTGTCCGCGTTGGTTTTCTTGTAGCTGGCGTTGCGCATCTCGAAGAAGTCGGTCTTGGTCTCCGTGAAGTTGTCCGCGTAGGCCTTGATCCACGGCATCACGTTGACATTGGTCTCGCTGTACAGCTTCTCGATGCCGAGCATGCCGGCCATCTTGTTGGCGCGGTACTTCACGTAGCGGATCATCTCGTCCACATCGATGCCGTCGATGCCATCGAGCACTTCGCCGGTCCAGCGCGTCTCCAGCTGGATGGCGTGCTCGAAGGCCTCATGCACGTAGGCGGTGAGCTGCTCGCCCTGCAGCGCCGGGTTCTCGCCGATGATGGCGCGGATCAGCTCGCTGATGAACTTGGTGTGGGCCAGTTCGTCGCGGTTGATGAAGCTGATGATCTTGCCGGTGCCGGTCATGCGGTTCTGGCGGACCAGGTTGTAGAAGAACGCGAAGCCGGAGTAGAAGTTGATGCCCTCCAGGATCGAGGACTGGATCAATGCGCGGATCAGCGTCTCGGCGGTCTTCTCGCGCATGAAGTCATCGTAGGACTGCATGATCGGCGCGTTGCGGGCCAGGATGGTCGGGTGGGTACGCGCGATCTCGAACACGCGGTTCTGGTCGGCCAGGCCGGCGATCGAGGCCAGCACGTAGCTGTAGCTTTCGTTGTGGATCACTTCCTGCTGGCCGATGATCGCCGCATTTGCGTGCGCGGCGGGGTCGGTGATGTACTCGGCGACGTTGTAGATGAAGCGCGTCTGCGGGGAATCCAGCGTGGCGAGCAGGCCGATGATCGAGTCGTAGGCGTTCTTCTCGCGGGCATTGAGCTCGCCGTACTGGCGCGCGTCGCCCTTCATGTCCACTTCGTCGGGAATCCAGAAGTTGGTCGAGAGCTCCTTGTACGCGCGGTAGAAGGACGGGTAGGGGATGTCGTTCCAGTTGAGGATGCCGCTGGTGCGGCCATTGATGATGCCGGTGGAGCGGTTGGGGTGGCGCGGTTCGAGGATCTTGATGCGTTCGAGGGGGATGGCCATCGGGGTGTGTCCTGAAGCAGAGCCCCCCGAGTCAGGGGGCGGCCGCAAAGCGGCGGGGGTCTGGGTGGTTGTAATGCGGGGCCCATGGTTTGCACAGCGAACCATGGGAGCTTCAGCGCGAATGCGATGCGCCTACCCGCACCATTCGCACTCGCTTATGTCGATGTCGTTGGAACGCACGTAGTAGGTCGTCTTCAGCCCTTCGCGCCACGCACTCATGTGCAGCGCGAGCAGGGTGCTGGCGCGGATGGTGCTGGGCACGTACAGGTTGAAGCTGATCGATTGGTCCACGTGGCGCTGGCGGCGGGCGTTCTGGCGGATGCTGGCGAACTGGTCCACCCGGTAGGCGCCCTTCTCGTAGTACGGGTAAGTCTCTAGGGACAGACCCGGCGCGGCCACCGGGCGGCGGAAGTCCTTCTTTTCTTCGTAGTAGAACGCGCCGTAGACCGGGTCGATCGAGGCGGTGGAGCCGGCGATCTGCGCGGTGCTCATGTTCGGGGCGACCGCCATCAGCCAGCCATTGCGCAGGCCGTTCACGCCCACCTGCGCCGCCAGTTCGCGCCAGGCCGGGCTGTCATAGCCACGGGCGCGGAAGTACTCCCCGTTCTGCCACTCACTGCCGACGAAGGCGCTGTAGCGTCCCTTTTCCTTGGCCAGGGTCATGCTGGCCTGGATGGTCAGGTAGTTGATGCGCTCGTACAGGCTGTCGGCGTAGTCCTCGGCCTGGGCGGAGTTCCATTCCATCTGCTGCAGCGCCAGCAGGTGATGCCAGCCGAAGGTGCCCAGACCAATCGCGCGGTACTTGCGGTTGGTGATGGTCGCCTGCGGCACTGGCAGCTGGTTGAGGTCGATCACGTTGTCCAGCATCCGCACCTGGATCGGCACCAGCCGCTCCAGCACGTCGCTGGTCAGCAGGTCCGGCGCGGCGGTGACTGCGCGGCCGAGGTTGATCGAGGACAGATTGCACACCACGAAATCGCCGGCCTGCCTGGTCGTCACGATCTGGTCGCCGCTGATCATCTCCTGGATCATGCGGGTGGGGCTCATGTTCTGCAGGATCTCGGTGCAGAGGTTGCTGGAATAGATGTTGCCGGCATGCTTGTTCGGGTTCATCCGGTTCACTTCATCCCGGTAGAACATGAAGGGGTTGCCGGTCTCCAGCTGGCTCACCATGATCCGCTTGAACAGGTCGATGGCCTTGAGGGTGCGCCGGCTGATGCGCTCGTCGGCGACGACCTCCTCGTACTTTTCGCGGAAGCTGCCCTGGCCGCGCTGCTCATCGTGGAAATCCTGCAGGTACCAGCCCTTGATCCGCTTCACTTCATACGGGTCGAACAGGTACCAGTCACCGCGCCGTTCGACCGCTTCCATGAACAGGTCCGGCAGGCACACCGAGGTGAACACATCGTGCGCGCGCAGGCGCTGGTCGCCGTTGTTCAGGCGCAGATCGAGGAAGGCCTCGATGTCGCGGTGCCAGACATCCAGGTACACCGCGATCGCGCCCTTGCGCTGGCCGAGCTGATCCACGCTCACCGCGGTGTTGTTGAGCTGCTTGATCCACGGCACCACGCCGCCGGACGAATTGGCCACGCCGCGGATCGAGGAGCCCGCCGAGCGCACATAACCCAGGTACGCACCCACGCCACCGCCGTGCTTGGAGACGCGCGCCACATCGGTGTTGGAGTCGTAGATGCCCTGCAGGCTGTCATCCACCGTGTCGATGAAGCACGAGGACAGCTGGCCGCCGACCTTGCCGGCATTGGCCAGGGTCGGTGTGGCCACCGTCATGTACAGGTTGGACAGCGCCCAGTAGGCCTCGCGCACCAGCAGCATCCGTCGCCGCCGCGAGCGCTCGCCATGTTCGTGTTCGTGCTGCATCAGGTACAGCGCGATGGTCAGCCAGCGCTCCTGCGGCAGCTCGTACACCGCACGCGAGTGATCGGTGGCAAGGTAGCGGGTGGCCAGCAGGTAAAGCCCGTTGTAGGCGAACAGCGTGTCGCGCTCGGGCTCGATCATCTGGCCGGCTTCCTCCAGTTCATCCTTGGAATAGGCCTTGAGGATGTCGATCGAATACACGTTGCGGTCGGCCAGGCTCTCCTGCAGCCCCACGTACGAGCCGTACTTCAGCGTGGCATCGTAGAAACGGTTCTTGCTGGCGCGCTTGTACAGCCGCCGCAGGTAGAGGCGGGCGGCGAAGTGCTCCCAGTCCGGTGCGGTCAGGTCGATGCGCGATTCCGCCTCGCGGATCAGCAGGTCCACCATCTCATCGGCGCTGAGCTGCTGCCGCCGCGCGATCTGCCCGAGCACGCTGCGCAGATAGTCGGCCACCTCCAATTGCGGGAACTCGGCATGCACGCTGTGCACGGTGCGCTCCAGCCGCGCCTGGTCGAACGGCATGCGTCGATTGCCGCCCTCCTTGGTGATCCACAGCGTTTCAGTGGCGGTCGCCACATCAACAGCGGTATCGGTGGGCGCAGTGGCGGGCGAGGTGACGGTGTCGTCGGTGTTCATGCGTTCTCCATGCATGGCGCAGTACCCGGCAGGCAGTGCGGCAGAGCCGTGCGCAGCCGGACAGAAGGCGTGATTGGTGGGCAGGCCCTGCGTGTGCAGGAATACGTCGCCGCAGGCTCACATCGGTGGCGACGGGCCTTGCTTCCAGGCGCCGGTCAGGTGGGCACAACGGGGCGTTCAACGGCAACGCGGCGTTGCGACGATGCACCGGGCCTGGCGGAAGCGGGGAGCCGATGTACACAACATAGTGGGGTAGGGTGGCGCAGTCAACCGAAGATGTAGTGCTTTTTTGTCGCAGAGGGCAGTGCCTGCGCAGATGAACATCCCGTACAGACTGCACTATCAAACGCAAATGCGAGCCGTTATCATTTGATGGATCACAGGGCGGTGATGCGTTCGCAACCGGATGGCAGAACCGCGCGCGCCAAGGCGCACCGCGTGGTTCAACTTCTTATTGGCTGTGGTGTTCAATGTCTGCACGTCCTGTCGTATCCGGTTTGCCTGCCCTCGTTTCCGCCGCGTTGCTCGGCACCATGGCGATGATGGCGTTCGTGTCCGTGATCGGCCCGGTGGTGCGGGTGCTGGGCCTGGCCGAGTGGCACGCCGGCCTGTCGGTCACCGCCGCCGGTGTGTTGTGGATGCTCTCGGCACGCCGCTGGGGGGCGCTCAGCGATCGGATAGGCCGCAAGCGCGTGCTGCTGATCGCACTGGCCGCCTACGCGGTGATCTACGTGGCGCTGGCGGTATTCGTGGACGTGGCGCTGACCTCGCCGCCGGCGGTGTGGATCTCCGTGCTGGTGCTGGTCGGCACCCGCGCCCTGGTCGGGTTGTTCTACGCCGCCGTGCCGCCGACCGCCGCGGCCATCATCGCCGACCAGGCCGCCCCGGGGCAGCGCGGCAGCGTGATGGCCAAACTCGGTACCGCCAATGCGCTGGGCATGGTGCTGGGCCCGGCCGCCGCGGGTTGGATCGCGTACCAGAATCTCTCGCTCACCCTGTATGTGGCCGCGTTGCTGCCACTGCTGTCGCTGCTGATGATCTGGTGGCGGTTGCCGAACACGCCGCCCGTTGCGCCGGCGCACACCGGGCCCAAGCCGACCCTTGGGCTGGGCGATGCGCGCCTGCGGCTGCCGCTGCTGGCGGTGTTCGTGGCGATGATCTCGGTCACCATCGCGCAGGTGACGGTGGGCTTCTTCGCGATTGATCGCCTGCAGCTCTCACCGGCAGACGGTGCACGCATGGCCGGACTGGCGCTGACCGCCGTCGGGGTGGGGCTGATCTTCGCCCAGGGCCTGGTGATGAAGCTCAAGGACATCCGCCCCACGCGCTGGATCCTGATCGGCGCGCTGATCTCCGGTCTCGGCTTTGCGTCGGTCGCGCTGGTCAGCGTGCCGTGGCAGCTGCTGGCCAGCTATGCGTTCGCGGCGTTCGGCATGGGCTTTGTGTTTCCCAACTTCCAGGCGCTGGCGGCCGATTCGGTGCAGGCGCACGAGCAGGGCGCCGCCGCGGGCACCGTCGCCTCGGTGCAGGGCATGGGCATGGTGGTGGGGCCGATGATCGGCACGCTGCTGTATCGGTGGTCCCCGAGTGCGCCGTATCTGCTGGTCGGCGTGGTGCTGCTGGTCCTGGCGCTGTCCGCCGCGATGCACCGCGCGCGGGGTGCGGCATGAACGAGATGCTGATCCACCGCGTGGCCGACGAGATGGCCGGCACCGCCACCCCCGATGCGGCCGACGCTCCGTACTTCCTGTTGCGCAGCCCGCAGCAGGCACTGGAAGCGCAGGGCGTGCGCGCGCACTTGCCGTCCGGCGCCACCGCCACGTTGGCCGAGCGTGTGGCCGCGTTCTTCGCCGCGCCGCGCTCCGGGCCGCGCCTGCTGGTCGGCGCGGTGCCGTTCGATCCCGAGCAGGGCGATGCGCTGTACCAGCCGGATCAGATCTCCGGCCAGCCCACCGTGGTGCGTGTGGAAACACCGACGCTGGTCGGTGATGTGCTCGCCGAGCCACCCGCCGATGCGTATGCACAGGCGGTGGCGACGGCGGTCGGGGAGCTGCAGCGCACCGGCAGCCCGCTGGAAAAGGTCGTGCTGGCGCGCAGCCTGCGGGTCACCACCGCGCAGCCGCTGCACCCGCGCGTGTTGGCCGCGCGCCTGGGCAAAGACCCCAGCGTGGCCACCTACGTGGTGCCGGTGCCCGCAACGGGTGCGAGTGAACCGGCCTGGCTGGTCGGCGCGACACCGGAACTTCTGGTCTCCAAGCGTGGTGACCGCGTGCTCTCGCATCCGCTCGCAGGGTCGGCCCGTCGTTCGTCCGATCCCGCCGAAGATGCACGCGCTGCGGAAACACTGCTGGCCTCGACCAAGGACCACGACGAGCACCGCCACGTGGTCGAGGCCATCGTGGCCGCCCTGGCACCGCTGTGCCATCACGTGGAAGCGCAGCCGCGCCCGACGCTGCATGCCACCGCCACCATGTGGCACCTGGGCACGCGCATCCACGGCACGCTGAAGGACCCTTCGGTGTCCTCGGCGGCGTTGGTCGCACTGCTGCATCCCACCCCCGCGGTGTGTGGCACGCCGCGCCAGCAGGCGCTGGAGCTGATCCGCCAGGCCGAGCCGGTCGCACGGGGCTTCTATGCCGGCGCCGTCGGCTGGACCGATGCCCAGGGCGAGGGGGACTGGTACGTGGCGATCCGCTGCGCCCGCGTGCAGGGCACCGAAGTGCGCCTGTATGCCGGTGCCGGCATTGTCGCCGGTTCCCAACCCGATCTCGAGGTGGCCGAAACGGCCGCCAAGTTCATGGCCCTGCTGACCGCGCTCGGCGTCCATGACGTTCGTCCTTTCTGATGTGCGGGAGCTGCCCATGAACGCATCCTTCTCTTCCGCCCGGGTGCCGCTGCGCCAGGTCTGGCCGCCCGCCCTGGTCGCGCGCTATCGCGCCGCCGGCCATTGGCGCGGCGAGACCTTCCCGGGCTTCCTGCGCGAGCGCGCCGAGCGGTTCGCCGGCGATATCGCCGTGGTCGGCGGTGATACCCGCCTGAGCTATGCCCAGCTGTGGCAGGAAGCCGGCCGCATCGGTGCCGGTCTGCTGGCGCAGGGGCTGATCCCGGGCGACCGCGTCGTGGTCCAGCTTGGCAACGTGCCCGAATTCGTGACGGTAGTCTGCGGGTTGTTCCGTGCCGGGTTGATCCCGGTCTACGCCTTGCCCGCGCACCGCATCACCGAAGTCGCGCATTTCGCCCGCAAGGCCGAGGCCAGCGCCTATATCGCCGCCGCCAGTGGCGACGGGTTCGATTACCGCACGCTTGCACGCGAGCTGCAGGCGCAGGTGCCCGAGGTGCAGCACGTCATCATCGCCGGTGACGCGGCCGGGTTCACCACGCTGGAGGCGCTGGCAGGCGATGTTGAGCAGCTGCCACCCGATCCGGACCCGCAGTCGGTCGCGTTCCTGCAGATCTCCGGCGGCAGCACCGGGCTGTCCAAGCTGATCCCGCGCACGCACGACGACTACCTGTACTCGTTCCGCGCCAGCAACCCGATCTGTGGCATCACCCAGGACAGCGTCTATCTGGTGGCATTGCCGGCCGCGCACAACTTCCCGATGAGCTCGCCCGGCTTCTTCGGCACGCTGTACGCCGGTGGCCGGGTGGTGCTCAGCCCGGGCGCCGGCCCGGAGACCGCGTTCGCCCTGATCGCGCGCGAGCGCGTCACCTGTGTCGGCCTGGTGCCGCCGCTGGCGCTGCTGTGGGCGCAGGCCGCCCTGACGACACCGCACGATCTTTCCAGCCTGCAGGTCGTACAGGTCGGCGGCGCCAAGCTGGTGCCCGAAGCCGCGCGCCGCGTGATCGCCGGGCTGGGCTGCACGCTGCAGCAGGTGTTCGGCATGGCCGAAGGGCTGGTCAACTACACCCGCCTGCACGACAGTGAAGACACCATCGTCTCCACCCAAGGGCGCCCGATCAGCGAAGACGACGAAGTGCTGGTGGTCGATGACCATGGCAACCCGGTCGCCGAAGGTGAGACCGGGCATCTTCTCACCCGCGGCCCGTACACCATCCGCGGTTACCACAATGACCCGGCCGCCAACGCGCGCGCCTTCACCGAGGACGGCTTCTACCGCACCGGCGATGTCGTGCAGCGCCTGCCCGGCGGCTATCTGGTGGTGCAGGGCAGGGCCAGCGATCACATCAATCGTGCCGGCGAGAAAATCTCGGCCGAAGAGATCGAAGACCATCTGCTGGCGCATCCCAGTGTGTTCGATGCTGCCGTGGTCTCGATTCCCGATGCCTACCTGGGCGAGCGCAGCTGCGCCTTCATCGTTGCCCAGGGCGAGCCGACCAAGGCCGCCAGCCTCAAGGCGTGGGTGCGCAGCCGCGGCCTGGCCGCGTTCAAAGTGCCGGACCAGATCGTGTTCGTCGATGCCTTCGGCACCACTGCGGTCGGCAAGATCAGCCGCCGCGAGCTGCGTGCCCAGCTGCGCGAACGCTTCATGCAACAGACAGGAGAAACGCGCTGATGGCGCTGCCCAAGATCCAACCGTATCCGCTGCCGACCCAGGCCGAGCTGCCCACCCCACGTGGCGCTTGGCAGCCGCGCAGCGAGCGCCTGGCGCTGCTGGTGCATGACATGCAGCGCTACTTCCTGGCCGCGTTCGCGCCGGACGCCGCCCCCCTGGCGCCGGCCGTGGCCAACATCGCGCGTCTGCTCACGCACTGCCGTGCGCGTGGCATCCCGGTGTTCTATACCGCCCAGCGCGGCAACCAGGACCGTCGTGATCGCGGCCTGCAGGCCGACCTGTGGGGCCCGGGCATGTCCGCCACCGACGAACACGAAGCCATCCTCGAGGCACTGGCGCCCGCGCCGGGCGACCACGTGCTGGTCAAGCACCGTTACAGCGCTTTCCAGCGCAGCAACCTGGAAACGATGATGCGCGCCCGCGGCCGCGACCAGCTGCTGGTCACCGGCGTGTATGCGCACATCGGCTGCACCGCCACCGTGGCCGAGGGCTTCCAGCGCGACATCGAGAGCTTCATCGCGGCCGATGCCGTCGCCGATTTCTCGCGCGCCGACCACGACCTGGCCCTGCATTGGATCGCCCGCACCTGCGGCGTGCCGATGACCACCGATCACCTGCTGGAGACGCTCGCATGACCGCACTCACCCTGGAGCGCATGCGCGCCGATGTCGCCGAAATGATCGGCGAAGCGCCCGAGGAGATCGGCAACGATGAAAACCTGATGGACCTCGGGCTGGATTCGATGCGGGTGCTGGGCCTGGTGCTGGCCTGGGGCAACACCGGTGTCGCGCTGGAGTTCAGCCACCTGGCCGAGCACGCCACACTGGACGGCTGGTGGACGGTGGTGCAGCGCCTGCAGGCCCAGGCCGCGGCCAGCGCATGAACGCGCGTGCGGTGACGGGCAGGGACGCGCCCCTCGCCCGTGGGGTGAGCGAGGCCCAGGCCGGGCTGTGGTACGCCCAGCGCCTGGCGCCGGACAATCCCGCCTTCAACACCGCCCATGCGGTGTGGATCGACGGCGCGTTGGACGTGGCGGCATTCGTGCGCGCCGCCGACCAGGCCGCCTACGAAGCCGACGCGCTGGCGTTGCGCATCGCCGAAGGCGCGCAGGGCCTTCCCGAACAGTGGGTGGATCCGCAGCACACGCCCACGCTGCAGGTGGTGGACCTCTCCGGCCATCCGGACCCGGCGGCCGCTGCCCGTGAGGCCATGCAGCGCGACCGCCTCAGCCCGGTCGATCCCGCCCGCGACCGCCTCAGCCAACAGCGCCTGTTCCTGCTCGGCCCGGCCCGCAGCGTCTGGTACCTGCGCGTGCATCATCTGGCCACCGATGGCTATGGCATGGGCCTGCTCACCGAGCGCGTCTGCGCGCTGTACGCTGGCAATGCGCAGCATGCCGGCCTGGCGCCACTGGCGCCGGTGCTCGACGAAGACCTGCACTACCGTGACAGCGAACGCCGCACGCGTGACGCGGCGTACTGGCGCGACCTCATGGCCGACGCGCCGGCCGCCAGCGGCCTGCAGGCTGCCCTCGGCGCCGCCGCGCCGGATGCACTGCGCCACGTCGAGCCGCTCGACCCGGCACTGCGTGCACGCCTGCACAGCGCGGCCGCCGCGATCGGCCAGCCCTGGCCGGATGTGCTCACCGCGCTCGGCGCCGAATACTGCCGCCGGATCAGTGGTGACACCGAAGCGGTGATCGGCGTGCCGTTCATGGGGCGCCTGGGCAGCGTCTCCGCCCGTGTTCCGGCGATGGTGATGAACGTGCTGCCGCTGCGGGTCACCGCCGCGGAGGGTAGCGTGGACGCCTTCGCGCGCGATGTCGCCCTGCGCCTGATGCGCGGCCGCCGCCATGGGCGCTACCGCGGCGAGCAGCTGCGTCGCGATCTGGGCCTGATCGGTGGCCAGCGTCGCCTGCACGGCCCGTTGGTCAACGTGCAGCCGTTCTATCGGCCACTGCAGCTGGACGGCGTGCGCGCGACGCTGGAGATTCTGTCCACTGGCCCGGTCGACGATGTGACGTTGGGCTTCCGTGGCGATGGCACCGCCGTGCTCGATCTGGAGATCGAAGCCAACCCGACGCTGTACACCCCCGCGCAGGTGCAGGTGCATGCCGCACGCCTGCTGCATTTCGTGTCGGCCGCGCTGCAGGTGCAGGCGGACGGGGGCGACATCGCCGCGGTGCCGTTGTGCACGCCCGCGGAAACCCAGCGCTATCTATACGAGGTCAACACGACCAGCCACCCGGTGCCCGAGGTCAGCCTCGCCGCCCTGATCACGGCCTGCATGGAGCGCACGCCCGATGCCGTAGCTGTCGTCTACGGCGCCCAGCAGCTGAGCTTCACGGCGCTGGAGCAACGCAGCCGGGCACTGGCGCTGCAGCTGCAGGCGCAGGGTGTCGGCCGCGAGACGAGGGTGGTGGTCGCGTTGCCGCGCTCGCTGGAGCTGGTCATCGCCCTGGTCGCGGTGCTGCGGGCCGGGGGCGCTTACCTGCCGGTGGATCTGGCTCACCCGGACGAGCGCCTCGCACGGATCCTGCGCTCGGCCGAACCGGTCTGCGTCCTGGCCCTGGAACAGGACCGCCTCCGCTTCCCGGGCACCGCCGTGCTCGCCCCCTCACAATGGCAGCACGCCAGCGACGCGGCACTCGGCACCGCGCCGCAGCCGGACGATGCCGCCTACGTCATCTATACCTCCGGCTCCACCGGTGAGCCCAAGGGCGTGCTGATCGAGCACCGCGCCATCGTCAACCGCCTGGAGTGGATGCGCACGCACTACGGCATCCAGCCCGACGACCGCATCCTGCAGAAAACCCCGGCCACCTTCGATGTCTCGGTCTGGGAGTTCTTCCTGCCGTTGATCACCGGTGCCACGCTGGTGGTCGCACCGCCCGACGCGCACCGCGATCCGCTCGCGCTGGCCGCATTGATCCGTGACCACGCAATCACCACGCTGCATTTCGTGCCCTCGATGCTGGCCGCCTTCCTGGCCGCGCCGGCTGCGCACGGGCTGCAGGTGCGCCGGGTCTTCACCAGCGGCGAAGCGCTGGATGCCGCGCTGCGTGATCGCTTCCATGCCACGCTCCAGGCCGAGCTGCACAATCTGTATGGCCCGACCGAAGCCGCGGTGGATGTGAGCGCGTGGCCCGCCAGCCGCACCGACACCTCGCAGCCCGTCCCGATCGGCTTCCCGGTCTGGAACACGCAGCTGTACTTGCTCGATGCCCGCCTTCAGCCGTTGCCGCCGGGCGTCGCTGGCGACCTGTATCTGGGCGGCGTGCAGCTGGCGCGTGGCTATCTGGGCCGCGATGACCTCACCGCCGAACGCTTCCTGCCCGATCCGTTCGTGCCCGGCAACCGCCTGTATCGCACGGGCGATGTGGCGCGCTGGCGCGAGGATGGGGCCGTGGAGTACCTCGGCCGCAACGATCATCAGGTCAAGCTGCGCGGCCTGCGCATCGAGCTCGGCGAGATCGACGCCGCCCTGCGCTCGGCCATCGGCATCACCCGCGCCGAGGTGCTGCTGCGCGAAGACCGCCCGGGCGAGCCACGGTTGGTGGCCTATCTCAACGCCGGCGGGCCGGAGCAGGATACGTTGCGGACCCATCTGCTCAGCCGTCTGCCGGATTACATGGTGCCCAGCGCCTTCGTTGAGGTGGACCACTGGCCGGTTACCGCCAACGGCAAGCTGGACCGCGCCGCACTGCCGGCCCCGGCACAGGCGAGCGCCGCGGGCACCGCGCCGCGCACCGGCACGGAGCAGGGCGTGGCACAGCTGTTCGGCGATGTGCTCGGGCTCAGCACGCCGGTCAGTGCCGACGCCGACTTCTTCGCCCTCGGCGGTGACTCGCTCAGTGCCGTGCATCTGCTGCTGGCGATCCAACAGCGCTGGCGCTGCGATCTCGGCCTCGGTGCCGTGTTCGCCGCACCCACCGTGGCGGCGCTTGCCGCCCGCATCGATGCACCGCCGGCCGCCACCGATCATGGCCTGGCGCCGATGATCCAGCTTGCCGGCGGCAACCCGGCGCTGGCGCCGCTGTTCGTGATCCATCCGGCCGGTGGCATCGCCTGGAATTACCGTGACCTGGCCCGTGCGCTCTCCCCGGCGCGCGAGGTGCAGGGCCTGCAGTCACCGGTGCTCGATCCCGGCCAGCCCCTGCCGGCCAGCATCGAAGCACTGGCGGGCAGTTACGCGGAGCGCATTTTGGCGCTGGGCCGGCCCGGCCCGGTGCATCTGCTGGGCTGGTCGGTCGGCGGCATCCTGGCGCAGGCGATGGCGGTGCACCTGCGTGCGCTTGGCCACGAGGTCGGCGTGCTGGCCCTACTGGATGCCTACCCCAGCGAGTGCTGGCGGGCCGAGCCCGAGCCAGACCCGATCGCCGCGCTGCGCGCCTTGCTGGCCATCGCCGGCCATGACCCGGACGCGCACCCCGAACTGGACAGCCGCGCGCGCATCCTGGCCTTCCTGCGCCGGGGCGACAGCGCGCTCGGCAACCTTCCGGATGTCGTCCTGGATGGCGTGGTGCGCGCGGTCACCGGTACCAACCGCCTGATCCGCGCCCATCACCACACCCGTTACGACGGCCCGCTGCTGCACGTGCGGGCCGGCCGCGACCACGTCGCTCGCCCGCAGCTGCAGTCCGCCCTGTGGCAGACGCACGCGGCCAGCGTTGAGGCCATCGAGCTTCCCTACCTGCACGCTGAACTCACCGGCCGCGACGCCGTGGCGCAGTTCGCGCCTTGGCTCGATGCGCAGCTTCAGCGCTACGACATCCTCAGGACATCAGCATGAAACTCACCGGATTCGACGGCACCATCGCACTGGTCACCGGCGCGGGCGGTGGCATCGGCGCGGCGCTGGTCGCGTTGCTTCGCGAAAGTGGCAGCATCGTCATCGCCACCGACCTCGCCGCGCCCGTGCTGGAACCGCAGCCCGCCCAGCCACCGGCGTATGCGCGCGCACTGGATGTCACCGATGCTGGCGCCGTGGACGCCCTGGTCCAGTGGATTGAAGCCGAAATCGGCCCGATCGGCTTCGGTGTCAACGTCGCCGGCGTGCTGCAGATCGGCACCGTTACCGGCATCGATGACGCGCAATGGCGCCACGTCTTCGCGGTCAACACCGATGGCGTGTTCCATCTCTCCCGCGCACTGGCCCGGGTGATGAGTCCGCGCCGCGCCGGCGCCGTCGTGACCGTCAGCTCGAACGCGGCCGGCGTGCCGCGCCACGGCATGGCCGCCTATGCCGCCTCCAAGGCCGCCGCCACCATGTTCACCCGCTGCCTGGGGCTGGAGCTGGCACCGCTGGGCATCCGCTGCAACATCGTGGCCCCGGGTTCCACGCTGACCTCGATGCAGACCGGCATGTGGGCCGATGCGGAGGGCGGCCAGCGCGTGATCGATGGCAATCCCGATACCTATAAAGCGGGCATACCGCTGCGCAAGCTGGCCACGCCCGAGGACATCGCCCAGTCGGTGATGTTCCTGCTCTCCGAACAGGCCGGCCACGTCGCGATGAGCGATCTGTATGTCGATGGGGGAGCCACGCTGCGCGGGTGAATCGAGCATCTGCGATAGACCGCGCAGATTGCAAATTATGCAAGTTGGTTCATAGAGCACAGCCCCGCACTTGACCTACCGTGGAAGTGAGCCGCGGGGAAATTGGGGGCGCCATCGTAGAAGTGAGAAGGCGCGCAGCGTAATGCTGTCGCGGCGAAACCGAATCGGACGTTGTTTCCCTTGCTGCCTTGCAGTGTGAGCGAACCGGTGTCCGCCAACGTTCCACTCACGAGGCCACGCCATGAAACGCATCCTGCTGGCGGACGACCATCCTGTCGTTCGCACCGGTCTCCGTTCGATTCTTTCCCAGCAGGCCCGTTGGCATGTGGTCGGCGAGGCGGCCGACCCCGAGGAGCTGGAAGAGCTGCTGGCCGGCAAGGACTGCGAACTCGCCATCACGGATCTGTCCATGCCTTGGGGCCGGCGACCAGACGGGGTGCGTATGCTCGCCGGGATCCGTCGCGACTTTCCGCACGTACGCCTGCTGGTGGTCACCTCCTTCGGCAACCTGGAGATACTCCGCGCCGTCGCCCGGCTTGGCGTGGAGGGGATACTGGAGAAAACCAGTGATCTGCCCGCACTCATTGAAGCGGTCAGCACCATCTTGTCCGGCGGACAGTACTTCTCAGGCGACTTGGCACGCAGGCTCATACCATGCCCCCGGGGAGGTCTGAGCGCGCGCGAAAGTGAAGTGGTTCGATTGTTGGCACACGGGCTGAGCGTAAAAGATATCGCCGACGTGCATCGCCGCACGCTGAGCACCATCAGCCGCCAGAAGGGCGCCGCGATCAAGCGCTTGGGACTGCGCTCGGACTATGAGCTCATGGAATACGCGAAGTCAGTAGGGCTCTCGCCGAGTAGCAGCTGACGCGACCGCGGCCTGCGGTGCGTTGAGATCTGCAACCGCGTTCTCCGTTTTCAACAACAACGAAATTTTATCAAGTTGTTGCATGGTGCGCTGCAGCTTGCATCTTTACTTTGGGTCTCCTGGCTGGGCGTGGCGATCAACGCCTCCCACGCCGCCTGGCCAGTTCTATGGAAACCACACAAGGAAAGAATGCAATGAAGATGATGACCAAGCTGTTTGCGGCAGTCGCACTGGCTACCGCTTCCATGTCCGCACACGCAGTGCAGGCCGACATCACCGTCTGGGCAGACGTCGACCCGACGCTGGCACTGTTGAAGGCCGATGGCACCCCGCTGTCGGACGTGGTCGAGCTGGCCTATCGCCCGGGCACCGCCGCTACTGCCGGCCTGACCCCGTGGACCGAGCGCGTGCGCGTGTTCTCCAACGACATCGCCAAGGACATCACCGTCAGCCTGGGCAGCGACGCGGCGCTGTTGCCGGAATCCACCGGTGGCACGGCCGCCAAGGTGGACCTGACGGTCAGCCTCAACGGTATCGTACTGGGCACCGCCGGCAAGGATTTCGAGGCTGACACCCTGTACCCGGGTTCGGACATGCCGGGCGCTTCCAAGGCGATGGACCTGCGCATCGAGCAGAAGACCCCGGGCATCATCGCCACCGGTGGCAAGTACAAGGGCATCGTCAGCGTCATCATGGTGCTGAAGTCGTAATCCAGGCCTGAGCGGTGCAGTCGCCGCCTTGGGCGGCGGCTGCGCTGTGGGCACACTGCCATGCAGACATTCTCACTCTCTCATTCCCGCCTTGCGATCGCGTTGTCGCTGGCGCTGGCCTGTGCACCCGTGTGCGCACGGCCGGTCCCGGCCGGCTTTGAAGATCTTGCGGCCGGGCAGACCGAACGCCTGGACGTGCGTCTGATGGGGCGTTCGGCCGGCGTGTGGCCGGTATTCGTGACGCCGGAAGGTGTGCGCCTGCTGGATCCGGAGCCGGTGCTTGCCGCGCTGGCGCTCAGCGAGGAAGCCAAGGCCGTGCTTGGGCCTGCGCTGAGTGAAACGCTGCCACGCAATGGCCACCTGGCCTGCCAGAACACGGCGCCGGAAGCGGGCTGCGGCTATCTCACACCGCCGGAAGATCCGGCCACCGTTGGCGTGATCCACGACGAAAGCGAAGGCGTGCTCAATCTCTTCCCGGCGCGGCAGTGGCTGCCGGCGGCAGGGCCGGAGCGCGAGCGCTACCACCGGCCCAACGAGCGCGCACAGAATGCCTTCATCCACCAGCAGATGCTCAACGTCAGCGGTGGCAGCGGCTACATGAGCCTGTCGGCACTGGGCAACGGCACGGTGGGCGTGCTGCGCAACGCGTACGTCGGTGTGGACTGGAACTACAACCGCCAGCAGAACCGTGGCTATGGCAGCCGCGATGATTTCTCGTTCAACGATTTCTATCTACGCCAGGACATCGCGCGCAGCCATTATCTACAGGTCGGCCGGCTTGATCGCCGCAACCTGTCCAGCTCGCAGGGCGGCAACTTCGCCTTCGGCATGCTCCCGCTCGATCGTTTCGAAGGCGCGCGCTTCGGCACCACCCAGGCGTATCTGGACCAGGCCGTGGTCGGGCAGGGCAGCCCGCTGACGGTGCTGCTCAGCCGCAATGCCCGGGTGGATGCGTATGACGGTGAGCGCCTGCTGCAGACGTTCTATCTTGAAAGCGGCATCAACGATCTCGATACCACACGTTTCCCTGCCGGCAGCTATATCGTCAGCCTGCGCATCTTTGAAGATGGCACCCTGGTGCGTACCGAAGATGCGCCCTTCAACAAATCCGGCGCCACCTGGGATGACACCAGCGTGCAGTGGTTCGTGCAGGGCGGCCGCCTGATCACGCGCGATGCGCGCCATCACCGGGGCGCCGTCCAGGCCGGCCTGCGCATGCCGCTGCGGCCCAACCTGGCCATGACGGTCGGCTCGGCCATCGTCGATAACGTCACCTATGGCGAACTCCGCCTGGAGGGCCGCAAGGCCTTCGGCACCCATGAATTCACCGGCAGCAGCGCCGTGCTGCGCGGCGATGACGGCAGCCGCGGTCTGCAGCAGCAGGCCAGCTACCGCCATCGCGTGTCCGGCACGGTCTACCACCAGCGCATGCGCGGTGGCGCCTGCACCGGCAACTACCTCAACCCCGAATCGCTGGGCTGCAGCGATGCGTTGAGCGCCTCGCTGTCCGCGCCGCTGGCCGGCGGCAACCTCTATTTCGGCTACACCCGGCGCACCACCTATACCCTGGGCCGCGAGCGCAATGATGTGCCGTGGTTCGACGGCGGTCTGCCGCCGGTCGCGCCCTGGCAACCCGGCGATCGCCAGGGCCAGCTCAGCCGCACCCTGCAGGCCAGCTACAGCCGCACCTTCCAATGGCGCGAGATGAGCATCGCCACGCGCACCGGTGCATTCACCCAGCACACCGGCGCCACCGAGGGGCCGCGTCGCGATACCGGCGTGTACCTGAATCTTGCCGTGTCGCGCGTGGTGCGTACGCCCATGACCACCCGCCAGGACCGTGTTGGCGTGGACCTGCAGCATGGCCGCGACGAGCAGCCGGACATCGGCTACCGCATCGGCCGCACCCGCCGCTGGGAGTGGGGCACCGGCTACCGGGAGCTGGGCGGCGAGGTCAGCGGGTACAGCAATGATCAGAAGAGCGCCAGCGGCAGCCTGCGCCAGCAGGACGACTACGGTGCTACCGCCGCAGCGGTGTCGCATTATCGCAGCCGCCAGCATTCGGATACGGCCTACACCGCCACCCACACCTCCTCGTTTGCGTGGGGGCGCTCGGGTCTGTTCTGGGGCAGCGAATACGGCAGCGGTGCCGGAGTCGCGGTGCAGGTGCAGAACCCGGAAGACCTGGAACTGCAAGGCCAGGCCGCCGAAGTGCGCGTGGCCGGCGCCCGCCGACAGCTGCTGCGCTTCGGCCAGCGCCGCCTGCTGCCACTGAGCACCTACACCCTGACCCGTGCAGAAGTGCAGGACGTCAGCTCGCACGATGTCGCCGCCGCCGTCCGCGTGGACGGCCAGGGCAGCGGCCAGAACCTGTTCCTGCCCCCTGGAAAGATCTGGATGATGCCGATCGAACTTGACCTCACCTACACCTTCATCGGCAGCGCCCACGACGACGAGGGCATCGCCCTGCAGGGTGCCCGGATTCTCAACGCGCCGCTGCCCACGCTTGGCAACGATGGCGGCTTCATCGCCGATTTCCCGCAGCGCGAACGAACGCTGTATCTGTTGAAGGAAAGCCGCCTGATGGAATGCCCGCTGCAGGTGCGCGAGCAGCGCAGCGTGGTGTTCCTGGTGGGCGCGGTGCGCTGCCAGCCCCTGGCGGTGGATCGCCTGCCGGCGAAGATCCAGCAGCAGGCACGCGTGCAGCGGTTGCTGCGCGAGCAGAAGCTGGGCGAGCAGATGCCGTCGGTGGCTGGACGGGGGGCGCAGCTGTGATGTGGAAGATCCGTCTGCTCCTGCTCCTTTCGATCATGGTGGTGGTCGAGCCCGCCTCTGCGCAACGTCCAACCCCAACACGTCCATCGGGCGGGAACCAAAACATCGTACTCAACTATGATCGATCTGCGATGCCGGGCGACCAGATTCTTTGGTCGCCCAAGACCCTTCTCGGCTACGACGATGATGAGGGCCTCAGATACGGGACCATCCATCTGGTATGTGAGTCGGAGAGCGATTCGACATCGGGGAAATGCCCCACCGCAGACACCAAGAGTTGGCAGCTTTTCCGCAGCCAGGTGCCGTTGCAATTTGTGGAGCGAAGATCCGGTCTACGCGTGGATCTGGCAATCGAAGGCTGGCTGCAAAGAGTCTTGGGCTCTCGCGCATGCGGTGGCGACTACTGGCAGAACGCCGAGTTCTCTCTCTCATCGTCGTACATCCAAGGATGCAGTGTTTGGTGGCCAACGGGAACAGGTGCTGCATTGCAACTACCTCGGCGCGAGCTTGAGAAGCTGGTCGCAGGCCGCTGGGATGCTGTACTTAAGCTCCATCTTCGCACTGACGAAAGCGACGCAAATATTGCGACATACACTTTCACGTTCGACCTGACGATCACTGACCGTGACAAGGTCAGCATCTATTTCCCCGAATACGACCAGGCCACGCCCCACGTCGGCTTGAACGTGAAGTACAACCCGTTCCCGACGCCCACCATCGCGGGCAAGCGTGAGCTGGAGATGTGTCTCTATGACGGCTTGGGCTCGCAGAGCAACTATCTAGAGGTGACGATCAGCGATTCTGGCCGGGCGGCACCTGGCCGACCGCTTGACCGGTTCTCTGTCTGGCATGACGGCGGCGGCGGCGGCGGAGAGCGGGACCGCTTGGACTACAAGATCCAACTGCAGCACGCCGGCGTACCGATTTCAATGGAAAACGGTCGCCTGCAGCCGTTGAGCGGCATCGATACCGCTGACCTGCGCCTGGTGGTGCTGCCGGGGATGTCCCAGCCGGTGTACTGCGTGCCCACGCCCTTGACGCTGGAGATGCCGCCTGTGGATGCCTCCACCAAGGCCAGCGGCTACTACTCGGGCAACCTGAGAATCCTGATGAACGTGCCTACCACCACGCCGTGATGACTTCAAACCGAGACACCGCAATGAACAGCGTCACCGCCCGGCTGAGGGCGCTTCTTCTCCTGCTGGCCGCCGCCGTCGCCGCGCCCGCGCAGGCCAATCTCACCGTGCACCCGATGCGGCTGCCGGTCCACGACGGCCGCGCGGGCCAGATCCGGGTGTACTCCCAGACCAGCAAAGTGCAGTACGTGCAGACCCGGGTGCTGCGTCTGGACCAGCCCGGCACGCCGGAGGAAAAAGAGGTTGAAGTGCGTCCTGGCAACCAGGATGGCGTGGTGGTCACGCCTGGCAAGTTCGTGCTGGCCAGCGGCGGCAACCGCCTGGTGCGGGTGATCTCGCTGGAATCGGTCCGCCAGGAAACGCCCTATCGCGTCTACTTTGAGGGGGTCCCGCCGCCGCAGGAGGAGACCGGCGATGAGGCGACTGAAACGCCGACGGCCAACGTGGGCGTGAGCCTGATCTGGGGCGCGCTGGTGCATGTGATCCCCGCGCAGCCCGTGCCGGACATGCGGCTGGACGGGGCAGACCTGCACAACATCGGCAATGTGCGCCTGGGCGTGACCAGCATCAAGGCCTGCACCGCACCGAAGCAGTGCACCGAGCACGCCCTGGAGCGCAGCCTGTATCCGGGCGCGCGGATGGCCCTGCCGTTTGATCCCGCGGGCGTCACGCAGGTGATCGTCTCGTACCGCCTCAGCTATCAGGGCTACAAAAACTACACCCGATCCTTGACCCCATAACTCCCTGACCGCACGTCGCCGGCGCACTGCGCGCGACGTCGCCCCATCCCCCGCACCTGCAGCTACGGCAACCGCCGTAGGCGGCAGCGCTTTGCCTGATGTTTCCCTTTCCTCTCCATGGAGCTCCTGCCGTGAACCGAATTTACCGACTTATCTGGAATACCGCCCTGGGCTGCTGGACGGTTGCCAGCGAACACACCAAAGGCCGTGGCAAGCGCGCCAGCGCAGTGCGCCTGGCCGGTGCCGTCGCAGTCGCCGTGCTGGCGGCCCCCGCATACGCGTCAGATGCAGAGGACGATGCCGAGGCGGCCTGGGCACTGGCGCGCAGCATGCCGCTGGGTTCGGCGATCGCCTTCGCGATGGACAGCGCCGACACCCGTGCCCAGTACAGGCAGTTTGCACTGGTCACCGATACCGCGTATCGGGATTCGACACTCAACGGCAACAACCTTGTCGTGCTCGGCTCACGCTCCAATCTCACCGGCAGCAACTCGGTGGGGTATGGCAATGGGGTCAGCATTGCTGGCAGCCACGCTGTTGCGGTGGGCAACAACGCCTATGTCACATCGGATTACGCCACCGCAATAGGCGCAAGCGCCCGTGCGTACTCCATGTTCAGCACGGCGCTGGGTGCCTATTCCCAGGCCGACGGCATGTCGTCGGTCGCGCTTGGCTACGATGCGTACGCGGGCGGGCAATCCAGCATAGCGCTGGGCACCACCGCCAACGCCACTGGCTTTGATTCAGTGGCGATCGGCTGGGGAACCAATGCAGCGTCCAGGGGCGGCATCGCGATCGGTATCAGTGCGGGCATGGAGAGCAGCGCCACCAATGCCATCTCGCTGGGCAATGCAGCACAGGCAAACGGCTCGCACGCCAGCGCCATTGGCTACGCCGCCAAAGCCGCCGGCGGGAATGCCGTCGCGGCAGGCACGCTGGCAACGGCATCCTCCGAGGGCGCGGTAGCCATCGGTAACCGCGCTGCCGTGGATGCAACCTCGACCAACAGCATGGCACTGGGCGCCAATGCCAAGGTCGCTGCGAGCACCACCGGCGCAGTGGCACTGGGCAACGGCTCGGTGGCCACGGCCGCGAACACCGTATCCGTGGGCACCTCCTCGTTTCACCGCAAGATCGTCAACGTGGGCGATGGGTTGGTTGCCGACGGCAGTTCCGATGTGGTGACCGGCAATCAGCTGCACGCGACCAATCAGTCGATTGTCAAAGTGCGTGGGCTGATCACCGAAGCATCGACCGACGGCACCGTGCGCGTGGGTTTCGCCAATTCTGGCAACCGTCTGGATGTGCGCAACCAGGCTAATGCCAACCGGCTGCTGACTGGATTGGCTGACGGTGCGCTGACCGCGAGCAGCACAGAAGCGGTCACCGGCAAGCAGCTACATGCGACCAATGCGATGCTCGATTCGACCACAACGCTTGCGACCAACGCCAAGACCATCGCCGACGCCGCGCGCGCCGATGCCGCTACCGCGCTGGACAAGGCCAATCTCACCAGCGGACTGGTCGGGCAGGTCTCGTCCACGGGCACCGTGCGCCTGGGTGCGGAAAATGCGGGAACCAGCATCGACGTGCGCAACAAATCCAACGTGGCGCGTAAGCTGGGCGGCGTGGCCGATGCGGCGCTGAGTGCTACCAGCAGCGAGGCCGTGACCGGCAAGCAGCTGCACGCGACCAATACGACGCTCGGGACGACTACAACGCTTGCGACGACCGCCAAGTCCATCGCCGAGGGTGCGCGCGACAATGCCGCTACCGCGCTGCAGAAGGCCAATCTCACCAGCGGGCTGGTTGGGCAGGTCTCTTCCGCGGGCACTGTGCGCCTGGGGGCGGAAAATACGGGAACCAGCATCGACGTGCGCAACAAATCCAACGCGGCGCGCAAGCTGGCCGGCGTGGCCGATGCGGCGCTGGGTGCAACCAGCAGCGAAGCCGTGACCGGCAAGCAGCTGTTCAACACCAACGCCACGGTCAAGATTGCCGATGACAAGGCAGGGGCCGCGCAGGGGACGGCGGACAAGGCCAAGGGGGATGCCGCAGCAGCACTTCAGCGGATCGCCAGCAGCAAGGCCATCATCGGCACCAACGCGACCGCGGCGGGTGGCAATGCCAACGCGATGGGCGTCGAAGCACAGGCGGGTGGCTCGCACAGCAACGCCGTTGGCTACCGGGCCAAGGCGGCCGGCGCCAATGCCGTCGGCCTCGGCACCCTGGTCGATGCCGCAGCAGACGACGCCATCGCCATGGGTAACCGGACCGTCGTGGATGCCGGTTCCAAGGGTGGCATCGCGCTGGGTGCCGGGGCCAAGGTGGAGGCCGGTGCCGGCAATGGCGTCGCCTTGGGCCAGGGTTCGGTCGCCGCGTCGGGCAATGCGGTATCGGTGGGCAACGCCACCACCAAGCGCAAGATCGTCAATGTGGCCGACGGCCTCGTGGCCACCAACAGCAATGAAGCCGTCACCGGCAGCCAGCTGAAAACCACCAACGATCTGGTTGCCGCCCAGGCGGCCGCCGTGTCGGCCAATGCCGAGAAGATTGATGGCAACCGCAGCAGCATCGAAGGCAACCTGGCCGGGATCGGAACCAATCGCACGGGCATTGATACCAACCGGACCGGCATCGCCACCAATCGCACCAGCATTGATACCAACCGCGCCAACATCGGCGTGAACCGCGACGAGATTGCGGCGCTGCGCAGTGACTTTGAGGACTTTGTACCGGACCTGGAAGGCGCGGTGACGTTCAATGAAGACCGCACGATCGTGGATCTGGACAACGCGCGGATCAGCGGGCTGTCGGCGGGGGATATCAGCCATGCCCAAAGCAAGGATGCAGTGAATGGGGGGCAGTTGTTTGCGACTAATTCGCGCGTTAATCAACTTGAAGAGCAGCGTCTGTTCGTCAAGGTGGGCTACGACGGCGAGAGTGTTGAAGCAAGGGCCGGTCTTTTTGGAATTGCGTTGGGTGACTCTGCTGAAGCCTCACTCGACACGGAAGGGGCAGTAGCCGTGGGCAGTTTTGCGGTCGCGCGCGGAAGGGACTCGGTTGCATTGGGTCGCGCTGCGTACGTCCATTCAGGCGCTACTGAGGGCTTCGCGCTCGGAGCAAGCTCTCATGTCGAAGCGGCGGGTGGTCTCGCGTTTGGCGCTCTCTCTGTCGTGACTGAAAGTGCTCGAAACTCGGTGGCGCTCGGCTATGGATCGGTAGCGACAGAGACGGGTACGATAGCGGTGGGAAGCACAACCATGCAACGTCGCATTGTGCACGTTGCGCCTGGGACGGACGCCGCCGATGCCAGTAACGTTGGTCAGCTGAAAGGCGCACTTGATGGTCTTGGTGGTGATGCCAAGGTGGATTCGACAGGCAGGGTGACTGCCCCAGAGTATGCGCTGAGCGGCGGGGCCTACAACAACGTAGGCTCCGCGCTTCTGGCGCTCGATTCCGCAATCACCACAACCACCTCCGACATCAACGCGCTGGGCAACCATGTCAACCGGCTGTTCCAGGAAGAAGCCAGCACGCGCGTAGATGGCGCAAGCCGTCTGGCGCTGGGCGGTGCACATGGCATGGTGCTGGGTAACGTGGCCGATGGCCGTATCGGTGCAGGTAGCCGGGACGCCGTCAACGGCGGGCAGCTGCACGCCACGAACCAGAAGGTGGGCGAGAACCGCAGTGAGATTTCTGATCTGCGCGCAGCGCTGGATGAGATGCAGCCGCGCACCGCACGTAGCCTGATGGTGGCGGACGCGCCGGTGGTCGACTTCGGCGGCTCGCGCCTTGCCGGTGTGGGGGCGGGCGATATCTCGTCGGCCGACAGCAAGGATGCTGTGAACGGTGGGCAGTTGTTTGCCACCAATAAGCGCCTCGAAAAAGTCGCGGAGGGTGCGCAGTACGTCAGTGTTGGCTACGACGAGGAATCTGTAGCGGCACAGGCTGGCTTCCTGGCGATTGCGATCGGTGACAACGCCGAAGCGTCGCTCGATACCGAAGGCGCTGTGGCAGTGGGCAGCTATGCTGTTGCACGGGGCCGAGATTCGGTTGCACTTGGTCGCGCGGCTTACGTTCATGCAGGTGCAAGACAGGGCTTCGCGCTTGGTCCAAGTTCTCACGTCGAGGCAGCCAATGGCATGGCGTTAGGTGCATCGTCAGTGGTTAAAGAAGATGCGTTTGCTGCTGTGGCTATCGGCTATGGATCAATCGCGACAGAGTCGAATACGATCTCTGTCGGTAACTCGACTACCCAGCGCCGCATAGTCAACGTAGCCAACGGCACCGCAAACCAAGATGCCGCCACCGTCGGCCAGCTCAAGCGCATCGCCTCGGTCTTCGGTGGCAGCGTGGATGCCAACGGCAACCCGGTCACGCCGTCGTTCAACGTGCAGGGTGGCGAGCACCGCACCGTCGGTGACGCGCTGACCGCGCTGGATACCTCCGTGGAGGACAACGAGAAGTCGCTGGCCTCGCTGGACCGCAACTTCAACCGCCTGTTCCAGGAAGACCCCACCGCCCGCACCGACGGCCCCGGCCGCCTGAACCTGGGCGGTGCCCACGGCATGGTGCTGGGCAATGTGGCCAACGGCCTGATCGCCTCCGGCAGCCGCGATGCGGTCAACGGCGGGCAGCTGTATGAGGTGCAGAAGAACCTGCAGGGGCAGATCGACACCCTGGAAGGCCGTGGCACCGAGCCGGTCGCGATGATGAGCCGGATGGGCGCACCGGTGGCGATGTCCGCCGATGCACCGGTGACCACCAGCGAGACTGCGCCGGCACCGTCCCCGGCCCCGGTGGAAACCCCGGTCGCCAAGGTCGATACGCCCGAGCCGGTGGTCAAGGCCGAGGGTGACACTGCCGTGGCTGTGGGCAGCGAGGGCAAGGAGCGCAGCATCCGCCACGTGGCCAAGGGCACCGCCGATACCGATGCGGTCAATGTCCGCCAGCTCAATGAGGTGCTCGACCGTGCCAACGAGTACACCGATCTGGCTGTGGAAGGCTTGAACAAGCGCCTGGATGGCATGGACAAGCGCTTCAACCGGATGGCGGCGATGAGCAGTGCGCAGAGTGCGATGGCGATGAACACCGCCGGCCTGAATACCTACAACCGCCTCGGCGCGGGTGTGGGCCATTCCGATGGCGAATCGGCACTGGCAGTGGGCTACCAGCGGGTGATGAACGAGCGTGGCTCGGCGACCTTCAGCCTCAATGGCGCCTTCACCAACAGCGGCGAGAAGACCGTCGGCGTGGGTGTGGGTATCGGCTGGTAAGCGACGCGTCGCGACGTTGGTTCCAACGTGCCGCCCGGGTCGGGATGACCGGGCGGCATGCGCCTTTTTCGTCATGGAGAGTCACATGCCCATACCCCTGCAGGACGCCGACGCACCGCCTCGTGTCGGTCGATCCTGGCCGACGCTGCCGATCACGTTGCTGACACTCGCTGTCGTGGCCTTTTTAGGTTGGAACGTCCTCAACGCGCCGCCACGTCGGGTCAGTCCGGCAGCGGCCCGCACCTGGATGACCCAGCTGGACAGCACCATCGCCCAGCGTGCAGAAGCGGCCCTGTACTCCGAAGAGCGTATCGCCGTTACTATCAGCCCGGACCGACGTAGGCTCGATCCCGATTATCTCGACAACCTGGCGCGGGCCACGCAACAGGCGGGGCACGTGCGACGCGTTCTGCTGGCGCCAGCCTCGATCCGCTTTCAAAAGGATCTGATTGCCGATATCGGTGATCTCAGCGTGGCGCTCAACCACTGTGGCGAGCGGCGATGCGCTGACGTGATCATCCGCCTGAGAGTGCTCACGGCAGCGCGGGCAGACAGCGTTGCGGCTTTCAGCAAAGTGCAGCATCTGCATGCGCGCAGTTACACCCTTGCCCGGGAGAGCGCCGTGGATTCGTATCGAACAGAGGACATCGAGGCGTTCAATGCGCTTGTCGGCGGCGCGCTGAACGACGAGAAACTGCTTGCGCTCAGCGGCACCGGCAAAGGCTTCGCGGATGTCAACCATTACAGTACCGCCCTATGGGAAATCATTGACATCCACCGCGAGATGATGGCCGCCTACGCGCGCGAGCATCGCTTCATGACGTTGTTACGGCGCGTGCAGGACAGCGCACGATAAGCGTCCGGCCGAGCACGAATGTGCGACGCTGCATGAAACCTGGTGGCCGTCACGCCTGAATGGGGGCGGCGCGCACATCAATTTACAACTAATTGTATGGAGCCGGACCGTGCAATCGGGATGATTCGGGCGGTGGTGTGGCATGGCCACGCCTGCCCCCTTCTTTCCCGTGTTGTGTTGTGATGAATCTACGCTCTATTCTGCAAACCCCGGCCGCCCTGCGCGCACGTGATCTGTGGCATCGGCTGCGCCAGCGCATGGCGCAGGATGTCGACCACTCGGCGGTGCTGGCCAACGTAACCGATGGCGGTGGACTCACCCCTCGCTTTGCGTTCATGGCGGTCATGTCCTGCGGCATCGCGATTCTTGGGCTGTTGCAGTCCTCCGCCGCCGTGGTGATCGGAGCGATGCTGATATCGCCGCTGATGGGCCCGATCGTGCAGCTGGGTTTCTCGCTGTGCGTAGTGGACTTCCGGATGATGGGGCGCTCTCTGTTGGCGCTGTTGGGCGGCATCGGCCTGGCACTGGCTACGGCGATGCTGATCGTGTGGCTGTCGCCCCTGCGCGAGGCGACCGGCGAAATTCTCGCCCGCACCCATCCGAACCTGTTCGATCTGCTGGTAGCGCTGTTGTCCGGCCTGGCCGGGGGATACGCGGTGATCACCCGCAAGGGCGAGGCAATCGTGGGCGTTGCCATCGCCACGGCATTGATGCCACCGTTGGCGGTGGTGGCCTTCGGCCTGGCCACAGGCGACATGGCCATCGCCGGCGGCGCCTTCTTTCTGTTCATGACCAATCTGCTGGCCATCGCATTGAGTGTGACCCTGATCGCCAAGTGGTATGGATTCGGGACAGACAACGTGCCGCAGCACGCCATGTGGCAGGGCGCGGTCATCGCGGTGACGTTCCTGCTGCTTGCCGTCCCGCTGGGGGTGGCATTGCGCGATATCGGTCGTCAGACCTGGATGGCCAACCAGACCCGCGCAGTAGTGCAGGAGTACCTGCAGGAGCAGGGGGGCTCGATCGAGCGGCTCGAGGTGATTCGTCGCGACGCGGCGCTCAGCGTGGACCTGGTCGTCATCGTCCCAACCTACCTGCCCGCCGTGCAGCAGGATCTCTCAGCCGCTCTTGCGCTCCGTTTGGCGCAGATCCCACAGGTACGGGTGCGGCAAATGCTAGAAGCCAATGACAACGGCCGCCGTGATCGGGCCGATCTGGACGGGCTGAGCCTGAGCGTTGCTGCTTTGGCACAGCAGGGGCTGCAGCTGCGTGCCGAAGCGAATGCATTGATCCTGCAAGGGGTGCGCCAAGAGTTGGACGGTCTGGATGCACAAATCGAGGTGGACGACGGGCAGCTACTGCTCTCTGTCAACGTGGCGGCGGAGGCCGGCCTGGATGAAAACGGGCTCTCAGCCCTTCGCGACGCGCTCGGCAGCCGGGCGCCTGGCTGGACTGTGCTGGTTGGAAACCGTGAAGCGCCGCCGCCGGACCCGTCGCTGGTTTCAGGGTTTTGACGACACCGCCATTACGAAACGCAGGCCCATGCACCTTCCTTTTCGATTCCATGCGTGTACTTGGGCGGCTGCCGTGTCATTGCTTTCCATCACGTTTTGGGCCTGGTCGGCCGCGGAACGTGATCAGGCACGCAGCGTGGTGGTGGACCTTTACCGCTTCCGCGCCGCCCACGGAGCCGCGCAGATGGAGGAGATCCTCCCGTTGCACCAGTGGCTCTCACCTGGATTATTGGAGCGGTGCAGAGCCTACGTGAGCGTACGATCGCCTCCGGATCTCGCGCCAGCAATTGATTACGATGTACTGACCGGGTCTCGGGAGGCCTTGGCACCGCGTTTCCGTGCGCGGTTACTGATGGGCGGGCCGGACTGGCACCGCTATGTCGTCACTGCCAGCCATGCAGACGGAGGCCGCCGGGAAGACATTGATGTAGTGGTGGCACGGCTCAGGCCGGGCTGGCGCGTAACGCAGATCGGTCGGCTGCGGGACGATTGCAGCCAATCGGGCGCTGCGCCGTAAAGTGGCAGCGGCTGACATCAAGAGGGTGTGTCGTCTACGCCCCCCGCTGATCCGGGGGTGATCAGCGCAACCAGGGCCCAAACGCGCTCATCTGCCGGGTCGCCATTGATGGCATGTACCTTGAGGCATTGCTGAAGGTCACACAGTACTGCAACGACGTCCGCATCTCCTACCATGGAGGCGGCGCCCTGCATGCGGTGGGCCATCGCGAGCGCGCCACGCCAGTTCTGCACTCGGATGGACACTTCCAGCCCGCTGCGATCGAGCTGCATCTGGTGGTGGTAGATCTCCATCACGCTCAAGCTTTCCTGCACGGGCACGACCGGCGGCTGGGCAGCAGCTCGCAGTGGCGCGCCACTGGCAGCATCGAACGCGCTCCAGTCGATCGGCTTGCCCAGGTAAACGTCCACCCCGGCCCGGTCGTACGCGGCGCGGTCGATCACAGCGGTGGAAGCGGACACCGACAGCACCCGCGCGGCTGGCCAGTCGTGGCGATGCTCGATGGCACGGATCTCCAGCGCAATATCGCTGCCGTCGGTGTCCATCAGATCACCATCCACGGTGACAATGTGGAAGGGGCCCTCCTGCTCCATAAGGCGGATCGCAGCGGCGCCTGAGCTGGCTACCAGTGTCTCGAAGCCGAGACCGCGCAGGCGCCGAACCATGATGCTGGCAATGGCCGGTTGGTCCTCGATCACCAGCGCGCAGGCCCCTTCGCGCGCCGACGCGTGGAGGGTCGGCGCCACAGAACCCTGCGGGGCATCACCACGCTCCGCGCGCAGGGTGGCTACAAAGACGGCCCCGAACCCCTGGCGGCTGGCGACAGTGACATCTCCACCGTGCGCCCGCGCGATGCGTCGGCATAGCGAGAGCCCGATGCCGGCACCGTGTTTCAGCCGGCCGATGCGGGTGGCGCTGAACGGCTCGAAGATGCGTGTCATATCCTCGCGCGGGATCCCCGGGCCGACGTCGGTGACGCTGAGGCGTAACGTGCCGGCGTCTCCCACACCCGGCACCAGGCGCAGCCCGATCGTTACTTGGCCGTGGTCGCTGAACTTGATGGCGTTGGAGATCAGGTTGCTGGCGATGTGGTGCAGGGCACGGGCGTCGCACAGCGCCCGAGGGGTGTCGTCCCCCTCAAGCTGCAGGACCAGTTGCAGCCCCTTGCAGCGTGCGAGCGGACGCATCGCGGACAGGCATTCGTTCACGATGCCGCTGGCGTTCTGCAGAAAGCCCGCGTCAACATGCTCGAGCTTGTCGCGGAACATGAACTCCAGCGCATTGGTCAGCGTGTGCTTGAGTGCATCGGCGGCAGCGCGGGCGGATTGGAACAACCGGTTGCGTTCCTCGGCATCGGCCTCTGTCTCCAGCAGGTCAATGGCCGAGATGACGGAGGCGGCGCCGTTGCGGACCTCATGGTTGACCAGGGTCAGGATGCGGGCGGCGCTGGCCTGGCGCGACGCCAGCGAGCGCGCATTGCGCTGGGACTGGGCGACCGCCAGCAGAAAGGCCAGCAGGAGCATGCCGAGCAGCGTGATGTGGACGCGATAATGCGCAAGGACTGCGCGCAGGGTGGGCGGGGAGCGGTACAGTGCATTCAGCCAGCGCTCGAGGATGTCCTGGCGGGTATCCAGCGGCAGTGAGAGGAAGGTCTGGTGGGCCATGGCGATTTCGCCGGCACGCCGCGGCAGGGAGGCCACGCGCATTTCCACGGGAGGGCCGTCGAACAACAGATGCACCTGCAGGCGCTCGTCGAAACGCTTGCGTGCCAGCGGCGCCAGCACCGCATCCACGCCGATGGCGGCATCGATACCGCCGCTGTCGACGGCTTCAAGCATCGCGTCCACAGACGGCAGAGGATACACGTCGATGTCAGGAAAGTTCTCGGCCAGGAAGGCACGGTACTCGCCATTGCCGATCACGCCCACCCGCTTTCCGCCCATGACCGACAGCGCCCGGTACGCTGCCGTGGGGCGCGCCACCATGACGGTGCTGCCACTATAAAACGAGGGGGAGACCGCGACTGTCGCCGGTAGCATGGCTGCGGTTGAGGGCAGGGAGAAGGCCAGGCCGTCAACCTCCTCGTTGTGCAGCAGCAGTGCCGCCCGTTCGATCGAGGGCGCGCGGACCATCTTCAGTTTGAGGCCAGACAGCGCCTCCACGGCTTCCAGATAGGCACCGGGTCCACCATTGGCGACATTCCCGGTGAACCCATGTTCACTGGCCAGCTGCGGGCCAATCGCCAGCGTGAAGGGCGTCCGCTTGACGGTTGGCGAAGACAGCGCCAGCCAGAGCACGCTGCCGCCAATGGCAAGCGTGGCGGCAAGCCAGGCGATCCGCCAAGCGCTGCGTTTTCGTTCGTTTCTGGGGGAGGTGTGGGAAGCACGTGAATCCATGCGCCTGTCATCCAGCAAAAATATCCCCCACAGATACGCCCGCACTACCCGGTGCGGTATGCAAAAAGTACGAAACTTGCCTGCGATGTGCCGTCTCCTCGGGACGCGTCACAAAGTCGCTTCGTGAGGGAGCGTGGCGGCAGCGTGCCGCAGGTTCTCACGTAGAACTTGCATGGCGGCCTTGACACCGGTTGTCTCAGGGGCGCGCTGGAGATCATCACCGCCCAGCTGGGAACGGGGCCCTCAAGGCGATGCTGGTGGCCGATGAAGAGCAGCCCAAGGCACTCGCACGCTGGCAGGAAGCCGGCGGCACGGTCAATGAGATCGCAGAACGCAAGGACAGGCGCTTCAGTACGATCAGCGGACAGAGGCGCGCGGCGATGCAGTAGATAGGCGCAGTGAATGAGCGCTGGGGTTCCGATTTACTTGGCGCGCGGGCGATAGATGGCTGACCGAAGGAAAGCGCTACCACACTGAATAGATCTATCAAGGTCACCCGGGTTTGCAAGTTATTGCATGGCTATATCCCGAAGCGACTGCAATCCTGCGTCTTCTTCTGTCGACCTAGTCCCGCGTTGAGCGGGGCGCGCTCCTGTGCCGCCACGATTTCACCCACCGCTGCACCAATGCCAGCCCTCACGGCTGCGTCGGTGTGGCACGCGCGTCAGCACCTTGGCGGCGGCGTTGGCAGGCTGCTGGCATGGCGTGGCGCTGGCGAGCGGCACCGGTACCCCCATGGAACTGTCCTTCAATGCGGATTTCCTTATGGAGGGAGCCAGTGGCGCGGATCTGGAGCGCTTCCGCCATGGCAATCCGGTGGAGCCGGGCCAGTACGACCTGGATGTGCACCTCAACGATGCCTTTCTTGGGCGACACGGCATCACCTTCCACGCCGGAGACGATCCGCTGCGTGCGCAGGCGTGCCTGCCCGAGGCACTGCTGCGCGAAGGCGGCGTAAAAGCCGAGCACCTGCAGGAAGATGACGCCGGCTGCGTGCCCTTGACCAGCCGTGTGGAACACGCGCAGGCACACTTTGATACCCACGCACTGCGCTTGAATCTGAGCGTGCCGCAGCAGGCCATGGACACCCAGGCGCGCGGTACCGTCAATGCCACCCAGTGGGACCCGGGCGTTACCGCCGGCATGCTCGATTACGACCTCAACGCGCAGCGTAGCGAGCAGGGCGTTGCCGCATACGCAGGCCTGTCCTTCGGCTTCAACCACGGCCCCTGGCGGCTGCGCCATCGTGGCACCTGGCGACTGCACGAAGGCGAGCAGGGCTATCAGGCGGGGCACACCTATGTGCAGCGCGACATCGTGCGCTGGCGCAGCCAGCTGCTGCTTGGGCAATCGATGACCAGCGGAGAGCTGTTCGACGGAACGGCCTTCACCGGCGTCCAGCTGTCCAGTGATGAGCAGATGCTGCCGGATGCCTTGCGCGGTTATGCGCCGCTGATCCGCGGCATGGCGCGCTCGGCCGCGACGGTCACCGTGCGCCAGGGCGGTTATGTGATCCACGAGATACGCGTGGCGGCCGGCCCGTTCGTGATCGATGACCTGTACCCGTCCAATTACGGCGGCGACCTGGAGGTAGTGGTCACCGAAGCCGACGGCAGTGACCAGCGCTTCACCGTGAACTTCGCCGCCGTGCCCCAGGCGCTGCGCCAGGGCGTGTCGCGCTACAGCGTGGCGGCAGGGCGGCGGCGCACGTTTGGCGCCCGCGACGGCCTGTCCGAGCCCGTGTTCGCACAGGGCACCTGGGGCCGCGGCATGAACAACTGGCTCACGCTGTTGGCCGGCGCGCAGGCGACAGAAGGCTATCAATCGCTGCTGACCGGCGCGGCGATCAACACCTCGGTGGGCGCCTTCGGTGCCGATGTCACGCATTCGAAGGTGAGACTGGACGGCCATGGCGCGCGCCGTGGCAACAGCGTCCGCGTGAACTATCAGCGGCACATGGTCAGCACCGGCACCAATGTGGGCCTCGCCACCTACCGCTACAGCAGCCGCCATTTCGTGACACTGGAAGAGGCGATGCAGTGGCGCGCGCAGCCGGGTGACGATTCCGGCCAGGCCATCCTGGAACGCGCCAAGCGCCGGATCCAGTTGGATTTCTCACAGCGGCTTGGGTCGCGTTCGTCCGCTTTCGTTCGCGCCAGCCATGTGAGCTACTGGAATGCCGCCCAAGCGCAGACCGACTATCAGGTGGGCGTGCAGAGCAGCTGGCGGCGCGTGAGCTGGAGCTTGAGCGCGATGCGGGTGCGTTCCAGCACCGGGCGCCGGGATGACCAGTTCCAGGCGCAGTTCGAGCTGCCGCTCGGGCGCGCCGAACGGCCCGCCGCGGTCAGCGTCTCGCTGGCGCAGCAGCAGGGCGGCACCAGCCAATACCTCAATGTGAGCGGGCGGGCACCGGGCGCGCTACCGGTGGATTACGGTGCAGGCGCCTCGCGCGCAGCCGATGGCAGTCAGGCCGCAAATATCAGCGCCCAGTTGCAGACCCCGGTCGCCCGGCTCAGTGCCGGTTACATGTACAGCGAACACGACCAGCGGCTGGTGGGCGGTGCATCCGGCGCGGTGGTCTGGCATCGCGGCGGCATCAACGTGGGGCCTTCGCTGGGCACTACCTTCGGCATCGTGCGCGTGGACGGCGGCAAGGGCGCGCGCGTTGGCATCAACGGCTCGAAAGTCGGCCGCAACGGCTACGCGCTGCTGCCAGGGCTCAGCCCCTATCGCTGGAACGAGGTGACCGTCGCCTCCGATGGGCTCTCGCTCGACCTCACCCTGCTGCAGAACAGTCGGCGGGTGGCGCCAACAGCCGGGGCCGCGGTGGCGCTGGATTTCCAGACGCAGCAGCAGCATGCCGCGTTCGCTTATGTCACCCATCCCGACGGCACCGCACTGAGCCACTTCGGCAGCCAGGTGTACGACACGGAAGGCGCGGTGGTGGGGGTGGTCGGGCAGGGCGGCATCGTGCACCTGCACGCCCCGATCAACGGCTGGCTGACCGTGGGCACCGGTGCGAAGGTGCACTGCGCCATGCAGTTCAGTCAGGCCGAGGTGCGCAGGGAACGCGGTCAGCGGTGGGCCGAATCGGTCTGCCACGACGCGGCCGTCATTGCCGACGATGACGCGGCCCTGCCCCCCGAGCGCGCGCCGGCCGGTACGTTTCCTACCGAGCAGGCGGCATTGCAGCCTGCACCGATTCCCCCAACGTCCTCGACAGGTGCTCCATGACCACGACGTCTCCGCGCGCAGCGCTCGCGTGCGCCGCACTGCTCGCACTTGCAGCCACCGCGTTGCCGGCCGCAGCGCAGCAGCGTGCCACCGCCAACTTCGCCTTGACCGGCGTGATCGAGGCCGGTACCTGCTCCGCGAGCTCGGTGGTCAAGACCATGCCGGAGGTAGCCGCCAATGCCTTTCCGCAGAATGCTTCCGACAGCGCGGGGGTACCTTCCAGCTATACCCCGTTCGTGCTGGCACTGACCAGCTGCGCCGGTGTTGATATCGTCTTCATCAGGATGGGCACGGCGGCCGACGCCGAGCCCACGGATACCAACGTATTTCGCAACACGGCGGTGGACGCGGCACCGTTCACGTCGATACGGCTCCAGCGCGGCACGTGCAGCGCCTCCGGCGCGAGTCGTCCAGGCAGTAACTCCTGGCAGTTCTTGAGCGCGCCGGACCACCATGACGTGCAGTTGTGCGCGCAGTACCACAAGCTCGCCGGTGGCCTGGTGACGCAAGGCACCATCAGCACCAATTTTACCGTGACGCTTACCTACAATTGAGCGCTCTCATGCAACCACTTCTACTTTTGACGGCGCTGCTGATCGGCGGCTTGGTGCCTGTGCACGCTCAGGGATTGGGCAACGTCAATGTCGCGCTGAATGGGAGTATTGCGCCGGGCACCTGCACGGTGGCGGATGTCAATGAACGTTTTCCAACCGTCAAGGCAAACACGTTCAACAGCGATCCTGCAAGCGAGAACAGCAATCCCGCCAGCTGGCTCCAGTTCAATCTCACCTTGACCGATTGTGCAGGCGTGACCGGCGCAACGCTGGTGTTCGGAACATCCGCCGATGCAGAGCCAACCCGCGTGACGCTGTTTCGGAACAAGGCTACGGTGGTTCCCACAGCACAGTACGTCGCTATCTGGCTGAGGCCTGGCAATGATTGTGCTGCCGGCGGAACCATCGCGCCCGGCGACACGCGCAGCGTAACCATCAGTGGCGCGACACACCAGGTGCCGCTGTGCGCGCTCTACGTAAAACTCGCCGGCGGCGCCGTTAAGCGGGGCCAAATCGGCACGACCTTCACCGTCACCATCACGTATCGATGAGGTTCAGTATGAAGATCATTGCTTTAGCGCCCGTGCTTATGCTTGTGCTACCGATGTCTGTAGCGGCGCAGAGCATCTCCACCGCGCGGATCGATCTCAATGGCAGCATCCAAGCCGGCACCTGCACAGTATCGCCAGTCTCCAAGGCCATGCCTGCCGTCGGCGCGAACGCTTTTCCGCAGACTGCTAGCGGCAAAGGGGCGGCCAATGCCAGCTTCACGGACTTCGAGATCAAACTCACTGCGTGCTCGGGCGTGACCGGCGGAACGTTCGTTTTCGGGACCCGTGCCGATGCACATGCGACGGAGACGGATAGCTTCGTCAATAAAGGTGTCGGAGGCTCACCGTACGTGGCCATCTGGCTGCGCGGAAGCTGCACGCTCGGGCCGACCTATCAGCCTGGCCAATCGGTGACCAAGACGTTCACCGGGGCCACTTACTCACTTCCGCTCTGCGCGACGTACTACAAAACGGCGGGCGGGCTGGTGACGCAAGGGCCTGCAAGTACCAGCTTCGTCGTCACGGTGACGTACCAATGACGGCCGTTCATTCCCTCGACAAGGCACTCGCGCTGCTTGTTCTGCTGTCCGCTGTGGACGCCAGCGCGCAGAGCAGCGCCCGCGTAGATCTGAACGGCAGCATCGACGCCGGCACGTGCTCAGTCGCTGCCGTGACCAAGGAACTTCCCGTTGTGGGTGCTGGCGCCTTTCCGCAAGTCGCCGGAGCCATCGCCGGTTCGACCGCCAGCTACACGAACTTCGAGCTTTCACTGTCCGGCTGCTCGGGCGTCACTGGGGCCACGTTTCAGATGGGCGCCGTTGCGGACGCGAGCAGTCAGAGCAACGTATTCAGAAATAAAGCCGCCAACGGCGCGCCGCATACCGGCTACTGGATCAAGGAGGGCGCCGGGCGATGCGCGTCGGGCACCATCATCGCGCCTGGCGACGCCATCAGCAAGAGCTTCACCGGGGCAACGTATGGGCTGAGCCTGTGTGCGCAGTACGCAAAGCTTGCCGGCGGTCTGGTGTCCATGGGCCCGCTGTCCACCAGTTTCACCGTCACCATCACCTACCGATGAGGTCCCCATGATTCGTTTTATTGTCTGCACTTTCATTGTCCTGTCATCACTCGCGCTGGCACCGGCCCATGCCCAGAACATCAGCCTGACCGGCACCGTTCGCCCCGGCACCTGCACGGTGAATAACCCGTCTCGCACGATGCCACCGGTTGGGGCCGAGAAGTTCCCGGCCACCGCCGGCGGCGGCGTGGCCGACAGCTACACCCCGTTTTCGCTCGAACTGACCGCGTGCAGCGGCGTGAAAGGCGCACGGTTGACGTTTGGCACGGCGGCCGACGCCGCGCCCGCGCCGGATGCCAACCGGTTCCGCAACACCTTGACCACCGGCGCGGCCCCCAATACCGGCATCTGGCTGCAGCAGGGTGCGTGTTCGGCCACCGGGACGACGGTGGCGCCGGGGGACACGGTCAATCGAACCTTCACGGGTACGCATACCGAAGCGCTGTGCGCGCAGTACACCAAGGTCGGTACCGGCGAAGTGACCGCCGGTGACATCGCCAGCACGTTCACCGTGACGGTCGATTACCAATGAAGCGCGCACTCACCCGCGCATCAGGGCCGTGCCACATCGGCATGGCGCTGTGCCTGATGGTCTCGCCGTGGGGGGCATCCGCCGCCGTGGTGGACCTGTCTGGCAGCGTGCGCCCCGGCACGTGCGACGTGCATGCCGAAGATCAGGCCAAGCGCGTGGATCTGCCCAAGGTGCAACTGCATGTGGTTGGCGCCGCAACCGGCGTGGTGCTGGCCAGCGAACTTGACTGGGAGTTTCGCCTGGTCAATTGCCGGGGGGTGCGGCGCGTATCGCTGGTCTTCGCCGGCCCACCCCATGCGCCGGGCCAGCCGCAGTACGCCAACACGGGCAGTGCGACCGGCGTGAGCCTGCACCTGGTCGATGACCGCGCCGACGCAGTGATGCCCGCCAATGGCCACCACGCCAGCCTGACCGTCACCGGAAATGCGGCGACCTATCACGGCCGCAGTTACTTCTACCGCCACAACGGCACGCCCCTCCAGCACGGCAGCTTCAAGAGCGCTGCCACGGTGGTGGTGAGCTACGACTGAGCCCCAGGGCGCCAGCCTGTCGCTTGAGCGGGCCGGACCAACGCATGTTCTCAAGCCCACTGCAAAAGGAACCACCCATGAAACTACCCCTCTCCGGTTTGCTGCTCGCCACGCTGATGCCGGGCCTGGCCTCGGCCAATACCATCGATTTCGACGGCGAACTGGTCACCAGCACCTGCACCATCGCCGCCGCCACCAAGATCGATGTGAGCTTTGGAAAGCTGGACGTAGCAGGCCTCAGCGCGGCCGGCAAGGAAACCGGTCGCAGCGCGATGCCGATTACGCTGGAGTGTCCCGGCACCACCCCCACCGGGACGGTCGCTGTGCGTTTCGAAAGCCTGACGCTCGGTGACAACGTCACCGGCAACCTGCGCACCACCGCCGCCAGCAGCGCTAAGAACGTACAGATCGCCATCGACAACGCGGCGGGCACCCGCCAGGTGATCAATGGCCCGGCCACCGCGGACTCGTTCGTGCCGATCAAGACCGGCGCGGTGGTGCTGGATTACACCGCGGTGTATGTCGCGGTGGGCGGCCCGGCCGTTGCTGGCACGGCCAAATCCAACGCGACCTTCGTGGTGGCGTATCCCTGACCGCCTGCTGCAGCGGGGCCGCGCAAGCGTGCCCCGGTGCAGGGCACCCCGGCGATGCCGGGCCTGACGGAGTTATCTGCTCATGCGTTTTTCTTCCCTTCGCCACCTGCTGGCCTGCGCCCTGCTGGCCGCCACGGGCATCGGTATGCTGCCCGCCGCACACGCCGGTGTGGTCATCGTCGGCACGCGCATCATTTTCGACGCCAAAGACAAAGACCGCACCATCCAGCTCAACAACCAGGACGATGCCCCGGCCATGATCCAGGCCTGGATCGACGCCGGTGACGCAGACGCAAAGGCCAGCGAGATCCGCGTGCCGTTCGTGCTGACGCCGCCGTTGGCCCGGATCGAGCCGCGCCAAGGACAGTCGCTGCGTCTGCTGCATACACCGCAGGGCATGCCTGGGCTGCCGGTGGACCGCGAGTCGGTGTTCTACTTCAACGTGCTGGAAATCCCGCCGCGGCGTGACGCCGGCCCGGACGAGAACCTGCTCCAGTTGGCGGTGCGCAGCCGGATCAAGCTGTTCTACCGGCCCGAGGGACTGGAAGGCAAGCCGCGGGAGGCGCCCGCCCGCCTCACGTGGAAGCAGGGAAGGGATGCTGACGGAGCGTACCTGGAGGTATCTAACCCGAGCCGCTATCACGTGTCGCTGGCCGCGGCCTCGGTGGGCGGGGCAAGCGCGAGCGAACCGGCGATGATCGCGCCCGGTGCAACCTCGCGCATGATGCTGGACAAGGCCCCGTTGGCCGGCACTGCGGTGCAGTTCGACTGGATCGACGACTTCGGCGGGCATCTGCCTGCGACTGCGACGCTCACGCCATGAGTCGCGCGTCGGGGTGGCTGGTGATGGCCTTGCTCCCATGCACGTTCTCTGCCTGGGCGTGCAGGCCGGACAACGCAGGAACCCATGCCCAGACAATTGGACCGCAGGCAGGCAGCTCGCCGATCGGCGGTGTATGGGCGACCGGAGCGAACCGTACCTACCACACGCCGGCTGGCAACACCCCGTGCAGCAACAACGTGGTGTACTTCGCGATCGGCTACTCCTCGGGTTGGCGTTATGACACCGCTACTGGCGAATGGTGGCACGTGAATACGCCGGCGTTGGGGCTCAAGCTGACCATCGGCCCGTTGACCGGCACTCAGCTTCCCGTCGTACAAGCCCGTGGCCAGATTACAACCAGAAACAACACCACTCTCTGGGTTACTACAAAGTTGACCCGGCGCGCAGGTGCGGGCTTTGGTCAAAGCCCGAACCCGCTTGAACTGTATATGTGGTCTGCAGCCGATGGGACCGCGTTCCCAGGTCCGGGTAAACGCTATGCCGTGTATACAACCACGGTGAATGGTTCCTTGAGTACCTGCACGGTCGCCAACGCGGCGCCACCGCTGGTCCCGGCGCGCGCGGCATCGCTGCCGTCGGTCAACTCAACCACCAGCGCCAACGCTGGCTTCAGCATGCCGGTGACGTGCATCGACAATCCGTACAACGCCCGTGAGACGCCGTTGAGATTCACGCTGCGCGATGCCAATGCCACCGGCAGCACGTCCAACCAGTTGACGACCGTTGCTGCAGGCACCACCTCTGCGGGGGTCAAGCTGCAGCTTCTACGCAAAGATGCAACCGGTGCCTACGTGGTCCAGAACATGGGCAGCAGTTGGGACGCGTCGGCGTACCGCGGTACCGGTATGGGCGCGGTGGATCTGGCAGTGCGTTACATCCGTACCGGTGCGATCACGCCCGGCACGATCCGCAGTCAAGCCACACTGACGATTGACTACCGCTGATGGACCGGTGCATCAAGTCTGTCCCCGTGCCTGGCCGGAGGCGGTGCCTCCTGATCCTGCTCGCGGGGTGCTGGTTGCTTCTGGCAGTGTCCAGTGCTTCGGCATTGGCCTGCACCATGACCAATGCAGGCAGCCGAGAGTATTCCGCTCCCGTGGATGTTCCTCTTCCGGCCGTGGGGCAGCGCGTGAGTTTGACCACTGCGTCCTCCTACAGCTTCAGCGGGTGCAGCCCGAGTGCTCATAAAATGAGTGTGCTGGTGCTCAGTCCGACGTACGACGCCGCCACCAGTTCATTTTACAGTGCAAGCAGTGCACCGGGTTTCGGCGTGCGTATACGCGTCAATGGGCAGCTTGTGACCAGCCGGTACTTCGATATATTGCGCCCCGCGGCCTCCGGAAGCTGGCCGGTGACGTTCGAAGTGATCCGACGCTCCACGGCCAGCCTGGTACAAGGCACTGCTGCCCCGGCTTTTCTCGTGTCGATCTGTCCGCGTAGTGTCTCGGAAGCATCCAGCTGTCCGATCGTCGAGGGAGCAGGCGGTTTCATACAGCGCTTCGCATACCCGGCGGTTCCCGCCACCTGTCAGCTCAGCGATATCGCGCCCCCCCTGGCGACCATCCGTGCAGGCGACCTTCCTACCGTTGGCAGCACGGCAACAGCCAGTGCAGGCTTTACCGTGCCAATGACGTGTGCCAACGGCAACATGTCCAGCGTGCCGATCCGCTTTACCTTGAAGGACGCGCAGGCGACCGGCAACACTTCCAACGAACTCACCCCGGTGCCGGGACGCACCACAAGTTCAGGGATTCACCTTCAACTGCTGCGCAGGCCCGCGGGCGGCAGCTACGCGGTGCAGAGCATGGGCGCAAGCTGGACGCAGACAAAGACCCCGACCGGCACGTTCCCTGCGCCGGACCTGGCGGTGCGTTACATCCGTACCGGCGCCATCACCCCCGGCACGATTGGAAGCACGGTCACGCTGACGTTGGACTATCCGTAGCCGTTGGAGCCACTTTCTGCTGCGTTTCGTAATCGTTGTAGAGACGCGCGGGCGGGTGTCGTGCAGGATGGGTCATCGGGCTCGGCGGCCGCACTCGCGCCGTCCTCACGATGATTCCACGCGACGCTGCCTGCGCTGCCTCTAACCTGACCTTCCCGTCGAGAAGTTGTTTCCCATGACCACAGCACTACATGATCTGGAGGCCCTTGAACCCATCGACATTGATGGGCTCAAAGCTCAGGGTGTGCCGCCGGTCGCCCAGTACCTGGTGGACCAGGAAAAATTCGTCCTGCTCGGTGGCAAGCGCGGTATCTATCGGCTGGCCGGTGCGGACGCGGCGTGTTACTTCACCAGCCTGGATCAGATCCGGCTGCATCTGCTCGGGCAATCTTTGACGCGTCTGACCGTAGAACTGGCCTGACCGCTCAGCGCCCGCCGTGCCGAGGCAGCGGTGCGGGCACGTTCAACTGGCCACCGGCCGCCACGTAGGCGGCCAAGGCCTCGCCTTGACTGAGCAGATGGCGGTTCATCATCTGCTCGGCCGCTTCGGCATCGCGGTTGCGGATGCACTCCATCAGCGCCCGGTGCTCGGCCAATGACTGGGCCATGCGCCCCGGTGTCAGCAACTGACGGCCGCGATGCATCTTCAGGATGCGGTGCAGGTCGTGGGTGACGCGGATCAGCCACGGGTTGCCGGCGTGGGTCTGCAGGCTTTCATGGATCAGGTAGTTGTTGCGGTAGTACTCGGCCAGGTCACCGGCGGCCGCAGCCACTTCCATCGCATCGTGCAGCGCCTGCAGCTGGACCACGCCCTGCTCATCAATGCGCTTGACCGCCTCATGCACGCAGCGGCCTTCCAGCATGGCCATCACCGGGAACAGCTGGTTGAGGTCTTCCAGAGTGAGCCGGGTGACCCGGCTGCCGCGGCCGGCATCGAGCTGCACCAAGCCTTCGGCAGCCAGCAGTTTGAGGCTCTCACGCAGTGGGGTACGGCTGATGCCCAGTTCTTCGGCCAGCATCGGCTCGTCGATCCACTCGCCCGGTGGCAGTTCGTAGTCGTAGATCTTCTGGCGCAGCCGTTCGGCCACTTCTTCATACAGCGGCACGCGCTTCTTCGACAGGCGGGGACCAGGGGCCAGGGGCATGGCGGGGCTTCGTGGAGAGGTGTGCAGCATTCTACCGGGTCATGGCGGGCCTGCCGGGCAGGCCCGCCGTGGGCTCACATCCAGCCCGGCACGACGAACAGCAGCCACGCCAGCAGGGGGCCGAAGGCCACCACCAGGCCGCTGTAGACCAGGAACCGGCGGAACAGGGCTTCGCGCTCTTCCTTCGCCGCCGAGGCCACGACCAGCGCGCCGTTGGTCGAGAACGGGCTCACATCCACCACGGTGGAGGAGATCGCCAACGCGCAGATCACACCGGCGGCGCTCAGGTGCCCCTGCATCAGGAACGGCACCGCCAACGGAATCGTGGCGCCGAGCACGGCCGCCGAGGAGGCGAATGCCGAGACGATGCCGCCCACATAGCAGACCAGCAGCGCGCCCAGCAGGGGAATGCCGATCGCGCCCACACCATGACCGATGTAATCCACCGCGCCGGCCTGCTGCAGCACGGCCACGTAGGTCACCACGCCGCTGATCAGCAGCACGGTGGACCAGCTGATGCCGTCCACCGCGCCCTTCTGCGAGTTGGGCGAGAGCAGGGCCAGCACCACCGCGACGGTGATCGAGACCAGGCCGACGTTGAGGTTGTAGACCAGGGCCGCGATGCCCAGGCCCAGCAGCCCGATCAGGGTGAACACGCGTTCGCGGTTGATGCGCACGTCATCCAGCGCGTCCGGGTCATTGGAGAGGGTGCCGCCACCGGCCGAGACCAGCGCGCCATGCCCTTCGATCGCGAACTGCCGCGAGGAGGCCTGGCTGCCCGCCAGCAACGGCTCGGTCGCGGTCGGTGCGCGACGCATCAGCGCCAGGCCGCCGAAGGCGAAGAAACAGATGATGCCCATCAGCAGGTTGAAGCCCAGGCTGGTCAGGAACACGGCCATTTCCGTGACTTCCAGCCCGGCCTTCTGCACGACCTGGTTGGTGATGCCGCCATACACGCTGATCGGCGAGAAGCCGCCGGCCTGCGCCCCGTGGATCACCAGCAGGCCCATCATCAGCGGGTTGATCTTGTACTGCTTGGCAAAGCGCAGCGCGACCGGGCCGATGATCGCCACGGCCGCGGGGCCGAGCGCACCGAAGGCGGTCAGCACTGCGGTGACCACGAACATCACCCAAGGGATGGCGACGATGTGCCCGCGCACCGCCTTTACCGCCCAATGCACGAGCAGATCGATGGTGCCGTTCTTCTGCGCGATGGCGAACAGATAGGTGATGCCGACCAGGGTCAGGAACAGGTCGCCCGGGAAACCGGCCAACACCTCCTTGCCCTCCATCCCGACGAACAGGCCGCCGATGATGAAGGCCAGCGCGAAGGCGACGGCACCCATGTTGATGGGCAGGGCCGTGGCCACGATGAACATGATCACCAAGCCGATGATCGTTGCGATTTGCGGACTCATGCGCCCTCCCGAGACACTTGATACGCGTGCAGCATGATGGCGACCCGCCACCCGGGGACTGCTGGTGTTACCGCTTCGGGTGACCGCTCAGGCGCGTGCGCATGCCGCGTCCACCCATTCGCGCACGCCCTCCAGCGTGCGGAAATCCTCCACCGAGCGTGCCTGCAGCTGCGGATGCAGCTCGCGCAACCGGCGGCTCAGCGCCGCGCCTGGGCCCAGCTCGAGAAATACCTTGCCGCCGCGCTCGACCGCCTGATCCAGTACCTGCTGCCACTGCACGGTCTGTGCGATCTGCGCGGCCAGCGTGTGCACCACACGCGCGACATCGCCGACACTGCGGCCGTCGATACCGGCCAGCAGGCGCAGTCGCGGGGCCTGCAGCGGGGTCTCGCGCAGCAGCGTTTCGAACGCCTGCGCCGCCACCGCGAGCAGCTGGGTATGCGCCGGAACATCCACCGGCAGTGCCAGCGTGCGCGCGCCTTGATGGGCGGCAGCCGCCGCGAGGGCGTCCAGGCCGCGACGCAGACCACCCAGCACGACGTGGTCCGGACCGTTGACGATGGCGACATGCACCCCGTGCTTGGCGCACAGCTGGGCGATGTGTGTGGCGTCCAGGCCGATCACGGCGATCAGGCCGGCATCGGCCGGTGAGGCGGTGTCCATCAGCGCGGCGCGGCGCGCGGCCAGGTGCAGGCAGGTGGCACTGTCGACGCTGCCGGCGATCGCATGCGCGGCCAGCTCACCGGCGCTGTAACCGGCGACGGCGGTGATCGTCGGCAGTGCGTCACGCAGTGCGGTGTAGTGCGCCAGTGCCGCGGCGCAGACCAGGGGCTGGGCCAGGGCGTTGCGGAAGCGCCTTTCCTCTGCGGCAAGTGCGTTCACCGGCGTGCCCAGCACCTCACTGGCCTGCGCCAGGATGGGGCGTGCCCGTGCATCGTCGCGAACGCGCGCGAACATTTCGGGGTGTTGGCCGCCTTGGCCCGGGCAGAGCAGGACCAGGCTCATGCGCGCTCCTGCAGGTGCAGGAACCACGTGCAGGCCAGTAGATCGGCGCTGCCGCCGGGGCTGAGCCGCCGTTGTTCGAAGGCCTGGCCGATGGCGGCGACCCGCTCACGCCAGTCGGCCTGCTGGACACCGCCCTCCGCGAGGAAGCGGCGTGCCTGGCCCTGCGCGAATGCGAGCCCGGCGTCACCGCCCCGGTGCAGCAGATTCAGATCGACGGTATGGGCGATCAACGTCATCAGGGTCTCCACCTGCGCCGCTTCGGCGTCCGCGGTGGCGTGGAGCACACGCTGTAGGGTCGGCAGGGCCAGGTCCCGCAGCAGCGGGTAACCCGCGGCCGCCTGTTCGCGGACGCCGGGGACGGCATGCCGGCGGCGGGCGCGCTGGCCGGGGCTTGCGGGATTCAACGGAGCGTCCAGCAGCGCCGCGCGCCATTGGGTGACGCCGCGGCACACCGCATCGCCCGATGGCGGGCGTTCGCCGCTGGCGCGCAGCCGGGCGGACTGCGCGACCAGCAGCCCGAGGCTGAAGATCGCCCCGCGATGTGTATTGATCCCGCCGGTGGCGCGCAGCATCGCGGCTTCGGCAGCGATGCCGAGCGAGCGCAGTGACTCGAAGGGCGCATCGTTGCTGCCGGCCTGCGCGATGGCGACGAAGTAACCCCGCAGCGCGAACAGGCTGCGCAGGAAGGTGCCGGCATCCATGTCGCTGTGGCTGCCGCGGCTGAAGGGGGTGACCAGGCCCGGCTTGGGCGTGCAGGCAAGCTCGGCGTGCAGGCTGGCGATGGCCAGGCGGCCAAGCCGACGCGCGTCAGCGGAGCGGGGCGCTGCGATCCACGGCACGGGCTGGCGAACGGCGTTCATGCGGCCACCTGCCAGGCAGCCAGCGCCTCACGCGGCACCAGCCAGCAGGCATCGTCGCCTTTGACCATCACACGCGTGGCACCGCTGGCGTACTCGCGCCAGTTGACCGCGCGGTTGCCCGGGAAGCGCAGCTCGCCGTCCAGCCGCAGGGAATGCTGGCGCTCACGCTGCTGCAGTACCGCGACGATCTGATCGGCCTGCTGGGTGTCGGCCACGTTCCAGAGCAGATCCAGATCGGAGTCGTCATGCAGATAGGGCAGGCCGGTCAGGTGCTGCCACGCCGCGCTGCCGAACACGCGCGGTGCCACCGGCAGGGAGGCCGTCACGGTGACCAGGCCGTGCAGTCGCTCGCGCCACGCCGGGCCGATATCAGCCGCAACCTCGGCCAGCGGCGGTGGTGGCGCGCAGCGCAGGACCGCGGACGGGTCAGCCCGCAGCGACAGGCGCTGGCGGTGCTCGGCCAGCGGCAGGGGCACGCCAAGCCGCAGCTGGTGTTCGTCGCTGGCCGGATCGCGCCGCGCGACCACGAATGGCAGCCGCGCCTGGGCCCATGCCCGCAGCCGCGCATCGGCACCGGCCGTGAGAACCTGCCACGGCGCCTGCGGATCGAGCCAGACCAGGTCGTGACGGCGCATGGCTCAGGCCTCGCCCGCGGCCACGGCAGCGGCGACATCGCGCGCCAGCAGGCGGCCACCACGCTCGGCGCCCCGTGCGCGGCGTTGATCGCCGGTCACCGGCGCCTGCAGCGCATCCACCAATGCCTGCGCGAGGTCGCCCTCCCAGACGGCCTCCACCGCGCCCATGCGCACGTAGTTTTCCACGCCCGGCGCGAACACCGGCGAACTCTGGCTCAGCGCCTGCAGCTTCTCCAGCGGTTGCTTGGTGACACGCGCCATCGCGCGCAGATCCATCACCCGTACCTGGGCTTCGGGCAGGGCGAAGATGCGGTCGGCCATCAGGCCGAACGAGAGGAACCCGCCACTCACCGATTCACCGTAGACCAGGCTGATCAGCGGCGCCCCACGGCGGCGGGCCAGATCCAGCGTGCGGGCCAGATGCGCGAAGCAGCTGTTGATGCCGAGCATTTCATCGCGGCGCGCCAGGCGCTGGCCGGCGGTATCGACCAGCATCACGATCGGCCGCCGCGGATGGGCTCGGGTACTGGCGAGCACGGTGGCCGCCAGCGCCAGTGCGTGATCGACGCCGACTTCCAGCTTGTTGGCCGTGCCGATGACGGTGACCTCGCCCGCGGCAGTGGTGGCGGTGCCGCCCAGCACATCGTCCTGGCGGGTAACCGCGTGGCCGAGCGGGAACAGGGCGTCGAGCAGAGGGGTCAGGTCCATGGCAGGCTCCGGTCCTTGACCGCGTCCAGGAAGTCGGCGGTCTCCAGCAACGGCAGGTGTTCGGGATCGGCAATGCCCTGCAGGCGCCAGACCTCGAGGCCATCGCGGCAGTTTCCATAAGCGCTGATGCGTGCGGCGAGCCGAGCGTGTTCCTGCTCGATGGCCTGTAATGGGTCGTCGGCCTCGGTGTGGGCAGCGAGCAGTGACATCGCCGCGTCACCAAATGCCTCGATGCGATCCGGCACCAGCTGTACGGCATCGCCGATCAGATAGCGGTGCTTGCCACCGGTGACGCGCCAGACCAGGGCACGGTCGCGCGCGTCGAACTCTTCCACCCCGCGCACGGTCTCGATCACCTCCGGGCCGGACAGCGAGAGGCGGCCCTCTTCGGACATCACCACCGCCGTGCAGCACCGGGCCACGATGCCCATCCCGCCGAACGCGCCATTGCCGCTGCCGATCAGTGCGTACACCGGAATGCCGGCGGCGCGCGTGGCCAACACGGCCCGCATGATTTCAGAGATGGCGATCAGGCCGGCGTTGGCTTCGTGCAGGCGCACGCCACCGCTGTCGAGCAGCAGCAGCACCGCATCCGGACGTACCGCAACGGAACGTTCAAGCAGGCCGGTGAGCTTGGCGCCATGCACTTCGCCCACGCCGCCGCCCATGAACTGACCCTGCTGCGCGGCGATCAGGACGTCGCGGCCTTTCAGGCGGCCCGCGCCAACCACGATCCCATCATCGAACGCGCCCGGTTGATCCAGCTGGGCCAGATGCGGGCTGATGATGCGGCGGGCAGGGCCGACGAACTCGGTGAAGCTGCCCTTGTCGAGCAGCCCGTGGATACGCTCCCGGGCGTCGGCCTCGTAGAAACTGTGACTGCTCACGGCGCGTCTCCTTCCTGCAGCGTTTCCAATGCCTGCTGCAGACGCAGGCTGACCACCGCAGGTGTGGCGCCGGCATCGTTGATCGACAGCCGCACATTGCGCAGCGGATGACGCGCGGCGAAATCGGCCAGGACGGCCTGCCAGATGGTGTCGAAGCCGGTGGCCGAGGTGATCACCTCGATCTCCATCGCGCCGTCCAGATCGGTCGGTTCCACCAGGACTTCCAGATTGCCCGAGGCGACCACGCCGACCAGCGCATGGTGATTGCGCTCGGTGAGATCGTGCTGCCCGGGGAAGCGATAACGCAGGGTTTCCATGGCGTGCCCCTTACCAGTTGCGGAAGCGTTTGGGCGGGTTGTACAACCCACCGGACCAGCGCACGAGATCCTTGACCGAGCGCGCGGCGAGCAGGTCGCGGCTGGCATCGCGGGTGCGGATGCCCAGGTCTTCGGGGCGGCGGATGATGCCGCGGTCGCGCAGGTTCTCCACCATCGCGCGGTCGCGGCCCAGGCCGACCGCGGTGTAGCCGGCCACGCCACGGATCGCCTGTTCGCGTTCCTCGGGGCTGCGGCACAGCAGCAGATTGGCGATGCCTTCTTCGGTCAGCACGTGGGTGACGTCATCGCCGTAGATCATCACCGGCGGCAGCGGCATCTTCGCGCGCTCGGCCAGCTCCCAGGCATCCAGCCGCTCGACGAAGGCCGGCGCCATGTGCTCGCGGAAGGTTTCCACCATCTGCACGACCAGCTTGCGCCCACGTGGCATCTGGCCGGGCAGCGCCGCTTGCTGACCCGCCTTGAGCCAGGCCGGGCTGGCATGGCGGCGGCCGCGTGCATCCGAGCCCATGTTGGGCGCGCCGCCGAAGCCGGCGATGCGATCACGGGTGGCGGTGGAACTGTTCCCCTGCAGATCGATCTGCAGCGTAGAACCGATGAACATGTCGCAGGCATACAGCCCGGCGGTCTGCGAGAACGCGCGGTTGGAGCGCATGCTGCCGTCGCTGCCGGTGAAGAACACATCCGAGCGCGCCTCGATGTAGCGCTCCATGCCCAGCTCCGAGCCGAACGAATGCACCGACTGCACGAAGCCCGATTCGATCGCCGGAATCAGCGCCGGATGCGGGTTGAGCGCCCAATGCGTCCCGATCTTGCCCTTAAGGCCCAGCGATTCGGCGTACGTGGGGAGCAGCAGCTCGATCGCGGCGGTATCGAAGCCGATCCCGTGGTTGAGGCGCTGCACACCGTACTCGGCGTAGATGCCCTTGATGGCCATCATCGCCATCAGCACCTGGATCTCGGAAATCTGCGCCGGGTCGCGGGTGAACAGCGGTTCGATGTAGTTCGGCCGCGGCGCCTCGGTGACGAAGTTGACCCAATCGGCCGGAATATCGACGCGGGGGAGGGTGTCGACGATTTCGTTGACCTGCGCGATCACGATGCCGCCCCGGAACGCGGTGGCTTCCACGATCACGGGGGTGTCTTCGGTGTTCGGGCCGGTGTAGAGATTGCCGTGGCGGTCCGCGGCCTGGGCGGCGATCAGCGCGACCTGCGGGGTGAGGTCGATGAAGTAGCGGCCGAACAGTTCCAGATACGTGTGGATCGCCCCGATCTCGATGCGGCCCTCGGCGACCAGCGTGGCCAGCCTGCCGCTCTGCGGACCGGAGAACGAGAAATCCAGGCGCTGGGCGATGCCGCGCTCGAAGACATCCAGATGCGAGGGCAGGGACAGCACGGACTGGACCATGTGCAGGCCGTGGACCTGGGCCGGATCGAGCTGGGCCAGGCACTCGGCGAGGAAATCGGCCTGCTTCTGGTTGTTGCCCTCCAGGCAGACCCGGTCACCCGGTTCGAGCACGGTGTGCAGAAGCCGGGAGACCTCTGCATGGGGCACCAGAGGCCCCAGTCCGGCATCCGTGGCCCGCTGCAGCCTTGCCTGGCGGCGGTCCGCAAGCGTGTTCCAGTCTCGCGCCATCTGCTGCCTCTACGTAATTACGCTGTAATTACGAAACTACCACCGGGGATTGGCGGGGGCAAGAGGGGGATGGCAATGAGGGGCGGACGCCCCGTATTCAGTGGAAACGACACCAGTTCGATCCGTCAAAACGCTGATGCACGAGCTTCACGGGTTGTATGGCGAACTCAGTGCCGAGCCGTGAGCTTGCTCCCGGGTAAACGGCGGTCTGAATGATGGAGTTTTGAAGAAAGTTGCATGGCCTCGGGCTAGTGAATCCGGATCATGGCCGACTTGCCGCCACGGGCCGACGTAGACCTGAGGCGCCCCCCCCCCCCCCATAGAGGACTGTCACATGTCTGATCGCACCGCCCCCCGCGCTGGAACCCCAACCCCTTCCCGGCACACGTTGGCCGTGAGCGTCGCTGTGGTGCTGCTCGCACTGGCCCAACCAGTAATGGCCCGTGACCTTATCGGCGGCAGCGCCACGGTCAACGCCGGCGATCCAGCGGAGGCATGGAACGTCAGGGCCGCCACGTTCGGTATTGCCCCGGGCGGGCAGGTGGTGAATGTGGTCGCCACTGGCTCCACCTTGAACTTCAACGGTGGAACGGTCGGCGCTGCACCGGGGACGCCTTCGGTCATCTCGCTGGATGTCACCACCAGCACCGCGACCCTTTCAGACACCACTGTATCCGGCCGCGCCGTGTTCAACGCCGGAAGCAGCGTGACCATCACAGGCAGTACGTTCACGAGTACGGCGGCGGCCAACCTGCCTGCCGTGATTGTGGACGGGGCTACGTTGACAATGACGGACTCCACCATCAACTCCGCTGCCGGCCGCGGACTCATGGTGGGGGCCACCGGTACCAATGGCCCGGGGGCTGGCCGTGCTCAGGTAACGCTGATCAATACCTCGGTCGTCGGCGGGCAGGTCGCCGCCGCTGGCGTCGGTAACGGCTCCACGCTGCGCTTGGAGGGCTCCCAGGTGACTGGCACTGTTGACAACGGCGCTGGCGTCTTTTTCGGCGTGCTGGAGGCGGCCGCTGGAACGCGCATTGCCGGCGTTTCCAACGGCGTCTATCTGGCCTCCGATACGCGCGGCACGGCGACACCCGGCAACGAGATAGCGCTGATCCTGGATGACACCGCAGTCTCCGGAGGCAGCGGGGCTGGAATCCTGGTGACCCGGCAGATTCCAAGTCAGCCTACCGCCGCCGAGATCGACATCCGCAACGGGTCGACAGTGACGGGAGGGAATGGAAATCTTCTGGAAGTGACCCGGACGGCCGCTGCCAATGTGCGCGTCGATGGTTCCGACCTGGTCGGCAACGTTCTGGTGGATGCGGTCAGTACAGGCACGCTGAGCCTGCGCAACAACGCCAGCCTCACCGGTGCGATGACCAACGCGACGTCGGTATCGCTGGCGGATACGTCGCGCTGGAACATCACCGGCGATTCGACGGTCGGCGCGCTCGATATCGGCTCGGGCACACTGGCCTTCGCGGCACCGTCGCCGGACTACAAGACCGTCACCGTGGGCGGCGACTTGGCGGTGAACGGCGGCACGCTGATCTTCAACAGCGTGTTGGCTGGCGATGATGCGCCGTCGGACAAGCTCGTCATCAACGGCAACACCTCCGGTAACGGCAGCATCGCGGTCAATAACATCGGCGGTGCCGGGGCGCAGACCACCAACGGCATCCAGCTCATATCGGTGGCTGGTGCGTCCGGTGCGTCTTTCGCACTGGCGGGCCGCGCGACCGCCGGCGTGTACGAGTACCTGCTGTACAAGGGCGGCGTCACCAACCCTGCCGATGGCGGCTGGTACCTGCGCTCGGCGTTCACTGGCAATCCCTGCGACCTGAATCCGTCGCTGCCCATCTGTGGCCCGGTAACACCGATTGATCCGGTGGATCCGGTGGATCCGGTCAATCCCGTTGACCCGGTAAACCCTGTGGATCCGGTTGCACCCGTCGACCCCATCATCCCCGATCCGATCAACCCGATTCCCATCCTGCGTCCCGAGCCGGGTGCGTATCTTGCAAACCAAGCGGCCGCCGTGCGCATGTTCCAGCAACGGCGCCATGACCGTGGCGAGCCGGCGTTCGAACACGACCGCGCCGGCGCATGGGCACGGGTGTCGCGTGATCAGCTGCACACCACCATCGCAGGGCAGGTGGATGCGCGCGGTCATACCAACGCGCTGCAGATCGGCAGCGATCTGGTGCGCTGGGGGCGGGACGGCCGTGGTCAGATCGGTGTGATGCTGGCCACCGGCGAAGCCACGACGCAGGCGATCTCGCGGATCACCGGGTACGGCACCCAAGGCAAGGTCAAGGGCGACGCTATCGGTGTGTACGGTACCTGGGTGCAGCAGCCGGATCAAAGTGGCGGCCTGTATGTGGACGGCTGGCTGCAGTACGGCCGCTACGACAGCGAAGTGAAGGGCAACGGCCTGATGGCAGAGAAGTATGACGCCACCACGCGCGCCGCCTCGCTTGAAGCCGGTTACGGCTTCGCGTTGAGCAGCACGGAGCGCCGTGCGCTGTATCTGCAACCGCAGGTGCAGGTGACCTACACCGACTACAAGGGCGATACCCTCCAGGAGGTCAACGGCACGATCGTGCAGGACGACCGCGCCGGTGGGCTGGAGTCGCGGGTGGGCCTGCGGCTGTTCGGGCAGGACCTGACCACGGCCAACCGCGTGCAGCCGTTCTTTGCACTCAACTGGCTGTACAGCGAGCGCGGCGATGCGATGCGCTTTGATGGTGAGCGGCTGGATGCACAGCTGCCGACCAATCGCTATGAGGCGCAGGCCGGCGCGCAGCTGCGGCTGGGCGAGCGCTGGTCGGCGTGGGGTGACCTGCGCGTGCAGCGTGGCGACAGCGGCTACCGGGATGCCGGGGCGCAGATTGGTCTGCGCAGGGCCTGGTAATCAGAGGAAAACGGGGCGCCGCAAGGGCGCCCCGTTTACGTTGACTACCCATGGGCGGGCCTTGATGACTTGCTTGGGCAGGTACGTGATCGCAATCGCAAGGACCTCGCCGAGCGTCATCAGCCGGCCGCCTTGCCCGCACGTGGCCGCCGAGGCTTTGCACCCCGTGATGCGGCCTTCGGCGTCGCCACCAGCACGCCCCACTGATGCAGATGCTCCATGCCGGACAGGGCATCCAGGTACGCCATGAAGTGCGTCAGATAACCGGGCGACGTGTCTTTCATCAGCGTCAGGGCGCGATGGACCAGCACGCCGGAATTCAGCGGGCCGCCATTGGTCGGCATTTGGGCGAGCGATTCCTTCAACTGGCTGGCATTGCGCAGCGTGGCCCAGCCTGCACGAACCTCGGCCAGCACGGGCAGTTCGGGGTAGGCCGGGTTGTGCTGGCGGCTCAATTCCGTTACCAGCGCCTGCAGGCCGATGCGCCCGGGTGACGGGCCCAACCCGGATGGCGCCGCCGCGGATGCCTCGGCAATCCGCTCGCCGTAGCTGGCCACCCATGCATCCAGCTTTGCCTGCAACAGCGCCCGCACCTCGCCGTCATGCGCCTGCACACGGGCATGCAATGCCTCGATCACCGCAAAGCGCGTGCGGTCCAGGTGGTCGAGCTTGTCTGCTCGCCAACGCTGGAGAATCTCAGCGGTTGCAACAGGGTTACGGGGCATCCGCGGCCTTGCTCGCCTTGGGTTTCGGGATCGGGGCGATTTCCACGCGGCGGTTCTTCGCGCGGCCATCCTCGCTGGCGTTGGAACTCACCGGCTGCTCGGCGCCGAACGCCGCGGCAAACACTGCATCCGACGGCACCCCCTCGGCGATGAGGGTGCGGGTCACGGTCAGCGCACGCTCGGCGGACAGTTCCCAGTTGTCGGCGAAGCGCCAGTTGCCGTCGCGCACCTGCTGGTCGTCGGTGAAGCCACTGACCATGAGGATTTCCTCGCGCGAGGCCAGATACCCTTTCAGCGGACCAGCCAGGCTCTTGAGGACTTCCAGGCCCTCCGGCTGGAGCTGATCGGAGTTCAACGCGAACAGCACGTTGCCGCGGATGCCGATGCGGCCATCCACGAGCGTCACGCGTCCGGCCGCCAACGGCCCGGCCAGGGCCTGTTCCAGGGTCTGGCGGCGCTGCACTTCGGCCTGGCGCTGCTTGACCTCTTCATCCAGCCGGTTGGTCAGCTCCAGCTGCAGCGCGACCACGCCGACCAGGATCAGCACGAACGCGCCGAGGAGCACCGACATCAGATCGCCGAAGGCGGCCCAGATCGGGGCGCCTCCGTCGGCCTCGACTTCGATCTCGTCGCTCATGCCGACGCGGCCCCGGCTTTGCTGCTGCGGCGGCCGGCCAGCTGCTGCAGCTCATCGATGATCTGCTTCTGCGAGAGCACGCTGAGGTCGATCACCTCACGGGCCTGCGCAACGTAATAGGCAAGCTGCTCATCGCTACGTGCCAGCGAGCCATCCAGCGAGGCGGCAATCTGGGCCAGGCGCTCGTTAAGGCCATCGCTGGCGGTGCCGAAGGCGTGCACGGCGCTGCCGAGTGCATCGGCCAGGCTTGCGACTTCCACTGCACTGCCGGTGACCTGCGCGGCCACGCTGCCCAACTTGCCGGTCTCGGCGTGGATGTGGTCGGTGAAGCGGGTGCCGACGCGGTCCAGCAGCTCGGCCGAGGTCGAGACCAGGGCATCCACGGCGACGCGCTGTTCGTTGGCGGCGTGGTTGACTGCATCCAGCAGGGTCTCCACGGTGGCCAGCAGGCGGCTGCGTTCTTCCAGCGTGGCGGTGTCGCGGACCAGGCTGTCGGAGAGTTTGCTGCGCAGTTCGGCCACGACATCGGCCGCGGCCTTGGGCGCTTCCGAGGCGGCCTGCACCAGCCGCGAGATTTCGCTGATCGTTTCGCTGGCGTGCGCCTGGGCCTGCTGGGTGATCTCGCTGGCGGTGCGTGCCAGGGTGTCGCAGATCTCCTGCTGACGGCTGGCCACGCTGGCGCCGGTCTGCTCCCAGCGTTCGCCGAGGCGGGCGCTCATGGCGGTGAAGGCGTCGGTCCAGACGCTCAGGCGCTGCTGATCGCGTGCTTCCAGTGTGTCCTGCAACTGGGCGTGCGAATGCTGCATCGCCTCGCCGAGCGAGACTGCCTGCGCCTGCAGCGTCGCGGCAGCGGCATCCAGCGCGTGCTGGTGGCGCTCGCTCAGTGCGGTCGCCGCGTCATCCTGGCGCGCCAGCGCCTGCTGCCAGGCCTCGGCGATCTGCGCGGTGGTGGCGTCCATGCGGCTGCCGACCGAATCGATCAGGCCGGTAGCCCGGGCGTCATGCGTTTGCGCGAAGCTGGCCAGCGTGCTGCGCAGGTCCTCCGCCAGGGCGACATGGGTCTGCTGCTGCGCGGACTGGGCGGCCTGCCAACTGTCGGCGGTGCTGACCAGCTTCGCGGAAACAGCGTCGAGCAGGCCAAGCGCGCGTTGATCGTGCTGCGCGGCGAATCCGTCCAGCGCGGCGCGCAGGTCGTTGGTCAGTGCGGAGTTGGTCTGCTGCTGGCTGTCCAGCGCGGCCTGCCAGGACGCGGCGGTGGCCGCACGGCTGGCGTCGAACCCCTCGGTCAAGCCGGTCAGCTGGCGCTGCACCGCCTCGGTCACCGTCTCGTGCATGGTGGTGTTGGCGCGGGCGATGCCGGCCAGCGTGGTGTCCATCACCGGCTGCAGGGCTGCGCCGACCGCACGTGCGCTCTCGGCGACGCTGTCCTTCAGCGACTGCTCGATGGCCGCGGTAAGGCGCGCGTATTCCTCGTCGGCCTTGGCGTGGAAACGCTGCTGGTTGGCCAGCAGCCGCTCGCCCGAAGCGCTGCTCTGCTGTTCGATCGCGGTGGACATGGCCTGCAGCCGGTCCACCAGCACGGGCATCAGTTCGGCCTGCTGCTGCAGCAGCCGGAAGGCTTCATTGCGCTGCCAGGACTGCGAGTGCGTGTGCAGGGTGGTGGCGATCTCCACGTCCAGCCGCTGTACCGCTTCCAGTCGCTCGCGTCGGCACAGCGCCGAGAGCAGGCCAAGCATGGCGGAGGTGGCGACACCGGCGATCGAGGTGCCGAATGCCACTGCAAGGCCTTCCACCGGCGCGCCCAGCGAGCCACGGATGGCCTGCAGGTCGGTCGCGCTTTCCAGCGCCAGCCCGGTGCCGCGCAGGGTCGCCATCATGCCGAGCAGGGTGCCGAGCATGCCCAGCAGCACCAGCAGCCCGACCAGATAGGGGGTCAGAACCGGGCCGGGCAGGGCAACCCGCTCGCCTTCCACGCGCAGACGCACGGCATTGCGCAGGCTGGGATGCAGCTGGCCGAGCCAGGGGGCCAGGCCGGAGGTGGCGGTGCCGGCACTGGCACTGGCCGCCGTCAGCGACGCGGTCGCCTGCCGGTACCGATACAGCTCCAGGCCACCGGCGAGGTAGCAGACGGCAATCAGCAGGGCGACAGCGAAGCCGACCGGATTGGTGCTGACGTAACCGGCCCCGATCCAGCACACCGCAACAAGGCCCAGCAGGAAAACAACGTAGTGAAGACTGGTTCTGAACATGACGTCCCGGTTAGTGGGTGCGAAGCGCTGCAAGCAGGCCTTCGATCGGTTGAAAACGGAGATCCAGCTCGGCCAGCAGCAGGCTCTGCATGTCGCGGCGGAACACCTCGAGCCAGGCATCATCGCTGCCGGCATCGCGCAGGCGCTCGAAATGCACGCCCAGCAGCACCGGTACCTTGGCCAGCAGGCTGTGCTCGCGCGCGCTCAGGGTCTGCTCCATCAGGGCATCCACCTCGGCCAGCCGCGCCAGCTCGGGCGATGTGCGGGTCAGCATGTCGCGCAGGCGCCCGCGCAGCCGGCTGGTGGCGCCCAGCATGGAGCGCTGCACGGTGAGGTAGCGCTCGCGGTGCGCGGTGTATTCGGCCGGCACTTGGGCGCCCTCGGCGTCGACCGGCCGCCGAACAGCGTTGGAAGAATCAGGTTCCTGAACAATGGTGGCTTCCAGCGCCGCGCGGATCCGCTGGCAGTCCGCGTCCTCGTCGGCATCGAAATCCGGCCCTTCGACCGCAGGCGGCAGCCGCCCATCGAGCGCCTTGGACAAGGTCACCGCCCGCGTCCAGTCCACCCATTCGCTGAGCCGGTCCGACAGGGCAGGGCCTGTCGAGGACAGGTTGCTTTGAGCGAGGCGGGCCAGCAGCCGGATGAAGGCCGGGCCCGGGACAGGGGTCCGTTGCGCGGTTTTGGCCATTGTTCCGGTTAAAACGGCGAATTTTACACCGTAATGCCCGGCGGCCGCCCGGGGCCGGGTTCAGCCTGGGGCGGCGCGCATATCAAGCAGGCAGGCGCCCCGTCGCCGTGGCGCCTGCTGCGCCGCAGGCTCAGTCGATCGGCAACGGCGCGCGTGGGGAGACGAGCCCCTGTTCACGCAGCGCAGTCCAGAACGCCGGCGGAATCGCCACCTCGGCGAGTGCAAGATTCTCCGCGATCCGGCTGGGCTGACTGGCCCCCGGAATCACCGCCGCCACGGCCGGATGCGCGAGCGCGAACTGCAACGCCGCAGCACGGATATCCACACCGAACTGCGCGCATACCTGCTGCAGGCGGCCCACGCGATGCAGCACCTCGGCGCCGGCTTTCTGGTACTCGTAGTGCGCGCCGCCAGCGAGAATGCCGGAATTGTAGGGACCTCCCACCACGATGCGGGCGCCTCGCGCTTCGGCGGCCGGCATCAGGCTGACCAGCGCCTCATCGTGATCCAGCAGGGTGTAGCGCCCGGCGAGCACGAAGCCATCCGGATCGGCCTGCTGCAGCGCCATCACGCACGGCTCGACCCGGTTGACGCCCAGGCCCCAGCCCTTGATCACCCCTTCCTCGCGCAGCCGGGTCAGTGCGCTGGCAGCGCCGGACATGGCCTGGTGGAACACGGCGCGCCAGTTCTCGCCGTGGAAATCCTTGGCCGGGTCGTGGATCCAGACGATGTCCAGGCGGTCGGTCTTCAGGCGCTTCAAGCTTTCTTCGATGGCGCGCAGCGTACCGTCGGCGCTGTAGTCGTAGACGATCTTGTTGGGCAGGCCATGCTCGAACAGGCCGCCTTTCTCGCCGAGGTCGCGGCTGGCAGCGTTTTCGGTTTCATCCAGCAGACGGCGGCCGACCTTGGTGCTCAGCACATACGCATCGCGCGGGTAGTGCTGCAGCGCTTGGCCAAGCCGCAGTTCGGCCAGGCCGGCGCCATACAACGGGGCGGCATCGAAGTAGCGGATGCCCTGGTCCCACGCGGCGTGGACGGTCGCCAGTGCCTCCTGTTCGGGAATGGCGCGGTACATGTTGCCAAGGGGCGCGGTGCCGAAGCCGACGCGGCCGGGAAGGTCAATGCTCATGGGTTGGATCCGGGGGGAGGGAAGGGAGAACTCAGGCCGTGAGGGCGGCGGAGGTAGCGGTAGCGGTAGCGGTAGCGGGGGCATGGAAGCGCGGCAGCACATGCTCGGCCAGCTCATGCAGCGTTTCGTCGAGCGGGCGCAGGTTGCGGCGCAGTTGCAGGCCGACATGGTTGACGCCGATGGCGCGCAATGCGGCCAGTTCCGTGATCAGGCCGTTGCGACCGGTGCGTGCACCGAAGCGGAAGCGCTGGAACGGCGCCTCCGGGTCGTCGGCCAGATCCAGATGGATGAAGCTGGCATAGGGTTTGTCGCCGGCGACCGCGCGCCACTCGCCGATGCGCCGCTGATGGTCGGCCGGGGCGCCCGGGTAGGCCAGGCAGCCGTCCATGCGCCCGCCGATCCAGGCCGGTGATTGCTGGGCCAGCCCGGCGACCAGCAACGGGAGGGGCGCGGACAGCCGCGGCAGCAGCTCCAGCCCGCCGGACAGACGCGACTGACCGCCACTGCGCAGCACGTCCACCTGGTCACGGAAGGCTTCGCCGCGCGTGGGAAAATCGCGGCCGAACACGGGGTACTCGATAGGCCGGTCGCCGCTGGCCACGCCCAGCAGCAGCCGATCACCACTGAGGCGCTGCACGCTGGCGGCGGCCTTGAGGGTCAGCAGCGGCTCGCGCAGCGGCAGCACCACGGCGGCAGTGCCGAGCAGGATCTCGCGGGTGACGCCGGCCAGGTAACCAAGATAGGTGAAGACCTCGAACACCTGCGCGGCATCGCCGAAGGCCGGGTCGTACAGCGGCACATCGCGGATCCAGAGCGCGCGGAAGCCCAAGCGGTCGGCAAGGGTGGCCAGGTCGGCATGGCGTCGCAGGTCCGGTTCCCCGGGGAGCCGTGCAGACTCACGGCGCCGCTGTTCGCCCGTGGGCGTCCAGTCGTTGTCCAGCGGCGCTTCCAGGCCGATGCTGAAACCACCAGCGGTGAGACGGGAAAGTGCGTTCATCGTGTTGCGGTCCTTGGGGGCGGGAGCCAGGCAGGACACGCAGTCTGCGCGCGGTACTGTTTCTCAAAAAGCCGTCAATCGGCGAAAGATACTTGCGCGGTGGGCAAGGATTCAAATGCCGGGCGACGGCGTCCCGGCGCGATCGCATCGACCGATGACGCGTGCCTGCGCGGTTGCATACAGGATGCATACATCCGTATGCACTGCGCATACATTCGGTTGCCTACGGTGGAACACGAGTGCACCCGCGCTCTGTTTTCCCCATTAAGGAGTAGATGATGAGTCAGCAGATTCCCGAAGGTACCCTGGTCGTTGTAGCCGATGGTGGCTCGGCCCGCGTGTTCACCAACGTCGGCACCGCGCACAAGCTGCAGCTCAAGCAGGAGGGGGAACTGCAGCTGCAGGCCGTCAGCGATACGGGTGCGTCCGGGCAGGGGCCCTCCGGTTCGGTGCCGCAGGAGATGACCATCTCCCAGCTCAACGAGGCGACCTTTGCCAAGCAGGTCGCGGCGCAGTTGAACGAAGACGCGTTGAAGAACCGCTACGCGCATCTGATCCTGATCGCCGATCCGCAGACCCTGGGCCGTATCCGCCCGCTGCTGCACAAGGAAACGCAGGAGCGCCTGATCAAGGATCTCGCCAAGGATTTCACCAACGCGCCGCTGGAGGATATCCAGCGCGCTCTGTCCTGAGCATCGCCCATGGCCTTCGTTCGTGAGTACAGCCCATCGGACATCACCCGCGCCGAGATCGACGCGGGCAGCGGGTGGGTGCTGCTGGAGTTCGGTACCGGCTGGTGCGGTCATTGCAGTGCCGCCCAGCCGCTGTTGCAGAAGTTTCTTGGCGGCTACGACGCGACACACGTGAAGGTCGAGGATGGGAAGGGGCGGCCACTGGGCCGCTCCTTCGCCGTGAAGCTGTGGCCGACGGTGATCCTGTTGCGCGATGGCCAGGAAATCGCGCGGGCGGTGCGGCCGCACGAGCGCGAGGATCTGGCGCCGCTGATCGACGCGCTGGAACGCGGCCAGTAACGCCAGGGAAACAGCTTGAAACACGCTGTTCCATGCGCCGCAGACCCGCATGGAGGGGATCGACTGCGCCAAGTGTAGTAAGATGGTCCGCTTGATCACCCCCGGGCCATTGCCCGCTTCCTGGTCATCCATCCCGCAGCGTCGCTGAGTCCACGCGGCCGTCCGGGATCGTCTGTTGCAACCCCTCTTCGCGCATCGCGCTGTGTCATCAGAGGCGGTATTTCCTGTGCCGTGCGCGGGACCTCGGGCGCCGCGATGGCCTGCTTCCAGGAGAAAGCAGATGCAGGACCTGCATGCCGCACATGCTCATTTCGGCTGGTTCAAACGCCGCCGCCAGATGCACGTCGACGAAGTGACCGTCGTTGATCGCCCGATGTTGAAGAAAGCCGTAGGCGCTGCCGCACTCGGCAACGCGATGGAGTGGTTCGATTTCGGTGTCTATGGCTATCTCGCCGTCACCCTCGGCCACGTGTTTTTCCCCGGTAGCAGCCCGACCGCGCAGCTGATCGCCACCTTCGCCACCTTCACCGTCGCCTTCCTGGTGCGCCCGCTGGGCGGGCTGGTGTTCGGCCCGCTGGGTGACAAGTACGGCCGCCAGAAAGTGCTCGCGTTCACCATGATCCTGATGGCCGCCGGCACCTTCAGTATCGGCTTGATTCCCTCTTTCGACCGCATCGGCCTGTGGGCACCGGCACTGCTGCTGCTGGCCCGCATCGTGCAGGGCTTCTCCACCGGCGGTGAGTACGGTGGCGCGGCCACCTTCATCGCCGAGTACTCGACGGACCGCAACCGCGGCCTGATGGGCAGCTGGCTGGAGTTCGGCACGTTGGGCGGCTACATCGCCGGAGCCGGCACCGTCACTGCATTGCACATGGCCCTGAGCAGCACGCAGATGCTGGACTGGGGCTGGCGCATTCCCTTCCTGGTGGCCGGTCCGCTGGGGCTGCTCGGCCTGTACATGCGCATGAAGCTGGAGGAGACGCCGGCCTTCCGCGCGTACGCCGAAGAGGCCGAGAAACGCGACCATGAGCGCCCGGGCCTGGGCGCGCTGTTCCGCGTGCACTGGGCGCAGCTGCTGATCTGCGTGGGCCTGGTGCTGGTGTTCAACGTCACCGACTACATGCTGCTGACCTACATGCCCAGCTACCTGAGCGTGACAATGGGCTATGCCGAGAGCAAAGGCCTGTTGCTGATCATCATCGTGATGCTGGTGATGATGCCGCTCAACGTGCTGGGCGGGTTGTTCAGTGATCGCCTCGGCCGCCGCCCGATGATCATCGGCGCCTGCATCGCGCTGTTCCTGCTGGCCATCCCGTGCCTGAAGTTGGTCGGCAGTGGCAATGACTGGCTTATCTTCCTCGGGTTGATGCTGCTCGGCGTGGCCCTGGTGTGCTTCACCAGTTCGATGCCGTCCACGCTGCCGGCCCTGTTCTATACCCCGGTGCGCTATAGCGCGCTGTCGATCGCCTTCAACGTCTCGGTCTCGCTGTTTGGTGGCACCACGCCGCTGGTCACCGCATGGCTGGTGGAGCGCACCGGCGATCCGCTGGTGCCGGCGTACTACCTGATGGGCGCGGCCGTGATCGGCGTGATCACCATGCTGTTCGTGCGCGAAACCGCCGGCATGCCGCTGCGCGGTTCGCCGCCGGCGGTGGCGAGCGAAGCCGAAGCCCGTGCGCTGATGCGCAGCGATGAGCCGGTCACGGTGGATGCGACCCAGCCGACGCTGCCGGTGGCAGCGGTGCCGGAAGAGGCGCGTCCGGCGTAAGACCGGCCGCGTCATTGAGCATCGATGCCGGCCGGCTGCCGGCACCTGCTGACGGCAGCTCGAAAAAAAGAAGCCGCCCAAGGGCGGCTTCTTCATGCGTCATCGAAAACGCTCAAGCGTTGCGAGACTGCTTGTTACCAGCTATAGCTCAGGCCCAGCTGTGCACTGGTCTGGTGATAGCCCGACGCCCGCTGCAACGACAGCCCACCCCAGGCACCGATACCATTGGCGAACTTCACTGACGCACCGCCGCTGAACTCACCACGGCTGCGCGGGATGCGCGCATCCACACGTTCATCGTCCATGCTGACCTGCGATTCGGCGCGGGTGTGCAGCCAATGGGAGGCCAAGTAAGGCTGCACCTGAGCGGCGCCATTGCCCCAGCGGGTGACACCGGACAGGCGCAGGCCGACGCGGCCGAACAGTCCATCGGCATCTTCGGTGGTCACCACCGTGCCGTTGCTTTCGACGTGCCGCACATCATCCCAGCGGTTGTAGCCGAGCTGCAGCTGCGGCTCCAGGAACACGCTGCCATTGGCTGCGCCACCCATACGGAAGGCGTAGCCGGTTTCCACGGCACCCTGCCAGGCGCGGCTGTCGTAGCGCTCACCTGCCAGCCCGACACCTTCCACGCGGTTGCGGAACTGCGCCCGCTGGATCGAGCCGTCCACGTAGAAACCCGCGTACGGGTCGAGCGCATTGCCACCACGCCAGGTGCCATACACCCCCAGCGCTTCACCCTTGACCTTGCCACGGGCGTAGTACCCGGTGAGTGCATGGGTCGAGGTGCTGCTGGCATTGCCGCTGGACAGCATCACGCCCACGCCGCTGCCATCCTCGGCGCGCCACACATCCGTACCGACGCTCAGCGCCTGGCTGTTGCCGCGGATATCCAGCTGGCGGCTTACCGTATCGAACCCGGTGCGCGCGCCATCCACGCGGGCCCAGGCGCGACCGCTGTTCTGGCCGGCATGACGGTCGTGATAGCCGATCCGGAACATGGACTGGGCAGCCTGCAGGTTGGCCAGGTACGCACCCGCTTCCGGGCGCAGGACCGGCTGCGGATCCGGCGTGGGGCCCGGATCGGGCGCAGGCGCCGGGCCCGGATCGACCGGCGTGCAGCCGGGCAGGGTGGGATCGGCCACGCACGGGTCCGGCACCACCGGCAACTCGGAGCGCAGATACCAGTTGCCGTTGTCCGCGCCCTTGAACAGGAAATACTCGTATTGCCCGCCCACGGCACGCCCGGCCAGATCGAATTGACCGTTCGATGCGCCAGCAACGCTGATCAGCTCGATGCCCTGGTCCGTCACGGCACCGGAGCCACCGACGTTGTTGACGCGCACGTTGGCCTGGCCGCTGGTGCTGCCACCGATCACGAGCCTGTCGCTGGCCGAATCATCACCGGCCAGGGCGGTGTTGAACAGGATGCTGCCGCCGTCGCTGCTGAAGTCGCCGCGGACGTCCAGCGTATGGAAGGTGCTGCCATCGCCCATCGAGATTTCACTGCCACTGCCCAGAGCCAGCGTGCCGACCTGGCTGTCGCCGGTCAGTGCCCATTGCGATTGCGCCAGGCTGAGCGTGCTGATGTTCTGCACCTGACCTTGAAGGGCCGAGCGGATCATGTCGATATGGGCAAATGCGCCGGACTCGACGCGGATGTCACCACGCAGCTGGGAATCGGCCACATGCACGTTGGCCGTCGCCGTATCGCGAACATCCAGCATGACGCCATTGCCGCCGGTCAGCTGGGCACCATTGCGCAGCGTAATGTCAGCGTTGGTGTCGATGGGCGTATCGCCATCCGGCGCATTGGCAACCACGATAGCGCTGTCGCTGCGGCCCAGGACGTGAGAACCATCAATAACGAAGGTGGCCCCGGTATCGATCTGACCCGGGCCAACCAAGTAGTCGTTCTCCACGATCAGCAGGCCATGCTTGTCGCCCGTCACTCTGGTTCCATCGCGGAACGTGGCGTGGCTGCCATACGAGATGTACCCGATGCCGCCGTCATAGAAGCCGGCAAGACCGTTGTCCACGCCCACCAGTTCGGAGGCGCTCAGGTCAGCGGTTGCGCCGGCCCAGGCGCCGATGCCCATTCCCTTGCCCTGGATGTAGGTGCGCTTGGCCGTGAGTTGGGAGGGCACGTCCGGCGTGCTCGGCATGCGCACTACGGCCAGTGCCAGGCCTCGGCCTGTATCAGACACGATGCGGCTGTCGTACAGCTCACCGATGGCACTGCGGATGATCAAACCCGTATGTCCGGCCGTGTCATGCAGGCTGCCGTTGCGGAAGGTCACACGCGTCCCCTTGTCGGCTTCGACTTTGCCAGTCGCTCCGCCATCACGCACGATCAGTTCGGCGCTGTTGTACAGGCGCCAGTCTTCCACCGGGGAGGTGGAATCGACGATAGCGATGCCGCCATTCTGATTGCCTGCTGCGGCCGGAGCGGGCGAAAGCACCAAGGCGACCATCATCGGTAGCACGGCAGTGGTGAAAGTCGGTTTGTTCATGGTGACCTTGGCGATTGAAAGTGGGTTGGTCGCGCCAGTTCCCTCGGCCCGCGTGAGCAGGCGCACATTCCGGAGGCGATCAAGGTCACGCAATCTAGGTGTCGCGCAGAGGCGTGGCTATGCAACTTGTTGTAATCGCGGCACCGCCGCCCGGACCACAGTCGCTCTATTCAGGAAGTGACGCGGTGCGGGTGCTGAGCGAAGCCAGCCCGCACCGCAACATGTCAGCCGGATCGGCCAATGCTAGGATCAACCTCACCTGAATCGATCTAAATTCAACGCCATGACAAAAACGGGGACGGTGCGCTGGTTGGGGCTCGCGGTAGGGGCGATGTTGGTGGCCGGCACAGCCATGGGGGCGCCAGCGAAGGTCGGCGAGCGCGCGTATGCCGCGGTGGATCCGTTCATCGGTACCGCGGGGGAGGGACATACCTATCCCGGTGCCACGGTGCCGTTCGGCATGGTCCAGCTCAGCCCGGACACCCGCATCCAGCCGCGTGAGAAGGCCTATGGCTGGGCGGCAGGCTACCGGCATGACGACACCAGCATCGTCGGCTTCTCGCACACGCACTTCTCCGGCAGTGGCCATTCCGATCTGGGCGATGTGCTGCTGATGCCGGTGCGCACCGATGCCAGCCTGGAGCGCGGCGATCCGGACAAACCCGGCAGCGGCTATACCTCGCGCTTCCGTCACGATGACGAGCGCGCCGAGCCGGGGTACTACGCCGTTACCCTGGATGATCCGAAGGTGCGCGCGGAGCTGACCACCAGCACGCGCGTGGGCGTGCACCGCTATACCTATCCGGCCAATCAGCCGGCACGCGTGCTGCTGGACCTGCGTACCAGCCTCTACGACTATCCCGGCAAGATCATGTGGTCGCGCCTGCGCGCCCGCGAGGACGGCACCATCACCGGTTTCCGCGAGACCCGCGGCTGGGCACCGGGCCGCCAGCTGTATTTCGCGATGCGTTTCTCGCGGCCGCTGACCGGTCACGCATTCCACAACACCGAAACCGACATCGCCTACAAGGGCTTCCCGCCGCCGGGGCATCAGAGCCCAGCGCAGCGTGCACAGATCGAAGGGCGCCAGCTGGTGGGCACGTTCGATTTCGGCAAGTTGGACGCACCGCTGGTGGTGACGGTGGCGATCTCGTCGGTCAGCGAGGCAGGGGCGATCGCCAACCTGGAAAGCGAAGTGCCCGGGTTCGATTTCGACCGTGTCCGCGCCGAGGCGAAGACGCAGTGGACGCAGGCGTTGTCGGTGCTGGATATCGACGGCCCCGAGCATGACCGCCGCAGCGCCTACACCGCGCTGTATCACAGCCTGCTCGGGCCGACGGTGTTCATGGACAGCGATGGCCAGTACCGCGGCTCGGACAACGCCGTGCATCGCGCCGACGGCTACACCAACTATTCAACCTTCTCGCTGTGGGATACCTACCGCGCCCTGCATCCACTGCTGACCCTGGTGCAGCCGGAAAAGCGCAACAGCGATTTCATCAATTCACTGCTCGCGCACCAGCACAACAGCGCTTACGGGATGCTGCCGGTGTGGGCGTTCCATGGGCAGGAAACGTGGTGCATGATCGGCTACCACGCGGTGCCGGTGATCGCCGATGCCTACCTCAAGGGCATCCGTGGTTTCGATGAGAACAAGGCACTGGCCGCCATGGTGGCCACCGCCAATTACGGCCCGTACGACGGCATCGCGCAGTACCGCGAACTGGGCTGGGTGCCGATCGACGAAGAAGGCGAGGCGGCCAGCAAGACCCTGGAGTACGCCTTCGACGACTGGACCATCGCGCGCATGGCCAAGGCCATGGGCAACACGAAGGTCGCCGGTGAGTTCGAGAATCGCGCCACGAACTGGCGCAATGCGTTCGACAAGGACACCGGCTTCATGCGGGCACGCGAGCGCGATGGCAGCTTCCGCACGCCGTTCGACCCGAGCGCCAGCGGCTACGGCACGGACTACACCGAAGGCAACGCCTGGCAGTACTCGTGGTATGTGCCGCACGATGTGGCCGGCCTGGCCGCCGCGCACGGGGGCAGCGATCAACTGCTGGCCCGTCTGGACGAAGTGTTCGAGGCCAAGGTCGACCCCTCGATCTTCGAGCACATGGAAGACATCACCGGGCTGATCGGCTGGTATGCGCACGGCAATGAGCCCAGCCACCATGTGGCCTACCTGTATGCCCATGCGGGGCAGCCGTGGCGCACCCAGGCGCGGCTGAAGCAGATCATGGACACCCAGTACGCCGATCGTCCCGATGGCCTGGCCGGCAATGACGACCTCGGCCAGATGTCGGCCTGGTATGTGTTCACCGCGCTGGGCTTCTACCCGGTCGCCCCGGGCAGCGGCGAGTACATCATCGGCCGTCCGTTCCTGCCCAAGGCGGCGCTGCACCTGCCCAATGGCAAGACCTTCACCATCGTCACCGAAGGGCTGGGCAAGGGCCACGACTACGTCGGCTCGGTGACCCTCAATGGCCAGCCGCTGCAGCGCACCTTCCTGCGCCACGACGAGATCCTGGCCGGCGGCGAGCTGCGCTTCACGCTCCAGGCCGCGCCGAACAAGGCCTGGCCGGGGCAGGGCGCCGAGCAGCCGTACTCGATGTCCCACTGACGGGCCTTCGGACCCTCCTTCTGGCCAAAATGGGATTTATGTCCAATTTGGCCAGAAGGGGTATAGTGGGCACATCCCGTCCTGGAGCGTGCCATGACCCTGCCACTGGATCTGCCCGGCCTTGAGAAAGCCACTGCCTCCTCGGTGAAAACCCGCGGCTGGCCCAGCCTGATGCGGACCGTCCGCGAGAAGCAGGCGCTGGTGATCACCAACCACAATCACCCCGAAGCGGTGATCGTGGATATCAAGACCTACCAGGAACTGGTGGCCAAGGCGGGCGGCGGCGACGCCGATGAGCGGCTGGGCGAACTGGACCGCCTGCGCGCTGCGTTCGACACCACGCTGGCCAGCCTCGGCCGTGAGGGTGGGCTGGGCAAGGTGCTGGGGCAGCCGATCCGCCGCGGCCGCAAGGTCGCGCTCGGCAGTCCGCTCTGACCGATGGGACGGATTCTGGTGCTGGCCGGCGTCAATGGCGCCGGCAAGAGTTCGCTGCTGGGCATGTGGCTGGAAGAAGAAGGCCTGACCTGGTTCAACCCGGATACGTTTACCCGTCGCCTGGTCGAGATGGGCTGGGCGCTGGGCGAGGCCAACGCTGCGGCGTGGAATGAAGGCGCGCGGCGGCTGCGGCAGGCGATCGACGAAGGCACCGACTTCGCGTTCGAGACCACGCTGGGCGGCAACACCATTCCGCGCCTGCTGCGCGAGGCCTGCGACCGCCACCACGTGGCCATCTGGTTCTGTGGCCTGCAGAGCGTGGAACTGCACATGCAACGCGTCGCCGCACGGGTCAGCCGGGGCGGGCATGACATTCCGGCCGACAAGATCCGTGCCCGCTACGATTCCTCGCGCGAGAACCTGCTGGCGCTGCTGCCGCACCTGGCTGAGCTGCATGTCTACGACAACAGCGCCCCGGCCGATGCCGACGGCGCCGAACCGCTGCCGGTGCTGCAGCTGGATCGCAACGGGCTGCACTACCCGGCATCGGCGATCGAGCTGCTGCAGACGCCGGACTGGGCCAAGCCGATCGTGATGCGCGCGATGGAGCTGCACACCCCGGCGTGAGCGTTACTGCAATGGCCTGAGCAGCAACAAGAGGCTCAGTGCCAGCATGAACACCGCGATGCCCGCATCCAGCCAGCGCCATGCCCGGGCGTGGGCAAACCACGGCTGCAGCCAGCGTGCGCCGAAACCCAGCGTGGTGAACCACGACACGCTGGCCAGGCAGGCGCCTGCCGCGAAGACCCAGCGCGCATCGCCTGGATAGCGGGTGGAGAGGCTGCCGAGCAACACCATGGTGTCCAGATAGACGTGCGGATTGAGGAAGGTAAACGCCAGGCAGATCAGCAGCGTCCGCCGCCAGTCCGCGCGGATGTCAGCGCCGGCATCGAGCCCGCCACCGCCGGACCACGCTCGGCGCGCCGCCATCACGCCATACACGGCGAGAAAGCCGGCACCACCGAATCGCAGGACCTCCAGCAGCAGCGGGAACCGCGCCACGGCCGCACCGATGCCGGCCACCCCCAGCAGGATCAGGGCGATGTCGCCGGCAGCGCAGACCACGACGACCAGCATCACGTGCTGCTGTTTCAGGCCCTGCCGGAGCACGAAGGCATTCTGTGCGCCGATGGCGATGATGAGACCGGCACCGGCGAGAAACCCGGCGAGGGCGGCAGCAGGAAGCATGGCGATATCCACGGGAGGGGCGTGCAGGGTGCCGCCCGCACCGCCATAAGCCCAACTACAATTCCTGTGGCACGATAAGCCTATCTGATGCGGATGCCGTGAGATGAGCCTGCTCCACCCCCAACTTGCTGCGTTTTCGGCTGTCCTGGAGGAGGGGAGTTTCGAGGCGGCCGCACGCCGGCTCAGCCTCACCCAGTCGGCGATCTCCCAGCGGATCAAGGCGCTCGAGGATCGCCTTGGCCAGGTACTGATCGTGCGCCAGTCGCCATGCCACCCCACACCGGCCGGCGAGCAGCTGCTGCGCCGCGTGCGCCCCATGCAGACGCTGGAAGCAGAGGTGCTCGCCAACTTCCTGCCTGATGCGGACCTGCCGCATCGCAACGTCTGCGTGGCGGTCAACGACGACTCGCTGGAAACCTGGTTCCTGCCGGCGCTGGCGGCGCTGCACGACGCGCATGGCTACACCTTCGACCTGCGCGTGGACGACCAGGATCACACCCTGGATCTGCTGCGCGACGGGTCGGCCCTCGGCGCGGTGACCGCCGATGCGAAGGCACTGCAGGGATGCAACGTCTACCCGCTGGGCACCATGCGCTACGTGGCGATCACGGCGCCGGCGTTCAACGTGCGGTATTTCGGCGCAGGGGTCAGTGCGGCATCGCTGGCGACGGCGCCGATGATCGTGTTCAACCGCAAAGACCGCCTGCAGGCACGGTACCTGCGCAACGTCACCCGCGCCGTGCTCGCGCCGCCGGTGCACTATCTGCCCACGTCGACCGGCTTTGTCGACGCCGCTGCGCTGGGCCTGGGCTGGTGCCTGGTTCCAGAGTCGCTGGCGGCCCCGGCGCTGCAGCGCCAACGCGTGGTCGAACTCGACCCGACGCGCTGGATCGACGTGCCGTTGTACTGGCAGCACGCCGCGATCCGCTCGACCACGCTTCAGCGCATCACGACCGCCCTGCGCGAAGCGGCGGGCAAAGTGCTGCGTGATCCATGACGTGCAGGCGGGCCGTCAGCCCACTGGCTCGTGGATGGGACAGCCGTTGAACCGCGAACGGAACTGACGCGAGGCGGCCATCACCACGCGACGCGCACGGTTCAAGCCCCCCAGCGGCCGGTGCTCGGCGAGCGCGTGCCACGGTGCAAATGCCAGTGCATCCTCGATGCCCGGCGAGCTGCCGGGCTGCCAGGCCTCCTGCTGCGCGATGCTCAGGCGTGCAACCGGCAGGAACGGGCTGTCCGCCTCGGGCCACGCGACCGACGCATCTTCGATCGGCATGCGCTCCACATCCCGGCACAACTGCACGCGCAATTCCCATTCCACGGGATTGGGCAGGTCGGTGAAGAACGCCACCACCGCGTCACGCTGCGCATCCTCGTCCGAGCCGATCTTGTCACCGGTCAGCGCAAGCAGCGCCGGTGAGACCGGGGCCAGGGAAAACTTGGCCATGTACGGGCCATACAGGAACGGCACCTGGCTGAAGAACGTCTCCCCCAGCGGATGGTGCTGCGGCTCGCCACCCATGCCTTTCAGCGTGGCACTCTGGGCGCCCACCGCTTCCAGCGCCGCCTCCGCACCGCGCAGCGTGGCCGATATCATCCGCTTGGTGCGCGGCATCCGTTCGGTGGTGGCGGCCAACAGCTTGGCCGAGCGCAGGAAGCCGGCCACGCCGGGCGTAGCGAACGCTGGGCCGTTGACCATCAGGAAATCCTGGGTGCGCTGCTCCTCGGCGCCGTCCGCCCGCGCACCCTCCACGCCGATCACCTTGAGCGCCATCGCGCGTGGCGTGGAGACCGAATCGGGGAGCTGCTCGGCCGGCGGGGACGACAGCCGGACCAGTGCGTCGTAGCTTCCCGGGCGCGCGAACAGACCGTGGCGCAACTCCGCCGGCAATCCATCCAGCACGCGCAGCCGCCCCTTCAACAGCCCTTGGCCCTTGGCATGGACCGCACGGTGCGCGTGGCCTTCCTGCTCGGCCACGGTCAACGCCATGCGCGCGAATACCTCGGTCAGCTCGCGGATATGCGTCGCCTCATCTTCGTCGGCGTGCTCAAGCGAGGCGTGGTAAAGAACGGGTGGGGGCAGGGACATGCAAGGCTCCTCTGTGGTCGAACTCAGGCCGCAGCGGCCTTGGCATTGCCGCCACCGGCCAGGGCCAGCAGGGTCAACTTTTCGTCGGTGTCCTTCTCTTCCTTCAGCGTTTCCAGCAGCAGCGGCACGGCCGCCTTGTAACCCAGCTGCCTGGCCAATGCGGCGATGGTGCCGTACGAAGCAATTTCGTAATGCTCCACCTTCTGCGCGCCACCAATGAGCGCGGCATCGCGGACGGGACCCTCTTCAATGCTGTCGATCGCCTCTTTGCCTTCTTCGACCAGCCCCTCCATCGCGGCGCATTTGATCCGCTTGAGCCGGATGCCCAGCAACTCCACCACCTGGTCGATGCGCTCGATCTGGCCTTGGGTTTCTTCCAGGTGGGTGGTGAACGCGGCGGCCAGGTCCGGGTTGGAGGCGGCGCGTGCCATTTTCGGCAGCGCCTTGGTCAGCTGTTTTTCTGCGCTGTAGATATCCGAGAGCTCGTGGATGAACAGGTCTTCTGCGGTCTTGATCGCCATGGAGGTACTGCCGGTGGGTTGGAATATCCGACGCTAGGCGCCTGGGTGTTAGTCCAGTGCGCTTTGTTGTGAAGGGGCTCTGCACGCGCGCTCAGGGCGCGTCCGGCCACGCTTTCAGCAAGGGCAGCGGATCATAGGCGCCGTCGGCACCGTAGATGCCCCAGTGCAGATGCGGCGGCGTGCCCTTGGCATTGCCGGTGTCACCGACGTACCCCAGCACCGTGCCCTGCTCGATGACGTCGCCACGCGCCAGACCGTCGCGCCAGTCGTCCAGATGCGCGTAGTAATACCGCTCGCGCGCCGGCCCCATCACCCAGACCTGGCGCCCGCCCAGGCCACTCTCACGGATATCGGCAACGATGCCCGGCGTGGCGCTGCGCACCTCGGTGCCACGCTTGGCGAAGATGTCCACGCCAGCATGCGTGCGGTCGCGCCCGCGTGGTGCGCCGAACGTATCGGCGACCTGGCGGGCGGCAACACCGGCCACCGGCACGGGCAGGGCGGTGGGGACAGGCATCTGCGAGAGCCGCCAGAGCGCGCGGGGCGATTCGGCAATGGGGCTGTTCCACACCACGCCAGCCACCACGATGCACACGACAAGGATGAACAGCCGCAGCAGCCAGCGGCGTACCCGGCGTGCAGGCGAAGCGGCGGGCGGCGAGGGACTCATGCGGTTCCGCCCGTCTTCTTTGCACCCACGCGGCCGGACACGTGCAGATGCGCCGGCACATGCCAGCGCCACGGAAACTCGATCGCCTTGCTGATCCCGATCCGTGGCCCGACCACCGGCGTATCGGGGGGCGCCATCCCATCGGACACGATGCGGATACCACGGTCATTGCGTACCAGATCCGCGCCATCCAAGGCCTTGGTAATTCCCATGGCCTGCGACAACCGGCCCGGCCCACTGGCCAGGTCGCGGGCGCGCTTGATCGCTGGCCGTGCCTCGTGGATCAACGCCAGTCCCGCCACCGGCTCCAGCGCCCGCAGCAGCACGCCCCAGCCTTGGCCGACGTCCCCACACACCGCGTTCGAGCCCCAGTGCATGCCGTAGCTGAAATAGACGTAGAGATGGCCGGCTTCGCCGAACATCGTGGCGGTGCGCGCGGTCATGCCGCGATAGGAGTGCGCTGCCGGATCCTGGTCACCCGCATACGCCTCCACCTCCACGATCCGCCCGGCGCGGCCGTCATCGCGCACCAGCAGTTTGTTCAACAGCTCGGGCGCCACCTCGGCCGGGTGGCGCTGATAGAAGCGCCGCGGCAGAACCTTCCACGTCTTCATGACCTTCCGCGCAATGGATGCACCTTGCCAGTCTGGAACCAGCGCTTACTGTGCCGCGGCGAGGGTCAATGCATGATCAACGCACCGCCATCGTCACGCCACACTCGCCCGGCATTCGCGGCCGGTTGATCGATACAGGGCAATGCTCGCTGGCAGACACCGCCGCCACCAGGCACGCACCATGCCCGCCAGAAAGCGCCTGAAAATCGCGACCTTCAACGTCAATGGAGTGCTGACCCGACTGCCGCATCTGCTCGCATGGCTGCAGCGCGAACAGCCGGATATCGTGGCACTGCAGGAGCTCAAGGCCACCCAGGAGGCGTTCCCGGAAGCAGCGATCCGCGACGCCGGGTACGGCTGCATCTGGCAGGGGCAGCGTTCGTGGAATGGCGTTGCGCTGCTGGCCCGCGGGCAGGACCCGATCGAAAGCCGGCGCGGGTTGCCTTGGGACCCCAAAGACGATCAGAGCCGCTACCTGGAAGCGGCGGCGCATGGTGTGATCGTGGGCGGCCTGTACCTGCCCAACGGCAATCCGCAGCCGGGGCCCAAGTTCGATTACAAGCTGAAGTGGATGCAACGCCTGCATCGGCACGCGAAAAGCCTGGTCGCGCTGCCGCACCCGGTCGCGTTGATCGGCGACTTCAACGTCGTGCCCACGGATGCGGACATCTACGACCCCAAATCGTGGCGCAAGGACGCGCTGCTGCAGCCCGAGGTGCGTGAGGCCTACCAGGCGCTGCTCGATCAGGGCTGGACCGACAGCCTGCGCGCCGTGCATGGCGATGCGCAGATATTCACGTTCTGGGACTATTTTCGTGAGCACTTCGCCCGTGATCGGGGGCTGCGGATCGACCACCTGCTGCTCAATCCCGTGCTCGCGCCCCGGCTGAAAGACGCGGGAGTGGACCGCTGGGTGCGGGCGCTGGAAAAACCCAGCGACCATGCGCCGACCTGGATCGAGGTCGTGGCGCCACCCAAGCCGCGATAACCGTAGCGACCGATATCGAAAACACCCCGGACGCGGTAGAGTCGTTCGGCAGGTCGTTTGCGAGGGTATTGCTGTGCCATATCGGAAAAGGGACATCGCCCCGGGCGTTGGGGAAGGCAAGCGTCTGCCTGCCGGACCGGAGACGCCGGTGTTCTGCCGGGCGCGCGAGTATCCGGCCGGCACGATCATCGCGCTGCACCACCATCCGGACCGCCATCAACTGGTCTATGCCGAATCCGGCGTGCTGGTGGTCCAGGCCGGGGCCGGGCGCTGGGTGGTGCCCAGTACCCGTGCGATCTGGATTCCGGCGGGGATGGGCCACAAGGTCAGCTGCATCGGCGCGGTCGGCATGCGCAGCCTGTACATCCTGCCGCAGGCGATCGCCCAGCCCCCGGTGAGCGCCTCGACGGTCTCGGTCACGCCCCTGCTGGCCGCCTTGATCCACGCGGCGATGGACGTTCCGCCGCCCTATCAGGCGGACTCGCGCGATGGGCGGCTGATGCAGTTGATCCTGGACGAGCTGCAGCTGTTGCCGGTGCTGCCACTGCATCTGCCGCAGCCGACCGACCCGCGGTTGCGGGCCATCGGCCGGCAGCTGGAATCCACGCCGGACGATGCCTCCACCCTGCAGGACTGGGCGCGCCGCCTGGGCGTGGACGTCAAAACCATCCAGCGCCTGTGCGCACGCGAACTGGGCATGACCTTCGGGCAATGGCGCCAGCAGGCGCGCCTGCTGCGTGCCCTGGAGCAGCTGGCGCACGGTGAGAAGGTCATCGACGTGGCGCTCTCGCTGGGCTATGCCAGTCCGAGCGCCTTCACCGCGATGTTCAAGAAACGCTTCGGGCAGCTGCCGAGTCAGTTCTTCCACTGAGGCAGATGCTTCAGTGCATCTTCGTCTTCGGCAGGAACGCCGTTGCCAGGCCCAGCAGCGGCAGGTACGAGGTGAAGTGGTAGACCCACACGATGCCGTGCACGTCGGCCAGCTTGCCCAGCCCGGCCGCGCCGATGCCGCCGATGCCGAACATCAAACCGAACATCAGGCCCGACACCATGCCCACGCGCCCCGGCACCGCTTCCTGCGCGTACACCACCAGCGCCGCGAAGGCCGAGGACATCACCAGCCCGACCGCCACCGCCAGCACTGCGGTGCCCATCAGGTTTGCATAGGGCAGGGCGAGGGCGAACGGTGCGACGCCGAGGAAGGAAATCCAGATCACCGCCTTGCGTCCGATCCGGTCGCCGACCGGGCCGCCGATGAAGGTGCCCAGCGCGACCGAGGCCAGAAAGATGAAGAGGTACATCTGGCTCTGCTGGACGCTCAGCCCGAAGCGCTCGATCAGGTAGAAGGTGAAGTAGTTGGTGAACGAGGCGATGTAGACGAACTTGGCGAACATCAGCACCGCGATCACCGCGATGGCCTGGATCACCTTGCCGCGGCTCAAGCCGACACCGTGACTCTTGGCCAGGCTCTTCATCTTGGCCTGGCCGTGCTGCACGGTCCAGCCGGTGAGGCGGAACAGCACGGTGATGGCCAACGCAGCCGCCAGCATGAACCATGCGATGGCGCGCTGCCCGTGCGGGATCACGATCACGGCGGCCAGCAGCGGCCCGATCGCCGAGCCGGTATTGCCACCGACCTGGAAGGTGGACTGCGCGGTGCCGAAGCGGCCGCCCGAGGCCATCCGCGCCACGCGCGAGGCTTCCGGATGGAAGGTGGCCGAGCCGATGCCGACGATGGCCGCAGCGATCAGCAGCATTTCGTAGCTGGTCGCCATCGCCATCAGCGCGATGCCGACGAACGTGGCGATCATGCCCGACGGCAGCAGATACGGCAGCGGCCGCTTGTCGGTGTACATGCCCACCCACGGCTGCAGCAGCGAGGCCGTGACCTGGTACACCAGGCCGATGATGCCGATCTGGCCGAAGGTGAGCGAGAACTCGCTCTTGAACATGGGGTACACCGCCGGCAGCACCGCCTGGATCATGTCGTTGAGCAGGTGCGCGAAGGCAGCGGCACCGACGATGCGGATCGCAAAGCCCTGGTTGGGGGCGGGGGTGAGCGGCTCGGTGGGAATGACGGGTGGGGCAGCGGTTTCAGTGGTCATGGGGGCACGATCGGGAGCAGGGAACGCCCAGGCACGCGGGCTGCGCAGCGGACGCGCCTGGGGCGGAAACAGGACGCCTAGCGTAGGCCGGAGGTGATGCCCCGTCTCTCGCGAATTGGGCGGTGCTCGTCGCGTTTTGGACATCCGTGCTGGCGGCATGCTGCCGAACGCGGGGTCAACGTCGTCGGCAACCGTCTGCCGCTGTAACCGGCTCGCCTCAGCGCCAGCCCAGCAGTGCCGGCAACGAAGAGGCCAGCAGCGCGATTCCGGACACCGTGAGCAGGCTCAGCACGATCTGGCGGAAGCGCAGATCACTGATGCCGATGTACACGCGGGTACCGAGCAGGGTCGGGATCAACATGGCCGGCGCGACGATGGCGAACATCGGCAGCATCTCGCGGGTGACGATGCCGGTGCCGACATAGGTGCCCATGGTCACCAGCAGCATCGACAGGTTGAAGTTCTGCACGATGGAGCGCTGCACGTCGCGCTCGTAGCCGCGCAGGGTGCACCACAGCGTCGGCAGTGTGCCGGTGAAGCCGCCCAGCCCACCCATGATGCCGCCGGCAAACCCGACCACGCCATCCGCCGCGCGGCCGCCCGCCGTGACCCGCGGCAGCTGGCGGGACAGCAGCATGGCCGGGCACCACAGCACCAGCAGGGTGCCCAGGATCGCCTTGAGCCAGTTCATGTCGAGCATGGGCAGCAGGTACACGCCCAATGGAATCCCGGCCAACCCGCCCAGCACGAAAGGCAGCAGGGTCGTGAGGTTGAAGCCGCGGCGCACGGTGAAGGCCGCCAGCAGCTGGCCGGTGAGGGCACCGAACACCGAGAGCGTGGCCGCGAGCTTGGGGTCCAGCACCCACGCCCAGAACGAGAGGGCCACCAGCCCGAAGGCGAAACCGGAGAGCCCCTGCACAAAGCCCGCCACGATGGCGCCCAGCGCCACCACCAGATAGATCGAATCCACGACGCCTCCTTACTGACGGTCTGCGAACGCATCCGTTGCGCGCACCAGCGCATCTGCCGTGGCAGGTTCCGTTGCACTGTGGCCGGACAGCACCATCTGCAGCGAGGCCTCGGGCCAGGCACAGGCCAGGTCCCACGCACTGCGCGCCGGGCAGATGATGTCGTAGCGGCCTTGCACGATCACGCCCGGCAGATGCCGGATGCGGTCGATATCGCGCAGCAGCTGCCCGTGATCGAGGAAGGCATGGTGGCGGAAGTAGTGCGCCTCGATGCGCGCCTTGGCCAGGGTGTGCAGCGGGTCATCAGCGGAGACCGCTTTGACATCGTGCACCAGCGTGGCGGCATGATCTTCCCACCCAAGCCAGGCCTGCGCCGCGGCGATGCGGATCGCCTGGTCGGGACTGTCCAGGCGGCGCCAGTACGCCGCGATCATGTCGCCGCGTTCGTCTTCGGGGATATGCGCCTCGTAGTTGGCCCAGCGCTCCGGAAACACCCAGCGCGCACCGCCGTCGGCTTCGGCGAACCAGCGGTTCTCTTCGGCGCGACCGAGATAGACGCCACGGACGATGATGCCGGTCGCGCGCTCCGGATGCGCCTGCGCATAGGCGAGCGCCAGCGTGGAGCCCCACGAGCCGCCGAACACCAGCCAGCGATCGATACCGAGCCGTTCGCGGATGCTTTCCACGTCGGCGATCAGGTGCTGCGTCGTGTTGTCACGCAGCTCACCGAACGGCGTGGAGCGGCCGCTGCCGCGCTGGTCGATCAGCACGATGCGATAACGTGATGGATCGAAGAAGCGGCGGTGCACCGGCGACACGCCTGCACCCGGGCCGCCATGCAGGAACACCACCGGGATACCTTCTGGCGTGCCGCACTCTTCCACGAACAGGGTGTGCAGGTCGTCCACGGGCACCTGATGGGTGCGGAACGGGGTGATCGCTGGATAGAGCGCGCGCATGGTGCGTCCTTCGAAAACTGACGCACCATGATACCGCCGCTGCGCTCAACTGCTGTCGCGTTGCACCCGTGTCCTGTACGCACTCACGTTGTCACCGCGGATACGCCGCTCCTGCGTGCCCGTCACGGTGTCGACCTTGCGGTCCGAGCCGGTGACCGGCTTGGCCTCGATCGCGGTATCACGTTCGAATGCATGGGATTTGTCGGTATTGCGGTAATACCGGTACAGCGCCCAGTACAGCGCCGTCGCACCGGCCGGGCCAGCCGCAAGCAGCCAGAGTCCACTGTCATCGCTCATGAGGCAGCCACCAGGAAGAAGAGAACGAGGGCTTCAATGATCGTGCCGGTGGTGAGCGCGGCCAGCAGCAGTTTCCACTGCTGCACCGGCACGCTGCCCATGGTTTCACCGGTGCGGCCATTCACCGCGATATAGTGCAGCATGCCGCCGTTGCGGCCCGGCTGGTGATACGAGTACAGCCACACCGGCAGGTACATCGACACCCAGCGGGTGCCATGCACATCCACGCGCTCACGCTCCCAGCGCACGCCACGATCGTAGCGGCGCACCGAACCTTCCACCTGGGCGCGGGCGATCGACAGCAGCTGATCCTCCAGCCGCGGGCGCAGTTTCTCCACATCGAGATTGCGCTTTTCCGAAGTGAAGCCGGCCAGATAGGAGGCGTTCCACTTCAGCGCATTCTTGGTGTCGAACGGCAGGATCGCGTTGATGATGTTGTTGGTGTTGCTCTGGGTGTCCAGATTGCCGCGCTCGGCCGATGACTCCAGGGTCAGGTCGTCCACGGTGAAATCCACCTGGCGATCCACCTGGTAGACGTCGGCGTCGTAGTAGGTCTGCTTGTTTTTTTCGGTGCCGCGCGTGTACTGCCGCGTCTGGATTTCGCCCTTGCCGGAGACGCTGGCGCTGACGTTGCTGTCCACGATCATGTAGGGCAGGTAGACGCCGGTGACGTTCTCCGGTGTGAACTGATCCTTGAAGGCCTTCAGCGCGAACAGGCGCCGCTTGTCCACGAACTGCCGGATCCGCGCGACCGCGTCGTCCTTGCTGATCCGGAACGGCAGCACCGCATCGGGCACCGCGCCATTGGCAACCTGCTCGTTGACCCCGAACACATGGCGGCACCAGTGGCAGCGGGCGGTCATGGTGCTTTCGGTGTTGATGGTGACCTCGGCACCGCAGCCGGTGCACTTGAAGCTCATCAGGCTGGCGGTGTCGGCGTCGATGTCGCGCGCACCGGACGCGACCACGGTGCCGCGAAGCTCGCCGATTCCTTCGCCGAACCCGAACGCCTCCTCGACCCGGTCGCCGTGCCATTCGTGACGGCAGAACTGGCAGACCAGCACATCGGTGCCGAGCTTGAGCCGCACATCGCTGGACCCACAGTTCGGGCAGCGGTTGACGCCGTCCTTGAGCTCGGCTGCGGCGGTATCCAGCGCGGCCGGATCTGGCGCGAGCACTTCATCGCGGATGGGCTGGGGCAGGGTGGCCGGGTCCACCGGGAAACTGCCCGGCAGCGGGGGCACGTCCCGGGGCGAACCCGGGCCGGTGACCGGCGCCGCCGGGGAAGGCGGCAACGGCGGCGGGACCGCCGGGATCGGCGGGGGACTCTTGGGGTCGGACATGGTGTCGGTGCGCTCGGTGTCTTACAGCCCCAGCGCCTTGGCCTTGAGCTTGTCGTAGTCGTCCTGGGTGATCAGGCCGAGATCCAGCATTTCCTTGGCCTTCGTCAGCTTGGCGACCGGGTCGTCCGCGGCCGGGGCGACCGGCTGCTGCATGCCGCCGACACCCAGCATCCCCGAGGCCATGCCGACGCCGACCAGACCTGCAGCCCCGCCGTTCTCGCCGGCCGACTGGATGCCCTGGGCCACGCTGGCCTGCAGGTTGGAGTTGCCACGCGAGCCCGCCAACGCATCGGCGCGCTGGACCGTCTTGAGCAGCTCACGGGTGTTGGCGTCGTACTCGATGGAGACGATGGCGGTCTTGACGATGGCCAGGCCGCGATCGGACTTCCACTGGTAACCCTGTTCGACGGCGGCGGACAGGCTCTGCGCAAAGCCCAGCGAATCCTGCTGCAGCTTGGTGATGCGGTTGCCCTTGCCGGGATCGTTCGTATACAGGCTGAAGGCCGGGGCCAGCGAGCCGACCACTTCATTGAACAGCTGGCTGGCAGCGGCGTTGTCCAGGTCTGTGAAATCGAACACCTGACCCGGCTGCAGGTAGCTGGCCGGCACGAAATTCTTCACGAACAGGATCGGATCGACGATCTTCAGCGTGTAGGAGCCGCGCGTGACCGCGCCGACCTGCGTGCCGAGGAAGCCATCGTCCCAGTAGATTTCGGACTGGGTACCGAAGCGGTTGTCCGGCAGCTCCTTCAGCGAGACGAAGAACGCCGCCTGCTGCGAGCCCGGCTGGCCACCGAACTTGAAGCGCTCCCAGCTCTGCTTGATCAGCGGGCTGACGAAGCCGTCACCGGCGAAGATCGACTGTGAGTTGGTGTCGTCCGAGCGCCATTCATAGCCACCCGGCTCGGCGACGAAACCGGTGATCGCGCCGTCCTGGAACAGCAGCAGGCCGTACCCCTCGGGCACCACGATCTTCGAGCCGTTCGTGATGATGTTGGAGGAGGCACTGGTGTTGGAGCCGCGCCCGGCGTTGGTGCCGCGCGGGACCGCCGCGAACAGCGCTGCCGTGGAGGGCAGGCCTACCGGCACGGTGTAGAAGTCCTTCCACTGGTCGGCCAGAACGCCACCGACTGCCCCTGCCACTGCCTGACGAAGACCCATGACCCACTCCCTGCGATTCGTGGGCGGGCACCGTGCCCGCCATGCTCGGCCGACTATATCAGCAGCCGGTGCGCAGGCAGTGGCGCCGTGGGCCCGGCCGCGGGAGCGGGTCAGGCAGGCACTGCATCCAAAGCGCGCCGCTGCCCGTACAAGCGTGCATGAACCCCAACTCGCCGATCGCCCGGAAGTGGCCTACGATGGACGTCGACCCGTCTGCTGCAGGGATGACGCCTTTCGAGGCTGCCCGGATGACTGCCGTACCCGCCCAGAACACCACCGAGCTGAAGACCTGGGCTGCGGACGTGGCAGCGGTGGCCGGCGCGCGGGATCGTGAGTGTTTCATGCGTATCTACGACCACTTCATGCCGCGGCTGTGCCGGTATATCAACGGCCTGGGGGCGCCCGATGGGGTGGCGGAGGACCTGGCCCAGGAAGTCCTGCTCAAGCTGTGGAACCGGGCCGATCTTTACGACCCGGCGCGGAGCGGCCTGGGCACCTGGCTGTACCGCGTCGCCCGCAACCTGCATATCGACCGGGTGCGGCGCGAGCACATCTGGGTGCATGCCCATGAGGTGGTCGAGCAGGCCGCCGATCAGGACGACGGGCGCGGCTCCCTGGCCGAGCTGCACACCGAGCATGTCCGGCTCAAGCAACGGCTGGATGAGCTGTCCGCCACCCAGGCACGGTTGATCCGGATGTCCTATTTCGAAGCCAAGACCCATGCGGAGATCGCCGAGGAGTTGAACATGCCGCTGGGCACGGTCAAATCCCACATCCGGCGGGCCTTCCTTCAGCTGCAGTCGTTGATGGGAGAGCCGCGGTGAATCCTCGCCACCATCTGGATCCGGCCACCGTGCTGGGGTTTGCGACCAGCACCCTGGCGCTGGAAATGTCCGTGGTCGCTGCCGCGCACCTGGAAGCGTGCGCCCAGTGCCGCGAGCAGCTGCGTTCGGCCGAGCGCCTGGGCGGGCTGTTGCTTGAGCAGCAGTTGGCGCCACCCGCCGAGGAACAGCGCCAGGCAGCGCTGCGCCAGGCCATGCTCGGCAGGCTCGACGCACCGGCCCCGCAGCCGGTGGTGCGGGAAGCCATGGAGCGTGGCTGCACAGGCGCGCATGACCCGGATCGACTGCCGTCCGCGCTTGCGCCACATTTCGGGACGTCCTACCGGGCGCTGAAATGGCGGTGGATGGCGCCGGGGGTGCACTGCATCCGCGCACCGGCGCTGCCGTCGCTGATCATGCTGAAGATCGCCCCTGGCAAATGCCTGCCCATGCACAGCCATGGCAATAGCGAGCTGACCCAGATCCTGCGGGGGGCCTACGACGACGCGTTGGGGCACTTTGCGCCCGGTGACGTGGCCGACCTGGACAGCGACGTGGAGCATCAGCCGGTGACCACGCCAGGCATCGCCTGCATCTGCGTTTCCGCGCTGGATGCCCCGCTGGTGTTCAGTGGCTGGTTCGCCCGCAAACTGCAGCAGGTCTTCAAACTCTGAGGGCGATGCGGCCTACGCGGCCGCGCTGGGCTGGCCGTGAGGCTCGGGTTGTCCGAATACCCGCATCAGCAGTGCGGGAAGCATGGGGCGGGCAAGCAGATAGCCTTGAACTTCGTCCACGCCCAGGTCCGCCAGTGCGTCCAGCTGCTCGGGCTGCTCGACGCCTTCGGCCACGGTGAGATAGCCAAGTTCGTGAGCCAGATGATGGATCGCCGAGACCTTGGCGCGCGCCCGCGCATTCGTGGCGACGCCATCGATCAATGACTTGTCCAGCTTCACGGTGTGGATGGGCAGATCGGACAGGTAACTGAAGTTGCTGTAGCCACTGCCGAAATCATCGATCGCGACCTTGATGCCGGCCTGGCTCATCGCGGTGATATGCGCGATGGCGGGCGAGCCCGGGCGCAGCCATTCGCCTTCGGTGATCTCGATCTCGATCATCGAGAACGGCAGTGACCGGTGCTCCAGCTTGCCGCGGATCTGCTCCCAGGCCGTTGCGCCGGACAGGTAGCTGCTGGAGAGATTGAGCGAGACCGGGATGGTGCACCCCAGCGCACGCCAGTCCCTGACCTGGTCCAGGGCCTTGTCCAGCACCCAATCGGTCACCTCATCTATCAGCGCCGTCCGTTCGAATACCGGAATGAACTCTCCCGGGCTGATCGCGCCGAGGGTAGGGTGGGTCCAGCGGATCAAGGCTTCGGCCGATACCGGGCGCCCGCCGTGGAGGGTAAAGCGCGGCTGATACTCCAGATGGAAGTCGCCGGCCTGCAGCCCGCGTTCGGCATCGGAGGCCAGGCGGTAGGCGCGGTGCATCTTTTCGTCGCGCTGTTCGGAGTACCAGCAGAACGGCTGCCGGGCGTCGAACGCACCGTGCATGCTGACCAGCAGCCGCCGCAGCAGGTCGTGGCTGTCTGCTTGGCCGGGATCGACCGCGCAGATGCCGGCGTGGAAGCGCGGTGACATCGGGACTGCCGCGGCCATCAGCGGACGCAACATGCGCGTTCTCAACTCCAGGATCAGCGCCTCGACCTGTGCCGCGGCCGGCATATCGACCACGAAGGCAAACCGCGTCACGCCCACGTGGTACACCGCTGCCACACCTTCCAGGGCGGCACGAAGGCGCACGCCGGCGCGCCGGATCAAGGCCTCCAGCGGGCGCAGGCCCAGCACCTGGCCGACCTGGTTGGCGCGCGGGATGTCGAGGATGTCCACCGCAACGGCGTAGGCCGTTCCTTCGGCGCACCGCGCGAGAATGCCGGGCAGATCCGCATGGAACTGGTGCCGGCTTGGCAGGCCGCTGACCGGATCCAGCCGACCGGACATCGCGCGCAGCTCCAGTTGGGCGATCACCAGCTCGGCCAGGGTGGTGAGTTGATCCTGGTCACCCGCATCGAACGTGCGCGGGCGTGTGTCCATGACGCACAGGGCCCCGATGGCGACCCCGTTTCTGGCTACCAGCGGTGCGCCTGCGTAGAAGCGCAGGTGCGGGCTGTGCGTGACCAGCGGGTTGTCGCGGAAACGGGGGTCCTGGCGGAGATCCGGGACCACCAGCACGCCATCGGAGGTGACGGCGTGGGCGCAGATGGAGGCGCGGATGTCGGTCTGCGCCATGGGCAGGCCGATCCGGGACAGGAAGCGCTGCTGCACATCCCCGAGGATCGATACGAATGCGACCGGAGCATCGAAGGTGTAGCCGGCAAGCGCGGTGAGCCGATCCAGCGCAGGCAGGGACGCCAGTCCATCGAGCTGCATGGCACTGAGGACCGCGCTGCGTTCGTCGCGTTGTGAGGTGGGGGGACTCATTCCACGCTATACGGATGAAACGCGCACCTGGATGCGCTTACCAGTCGGTCGGCGCGTAATCCTTGAGGAACTGGCCCCAGACGTGCTCGCCGGTGTTGATGCCGTGGATGATCGGGTCGACGATGCGGGCGGCGCCGTCGACGATATCCAGCGGCGGATGGAAGCGCTCTTCCTTCACCTTCTTGGCCGCGATATCCGCCGGATCCTCGTCGGTCACCCAGCCGGTGTCCACGCTGTTCATGTGGATGCCGTCGTTCTGGTAATCGGCCGCCGAGGTGCGCGTCATCATGTTCAGCGCCGCCTTGGCCATGTTGGTATGCGGGTGGCGGGTGGTCTTGAAGTTGCGGTAGAACTGCCCCTCCATCGCCGAGACGTTGACGATGTGCTTGTCGCGCTCCGGCGTGCGCAGCATCAGCGGCTTCAGGCGCGCATTGATGATGAACGGCGCGATGGCGTTGACCAGCTGGGTTTCCAGCAGCTCCACCGAAGGCACTTCGGCCATCAGCATGCGCCAGGAGTTGCGCCCGCGCAGATCGACCTGCTGCAGGTCCTGGTCCAGGCGGCCTTCCGGGAACAGATGCTGCTGGGCCACCAGCTCATCGTCCAGCAACGGCACCTGCGACAGCTCGGCAGCACGGGTCAGCCCGTTGGCGGCATTGAAGTCGCGCCCCTGGACCACCGGCAGCGCGGCCGAGGCGGTGGTGCCGAGCAGTTCGGCACTGCGCAGGCCTTCGTAATCGCCGATCAGCTTGCGCAGCGTGTCCGGCACGTCCTGCAGCGGCGCGGTTTCGCCGGCCATCATGTGCGCATAGAACTGCGGCGGGCGGCGTACGGTCTGGCAGGCGTTGTTGATGATGAAGTCCAGGCGCGGGCGGGTGGCCAGCAGCTCGTTGCAGAAGGCCTCCACGCTGGGGGTGTGGCGCAGGTCCAGGCCGTACACCTGCAGGCGATGGCCCCATTCGGCGAAATCCGGCTCTTCGGCGTAACGTGCGGCCGAATCGCGCGGGAAGCGCGTGGTCACGATCAACTCGGCGCCGGCGCGCAGAAGCTTCAGGCCGGCCTGGTAGCCGATCTTGACCCGGCCACCGGTCAGCAGCGCGACGCGCCCGGTCAGATCCGCGGTCTCGGTGCGCTTGAAGAAATTCAGCTCGGCACAGGCCGGGCACATCTGGTCATAGAAATGATGCAGCTGGGTGAACTTCTGCTTGCAGACGTAGCAGTGGCGCAGTTCCGGCGAATGCACCGGCTCCGGCGAGGCGGCGGCATTCTCACCGTTGGAGGCGTCATGCAGGCCGGCGGCGTGCGGCGGGAAATAGTTCGGGGTGCTGAACACCGGCTTGCGGCGCAGGGCCCGGATGCCGGTCTGCTCCAGCAGCGCCTCGGCCTTGGCCACCTTCTCCTGGTGGCGCGCCTTGGCCTGCTGCTTCAATTTCGCCCGGCGGGCCTTGGGTTCCGGGTGGTAGACCTTGGCCACCACCTGGTGCAGGCGAACGCGGTCAGCCTCCGGCAGCGTATCGAGCACGCTGCGGTCGGCTTCGATGGCCTCCAGCAGGTCCAGCGCGGTGCGCAGGCGGTCGGTCAGGGGCAGGTCGTCGTCGGCAAGGGGCAGGGCGGTGGTATTCAATTCAAATCCGGGAAAGCGGCAGGATGACGGGCAGGGTCCGCCGCGCGATGGCCGCCTGGAGGGGGCATCCGCCAGCAGGCCGGGGCATACGGTGGGCCGCTATTGTCCCTGATCCTGCGATTTGGTGCTCAGCGGTGCCCGCTGGCTCCACATCGGCTCCACATCTCGCCCCATAGAGTTGCTTTCACCCCATCAATGGCCTTCCCCGTGAGCCTGCAGACCTCTGTGTCCCATCCGCTTCCCCGGCGCCCGTTACCGGACAGTTGCCACTTCGAGCTGCTGGATGTGAGCGCGCTGCAGGACCCGAGCAGCGGCCGCATCGTGCATCTGTATTCGATGGTGGCGCGGTGCCTCTCCTGTGAGATCGTATTCAGTGCGCGGGAAGGGGACGGATTCGTCAGCACGTCGGCAGCGCGCCTGCTGCGCTGCCCCACCGGGTGCGGCGAACAGTCCTTGAAGGGGGCCGCATTGCGCCAGTGGGGCGCAGCGAGCGCCTGCCAATCCTGACATGCGCCGATCCGCTGCCTGCCTCGCCATTGCGCTCTGCCTGTCCGCCTGTGGTGGCGGAAATACCGAGTCCAGCGTCCAGGCGCCGGGTGCTGAACAAACGGCCGCGACCAGGACGCTCGAGGCAGGCGCGGCGGCGCTGCAGAGCCGCCCGCCGATAGAGGCCATCAACGCCTACCTCGATGGCTTCCATTTCTACAACGGGCAGATGAACGTCCAGATGGAAGCGCATCACTACTGCGCCATCCTCAATGAGGAGGTCATCCAGTGCGTCATCTACGACGGCAACGTCAAGGACGCCAAGCTGATGGGCGTGGAGTACATCATCAGTGAGGCGCTGTTCTCCGGTCTCCCGGAGCAGGAAAAGGCGCTCTGGCACAGCCATGTCCATGAAGTCGCCTCGGGGCAGTTGGTGGCGCCCGGGATACCGGAGGTGGCCGAGCATGCGCTCATGGAAAAGCTCATCCACACGTACGGAAAGACCTGGCACACGTGGCACACGGATCTGGACAAGGACCTGCCGCGGGGGGTGCCGCAGTTGATGATGGGCTTCACGGCCGATGGTCAGGCCGATCCAAAGATGGTGGCGGCCCGTGACAGGCGCCTCGGCGTGGACAGCGCGGAAAAGCGGACGAATCGCGCGGACATTCCAGCACCTGCCGTGGCAGCTGGCGCCGATGCCTGGCAGGCAGGAAAAGTCCTCCAGATCAAGGACCCGACCGGCCAGCCGCATGGGCATGCGGACAAGCCGACGGGTGCGGCTCTTCCGGCCGATGAGAACGCCAGATCCAACAACAACGTCCAGCCCTGATCGGGGAGGCGCAGCCCTGGCCTCGCTCAGTCGGCCCTGAGTGAGGCCTGCAGTGCAGTCGCCAGCGCGGCGTCACCATTCACCAGCTCCGTCCACTTCAAGGTGAGGCCGTTGCGTTTTCCCTTCGGCACCAGCTTCAGTCCCGCTGGGTCGATGGTCAGCGTATAGGCCTCGTCGCCGATCTGGACTTCGCGTCGCACGGGTTTATCAAGTGGCGTCATGAGGGATCACGGCTTCGACGGCGATTCGCGTTTCGGCGTTGGCGAGGTCTCGGTGCCATGCCCGGAGTCCTGTTCCTCGGCGGCGGCCGTTCCACTGCCACCCCCCGGCACATTGCGCGACGCATCACTCGTGGCAGGCGTCGCGGCAGGCTGCTCGATCGTATCGGCGTGCTTGCCCTGATCGGGGGGCTCGGCCTGGCTGCACGCAGACACGGCCATCGCCGCAAGGGCGCTGAGCAACACGGTTCGCATGGCGATTCTCCGGGAATGATACGAATGCGGGTTTGTAACGCCGTGGCTGTTGCTGATGCGTGATCACCTCGTTGATCACTCTTTGACGACAGCCGCATGGAGTACGCTTGCCGCCGTCGATGCTTAGCCGTGCCGTGGTCTGCGGGCGGGGAGCCGGCGTGTTACGCGTGTTACGGAGTAGAGTTGACATCATGAGTATTCCCGAGGGATTGGACGACAATCGGCGGGGGCAAGGCCTCACACGGAGAGGCTTCCTGCTTGCGGTCGGTTCGGTGTCGCTGCTCGCGGCCTGCCGCGACAAGGCAGCGCCGAGGACGACCGAGGCGGTGCCTGCTCCTGTCGCCAAGGCCGGCCCGGCCTTCCTCGATCTGTCCCGCGCCCTGACCGGCAAGAACGATCTGGATCCCGCCACCGCGGATCGGATCGAAAAAGCATTCGCCGCCCTTCAGCCCGACCTGCATGCCCAGTTCCCGGCCCTCGTCACTTTGGCGGGCCAGGTAAGCGGCGCACAGGCGCTTGTCGATGCCGCCGGCGATGCCAAACCCGCCGCGCTGGCCATCATCACCGCCTGGTACACCGGCACCGTGGGCAAGGGCGTCCACGCCGTGACCGTCTCCTACCGCGATGCGCTGATGCAGCGCTGCGTGGACGACGGCCTCTCACCGCCGACCTATGTCCAGGGCGGCCCCGCCTGGTGGACCGCTGCGCCGCCGGCCCCGATTCGAGCCCACGCATAAGCCTGCGCGGTTCTCTTTTCCCTGTTACTGATCTGGAATCCCTCTCATGAAAGCTCCGGTTTTCCGTGATGGCGACGTCGATGCCGACGTCGTGATCGTCGGCTCGGGCGTCGTCGGTGCATTGATCGCCCACCAGCTGGTGCGCGCTGGCAAATCGGTCCTGGTCCTCGAGGCCGGCCCCCGCCTCAACCGCTCGGATGTGGTCGAGAACTGGCGCAACGTCAGTTTCGAACGACGCATCGGCAGCGATTTCCAAGGGCCGTTCCCGCAGTCGAAATTCGCGACGGCCCCGCTGTACTTTCCCGCCAACGATTACGTCGGCCTGACCGGGCCCGATGCCAGCAGCTTCCACCAGGGCTTCATCAAGGCGGTGGGGGGCACCACCTGGCACTGGGCGGCGTCGTGCTGGCGCCACCTCCCGGTGGATTTCAAGATGCAGTCCGCCTACGGCGTCGGCCGCGATTGGCCGATCAGCTATGAGGATATCGAGCCTTACTACTGCCGCGCCGAGGAGGCCATGGGCGTGTCCGGGCCGAACGACCCGGCGCAGCAGAGTCCCTCGGAGCGATCCAAGCCCTACCTGGCCGACATGATTCCGTGGGGCAACGGCGACAAGGTGTTCGCCGAGGTGGTCAATCCACACGGCTACAACCTGGTGCCGATTCCGCAGGGGCGCATGATCAAGCCGTGGAATGACCGGCCTGCCTGCTGCGGCAACAACAACTGCCAGCCGATCTGCCCGATCGGAGCCATGTACAACGGCGTGCATACTGTCCAGGCCGCCGAGGCACTGGGCGCCAAGGTGTTGGCCGAATCGGTCGCGTACAGGATCGATACCGACGCGCAGAACCGGGTGACCGCCATCCACTGGTATGACAGCGACAAGGTCAGCCACAAGGCCACCGGCCGCAGTTTCGTGATCGCCTGCAATGCGCTGGAAACGCCGCGCCTGCTGCTGCTGGCGGCCAACGAACAGAACCCGAACGGCATCGCCAATTCGTCCGACCAGGTCGGCCGCAACATGCTGGACCACTCCGGCTTCCACTGCTCCTTCATTGCGGACCGCCCGATCTGGCTGGGCCGTGGGCCGGCACAGTCCAGCTGCATGGTCGGCCCGCGTGATGGCGCGTTCCGCTCGGAATACTCGGCGACCAAGATCATCCTCAACAACATCAGCCGGGTGGCCATCGCCACCGACCAGGCACTGAAGATGGGGCTGGCCGGTGAGGCGCTGGACGCAGAGATCCGACGCCGCGCGATCTACGGGGTGGACCTGTCGATCAGCCTGGAACCGCTGCCGGATCCGAGCAACCGCCTGACGCTCTCCAAGACCCGCGTCGATGGTCATGGGCTGGCCTGCCCGGACATCCATTACTCGCTGGGGGATTACGCACGCAAGGGCTACGACAAGTCCTGCGAGCAGCTGCGGCACATCGGCAAGCTCTTCAATGCCGAAGAGTTCGTGATCACCACGGCGCTCAACGCCAACAATCACATCATGGGCTCGACCATCATGGGCGCCGATCCGCGCGATTCCGTGGTCGACGGCGATTGCCGCGCGCATGACCACCCGAACCTCTGGCTTCCCGGCGGCAGCGCGATGGTATCGGCCAGCGTCGTCAACAGCACCCTGACCATGGCCGCCTTGGCGCTGCGCGCAGCCGATGCGATCGAGCGTGCGGCATGAAGACCTTCCTGCTCATCGCATTGGGCCTGCTGGCCGGCGCCAGCCAGACCGTGCGTGCCGACGACACCATCGAGCGGGGCCGCTACCTGTCGGTGGCCGCCGACTGTGTGGCATGCCACACCAGCCCAAAGCAGGGCAAGCCGTATGCGGGCGGCTACGCGATCGCCTCGCCGCTGGGCGAGATCTGGGCCAGCAACATCACCCCCTCCAAGAGCCATGGCATCGGCAACTACACCGAGGGGGACTTCGCCAAGGCGGTGCGCGAGGGCGTACGCAAGGACGGCGCGCATCTGTACCCGGCGATGCCCTACACCTCATACGCGAAGATGACCGACGAGGACATCCACGCGTTGTACGTCTACTTCATGCAGGCGGTCGCGCCGGTCGACGAGGAAGCGCGTACGACCGAGCTGCCATTCCCCTTCAGCGTCCGCTCGTCCATGGCGGTGTGGAATCTGCTGTTCCTGGACAAGACCCCCTTCAAGCCGGATCCGGCGCAGAGTGCGCAGTGGAACCGCGGTGCGTATCTGGTCGAAGGCCTGGCGCACTGCTCCAGCTGCCACACGCCACGCGGGCTGATGATGCAGGAGGTGGGCGGCAACGCCTTTGCCGGCGGCTCGCTGGGTGACTGGTATGCGCCCAACATCACCTCGCACCCGATCAGCGGGATCGGTGGCTGGACCGATGACGAACTGGCCCGCTACCTGAAGACCGGCCGGGTGGAAGGCAAGGGGCAGGCGGGCGGCGGCATGGCCGAGGCGGTGACCAACAGCCTCTCCAAGCTGCGCGATGAAGACATCAGCGCGATCGTGACCTACCTGCGCACGGTGCCTGCGGTGGCCGACAAGGCCGCCACCCGCGCCGCGTTTGCCTGGGGCGATTCCGCCCAGGCGCCGGGTGAGCAAGCGGTGCGCGGCACGGGCGCGCCGATCACCTCCGGTGCGGTGCTGTACTCCGGCCTGTGCGCAAGCTGTCACGGCCCGCAAGGGGAGGGCAGCAAGGACGGCTACTACCCGTCGCTGGTGCACAACAGCACCGTCGGCATGACCCGTCCCCAGAACCTGGTGGCCACCATCATCGGCGGCATCGACCGCGAGGTGGATGGCCAGCACGTGGTGATGCCGCATTTCTCCGAGGGCTCGTACGTCCAGGCGTTGAGCGATGCCGACATCGCGGCCGTCGCGACGTATGTACGGACCAGCTTCGGCCCCGGCGATCAGGTCACGGAAGCGCAGGTTGCGCTGATCCGCGACGGCGGTGAGAAGCCGTTGCTGGCCAAGATCGCACGCCTGTGGCTGCCGCTGCTCATCCTCGGGCTTGCGGCGTTTGTCGTGGTGATCCTGATGGTGCGACGCGCCTGGAAGAAACGCAGGCTGCGGAGGGCCTCGACATGAAACACACCCCTTATCTGATCAGCCTCGGGCTGATGGCGTTCGCCGCCAGCCTGCCGGCCTTGGCCGCCGATGCCGACGCGCCGAAGCCCAAACCGGTGGACACCATCGCCCAGACTCCGCTGAGCGCGGACTGGGCGGCCCGGCTATGGCTGCAGGACCGCGGCGTGACCCCGAGCGCCCGCGTCGTGATCGCCACGGGCGTCAACAGCGATGGGTACAAGGGCACCGGCTGGTCCACCGCCGAGCACGTCGATGTCGGCGCCATGATCGATACCGGCAAAGCCTTCGGCGTTGACGGCACGATGCGGGTGGTGTTCTCCGACCGCTTCGGCAACGCGGTCAACGACCGCTCGACCGGCTCCTACGTGCAGAACCAGGCCTTCTACGGGCAAGGCCAGAACCTGCGCTTCAACGAGCTCTCCTACGAGCGCTGGCTGCTGGACAAGCGCTTGAGCCTGAAGGGCGGTTTCTACTCGATGGGCAACGACTTCGGCGGTCTGCCCTACACCTGCAATTTCAACAACAATGGCCAGTGCGGCCATCCGCTGGGCCCGATCTACAGTTCCGGCTGGCTGGACAACCCGACCGGGCAGTGGGGCCTGCGGGTGAAATGGGCCGATCCCTCCGGCTGGTACGCGCAGACGGGCATCTACGATGTCGTTCCGATGCGCAAGCAGGCGGGCAGCGGCTTCCGGGTATCGGACCGCGGCAAGACCGGCCTGTTCCTGCCCGTGGAAGTGGGCTACAGCCACGGCAACACCGGCGAACACTACGGCGGCACCTACAAGGTCGGCTATTACCTGGACACCTCCAACGCCGACGACATCGGCAATCCAGCCGCACCGCGCGCTTCCCATCGCAGCGGCTCGTACCTCCAGCTGGCGCAGCGCGTGCTCAAGCCCGAGGGCGACACCGTACGCGGGCTGTCGGTATTCGGGGTGGCGACACGCGCGGATGCCAAGACCGGCCTGATGCGTTACTCGTGGGAAGCCGGGCTGAGTTGGCGCGGCGTGGTGGCCTCGCGCGAAGACGATGTGCTGAGTCTGGCCTGGACCCGCTTGGACATCTCCGACCGCCTGGCGCAGTACCAGCGCATTACCGGCAAGGACGTGCAGAGCAACGAACAGTTCGTTGAGCTCAATTACGGCGTGCAGGTGACCCCGTGGCTGATCCTGCGGCCCGCCGTGCAATACGTGGCGCGCCCCGGTGCGTACGAGAGCCGGCCGGACAGCTGGGTGTTCACGCTGCAGGCGCAGGCGACGCTGTGAAGACATCGCCCGCGCGGGTCTGCGGCGGCAGGCGGGTGCTGCATTCGGCGCCGCAAGCGCAGCGGGGTGGGGTGGCGGCGGTCGCGCTCATTGCGCAGCGGGCAGCGGGCAGCGGCCGACCCGTCGCCCCGCTCAGTGGCTGGATGCCTGTACTCGACCCGATGACGGGTGCTGCGTGGCCAGCGCTTCCGCCACCCGTTGCTGCAACAGCCTGATATCGAAGGGCTTGGTCACGAACGGCACCTGTTGATGCTCGCGCGGCACCACCTGGTGGTAGACCGCGGAGGCGAACAGGAAGGGCGTGCCCAGCGCGGCCAATCGGTCCGCAACGGGAAACACCGGTCCATCCCGGAGTTCCACGTCGAGGATGGCCGCATCGAAGCGCTGGCCGGTGAGGGCGCTCAGCGCATCCGTCACGGAATCGGCGGTGACCACCGTATGTCCTGCGTCCTGCAGTACTTCGATGAACAGCCGGGAGAGCTCAACCTCGTCTTCGACAACCAGTACGGTGCGACCAGTAGATACAGCAGTAGAACGGTTCATGGGAATGCAGGAAAAGGGGGTGCGGGCATCGTGTGCCTGTGGGTGTCAACGACAAGGGAAGGGGCCTTGCCTGTCCGTTGACACCGCCGCCGGGGCTCTGCCGCCCCTGGGGCCAAGAGGGTAAAATAGCCTGCCGCTGCCCCCGCCGAGGCCCTTCGCAATGCCCTATACGAACCGCGACGCGATACAGCGGCTGCGCGAGCAGATCCCGACGTTTCGTTGCATCGTAGGGTGCACGGATTGTTGCGGCCCCGTCACCGCATCAAGCGAAGAGGTGGCGCGCCTGCCGGTCAAAAGTGATGCCGAGCACGCTGCGGCACTGGCGGACCTGAGCTGCCCCTACCTGGGGAAGCAAGGCTGCGAGGTCTACGAAGAACGGCCCTTGATCTGCCGCATGTTTGGAACGACGCCCAGTCTTCGCTGTCCCAACGGCCAGCGGCCGGTCTACATGCTGGACGAGGCCGTGGAAGCCGAGATCCACCAGTTTCTGCGCAGCACCCGTCAGGTCCTGCTCTGACGGGTGCGGTGGCCACGCATGATGCCTCGCCTCAGCTCGACCTGCGGGCGCCCAGACGCCAGATGGCGAGGCTGCCGTAAAGCACCAGCAGCGCCACCAGCGTCCACAGTTCGTGGCTGACCTCGCTGAGGCTGGCATCCATCTGGTTCAAGCGCACCATCAGGTTGATGCCAGGCGTGGTGGGCAGCAGATGTGCCAGTGCGACCAGCGCGGGCGGTGAGGTCACCGCCGGCCAGGACAGGTTGGCGAGGAAGAACAAGGGGATGGAGCAGGCGATGACGACCTGGAACGCCCGTTCGCGGGTAGCGAAGTAGCTGCCGACGAACAGCCCGAACGCCACCGTGGCCGCGATGAACAGGGTGCCGCCCAACAGCTGCCCGAGCGGATTGCCGCCGCGCGGGTAGTCCTGCACCCACGCGGTGAACCCGGCGTAGTAAAGCAGGCCGAGCAGGCCGATCGCACCGAAGCCGACCGCCATCCCGGCCAGCGTCGGCAGGTCGAAACGCAGCCGCCGGCCCAGCGCCAGCCGCCGCGCGCCAAGCAGCACACCGATGCCCATGAGCAGGGTCTGGTGCACGATCAGTTCGGCCACGCCGGGCACGATGGCGCTGCCGTAGCCTTCCTGCGTGTTGAACAGCGGTCGCTGCACCAGCGTGATCGGCGGTGCCTGCGGCGCGCCCATGAAGGCGGCCTGGGACACCGCGGCTTCGCGGGCGAACGCGGTCAGTGCATCGGCCACGCCGCCAAGCACCCAGCTGGCGCGGCCCAGGTAGGCGCCGTTGCCCATCAGCACCAGATAGCCATTGCCACCGCGCAGGATGTCGCGTTCGAGGTTGGCGGGAATCAACAGAATGCCCTCGGCCCGGCCGGCCTCCATCTCATCGCGGGCCTGGTCGATGCTCGCCGGCTGATCGACGATGCGGACCGTGCGCAGGGCATCCACGCGCCGCAGCAGTTCGCGGCTGGTCGCGCTCTGGTCGTGATCGACCACCACGATGGGCAGGTTGCTCGCCACCTGGTGGCGGTAGGCGGCCGGGTAGAAGAACGAGTAGAGCACCACCGCGCCAACCATCAACACCACCGCATAGCGGTCGGTGAGGACCGTGCGCAGGGTCAGGCGCAGGCTGCTGCCGAAGCGGCTCATGCGCCGGCCCCGGAGGATGCGACGGGCGCGCCCGGATCGGCAGCCCGCGCGGCCGCGATCAAGCGCCAACCGCCGATGCCGCCGGCCACGAGCACCATCAGCACCAAGGTACCCAGCGGCCACAGGGAAACACTCCACGGCGCGCCCACGAACTGCTGCTGGGTCTGCAGTTTGACGTAGGCGGTCAGCGGCAGCAGCGCGTTCCAGATGCGGGTGAACAATGGCGCATCCACCACCGGGAACGTCGCCCCGGAAAATGCCAAGGCGGTCCCGATGCTCAGGCCGATCGCGGAGAGCGAGCTGCCCATGTCGCGGGTGAGCCCGACAAACAGCAGTGCCACCGCTGCGCAGGCCAGATAGAACAGTGGCTGGCCCAGCATCAGCAGCAGCGCACTGCCGGCGATGCCGTCGCCACGGACCAGGGCAAGGTAGAGCACGCCTAGGGCGCCGTAGACCGAAAACAGCACGAGATAGGGCGCGATCTTGCCGGCGATGGCCGACCACGGCGCGTCGCCGAGCCAATCGCGCAGGTGGCCGTCGCGCACTTCGCGCCCCAGGCTGGCCGCGACCGCCAAGGCCAACCCCAGCGACAGGACCGCCGGGAACAGCAATGGCAGCAGGAACAGCTCATAGCTGCGTGCCGGATTGTGCAGGATGTCCGACTGCACCGCGATCGGCGGCGCGCGCAGCTTGGCCGGACCCACCTGCTTGGCGATGCGCTCGCCCAGCAGCCGTGCATTCCACGCGCCGACGGCTTCGACGATGTCGCGCACGGCGGACTGGCCGGTGGTGAGATAGGTGGCATTGTAGTACGCGAACACCGTGCCCTCTTCGCCACGCAGGGTGTTGCGGGTCGCATCGCGCGGCACCAGCACCACGGCGAACACCTCCAGCCGCCGCAGTTGGGACTGCGCATCGGCCAGACTGATCGGCTGGCTGGCGACGCGTACCCCGGGGCTGGCATCAAGCATCCGGGTCAGTTGCCGGCTCTCGGCACTGCGGTCCAGGTCGACCACGGCGATGGGGATATCACGCATCACCGAGGCCGCGAACAACCAGGCCATCACGCCCAGCATCAGCGCCGGCAGCAGGGTGACCAGCAGCAGATCGGCCCGGTCCTGCCGCAGGTGGCGCAGTTCGCGTTGGAGCGAGGCCTTCATGGCTGCCCACACCGAGCGGTTCATCCCTGCGGCCACGCGAACAGCACGCTCATCCCCGGTCGGAAACCTTCGATACGGGCGACCGGGCGCAGCCGGATCTCGAAGCTGCGCACGTCATAGCCGGATGACTGGCGGGTGGCGCGCCAGGTGGCGTAATCGCCCGCCGGATTGATGAAATACACCTCGAATTCCGCATCGCGAGCCAGCGCGGGAACACTGCCGCGCAGCCGGCTGCCCACCTTCAGGCCGCGCATCTGCGACTCGCGCAGATTCACCGATACCCACATGTGGTCGATGTCGACCAGGGTGAAGACCGGGTAGCCGGCCGGCACCAGTTCACCGATATCGGACATGCGCTTGTTGATCTCGCCGGCCACGGGGGCGCGGCCGTTGACCTCATCGCGGGCCGCATTGACCTCGGCCACCGCGCCTTGTGCCTGGCGGACCTGGCCCTGCGCCGCGCGCTTGTCCTGGTCGCGGGCGCCGGCCAGCGCCTGGTCGTACTGCGCCCGTGCGGCATTGGAGAGCTCGCGCGAACTGCGCGCCTGGGCCAGTGCTTCATCACGCTTCTGCCGGGTCATCACGCCTTCGTTGAACAGGTTCTGCACGCGCTGATACGTCGCATCGGCCAGGGTCGCACCCGCCTCGGCGCGTTTCCAGTTGGCCTGGGCGGCACGGATGTCCTCGCTGCGCGCGCCTTCGTCGGCCTTGTCGGCCACCGCACGGGCCGCTTCCAATGCACCGTGCGCCTGTTCTTCCTTGGCGGCCACTTCCGGGCTGTCCAGCACGAACAGCACCTGGCCGGCCTTGACCCGGTCGCCCTCGCGGACCTTCAGTTCGGCCAGCCGGGCCGTGATCTTGGCGGCCACGTTGATCGTGTCGGCGTCGGCCATGCCCTGCAGCTGCTCGGCCGGGGTGCGCCAGGCCAGCCACAGGCCGACCACCACCACGACCACCAGGGCCAGGCCAATGAGGAGGCCCGCCTTGCGCTTCTTCGGCGGCGGCGCGTCGCCCGCGGCCTGCAATGTGTCATTCATGCGCGATCACCTCGTCGCCCCGGCGGCGGAATTCTTCATATCGGTCCATCTGTCCACTGATCTCCAGCAGCTGTGCCAGCGCCACGTCGTATTGATAGGCGGCCTGTGCGCGTTCGACCTGCGCGCCACCCAGCCCCAGCCGCGCATCGATCACGTCCAGGGAGGTCGCCTGGCCTTCGCGGAACGCCAGTTCCTGCAGCCGCAGGTTCTCACGGTTCTGTTCGATGCTGCTGTCCAGCAGCAGGAACTGCTGGCGCGCAGTATCCAGTTCGTACCAGGCTTTGCGGACACCCAGCGTCACCTGGTTCTCCGCTTCGCGCAGCCCGGCTTCGGCCTGCTCCTGCTGCGCGCGGGCGGCACTGATCTGCGCCGGGCGCGAATTGGGAGAAAGGAAGGTGTACTTGAGGCCGATACCGAAGGCCCAGTCGGGATCGGTCAGCATTTCGTCGCGCCGGCGGAAATCGTACTGGCCGAACAGGAAGATGGTGGGCTTGAGCTTGGCCTGCTGCACGCGCACGCCTTGTTCGGCCTGCGCCACCAGGGCGCGCAGGCGGGCGATCTGCGGCTGCCGGGCCTGGGCCTCGCGTTCAAACGTGGGCAGCGCGCCAATCGGCGCGCGATGCACGAACAGCGGCGACACCGGGCGGACCTCGCCGCCGCTGCGCAGCAGGGTGGCCAGCGCTGCCTTCAAGGTCTGCAGATCGTTGAGCGACTTCTGGTAATCGCGCTCGGCCTTGTCGCGGGCCACGTTGGCCTGCAGGCGCTGGGCGCGGGTGGCAAAGCCCTCGCGCTCCAGTTTCAACGCATCGTCAAGGTGGCGCTGCAGGCCATCGCGCACATCACGGCGCACATCCACCGCCTGCTCGGCGAGGCGGTGACCGAAATAGGCCTGGGCCAGCTGCACGCTCAGCGATTGGCGCTGCGACTCGCGCTCCGCGCTGGCCTGATCGGTAGCGCCGGCCGCCGCCTGCTGCGCCGCCGGGATCAGGCCGCCGGTATACAGCGGCAGCACCGCGGTCACCACCGGGCGGGTACGCCAGTCGCGTTCGGTGAACTCCAGCGGGGAGTCGATACCAAAGGCCTCGGCGACCGGGGCGAGCGAACCCAGGGGAAGCGTCAGCGTCTTCTGGAACTGCAGGCGGCGCACTTCACCGGTGATCTCCGGCAGCCGCAGCAAGCGGGTGGCGTCCTGAAGGTCCTGTTTGTTGCGCACCGACGCGTCCGCCGCTGCCAGGGCATCGGAGACCTGCTCCAGCCGCTGCTGCGACTGCTGCCAGTCCAATGCAGGGATCGCAGCGCCGTCAGGCACGATCTGGGCGAGGGCAACGCCGCTACACAGCAGCAGGGACAGACTGGAAAGTCCTTTTAACGCGCGCGTTGGCGGCCAATGCCGGCTCACGAGGGGGCAGCTCCATGGGGTGTGACGGCAAGAGGGTAGTGTGCGTCGCGTGAAGTGCGGGTCTTCACACAGAACGGTACCCTTGTGGGTCTTTGCCCATCAATGGAATGACAGTGGACAACCGCTACATCAACGCAGGCACTCTGGCCGTCATCATTTACCTCACCGCTGCAGGTGCGTCGGCACAGCCCATGGTGGACGAGAGCTGCACCGTGGCCAATGAGCGCGTCAGCCTGGCTAAACTGCATTGCAAAGCGGAAGACGCCAACGCGTGCGAACGCCTTCCTGCGCTGGAAGTGGATGCCGCTGCCTGCGAGAACCGGCTGCCCACACAGCAGCAATGCGACATTCTGGCCCAACAGCGCCTTTTCGACGAGGTCGACTGCCTTCGAACCGGCCAAGGTCAGTGCGAGCGCACGGACTTGGCAGGGTTGAAAAGCGGCTGCAGCTTTGGGAATGAGGCGGCCCTTCGCGAGAGCGTCGGCCTGATCGCCAATGCTGCTCTTCCCAACACGCCTGCAGTTGACCCTGTGCAGACGCGTGCCCGATCGGCGCGGTACCCGCTCGCAGCCTTCATGGCAGGACGGGAGGGGGAGGGGCAGTTTGTGGTGGATGTGGATGCTCAGGGGCGTACTTTCGGCGCGGACATCCTCCGCAGTTCGGGTCACAGGGACTTGGATCGCTCTGCTTTGGAGTGGATTCGCACGCTCCGGTTCATCCCAGCCATGGCTGGCGGGACGCCGGTGGCCGGTCGGGTCCGGATGCCGGTGAAGTTCGAAATCGGTGGAAGGACGATGCCCGACGAAAAAATGCAGATTCCGGCGATTCCGCCCGCCGAGTAAGGCGCTCAGTCCCCCTGGACATCTCCATCGTCTCGGCCGTTTCGTCATCAGCGCCCTCAACCTCGACCCAAGTGGCCGTGGGGTGGCGCACTGCACATTGACAATTCTCCTATCAGGACGTTTATATCCCATTCGGGATGCTTGGCCGCCGCACGGGTCAGCCCTCCCTTCGACGCTTTGCGTGCCGGACCCTCGGGTCGGCTCGCACTTCAGTACGCCATTCAAGAGAGCACGACATGACAGCAGTGAAGGGTTGGCGGCGGTTTTGGCGATGGGTGAAGTGGATCCTGCTGGGTCTGCTGGCGCTCGTGATTCTCCTCACCCTCATCGGCGTGGTCTACGAGGCGCTGGCGCGACGCAGCGCTGCAACCGATCATCCACTGCGCGGCCAGATGGTCGATGTGGGCGGGCGCCAGATGCATATCGAGTGTCGCGGCAGCGGCTCGCCCACCGTGATCTTCGAATCCGGCCTCGGCACCGGCGGCACCATGGATTGGACGCGTGTACACGACCGGATCGCAGGCTTCACCCGCGCCTGTGCCTACGATCGCGCCGGCATCATGCGCAGCGATGCCAAGGACACCCCGCAGCGTGCGTCAGCGGTGGCCGATGACCTGCACGCCTTGTTGAAGGGCGCGGGCATCACCGATCCGCTGGTGCTGGTCGGCCATTCGATTGGCGGGCCTTACACCCGGACCTATGTGGGGCGCTACGGCGATCAGGTCGCCGGGCTGGTGATGGTCGACCCCTCGCACCCGGATCAGATCGCCCGGCTTGGCAGCGTAGTGAGCATCAATGTGCATCCGAAGAAGGTGTCACTGCTGATGCATACCGCGACGACACTGTCGCGGACCGGCCTGGTGCGCTTCCTGTTCTCGCGCGCCAATCATGGCCCGCGCCCCGAGGATGAGGCGGCGGAGATCACGGCCTTCTCCAGTGCCTCGGTCAAGGGCGCGACCGCCGAACTCGATGGTTTCGACAGCACCATGGACGATGCCCGTGCGGTCACGTCGTTTGGCGACCGCCCTGTGATCGTGCTGACCGCGCTGAAGCCGTTCAAGCCCGACGAGCTGAAGAAGATGGGCCTGACGGCGGAGGAGGGTGCCCGGTTCAAGCAGGAGTGGCGCACCCTGCATGCCGAGCAGGCCGCCATGTCGAGCCGCGGGCAGCAACAGATCGTGAGCGACTCCGGCCATTACATTCAGATCGATCAGCCTGATCGGGTGGTCGCTGCAGTCCGTGAAGTCGTGGATGACGTGCGCGCAGACGCGGGCACCGACAAGGAGATGAAATGATGAAGCGCACTCTGCTCTGGGCCGGTGTGTCGATGCTGTTTGCCGCCCACGCGGCCGCGGCTGACCATGATCTGGTGATCCGTGGTGGCCGCGTGCTCGACGGCGCGGGCAACCCGTGGGTCCGCGCCGATGTGGCGGTCAAGGATGGTCGCGTGGTCCAGGTGGGCCAGGTTCCGGGGCAGGGCACCCGCGAGATCGACGCGACGGGGCGTTATGTCTCGCCCGGCTTCATCGACATGATGGATCAGTCCGGCGCGGCGCTGCTCAAGGACGGCGCTGCCGAGAACAAGTTGCGGATGGGCGTGACCACGCTGATCGGCGGCGAGGGCGGACCGCCGGTGCCGGCAGCGGGCATGCCGGCATACTTCAAGCAGCTGGAAACGCAGGGTATCGCGGTCAACTTCGGCACCTACTACTCCTCCACCCAGGCCCGCGTGCATGTCATGGGCGATGCCGCCGGTGCCCCGACCCGCAAGCAGCTGGATGCCATGGGCGAGCAGGTCAAGATCGCGATGGAGGCCGGCGCGTTCGGTATCTCCAGCGGGTTGATCTATGCGCCCAGCAGCTTCCAGAGCACCTCGGATCTGATCTCATTGGCCAAGGTCGCCGCGCAATGCGACGGCTTCTATGCGACGCATATGCGTGACGAGAGCGAGGGCGTGGTCAAGGCCATCGAAGAGGCCATCGAGATTGGTGAGAAGGGCGGGGTCAAGGTGGAGATCTTCCACCTGAAGGCGGCCTATGCCCCCGAGTGGGGCAAGCTGATGCCGCAGGCGTTGGCGACGATCAATGCGGCACGCGATCGCGGTGTCGATGTCGCCGCCGATCTGTATCCCTATACGGCCGGTGGCACCGGCCTGGAGATCATCGCGCCGAGCTGGGTCTGGGCCGACGGGCTCGAGAAAGGTATCGAGCGCGTACGCGACCCGAAGGTGCGCGAGCGCATGAAGAAGGAGGTCGCCGCCGGCTCGATGCCGGGCTGGTCGAACCTGGTACATGCTTCTGGCGGATTCCAGAACGTGCGCCTGGCCAACAGCTTCAGCGACAAGTACCGGCGCTTCCACGGCAAGACGCTGGCCGAGATCGGCGCCGAGCTGAATCTGGACCCGGCCGACGCGGCCTGGGATATCGCGCTGGAGGGGCTGCCCAATCGCGCGGTCGCGCTGTATTTCATGATCAGCGAACAGGATGTGCAGCTCGCGCTGCGCCAGCCCTGGGTCAGCATCGGCAGCGATGCCGCGGCCGCGGTGAACTACGGTAGCGATGGCGCGATCGGTCTGCCGCACCCGCGTGCCTATGGCACGTTCCCGCGCATCATCGCCGAGTATGTGAAGCGCAATCACGTGCTGACGCTGGAGGATGCGGTCCGCAAGATGACCAGCTGGCCCGCACAGCGGATGGGGTTGAGCGATCGCGGGCTGATCCGCGAGGGGATGCGGGCCGATATCGTGCTGTTCGACCTGGATGCCCTGGACGACGTGGCGAGCTGGGACACCCCTGCCGGCGCACCGACCGGTATCGAGACCGTGATCGTCAACGGCGTGGTCAGCTTCGACGGCGGCAAGCCTACCGGCGCCCGGGCGGGCTCGGCGCTGCGCCACGCCTGCCGCACGCGCTGAGCCACGTGCGCACCCCACCCATTCCAGGACACACCTCATGATTCGACACACCTCCGGCCGGAGCCTTCTTGCCCTGGCGCTCGCCGCCTCCGCGCCGGCCCTGGCGGCCGCACCGCCGATCACCAGCGCGGACGATCTGGGTACCGCGGTCTCGGCGCAGATTGCATGTGCTGGCGTTTTCGTGGCCAACCGCACCGAAGCCGACGTGCTGCGCGATGACATCCACGCGCTGGCGCCGTTCACCAGAACGGTCGCGCTGTCGGTGGACCGCAAGGCCGGCACGGTCACCGCGTCCGCGCCCGGCACGCCGACCCGCACCGCGTTGTATCGTCCGGCGGTCGGTTGCACCTTGACCACCGGCGATGTCCCGCTGAAGGCCCTCAACACGCAGGCGGCGCGACTCAAGCCCCTGGCTCCCTTGTCGGCGCGCCCCTGGCCCCAGGGCGACGCACCCGTGCCTGCGCTGCAGGCAGCGGCTGAAGCGAAGCTCGACCGCGCCGCACTCGATGCAGCGGTGAGCGCTGCCTTCGATGAGCAGAACCTGGGCGGCTACCCCGACACGCGGGCGATCGTGGTGGTGCAGGGCGGGGCGATCGTCGCCGAACGCTATGCGCCCGGCTTCGACCAGAGCACGCGCATGCTGGGCTGGTCGGCGACCAAGAGCATCATGGGTACGCTGGTCGGCCTGTTGGTCGATGACGGTGTGCTCAAGCTGGACGAGCCGGCACCGGTGCCCGAGTGGAAGGGCGCCGGCGACCCGCGCGGCGCGATCACGCTGCGCCAGTTGCTGACGATGTCCAGCGGACTGGCGTTCGTGGAGAGTTACAAGTCCGGCAATGACTCGATCAAGATGTTGTTCGAGGCTGGCGACATGGGTGCGCTTGCGGCCGCCTTGCCGCTGGAGCATGCCCCGGGGACGTACTGGAGCTACTCGTCCGGTACGACCAACATCCTGTCACGGATCGTCTTCGAGGCCACCGGTGGCACGCTGGAAGGCATGACCCGGTTTGCCCAGACGCGGCTGTTCGCGCCCGCCGGGATGCGCAGTGCGTTGATCGAGCCGGATGAATCCGGCGTGCTGGTCGGCAGCTCCTATGGGTACGCGACGGCGCGCGATTGGGCGCGGTACGGGCTGCTGCATCTCAACCACGGGGAGGCGGGCGGCAAGCGGCTGCTGTCGCAGCAATGGCTCGACTTCGCAGTGACACCGACCCCGGCCTCACCGCGTCCCTCGTACGGCGCGCAGCTGTGGTTGAACCGGGCTGAAGCCGGTGGAGAAGGGCGCAAGGTCCTGCAGGATGTCGCGCCCGATGCCTTCATGGCCATGGGCCACAACCATCAGATCGTGGCGGTGATCCCCTCGCAGGATGCGGTGATCGTGCGCCTGGGCTGGACGCCCGAGGGCCAGAAGTTCGACTGGAACAAGTACCTCTCGCAGATTGCGGCCGCGCTTGCGCCAGCCGCTACGCCATCGAAGTAACCCGCAGCGCCGCGCGAGGGGCGGGCGCCGAACCTGGCGCCCGTTGACATTTCTCTTGTCGGAGAACTAATGTCTCAATATGAGAATCACTCATCCTGAGGCAGGAAAACCAGATGTGCTTGATCAAGCTGTTGGCAACGCCCCCGATGATGTATGACCGTGCCGCCAACGGGGCGCACCTCTGATGGCCCGCCTGAAGCTCGGGATCGCCGTCGACGCACTGCGCCTGGCGGCACCCTTCCGCATTTCCAGCCATGTGTTCGACAGCCGCTTGGCGGTCCTCGTCACCCTGGATGACGGCACGCATGTCGGGCGCGGCGAGGCGACCGGGGTCTACTACCTGGGCGAAGACGTCGAGAGCATGCGCATCCAGCTGGAAGCGGCGCGCGATGCGATCGAGGCACATCCCACCCGCGAGGAACTGCGTACGATCCTGCCGGCGGGCGGCGCCCGCAACGCGGTCGATGCGGCCCTGTGGGAACTGGAATCCAGGCAGGCGCGCAAGCCCGTGTGGGCGCTTGCAGGGCTCGAGGCACCGCGGCCACTACCGACGACGTTCACCGTGGGCGCCGATGAGCCGGCCGCAATGGCGGCGGCGGCGGTCGCCTATCGTCAGGCGCGCTCGATCAAGGCCAAATTGACGGGCGATCTTGACCTGGACATCGCCCGCGTCGCGGCCATCCGCGCAGTACGGCCGGATGTGTGGCTGGGCGTGGACGCGAACCAGGGGTATCAGATCGGTGATCTGGACCGGCTGGCAACCGCCATGGTTGGCGCCGGTGTCGCGCTGATCGAACAGCCGCTGGCCCGCGGGCGCGAGGCCGATCTCGATGGATTCGTCTCGCCCATTCCGCTCGCCGCGGACGAAAGCGCGCTCACCCTGGCCGACGTGGACGGCCTGAGGGGGCGCTTCAACGTCTTCAACATCAAGCTCGACAAGTGCGGCGGCCTCACCGAGGCGCTGCTGATCGCGGCAGCCGCGCGCGAAGCGGATCTGGGTGTGATGGTCGGCTGCATGGTCTGCAGCAGCCTGGGCGCTGCGCCGGGCTTCGTGGTCGGACAGCGGTGCGATCTCGTCGACCTGGATGGGCCCACCTTCCTCAAGCAGGACCGCACGCCTGGCGTCGTGTATCGCGACGGCACGATCTGGTGCGACGAGGCGGTCTGGGGCGCTGGACGCTGAGGCGCGGGGCGCGCCTGGCGCACGAAGTGATGTCAATGCTGCGACGCAGGATTGACAGTTCTCTGAACAGGACTATTGTGTCCTACATGGGCTTGTAAGCAGCCATTCATCCCAGGAGCGTCATTGCCAGGCCGGCCCCCACCCCAGAACGCCGGGGTGCCCTGACTGCCGCATTCCGCGCCCATTGCCGTGGGCTCCCAGCTTCGCTACCGAGGTCTCATCACCATGAGTCACTGTTCGCTCCGAATGAACGCGTTGTCGCTGGCCTGCGCTGCAGGCATCCTCGCCCTGGGCTGCAGCGCCACGGCACTGGCACAGGTCGCCGCCGAGAATCCCGAGCGCGACGACGTGCACACGCTGGGCACGGTCACCGCCACCGCACAGAAGCGCGTGGAAGTGGTGACCGATATCCCGATGTCGATCAGCGTCATCAGCGAAGAGCAGCTCGATCGCCTGCAGGTCAACAACATGAACGACCTGGCCGGCCTGGTGCCTGGCCTGCAGATCACCAGCCTGGGCGCGCCGGGCCGCTCGACGATCTCGATCCGCGGCATCACGCCGATGGGCAATACCGCCTCGACCTCGATCTATGTGGATGATGTGCCGCTCACCGCGAATGGCTCGTTGTCCGGTGCCACCTCGGGCATGTTCGACCTGCTGCCCTACGATGTGCAGAACGTGGAAGTGCTGCGCGGCCCGCAGGGCACGCTGTACGGTGCCAGCGCGCTGGGCGGCGTCGTCAAGTACGTCACCAAGCGACCGGATCTGGAGTACTTCTCGGGCCGCGCCGGCGCCACGATGCGCGTCGTCGACGATGGTGGCCGGGTCGGCCATTCCGAGCGCGCCGCGGTCAACGTGCCGCTGGTGAAGGGGCAGCTGGCCCTGCGCGCCAGCTACGCCGAGCAGACCAGCCCGGGCTGGATCGACAACAGCGTCCTGCATCGCCGTGACACCAACGATGTGTACCAGAACGCCGGCCGCCTCTCGCTGCTGTGGAAAGCCTCGGACACGGTGGACGTGCTGCTCACCGCAATGCGCCAGGAAAACAAGGGCGACAATTTCGCGACCGTCGCACTGGACCCGGCCACGTTCAAACCGAAACTGCCGGGCTATTCGAACGAGTATCTGTTCCTGCAGCCGAGCACGATCAAGTACGACGTGTACGGCCTGACAGTGGATTGGGACGTGGGCTGGGCCGACTTCACCTCGGCCAGCAGCTGGATGAAATCCAACTCCTGGCGCCTGCAGGACCAGTCGGTCGAATACATTCCGCTGCTTGGGCAGAAGCCCGGCGTGGGTCCGGTGATGGCGTACGCCGGCCTGGATACGGACATCGAACTGAAGAAGTGGACCCAGGAATTCCGCCTGACCTCCAAGGGCGACAGCCGGCTGCAATGGCAGCTCGGTGCGTTCTATACCGATGAAGATGCCGCCTATATCGAGCGGGGCAGTGCACTGAGCCCGGCCTTCAATCCGGTGCTCGACCTGTTCACCGCCTCGGTGCTGACCACCTATAAAGAGAAGGCGCTGTTCGGCAACGCCACCTGGAAATTCACCGACCGCTTCGATCTGGCCCTGGGCGTGCGCCATGCCCGCAATGACCAGGAGTTCCGCCAGACCCTGGGCGGCCCGCTGGGCGGTGACGGGGTGCAGCGGATCACCGAATCCTCGGAGAGCGTGACCACCTGGAGCGCCAGCCCGCGCTTGTTCCTTGGCGAAGACACCATGGCCTACGTGCGGGTGGCCACCGGCTACCGCGCCGGCAGCCCGAACCCCATCCTGCCGGCCGCGCCGGAGGTGCCATCGCAGGTCAAGTCGGACACCCTGATCAACTACGAAGCCGGCCTGAAGAGCCATTTCTGGGATCGTCGTGCACTGGTGGAAGTGGCCGCCTTCCGGATCGACTGGGATGACATCCGCCTGAATCTGCTCACGGCCCAGGGCATCTCCTATGGCGTCAATGGTGGCGAAGCACGCAGCCAGGGCGTTGAATTCACCGGCGCTCTGATGCCCGTCGACGGGCTGCGCCTGAGCGGCAGCCTGACCTACACCGATGCCAAGCTGACCGCGCCGATTCCGCCAGCGCGCCCGGGCGGCCCCAACCAGGCCGAATCCGGTGCCCAGCTGCCGCAGGTGCCCGAGTGGGCCGGCAGCCTGCAGGCCGATTACCAGTTCCCGACGAGTGGCGAATGGGGCTGGAGCGTCGGCGGCGCGCTGCGTTACTACGGCGAGCGTGCCGCATCGGTGGCATCGACACAGTCCTTCGATCTGCCCAGCTACACCACGGTGGATCTGACCGCCGAAGTCAGCAGCCAGAACACGACCGTGCGCTTCTTCGTCACCAACCTCACCAACAAGGACATCTACGTGGCGGCCGGCAGGACGATTCCTGCAGCCGGTGCGCAGCAGTACCGCCGCTGGAATGCGGTGATGATGCAGCCGCGCACGGTGGGTGTGTCGTTGGATTACAGCTTCTGATCGAGCGGGGCAGGGCGGTACGGCACCCACGGGTGCCGTACTGGCCGATACGCGGCGCTGGAGCGGCTATGCTTGCACGGGTCAGTTTCCCCCACCCGCAGGCCGCAGCACGATGAATGTCAGAAGCTATTCCGTCCTGCTTGGCGCGGCGCTGCTGGTGTGTGCAGTGTTGCTTGCCGGTGGCTGTGCACGGACGAAGCGGGACACCGTGTTTTCATCGGACACGCTGAAGGTCGTGGCCGTTACGGAAAGCCGGCTGGATATCAACGTCAGCAGGTACCAGCATTACACGACGTACGAGATTTACGTGGATGGCAGCAGGCTGTCAGACAAGGACTTCTCGACGCTCCTGCAGGATCCTGACGCCGTTGACGATCAGTTCGTGCATACCGATGCGGTGGTGCTGGGCGAAGGCGCGATACTGATGGCATCGCACAACCGCGACAGCTCACGGTGCTGGACAACGCGGCTTTTCGCGAGCGGCGGCAGGCCCATGCTGGAAAACGTCATGCAGGGGAGCGTGGATTGCGGCATCCGTCCGGCACCGCCGGGCTGGCGCGCACTCTACGGCGACCGCAGCGATCTCCTTCTGGTCCGTGAACACCCGTTCCAGGTGCATCCCATTGCGGGGTATTGGTACGTCCTGTGGATCGACGGCGACGTCGCCGCGCTCTACCAGAAGGATCGCGACCATGAGCGATTCGTCGTCAGGTTGGCTCGGATTTCCTCCGACACCACGCTTGCCGAACAGGCACTGCCGATGCACACCTACGCGGAGCCTGACCTTCTGTATGCCTCCCCTGAACTGCGCCGGCAATGGCTGTTCGACAGCTTTACGGTGTCCATGGGGGATGCGCCCTCGATCCAGCTGCGGCCTGATCATCAACTGGACACGATCACGCCGGAGGTGTGGGCCGAGTACCAGGAGAACGACCGGCAGAACAAGGAACTCGATGCCCGGGCACGGGCCGCGGGTGACGCCTGGCGCCAGGCCCAGCGCCGCGAGGTGATGGACACAGATGCGACGGAGCGGGACATCAAGGAGTAAGCCGTCACCGGCGTACCCCGCGGCTTGTTGGCAGGCGCCAGCGCGCTTAAGATCAGGCCACAACAGCGCGGCACTCAGGACTCACATGGACGTCGTCGTGCAACCGGTCGCCCCCGATCTTGGGGATCGCATCCTCAAGGTCAACCATGCTGGCGAGCATGGCGCCATCTGCATCTATAGCGGGCAGATTCTCCTGGCCCGTCTGACCGCGCCAGACATGTTGAATGAGCTGCGCGAGTTTCGTTCCCACGAGCGACGGCATCGGGCCATTTTCGGTGCTGAGCTGGCGCAGCGCGGGCGCGCTCGTTGCAGGAGCTACTGGCTCTGCGGTATCGGCGGCTTCGTCCTGGGTGCCATTACAGGGCTGCTGGGACGCGGGGCCATTGCGGCGACGACGACCGCCGTTGAGAGCGTGGTGCTCCGCCACCTTGAGCATCAACTCTCCGTGCTGGAGGGTCGTGACCCGGCCGCGGTGACGGCAATCTCGTCGATCATCGCTGACGAGCAGCAGCACCATGACCAGTCGCTCCAGCAGGCCCCGGCCGGCGCGTTCTGGCCCAGGGTTCTCAGCCCGATCGTCTCCAGCGCGACCGAAGCGGTCATCTGGTTGGGGATGCGGCTGTGATGCCGCCTGCCGAAAATGGAGCGATTTGGTATGTTGAGCCGGCTCAATCCCGGCATTCAAGAGGTCTGGTGTTTCAGTGATCGAGACCCGCCTGCTTCAACAGTTCATCGCCGTGGCCGAGGAACTGCATTTCAATCGCGCCGCCGAGCGGCTGCACATGGCGCAGCCGCCCCTGAGCCAGGCGATCCGCAAACTCGAGAGCGCCGTGGGTGCGCCGTTGTTCGAACGGACCCACCGCAGCGTGGCGTTGACGCCGGCGGGGGTGGCATTCCTTGAGACGGCGCGCCGTACCGTGCAGTCGCTGGAGGCGGGTGTCGCGCAGACGCGGCGGGTGGCCCAGGGCATCGAGGGCCATCTGACCCTGACCTTCATCAACATCGCCCCGTATGCCGCGTTGCTGCAGACGCTGCGCCACTTTCGAGCGCTCAACCCGGGCATAGCCTTCACGATGCTGGAGGCCTCCACCCAGGAGCAGGTCAACGCGCTGGAACAGGGCAGGGCGGATATCGGCTTCATGCGCACGCCAGGCACCACGACGCCGCACCTGCGCATGGAACGGCTGTTGAGCGAACCGATCTGCGTGGCGCTGCCGGCCGGTCATCGGCTGGCGGCGAAGGCGAGCATCGAGCTGGCATTGCTCAGGGACGAAGCGTTCGTCGCCTCGCCCCGGACACTCGGCAAAGGATTTCATGACCAGCTGATCAGCCTGTGCCAGGCCGCCGGGTTCGTGCCCGACATCGTGCAGCACGGGCGGCAGATGCAGACTTTGATCGCGCTGGTGGCTGCCGGGTTCGGTGTCGCGCTGCTGCCCGCTTCGCTGGCGATGGAAGCGCGCGAGGACGTGGTATTCCGGCCGCTCCAGTTGGACGCGCCGGAGGATGCGTCACGGCTGGATCTGTTGATGGCGTGGAACGAAACCCGGCCGTCAGCGATCCGCGACCGCTTGCTGCAGGCAGTCCTGCAGACGCTTTCTCCGCCCTGAGGTGATGAGACGCGCGGCGTCTTGCTGCGGTATGAAACCCGTCCTTCACCCGCGCATGGCCAGGCACTAGGCTTCTGCGGCCCTGCTGTGAAGGACCCGCCATGCCTGCTGCCATCTACGTGTTCTCGCTGTGCGCCTTTGCGTTCGGTCTGTCCGAGTTCGTCGTCGCCGGCGTATTGACCGCCATTGCCGACGACCTAGGCGCGCAGATTTCTCTCGTCGGGACGGCCATCGCCGCCTATGCCCTGGGCGCTGCCATCGGTGCACCGTTCATCACCGCGCTGGTCGCCCATTGGCGGGACCGGCAGATCCTGCTGCTGGCCACTGCGTTGCTGGCGTTGGGCAGCCTGTTGATGAGCGCCTCGCCCAACCTGGTCACCCTGCTGGTCATTCGGTTTGTGGTCGGCCTCGGCCACGGTGTGTTCATGGCGGTGGCCTCGGACGCGGCGACCCGGCTGGTGGACCCGCAGCGGTCCGGTCGGGCGTTGTCGGTGGTGTGGATCGGGTTGACCCTCGCGCTCGCCTTCGGCGTTCCGATCGGGACCTGGCTGGGCAGCGCGTGGTCGTGGCGCGTGGTCTTCATGGCGATCGGCGTGCTCAGTGTGGCCGGCATGCTCGGGCTGGCACTGTGCATGCCGAGCGGCCATGCCGGCTCCACCCGATCCCGGGGCGGTGCGTGGAAGGGCGTGAAGGCCATCACCCACCCGCAGCTGCTGACGACGGCCGGCATCGGCGCGCTGGTCAGTGTCGCCACGTTCTCGTTCTTCACCTTCGTCTCGCCCTATCTGCAGCAGATCACCGCTGTGGACGTGCAGTGGCTGAGCCTGGGGATGCTGCTGTTCGGCACCTGCGCGATCGCAGGCAATCTGCTCGGGGGATGGCTGGGCGATGCGATGGACGGGGATCGCAGCCTCCGGCTGGCGTTGCTCGCGCTGGCGTTGAACCTGATCGGGCTCTACGGCTTCGCACGTAACCCCGCCTTGATGATGCTGCTGATCGGCACGCTGGGCATCTGCTTCTTCTCGATCGTGACACTGCTGACCCTGCGTCTGCTCAGGCAGGCCCAACGGCTCATTCCCGCTTACAGCTCTGTGGCCGCGGGGTTGAACATTGCCTCGTTCAACCTTGGCACCGCGCTGGGCGGCGCCTTGGGAAGCCTCACGATCAGCTATGCGACGCTGGCTTCGGTACCGCTGACAGGCGCCGTGGCCGCAGTGCTGGCGGCGGTCGTGTTGTATCTGCAGACGCGAGGGATGCGCGCGCCGGCAGCCTCAACCGGCTGAGCAGCGACTGACCGCCCTCATCCACATACCTCCGTGAACAGCCGGGCGTAGTTGCTCCCCAGGATCTTTTCGATGCGTGCGTCACTGTGCCCGCGCTGCGACAGAAGCAGTGCCAGACGGTCGAAGCGATCGGGCTGGTTGAGGTCGGGCAGGAAGGTGACCACATCGCCGCTTTCGCCAGGCGCGGAGATGCCGAGTCTGATGCGCTCCTCGACGACACTGCGCAGCCGCTCGCGGTACTCCGGGGTCAGGTCGATCGAGGAGATCATGCCATCGGTGCCCAGGCAGACGTGCTCCTCGCCACAGACGTTGACGGCGTGTTCGATGTGGCGGATCAGGTCCTCTGCCGTCGGCTGCCCCTGCTGGCGCAGGAAGGGCATCAGGTAGATGCCCGCGACACCGCCCCGCGCGGCGAGCAGGCGCAGTTCCTCGTCGCTCTTGTTGCGCGGGTTGGCGGCGAGCGCGGCACACCCGGTATGACTGATCGTGAGCGGGTGACTGGACGCTGCGATCGCGTCCAGCGTGGTGCGCTGGCCAGCATGCGAGAGGTCGATCAACCCTCGGCCGGCATTGATCTTCTCGACCAGCTCGCGGCCGAATCGGCTCAGCCCCGCATTGGCCGGCTCAAGGCAGCCGTCACCGACCAGATTGCGGCGATTGTAGGTCAGCTGATAGACGCGCACGCCCAGCCCATGGAAAGTATCGAAACGTTCAATGTCCTCGCCGAAGGGCGTCGAATCCTGGAAGCCGTAGATCACGCCAAGGCGCTCGCTGCGCTTGGCTTCGACAAGGTCCGCGCCGGTACGCACGAGGCTCAGGGCATCCCCATGCAGCGCCAGCTGCCCGTTCCAGTAGCCGATGTTGCGCATCGTCAACGCATGGTCGTTGAGGTAGCTGCCCACGCCGCTGACCGTGATGGTGCAGGCCGTCAGGCCGGAGGCACGCGCGTCGGCCAGGGACCGTGCATTCAGCGGCGCATAATCGGTGGTTTCCCGCGGATCGAGTGGCCCGCCACTGAGCGCATCGATCACGGTGGCGCGGCGGTAGCCCGGCCACTGCGGCGGGACCGGCCCTGACGGCGCGGCGGCGCCGACGTATCCCGGCAGCAGCATCGCACCGGCGGCACCCAGCGAGCAGGCGGCAAGAAAGCGCCGCCGGGACGGCTCGGAGTCGGAAACATCGTTCTTCATCGCGTCAACCTTGAGGCTCATCGGGTCTGTCCTTGCTTGCGTGGCTGGATGCCGAGTGACCGCTCGATGGCGGCTGGATCGAAGACTCGGGCACCCTTGAACACCCTGTCAACCTGGGCGGCCACACGGCAGCGACATCCGCCCCGGTATAGTGACCCTGACTTCACCGCAAGGATCGAAGCTATGCAGAAGGGCTCGGATCTACTGGTCAAGGCGCTGGAGAACGAAGGCGTCGACCGCATCTTTGGCGTGCCGGGCGAGGAGAATCTGGACTTCCTTGAGTCGCTCCGGACGTCGCACATCGAGTTGGTGCTCACCCGCCACGAGCAGGCGGCCGCGTTCATGGCGGCCACCCACGGCCGGCTGACCGGCAGGCCAGGCGTGTGCCTGGCCACACTCGGCCCCGGGGCACTGAATTTTTCCACCGGCGCGGCCTACGCCCACCTGGGCGCGTGGCCGATGATCCTCATCACCGGTCAGAAGCCGGTCATGAGCGCCAAGCAGGCGCGCTTCCAGATCGTGGACATCGTGGCATCGATGAAGCCGCTCACGAAAATGACCCGGCAGATCGTCAGCCCTGCGGCGATTCCGGCGACGGTGCGCGACGCCTTCCGCGTAGCGATGGAAGAGCGCCCCGGACCGGTGCATCTGGAGCTGCCGGAGGACGTCGCGGGCGAAGAGGTGGAGGATGTGCCGGTCATCCCCATCCATCCCCTTGAGCGCCCCATCGCCCCCTCTGCCGCGCTCGACCGGGCGGAGGCGGCGATCCTCGCGGCCAAGCGGCCCCTGGTCATGATCGGTGCGGCCGGCAGCCGTCCTTGGCTGGCTGAGTCACTTTCCGCATTCGTCGCGCGCACGCGCCTGCCGTTCTTCAACACGCAGATGGGCAAGGGCGCGGTCACCGGGGGCTCCAATCTGTACATGGGCACGGCCGCTCTCTCCGAGGGCGACTATGTGCACGAAGCCGTCGCCCGCGCCGACCTGATCATCGCCATCGGGCATGACACCGTCGAAAAGCCGCCGTTCCTGATGAAGGGTGGCGGTGGTCCCAAGGTCATCCACATCAGCTTCCAGTCCGCGACCGTCGAGCAGGTGTACCACCCGGATATTGAAGTGCTGGGCGACATCGGCGCCTCGGTGGATGCGCTGGCCGAACGGCTGGAAGGCCGGTTGGCTGAAGACGCCGGCATGGTCGAGCTGCGCCAGCAGATCCTGGCCCGTCTCAACGACCGTGCCGAGGAAGACCGTTTCCCGATCACCCCACAGCGGCTCGTGCACGACGTGCGCCAATCCATGCCAGACGACGGCATCGTCTGCCTCGACAACGGCATGTACAAGATCTGGTTCGCCCGCAATTACCGCACGCATGTCGCCAACACACTGCTGCTGGACAACGCGCTCGCCACCATGGGCGCGGGTCTGCCATCGGCGATGATGGCCGCAATGCTGTACCCGCAGCGCCGGGTCATGGCCGTGTGTGGCGACGGCGGCTTCATGATGAACTCGCAGGAGATGGAAACCGCCGTCCGCTTGGGCCTCAACCTGGTCGTGGTGATCCTCAACGACAGCGCCTACGGCATGATCCGCTGGAAGCAGGCGGTGGACGGCTTCGAGGATTTCGGGATGCGCTTTGGCAATCCCGATTTCGTGAAGTATGCCGAGGCCTATGGCGCGAAGGGGAGCCGGGTGACCGCGGTCGGCGATCTGGTGCCGATGATCGAGGCCGCCTTCGCTGGCGGTGGCGTCCATGTGCTGGATGTGCCGATCGACTATTCCGAAAACACCCGCGTGCTGGTGGATGAACTGCGCAACCGCACGCCGGTCGTGGGCTGTGCCTGATCGCCCTTCCTGATTCTTAGCAAGGAACCCAAGATGCTGACCGTCGTCCAGGCTTTCGACCGCGCCCCTATCGCCGAGATCGGGTTCGATACCGCCGCTGCGTTGGAGCGCAAGCTCAGTGCCGCGGAGCGGGTGTTCAAGGACCGCGACGGCTGGCTTGCGCCGCACCAGCGCATCGCGATCCTGCGCAGGCTCGCCGCCCTGATGGACGCCAAGCGCGATCATCTGGCCCTGCAGATTGCACGCGAGGGCGGCAAACCGCTGCCGGATGCCATCGTCGAAACCACGCGCGCCATCGATGGCGTCCACAACGCCGCGGACGAGCTGCGCAACTTCGCTGGCCGCGAGATCCCCATGGGGCTCTCCGCCGCGGCGGAGGGCCGCTGGGCATTCACCACGCGTGAGCCGATCGGTATCGTGGCGGCAATCTCGGCGTTCAACCACCCGTTGAACCTGATCGTTCACCAGGTGGCACCGGCCATCGCGGTCGGTTGCCCGGTCATCATCAAGCCTGCCTCTGCCACGCCACTGTCCTGTCTGGAGTTCGTCGCGATGGTGCACGAGGCCGGGCTGCCGGAGCCGTGGTGCCAGAGCTTCCTGCCGGAAGGCAACGACCTGGCCGAGGCGCTGGCCACCGACAAACGGGTTGCCTTCCTGAGCTTCATCGGCTCGGCGAGGGTAGGGTGGTCGCTGCACGCCAAGCTCGCACACGGGGCACGCTCGGCGTTGGAACACGGCGGGGTCGCGCCCGCCATTGTCGATCGCAGCGCCGACCTGAGCAGGATCATCGAGCCGGTCGTCAAAGGCGGTTACTACCACGCGGGCCAGGTGTGCGTGTCCACGCAGCGCATCTTCGTGCACAACGCGATCGCCGACGAGTTCACCGAGGCGCTGATCGCCCGGGTCGAACGCCTGCGCACCGGCGATCCCACGCTGAAAGATACTGATGTGGGCCCGCTGATCCAGCCGCGCGAGGCCGACCGTGTGGCCGAGTGGATTGACGAAGCAGTGACTGGCGGCGCGCGACTGGCCACCGGCGGCACGCGACTCTCCGAGACCACGCTGCAACCGACCGTCCTGCTCGATCCAGCCAGCGACGCGCGGGTGACCACACAGGAAGTATTCGGGCCGGTGGTGGCGGTGTATCGCTATGCCGAGCTCGACGAGGCGATCGCGCGTGCCAATTCGCTGCCCACCGCGTTCCAGGCCAGTGTGTTCGCGCAGGATATCGATATCGCCATGCGCGCCGCCAACCGGCTGGATGCTTCGGCCGTCATGATCAATGACGCCACCGCGTTCCGCACGGACTGGATGCCCTTCGCCGGCCGCCGCGAGTCGGGCTACGGCACCGGGGGCATCCCGTACACCATGCGCGACATGTCGCAGGAGAAGATGGTCCTGATGCGCCGGAGCTGATCGGGTAGGCGACCTCTACGCCGCTGGCTGCGTAATGTACGTCCGGATGCCTGACACCTGTCACTTGTGACGGGTCGGTGCAAAGCGAGAATGGACCCATTCCCGCACGGCGCTGCATCGCCGGCACCCACCCACCTCTAGGACGCCCCGTGAACATGCTGCATCCCCTTCTCTCGAACACCCCGGTGTGGGTCTGGGCGCTTCTGGTCTTTCTGGTCGCACGGGGCGTCGCCGCCATGAAACCTGGAGAAACCTCGCTCACGAAACTGGCCATCGTGCCGACCCTTTTCGTGGCGTGGGGCATCGTGTCGATAAACCACCGGTTCGGCAATGCTTGGGAAGCGTGGGGTGAGTGGTCGGTGGGCATCGGCGCAGGCGTGGGCCTTGGATGGCTGCTGCTGCGCCGGGCAACGCTCACCCTGAATCCGTCGACGGGAAAGCTGTGGCGCAGTGCGGACTACAGTCTCCTGCCGCTGCTCCTGGTCACGTTTGCAGTGAAGTACGGCTTCGAGTGTGCGCTATCCGTATCTCCGGCCCTGAGCGCGGACGGTGGCTTCCGCGCCGCTTACCTGCTGCTGTCGGGCGGTTTCACTGGCATCTTCATTGGCAAGTATTTGCGGTACCTGCGAGCGTCTCGTCCCGCAACGCCGCATAGCACCCTGGATGCGGCGGGCTGAGCTCCTCCGGCGGCGCACGCTGGCAAAGAGGACGTCAATTCGCACTGCCCCTGCAGCGCGGGAACTGACTGCAGCCAAAGAACGTCTCACCGCTGCGCCGGTTGGTTCGCTGTACCAGTGTGCTGCCGCATCGAGGGCAGCTTTCGCTCGGCGCAGGCGCCGCCTGTGGCGGGGCGAGCAATGGCTCAATACGGGAGTTGGGCAAGGATGGCGACACATCGGCTTTGCGTGATGCCTGGATCATCTCCAGCAACGCTGCTCCGCCAATCAGTTCGATAGGCTTGCCCCGTGCAAACGTCTCCGCGTCACGGGTAAATGTCCCGACAGAGACAATCTTGACCGCATCCGCGCGATGGTGGGCCAACAGGCCTGCCATCTCACGTACAACGCCCACGCCGACCTGCTGGCGCTTCCATTGCTTGCACTGGACCAGAATGCGCCGGCCGTCTCTGCGAAGGATCAGATCGATGCCGCCATCCGGGCCGCCCAGGCCCGTCTCTTCGACGGTGTAGCCCTGCCGGCGAAATGCCTCGCCGACCACCTGTTCGAACTGGCGCCAGCCGCCTGCGGCCAGACTGTCCAGCGTGGTCCGGGTATCCAGCAGGCGGCGCCGATGCCTGGCGCGCAGGAAAGAGAGGAGGGCGGCCATCCAGCAGAGACCCAGCAGCACCCAGGCGAGCGGGGCCAGCACCTGCCCGAACGGTCCGGCAAAGCCTGCAGCCAACACGCCGTCCTGCCGCGAGAACCACCACGGAATCCCGTGCCGAAGCGCGCTGTAGCCGGCTATGCCGACCAGTATCCCGACCGGCCAAGGCAGGCCGATCAAGGCGTCAAATCCGGTCGATGTTCTTCTACGTCCCATGTAGGCAGCCTGTTTCCCCTGGCGCCAACATACCAGCCTGAGGGCCAATATCTGATGCCGTGCGGCAGGAGGTGAGCCACTCCCGGTCCGTGCGATCTCGCCGTCTTGCAGCTTACGGCGATGCCGGCTTCACGACGTAGCGCTCCCAGTAGCCAGCAAGCTGAGCCGCCTTTCGGTTGCTCAGCTCGCTGTCGAGGGTCTGCCGCATGCCTGCTGCTTCCTCACCACGTTCGGCACGGTACAACTCGCGGGCCGTCTCGAGCAGCGCCCGCTGGCGTACGTTGAGGTTACCGAAGGGGTCGAAGTAAGAGTCAAGGCGTGACGCGTCGGCCACCCCGGTCCACGTGAAGCGTGCTTCGCCCGCCTCCGTGGCAATGGATCGGTACCGGTCCACGGCCATCGCCGGCGTGGCCCTGCCTTCCAGCACATCCAGGCGCGTCTGCAGCAACGCGACTTCGGGCGAGCTCCGCTCTGCCTTGAGGGCTTGCACCGACTCCCGAACAAACGCGCGGTCGATGTTGCCGGTGCCGGACTGGACGCCCAGCAGGTTGAAGCTGGCGACAGCAGCGTGGTACTCGCGGCGCTCCTCCCGGTGCACCTGCGCCTCACCGGGTTCGCCGAGGCTGGAGGGCTGTACGATCCGCAGGTTCTTGGAGTCGGCCAGGATCGCTTCGATGTCCCGCTTGTGGAACTCGCCAACCACCACGACAACCGTGCCGCCGGGGCGCGCTTTCGCCGCAGCGGCTACCCGCTGCGCCTGCAGGTAGGTGCGGTAGAGATACAGCCTGCGCGGCAGGTCATCCGCTGCGCGCTTGGCCGGCGTTGCGGCCCACTGCGCGATCCGCTCCACGTTCTTTGCCTCGTCGGCGTGGAAGAGATCCCGCGTGAGCTGGCTCGGGGAGGGGAATGAAAGGAACTGCTGGAACCCGCTGGCAGGGCGCAGTTCCGGCGGCGCCCCCAGGTCCAGGCCGAATCCAAGCTTGGCATCTTTGACGGGTGGCTCCCAGTCAATGGGACACAGATCGATCCCGTTGCGCCGGGCGAAAGGAACCACGACGTCCTGAACTTCGTAGGTGAACTCGTAATAGTCGTCGCGTGCGAAGGCCTCCGGCGACCGCTCGATGCAGATGGCATCGGGCTTGGCATGCGCCAGGAAGGCCGCAAGGCGGGCAGGGCGGTCATTTTTGGCCACAAGCTGGGCAGCGTGGTCCACGCCAAGCACGATCACGGTTGTCGTCCCGTCGGCGGCCTTGGAACTTGCTCCGGCCGTCGCACACATCAGCAGCAACGCTACCGAGAAAAATAGACGCCTCACACGTGCTCCCTCCATTCCATTGGATCCAACATAGCGTGCACAGCCCCCTGGCTCGTGTGCCATTGGTTGTAGTCACGCCGCAGCTGCGATGCTGCTACCAGATCGTTATTCGCCTGGGCCGCCAGCAGCTCTAGGGCCAGCGATACCCCCCAGCGTCGGTGGCACCGTGCTTGCCTTCGGCGCGCGCCTGCCGGCGAGCGTAGGCGTGCGGAGTCAATCCTCCGCACGCGGCTTCAATTGAGCAGCGTGCTCACAGGGTTTCTTCCGGTATCAGTCTCAGTAGCCTCCCGTCCCCCCCATCGGTGAGCGCGTAGATGGAACCATCTGCAGCGACCATGACGTCACGAATGCGTTCACCCAGTTCACTGAGCAACCGCTCCTGGCGCACCACACGGTCACCGTCGCGAACGAGGCGGCGGATGCTCCGCTCACGCAATGCAGGCACCAGCAGATCTCCCTGCCATTCCTTGAAGAGGGCGCCTTGATACACGGCAAGACCGGAGGGTGCGATGGACGGCGACCAGATCACCTCAGGGTCCTCGAACGCCTTGTGCCGGGTAAACGGGCTCACCCGTGCAAATGGGTAGTCGATCCCGTGACTGACCATCGGCCAGCCGTAGTTTGCGCCCGGTCGAAGTCGGTTGAGCTCGTCACCGCCGCGCGGCCCGTGTTCGCTGACATAGATGGAATCTGTGACAGGGTCATGCACGATGCCCTGTGGGTTGCGATGCCCGGAGGTGTACAGGGTCGCCACGCTCGCGCCAGGCGCGAGCTCTATCCGCATCACCTTGCCCAGCGAGTTGCGCACATTCTGCGCCTCTTCCCGGCGGGCACTACCGTCGCCCACGGTCATCAGCAGGGTGTGCGCGTCGAGAAAGGCCAAGCGCCCGCCGTTGTTGCCGTCGCTGACTTTTGGCGTGGATTCGAAAAGAATCGCCACCTGTTCCATGGACCACGCATCGCCAACGCGTTCCAGCGCGCCACGGATCAACCGAACACCCACGCCGCGTTGATCTCGATAACCCTGCGTCAGATAGACGCGGCCATCGGTCTCGAAATCCGGCGACAGCACAATGTCCATCAGGCCGATCACGCGTTCACGCTGATAGCCCACGGGTAGTTGGGAGACGTTGACGTCCACACGTGTACCGGCGCGGTCAATCAGCTTCAGGCGGCCAGCCATTTCGGTGACGAGCAGTCTTCCATCGGGCAGCTCCGCCAACGACCACGGCCACTGAAGGCCGTCGGCGACCGTGGCGACCTGGTAGCCTGTTGCCGCAGGCGGCTGTGCACCTTGCGCCGTTGGCCGCATCAACAGGAACGACCCAAGCGGCAGCAGTATCAGGCAAGCGGGCAGCAGGTAGGCCATGCCACTGTGCTGGCGCGTTACGCGCACGGCACGCGCCGTCAGCGTGTAGCTCACATAGCCGCCCACCAGCCCACACAGGCTGAGCAGGGCGTAGCCTGGAAGCTCCCGGATGGCGGCGATCGCCGGCATCGGAATCACACTGCGCAGCAGAGCCAGCACGGCGGCCAATCCGGCTACACCGGCGAGCAGGGCGCAGGGCAGGGCGCTGAGCCCCAGCCGCCGTAGAACTGCCTGCAGGCCCAGCGCAAGCACCCCGCCGGCCAGCGAAAAGCCGAACATCACAGGGCCGAACCGGGCCAGATCTTCGCTGGTCACGGCTCCGCGTGTCCGCCAGCCGACCTCAAGGCCCAGCTGCGTAAGCGCGTGCAGATTGATCTGGGTCTGCAGCACGCTAGCGACAGCGGCCGTGGCCCAAGCAGCGATGAGGGTGATCGAGGCGGTTCGCAACCAGGAGCGCATGCAGGGAGTTCGTCAACGCAAGCCGAATCCACACTCTACCAATGCGATCCAGTGAACCTCCAGTGATGCATTCCGCTGAAGAATTCACAGGGGAGGAACTGCACGGCGGCGACTCTTTGTGGACCTCCCCCCCTGAAGCGACGGATCTCCTTCCATGCCAAACAAGCAACTCACCACCATCAACCCGCTGACCGAAGAAGTGCTCGCCACCTATCCCTACATGTCAGACGACGAAGCCGCGGCCACCGTGAAGGCAAGCCATGAAGCGTTTCTTCAATGGCGTCTGCGCAGCCTGGATGAGCGAGCGAAAGTGATCGCGGACATCGCCAAGGCGCTTCGTGCGCGCAAGGAGGCGTTCGCGCAGCTGATGACCGACGAGGTCGGCAAGCTCATTGAAGACAGCCGTACCGAAGTCGAGCTCTGCGCCAGCATCTGTGATTACACCGCCAAGCAGGGCCCCGTCGCCCTGGCCGATGAAGAGCGCGACGTGGAGGGCGCTACCGGCATCGTGACTCACGCCCCCATCGGCGTGGTTTACGGCATCCAGCCGTGGAACTTCCCGGCCTACCAGGCCATCCGCTATTCCATTGCCAGCCTGATGGCAGGCAATGGCGTATTGCTCAAACATGCCGAGAGCTGCACCGGCAGTGGCCTGCTGCTGCGTGATATCTACGAAAGTGCCGGGCTGCCCAAGGGGCTGTTCGGGGTGCTGTTGATCACCCACGATCAATCCAATGACATCGTGGAAAACGACCTGGTGCGCGCGGTGACCCTGACCGGGAGCGAGGCGGCAGGGCGCACCGTGGCTGCCAAGGCCGGCGCGGCACTGAAGAAGACGGTGCTCGAGCTGGGCTCGAATGACGCCTATCTGGTGCTGGACGACGCCGACCTGGACCTGGCGGTGAAGACCTGCGTCAAGGGCCGCCTGTTCAACAACGGGCAGACCTGCGTTAATGCCAAGCGCTTCATCGTGACAAAGAAGAATTACGAGGCCTTCGTCAGCGCCTACGCAACGGCGTTCGAAGCGATCCGCATGGGCGACCCGAATGCCGACACTACCCAGCTCGGCCCCATGGTCTCCAAGGCGCAGCGCGACAAACTGCACGAACAGGTAACCAAGAGCGTCTCGCAGGGGTCGCGTCTGGTGGTAGGCGGTGAAGTGCCAGAGCGTACCGGCTGGTTCTACCCGGCCACGGTGCTGGCGGATGTGGCACCGGGGCAGGTGGCCTACGAGGATGAGCTGTTCGGTCCGGCAGCGGCCATCATCCGCGCCGAGGACAATGAGGATGCGATGCGCATCGCCAACGACAGCCGCTACGGCCTGGGCGGCGGCATCTTCAGCCGCGACGTGGAGCGCGCCCGGGAGCTGGCCAGCAAGTATTTCGACACCGGCATGGTCTTCATCAACACCTTCGACGTGGCATCGCCAACGCTTCCGTTCGGTGGCGTGAAGGCGTCCGGCTATGGTCGCGAACACGGCCCCGAGGGTCTGAAGGAGTTTGTGAACGTGAAGTCGATCAAGATTGCGGCTGTCGTACCCGGTTGATCCGCGCTCGGCGCCACGACGCGGAATACGTAGCTGTTGTTGAAGAACCAGCTACGTTGAGCAAACAAAACTCCCGGCCCGCCCAAGGGCCGGGGACATCGTAGAGCGGGCCGCTGGGCCGCTGCTTCCCAGGTTGTCCGCCCATTCCTTGCCTGAAGCTGCGTGACCCGTGACTCTTTCCCTTGCAACTCTCTCCCTTGGAGAATGCGCCGGCACGCGGATTTTATGTCGAGACGAACCGGTTCGTGATCACCAGCCAGAGCGGCGACGATACGGCGCGTCATTGTCGGGTGACCCTCTTGCGCTCGGTACAGGCGTCCTGCAGTTTCTTCTTTGCCGGCGAGATGCCGGCATCTCGGTTGACCCCGTCTGCACTGTAAGTCAGGTTGACCGTTTCAGCGGAGGCAAGGGCACTGAATCCCACGAGGCAGCCAGCAATCACCAGCGTGCGCAGTCTGGTCATGGCGTCTTCTCGTGTGGACGCGAGCTGAGTGCGGGCATAGGTGGCGCGGTGAAGGTGCTGTGGTCAGGCGGACGCCCGATGACCAATGGGTCATGGGGTAGGGCGGTGAAAGCGTGTATTTGACGTTAGGATGCGTGGATCGGTACAGGGGCCGACGCGCCAGAGGAGCAGCAATGGATATGCATGCACAGGCGGAGGTGGGTGCGCCACAGCCGCGAGGCTCAAAGGAGCTGACGTTCCATTGGCTCTACCAGCGGGTGCAGGGGCTGATGGACCACAGCATCTATCCCAAGCCGGGCAGGATGGAAAAGTGGTCTGTCCGGGTAGGTATGGCGGCCGCGGCCATCGGAGTGCTGACAGCCCTCGTCCCGGACCGGTGGCTTCCTGGGAGCGTGGCCCTGATCGTAGTCGTGGCTTGCTTGGTTGTGGAAGGCGTTGGCTTCGCCCTTGGCGGCATACTCGCGGTACGCAGGGAGATCCGCCAATACACCCAGCCTAGGTTGTCGCATGCCAGGGAAATGGACAGCGAGTTCATCTATTGGCAGGCAGCGATCGCCGATCTCCGTGCATTCCCTAAAGCCCAGCGCGAACAGAAGCTGCGTTATGTCAGCAATCTGCGAACCAACATGATTGATCGCATGGGCTTGATGTACGGCGGGCTGCAGCGGCTTGGGCCGTTCCCGTTGCTCCTTGCTCTCTACCTGCAGTTCCGTGGCTGGAAGTGGGGAGAGTGGGGCGCTGTTTTTGATGTTGGCTGGGTGGGTGCACTGCTGATCTTTGGGTTGGCGCTTTTGTATCTGCTCGGCTGGATGTTGATTGGGCAACGTATACGGCTGGATACCTACGTTGCCTTGTTGGAAGCTTCCATCCAGGAGCCCGAACCGGGTACAGGCGTGCAATGACGAGCGCCAGACTGGAGTTAAAAGAGCGGCTCAGACTCCAAAGCGCGCAAGAGAGTCATGACCAAGCCCGGCCATCATCAATTTGTTGCAGTGCCTTGCCCCACCGAATTGAACAGATATCCGGCACCTACCCTGTTCAGGTAAGAGTGACGCGCGGTCACGATGATTTGTGTTCGTTATCAGGGGTAGCGCAAAGGTCCGCCTCTGGCTGAGAGCGAAAATCCGCGCTGAAGAATCGAAGGGGAAAGGGTGACCGCTTGATGGTGCCTCGGTAGAGCGCCCCGCAGTTCCACATTGCCTCGAGCCCTTACAGTTACAGGGCATACCGATAGCAGGTGGCACTGAGGACCTTCATCTGGCGTTCACCTGATCTTGACGTGGCCATGTCAGGTAATGTGCGCAATTGACGTCGGCCGGTTATGTCCATGCTCACCGTTGCCGCAGAACCCGTGTTTGATGGTCCACGCGAGGCGCACTGAAGTCTCGCGCCAAGGGATAAAGGTCAGCAGTTAAGACTCTTCGCCAGACGCAGGTGGGGAACCAATGCACTACCGGGGGCCTAGCCACAGATTCAGCGCCCGTCCGGGGCAGCTTGCTGTCGTCTTGCTGGTGGCAACCTTGTTGTGTAATGGATGTGTGCTGGGCCCTGACTATGCGCGGCCGGACAGCGATGTGCCAGACAGCTACCGGCTGCAATCGCCTGACGTCCGCGAAAATCTCGCGGGAGAGCTCCAGCCAGGAGCCTGGTGGGTCCGTTTCGGCGATCCGCAGTTGGGGATCTTGGTCGACCAGGCAGTGATCGCAAACCGCGACCTTGGCATCGCCGCCGCCAGGGTCGAGCAGTACGCCGCACGGGCGTCTGCCGTCAGCGCGTCTGGGCTGCCCGTGGTGAGTTACGGCACCACAGCGGGCAGGCGCCGCGCGCCTGGCGCTGAGGCTCGCGGGGAGCTATCTGCTGCCTTTGCGGTCAGTTGGGAGCTGGATCCTTGGGGTCGCTTACGGCGCGACAGGGAGGCTGCCGGCGCCGATTTATTGTCATCCCAGTATGGCCGCGAGGCCGTCAAGCTCGCTGTGATTAGCCAAGTGGTCACCGGCTATATCAACCTCCTTGAGCTAGACCGCCGACTCGAGGTGACGCGCGCCACTTTGGCTGGACGAGCTAAGAATGTTGAGGTGTTCCAGATGCGGCTCGATGGCGGCGCGCTGTCCGAGTTTGAGATGCTGCAGGTGATGGCCGAGTACGAGTCCGCGGCCTCGGCCATCCCGGACATCGAAAGCGCGATCGCCGAACAGGAGAATGCACTTTCCGTCCTCATCGGACGGAATCCGGCCCCTATCCAGCGAAGCGGGACGCTCCGGAACTGGACGCAGGTGTCCGTTCCGCTGGGTCTGCCTTCGCAGTTGCTTGCCCGACGCCCCGACATCCTACAGGCCGAGCAGCAGCTGGTGGCAGCCAATGCCCGGATAGGGGCGGCGCGCGCCTTGTACTTCCCGTCTTTGTCGCTGACAGGCCAAGCAGGACATGCCAGCACCGCGCTCGACGCGCTATTTAGCGGCCCGTCGCGAACCTGGTCATTTACGGGGCAGCTGCTTGGGCCGATCTTCGCCGGCGGTGCCATCGACGCGCTCAACCGCGAAACCGAAGCGCGCAACGAGGAAGCGCGGCTGGCCTACCAGCTTACTGTCCAGCAGGCTTTCCGCGACGTAGCCGATGCACTGGCCGCCCTCCGGGCAAGGACCGAGCTGATCGAGGTGCTGCAACGCCGCGTGCAGGTGCTTCGACGCGCGTTGGCATTAGCTGGAGAGCGCTACGACAACGGGTATGCGGACTATTTGGAAGTGCTTGACACCGAACGTGGCCTGTTCTCCGCCGAACTGGCGTTAACCAGCGCGGAAGGCGCTCGGTTTCGGTCGACCGTAGCGCTCTACCAGGCCTTGGGTGGCGAATGGACGACAGCCGCCCCGCCCGCAAATGAAACGCCAACGTCCCGATAGCCACCACATTAGCGGAGGCAATGATGCAGTCCGAAGGATCGACAGAGGAAACTGACGAGGTCGGCCAGACTGGGTCATCGCCCACGCCGGCAGCAGCGGCCGCAGCGGCCGAACAACCCCAAGGCGCGCGTCCACCGCTGCGCGCACTGGTGCGCACGATTGTCTTGTTGCTACTTTTCGTGTTCGTTTACCACGTTATCGCAGATCGCTTCACCCCATACACCGCCCATGCCAGTGTTGACAGCTTCTTCGTGCAAATAGCTGCCGAGGTAAGCGGCCCCGTGATCGCCGTCCAAGTGCGCGACAACCAGACAGTCAGAGCGGGGCAGCCGCTTTTTAGCCTAGACCCTGTGCCCTTCGAGATCGCATTACGGGCGGCGGAAGCAAACCTTGCAGTCGCGCAGCAGGGCGTCGATTCATCGGCCGCCGACGTGCGAGTGGCGAGTGCGCAGCTGAAGCGCCAGCGTGTCGAGCTCTCAAGTAGCCAGCAGTTGGGGAAAATCGTGCTCGACTTGGCAGCCAAGCGGGCGTTGTCCGAGACTTCGGCAATTCGGGCTCGAGCGGACATCGCACGCACCCGCGCCGAAATCCAGCGTGCCGAAGCAGAAGCCGAGCGCGCGCGCATACGCGCGGGCAGCAGTGACACCTTGGCCCCGCAGGTGCAGCAGGCCAAGGTAGGGGTGGAGCAGGCCTCGTTGGAGCTGCAGCGGGCCACGATCGTGGCGCCCGTCGCCGGGGCCGTCACCAATCTGCGGCTGACCCCGGGGCAGTTCGTCAGCCGCGGCCAGCCTGTGCTCGGCTTCATGGCAAGTGGGCCGCGCTGGGTGACGGCGGCAATGCGTGAGAACCAACTGGGTCGCATTGCTCCCGGTGATCGCGCCTACGTCACCTTTGACGATCGGCCGGGCGAGGTCTTTTCCGCCCGCGTGGACAGCGTTGGCTGGGGCATCGCCCAGGGTGGAGAAGCGCCGACAGGCCAATTGCCGACCGTGGATGCGCCAAGCGGCTGGCTGCGAGAGCCCCAACGTTTTCCAGTCCGCATCGTGGTGGACACTCAGCAGAATGGCCAGCCACTTCCACTTGGCCGCAGTGGCGCGCAAGCGAGTGTGGTGGTGTTGACGGCCGAGCGCTCGCCGCTGAACCCACTGGCGCGTGCCTGGATCTGGGCGGTGGCGCAACTGAGTTATCTCCGATGAATGCTTTGGCCGCTTGGGAGCAGAGGGCGCTAACGCATGCGACGCTGCGATTCGCGTTCGTGGTCACCGCTGCGCTGGTGATCGGCGAGTCGCTGCGCTGGTGGCCCAGCTTCCTCGCCGCCGTGCTGGCCGCTGTGCTGCTGGCCGGGCTGCCGGGACGGCTGACGCTGCGTATGGGCGTAGGAATGCTCATCGTGATGGCGGTGGTGGCGGGCGTGCCGTATATCGTGGCGACACTGCTGCGCGGAGTGCCGTTTATACTCTTCGGCCTGGTCACGCTAGCTATGCTGCTGACGTTCAATGCGCTGCTGATCGGGCGTCCGAAGCTGCCCGCAATACTGCTGCTGATCTGCCTCGCCGTTATTCCGGTGGTCGTCTTGACCGCGCCGGCTCAAGCTTTGCTGCTGCCTTGGGCGTTGGTTCGCGGCATGGGGCTGGCACTGGTCCTCATCCTCCTGGCGCAGCAGATCTGGCCCGCCGCGGCCGCGCAGCGCCCGGCAGCCGCCGCCGCGAAGTTGCGAGGATCCCCCTTCACGCTGGCGGTTCTTTCAACCGCCGTCCTACTGCCGATCCTCCTGGCTTACTTGCTGTTCGGGCTCCTGGACGCGCTACCGGTAATTGTGACCACGGTGATGCTGGTCATAAATTTCGACCCGGCTCAGAGCGCTCGGCATGCACTTGCACTAATCCTCGGAAACCTTATCGGCGGCCTGCTGGGCTGGTGCCTATATCTCGTGCTGTTGACCACGCCAAACCTGCTGTTTCTATCCATGTTGCTGCTGACGGTACTGATTCCCCTTGGTCGTGGGATAGCCAAGGGCGGGCCTATTGGCGCGGTAGCACTGGTCGCATGCAACGCTGCGCTCATCATCTTCGGCTCGGCGCTTGCCGCTGGGCCGGTTTCGTCGGTTCTTTGGCTCACCCGGCTTGTCCAGTTCGCGCTGGCCGGTGCGTTTGCGTTGTCAATGATGCACTTGCTGTGGCGTTGCCTGCCTGCTCCAGAAGCCGCGCGGACGCGCTCCGTTCCCACCCCGACCAATCCGCGCTGATCGCGCAGGAGGATCACCATGACCACGCTTGAATCGCCCCAGATGACCAATCAGCCGAATGCTGCACAATCGCCTGGTCAGAAGCGACGACTTCTACTTGGGGTCGCGGTGTGGGTTCTCGGCTGGGGTTTGGGGCTGGGCCTCATGCCTGTAGTGGAAGCCTCCGCGCTGAGCGATGGGATGAAAACCACGCTCAATGGAGTGTTGCTGCTCGGCTTCCCAAAGCTCTTTCTGGTGCTTGCCGTGGCAATCATGGGGAAGCCTGGCTTTGGGTATCTGAAGTCCCTGATAGCGGCGCGCCTAAAGCGGTTCGCTCCTGCAGCTACTGTCAGCCCGCTGCGTTACCGCCTCGGGTTGATCCTGTTTATCGCGGTCATTGTGCTCAGCTCAATCGGGCCCTACGTCGTGCCGCAGGCCGGTTCTCTGCGCATGCAGCATCCGCAGATGGTGGCGGTGACGGGCGACCTACTCCTCCTGGTCAGTCTGTTCATCCTCGGTGGAGACTTCTGGGACAAGTTGCGTGCGTTGTTCATTCGTGATGCCAAGGTTGTGTTCCCTACGTCGTGATGCTCGAAGTCCCCGTGGTCCTTCCGATGTCAATCAATCTTCTGGAGTAGCACCATGAACACGATCAACACCCGTGTCGCAATTTGTTTGGCCGCCGTTGTTGCACTGCTTTCGGGTTGCAGTAACGTTCGCGAATCCGCACCTGGTGAGGCCCGCTCAGTGGCTGTCAATGAGGCAAAAGATGACATGCGCGCAGTGTCCGAGCAGACGCTGGCCGCGCTCTACCAGCGCGAACCCTCAGCGCGAAAGGCTGTAGAAGACGCTGCCGGCTACGCGGTGTTCTCAAACTTTGGCATGAAGATACTCGTTGCGGGAGGTGGCAAGGGAGAGGGACTTGCTGTTAACAGGAAGACGCGCGAGCAGATCTATATGCGCATGGCCGAGATCCAGGCCGGCTTGGGCTTCGGGGTGAAGAAGTTCCGGCTCGTCTGGATCTTCCAGACAGAAGACGCGTTCCAGAAGTTCGTCAACTCCGGCTACGAGTTTGGTGGACAAGCGACCCTGGCGGCGCAGATGCGCGGCCAAGGCGCAGCGCTCGCGGGCGCCGCGTCGGTGTCGCCCGGCGTGTGGGTATACCAGCTGACCGACGAGGGGCTTGCGGCCGAGCTCACCTTGAAGGGAACCAAGTATTACAGAGACAAAGAGCTCAACGCCGCCCATCCCTGACCATCCTGATTCCTATCCCAGCCCGAAGTCGGATCATGACTACATCCCGATCTCGAAGAATGTGCTGCCTGCTGGCGGTGCTGCTGAGCATGGCCGGCCTGGGGCCGGCCTACGCTTCCGAGCCCGCCATTGCCGACGCGCCGATTGTTGGGAGCTGTGGAATACGGGAGCCGGGCGACGAACGTCCGCGGATCGGGCTTGCGCTCGGTGGGGGCGGCGCGCGCGGGATGGCCCACATCGGCGTTCTCAGCATGATTGAGGAGCTGGGCATACGCATTGACTGCGTCGCTGGCACCAGCATGGGCGCGCTGGTTGGCGGGCTGTACGCTTCGGGAATGAAGCCTTCTGAGATGCGCGAACTGGTTCAATCCACCGATTGGAAGGCCCTATTCAACGACGCGCCAGCCCGCCGCGAGCGCTCTTTTCGTAGGAAGCAGGACGACCGCGATGGTCTAACCACCATTGGCGTCGGTATCAGCAAATCAGGGCTTCGGGTATCCCCGGGGATGCTGCAGGGCGCCCGTATCCTGGCGCTGTTCGAGCGCAGCACGGTCGGCGTTGCCGTCGTTGATGACTTTGACCGATTGCCAATTCCGTTCCGGGCAGTGGCAACAGACCTTAATACCGGCGATGCGGTCGTGATAGACGGTGGCAGTTTGGCCATGGCTATGCGGGCGAGCATGTCTCTCCCTGGCGTGTTTCAACCTGCAGAAATCGATGGCCGAGTGCTTCTCGATGGAGGGCTCGTAAACCAAGTGCCAGTGGATATCGTGCGCGAGATGGGGGCGGATATCGTAATTGCCGTAGATGTCGGCACGCCCCTAGAAGTGTTGGATCGCGATGCCAGCATGCTCGAAGTCGTATCCCAAATAAGTGGCATGATGACCACGGGAAACACACGCAGGCAACTTGGTACCCTTGGCGGCGACGATGTACTAATCGTGCCAGAGTTGTCGGACACAGTGTCAACTAGCGACTTCCAGAAGGTCGCGGAGGCCCTTGCCATCGGCGATGCGGCTGCCCAGGGCGCGAAGGCGGCCCTGTCAGCGTTACCGCGGGCCACTGCCTCTGACCATGTTCTGGCAAGGATAGATCCCATGGCAGGTGACGCGGTTGTTGGCTTCGTCCGGATCGAAAACACCACGCGCTATGCCGACGCAGTGCTGCTGGAGCAGATGGCCATACCGGTCGGCTCCCCACTGGATGCCGAGGCGATAGAGAAGGGCCTGGTGCGAATCTATAGTCGAGGCACAGTGGCCAGCATCACCTATGAAGTGGTCCGCGAACAAGATCAGGTAGGAGTTCTCATCCGCGCCCGCCCGAAGTCCCAGGGGCCGAACTATCTCCAGTTGGGCTTAGTGCATAGCTCAGACTTCAGTGGCGTGCATGAGACCACCCTGCGTGCTGCGATCTTGTTCTCTCCTATCTCCGACTACGGCGCTGAAGCACGCGTGGCTGTGGCGTTGGGCAGTGAGCCTGCGCTTTCCGGCGAGTACTTTCACCCGTTCGATGCAGCGAATCGCTATGTCTTCTATAGCAAGCTAGGGTATGAGAATCCCAGCATTCCGTTATTCGATCCGCAGGGAAACCACTACGCGACCTACGACCTGGAGCGCGCCGCAGTGCAGCTGCAGGTGGGCAGAGAGTTCGGCAATCAAGGCGCTATCGTCACGGGCCTGCGCTTTGCCAAAGGAACTGCTCAAGTTGAGACCGGCGACCCGTCACTGCCGGCTCTCAGATTCCGACAGGGCAGCGTTTACGCACGCGCCACGGTGGACCAGCTGGATAGCCTTTATTTCCCGAGCGATGGTTACTACGCATCGATTGGTTACACCAGCTCGCACCGCTGGCTGGGGAGCGAAACAGACTTTGACCAGGTCGACTTGGACGGGGCGGTCGCTGCGAGCACCGGCCGGCACGCCGTGCAGCTTGGCGGACGCTACCACTCGACGATCTCAGGCGAGGCGCCCATTCAAGACCGATACCGTTTGGGTGGCCGCACCAGACTCGTCGGCTACCGCCTCAATGAGCTGACCGGACAGCACTACGCGCTGTTGTTTCTTGGTTACACCTATCAGCTCGTCGAGATTCTTGGCCGCTCCGCATTCGTCGGCGGGACGCTGGAATACGGTAGCGCGTGGGAGCAGCGCAGCGACATACGATGGGGCGATGGGGTGCTGAACGCGGGGCTGTACGTGGGGTTCGACTCCTGGCTTGGCCCGCTCACATTTGGCTACGGGTGGCGAGAGGGAGGTGAGGGTGCCTTGTTCCTAGAAATCGGAAAACCGTTCTAGCACAGGTCCTACGACGGCCACTGCTGGCCGGAAGCGAAACTGGCCAATCGGGTAGGGCAGAGAAGCGGCAATCCGGCATTAGGATTAGGAAGATTTATCGGGCGTAGGGGAGGGCAGTTCCCGACCGGATACGGAGGCTGTAAAGTGGTGGTGAAGCCGCATCTAAGTGCTTGCTGCCACCTCTGCAAGAGCATTGATAGAAGTGACTGAGCCGCTGAAGTAGGCCGCCCTCAAGGAAGAACGGAAAAGGAACCACATATGGGCCGAACTAAGCCAGGCAGGAATGAACTCTGCCCGTGTGGAAGCGGCAAGAAGTTCAAGCGCTGCCACGGCGGTACCAATGTCAACCACGAAGAGATGATCTCGCGAGGTGCCGAGGAAGCCAAGCTCAAGGCTGAAATCAATCGGATACAGCAGCAGCGACAGCAAGGCCTAGGTCGTCCAATTATCGCCACCCAGACAGCCGGTGAACGGATCGTCGCTGTGGGCCATCGTCTATTTCATGGCGCATGGCCAACCTTTCATGACTTCCTTTATAGCTACATCCTCGATGTCCTGGGGCGCGACTGGTTCGAGGCCCAAACGCAGCTGGGGCACAGCGAACGTCATCCTGTCATTCAGTGGCATGAAAAGTTCCTACTGGCATCCAACGCCGCCAACCTGGCACCAGGCGAGACACACAAGACGCTGATGACCGGAGCGATCAGCGCATTTCTGACGCTGGCGTATGACCTCTACATCCTGGAACACAACAATGAACAAACCCGTACCCCTCAGCTGCGGAAATCACTGATTGGTCGCTTGAAGTGCCAAGATCAGTTCATCGGGGTGCGTTATGAGATCCGTGTTGCAGCCATGCTGCTGAGAGCCGGGTTCGAGCTGGAATGGGAAGATGAGACCGATCGCCGAACCAAGCATGTGGAATACACCGCCACCTATCCGCGCACCGGAAAAGCCTTTGGCGTCGAGTGCAAGATCCGAAACCAAGATGCTGCGAAGCAGGCGAACAAGCATCTCGGGAAGTTTACCGGGCTGGTGAGTGATGCGCTGAAGAAGGCGACGCCACATGCCCGTTTGATCTTCGTCGACCTGAATACGCAGGCCTATCCCTATGTTCCGGGCGGACCGCATGACTGGCGAACGATCGGCATCAACATGCTACGAAAGTTCGAGGCACAACCCAACGCAGCGACCCTGCCCTCCGCCGTGGTGTTCATCACCAACTATCCCGACCATCACCACCTTGACACCCAGGTTCCCGATGCTGGAGCAACCGTTGAGGGCTTCAAGATCGATGACTATCGAACCGGTCAGTTCCTGACCCTGCCGCAGAAGATTGAGATGCGCGCACGAAATCCTGAGGTCGAGGCACTAGTAACGTCGATCCAGGAACATATCGACCTGCCTTCCACATTTGAAGGGGAAATTCCTGGGCTGCCATCAAACCGTCTGCTCATCGGGCACCGATATCAGATGGACGATGGTGTGGCAGGTACCTTGGAAGACGCGTGCGTGATGAACGAAAACGGCGAGGTCGCGTTAATTATTGATCGGGACGAAGGCGGGCGAGCGATCTACACCAATCAGCTCTCGCCTGAGGAATTTGCTGCTTGGAAGCGCTATCCAGAGACCTTCTTCGGGCGGATACGTCAAGGACCGGGTCCGATCAATGATTCAATTGAACTTTATGACCGGCTGAAATCTACTTGTGTCCGCACCTCAAAGGAAAAGCTGCTTCAGTTCATGGGAGAACATGGCGATAGATTTGCCGCGCTCACGCAGCCTGAGCTGTTGGAAGTTTATCTGCAGGGCTTGATTAACTCTGTGATGGATCGGACAGAACCGCAAGAAGTCCCGTTGCACATCCAAAGAATGAAGCCGCCGCCGAACCGGGCTTCTTAGGCAGTAGGTCCCCAGGCATCCGGCGCGTGCACTGCATGAACGAATCGCTCAGGGTTCCGGCCTCGGCTTCGGCCGGCTCCAGGAAGATGTATCCGCGCACACTATTGCATCAGGCAGGAGCAGCGCAAAGGATTGGGAGAATTTAACGAAGGTAGTGCAAATGGAAGCTTCCAGGCCGGAGTGAAAATCTAGCGATTCGTGCCGACATCCTTCAATCACCTAGAGTCCGCCAAGTTCTTCTTGCCGAAACGGTTGCACCATCGGAAGAACGGCTGCTCGCTGACATTTTCCCTCTTGCACGGCACCTTGTTAGGTGTAGCGACTGACTCGGCTTCGCTCACGCTCCAATGACCTGCTTATCGGTGAAGAATTTCGTCATGAGCTCCTCTTATCCATCGAATGTGGAGGACTCACTTGGCCTTCGGCCGCATGATTCGTCGCAGGGCAGTTGCAGTATAGTCATCCAAAGCCCAATTCCACGCACCACAGTCATGCCGAGACTAAAGATGTACCCCGCCAAGAACGGCGACGCGTTCCTCGTCGAGATCGCCGGGAAGTACATCCTCATCGACGCAGGGTACGCCTGTACCTTCCGCGACGAGATAGCGCCGGACCTGTCAGCCTTGCATGATGCCGGAAAGCATCTTAGCCTAGTCGTTTGCACCCATGTCGACGCTGACCACATCGGCGGGATGCTCGAATTCATCGCATCCAATGGCGTTTCCGGCTCCCGACAGATCATTGAGGTCGATGAGGTCTGGCACAACAGCTTACGATCGTTGCCTGCGCCCGCGGGCGCGGCGGACAGCCATGCGGACCAGCGCCTGCTTGAGGCGATCCAGCGCCGCGGATTTCCGGCGCTAACGGGATCCGCTCCGGCCGCACAACCTATCAGTGCCCGTCAGGGCAGCTCGCTGGCCAGACTTTTGACCCAGCGCGGTTACCGATGGAACGGCGGCAACGGCCTGCAATGTGTGCGGTCGCAGCCCGTTTCGGAGGTGCTACCTGGGGGCATGGAACTTCGCGTCATTGGTCCACCGATAGAACGCCTCCAGTCCTTGCGTAGATGGTGGCTGTCCGAGTTACGGCGCCTCAGCTACAAGGGTAGCGGCCAACTAAGCGATCTAGCCGAGGACGCGTACGAGATGTCACTGGCGTCGGAAGTGGACCCCGCCGCGCCGTCGATCGCCGCGGTTGCTGCAGGCAGCCTGCGCAAGTTGAGTGACGTGTACACGTCCGACACGTCGCTGACCAACGGCAGCTCCATCGCCTTCGTCGTGCAGGGCGAGGGGGTGCGCCTGCTGTTCCTAGGGGATGCGTGGGCGGACGACATTATCGCCGGCTTGACCGTGAATGAGACCGATCAACTCATGTTCGACATGATCAAGGTCTCGCACCACGGGAGCCGGCACAATTCAAATGTGGACTTGCTGCAGCGGGTCGATGCACCGTGCTTTCTAGTGTCTTCGGACGGCTCGCGCCACGGTCACCCGGACTTCGAGGTGCTTGCCGAAATCGTTGATCGTCCGGCAGACTTCAGGCGCCACATCTACTTCAATTACGACACGCCCGCTGCAAGGCGTTTGGCACATTATTCATCGAAATCCGGCGCACCCTTTAGCGTGCATATCGGACACAGCAACTGGATCGAAATCGAGGGGGCAGGGACGTGATCGAGGAAGAAGTCCGGGATGCATCCTGCCAAGTCCTGGCGGGCGGGAAATCAGGCACTGGATGGTTGATCTCTCATGAGCACGTATTATCGGCGCTGCATACGATCGAAGATGCGGACGGTGCGCGGTGCGAGCTTGCCAAGGTCTGCTTTGGTATCGGCGAGGCCTTGCAGGCATTCGAGGCGAAGGTGCTCGCGACCGATGCGGAACTCGACGTATGCCTCCTGCAATTGCCGGAAACGCTGGTCCGCCGCCCTGTTCCTCTTGCTACTCATCCGGTGAGACCGGGCATGCGCTGGCATGCCTTCGGTTACCCTGCCGCGAAACTTGAGCTGGGGCACCTCGCGCAAGGTACCGTGCAGCAAGTGCTCGCATCCCCCGTCCACGGCATTGACCTGGACTTAACCGTCGATCCGCAAACGGCCCTGTCCAACTATGAAGGGCTGTCCGGTGCCGCGCTCATGGTCGACGATGGCTGTCAGGGATTCATTCGGATCCGCGTGGACAACTCTCTGGGGGCAGTGGGAGTGGCGCGTTTCAGGCGGTTTCTGGAAAGTCACGGAGTCATCCCTTCAAGTGACTTCGAAGCAACGCACGCTGATCTTCCCGTGAAAGGTGAGCGCCCACATTTCGACTACATGTTTGCGGACATTCTCCGCAAGGGGGAATCAGGCTATCTGTTTTTGGACGGCGCACACGGCATTGGAAAGTCGACGTACTGTTTGACCTTCGAATCCGACGATGAAGAGATTGAGGTGCTAGGCGTTTATGCATTCACGGACCGGGCCCAAGGCTCCACGCCCGCACATCAGGTGCAGCCAGAGATTTTTTTCGACTGGCTCAACTCGTTGCGCTCCGCAAGGTCTACGGGGCGCCCAGCGCGACTGACGGAGTTGTCCTACTCGCAGCTCATCGAGCATACGGCGCGTGCGCTGGAGGAGCTTGCATCGGGATGCCTTCACTCTGGAAAGCGAGGCGTATTATTCATCGATGGCCTCAACGAGGCTGATCGACTGGGGGGCGATGCCCTGCAGCGTTTCATTGGCTTGCTTCCCCATGTTCCGCCTGCAGGGCTCAAGATCGTCATCACGGGCGTCGGACTGGACGCACTGTCCGCCAAACTCGGGGACATTGCGCGTGGCGCAGCGAGACTGACGCTGCCTGCGCTTGACGGCCAAGCTCAGGCCGAGATCTGCAGGGACTTGCTCGAAGGTGATCGAGCCACCTTGCCTCTGATCGATCTGCTGCGCGAACGAGCCTTAGGGCACCCGCTGTATCTACGCTATCTGATTGACCTAGTGAACGGTGGCGCCAGCGATGATGAGCTTCGCACGCTGCCCGCCTTCAGTGGTGCCATCGAGGACTACTACGACACGATCTGGGCGAGGATCGTTCCAGACAATGACGCTGTTAACCTGCTCGCCATCATCGCGCGTTTGCGCCGGGGCGTGCCGACGGCCACGCTTATGCCCGTGTTGACCGCTGGCGAGAGTGCAGTTTACGTCTCGACGCTAGCGAGGATCCGACATCTCTTGTCGCGACCCAATGAGACGGAGATCTACCATCCCTCATTCTCCGAATTCGTCGCTCACAAGACATCGGTTTCAGACCGCTGGGTGCACAGTCGGCTAGCGGAATTTTGCACCGCTCCAGCAAGCGGCGAGTACGGCTCTTTGAACCGGATCCATCACGGTCTGCTCGGCGATCAGGACTCTAGGAGCGAAGCGATCCAGGCCTGCGATCAAGCATGGGTTGACCAAGCGGTTCTGCTGGAAGCAGAGCCCGATGTGCTGCTGGCGGATATCGAGGATGCACTGGCCGCTGCGACAGTCGAAGGTGCGGCCACTCAGATCATACGGCTACTCCTGCTGTCTCAGCGATTGAGGTTCCGCTACAACACGCTGTTTGCGCAGTCTGCGGAATCAGTGGCCCACGCCCTCGTCTCATTGGGTAAGACCAAACAAGCGCTGCGGCACATCCTGCGCTACCGCACGCTGATCGTAGAACCCTACGAAGCCTTTGCCGTAGCGCAGCGCCTGATTGCAGCTGACCAGAACGACGATGCCAGGCAGATACTGCAGACTGTGGAGAAAGCATTGCTGGAGGCCTTTACACCTGACGGCATGACCTGGGAGCAGTTCACACTCTTGATGAAGCTAAGGATCCATCTCTGCGTGCTTGCCAGAAGTGCAGGGGATGATCCTCCAGTCATGGAACTGCTTCAGAGCGCTCATGAGTTGGTCATGAGTCAGGGGGATTCACTGCCTAATGAGCACAAACAAGAGATCATGCAGTCCATTGTTGGCGACATGCTCGGTGCCACGTTGTGCTTGACGGGCTCCTACAGGCCTATCGGCAAGATTCCGATCCCCGACGGCGTGCCAGCCGATGCTCAAGTCAGGCCGCTCATTGCCATCCTGGTGCATGCCCGACTGTACAGTCTTACGTACGGCATCAAGCTGCCGCAGCCCGCTTTGAGGCTTCTACTCTCGGACCTCGAGGAGAAGCTTGACGGGACACTACCTGCTGATGATCGGACGTTTTTCGTGGTTGACGCCCTCATCGAGGTCGGCGCAGCGGTTGAGTTCATCAAGCGATACACGGGCGAAATGCCCATCGATGCGACCGAGATCCCTTTGTGCGCCAAGAACCGCGCGCTCACAGATGGAGATGCGTTCGACGATGCCTATAGACGACAGCGCGCTAGCTATTTCCTCGGCCAGCAGCGGGTGCTACCTGTTGCAGAGCTGCCCGACTCTGGCAACTGGGAGACTTTCCTCGGCACGCTCGCACGGTCAGTGGCCTGCCACGACGGCGTCGCACGCCGTGCGCACGGGCTCAACAATGCCGCAGCAGTCGACTCAATCCGCAATGACATTGAGTCCAATCTACTGCCCGTGTTCGAGTTCACACTCAAATCACGCATCGATTGGGAGGACAGTTATTTCATGCCTGAGCATGTACTGCCTTGGCTCTATCAAAGCCTTGCGCGACTGTACATCGATTGTTTCGACGGGCGCGCCGAGGCTTTGTTCGCCTTGCTGAAGCGTGGGTTCGGCGAGCAGCTCGGGCTCTACAATGAGGGATTCCGTCGTGCACTAGAGAACATAATCGAGCCGTTCACTCGAGCCAAAGAACTGGATGACTTGGCGGACACGGTATTCGATGCTTTGGTCGCATGGCGTGACTACACGTTGAAGAACGTCGAAAATCGGCACGAACTGGTGCCCGAGTTGCTGAAGATCGTATCACTGCTCGCACGAACGGGCGCTTCGGAAGAGGCTCTACGCACGTATCGATCCGTGCTTGCGGTTTCGATGGGCCCAGGGTGGTACAAGGAAGATCAACTCTCGCTGATGTCAGAAACGCTCGCAGCACTACCCGCTGGCACTGATGTCGATCCCGCATCGCTCGCTCAGATCGCAGCCTATCTAGAGCGTGCGACCGGTGAAATGACATTTCGACGTTACGTGCGAGCCGACAAGGGGACGTTTATCGGCGAATTGTGCCGGAGAGGAATGGGTGCTGATGCCGTCAGGTACTTCCAGCATCAGGCGTGCGGCACGAACCAACAGTTACTCGACCAGGTAACGGAGGGCGACTTAGACCGCGTATCGCCTTTCGTAGGTATGCGGTTCCCGGGCGGAGCAATCGAAGAGCAAGCGGCGATGCTGAAGTTCGTCAAGCACATTGACGATTCCCTTGGCTGGCGGATCCGCTGGGCGCTACTGGAGACCTACCTACATGGCGATGATCGCCACTTGGAGGACTGGGGGCAGGCCTATGCCGACATAATCAATCGGATAGTAGATATTCCGTCGGAGCTGACATCGGCATGCGACAGAATCAAAAGGCTGACGTTGTCGATGAACCGCGAAAGGGCATGGCTCTTGCTGCAATCTTTTGCATCGGCCGTGGAGCCGGCGGCGTTGTCGGCGCTGGGCTCCCTGCTCGACGAGGTTGAGGAAGAATTTTCCGAAGAGCAGATTGACAGGATCAAGTCGAATTTTGGCGTCCAGCGTCGTCGTACCGCCTCCACCCAGAGGAATGGAGAAACGCCAGCGAAGCCCGCTGTTGCCGGCGAAGAGGCCGGATCCGATGTTGAAGCTGATGACGAGGACGGCATGTTGATGCCGGGCACCTTCGGGCGCAGGTCCGCACTTCAGAGCGCGGCGAGGGCGCTGGAGGTGTCGACGGCACATCTCAAGCGACGCAACTCCTCCGAGGCGATCAAGTGCTGCCTTGATGCACTGAAGGAGTTGCAGGAGGGCGGATGGTCGGTATGGAATCACCTGCACTCGGCCAGCGAAGCGGATCGCACCCTACAAGGCCTCATATCAGACGGCGATGCGCTGGCGCGGGCCTACGGCGAGCTGGCCATCAAGGAACGGCACACAGAACGCTGGCAAGTAGCCTCTCACCTGATCCACTTGACCAGCCCTGGATTGCCAGCCAAAGCACAAGCCGACATGCTACGCGTGGCAATTGACCATGTCGGCTTAATTGTCGGTGAAGCATCGACCACGCCCTTTGCCTACCTCGGAAATGCCGTGCTGGACAACGATACGCCGCCGGCGCTGGAACTCCTGCTCTGGGCACTGGACCATCCCAGCTGGGAACGACGGGACACGGCCGCATCCATGCTGCTCTGGCTGCTGCGGACAGACGACAGGTGGTTCCAGCCAGTCGTGCGGCTCATGATCTCGTGCGACCCTAGGTACAGGGCTGATGTGGCGGCCGGCGCGCTAGATGTTTTGTCCAAAGAGAATCCGCTGGGACTGTGGTCGCGAATCACCCCACATCTACAGCTGGGAAACCTGCCGGATCATGTCCCCCACGCGAGTCGGTATGCGACGCTCCTGCGCGTGGCGGATCGGGCTGCAAAGGAAGGGGAGCAGAGCGCGGCCATACTTGCGCGTTCCTTAGAATCCAGGTTGCGTGACTCGCGGACGCCACGTTTCATACAGCCCTCGCAGCCCCCGCCGACCTACGTCCCCGAGCATCTAGACGATGTCTGGGAGGAATTGAACGAGCTAGGGCTATTGGACGCGGCAACGGTCGAGCGATTCAATGCGACACTTGCAACCGCCTGCGCACCTCTGAGCATCGAAGACTGTCACCTCATGGAAAGATGCGTCTCCCAGGGCTTCCGCGAGCGAATGAACCTGCTAGACCGCTGGGAATGCAAGGTGCGTCATGCATTGTGCATTGCCATCTTCCCCAATCTGTCGCTCGAGGGATTGCGTGCAGCCGACCTCATTCTGAGAACCTGCAACCCGGACTCACTGATTGAGCCGCCTGTCGATCTGCGACCCACGTCGCACTTGATCGACGCGCTGGTTGCAGGAAAGGAGGAAGCCTACCAGCCATCGGACCGCGACCTTGTGTACCTGCACATGCAGTGCATTGCGGAAATCGACGAAAGGCTCGTCCATGTCGAGTTAGTTCCCCATCTGTTTGCACCAGAATCGCAGCGTCCCAACCCAATTTCCGATCCGACATTTCATTCGACGGAGCTGCCGACTTTTCCAGAGAGCGAGGCGACGGATGTGTGCGGCAGGGTCCTTCCAGCGGCAGCCACGTTCGGGTCGCTGACTCCCGCGATTGCGACACCACAGTTCCTCGCGCTCATCGGCGCAGATGCATCGTCATGCGTTCGGCACCACTGGCGGGACGGCAGTACAGCGACCTCGATGCAACGAATTCAGAGTCGCGCTTACGAGAATGCGCTGCTTGCCTTGCCGCGCACGGCGCTCAATCTACCCACGGGTTGGCGCTTGGCTTGGAGCTTGCGCGTCAGCGGAAGGCATATACTCACATTAACGAGGTACTGAGGCACATGCCCCGAAACATCAGCCCCATGTCCCCACCCATGACGCGTGTCGATTTCGAAGAACGCATGAACGCTCTTCGCGAACAGCTGCGCCTGGGAAAGATGCATTTTGCGCAGGGCCTGCGCGGCCCGGATTCGCTGCTGCAGGTGCGGAAATTGCCTAATGGGCGGATCGACCTCCTCAGCATCGACGAGACAGCCCGACTCCATGCGAACACAACATATCAGTTGATGGCCGGAGGATTCGGCGCCAAGTTCGAAGAGCTAGTTAGCTCCGATGGCAATGCGACGGATTAATAGATCATGCTTGCGCAGCTAAGAGCTGCGATCGCGACTGGCACCAACAATCACCCACTTCCAGGGGCGTCTCATACATCTTCGAGTAGACGAGCCGCCGGATTAGCAGGCGCGCTGCCTGCCTGGAAGTATCCCACCACGCTCGATACAGACCGGTGCTCAGTCAGCTGCATGATGGCTGGCAACGCCACGCCTTGCCGGCTAGCCTCGGTCACGAACCCCGACCGCAGGCTGTGCCCGCCAAAATCCCCCTCCAGGCCGGCCAAGCGCGCCCGCCGCTGCACGATCTCACCCACGGCAGCCGGGGACAGGGCAGGGCCGATCCGCTGCTTCCACAGCCGACGGAAGATAGCTCCCTCGGTGAGACCTGAGGCATCCAGCCAGTCCTGAAGGGCGAGGGCGGCCCTGTCGAGCACCGGCTTATCCGGGGTCGAGGTGGCCGTTACACCGGCCTGCTGGGTCTTGCTGTGCTCCAGCCGGTAGATATATCCCGCCTCGCCAATCTGCCGCAGGTCGCGAAGGTCGGCAGCGGCGATCTCACTGCGCCGACGGCCGCCACTAGCGAACCCGAAGCAGAGCAGGGCACGGTCCCGAATCCCTTCCAGACTGTCGCCGCAGGTCGCCAACATGGCCTCCAGCTCGGCCAGGGTGATCGCGGTCTTCTTGCGTGGGCGCTCGCCGCGCTTGACCGCGGCACGCGCCGCGCGACTGAGTACGGTGCGGATTGCCGGCTGCTCGCAGGGATTGGTCACTTGCTTGAGTCGGTGTGCGGTAGATAGCACGGCAACGCGATGCCGCACGGTGGCCAAGGTCCACGGGCCTAGCTTCGCTTTGAGGCCAGCCGCAACCAAGGCCCGATCGACGGCCGCCGGTAATTCCCAGACCAATTCGCCGTCACCCGACCGACGCTGGACGTGATCGACCACGAACTGCAGCACGACGGCCTCGGACACCGGCAACATCAGCTCAATCCCGTAGCGCGCTGCATGCCAGCCGGCCCAGTAGCGCAAGGCGCTTGTGTAGCTGCGGGTGGTGTTCTCGGCCGCCGCTTCGGCCAGCAGCTCGCGGACCGCATCGGCGGCCTGGCGGGCCAGCGTTTCCGGCAGGACCAAGCCGGTAACCGTCGCGGCGAGCGCAGGAATCGTGGAATTAGCTTTCATACTATGTAATGTATACTACAGGCTAGGCAGTGTACCCGCGATAATCATCACTTATCGCCAGTACGGAATCAACGGGGCAGGGTGCCCATACAGGAGGCAATTCTATGGCTCGCGGCATCACCGAATCCGACGTTCACACAGCTGCTGACGAACTGGTCGCCAGCGGCGAGCGACCAACGGTAGAGCGGATCCGCGGCCACCTTGGTACGGGGTCACCCAACACGGTGACGCGCTGGCTGGAAACTTGGTGGAAAAATCTAGGCACTCGCCTGCAGCCGGAGCGACCAGATCTGAAGGACGCTCCAGCCGTTCTTGCGGAGCTAGCCGGGCAGTGGTGGGCGCTGGCCCTACAGCATGCTCGAAAGGCGGCCCTGGAAGACCTGGCCGAGGCCAGGCGGGAGCTCTCAGCTGAGCGAGAAGAGCACCACCGTCAGCAGGAGGAGTTAGCAAAACAGGCGATCGAGATGCGCTCTCTTTCAGAGGCAGCCGATGTCTCGGAGAAGCTTGCCACTGCACGTGCGACAGAACTTCAGAGACTAGTGGAGCAACTCCATGCCCAGATCGGCGAGCTGAAGCAGCAAGTGAAATCTAGTCATCAGCGCGTGGAACTGCTGGAGGCAGCGCGGAATTCACTCGACGCTAGGGTGCAGGAAGTCCAGGAGTTGGCGAGATCTGAGCGAAAATCGCTTGGTCAGTACGTCAGATCTGCCGAGGATCGAGCGCTACGCGACGTAGATCAGGCCCGGCAAGAAGTCAGACTGCTGCAAGCGCAGCTTGCTGCGACGGTAAAGAAACACGCCGGCGTTGAGGCGGACCTCCGGCATGCCGTGGAGCGAGCGCAAGCCGCAGCCAGTTCGGCAACCGCTGAGGCAGACAACCAGCGCGGAAGGAGCGCCGCGCTTGAGGAGCAACTTGCGAGGCTCCAAAGTCTGCCCGGCGAATTCGAGGCAGCGCTACGGCGAAATCAGCAAGCTCAAAAATCGCCTAAGAAAGCTTCAAAACGAGCTAAGAAGGCCGCGCCCAAGGCACCATAGGCTCAAGTGAATGTCTTCCGCTCCGCAGCAGCGGCGATTGCGGCGCGCACTTCAGTGATCACTTGGTCGTGCGGAATCGTCGGCCTACTGTCGGCTAGGGCGCGCTCGACCTTTGCCTGGAACCAATGGTCGTGGCTTTCGGAGGCGTCAGGCGACTCAAATTTAGAAACGCGGGCATCAAGCTTGACCATGGAGAGAGCGTACCTCAATTTCGACGAGGAGCAGATACGCAGAAGTATGGACACTTAACTATTGAAAGGACGGACAGCTACTCCTGAAAAGCACAACCAAACGGCGCATTTCGTCATTTCGCATAATGTATATTATGTAAAATGCTGGCGGCCGCAGCTAGGTACCACGCGGGCCTCCTCAAGCTATCGCTGGCCGTGCTCTAAATTGATGTCCTTTTGTTCCCACATAGTCCCCCCTAATTGAATTCAGAGGCTTTTGCTCCCCAAAACGTTACCAGTTCCAACGCACGCCCACCTTGCCGTCCCAAGCATCAAACGCACGGTCGAAGCTGCGCTGGTAGCCGATGTTCGCGTAGAGGCTGGTCGAAGCGCCCAACTGCCAGCTCGTCCCGGCGTTGAGCTGCCACCGTAGATGCCGCGTCGGCTGCCTTCCACGTCACCGTTCTCGCCGATCACGCGCACCCAGGCGCCGTTGAAATACGCATCCCCGCGCAGGTCGGCGCGTTGACGCAGCTGTTCCTGCTCCCCTACCCGCTCGTGCAGGTTGCCGAGCGTGGCCCAGCCGTAGCGCAGGCCCATCGCCGGCAACGCGGTGTAGAGCGACACCTCGCTGCGGTACTCCGGTATGGGTGCCGGCTGCGGCACATACGGGTCCGGCTCTGGCGGCGCCGGCGACGGCGGCGGCAGCGTAGGTGGCTCGGGCGGTGTCGGATCCGGATCCGGCGGGGTCGGTCCCGGTGGCGGATCCGGGGGTGGAGGTGGCGGCGGGGGCGGCGGTGGCGGTGGTACGGGACACGGCGGTGACGGCGCGGCTGGATTGTTGCAGTCGATCGACGAGCGCAGGAACCAGTCCTGCCCGTCGCCGGCGGCATAGCCGCCCCGGTGCAGCCGATACGCATACGGACCTGCCAATACCGGCGCGCTGGTGAAGAAGGTATCCGGTGCGGTGGTTCCACCATCGAGCGCGCTCACCACGCGGATGCCGTCACCAAAGGTCAGCGCGCCGGGCCCGTCGGTATTGTGGATGTCCAGGCGGGTGCTGCCACTGGCGCTGCCGCCCTGGATGACCAGTTGGTCACTGGGTGAGCCATCGCTGTCCAGATAGGTGTTGAGCGCGATCACGCTGCCTGCGCCGCCAGCATACGAGGTGGTGTAAAGGAACTTGTAGTCGTTCGCGCCGACAGGCGGCAGGAACTCGATACGCCCGTCATTGCGCACCCACTGCGACACCGTCGAGTTCTGCGGGATGCTCCAGGCACTGGTGGCATCAATGTCTGCGTTGCTCAGGTTCCACGCAGCCCCGGTCCAGTGGCTGGCGGCCTGCAGCGTGATGTTGGCCTGTGCCGCAGAGTCCGCGCCGGCATCGCCCTGCAATGTGCTGTTGGACGCGATCAGGTCCAGCAGGGTTGCTTCACCAGTAGCGCCGATGTTGGCCGCCCATAGCAGGTAGTCGTCCCCGCGGACCGTGGCGTCCTGCACGGTGGCGCTCAACGGCCCATAAGCATAGAGGGCCGTCTGTTCGGTCGTGAGCGAGCCACCGCGCATGCTGAACACGTTGTCCCAGCCATTGGACTGATTGACGGAGAGGACGCCATAAGCGGCGCCGGTGGCGATCACGGTGGTATTGGTGAGATGGACCTCGTTGTTGTCGGTGACCTGGGTGGGGCTGCCAAAATTACGCATGTAGATGGCGTCAGCGCCCCCGCTGTTGCGGACGGTCGAGTCGACGACGAAGACCTGCGCGTTCCCATACGTGCCGATACCCACCGACCCCGCCCCGGACGTTTCGATGGTGTCGCCGGTCAGGTTGACCACACTGGCCAATGCACTGTTGGCGCCGGCATAGATGCCATAACTCCCGGCCACCGGGTTGCTCCAGAGGGTGCCCGTGCTGTTGAGGGTGCCCGTGGCAACCACCGCCCCGCCTCTGACGGAGGTGCCCGAGGCAGTGCCGAAGATGGCATCCACACCCGCCATGCTGGTGCCAACCGTAAGTGCATAGCGCTGAGCGTTGGTTGGCGAGGTGATGCTGATGCGGCTTGCGCCGGTCAGGTTGACGGTAGAGTTTTCGGCGACCCACACGCCGATGCCCACACGAGGCCCGGTGACCACGAAATTTCGCAGGCTCGCGCTGCCGCCCCGCTGCGCAACCAGACCGGTACCGGCCGTGCCGGTGGTGGCGGTGAAGTTCGCCGTAATGCCGTCCAGCACCTGGTTATTGCTGCCGCTATCCACTGTGACGCCGATGGAGTTGGCGCCATTGAAGGTCAGCGAGAGCGGGCTGTTGATCTCCAGCTGCCCGCCGCCGTACAGATAGACGCCCATGGCGCCAGACTGCTGGAAGGTGAATTGGTTGGTGCCGCTGAGCACCGCCTTGGCCATCGGGCCTTGGACGCCCAGCCCGAACGAGTTGCCTGTCCTGCCGATATACAGGCGATTGAATCCGCTCAACTCTACCCGCGCGGTACCGTCGACGCCGATGCCGTTGCCCTGCATGCCAGAGGAAAGCGCAGGATCGTTGTAGCGCATGTTGGCCATCTGGATCAGGCCCGCCGTGCCACCGGCCAGCTTGCCGATGCCCGCGCTGGTGACATTCCCAGCAAAGACAGAGACCGTGCCGCCGTCGGCATACAGCGCCTGCCCTCTGCCGCTGACCCGCAGGTTGATGCCGCGGGGCGCAGAAATGACGCCGCTGGTCGCGTGCAGGGAAAGCGCATTGGACAGGACCGAAATCGCGCCCGGCGTGGCAAGCGGCGAGTTCATGTCCAGCAGCAGGTCGCCGCCATTGGCCCACACGCCATCATTGTTGCCGGTATCAATCGTGGTGTTCCCCACGACCGTAGTCGTGCCGGACGTCGCGGTAACCGTGCTGTTGACCGTGCCGGGGCCGACCACCGCTTGAGCAATCGCGACAGCCGGTGCGACAAGAACGCCAGCCAACACTGCCCCGATGGACTGATACAGATGTCGCCTGCGCGTGTTCATGGTGACGTCTTGTCCCGTGAGCGGGGCGCCTGGCTCTCGGGCGCCTGGGCAACTACGGCCAGCTTCTCTTGCGGGGGACTCGGACGGACCTTCCGCCCGGGCCCTTTTGATGCGCCCTCCATGATCTTCTCGACCACTGCGTCAACGCCGAAGTCAGCGGACGCTAATGCGATTGTTCGGCACGGCCGCCAATCTTTAGCCGCTTTACGGCGAACACCCCACCTATCATCAGGTCACCATTCTCCATGATGGTTGTGATGCCACCCAGGGCATTCCAGCGACGACTGTCATCAGGGAACGTCCAGCGCGACTTGATCTCGCCCGTCGACCAGTCCAGGCCGACATACTGATAAACGCCCTTGTCCTTGTCCTTGTGCGCTGCGTAAAGCAGGCCTGTGGGTGCCGAGACGACCGGCACCATGATGTCGGTGTTGTCGACCTCATGGTTGATCCAGGCCCTCTCGAACGCGTCCTTGTCCGGGTTCCAGATGAATTTCTGTATGCCCATCGGCGCCGGCCGGGTGATGCCCCCGGTAAACGCATTTCCCGGGCCGGCCGGAAGCGGCTTTGGATACGTGCTGTTGAGGAATGCAACGCCGTAACCGAGCACATTCGGGGACGGCTCGATGGTCATCTGGCTGATGTCGATCCGGATCTGGTCGGCGATGCGGTTGGACTGCGTTCCAGGCTTCTGCTTGAAGCCTGCCGGAATCGCGTCCCGCCAGAACGCCACCGCGTTACTGCCGGTTTCAGCAGCATCGGCAATCACGATGAGTTTGTCCGGGTCGCTGCCGAAGCCCATCAACGTCGGGGTGGTGCCCGAACCCCGGGAAATCGCGCCCATCGCCAATGCCTTCTCGCCGGGCATGGAATCGTAGGGGGACGACCACGCCCCGTCCTTCTCATCGGTGGACAGCGTCGTTCCGTTCCAGATCACCTTGTTCATGTGCTTTTCGGTGACTACATAGATGCCGTTGTGTTCATCGATGACGATGCTGTTGTCGACTGCCTCGCCGTTGAACGTCACCGACGCCTTCACATTCAGATCCCGGTCCAGGATGATCAAGGCGCCGGGAGCGGCAGCAGCCAGAAAGCCGTCGTAGGTCATGTTCAACCCGATGATGCGGGTAACCGACTTGGCGACGTCTGCGGGCAGCCCCTTGGCGACATCGGCGGTCTTGACGATCCGCGGCGGGTCACCGCCCACGTTGCCATCGGTTGTCTTCAGCACGTGGGTGCCACCGTAGACGCAGTAATGGTTGCCGTCTCGATCAAACAGGTTGTACACCCCGTTGATGCCACTTTCCATGTTGAGGCCAGCGGCGCCGAGGCCCTTCAGCGCGCCAAGGATCTTCGTCTCGTCCTTGGCACGGTAAGCAGCGTCGAGCCGCGTCAGTGCGGCGTCAAGCGCGGCCGGGGTCGCCATCGCGGCGGACGTTTCAAATCCCGGGTAAGGAAGCAGCCCTCCCACGGCTTCGAAGGCATCGCCGGTCACCCGGATCCTCTGCACGCCCACCGCACCGCTGGCGAAGGCGATCACCTCCCCGCCCACGCGCTTCATGGTGGGCGGGGAGGTTACCAGGGTGGGCACGGTCGCTACATCCGCCGCGGTGAGGTTTCGGCTACCCACCGGCCCCGCGATAAGCACCGAATCGGTGGCCGCCGGATTGAAGTGGGAGGTCGGGTAGACACTGTCCGCCAGCCACGGATTCGGCGGAGGCATGTTGGGCGGCGTTGCCACTGGCCGAACGGCCGGGCGGGAGGCTTCGGCCGCCGAGGCAGGGTTCTCGCTCGTGGCCTCTCGGCTGCATGCGGGAAGCACCAGCAGGATGACCGCAGCCAGACACACGGTCGGCGCTACGTCCCGGATCCTGGTCGCCATCTGCTATTCCCTTACCGGCCTCGATGGAGCCAGTCTCTACGTGCCGATCCGACCCCGCCACCGCAAAGGCACTGTGGGCCAACCGGTACTTCTACTTAGGAAGCCGACATCTCCGAGTCCACTCACCGGACAGCCATCGCTCACTTGCCGGTCATCTTCAACGCAGCTTCCGGCAAGCGCTCACCACGGATACGGATCCGGGCCACGTCCTCATCGATACGCGCCAGGTCCGCCTCATTCAGCACCAGATCCACCGCGCCCAGATTCTCATCCAGCCGCTGGAGCTTGGTGGTGCCAGGAATCGGCGAGATCCAGGAGCGCTGAGCCAGCAGCCAAGCCAAAGCCACCTGAGCAGGCGTGGCGCCCTTCTCTGCCGCCATCGTCTTCACCACTTCGACCAACGCCATGTTGGCCCGGCGTGCCTCCGCAGAGAAACGCGGCACCGCATTACGATAATCCGTGGCATCGAACTGCGTGTTCTCGTCGATCTTTCCGGTCAGGAACCCTGCGCCCAGCGGGCTGAAGGGTACGAAGCCAATGTTCAGCTCTTCAAGCAACGGAAGAAGCGCCTTCTCTGGCTCGCGCCAGAACAGCGAGTATTCGCTCTGCACTGCCGTCAGCGGCTGCACCGCATGTGCCCTGCGGATAGTCTGCACACCCGCTTCGGACAGACCGAAATGCGCAACCTTGCCCTCCGCAATGAGGGTTTTCACCGTATCGGCCACCTCCTCGATCGGCACCGCCGGGTCAACACGATGCTGGTACAGAAGGTCGATCCGCTCGGTGCGAAGCCGCTTCAGACTGGCCTCTACGGCGGCCCGGATGTGGGCGGGCTGGCTGTTGGTACCTGTGCCGCGGGCACCGGTCACCGGGTCGATGTCAAAACCGAACTTGGTGGCGATCACGACCTGGTCACGAACGGGCGCGAGTGCCTCGCCCACCAGGTCTTCGTTGGCAAAGGGGCCGTAGGCTTCGGCGGTGTCGAAGTGGGTGATGCCGCGCTCCACCGCCGTGCGGATCAGCGCAATCATTTCCTGCTTGTCTGCGGCCGGGCCATACGCCGCGCTCATGCCCATGCAGCCGAGGCCGAGCGCGGAAACTTCAAGGCCTTGTCCAAGGGTACGGGTCTTCATGGTCGAATCCTCATCGTGCAGTGTGCGGAGTGGCCAACCAGGCGTTGACGCTCTCCATGGTGTTGCGTTCCTGGTCGGCCTGCATCACGAATGCATCCAGGATGCGGGCGTTGGGTGCATGGCTGGCGAGGACGCGCAGGCTGCTGCCCACGCCGAAGCCGCCATGGGTGATGAACGGCACGATCGTCTTGCCCCTCATGTCGTGCCGCGATAACAGCGACCGAATGATCGGCGGCGCCGTCTCGCCCCAGATCGGAAAGCCCAGGTAGACGGTGTCATAGCGATCAATGCCGGCAATGTGGGTGCGCAGCGCTGGTTCTACCCCGTCGTCGCGCTCCTGCCGCGCCTTGGCCACCGTTTCCAGGTAGTCCGCCGGGTAGTCCACGGCCGGCTGTATCTCGAACAGGTCGCTGGGCATGCTGCGATGTATGAGCCCGGCAACGACCCGGGTGTTGCCCGAGCGCGAGAAGCAGGCAACCAGTGTCCGTGCATTCGAGCGACCCGCGGCCGCGCCCTCCTGCGGCTCCGCAGCGGAGCATCCCAGCGGCAGCGAGGCCAGGGCGGCGACCACTGCCCGGCGACCGTGATTGTGGGTTGGAATCGTCATGGCGCCAATCTACGCCCCCCAAACACATACTTGCAGAGGCATAATCGGATATCGCTTATATCCGGTGCGCATCAATGAGCGTAGAGAACTACGACCAGTTGGCCATGTTCGTCCTGGTGGCGCGGGAGCGCAGTTTTACCCGGGCTGCCGCCCAGCTGGGCATGTCCCAGCCTGCCCTGAGCCGATCGATGCGGCAGCTGGAAGAGCGCCTGGGTGTGCGCCTGCTTGCCCGGACCACCCGCAGTGTGTCGCCCACCGAGGCCGGGGAGCAGCTGCTGCGGGTAATTGCACCGCGCTTCGAGGAAATCGACACGGAGTTGGCCCAGCTCAACGCTTTCCGCGACAAGCCCGCCGGTCGCCTGCGCATCACGGCAGGTGAACATGCCGCGCTCACCGTGATGCAGCCGGTACTGGGCAGGCTGCTGCCGGCCAATCCCGATCTGAACATCGAAGTGATCGTCGACTACGGGTTGACCGACATCGTCGCCGAGGGTTTCGACGCCGGCATCCGCATGGGCGAACAGGTGGCCAAGGATATGATTGCCGTGCGCGTTGGGCCTGAGCTGCGCATGGCCGTGGTCGGATCGCCTGCCTATTTCCAGCGCCATCCGAAACCGAAATCGCCGCACGAGCTCACCCGGCACAACTGCATCACCATCCGCCTGCCAACCCACGGTGGCATCTTCGCGTGGGAGTTTGAAAAAAAGGGGCAGGAACTGAAAGTACGGGTGGAAGGCCAACTGGTGTTCAACAACATCGCGCTGCGGCTGGGCGCCGCGCTGGAGGGGCTGGGGCTGGCCTACATGCCCGAGGATCTCGTCCGCACCCACGTGCAGGCGGGCACCTTGGTCCATGTCCTGCAGGACTGGTGCCCCTCCTTCCCTGGCTACCATCTGTACTACCCGAGTCGCAGGCAGTCGTCGCCTGCGTTCACCCTGTTGCGTGATGCGTTGCGCTATCGGGATTGAGCAGCGGCGTGGTCACGGCGAAGATGCCGGGGCCTGTTCCAATGCCTGCACCGCGCGGGTGGATGCGGCCGCGTAACCGTTGTGGGCCAGCAGCTCGGCCACGTGCTGCAACTGTGCGCGGCTGAGGCCCACGCGCTGGCTGGCCGCCATGTGCGAACGCAGCTGCGCCTCCACGCCGGGCATCACTGCCAGCGCGCCCACCGTCGCCAGTTCACGGCTTTGCCAGTCCAGGTTGTCGCGCTCGAAGATGTCGCCGAACAGGTGCGTCTGCAGGTACTGGTTGATGATGGGGGCGAAGTCCATGACCGGCCCGGTCACCGGGGCACCGGAGATCCGGGTCTGATTGGCGGTGCCCACCGCGCGGAGTGCATCGCCCACGGGAACCTTCCCGGTGGGCGGTTGCCCGGGCGCGGTGGCGATGCCCTGCGCCTCACGTGCGCGCACGACGTTCATCAGCTCGCCCAAGGCGTTGAGGCTCTTCGGGAACCCCGCATAGGCATACAGCTGCACGAGCACTTCCTTTGTCTCGCTCAGCGTCAGGCCAGCATCCAGTCCCCCGCGCAAGGCGGCATTGAGCTGGGGCATGTCGCTGCTGGCCGCAGCGGCTGCAATCAGCGCAATGGCCTGCTGCCTGGACGAAAGCGGTCCGGCAACGGGCGTGTCGATGCTCGCAGACGCCTCGCGATACGCTTCATCGCTGACCGGCTCAAGCCAGACAACCGATTTGCCCTCTTCCACACCGGTCACTGCGAGGTGAGTCATCGCGCTGTGCGGCGCGGCGCCGTGCCAATGCTTGACTCCCGCAGGACACACCACCACATCCCCGGCGTGTATCTGCTGCGCCGGCCTTCCCCATTCCTGGGTCAGCCCAACGCCGGAGGTAACCACCAGTCGCTGACCGGCGGGATGCGTGTGCCAGGCCGAGCGCGCACCCGGCTCAAAGCTGACGTATGCGGAGGAGGCTTGCACTTCCTCGTCCGCCGGGAACAGCGGATCTACCCGCACCTTGCCGACGAAGGTCGCTGCCGGACCGGCCATGGACGACTGCGTTCCCGCTCGGGTGATCTGCTGCGCGGGGGGGTCGACCGCGCCGGCGAATGGTGCCGCCACGCTCAGTGCAGCGCCCAGCAGCGCACGCTGTGCGGTTGATTTACCAAGCGCACTCATGGCGCAAGGGTCCGGCTGTAGAACGCGGTCAGCGAGGCGACGGCGGCATCCACGTACTTCGGCACCCAGTAGGTTTCGATATGCGTAGCGCCGTCCAGCAGCACCAGTTGTTTGTCGGTGGTACCGGTGGCCTTGGCGAAGGCGTCCTGGGTCATGTACAGGCTGTCAGCCTTGCTGCCGGCAATCATCAGCAGCGGCTGGTGAATGAGCTCGATCTGGTCGGTGGCGTCCCAACGCATCAGGTCCAGCAGGCTGCTGGTGGTGTAGCGGAAGGTGGAGTTGGGATGGGCATGCGTCTTCCAGTAGTACGCATAGCCCTGCCGATACAGATCGAAGGGAAGCTTGGCGATCTGCTCGTCGGTGAGGTTGGCGTCGCCGGAGTACAGCACGTCGCCGCCGGCAGCTTCCTGTGCGCGCGCATTCGAAGCCTGCTGCAGGCGCTGCTGGATGGTGTCCAGCTGCGAGTCGGCATAGCCGTTGCGGCGTACACGGCCAGAGTTGAACATGCTGATCGTGGCGACAGCCTTGAACCGCTTGTCGGTCTGCGCGGCCGCCAGTGAGTAGCCACCGCCGCCACAGATGCCCAGCACGCCCAGGCGCGTGGTGTCGACCCAGGGGAATCGACTGATGAAGTCCGCCATGCCGTGAATGTCTTCGATACGGTGGGAAGGTGTGTCCACGCTGCGCGGCTGGCCGCCGCTCGCCCCCTGATAGGCCGCATCGGCGGTAATGGCGATATAGCCCTGCTCCGCCAAACGCTGCGCGTACAGGCCGGCCACCTGCTCTTTGACCCCACCATTGGGATGGGCGACCACGATGGTCGGGTATTTCCGCGCGGCATCGAAGTTGGCCGGCGTGTAGAAGTTCGCCGCGATCTCGATTCCATTGAGCGGATAGGAGACCGGATGGACGTTGACCTCGCTGGGCACATTACGCGTGATCGCACCTTCGTAAGCCAATTTGAAGGGGTTGAGCGTGTAGTCGGCGGCGGACGCGCTGCCTGCCGCCAGGCCAAGAGACATCGCCAACAGCGTGGCGTGCACGATGTGCTTCATTCAAGTGCTCCCAGTTCGGACGTTACCCCTGCCGGTGCATATGGCGTGCCCACGGCGGCGGGGGATCAGGCGTCAAACTAACCGCCGTGCACTCATGGAAAAAGAGCATCAGCCGGATATCACTCATGCATGAATGATATGAATTATGAGTCGGCGGGCGACGCAGCACCGGCGCGCCACATTCCTTTCATGGCGCGATCAATGCACGAGGCATTCCGGCTCAATGATCCAGATTCTTCTTCGCCAGGAACTCACTCACCAGATCGGCGATCTGGACGTTGTTGAGGTCCGAGAACAGGAAGTGGCTGTTGCCACGGATTCCCCTGTCCGGCAAATGGATCAGGGTGACGTCCCCACCCTGCCGATTGACCGCGTCGCGCCAAGCGCGGGCCATCTCCAACCGTGCCCGCCAGCTGTCCTGCGCGGGCAGGTCAACGGGCTTGTCAGGGATGTTGTCGCCATACAGCACCAGAATCGGGATCCGGGTCAGCGCCTTGAATTTCGCCGGCGAAACCACGGCAGGTGCGACGGTATCGAAAGCACTTGGAATCGGTGCTGGCGCATCGCCCTCTGCAAACACGAAGCTGCTGCCTGGCTCGAAGGCGACGATTGCGCGAACGTGCGGACTCTTTATCGCCGTCATCCAGCCAGGACCTCCCGCCTGCGAATGGGTAAACAGGATGGCAGGCCCTGTCTTCTGCAGCACGGCAGCTACCCCGTCAGAGACTACCTCGAGGTCGAATGGGCCCGTGTTGGGCGTAACCGAGCGAAAGAACTGGTCAAGGCTGGCCTCCCCTTTTGGGAATTGGCTTCCCTTGAAGTAGTCCGGCCAGAGGCCAATGCGGAACTGGTTGAACCACATCTGATCGTCTGCGACGGGCTTCAACGTCGCCTCGACCATGCTTCGGCCGGCTTTTCCTCGCCTTGGCTGATCGATCAGGTAGGTAGTGAAGCGACGACGCAGGAACAGGTTCTGGAAGCCCTCGCGCCCATCGGCAGTCGTTTCCCAACTCTTGGATGACTGGCCCGCGCCGTGCCACATTACGATCGGCAGCGGACGCGCATTCACCGGCTTCTGGTAGAAGGCATAGACGTGATCGCCGTGGTAGCTCTGGCCCTCCGGACGCGAGGGCTTCAAAGGATCGAACGTGCCCGGTTCCGTCTTTTCCATGCCACCGGCGAGAAAACTTCCTTGCGCATCGATCTGCAGTGGCTCGTTGGCCATGGCGGTCGTGGGGCAGAGGGAAGCCGCCATCCAGAGCACTGTGGAGGGCAAGCCGAGCACCAGAATGCGGAGGCGGGTGCGAGTCTGCATAGGTCACTCCGTGACAGATTGTCAGGGAAATCTACCTTCGGGACCATGCGAGAAGAAGAGCGGGAGTGCATATCACTCATGCGCGGAGGGTATAGATGCCTCATCGCCCAGATCACGATCCAGCATGCAGTCGATGAAGGCCCGCAACCCCGGCAGCATGTGCCGTCGGCTCGAGTAGTACAGATACAGACCGGGCACCGTTGGCGACCAGTCCGCCAGCACGCGCCGCAGTCGGCCATCGCGCAGTGCCTCGGCGATGTCATCGTCGTTGTAGGCATACAGGATGCCGAGCCCTTGCAACGCAGCCGGCACGATGATGTCCTGGTGGTTGGAAATCACGCTGCCTTCGCCAAAAAACTCGACCGTTTTGCCCTTTTTACTGAATTCCCAGCCCGCGATCCTGCCGCTGCCGGGGAAGCGCCAATTGATGCAGGTATGACGACTTAGATCCGCAGGCGTTCTCGGTTCACCGTGGCGGGCAAGGTACTCCGGCGATGCGACGGCCAGCAGTTCGACATCCGGCGTCATCCGGACCGCCACCATATCCTTCTGCAGGCGATTGCCCACGCGGATGCCGGCATCGAAGCCCTCCCCGGCAATGTCGCTCAAGGTGTCATCGATCACGATATCCAGCACCACATCGGGATGGGCCCGTGCAAAACGTCCCAAGCGTGGCGCGATCAGTCGCTTGGCGGCCATGCTGAGCGTATTGATGCGCAGCGTGCCCGAGGCGTGCGTGCGTGTGTCGACCGCCTCCGCCACGGCCGCGTCCATTTCACGCAGCATCGGCGCCATGCGTTCGTGCAGCCGCCGCCCCGGCTCGGTCGGAGAAACACTGCGTGTCGTCCGGTTCAACAAGCGCACGCCCAGCCGCGACTCCAGCTGGCGGATGGTCTGGCTGAGGGCTGACCGCGACAACCCCAGGTGATCCGCGGCTTTGGCGAAGCTGGACCTGTCCACGACGGCGACGAACGCCTTCAGTTCTGCGAATTCAGCGCCGCGCATTGTGCACTCGTCTCTACATAGCCTGCTCAGATAGTAGGTGATTCTATTACCAGAAGGAACACGTCAATCTGGCGCCGCCCACCACAACGGAGACACCAGAATGCAAACGCTCGACCTTCCCGAACCGATCGCCGCCTATTTCACCGCGGACCAGCACGATGGCCGCGCGGTTGCCCGCTGCTTCACGCCGGACGGACGCGTGCTGGATGAAAAGAAGATCCATACCGGCACAGCCCAGATCGAGGCATGGAAAGACGCTTCGTCTGCCAAGTACACCTATGTCGTGCAGCCTTGCAAGGTGGAGACGCTGGATCGCACCTGCATCGTGACCAGCGAAGTGGCCGGCAATTTCCCCGGCAGCCCTGTCCAGCTGCGTTATGCCTTCACCCTGGAACGCGGCAAGATCGCCTCGCTGGAGATCGCGCCATGACGTTCGATCTTCAATTGGCAGGCAAGCGCGTCCTGGTGACGGGTGGTGCCCGCGGTCTGGGGGCTGCGGTCGTGGATCTGATGTCCAGGCTGGGTGCGCGTGTGGTGGCGTCGGCGCTGTCGGTGCCCAAGCGCCCTGTCGATGGCGTGCGCTATGTGGCGGCGGATCTCGCCACCGCCGAAGGCGTACGCCAGGCATCGCAGGTCACCATGCATCATCTCGGCGGCCTCGACATCCTGATCAACGTGGTGGGCGGCTCCTCGGCGCCGGCCGGGGGATTCGCACGGCTGGACGATGCGGAATGGGCGAAGGCGCTCGATCTGAACCTGATGACGGCGGTACGGATGGATCGCACCTGGTTGCCTGGGATGATCGCGCAGGGCTCGGGGGTGATCCTGCACGTGACGTCGATCCAGCGAGTACTCCCGCTGCATGACGCCACGATTGCCTATGCCGCTGCGAAGGCAGCGTTGTCCACCTACAGCAAAGCGCTCTCCAAGGAAGTCACGCCCAAGGGGGTGCGTGTGGTCCGCGTGTCGCCGGGCTGGATCGAGACAGAGGCTGCGATCGCATTCGTCGAGCGTATTGCGTCCAATGCGGGCACAGACTATGCGGGTGCCAAGCAGCAGGTCATGCAGGCGCTGGGAGGCATTCCGCTTGGGCGCCCTGCCCAGCCGGCCGAGGTCGCCGATCTGATTGCGTTCCTGGTCTCCCCGCGGGCGGCCTCCATCTCCGGTGTGGAGTACACCATCGATGGCGGTACTGTGCCGACGGTCTGAGGTTGCGGCACGAGTACGCAGGCCGCGCTCCCTCGCGGCCTTCACAGCAACCACGGCACCCCCAATGCAACTATGCATGACGCGTCCTGCCCCCCATCGGTAACCTATGCCCCACCTTCGTCGTCTTTTTGGCCGTTGGCTTCGCCTGCGTCGTCTTGTTCGTTGGCGCTGGCGTGAGCGCCAGGCCTCGGCGCCTGCCATCGAGGCCACCGAGGGCCCACTGCGCGCCGCGCTGTACAGCGTTGAACAGATGGAGGTGTACGGCCGCGCCCTTGCGCGCCAGCACCGGGTGCGGATGCGACCAGGCGCCGAACGGCTGCTCGACCGCCTGCAGGCCAACGAGCGTGTCCTGGAAGACGCCAACACGCTGCTCAGCAGCGTAGTGCGCGAACAGCGGCCGGTGACGCCGGCCGGGGAATGGCTGCTCGACAACTACTACCTGATCGAAGAACAGATCCAGACCGCGCGACGCCACCTGCCGCGCGGCTACAGCCGACAATTGCCTTCGCTGGCCTCCGGCCCGTCGGCCGGGTTGCCGCGCGTGTATGAGCTGTCGATGCAGGCCATCGCACACGGCGATGGCCGCATTGATGCCGACACGCTGGGCCGGTTCATCGCCTCGTATCAGTCGCTGGCGCCCCTGAGCCTGGGCGAGCTGTGGGCCGTTCCCATCATGCTGCGCCTGGCACTGCTGGAGAATCTGCGGCGAATGGCGGCGCGGGTGATGCGCGACGGAACGGACCGCGGCCTGGCGGCGCAATGGGCGGAGAGCCTCAACCGCGCGGCGTCGGAAACCCCTACCGATGTGGTGCTGGTGGTGGCCGACATGGCACGGTCCGCCCCGCCCTTGACCGGCGCGTTCATCGCCGAACTGACCCGCTCGCTGCAGGGGCGCGGCGGCGCGTGGGCCATGCCCGTCGCCTGGCTGGAACAGTGGGCTGCCGCGGCTGGCCAGCGTATCGATGAGCTGGTCGCCGCCGAGGGGCAGCAGCAGGCGGCCGATCAGGTCTCCATCGGCAACAGCATCGGCAGCCTGCGTTTTCTCTCCACCATGGATTGGCGCACCTTCGTTGAAGAGATGAGTGTGGTCGAGCAGCGGCTGCGCGAAGACCCCATGGGCGTCTATCCGCAGATGGACTTCGGCACCCGCGACGCCTATCGCCACGTCGTGGAGAAGATCGCCCGCGGCAGCCGCGTCGCGGAAGAGCGCGTCGCCACGATCGCGCTGGACCTGGCACGGGCGGCCGCGCCGCTCGATGGGCCACGTGCGCATGTGGGCTACTGGCTGGTCGGCGAAGGGGTCAACACCACCGTTGACGCGGTGGCCGAGGCAGCACCGCGCCACCGCAGGGCGCGGCGACTGGCGCATCGCGTGCCGCTTGCGCTGTACCTGTTGCCGATCACCCTGCTGGCGGTGCTGGCCACCAGTGGCCTGCTGGCCACCGGCAGCGGTTCGGTAACCGTCTGGCTGGCCGCGCTGCTCGGGCTGCTGGTGTTCAGTGAGCTGGGCATCGTCCTGGTGAACTGGACCGCGACGGTGCTGGTCACCCCCAGGCCGCTTCCCAAGCTCGATTTCAGTGAAGGCATCCCGGCCGACTGCGCCACCGTGGTCGCGGTTCCGTCCATGCTCTCCAGCACGGACGGCATCGACGTGCTGATCGAGGCGCTGGAAGTCCGCTTCCAGGCCAACCGTGATCCCCAGCTGCGCTTCGTGCTGCTGACAGACTTCCTGGACGCCGCGGCAGCCGAGACGCCGATGGACGCGCCGCTGCTGGCACACGCCGTGGCGCGCATTGAGGCATTGAACAGTCGCTACGCGGCCGAGCGTGGCGATCGCTTCTACCTGCTGCACCGTCCCCGGCAATGGAATCCGGGCGAAGGGGTGTGGATGGGTCACGAGCGCAAACGCGGCAAGCTGGCAGCGCTCAATGCCCTCCTCCGCCACGGCGATGCGGCCGCGTTCATGCGCGTCGTCGGTGATGCGGCTGCCCTGATCGGCGTCCGCTACGTCATCACCCTGGATTCGGATACGCAACTTCCGCGCGATGCGGCACGGGCGTTTGTCGCCACCCTGGCGCACCCGCTCAACCGCCCGCGCTTCGATCCGACACTGCAACGCGTGGTGGAGGGCTACGGCATCCTGCAGCCCAGCGTCGGCACCAGCCTGGGCAGGCGCCGTACCTCGCGGTTTGCCAGGATGTTCGGCAGTGAGCCGGGCATCGATCCGTACACGCGCATGGTCTCGGACGTCTACCAGGATCTGTTCGACGAGGGCTCGTTCGTGGGCAAGGGCATCTATGACGTCGAAGCGTTCGAGCATGCGCTCGAGGGCCGGCTGCCCGAGAACCGCATCCTCAGCCACGACCTGCTGGAAGGTTGCTACGCACGCGCCGGCCTGGTCAGCGACGTGCGTCTTTACGAGGACTATCCCGAACGCTACGTCGCCGACGCCAAACGCCGTGCGCGCTGGATCCGCGGCGACTGGCAGCTGTTGCCGTGGTTGTTGCCGTGGACGCCGCGGCCGGCATCGGGATGGGAACGCAACCGGCTCAGCCTGCTGTCGCGCGGCAAGTTGCTGGACAACCTGCGCCGGAGCCTGGTGCCGATCGCGGCCCTGGCCTTGCTGGTGACCGGCTGGCTGTATGCCGAAAACCCGGCAGCATGGACCGCGTGGGTGCTCGCGCTGTGGTTCGCGCCACCGCTGATCGGCATGCTGCGTGATGCCCTGAGCGTTCCGGATGACACCCCGCTGGAAGCACATTACATCATGGTCGGGCGCGGCACCCTGCAGTCGTTGCTGCGCGCGTCCACCCAGATCGCCTGCCTGCCCTATGAGGCGTTGTTGGCTGGTGGCGCGGTGCTGCGCACGCTGTGGCGCATGACCATCACCCGTCGCCACCTGCTGCAATGGAACCCCTCCAGCGAGGTCGAGCGCCGCCTTGGCGGCGACCGCGGCGCGGAATGGCGGGTGATGGCGCCGGCATCGCTGCTGGCGCTGGTGCTGGCCGCTGTCGTGGCCAGCGTGCATCCGCAGGCGCTGCCGGTTGCCCTGCCCTTGCTGTTGGCATGGACCTTCGCGCCCGCGCTGATGGCGTGGCTGGGCAGGCCACCGGCCGCAAGCGTAGCGGAACTTTCCGTGACACAGCGGGCGTTCCTCGGCCGGCTGGCGCGGCGCACCTGGTCGTTCTTCCAGGCCTGGGTGCGCGAGCAGGACCATTGGTTGCCGCCAGACAACATCCAGGAGCATCCGTCGCTGGTGGTGGCGCGGCGCACCTCGCCGACCAACATCGGCCTGTCCCTGCTGGCCAATCTGTCTGCGTGGGATTTCGGCTGGCTCCAGCAGGGTGCAGTGGCGGAACGTACGGCCCTCACCTTCGATACGCTGGACCAGCTGCCGCGCCATCGCGGCCACTTCCTGAACTGGTACGACACCGAAACCCTGGCGCCGCTGACGCCGCGCTACGTCTCCACCGTGGACAGCGGCAACCTTGCCGGCCACCTGCTGACGCTGCGGCAAGGCCTGCTGGCGCTGGTCGACGCGCCGGTCTTGGCGCCGCACACGTTCGACGGCCTGGCCGATACGCTCGGCGTGCTGGAAGAGGAGCGGCAGCGCCATCGCCCCGGTGATGCCCAGCTGGTCGAGGCGCTCAACCACCTTCGCCAGCGTCTGGCAGCCACGCGTACCGATCCGCCCCGCGGAACGGCGCAGGTACTGGCCCGGTTGCAGGAGCTGGCCGGTCTGGCCGATGCCGTGCTGGCGCAGTGGCCGGCGCCGCTATCGCCCGAAGAAGGCGAGCTGCACTGGCCTGCACTGTTCGCTGCCGAGTGCCATGCCGCACGGGCGGCGCTTGCCGACATCCCTGCCGAGGCCAGCGCCGCCGACGAGACAGCGCTGCCGAGCCTGCGCCAACTGGCCGACCTGCCGGGTGCGTCCGGTGCGGACGCGCGCGCGCGTATCGAGCAGCTGCAGGACCTGGCGCACCGCGCCGGGCAGTTCTCGCTGATGGAATACGGGTTCCTGTTCTACCGCACCCGCAACCTGCTTTCGATCGGATACAACGTCGACGACCACCGCCTCGACAACAGTTTCTACGACCTGCTGGCCTCCGAAGCGCGGCTGTGCGCCTTCGTCGCCATCGCTCAGGGTCAGCTGGCGCAGGAAAGCTGGTTCGCGCTCGGCCGGATGCTCACCGAGGTCAACGGCACGCCGACGCTGCTGTCATGGAGCGGCTCGATGTTCGAGTACCTCATGCCGCAGCTGGTGATGCCCAGCTATCCGGACACACTGCTCGACCAGACCTCGCGGCACGCGGTCGAGGCGCAGATCGTCTACGGGCGTACCTTGAACCTGCCGTGGGGCGTGTCCGAGTCCGGCTACAACGCCGTCGATGCACGCCTGAACTACCAGTACCGGGCGTTCGGCGTGCCGGGGCTGGGCCTCAAGCGTGGCCTGGGCCAGGATCGGGTCATCGCGCCTTATGCCAGCATGATGGCGCTGATGGTGGCGCCCGAGGCGGCGTGCCAGAACCTGCAGGCGCTTGAAGACGCCGGATTCTCCGGGCGCTTTGGCATGTACGAGGCGATCGACTACACGCCCGCCCGGGTGCCGCCGGGGCAGGATCACGTTCTGCTGCGTTCGTTCATGGCCCACCACCAGGGCATGGGCCTGCTGGCGCTGGATTACCTGTTGCGCGACCAGCCGATGCAGCGCCGCTTCGTGGCCGATGTCGAGTTCCAGGCCACCTTGTTGCTGCTGCAGGAACGCATCCCGCGCATCGGCGTCTTCCATCCCCATGAGGTCGAAGCCCTGGGCGAGCATTCGGCCATGGCCGAGCACGAGACGGCCCTGCGCGTCCTGCGCGACCCGGCTGGCCCGCGCCCGGAAGTGCAGCTGCTGTCCAACGGACGCTACCACGGCATGCTGACCCACGCCGGCGGCGGCTACAGCCGTCACGGCGACCTGTCGCTCACCCGCTGGCGCGAAGATGGCACCACCGATGCCTGGGGTTCGTTCTGCTACCTGCGCGATGTGGACAGCGGCGAGTTCTGGTCTGCCGCCTACCAGCCTACCTGCGTACCGGTGGACAATTACGAGGCGATCTTCTCTGACGCCAAGGCCGAATTCCGCGGTGCCCGCCGCGGCTGCGAGAGCCACCTGCAGGTCGCCATCTCCGCCGAGGACGACATCGAGCTCAGGCGCCTGCGCCTGACCAACCGCAGCCGTCGCCAGCGCACGGTGGAGATCACCACCTACGCCGAAGTCGTGTTGGCCCCCGCGGCGTCCGACGACGCGCATCCGGCCTTCAGCAATCTCTTCGTGCAGAGCGAGATCCTCGCCGCCAAGCAGGCGGTGCTCTGCACCCGCCGGCCGCGTTCGCACGAGGAGGTACCACCGTGGATGTTCCATCTGGTCGCGGTGCATGACGCGGAGGTCGTGGCGATCTCCTACGAAACCGACCGTGCGCGCTTCCTGGGACGTGGCAATACGCCGCGGACACCGCAGGCGCTGACCACCGATACCGAGCTCTCCGGCACGGACGGCTCGGTGCTCGACCCGATCGTGGCCATCCGCGTGCGCGTGGTGCTGGAGCCTGAGCAGACCGTCCAGCTGGACATGGTGTACGGCATCGGCGCCGACCGTCCGGGTTGCGAGGCACTGGTAGACAAATACCGTGATCGTCGCCTGGCCGACCGCGTCTTCGATCTGGCCTGGACCCACAGCCAGGTGGTGCGCCGCCAGATCAACGCAAGCCAGGCCGAGGCGTCGCTGTATGAGCGCCTGGCCAGCCACGTGTTGTACGCCAATGCGCTGCTGCGCGCCGGCGCCGGCGTCCTCCAGCAGAACCAGCGGGGGCAATCCGGGCTGTGGGGTCATGCCATCTCGGGCGACCTGCCGATCGTCCTGCTCAAGGTCACCGACGCGGAGAACGTGGAACTGGTCAGGCAACTGGTGCAGGCACATGCGTACTGGCGCCAGAAGGGACTCAACACCGACCTGGTCATCTGGAATGACAGCAAGGCCGGCTACCGGCAGGAACTGCAGGACCAGATCCTGGGGATGGTCGCGGCCAGCTCGGAGACGGGCCTGCTTGATCGGCCTGGCGGCATTTTCGTGCGGCCGGTGCAGAACATGAGCCACGAGGACCGCATTCTGTTGCAGGCGGTGGCCCGCGTGGTGATCAGCGACGAGGACGGCACCCTGGCCGCGCAGGTGGGACGCCAGCCTCTCCCCGCCCGCCGGATTCCGCCGCTGGTACCGCAGGTGGAACAGCAGGAACTGTCGCTGGGAATGGAGGCGACGCCCGAGGTGCCCCTCCTCGCCGATCTGGGGCCCGAACCCGGCATGCCGCCCGGCGCCGAGCACGACGAGGAAGTGGACGACCCGTGGCCGTTCCTGCCGTATCGCGGCACCGGCCGGTTCGACAACGGTACCGGCAGCTTCAGCGAGGACGGCCGCGAGTACGTCGTGGTGGTGCGCGAAGGCGCACCGACGCCGGCGCCATGGGCCAATGTGATCGCGAATGCCCGCTTGGGCACAGTCGTCAGCGAGAGTGCGCCGGGCTACACGTGGTTCGAGAATGCACACGAGTTCCGCTTGACGCCCTGGCTCAATGATCCGGTATCCGACACGGGCGGTGAGGCGTTTTACGTGCGCGACGAGGATACCGGCCGCGTCTGGTCGCCGATGCCGCTGCCGTGCAGGGGCACCGGGGCCTACCGTACGCGCCATGGATTCGGCTACACGGTCTACGAGCATGTTGAGGACGGCATCGCCAGCGAGTTGTGGGTCTTCGTCGACGTCACCGCGCCGCTGAAGTTCTCGGTCCTGCGGTTGCATAACCTGTCCGGCCGGCCACGGCGGCTGTCGGCGATCGGCTACGTTGAATGGGTCATGGGTGACCTGCGCCCGAAGTCGCGCATGCACGTGCTCACCGAACGCGACCCGCAGACCGGGGCGCTGCTGGCGCGCAATACGTACAACACCGACTTCGGCGGGCGCATGGCCTTCTTCGACACCGATGCCGAAGGCTGCACCTGGACCTGTGACCGTTTGGAGTTCATCGGTCGCAATGGCGGCCTGCACGCGCCGGCAGCGTTGCGTCGTGAACGTCTGGACGGACGGGTGGGTGCGGGCTTCGATCCCTGCGCGGCGATCCAGGTGCCGCTGGAGCTGGCGCCGGGGGACCGCAGCGAAACGACGTTCCGCCTTGGTGCAGGGCGCGACCGCGAGGAAACGCTCGCGTTGGCACGAAGCCGCCAGGGCAATCACGAAGCCATCGATGCGCTGGACGCCGTACGCATCCATTGGCGCAATGTGCTGGCCACCGTGCAGGTACGTACGCCGGACCCGGCGCTGGATGCACTGGCCAATGGCTGGCTGGTCTACCAGACCCTGGGTTGCCGCTACCTGGCGCGCAGTGGCTACTACCAGTCAGGCGGCGCGTTCGGTTTCCGCGACCAGCTGCAGGACGCCCTCGCCCTCGTACACACCCGCCCGGACCTGACCCGCGAACATCTACTGCTCTGCGCGGCACACCAGTTCGCCGAAGGCGATGTGATGCACTGGTGGCACCCGCCGCAAGGGCGCGGCGTGCGCACCCGCTGCTCGGACGATTATCTCTGGTTGCCCCAGGGCGCCTGCCGCTACCTGGAGGTGACCGGCGACGCCAGCGTGCTGGACGAAGCGGTCGGCTTCATCGAAGGGCGTGCGGTGACACCGGAAGAGGAAGGGTATTACGACATGCCCACCCCGTCGACGCAGCGCGGCACCCTCTATACCCACTGCATCGTCGCACTCGAGCGCGGTTGCCGGTTGCTCGGCGAGCGCGGCATTCCGCTGATGGGGACCGGCGATTGGAACGACGGCATGAACCGCGTCGGCGACCAGCAGCGCGGTGAAAGTGTGTGGCTCGGATTCTTCCTCCACGACACGCTGCGCCGCTTCACCGTGCTGGCCGACGCGCGCGGCGATGCCGCCCGTGCGCAGTGGTGCCAGGAACAGGCCGAACGCCTGCGTCAAAACCTGGAACAGCACGCCTGGGACGGCGCGTGGTATCGCCGTGCCTGGTTCGATAACGGCGCCCCGCTGGGCTCGTCACAGAACGAAGAATGCCGCATCGATTCGATTTCCCAGAGCTGGTCGGTGCTGTCCGGCGTTGCCACGCCCGAGCGTGCCGGGCAGGCACTGGACTCGCTCTACACGCATCTGGTGCGAAAGGACGCCAAGCTGATCCAGCTCCTCGATCCGCCCTTCGACCAGACCACGGAAGACCCCGGCTACATCCGGGGTTACGTGCCGGGCGTACGCGAGAATGGGGGCCAGTACACCCATGCGGCCGTGTGGGCGGCGATGGCATTCGCGCAGCAGGGCGATGCGGCGCGTGCCTGGGAGCTGGCCGGCATGATCAACCCCCTCAATCACGCGCTGGACCCGGCAGCGGTACAGACCTACCGCGTCGAGCCCTATGTGTTGGCCGCCGACGTCTACGCCGTTTCTCCGCACGTCGGGCGAGGCGGCTGGACCTGGTACACCGGGTCGGCCGGTTGGATGTATCGCCTGCTGGTGGAATCCCTGCTCGGCATACGTCGCGACGGTGATCGTCTGTCGCTTGAGCCGTGTCTGCCCGATCACTGGCCGTCATTCGAACTGAGCTACCGCTTCGGCCGCAGCCTGTATGAGTTCGAGGTGACCCGCACGGCGCAGGGTGAGCCTACCCTGCATGTGGATGGCGTCCTGCAGCCTGACCTCACCGTCCTGCTCCGCGATGACGGTCATTACTACCGTGTCGCGCTCAACCTGGGTGCGCCCCCGGGATGAACATGCGTGCCGAAATCCAGGTGCAGCTTGATGCGCTGGGTGAGATGCTCGACCACTGGGTGGCGCGCGTGCGCCATCCAGCACAGTTCTGGCCGCAGTTCGAGATGATGGCGGGAGAGATCATGGACCAGTGCGCCGACACGGAAAGGGTCCAGGCGCGTGCGTGTATTCAAGCCATGCTTGAACGCCACGCGCTGGAGCTTCCGTCCTGGTACCAGTGTGATGGAAGTCCGCCGCCATAGCCCATGTCACTCCCGCTGCAGGGCGGTTTCGAGCAGGCCATCTCCATCCCTGATCGGCTCCGCTTTCCGTGCGATGGCCGATCATGGCGCCACCGGCCGGGCGATGGCGCCTGCGCTCCCTGCCCGGCCGCTGAGCGCTACCTACACCGCTTCGGCTTCCATCGCCGCCCCACCCCGCCCCTGCTCACGCCGGCGATGCACCCAGTAATACAACGTCGGCAACACCAGCAGGGTCAGCAGCATCGCCGACAACAGCCCACCGATCACTACCACGGCCAGGGGCTTCTGGGTCTCAGCACCAATCGCGTGCGAAGTGGCCATCGGCAGCAGTCCGAACATGGCCAGCAGCGCCGTCATCAATACCGTGCGCAGGCGCTGCAGTGCGCCCTGCACCACGGCGTCGTAAAGCGCCATGCCCTGCTCGCGCAGCTGGCCGAACCGGGTCAGCATGATCACCCCGTTGAGCACGGCCTGCCCGAACAAGGCGATGAAGCCGATCGCCGCCGAGACCGACAATGGAATCCCGGTCAGCAGCAGCGCCAGGATGCCGCCGATCATTGCCAGCGGCACGTTCGCCAGGATCAAGGCGGCACTGGTGACGTCCTTGAAGGCGTCGAACAGCAGCACGAAGATGATCAGCACCGAGAGCGGCACCACCCAACCCAGACGCGCCATGGCACGCTGTTGGTTCTCGAACTCGCCGGACCAGTCGATCCGGTAGCCCTCCGGCAGATCGATGGTCGCGTCGACCTGCCTGCGCATGTCGGCCACCACGCTGCCCATGTCGCGCCCGGCGATGAAGATGCTTACGGCTTTGACACGTTGGGCATTCTCACGCGAGATGTTGATCGCGCCGCTGGCCATGGTGAAGTCCGCCACATCCCCCAGCGTGACGGTCTGGCCGGAGGCGGTGCCCACCGGCACGGTGCGCAGGCGCTGCAGGTCGCGGTCGGCATCGGACAGGCGCAGGCTGATCGGGAACTGGCGCTCGCCTTCCCACAGCTGGCCGACCTCGCGGCCGCCGATGGCGGTCTCGCTCACGGCATCGATGTCCTGCACGTTGAGGCCGTAGCGCGCGGCGCGGTCGCGATCGATGTCGATGCGCAGCTGCGGCAGGCTGCCGTCGCGGTCGATGAAGGCGCTCTCCACGCCGTCCACGCCCTTCACCTGCGCCAGGATCGCCTGGGCCTGGCGGGTCAGCACTTCCAGGTTCTCCCCGCTCACCTTGATCACCACCTGGCCCTTGATCTGCGAAATGCTCTCCAGGATGTTGTCGCGCACCGGTTGCGAGATCGAGAATTCGGGCCCGGGAATGCGCGCTTCCAGGATGCGCTGCATCTGCGCGACCAGCTGGCGCTTGTCGATCTTCCTGCTCCACTCGGACTCGGGTTTGAGCGCCACCAGCGCTTCGATCTGGTTGGCGCCCTTGGCATCGGAACCATCCTCCGGGCGGCCGAGCTTGGCCACCACGGTGGAGACCTCGGGGAGCGTGCGCACCAGGTCGCGGATGCGCCGGGACTGCGCCTGCGCCTCGGCCAGGCTGGTGCTGGGGTCCAGCGTGGCGGTCAGCCAGATCGAGCCTTCATCCAGCTCAGGCAGGAACTCCGAACCCAGCCGCGTGCCCAGTGCCAGTGTCACCACCAGCATGGCCACCGCGGCCAGCACGACCGCCCTGGGGCGCGCCATCGCGCCCTCCAGCCACGGCCGGTACCAGCCGACCAGCCGGTTCATCACCGGGTTCTCGCCATTGAGCCGCTCGCGGCGCAGCCACCAGAAGCACAGCAGCGGCACCACGGTCAGCGCCAGGATCAACGCGCCGATCAAGGCCGACGTCACCGAATAGGCCATCGGTGCGAACATCCGGCCTTCCTGACGTTGCAGGGTGAAGATCGGAATGTGCGCGGCGATGATGATCAGCATCGAGAAGAACGTCGGCCGCCCGACTTCCGAGGCCGCCGACAGCACGGTCGCCATGCGCTCGCGCCGGGTACTGCCGGCGGGCATCTTCGACATCCGCGAGACGATGTGCTCGGTCACGATCACCGCACCATCGATGATGATGCCGAAGTCCATCGCGCCCAGCGAGAGCAGATTGGCCGGCACGCCCCACAGGTGCAGGCCGAGGAAGGTGGACAGCAGCGCCAGCGGCATCATCGCCGCCACGATCAGGGCGGCCCGTGCGTTGTAGAGGAACAGCCACAGCACCAGGAACACCAGCACCGCGCCTTCCACCAGGTTGCGGAACACGGTCTTCAGCGTGGTCGAGACCAGCCAGGAGCGATCGTAGAACGGTTCCAGCGTGACGCCTTCGGGCAGGTGGTTGGCCTCGATCTCGGCCACGCGCTCATGCAGGGCATCCAGCACGAGGGAGGGGTTCTCACCCTTGCGCATCAGGACCATGCCGAACACGGCGTCATCGTTGTCGTCCTGGCCCACCAGGCCCTGCCGCGGCAGGCCGGTATCGACGATGCGGGCCAGGTCGCGCACCAGCACCGGCGTGCCCTGTCGCTCTCCCACGACCACGGTGCCGATATCGGCCGGCGAGCGCATCAGCCCGACGCCGCGGATCAGGTACTGCTGCTGGCCACGCTCCACATAGCCGCCGCCGGCATTGGCGCTCCCGCGCTCCAGCGCCTCGGCGAATTCCTCCAGGGTGATCCCGCGGTCGCGCAGCTTGCCCAGGTCCGGTTCGACCTGGAACGTGCGTGCGAAGCCACCAAAACTGACCACGTCGGCCACACCGGGCACCGTGCGCAGGCGCCGTTCCATCACCCATTCCTGCACGGTGCGCAGTTCGGTCGAGCTCATGTGCGGCGCGTGCAGGACGTAGCGGTAGATCTCCCCCACCGCCGAGCTCATCGCCTCCATCTCCGGCTGCACGCCCTCGGGCAACGCCACGCCCTGCAGGCGCTCCATCACCTGGGCGCGCGCGAAGTAGTCATCCGCGCCGTCGTCGAAGGTCAGGATGATCATCGACAGCCCGAACTGTGTGTGCGAGAACACCCGCACGGAGTGCGGAATGCCTGACAGCGCCACTTCCAGTGGCATGGTGACCTCGCGCTCCACCTCCTCGGCCGCACGCCCCGGATGCAGGGTCACTACCGTGACCTGGGTATCGGAGACGTCCGGGAACGCCTCCACCGGGAGCTCGCGGAAGGCGGCAAACGAGGCGCCGATGAAGATCAGCAGCGCCAGCATCACCATCAGCGGCTGGCGCAGGCAGTAGGCAATGAGACGATCGATCATGGGGCGGCCTTGGCTGCCGCGGCACTGCCGGTGGGTGCGTCAGCGCTGCCGCCGTTCTGGTCGAGCACCTGCTGCAGCAGCAATCCGCCGTCGACCACCACGCGCGCCCCGGCGGCCAGCCCCTCCCCTACCCACAGGCGACCTTGACCCAGCTCCTCGGCCTGCACGGTACGACGCGCGAACCGGCCCTTGCCCTCGTCCACGAACACCACCTGCTCGCGCCCGAGGAGCAGCACCGCGCCCTCGGGCAGCGAGACGCCCCCGTCCATCGGCACCGTGATCGCGGCGCGCACGTATTGCCCCGCCTTGAACCGGCGCTCACGATTGTCCAGCTCGGCCCGCGCCTGCACCACGTGGCGCTCGGTATCGATGTAGTCATCGACATGGCCCAGCACGGCCTGCGCCGTCTCGCCTTGACCCGGCGCCACGCGCACCGCCATGCCCGGCTTGAGGCGCACGGCCAGCGCTTCGGGCACATCGACGATCAACCACAGCCGGTCCGGGTCGCTCACCACCGCCAGCGGCAGTTCGGCATCCGGCGACACGCTCATCCCCGGGCTCATCCGGCGCTCGACCAGAATGCCGTTGATCGGTGAGCGCAGCGGCATGCGCTGGTCGATACCGCGGCTGCTGCCGAAGCCACGGGTCAGGGCCTGCAGGCGGGCGTGCTCGGCTTCGCTGGCCGCCAGCGCGGACTCGGCTTCGCCAAGCTCACGGCCCGACGCAACGCCGGCATCATGCAGTTCGCGGACGCGGGCCAGCTCGTTGCGCGCCTGGCGCAGTTCGGCTGCCCCCCGTGCGCCTTCGGCCTGCACCTGCCCGAACTCGGGCGACGTCACCCACGCAAGCACCTGGCCGGCCTTGATCTTCTCGCCGGGAGCCGCGTCGATACGGGCGATCTGTCCCGGCAACGGCGAGCGGAGCAGGCTGGAGCGCGTGTCATCCCAGGTGACGCGCGCCGGCAGTTGCAGCACCGTTGCAGAACCGTCGCTCACGGCTTCGCTGCGCAGCACCTTCAGCTGCGGGCTGTCTGCAACGAAGCGGATCGTTCCGCCTTCCACAGTGGGCGCCGGCGTTGCGGCAGGCGCCGCATCGCGCGAGCAGCCACCTGCCAGCAGTGCGACGACGATCAGGGAAAGCAGCCGGGCCGGGGCGGCGGTGCGCGAATGCATCATGGGGTACGTCCTTCGGAAACAGTGATGGCGGCGTTCCAGCGCGCCAAGGCGGAGGCATGCGCCAGACGCGCATCGATCAGATCGGCTTCGAATTCGCGCCAGCTGCGCCGCGCATCCAGCAGGTCGGTCAACGTGGCCGCGCCGCGGCGATAGGCCAGTTCCAAGCCGTCCAGGCTCCGCCGTGCGGCCGGCCCCTGCAGCTGTTCGTACTCGGCGCGGCGCTGTGCAGCGGCCACCAGCGCGTGCTGCAACTGGTCCAGCTCCGCGGTGGCCGCGCGGTGCAGCTGCTGCCGCTCCAGCACGGCGGCGTCGTAGTCGGCCTCCGCCCGCTGCTGGTCGCCGCGCCAGCGCCTGGCGCCCCCCAACGGCACGCTCATCGACACGCCCCATGTCACCCCGCCAATGTCGGCCGGCTCGCGCTCGGCCTCGATGCCGAACTGCACATCGCGCCGACGCTCACTGCGCGCCAATGCACGTGCGGCATCGGCGGCGATCACCCGCGCCTCGGCGGCGCGCAGGTCGACACGGCCTTCGAGCGTGGTGGGCTCGGCGGGTGCCGTCGACGCCGGGTGCGGCCAGTCGTCGTCGGCGCGCAATGCCTCGTTCGAATCGCTGCCCAGCAGCAACGCAAGGACATGCCGTGCCTCACGCAGCCCCAGTTCCGCCTCCCGGGCAGCGTCGGCCACCTTGAGATCATCCACTGCCAGCCGTGAGCGCTCGATCGGCGCCATGGCCCCGGTCGCCACCTGACGGTCCGCTGCGGCAAGGCTCTCGGCCGATGCGCGACGATCCTCGTCCGCAATGCGGCTCAGCTCCTGCGCGGCCTTCAATCCGAAGTACGCCTCGTGCAGTGCCACCTGTTGCTGGCGGCGGCCATCGAGCAGGCTCAGGTTGGCGGCGTCGACCAGGGCGTCGGCCTGGCGCATGCGCCAGCCCCGCTTGCCGCCGCGCTCCCATGTCCACCCCAGGCCGAGCGTGGAATCCACGCGTTTGTCCTTCCAACGGCCTGGGCCGATCCCCTCCTGACGGCTGATCTTGGAGGTGCCCACACTCAGCTCCGGGCTGGGCCGACGCGCGGCGCTCAATGCATCGCCCTGCGTGCCGCGCAGTTCGATGGCAGCGGCCAGCAGATCGGGATTGTGCTGCGCCATGGCACGTTCCGCCTCGGCCAGGGTCAATGCCGAGGCGGTGGCAGGTGCGATCAGCAATGCCGCGATCAGCGCGGCACATCGGGTGGTGGTATTCATTGCCGACACGGTAAGGTGCAGCGCTTTCGTCAAACTTTCCCGAACCTTGCGTCAACCTTGCAATGCGCATTCTGCTGATTGAAGACGATGCCGCACTGGCCGATGGCCTGGTGCGCGCGCTTACCCGCGCCGGTCATGCCTGCGATCATCTTGCCCGTGGCCTGGCCGCGCCGTCGGCGCTGGCGAGCGTCAGCTACGACCTGGTCGTGCTGGATCTTTCCCTGCCGGACATCGATGGTCTGGAGTTGCTGGCGCGCCTGCGGCAGGACGGCTTCAGCGTGCCGGTGCTGATTCTCACCGCACGCGACGGCGTGGAGGACCGCATCCGCGGTCTGGACAGTGGCGGCGATGACTACCTGGCCAAGCCCTTCGCGCTCGGGGAACTGGAAGCGCGGCTCCGCGCCCTCGCGCGCCGCCAGTCCACCGCCCCTGCCCTGCGGCAGCTCGGTGCGCTGCGCCTGGATACCGGCACCCGTGAACTGCGCGTTGGTGATCAGCCGCTGGAGCTCACCGCACGCGAACTGGCGCTCATGGAGATCCTGCTGCAGCAACCGGGCCGGATCGTGGCCAAGCAACGCTTGTTCGATGCGGTCTACAGCTGGGATCACGAGGCCAGCCTGTCGGTAATCGAGGTCCACATCAGCCGGCTGCGCCGCAAGCTGCAGGCGGCCGATGCAAAAGTGGGCATCCGCATGCTGCGTGGCCTGGGCTACCGGCTGGAAGCCAGCGATGACTGAGGCCCCGTACAGCCTGCGTGGCGTGCTGCTGCAACGGCTGTGGCTGCCGCTGCTGGTGTTGCTGCTGGCCAGTGCGGTGGGCTCCTTCGTGCTGGCCCGCCATTACGCCGAGCAGGTTTACGACCGGTGGCTGCTGGACTCGGCGATGTCGTTGGCGCAGCTGACCGAGGTCCGCGGCGACGCCGTCCACATGGAGATCTCCCCCGCCGTCTCGCGCATGTTCACCTGGGACACCGTGGACCGGATCTACGGCGAGGTAACCCGTGCCGACGGCACGCGCCTGTATGGTGCAGCCGTCCTGCCTGGCGGCACGGCGCTGCAGGCCGAAGGCGCCGACGACAGCCCGGCCCGCACTTACTACGATGCCGTGATCGATGGGCAGGACGTGCGCGTTGTGCAGGTCGCGATGACACCCCCCGGCGCTGCCGCCCCGATCCTGATCCGCGTAGCCGAGACCCGCACCAAGCGGCTGCGCCTGGAGCATCGCCTGCTGCTGGCGAGCATCCCGTTGCAGGGCACGATCCTGCTGCTGGCGGCATGGCTGGCGTGGTCGGGAACGGGCGCAGCGGCGCGGCACACCAACGGCGCCGCGCGACGGCTGGCCAGCGCGCCGCTGGATGCGTTGGCGCCACTGGATCCACGGGAGGCCGCGCCGCGCGAGCTGTGGCCGGCGGTGGATGCCTTCAATCAGCTGGTACACCGGCTCTCGGCGATGCAGGACGCACAGCAGCGCTTCATCAGCAACGCAGCGCATCAGCTGCGCACTCCGCTGGCCGGCCTCCAGATCGAGCTGGAAAGCGCGCTGCGTGAACAGGATCGCGCAGCACAGCGCGATGCGCTGGCCGGTCTGTTGCGTGGGCTGACACGCCTGCGCCACCTCACCCATCAGTTGCTGATCCTGAGCCGCTCCGAAGACAGCGCCGGCGCGATGCTGGCGATGCGCCCGGTGGATCTGGCCGTGCTCGCCCGCGATGAACTGGAACGGCTGATGGACCGCGCCGTGGTCGCCGGTGTCGACCTTGGCTACGAGGGCCCCGATGCCGGCGTCATGGTGAGGGGCGAGCCACAGCTGCTGCGCGAGACGATCAGCAACCTGGTCGACAACGCCCTGCGTTACGGCGCGCTGGAAGGGGTGATCACGGTCAGCGTCGAAACCGCTCGCGGCGAAACCCGCCTGAGCGTCAACGACGATGGCCCCGGGATCGATCCGTCGTTGCGCAGCCACGTCACGGAACGTTTCTGGCGTGGGGACGCCAGCGGTGATGGCTGCGGGCTGGGCCTGGCGATCGTGGCCGAGATCGCCGAACGGCATCGCGCCACGCTCAGTATCGGCCGGTCAGCGCTGGGCGGTGCCCAGGTCACGCTCGCCTTCCCGTCACGTCTGGGTTGAACTGGGTCAGCGCGTCCAGTACACCGCCTTGGGCGCCTCGGCCAGGCGGGCGGCCGCCTCCTGCTGGCTGAAGGGTGGCGTGCGCGGCGGGTCGTAAACCTCCGGCCGCGTACCGGCCACCACCAGATCGATCGCATAGCAGGCACCGTCGTGTACCGCGCGGTAGCTCTCGGCGTTGACGTAGTGGCTCATGGCCGCATCACCGACGGTGAAGTGGGTGAACGGCACGCCGCCGATATCGACCGTGGCCGGTGCCGCAGCACCCGTCGCTTCGGCCGGCATCTCCAGGCAGCTGCTGATCGAGGTGGCGTCGTCGCTGCGGCCGATCCTCAGCTCTCCCGCGGTCACCCGGTCCGAGCCGTCCAGGACCAGGGCGGCCAGCGGCGTGCCCACACTCTCTGCCGGCGCGAACAGCTTCCAGGTTGGCGATGCCAGATAGTCGCGCTGGACACCCTGTGCAACCTGCGTGCCGGCGACCGGACGGATCGCGATGCCGCCCCCTGCTTCGGCATAGGCCGGTTGGGAGGCCGCGGCCGTCGGTCCGGCCGCGTCACTCGGCGTGCCCGCGCCCTTGGCCGCCCCGGCATCCGCACCGGTCGTCACAGGCGCGCTGGGCGTGCGCGTCTCATCGTTGTCTCCCTTGCCGCATCCAGCCAGCGCCAGCAGCAGCGCGGCGGCAAGGAAACCCGGTGCGAGGTGTGCAGGATTGGCCATGGGGGACTCCGGAATGGGGGCACCAGCGTGCCAACTCTCTCGTTAACACCGCGGGTAGTGTCTGCCATCGGGCGGCGCCCACCGAGGCCAGAGGTCGAAACCCAGCCCACATGCCACCCCGCCCTACGCGTCATGAGCAATCGGCATGACGTCGAGCCGCCCCGACACAGCAGCCGCTGACTAGACTCGTCACATGCCGCTTCCGCGGCGCCCTCATACAGTGGATTCCCTCGATGCGGCGTGTTCTCTCCCTTGGCCTTCTCGGCGTCGTCAGCCTGCTGCCTGCCTGCTCTCCTGCCCCCTCCCCCGCCGCGAAGGCACCCACCACGGAATCCGCCAAGGCAGATGAGATCGCCTGGCGCCATGGCGACGTCGACGATGCCTTCGCCGAGGCGCGCGACAGCGGCAAGCCGGTGCTGCTGTACTGGGGCGCGGTGTGGTGCCCGCCCTGCAACCAGCTCAAGGCCACGCTGTTCAAGGATCCGGCCTTCATCGCGCTGACCCGCCAGTACGTGCCGGTCTACCTGGATGGCGACGAAGAAGGGGCGCAGGCCTGGGGCGAGCGTTTCGGCGTACGAGGCTACCCCACGCTGATCGTGCTCGATCCGCAGCGCAACGAGCTCACCCGCCTGGCCGGCGGCAACGACAGTGAAGCCCTGACCCGCGCCCTCACGCTGGCCGCCAGCCGACGCACCGCGGTGAGCGAGGTGCTGCAGCATGCGTTGAGCGCGCCGCACGAGGTCAGTGCCGACGATTGGCGCGTGCTCGGCGATTACGGCTGGGAAGTGGACGCCAACCGCTTGGCTGGAGAGCGCGATGCGGCCTCGCTGTTGCAACAGCTTGCCAAGGCCGCGCCCGAGCCCGCGCTGCAGCGGCGGTTCGCGCTGCTGGCACTGGGCGCAGGAAAGCCGGACGCCGCGCCGGACGCCACCCAGCGCGACAGTACGCGGGCCCTGCTGGAAGCGGTCCTGGTGGCGCCCGCGGAAGTGCGGGCCAACCGTGAGCTGCTGGGCTACCAGGGCCCTGCACTGGTGAAGCTGGCCAGCGCCACACCGGAGCAGGCGCAGCAGTTGGGAACGCAACTGCTCCGAGCGCTGGATGCGGCCGACCATGCACTCGGCGACAAGCCCGACGCACGGCTGGGCACGCTGATCACCGAACTCGCCCTGCAGCGCCAGCAGCATCCCGACCAGGACATCCCACCCACGCTGAAGGCAAAGGCACAGCAGCGCGTGGCTGCCGCCGATGCCGCCGCGAACACGCCGCACGAGCGGCAGGCCACGATCAGTACGGCCGTGTACGTGCTGCGCCAGATCAAGGACGACGCAGCTGCCGAGAAGCTGCTGCTGGCCGAACTCGACCGCAGCCAGACGCCCTATTACTACATGCCCGAGCTGGCGGAACTCGCCGAAGAACGAGGGGACAAGGCCTCCGCCATCTCCTGGCTGCGCAAGGCCTACCAGGGTGCGCAGGGGCCGGCCACGCGCGTGCAGTGGGGCGTGCTCTATGTCGAGGGCCTGGTGCGCCTGAGCCCGGACGACGCACCCGCGATCGAACAGGCCACCGGCGAGGTGATCGCCGATCTGGCCGCACAGCCGGCCGGCTATCACCAGCGCACCCGTCAGCGTTTTGAGCGGCTGGGCACCACGCTGCAGGCCTGGAGCCGCGCGCATCACGGCGCGGAGAGCCTGACCCGGCTGCAGGCACGGATGACCGAAACCTGCGCGAAGGCCGCCAGCTCGACCGACAGCAGCGCAGGCTGCGAGCGGTGGCTGAAAAGCTGATACGGCAGCTCAGCTACCCTTTGAGCCGTTCCTCCAGCGCGTGCAGCCGTTGCAGATACGGCGCACCGGGTACCAGCTCCGCCTCCAGCAAGGGCTTGGCCTGCGCGACCTGGCGGCGCGCTGCATCGCGCTCGCCACTGGCCTGCAGTGCCTCGGCCAGGGGTACGCGATAGCGCGCCACGGACGGCGCATCCCCACCGAACAACGCCTCGTTGCCGTCCAGCACCGCGCGCCAACGGGTCGCCGCCAAGGCGGCCTCCCCTGCACGCAACGCGGCTTCGGCCTGCATCTGCTGATAGCGCAGCTGCAGCGGCGGCGACATCGACGGCACGATCGGCGCCATCGCGACCAGCGCCTGCTCCGCCAGTGCCGGTTGTCCACGCTGGATCATCCACTCGATCTCACCCAGGCGAGAAATGCGCAGGTCCGGCGCATCGGCGGGGCTGATCCGTTCCCAGATCGGCAGCACGCGCTGGATCAGCGGGCCCGCCTGGCTGGCGCGACCACTGCGCATCAGCAGACGCGCCAGATTCATCTCCGCCCGCAGGCTCGACGGCTTGTCCGGCCCCAGCACCTGGCGGCGGATGGCCAGCGAGCGCCGGTACAGCTGCTCCGCCTTGGCCATGTCGCCACGGGCTTCTTCCAGATTGGCGTAGTTGTTGAGGTTGATCGCATGGTCGATGCTGTCTTCGCCACTGGTGAGAGCGCTGATCCGCAGGCACGTATCGAAGCCGTCCGCACTCTCGGTGTAGCGGCCCAGGTCCATGTGCAGCAATGCCAGCTCGCAGTAGGCCAGGGCCGTGCGTGAGCTGTCCTTGCCATACAGCCGCAGACTGAGGTCACGCGACTGCAGCAGCAGTGGTGCGGCCTCGTTCGGCTTGCCGCTTTCCTGCAGGGTGATGGCCAATGCGTGCAGCCCGTGCTGGTAATCGGCACTGGTCGTGCTGCGGCCACGCTTGAGCTCCAACGACTCGCGAAGCAGCTGCTCGGAACGGGCCAGATCGCCACGATTGCGGTACATCAGCCCCATGTTCTGCATCACTGTCGCGGTGCCCCCTTCCGTGCCCGGCTCACGGACGTTCCCGCGCAGCGCCAAGGACTGCCGGAACGCAGCCTCGCTCTCCGGATACCGCTCCAGCTGGCTGTACGCCAGGCCCAGCGAATTGAGGACGTGCGCGCGGGTTCGTGGGTCATCCTCGCGATACAGCAGTTGCATCGCCCGCTCCGCGTACTTCAAGCCTTCCTCACCGCGCTGGCCGTTGCTCATCTCCACCGACAGGTCGCTGTACGTCTGCGCTGCCAGCCTGGCGCGATCGACCGCCGGTGAGGCAAGGCCTTCGGCCGCGGTGCGCAGCAGGGTCTCGGCCTGCTTCGGCAGGCCGATGTTCTGATACGCGCGACCGAGCACGCTCTGCAGGCGTGCCCGCAGCGCTGGCGAATCCGCCAGCTCCGCATCGACCTGCGCCGCGCTGGCATCCAGCACCGCACGTGCGCTGACGTCCTCGGTGCCGCGCGCAGTACGCTCGCGTGGATCGGCCGCATCGAAAGCAGCGACCAGGAATTCGCTGACCTGCTCGGCGATGGCCGCTTCTTCCTGGGCGCGCGCACTGGTTTCGCTCAAACGCCAGACGAAGCCGCTGGCCATCACCGCCACCGCGAGCGCCACGCCTGCCGCCTGCCAGTGCCGCCGCAGCCAACGCTGCACCCGATAGCCGGCACCGCCATGGCGCGCACGCACCGGGTGATGCCTGCGCAAGCGCTCGATGTCATCGGCCAGTGCCTCCACCGAGCCATAGCGCTGCGCCGGGTCACGCGCACAGGCCTTGGCGGCGATCGCGTCCAGATCTCCCTCCAGCCGCTTGCGCCACGGGCACCTGGGCAACGCCCAGGCACTGGCCAACGGAACCGCGGCACCCGCCGACTGGCCTTCAAGCCGGCGATCACCCACCATCTCGAGCAGGATCACGCCGAGGCTGTACACGTCGGTGGTGACCCCCACCGGCTCGCCGGCAATCAGCTCGGGGCTGGCGTAGACGGGCGTGTAGAAGCGCTCGGCACTGGACTCGGCGGCGGCGTCCAGCCAGCGTGCGATGCCGAAGTCGAGCAGCACCGGCTCATTGTCCGCACGGACCAGCACATTGCTGGGCTTGAGATCGCAGTGCACGACCAGGCGCGCATGCGCGGCCTGCACCGTCCGGCAGATCCGCACGAACAACTGCAGGCGCTGGGGAAGATCAAGCTGGCGGTCGCGGCAAGCGCGGTCCAGTAGCTCGCCATCCACGTATTCCATCACCAGATACGGCTGGCCGGAGGCAGTGCTGCCGCCGTCGTACAAGCGGGCGATGTTGGGATGTTCCAGCCCGGCCAGCATCTGCCGCTCGGCGGCCAGGCGCTGGCTGATCTCGGTACTCGCCAGGCCGCGCAGCAGTTTGATCGCCACGCGTTGCTGGTAGGTTTCATCGGCACGCTCGGCCAGGAACACCGCCCCCATGCCGCCACTGGCGACGCGCCGGGTGAGCCGCCAAGGACCGATCCGCTCGCCAACCTGGAGCTCCGGCTCGGCGAGCTGGGCGATCAGCTCGCGCAGCGGGCGCTGCGCACTGTCCAGCGCCAGGGTCTGGGCTTCCAACAACTCGATCACCTCGTCCAGCAGGGTCGGGTCATTGGTCATGCGGCCCAGTTCGGTGCGCCACTGCGTCGGCGGCAGTTCGCACGCCGCATCGAACATCGTGCGCAGCTGCTGCCAGCGGTCATCCGTCATTGCCCCTTCCCCCTGTTACGAAAACAGCCCGGCTTACGCCAGACGCTGATTGAGCCACGCCTTCGCAAAGCGCAGATCGCGGTCGACCGTGGGGACTGAGACCTCCAGCACGACCGCGATTTCCTGGCGGTCCATCCCACCGAAATACATGTATTCCACCGCGCGTGCGGCGCGTTCGTCGTGCCCGGCCAACTGATTCAATGCCTGGTGCAGCGCCAGCACCTCGAAGTCGCAGGCCGTTGCATACGGCAGGTCGCGGTCCGCATGCGACAAGGTCAGGTTCCACGCCCCCGCCCCCCGCTTGGCAGCCGCCCCGCTGCGCGCGAAGTCCACCAGCACCGCGCGCATTTTCAACGCCGCCAGCGCGAAGAAGTGCGCGCGATCCACGAAGTCGACCTCCGCGCCCATCACCCGCAACAGCGCTTCATGCATCAACGACGTCGGCCGCAGGGTCACGTCATCACGGTGCTGGCCGATACGGGCCGCCGCCATCTCCCGCAGCGCGGGATAGATCAGATCGAACAGATGCGCCTGCGCCTGTGAATCCCCACGGCGCCAACGGTGCAGCCACTGTGTAACATCTCCGCCCATGATCCCCGCTCCGCCGCCCCCAGCCTCCCCGGCCGGACGCGCCTCCTCCGTGACGGCCGATGATAGCGCACGGGCGCCACGGCGCCAGCGCGCCCGGGGCGTTGGCCCGGGCGCGTGAATACGGCGGAGCCCCAACCCCGGCAGCCCCGGCGGCGGGCGATCAGCCCCGCGGATGCGCCAGGGCGAACTCCAGGCCGGCGCAGACCGCCGCGACCTGCGCATCGTTGCATTCCTGCGGCGAGGTCCGCGGGCTGTCCGGGTACACCTCGGTGGTGGTGGCGTACAGCGCATCGGTGAAACCGGCACACGCGCCGATGGAGCGCGATTCACCCCAGACCACACCCGGCGACTGCAGCGGCATGCCGATCAGCTCGCCCTTGGCATCGGCCGGGGCGATGTGCGTGATCTTCTCCACTGCGGCGATCAACGCCTGCTGGAACGCCGGCTGCGGATCTTCGCTGTTGCCGATCACGTAGAAGCCATCGGGAATGATGTCCGGCACCAGGGCGATGCCATCGCGGGCGCAGCGCGCCGGATCGAACTCATGCAGATCGCTGTCGGTGGTTTCATGCAGGTCCAGGTGGACCAGGAGGCTGTCCCCACGTGCCGCCATCCAGCGCATCAGCGAGGCCGCTTCTTCGATCAGGCCTTCACCACGGAAGCTGCGGTTGGGATCGATTGCATCCGGATTCCAGCGCTGGATGCGCTCATAGCCCCATGGGCTGACGCACGGCGCAACGATCAGATTGATGCGGCCGGCATAGGCCTCGGCATGCTGATCCAGAAACTGCAGCGCGCCATGCACGCCGCTGGTTTCGTAGCCGTGTACGCCACCGGTCACCAGCGCGGTCGGCAGTGCCGGGTCCCACTCATGGCTGACCACCGCGAACAGCGGGTAGTGGTCCGGCGCGTAGTCCAGCTGGCCGTACTGCACCACATCGAAACGCTCGCCCAGGCGCTCAAGCGCGGCCACGACATCGTCGTGATAACTGCGCTGGCGCTGCTGGCCTGCGCGCCACTGTGCGCGCTCGGCGTCGCCCCAAGGCTGGCCGGGGGTGCCGATCGGATAGAAATGCGGGGTACTCATCATGCTGCTCCAAGGGTGTCATCCGGTCGCCAGACAGCCAACGCCATCGGCGACACTGCGCTGGATATTCTAGCTTCGCCCGGGCGCGCCGGTCTGTGCAGACTCCCAACGGTGGCAGGAAAAAGGGAGCCGGTTGCCCGGCTCCCCTCCCATGTCGCTCAACCACTCAGGCCGTCTGCGCCGCCTCATACCCATTCAAGCGCATGTCACTGGACGCGCGCCCCTGGGTCAGCGAGCGCAACGAGGTGGTGTAGCCCCCCAGACGGGCCAGCGGTGCATAGCCCAGCACTTCGGCCTGCCCGTCCTGGTCCTCGATCGAGGCCACCCGCCCACTGCGGCGGTTGAGGTCGCCGACCACATCGCCGACGTTGCCCGACGGGGCGTGGATGGCGATCTCCATCACCGGCTCCAGCAGCTGCGTGCCCGCCTGGGCCAGCGCCGCTTTCACCGCTTCACTGCCGGCGCGATGGAAGGCCATGTCCGAGGAGTCCTTGACGTGGGTCTGTCCGTCGACCAGCGTCACCTCGATACCGACCACCGGATGCCCCAGCGGACCTTCGCCCAGAGCGGCACGAACGCCCTTCTCCACCGCATTGACGAACCCGCGCGGGATCGCACCGCCCACGGTGCGGTCGACGAAGCTCACCTCGCCATCCTCGCGCGGCGCCACATCGATAAGCACCTGGGCGAACTGGCCCTGGCCGCCGGTCTGCTTGGCGACCTTGCCTTCCACCCGCTGCACGGCGCGCTTGGGCGTTTCCTGATAGGCCACGCGCGGCTCGCCGGTGCGGATGTTGACGCCCCACTCCGTGCGCAGGCGCTCGACCATCACCTCCAGATGCAGCTCGCCCATGCCCCAGATCAGGGTTTCACCGCTGTCCGCATCGGTCTCGACACGGAACGACGGATCTTCCTGCGCCAGGCTGGCCAGGCCTTGGCTGATGCGGATCAGGTCGGACGCCTTTTCCGCGGTCAACCGCCATGCGAGCACCGCATGCTGTGCCTGAATCGTATCGAGCAGCAGCGGGCGCGAGGGCGCACTCAGCGTTTCACCGCTGACCGCATCCTTCCAGCCCAGCACCGCGACGATGTCACCGGCCACGGCCTGCTTGATGTCGTGGGTCTGGTCGGCCTGCACCCGCACCAGCCGGCTGACGCGTCGTCCCTGCGCATGCTGCGAACTGGCCAGCGCATCGCCCACCTTCAGCGTGCCCGAGTACACCCGCACGAAGCTCAGCGCACCGTGGTTCTGGTGCGTGATCTTGAACAGCAGCGCCGCAAGCGGGCCGTCCGGATCCGGCGGCAACAGCACGTCGTTGCCCTTTTCGGTGGCGACCACCGCCGGCCTATCCGATGGCGAGGGCAGATAATCGACGACGGCATCCAGCAGGGTTTCCACGCCCTTGCTCTTGAACGCCGAACCGGCCAGCACCGGCACGCCGGCACCTGCCAACGTGCCGCGACGGATCGCCGCGCGCAGCTGCGCGTTGTCGATCACCTCGCCTTCCAGCCACGCCTGCGCCAGCACGTCGTCGGCATCTGCCACGGCTTCGATCAGGGCCTCACGCTGCGGCAGCCACTGGGCAGCCTCGTCGGACGTCCAGGCATGGCGCAACGCGGTGCCCTTGTCGTCCCACTGCACGGTGCTGTGGTCGACCAGGTCCACCCAGCCGTTGAACTGGCTTTCGGTGCCGATCGGCACGCCCAGCGCCCACGGGGTGGCGCGCAGCTTCTCGCGCAGTTGCGTGAGCACGCGTTCGAAGGACGCACCGGTGCGGTCCATTTTGTTGACGAAGGCGATCAGTGGCACCCCGTGGCGACGCGCCTGGCGCCAGACCGATTCGGACTGGGGCTGCACGCCGTCCACTGCGGAGAACACCGCCACCGCGCCATCCAGCACGCGCAGGGAGCGCTCCACTTCGATCGCGAAATCGATATGGCCCGGGGTGTCGATCAGGGTGAGGTGATGGATGGGCTCGTCGCGCGGCGCCCAATGCGCCTGCACGGCGGCCGCACCGATGGTGATGCCGCGCTCACGCTCGATCGCCGAGAAGTCGGTGGTCGCCGCGCCGTCGTGAACTTCACCGACGCGATGGATCTCGCCGGTTTTCCACAACAGGCGCTCGGTCAGCGTGGTCTTGCCGGCGTCGATGTGGGCAATGATGCCGAGGTTGCGCCGGAGGGAAAGGGTCTGGGTATGGGTGTTCATGGGATGGGTCTCGCTGCCAACATCGAGGAGCCGCACGCCGCCGTTGGCTAACGGGCGTGCGGCCAGGTTTGGGGCTCGGCGATCTGGTGCATGGCACGTTCTCCTTCATCGAGTTCTGTAGCGTGGAAACGAAAAGAGCGCCCGGTGGGCGCTCTGCTTGGGGTCCAGGGTGACCGGTGTTCCGGTCAGCAGCCTCGCACTCCGATTGGCAGACGCGCCCGTGCCGCGTAAACGCGGGTCAGGGTAAAAAACGTCAGAAGCGGCATCGAAGTCATGAGGGTCACCTGGGCTGTAGCCGGCATTGTAGACCTCTGATGGTTGGCCACAAGGGTTGATTGAATGCATGGATGCAACAATGAAGGCCGCCGGGGTGCCATAGCCCCATGAACAACACAAAGCCACCTACCCATCCGTCGAATATGCGAATGTGTCGCAATTGCGCATGTAGCCATAATCCTTAAAATGGCGCCCTATGCGTCGCCTTTGGAGACGCCCGCCAGACTGGTCCTGCCCGACCACGGCAGTCGAGCCAGCGCCCGCGCCCCTTCCTCCGCGTTGTCGAGTTGTTGCCCATGCCCTGCTTCCTGCCCCTGAATCCGCGCCGGTTGCGCCCCAACCTGCTCGCCTTGGCCTGCCTGGCCGCCGCCTTTGTTCCAGCCGCCCACGCCCAGACCGCGACCGATCTCGATGCCGTGCGCGTCAACGCCTATCGCGCTGCCAACAGCACCAGCGGCGCGACCAAGACCAGCACCGCGCTGGCCGAAACCTCGCAATCGGTATCGGTGATCGAGCGCGCCGAACTGGATGCCCGCGGCGTGCAGTCCCTCAACGATGCGATGCGCTATGTCGCCGGTGTCAGCCTGGAAAGCTCGGGCATCGACAACCGCGTGGACGACTTCCGCATCCGCGGCTTCGATGCCGGCAGCTGGTCCAACAACGTGACCCTGGATGGCATGCGCGCGCCGCAGGGCAGCCAGTGGAACCGCAGCATGTTCGACAGCTGGAACCTGGAGCGCGTTGAAGTGCTCAAGGGTCCGTCTGCGGTGATGTACGGCCAAGTGGCACCGGGCGGAATGGTCAACCAGGTCAGCAAGACGCCGATGCCGGATCAGGTAAAGCAGCTGCGCCTGGGCGTCGATGCCCATGGCCAGTACAGCGCGGCCTTCGACGTGGGTGCAGGCACGGCCGGTGATGCGCATCTGTTCCGCCTGGTCGGCCTCTATCGTGACGGCCAGACCCAGATCAAGCGCACTGAGCAGGAACACTGGTTCCTCGCGCCCAGCTACACCTGGCAGCTCGCCGAGCGCACCCGCCTGACCCTGCTGGGCATGTACCAGAAGGACGATGGCGGCTCGACCTACCAGTTCCTGCCGGCCGCCGGCACGCTCAATCCGACGGCGTCGGGCTACATGAAGAACAGCACCTTCATCGGTGAGCCGGACTGGAACACCTTTGACCGCACGCTGTGGACCGCCGGCTGGATGTTCGAGCATCAGTTCAACGACCACCTCACGCTGACCCAGAGCGCACGCCGCACGCATGTCGATTCGCTGTTCCGCAGCGTAGTCACCTTCGGCGCACTCAATGCCGATGGCCGCACCCAGAACCGTCGCGGCGTGATGGGCACCGGTGACTCCGATGGCGACACGTTCGATACGCGCCTGCAGGCGCGTTTCAGCACCGGCGCGGTGGATCACACCGTGCTGCTCGGCTGGGACTGGCAGCGTGCGGATTGGGAAGGGGTGCGCAGCGCCATGACCAGCCCGCGCCCGATCGACATCTTCAATCCGGTCTATTCGACCTACCGCCCGACGGTGAGCACGGAAACCCCCACCGCCGGCATCAACCGGCAGAGCGGCGTGTACCTGCAGGACCAGCTGGCGCTCGGCAACTGGCGAATGACGTTCGGTGGCCGCTACGACTGGACCAAGGACGACAGCAGCAGCGCCAACCGCAACATCGCCACCGGTATCTCCACGCCGGGCGGGCGCAACGTGATCAAGAGCGAGGCCTTCACCGGGCGCGCGGGCGTGCTGTACGTGTTCGAGAACGGGCTGACCCCGTATGTGAGCTACGCCGAATCGTTCCAGCCCTCGACCAAATCGCCGTTGGACAGTTTCACCCAGACCGCATTCGAACCGGTGACCGGCTCGCAGTGGGAAGCCGGCCTGAAGTACCAGCCCGCGTCGGTGGACGGTCTGGTGACGCTGTCGGTCTACGACCTGCGCCAGCAGAACATGATCGTGGATGATCCGGTGGCCTCACACCGCAACTGCGGCGCGACCGGCACCGCCACCTGCTCGATCCAGGGCGACGAGGGCCGCGTGCGCGGCATCGAACTGGAAGGCCGGATCACCCCGATCGAGGGCTTCAGCCTGATCGGCGCGGCCTCGCGGATGGACTCGGAGATGACCCGTTCGGCGCCCTACAAAGGCAAGGAACTGGCGATGGTGCCCGACTACAGCGCGTCGTTCTGGGCGGACTACACGTTCCAGGCCGGTGCCCTGCAGGGCCTGAGCCTGGCCGCTGGCGCTCGCTACAACGGCGTGAGCTATGGCGACAGCGCCAACCTCTACCGGATCCCGTCCTACACCCTGTTCGACGCAGCGATCCGCTATGACGTGGGCCAGATCGGCGGCACCCAGGTGCAGCTGGCGCTCAACGCCAGCAACCTGGCGGACAAGCGTTTCGTGTCCACCTGCACCGGCGTGTCGTCGTGCTACTACGGCAGCGGCCGCACCGTGATGGCGACCGCCAGGTTCGGCTGGTAATCGGAAAACGACGGGGCCGGCCGATGGGCCGGCTCCTGTCGCCGATGGGCCAACTTCCGTCACACCTTCAACGCGCCGGGCGAAATACCCGGCGCTAGGGATCCGTCACCACCACCAGCGGGACATCGCGCTGCGGGTGACGCAGCACCAGCACCGGTTGCTGGTAGACCCGCTCGATATGCTCACGGGTGAGCACCTCGGTCGGCGTACCATCGGCCGCCACGCGGCCCTGCTCCAACAGCACGATCCGGTCGGCATACGCCGCCGCCAGATTCAGGTCATGCAGGACCACGATCACGCAGGCACCGGCATCGGCCAACTCGCGGACCGCGCGCAGCGTGCGCTCCTGATGGCGAAGATCCAACGCGGCAGTGGGCTCGTCCAGCAGCAGCAGCGGGGTGTCCTGGGTCAGCACGCGGGCAAATGTCGTGCGCGCCGCTTCGCCCCCAGAAAGATGTTCCACCTCGCGTTCGATCAAGGCATGCAGGTCCGCCCGCGCCAGCGCATCGGCGATGCAGGCGGCGTCCTTGACCGGATCCGGCGGATGCGGCAGGCGCCCCATCGCGACCACTTCGTGCACCCGGAAGGCGAACCGTACCGCGTGCTCCTGCGGCATGACCGCGCGCTCGCGTGCCAGCGGCTTGGCTTTCCAGTCCGCCAGCGCCTGCCCGCGCAACAGCACTTTGCCCTGCTCCGCCTCCAGATCACCGGCGGCCACGGCCAACAGCGTCGACTTTCCGGCGCCGTTCGGCCCGACCAGCGCCGTCACCGAGCCCTGCAGGAAGTCCAGCGTGATGTCATCCAGGATGCGCCGCGCGCCGCGGCTCAACTGCACCGACTGCAGCTGCAGCAGCGCGCTCATGCGCCGCTCCGGTGGCGCTGACGCATCACCAGCCACAGGAAGAACGGCGCGCCCAGCGCGGCCGAGAACAGGCCCAGCGGAATCTCCGACGGCGGATCCAGCGTGCGTGCGGCGGTATCGGCGACCACGATCAGCAACGCACCGGCTACGGCCGAGACCGGCAGCAGCCAGCGATGACCCGGGCCCACCAAGAGTCGCACGACATGCGGCACGACCAACCCCACGAAACCGATCGAGCCGGCGAAGGCGACCGCCGCACCGACCAGCAGTGCACTGAAGGCGATCAGCTTGAGCCGGGTGCGCTTCACATCCAAGCCCAGGTGCTGGGCCTGCCGCTCGCCGAGCGCCAGCATGTCCAGCGGTGTGGCCAGGCGCAGCAGTGCGATGGTGCCGAGCACGAACACCGGCGCCACCGCCATCACATCCATCCAGTCGGCCTGGGCCAGCGAGCCCATCTGCCAGAACACCAGCGACTGCAGCTCGCTTTCGCTGGCGATATAGGTCAGGAAGCCGATCACCGCCGAGCAGAACGCGGCGATCGCGATGCCGACCAGCAGCAGGGTCGCCGTGCCGCTGCCCTGCCCCGGCCGCGCCAACAGGTAAGTCAGCGTGATCGCACCGCCTGCACCGGCAAACGCCGCCAACGGCAGCGTCCACGCACCGAAGGCGCCCGCACCCAGCACGATCGCCGAAACCGCACCCAGCGCGGCGCCCTGGGTCACACCGACAATGCCGGGGTCGGCCAAGGGATTGCCGAACAGGCCCTGCAGGCTCGCACCGGCCATCGCCAGCGCCGCGCCCACCATCGCACCCAGCAAAGCACGCGGAATGCGCAGCTGCCAGACCACGGCCAGATCGCGGGTGCTGACGCTGGCCGGATCGGCCAAGCCCAGCTTCACCCCGATCGCCTGCAGCACCTCCATCGGCGGCAGCCGCAACGGGCCCACCGCGAAGGATGCGATCACCGCGATCAGCAAGCCCACCGCTGCCCAGATCAATACCGTCGCGCCACGGCGACGCGCAGGACTCAACACCGCCATGCCTTACGCCCTCACGGGCGCGGCACCGTTGCGAAGGCAGCAGCCAGCGCCACCGCGCCACTGCCCGAGGCGACGCTGGCGGACTTGAGCTCCACATCCGGCATCACCCACACGCGATTGGCCGCACCGGCCGGCGTCTGGCGCAGCGTCGGATAGGCGCGCCACAAGCCGGCCTGGCCACCGAACAGCGCCAGATCATTTTCGGTCACCAGGATCACGTCCGGCGCCGCAGCCACCACGCCTTCGTTGCTCAGCGCGGAATAGTTGGCCACCCCGGCTTCGTCGCCGATGTTGATGCCACCGGCCAGCGTGATCAGCTTGCCCGAGGCGCTGTCCGAGCCGGCCACCGTCGGCGCGCCGCCGGCACCGGTCGCGGACACGTGGATCACGCGCGGATGCCACGCCAACGCGGCACCGCTGGCCTTGGCGGCGTCCAGCTGCGACTGCACCTTCGTGGCCAGCGCGTCACCCTGCTCGGCCATGCCGACCGCGGCTGCCACCTTGCGCACCTTGTCGGCGGCCGGCTGCAGATCATCGACGATCACCGCCGCCTCTCCCGCACCGCGCAGCTTGGCCGCCAGATCCGAATGACGGCGCAGGCTGTTGCCCAGGAACAGGGTGCCCTGCAGGCTCAACACGCCTTCCACGCCGGTGGTGCGGTTGAACAGGAATTGTTTGGGGGCCTTGCGGCCGGATTCAGTGGCCGAGCGCAGCGGCGCGGCGTACACCTGATCGTCCAGGCCGAGGGCTTCGAGCACGGCGATGATGTCATCACCACCGGCAATGATCTTCGAGGTATCGGTCACCGTCGTGGCCACGCCATCGTCGGAGGTGACCTGTGCCGGCAGCTGCTGGCTGGCGCCCTCGATGTCGGGCACGTCCACGCCCACCACGCGCTGCCAGCCTTCCGGCAGTGCTTCAGCGGTCTGCGCGGCGGGTGCCGCGGCGGTGTCGGTGGCAGGGGCGGCGGGTTCTTTCGAACACCCGGCGATCGCAGCGACCAGGGACAGCGCCAGCAGGCTGCGGCGGAGATCATTGGACTTCATGGCAGTTCCTCTTCAATCAGAACGGCGGGGCTGTTCGCCCCGCCGCCAAAGCAACGCAGTGCGCTGAACTCAGTTCGCGCGGGTGCTGATGCGGGTGATGCGGTCGCCCTTGGGATCCTGGGCATCACGCGACTTGTTGACGGCAAACACGTTGCCCTTGCCATCTTCACGCACGTGGTTGGGGAAGGTACCGCCATCCAGGTTGCCGACTACCTTGCCGTTGCCATCGACCACGGTCACCGTGCCGGCGCCGCGATTGGTGACGTACGCCAGCTTGGACACCGGCTCGAAGGCCACGTTCAGCGCACCCGCACCGACCGGTACGTCGTGCAGCACCTTGCCGCTGGCGACATCGACGATCAGCAGGTTGTCGGTGCCCTGCGAAGCCACGTACAGGCGGCCCGCCGCGGCATGGTAGGCAACGCCGGAGGCGCTGATCGAGTTGCCCAGATCGATGACCTTCTCCACCTTGCCGGTGGTGGTGTCGATCACGGCCGCTTCGGGCGTGCCGATGCTGACGGTGAACAGCTTGCCGGACGCTTCATCCAACACCAGGCTCATCGGGACGAACTTCTTGTCGTCCACGCCCGAGGCCAGGGTGATCGGCTCCAGAGGCTGCAGCGTACGGGCATCGAACACCGAGAGATGATCCTCACCGGCCGCCGAGGCGAACACCTTGCCATGACGACCATCGACCACGATGTCGCGGGCGTGCGGCACGGCACCGACATCGAACTGGCGGACCAGCGAAAGATCCTTCTGGCGATACACGGCCACGGTGTCCTGGCGGGTATTGGTCACCCACACGTTGCCGTTGGCATCGTCCACGCCCACGCCATACACCGCGAACACCGCACCGCCCTTGCCGCCCGGAACTTCCGCCGGGGTGATCCTGGCGGTGACCTTGAGGGTTTTCGGGTCCAGCTTGAGCAGCTGCGACTGGGTCACCGGCGGGCGACCGACGGCGGCAGTGACGAACACCGCGTTGCTGGCGGCGCTGTACGCGGACTGGTACAGGCCCTGGACCAGCTTGGCCGAGGTCTGGTTGAAGTTCTGCTGGCCGCTCAGCGGCAGGTTCGGCGAGACGCGCAGCGACAGCACCGTAGCCGCGGACGGCTGGCTGGCGCGCACGATCACCGGCTGCTGGCCCGGCACGGCATCGGCCGGAATCGCGACGTTGCCCTTGAAGTTGCCCTCGGCATCGACCACGTACGGGGTGGCGTTGAGCACCGTCTCGCCGCGCAGCAGGGTGACCTGCTGGCCCGGCACGAACTGGCGGCCGATCACCTCGGCGTCGCTGCCCGGCACCACGTTCTGGCCGCGGCTGACCACTTCACCGCGGAAGCCGTTGGCCGGTGCATCGAACACCGGCTGGGCGAACACGGCGGGGCTGGCCAGCGACAGCGCAATGGCCAGGGCGGCAACGCGCGGGAGGGTTTTCAGGGTGTACATCAGCAGACTCCTTCTGTTGGGGGCGCGCCGGTTGGCGCGTTGTCACAGTGCTTGCCTTGGCGTGGCCGCGGTCCGTTGCGGCGGTGGCACAGGGCCACGGAACTGCCTGGGTAACGAAAAAAAATCAGGGGGCCGGCGCGGGCGTGCCGCTGCGATCGGCGATGCCATACAGCTGGCTCAGCGTGGCCTTGAGCGAGGCCGGCAGCATCGGCCCATGGCCAAGGCCGGGGAACTCGCGGTACTGCACGGTCAGGCCCGGCACCTTGGCCAGGCGCGTGGCGAGCTGCTGCGCGGCATCGGGCGTGGCACCGCCGATACGGCGCAGGTGCGCGACCACGCGCGGGTTGGTCATGTCGCGCACACCGCGGTTGCCGGTGCGCTCATCGCCCCCCAGCATCACCGTTACCTGAGCCGGCTGACGCTGATTGTTGGCGATGAACTGGCGCTCCATGTCGCCCAGCGGCGCGCCCTGGCTCCACCACAGCGACGGGCTGGCCGACACGTAATGCTGGAACGCGGCCGGGCGGGTATACAGCGTGCTGACCACGAACAAACCGCCAAGCGAATGGCCCCACAGCGACTGCTGCTGCAGGTCGATCGTGGCGCGGCGTTCGATTTCCGGCTTGATCCGGCGTTCGATCAGATCCAGGAAGGCATACGCGCCGCCACCGCTGGACTGCGGCGCGCCGTTCTCATCATCGGCGGTATCGATCCATGCGGTGTAGTCGCGGGTGCGCGCCGGCGAATCCACGCGCAGGTCGTTGTCGTAACCGATGAACACCAGTACCGGCGCGGCGTGCGCGGCCAGGTCGGCGAGCATGTCCTGATCCAGCACCATCGCCGCGGCGTTGCCATCCAGCATGTACAGCACCGGCGCAGGCTTGGCCGAGGCCTTGACCGGCACACCCACATTCACCCGCCAGCGGCGGGCTTTGTCGGGGCTCTCGAGCACGAAGTGTTCGAAGCGATAGCTCTGCGCCGGCTGATCCAATACCGTTTCACCGACTTTCTGCTCCGGATTGCGCTGCTGCGCCGCCGCCGGCGACAACGCGGCCATGCCGATGGCGGTCGCCACGCCAAGCGAGCGCAGCCACGGCGAAACGGAAGAGATCAGCGACGAAGAAACGATCATGACGACCCGGAGCGAGAGACAGTGCAATCGCGCCAGTGTAACTCAAATGCGAATGGGTATCACTGACGTTCCGCTGACCACGCGTCCGGAAGATCCGACAGGTCCCGGTTTCAGCGCGCGCAGTCGCCCGAGCCTTTCCGCGCTGCGCCTACGGTGGCACCGCGCGCGCCGCCGGCGGACATCCAGCCGTTCAAGGGCATGGCGTCCGGCAGCGCCTCCGCCATCGGCTCGGACGAAATCACAAGTTCACGCCACGTGCCCACGGGTTCCAGTTCGGCCAGCCGCGCGGCTTTGTCGTCGTCGGTGCTGACAACGTCCTCCGGCCCGGAGGGCGGCTTGGCCGTGTTCCCGGTCTTGGTGGCCTTGATCCGCAGTTGGCCACTGGCCGCATTGGTCACCGCGACCGTGTACTGCTCCTTGCCATAGGCCCACGGCGTTTCGTGCTGCACGGTGGCGGTCTGTCCCGCGGCAGGCAGCGCCAGCGCATCGCCTGCGGCAGCCTGCACCATCGCCATGCCGCCCATCAATGCCATGTACATCCCGTACGCACGCATCTGTTTCTCTTCCAGCGTCTTGGCCACGGGCGCACCTGGCCAGCTCGCCTCCAGATTGAAATGCGCCTTGCCGTCGCACAGGGTCAGCACCACGGGGGCGCCCTCGCCTTCACCGAGACTGATCAGGCTGTCGCCGTTGCGGAACTGCTGCACGTGCCCGAGCAACGACGGACCGTGTGCCGGCACCTGATTCACCTCGATACGCGAGGCGGAGGTGAGGCGCTCGTTCAACGACATCGGGGTAGCGGTGGCGGGCAATGCTGCGCTGATCGCGGCAGCAAGGACAACAACAGGCAGGAAAACGCGCATGGCATCCAGTCCAAAAGGGCGGGACATCATACGCGCCCGGTCACACATCTCTCCCCGCACGACACGGCCATCGGCCGTGCAATGCGCTCAGCCACGCGTGACCATCGCCGTGATCGTCGCCGCCAACTCCTGCACCGCTTGCTCCGGTGTGATGTCACCGGTAGTTGCCGCAGAGGAGAGTCCTTCGGCCGCGCCCAACATTCCCCACAACCCGGCCTGCGCCAGCACATCTGCTGGCGCGAACGGTGCCAGCAGCGCGCGGCACTGCTCGAGGAACACCACGTCGTACTCGCGCTTGATCCGCGCCAGTTCGGGCGAGCCGGCCAGGGCCGCCATCACGCCGGGGATCTCACGTCCCTGTTTGATCACGCAGGCAACGTAGGCGTCGGCAATGACCTGCGCTTTCTCGGCGAGTGTCGGGCCGCTGGCCGCAAGGCGCGCATCCATCACCACGCTTTGGCGTGCATCGAAGTCCTGGTACAGCGCCGCCAGCAGACCGGCCCGCGTACCGAAATGGTCATACACCACCGGCTTGGTCACCCCGGCCTGTTCGGCCAGCCGCCCCAGGCTCAGCGCGTCGGTGCCTTCCTCACGGACCAGCCGCCACGCTTGCTCCAGCAACTGGCGCAGGCGGTCGTCGCGGGTCATGCGGCGGCGAGGCGCCACCGGAACGGCAGAATCGAGTGGGGTTGACATCGCTATATACCAATCGTAACTTACGGTCCGTAACTTACCGAAAGTATACAGCCTTCCCTTCCCCTGGACGCCCATGCACACCCTCATCGTCACCTCACACCCCAACCCTGACGCCCTGACCCACAGCGTCGCCCGCCGGATCGCCGACGGCATCGCCGCCACCCCAGGCGCGACGGTAGAACTGGCCGACCTCCATGCCGAGGGTTTCGACCCCCGCTACACCCGGCAGGACCTGGACGGCCACCACCGCCTGAGCCCGTTTCCCGCCGATGTGCTCGCCGAACAGGCCCGCTTGGACCGCGCCGATACGCTCGTGCTGGTGTTTCCCGTCTACTGGTGGAGCATGCCGGCGCTGATGAAGGGCTGGATCGACCGGGTCTTTACCGGCGGCTGGGCCTACGACGACAGCAGTGGCCACGGCGTACTCAAGAAGCTCGGCCACCTGCCCGTCCATCTGGTCGGACTGGGGGGCGCCGATGAGCGCACCTGGCAGAAGCGTGGCTATACCGAGGCGATGAAGACCCAGATCGACACCGGCATCTTCGATTACTGCGGCGCGCCGGTGCTGTCGTCCACGCTGCTGCTGGAGACGGACACGGGCGACGTTCAGCCCCACCTGCAGAGCGCGCTCGCGCTGGGCGAGCGAATTGCAACGTCAGCGACGGCTGCGCAGTGACCGGAGGAAGGTCACACTCGATGCGACGAGGCTGAAACAACGACGCGAACATGATGCGGCGCACGCTTCATGAACCGCGACAGCAGCCCGCGTGACAACTGTGACGTGCGGCCGCCGCCGGCGGGCGCCACCGCTTTACGCTCCGGCGACCGCTGAACCCCGCACGTCACCTCCGCCCGGACCCTGCATGAAGCATCTCCTTGTTCTGCTGCTCCTGCTACCCCCAACGCACGGCCACGCACTGACGTTGACGAACCCGCACTGGCGCGTCGACATCGACCCGGCGACGCTGGCCGCCTCCACCACCGCTGCCAATGGCACCACCACCCGCATTTCCTCCGCTGCCGACGTCGGCACGGTGTCGGCGCTGGTCCACACCCGCGACACTCTCAGCTGGCAGTGGGGTGACGCGACCCAGGTGCGCGCCGCGCTGGTCGGCGATACGCTGCAGATGACGTTCGAACGCAGCACCGCTGGCGCGATGCAGTGGCCGCGACTGCCGGCCGGTCCGCACGCCCTGCTGCTGCCGCTGCACGAGGGCTACTACCTTCCCGCCGATGACACCGTCTGGCGGGATGAACTGCTCAACGCCTACGGCGAGATCAACACCACCGAAGACCTCACCCTGCCCGTGATCGGCCTGGCGTGGCCGGATCGCGTGCTGTCGATCCTGTTCGCGAGCCCGTTCAACAACACCGTGCGCTTCAGCGCCGATGGGCCGGGTGTCGCGGTGGCCGCCGAGCACCACTTCAACACGCTCAACCGGACCGCCCCCTATACCGTTATCGTCAGCCTGGATGCGCCGGATTGGCTGGCACCGGCCAAACGCTACCGGGCCTGGCTGCAGGCGCAGGGCGGCTTCGTGCCATTGAAGGACAAACTCGCCAGACTGCCCGACGGTAAGAAGCTGATCGGCGCCAGCCACCTGTATCTGTGGGGTGACCGCCTGCTGGTCGAACAGGACGTGCGCGACTGGGCGACGTTGAAGGCGCTCCTGCCACGCGCGTGGATCAGGAAGGACGCTGAGGCGCTGCAGGCGTTGACCGCCGCACACAGCGGCCCCTATGTGCAACAGGTACTGGTGACCGCGATCAATGCCGCGCTGGCGGAACAGTTTCCCGGCGACACTGCCTTGGCCATGCAACAACGCCGCCATCAGCTGGATGCGACGCTGGGCAGGGCCCTGCAGCCCGAGGCGTTGCGGGGCGACAGCGCCTCGCCGCGGATGATCCACGCCCTGCAGGCCGCCGGCCTGCCACGCCTGTGGCTGGGGCTGCCGGACTGGACCGCAGGCTGGGCGAGCCCGGGCGCCGTGGACGCGGCCGTACAGGCCGGCTACCTGGTGGCACCGTACGACTCCTATGACACCGCCCTGCCCGATGGCAACGACAACCCGTCATGGCTGTCGGCCCAGCTCGGGCAGGACGCGTTCGAGCGCTGCGGAATCATGAAACCCGATGGCCAGCGGATCAAAGGCTTCCAGGGCAGCGGGGTCTATACCAACGCTGCCTGTATCCGCCCGCTCATGGAACGCCGCGTGCACGAGCTGCGCGCCCAGACGCCCTACAACAGCTGGTTCCTGGATGTCGCCGCGACCGGCATGCTGTTCGATGACAGCGACCCGGCCAAGCCCACCTCGCAGGCGCAGGACGCCGCCAACCGCAACGCGGCCCTTGCCTGGCTGTCCGATACCCAGAAACTGGTGGTCGGGTCGGAAGTCGGCTCGGCCGTGGTCAACCGGCATATTGTCTTTGCCCATGGCGCCCAGACCGCCGGCTTCGGCTGGGCCGATCCACAGATGCGCCGGGAGCGCGGCTCACCGTACTACCTGGGCGCATGGGCGCCGGAGCATCAGCCCGCCTTTTTCTTCAGGCAGAGCCAGCTCAAACCACGTTACCAGCAGCTCTACTTCAACCCGGCCCGTCGCCTGCCCTTGTTGCAGGCCGCCTTCCACGACAGCGTGGTCAGCACCCATCACTGGACGCTGGACAGCCTCAAGTTCCGCGAGAGCCGCAGCACCACCGAACTGTTGCAGCAGTTGTACAACGTGCCGCCCCTGCTCAATGTCAGCGTCGCCACGGCGGCCCCACGGATCGCCTACCTGCGCCAGCTGGACGCGTTCTTCAGGCCCGTGCATGAGCAGCTGTTCGAACAGGCCCTGGTGGACTTCCGCTGGCGCGATGCCGCCGGCCAGGTGCAGCAGACCACCTTCGCCGATGGCAGCGTGATCGTGGCGAATTTCTCGGATCGACCCCAGCAGGTGGATGCACACACCCTGCCGGCGCGCAGCGCGTCCGCCCGTCTTGCCGATGGCCGCACCGTGGACTTCACCTCACCGGCATGGCCGTAGACCGGCACGCCGCCAGACCTGTATGCCCCGGCGCTGCCTGCCCCCGGGACCCGTGCGCGCCCATCGCTCGGTGAGCGCGCCGAACCGTCACTCCTTCGCCGCTTCAGCCTTCCACGCCGCGACCTTCTCTTTCGTCTGCGTCAGCAGCGCATCCAGTGCCTTGCGGTCATACCCCTGGCCGCGCAGCACCACGTATTGGATGCCGCGCGTCGCCTCGATGTCCTCCAGCGGGTTGCGCTCCAGCAGCACCAGATCGGCCGCCTTGCCCGGTGCGACCGCACCGTAGCGGTCCAGGGTGCCGAACCAGGCCGGACCGGCGCGCGTGGCCGCGGACAATGCCTGTGCCGGAGTCAGCCCTTCCTTGACGAACAGCGACAGCTCGTCATGCAGGCCGATACCGGGATAGTTGAAGGAGTTGAGGAAGCCGGCGTCGGTGCCGGCCATGATCGTCACGCCGGCCTGTTGCAGCATCGGCAGCACCGCAGCGACCTGATGGTATTCCTGGTGGCGCGCTTCGATCTGCGCCGGGGTGGCCTTCGCCGCGCGCTCGACGCGCCAGGCGTAGGTGGCCTGCAGTTTCGGGCCGATGTAGGCCAGGTAGGGATCGTCGTGATGATCATCCTGATCCAGGAAGTCCAGGATCCGGCCGCCGTTGAGGGTCGGCGTCACGAACACGCCCTTGGTGGCAAAGCCCCGGTAGGCCGCCATGGCAGTGTCGCGATCAAACCCGGCATCCAGGCGTGCATTGGCCTGGGCGCGATCGATGCGCTTGGCGGCGAAGTCCGCGGCGATCGCTGCCTCGTCCTTGACGCCCGCCTTGTAGGCATAGTCTAGGTGCTCGATCGAGCTGATGCCCGCATCGACCGCCTGCTGCACGGTCAGCGCCATCGGGATATGCCCGGACGCCCGCAGCCCGTTGGCGCGCGCACCGCGCACGGCCGCCAGGAACAACGCCGGGGCCAGGGTGCTGTCGGTGATCTTGACGAAGTCGACGCGGTCGCGCTTCAAGCGTACGAAGGCGGCATCCAGGTCCGCCTGCGAGCCGACTTCGAGAGTCCCCTTCCAGACCGGCTTGATGCCTTCGATCTTGGCGCCCGAGGTGAACAGCTGCGGCCCGGCCAGCCTCCCGCTGGCGATCTCGCCGCGCCACTGCAGCACCTGCTCGGGCAGATCGCCGGAAGCGTCACGGATGGTGGTGATGCCATGGGCGATGTACAGCGGCAGCAGCGCCTTGTTCTCTTCGATGAGGTCCGGGCCGCCACCGAAGTGCACGTGCATGTCCCACAGGCCCGGAATCAGATAGCGCCCCTTGCCGTTGACCTCCTGGCGGGCACTCCACGCCTTGCGCATTGCACGGTCGCTGCCCACCGCCACGATATCCTGGCCACGCACCACGACGGTCTGGTCCGGCACGGTGGCGGCATGCTCCACATCGACCACGGTCACATGCCGGATCATCAGATCGGCATGCTCGGCCGCGAAGGCGGAAGGGGCCAGTACAAGCAGCACCGGAAGGGCAAGACGCAGGGACATGGGCGGTGCACCGGAAAAGAGAGGAACCGGGCCACCTTACGGTCGGGCCCGGTCCATTCACCAGTTAAATTTTGGAATGCGCGTCATGCACATTCCAGATGAAACCACCTGCTTCAGGCCTCGCCCTGCATCGCCGGCCGTGCCTGCACCTGCGCCAGCCACGCCGCCACCGCTGGATGCGCGTCCACGGCGGCGCCCACGAAGGTGCCGTAGCCGACCACCTGCCCCACCACGAGATCCACCAGCGAGTACGCCTCACCCAGCATCCAGGGCTGCTGCAACAAGCGCGCCTCCAGCACATCCAGCAAATCATTGGCAGCGCGGATGCCCGCAGCCGCATGGTCGGCATTGCGCAGCGCATCGTTCGTAGTGGCCAGCCACACACGCCCGATCACCGCGCCATAGGTGACATACGCCCAGGTACACCACGACATCGCCTCCAGCCGCGCCGGCGTGCCGTCCTGCGGCCACAGCCCCTTGGCCACGCCGTAGTGCTCGCCCAGCCACAGGTGGATCGCCAGGGCTTCGAAAAGCGGCGTGCCCTCCACCACCAGGCACGGCACCTTCCCGTTGGGATTGATCGCCAGGTACTCAGGCGTGCGCTGCTCGCCGGAGCGGATGTCGATCCTGACCCGCTCGTGCGGGACGGCCAATTCGGCCAGGGCGCGGGCGACCGGGGTGGCGCTGGACATCGGGTGCCAATAGAAGACGAGGGACATCTGAAAACTCCTTGAGGGTGGTAAGCGGTGCGACCGAAGCGGTCCTGCACCGTGACCCCAAGGCTAGCCACCCTTGCGGACAGAACCCGCCCGCAATGGCTGCTACGCTTTGCCCATGTTGACCGCCTCCGCCCGCCTGCTGAGCCTGCTCTCCCTGCTGCAATCGCGCCCGCACTGGAGCGGCAACGCGCTGGCCGAGCGCATGGACATCCATCCGCGCACCCTGCGCCGCGATATCGACCGGTTGCGCCAGCTCGGCTATCCCATCCACGCCAGCACCGGTGTCGCCGGCGGGTATGCGTTTCGCCCGGGCCGCGCCCTGCCACCCCTGCTGCTGGACGACGAGGAAGCCCTGGCCGCCGCGATCGCGTTGCGCACGGCCGTGACCGGCACGGTCAGCGGGATCGAGCAGACCGCGATCACCGCGCTGGTCAAGATCGAGCAGGCCATGCCGCCGCGCCTGCGCCCCCGGCTGGAGGCGCTGCGCTCGGCGATCCTGCCCACGGACCAGATCGGCCCGCTGGTCGATGCGGGTCGGCTCACCACGCTGGCCGCCGCCTGCCGCGACCAGCTGCAACTGGCCTTCGAGTACATCGACCGCGACGGCCAGCCGAGTTCACGCCAGGTGGAGCCACAAGGTGTGGTGCATACCGACCGGCGCTGGTATCTGGTCGCCTGGGACCCCGCGCGCGACGACTGGCGCACCTTCCGCATCGACCGCATCACCAGCCCTCCCGCAGTAGGTGCGCATTTCGCGCCGCGTGCCGGGCCGGGCGATGGCGATCTGCGGCAGTGGGTGGCCCGCTCGCTTTCGCTCGGGCAGTACCCGGATGAAGCGCGGATCATCCTGCACGCCCCGCTGGTTGTGATGCGCCAGCGCATTCCCGCCTCCGCCGGCGTGCTGGAAAGTGTCGACGACGCGCGCTGCCTGCTGCGCTGCGGTGCCAATCCGATCGGCTCGGTGATCTATTGGCTGCTGGCCATGGACCTGGAGTTCGAGGTGCTCGGCCCGCCCGCACTGATCGAGCGGCTGCGCCAAGCCGGCGAGCGGGTGGCGCGCAGCCTGACGCAGCGGACGGTCGATCCGGCACCGAGGCCCGCACCGCAGCCGGCGGAGGCGTAAATCTTTCTGCTGCGATGGCGGCGACTGCCATTGCACTTCACAATGGCAGCATGACTGCCAGTGAAAAACCGAATCGCACCCTGTTCGACCTGGACCTGCTGCGCGCGATGGTGATGGTGGCCGACTGCGCCAGCTTCACCACCGCCGCCGCGCGTCTGCACTCGACCCAGTCCACCATCAGCCAGAAGATCCGCCGGCTGGAAGAAATGGCTGGCCATCCGCTGCTGGTGCGCGGCAACCGCGACGTGCATCCCACCGATGCGGGCGAGCTCGTGCTCGGTCATGCGCGCCAACTGCTGGCGCTCAACGACCAGCTGCTCGAAGCCCTGGCCGGGACCACGGTCGCGGTCACTGTCCGGCTGGGGGTGCCGGAGGATTTCGTCAGCGCCGCAACGACCCAGCTGCTCGGCGCCTTCAACCGCGAACACCCCCAGGTGAAGCTGGAAGTCACCAGCGGTCTCAGCCGCGACCTGGCCCACGGCTACGACCACGGTGAGCTGGACCTGATCCTGGTCAAGCAGCGCCGCAACAGCCGCGCCGCCGTGGCCTGCTGGCCCGAGACCATGGTCTGGATCGACAGTGCCCGCAATGGCTGCATCGGCCTGGACCCGGTGCCACTGGTCACCTTTCCGCCGCGCGGGCTCTACCGCGATGACATCATCGACGCGATCGAAGCGCTCGGCCGCCGCTGGCGGATCAGCTTCACCAGTTCCAGCCTGAGCGGGATCCAGGGCGCGGTGGCCGACGGCATGGGCATCAGCCTGCTGCCGGCGCGCGCATTGAGCCGCGAGCACGCGGTGCTGGGCGCCGAACAGGGGCTGCCGCCGATCGACAGCTTCGAGATCGCCCTGCTCCACCGGGCCACCGCCGACCCGCTGGTGAAGGCGCTGGCGATGCGCCTTGGTGAGCTCCTCAACCATGAACGGGCCAGCAAGACCGCCACGCCGGGTTGAGCACGTATCGCCGCCCTGCATGACCCCGATGCGGGGATTTCATTGGATCGACACGCGGACGGCGCGCGCATCTACGCCAGCGGCCAGCCGTGCCCCACGCACCCGTCGATCGACCACGACCTCACGCTGTATATCGCGAGTGGCAGGCCGCCCTTACTTGAGCTGCAGCGGATAGCGCTGCCAGAGCACGTGCACCAGGAACCCGGTCAGTTCCGGGTCCTTGCTGGTGATCGACGCACGGATCTTGTCCAGCAGCACCATGTCGCTGCAGTTGCGCACATCGGCGTGGCCGGCCTGGCCGGCGCGGCGCGCACGGTAGCGGGCGGCGCGCTGTGCGTCGGTCATCGCGTAGCCGAACGTGGGCGGACGGCCGCGCTTGCGCGGCAGCGTCAGTTCCAGTGTTCCGGGGTCTTGTTCATCGCGCATGACGGACGAGGATGCAAACGGGGGCGCGCACGATATCGTGAGACATCACTTTAATCCAGCGTTTTCCGTGGATTTCTGCATTTACGCTGCACGCGTCAGCGCCACGCCTCTGCCACGCGCGCACCGGCCCACACCAGCACCATGCCACCGACCAGACTCACCCCCAGGTAAAGCGGCACCATCACGCTGCGATCGGTGCGGGTGAACACCAGCGATTCCAGCATCATCGAGGAGAACGTGGTCAACCCGCCCACGATCCCGACGATCAGGAACGCCCGCCAGTACAGCGCCGCCGTGCCGCGGCTCTGCAGCCAGATCATCACGTAACCGGCGACGAACGCACCGGCCAGATTCACCGTCAGCGTGCCCCACGGAAAGCCGTTGCCGAACTGCCGCAGCATCGCATCGCCGACCATGAAGCGCAGCGCGGCGCCCAGTGCGCCCCCGGCCATCACCAGGCCTAGCTGCTGCCACCACACGCCGATGCCCTCCATCAGTCGGCACCCTTATCCGAACGGGCCTGTTCGCGCGCCGCACGCAGGCGATCCAGCTTTTCTTTCAGCTTGATCTCCAGCCCGCGCGGCACCGGCTCGTAATAGACGCGCTCGCCCATCGCATCGGGGAAACCGGTCTGATCCAGCGCGATGCCGCCGTCGGCATCATGGTCGTACTGGTAGGTCTTGCCGTAGCCCAGCTCTTTCATCAGCTTGGTCGGCGCATTGCGCAGGTGCAGTGGCACCTCCTGGGTGCCGGTCTCGCGCACGTCCTGCTTGGCCTTGTTGAACGCGGCGTAGCCCGCGTTCGATTTGGCGGTACTGGCCAGGTACAGGACCAGCTGCGCGAACGCGAGCTCGCCTTCCGGGCTGCCGAGGCGTTCGTAGATATCCCAGGCTTCCAGCGCCATCGACTGCGCCCGCGGATCGGCCAGGCCGATGTCCTCGATGGCCATCCGGGTCAGCCGCCGCGCCAGGTAGGACGGATCGCAGCCGCCATCGAGCATCCGGGTCAGCCAGTACAGCGCGGCATCCGGGTTGGAGCTGCGCACGGACTTGTGCAGCGCCGATATCTGGTCGTAGAACTGCTCGCCCCCCTTGTCGAAGCGCCGGGTGCGGTCAGCCAGGACCTGCAGCAACATCTCCGGACTGATCCGGCCGCCGTCGCCGCCGGCCAGTTCGGCTGCGATCTCCAGCAGCGTCAAGGCCCGGCGCACGTCGCCGTCCGCGGCGGTCGCGATTTCCAGCAGCGATTCGGGAGCCACCTGCAGGTCTTCGCTGCCGAGGCCGCGCTCGCTGTCGTGCAGCGCACGCTCCAGCGACTCGACGATATCGGCCGGCGACACCGATTCGAGCACGTGCACGCGGCAGCGCGACAGCAGTGCCGAGTTCAGTTCGAACGACGGGTTTTCGGTGGTAGCGCCCACGAACACGATCGTCCCGCGCTCGATATGCGGCAGGAACGCATCCTGCTGGGCCTTGTTGAAGCGGTGCACTTCGTCCACGAACAGCACCGTGCGGCGCCCTTCGGCGAACCGCTGCGCGGCCTCGGCGAGCACCTGGCGCACCTCGGGCAGGCCAGACAGCACGGCGGAGATCGCGCGGAACTCGGCGTCGGCGTAATGCGCCAGCAGCAGCGAGAGCGTGGTCTTGCCGCAGCCCGGCGGGCCCCACAGGATCATCGAGTGCACATGGCCGGACTCGACCGCCCGGCGCAGCGCGCTGCCCGGTGCGAGCAGGCGCTTCTGGCCCACCATCTCATCCAGCGTCTGCGGGCGCATGCGCTCGGCGAGCGGACGCATGTTGTCCCGATCCACGGTCAGCAGATCGGGCCCATTGAAAGTCGTTCGGTTTCTGGCCACGGGTCTATTGTATCGCGGCAGATTGCAGGGGAGTGCCGGCCAGCGGCCGGCACTACACCGTCATTCGCCAATGACGTCCACACCCTTGGCGGGGGTGAAGCTGAAGGTGCCCGAGGCGAAGCTCGGGTTGCGCTTCCAGCCGGTGAAGCTGATCACCGTGCGCTGACCCACGGCATCGACCACTTCCATGCGCGCCAGGCCCTGGGCATTGAAGCCCAGCGCGGCGTACTGGAAGGCGGTGTCGGTCTCGCGCTTGGGGCTCAGCGCCAGCCACTGCAGGCCATCGCGCACGGCAGCCTCTTCGCTGACGTCGTACTGCTTGTCCAGCAGCGCCGGATTGATGAGCGCGGTCAGCGGGCTGTTCTGTTCTTCCTGGCCCTGCGGGCGCACGCTGGCCTGTTCCAAATCCGGCTCGTAGACCCAGACCTTCTTGCCATCGGCCACGATCAGCTGTTCGTGCGGCTTGATGTACTCCCAGCGGAACAGGCGCGGCGCGGACAGCGCGACGCGGCCACTGGTGGTTTCCTTGACCTTGCCCTTGCTGTCGTACACCTGCTGGCTGAACTGCCCATCCAGGCCCTTCAGGCCCTGGGTGAAGCGATTGAGCTCATCACGGGCGCCGGCCCAGGCCGACGCCGACCCGACACTGGCGACAACCAGGGTGGCAGCAAGCAGGGAGCGGCGGAAGGTGGTGTGCATGCGAGGTATCCAGGCGAATGGGAAGGATGGAAGCAGTGTGCCCATCCAATCCTGAATGGGCGATCAGGGGCACATTATGCGCTGGAAACCCGGTGCATCAAGGCCGCTCAGCGCCCCGCCTGCACCGTCTTCAGATCCCCATACACCACCTGCCCGCGGAAGCCGCGCCGGACCTGCTGGTACAGCTCGCGGAACGCGGCGTAGTCCTGCGGCTGGCACAGCGCATCGGCGCCGCGCACGGCGCGCTGGTGCAGGCGATGGTGGACGGTGACCACCTGCCCCTCGCGTGACCACTCCGCGGTGTACTCGCCGCCGGCATTCTTGAACTGCTGGCTGCGCGGAATCGCCACGATCGGCACGCTGGCCGGGAAGGTCAGCCGGTAGCGCTCGTCGCGCAGGCTGTCGTTGCAGTAGAACGGCGTGGCATTGTCCGGCGCCGAGGTGCTGGCGTACAGGTCACGGAACGACTCGCCACCCGGTGCGTCGGGCAGCACCATGCCACCAACCACGCCGAAATCGACGTAATCGCTGGCCCGGAAGTCATAGCGGAAGTTGAACGGACCGGTCAGATCCTGCGGGTCGCCGAGCAGAGTCAGTGCGCCACTGCCGTCAAAACCGGAGGCCGCCATCATCGATTCTTCAGCGCGTGCCCGGTTCTGTGCGTTGAGCCGTGCGAAGGCGGCCCGCATGCCGATCTCGGCCACGCTGCTGGGCTGCTGCAGCGTCTGGCCGACCAGGTTGCCGGCGGCGTCGAAGCGGAAGTCGACCTCCAGCCCCGTGCCATTGCGGCTGGCGTCATTGGCGGGGGTGCGTGCTACCACGGCCTGGCGTGTATGCAGCACCGGCGCGCCCAGATCGCCGTCCGGCAGTTGTCCAAAGCGCGCATAGGCGGTAGTCGAGTCCAGATACAGATCGAACTCGGGGAGGTAAGTGATCGCATGATTGAAACGGCCCAGCAGCGGAATGGCCGGGAGGGTCGGCCCGCCGCCGGCGCCGATCAGCACCGGGGTGCTCTCGATGCCCCGCGCGGCCAACAGCGCTTCCAGGATCACCACATGGTCTTTGCAGTCGCCGTAGTGGTTGTCGAGAATGCTCTGCGCCGGGTTCGGCTCCAGCCCGCCGTTGCCCAGGTAGACCGCCACGTAGCGGATGTTCTGGGCGACCCAGCGGTACAGCACCGCGGCCTGCTCGCGGCGATCGGTGATGCCACGGGTGAGCTGGTCCGCCAGTGCCTGGATCTGCGGGGTGACCGCAGCCGCCTCGCCGCCTTTGCGCTGGTAGGCCTGCGCCACCTGGGCCCAGTCACGATACGTGCTCGCCATGATGCCCGGGCTGTATTCCCAGGCGGCGGCGGACCAGTTCTGCGCCTTGAGCGGCTCACTACGCCGGTACGTCCACTCCCACTGCGCCTGGCCATTGCGGATGCGCGGCACTTTACTGCCCTGCACGCCGCGCTGCTCCACCTGCATCGGCAGGCTGGCGGGCGCGGTGAGGGTCACGCGTGCATCGTCGTACGGGGTGAACACGCTGAAGGTTTCCCATAGGCCAAAGTAGCCGGGGAAGTACGGCGTGTTCTGGGTGCGGCGGGTCTGGTACACCACGCGCGTGCCCGGCGCGAGGTTCGGGAACACCACCACCCGCACCTTGCGGTCGGCATACATCGCCGCGGCGGCGCTGGAGTAGCTTTCCTGCGTGTAGATGCGGTCGGCCGGCACGTCGCGGCGCTGGCCATCGGCCGTCAGGGTATAGGCCTGCAGCACCTCCAGCGTTTCCATCTTCTCGCTGTAGCTCAGCCGGACCTGGCTGAACTGCTCGACCGCCGATTTGGTTTTGAGCAGGATCTCGTACTCTTCCGTCTGCGTGTTGCCCGCATCGGGGCGCACCACGTAGTCGGCGCGATAGCGCACGAAGCTGAAATTGTTGCTGGCCTGCGCGTCAGTGCCCGCGGCCTGCCCACCGGGCGCGACCGGTGCAGCCGCCGGGGGCGCAGGTTGCGCCTGCGCCTGCGCCACCACCGGCGCGATCAGCAGTGCACCCACCCTCATCCAGTGCATCGGCTTCATTGCAGGTTCCTCGTGCTGGGTGGCCGGCAACGGGGTCGCCGGCGTCGCGCCGATCAACGGCTGCCGGGCAGCGCCCGGCGTTACTTGGGCGGGGGCGGAGCAAGCACGCTGCGGTCGCCATTGTGCTCGGGCGGGCTGACCACACCGGCCGCTTCCATGGCTTCGATCAGGCGCGCGGCACGGTTGTAGCCGATCTTCAAGCGACGCTGCACGCCGGAGATCGACGCGCGACGGGTTTCGGTGACGATGCGCAGGGCCTCGTCGTACAGCGGATCGGACTCGTCGCCGCCACCGCCGCCCGCCTCGGGCAATCCACCCGGGCCGACCACCACGCCGTCGCCCATCATCTGCACTTCATCCAGCACGCCGGTGATGTAGTCGGTCGGGCCACTGGCCTTGAGATGCTCGACCACGCGGTGCACTTCCTCATCGGAAACGAATGCCCCATGCACGCGGTCCGGCAGTGCCGTGCCCGGCGGCAGATACAGCATGTCGCCGTGGCCCAGCAGCGTTTCCGCGCCGGACTGATCGAGGATGGTGCGCGAATCGATCTTGGAACTGACCTGGAAGCCGATGCGGGTCGGGATGTTGGCCTTGATCAGGCCGGTAATCACATCCACCGAGGGGCGCTGGGTGGCCAGGATCAGATGGATGCCGGCCGCACGCGCCTTCTGCGCCAGCCGTGCGATCAGCTCTTCGACCTTCTTGCCGACGATCATCATCATGTCGGCGAATTCGTCGATGAAGATGACGATGAACGGCAGCGTCTCCAGCGGGCGCGGGGCCTCGCCGAGTTCCGGGTTGGGCTTGAACAGCGGGTCCATCATCGGCTGCCCGGCGTCCTGGGCATCCTTGACCTTCTTGTTGAAGCCGGCCAGGTTGCGCACGCCCACCGCGCTCATCAGCTTGTAGCGGCGCTCCATCTCGGCCACGCACCAGCGCAGGCCGTTGGCGGCCTCCTTCATGTCGGTGACCACCGGCGCCAGCAGATGCGGGATGCCCTGGTAGACGCTCAGCTCGAGCATCTTCGGGTCGATCATCAGCATGCGCAGGTCTTTCGGCGAGGCCTTGTACAGCAGGCTCAGCACCATCGCATTGACCGCCACGGACTTGCCCGAGCCGGTGGTACCGGCCACCAGGAGGTGGGGCATGCGCGCCAGGTCGGCCACGGTCGGGCGGCCGGCGATGTCCTTGCCCAGCGCCAGGGTCAGCACGCTGGCCGACTTGTCGTATTCCTTGGAGCGCAGCAGTTCGGAGAGGTAAATCATCTCGCGGGTGACGTTGGGGATCTCCAGACCCACCACCGACTTGCCCGGAATCACATCGACCACACGCACCGACTTCACCGACAGGCCGCGCGCGATGTCCTTGTCCAGCGAGCTGATCTGGCTGACCTTGATGCCCGGGGCCGGCTCGATCTCGAAGCGGGTGATCACCGGGCCGGGATAGGCGCCGACCACCTGCGCATCGATGCGGAAATCCTTGAGCTTGAATTCGATCTGGCGCGACAGCGTCTCCAGCGTGCCTTCGTCGTAGCCCTTGGGCTGCGGCTTGGGATCGTCCAGCAGCGCCAGTGGCGGCACGTCCGAACCATCGCCGTTAACGCCCCGGAACATGGGAATCTGGGTCTCGCGCTTGGCGCGATCGCTCTTCTCCAGCACCGGCTCCGGGCGCGGCTCGATCTTGACCGGCTCGCGCTTGGCGCGGACCTCGGCGTCGACCTTACGCACTTCCTGGCGTTCCTCGCGCATGGCGCGGGTCTGCTGCCACTCGGTGGCCTGCTCTTTCTTCTTGTTGAACAGCGGCGGCAGCGCCAGCACCCAGTTGCCGATCTTCTCCATCACCACGAACCAGGAGATGCCCGTGGCCAGGGTGATCGAGGCCAGCAGCAGCACCAGCACGAACAGATTCGCGCCCAAGGCGCCGAACCCGACGCTGAGCGAACTGCCGACCAGCTTGCCGAGGATGCCGCCGGCGTGGGCGACATCGGCCACGAACAGGCGCAGGTGCAGGAAGCCGGTACCGGCGATCAGGAAGCCGACCAGGCCGACCAGGCGCAGTGCCGGGTCCAGGTCGTGCTCGCCCTTGGCCTCGCGCTTGAGGCCGAACATCGCGATCCAGGCCAGTGCGCCCAGCACGATCGGCAGCACGAAGGCCATGTAGCCGAACAGCTGCAGCAGCACGTCGGCGATCCACGCGCCGGCGCGACCGCCCATGTTGTGTACCGGCGCGACCACGCTGCCGGTATGCGACCAGCCCGGATCGGTGGCCGAATAGGTGAACAGGCTGGCGACCAGATACAGCAGCGCCGGGGCGACCGCGATCAAGCCCAGGTCGCGCCACATGCGCTGCCGGCGCGGGTTGTCCACGCTAGCCGGTTTGCGCGGCGCTGCCTTGCTGTCGGACGCCTTGGATCGTTCCGGGACCTGTTTCGCCACCTTAGACCACACCTTGGGAATGCACTGTTAGTGCTTGATAATAAACGACTGGGCTGCGCTTTTCAGTCCCTTCGCACACCGGGCCCCGCCATCGCCGTCAAAAACCCGGCGGCGTGGCTGTCTCGATGCCCGATGGGTCGCCGCGTTCCACTGCGCGCCTTGAATCGCCCCGCCCCTGCCGCCACTCTATGACTTCGCTCGGATGCCGCGCAATCACTGCGCCGGCACCCCGCCCTACCTTCTATTGCGAGCTTACATGAGCAACTCCAAGCACTCCCGCCTGTTGATCCTTGGTTCCGGCCCGGCCGGCTGGACCGCCGCCGTCTACGCCGCGCGCGCCAACCTCAAGCCCGTCGTGATCACCGGCCTGCAGCAGGGCGGCCAGCTGATGACCACCACCGAGGTGGACAACTGGCCCGGGGATGCACACGGCCTGATGGGCCCGGACCTGATGAGTCGCATGCAGGCGCATGCCGAGCGCTTCGAGACCGAGGTCATCTTCGACCACATCCACACCGCCGATGTCTCCCAGCGCCCGTTCAAGCTGATCGGTGACAGCGCCGAGTACACCTGCGATGCGCTGATCATCGCCACCGGCGCGACCGCCAAGTACCTGGGCATCCCCAGCGAAGAGGCCTTCAAGGGCCGTGGCGTGTCCGCCTGCGCCACCTGCGACGGCTTCTTCTATCGCGACCAGGACGTGGTCGTGGTCGGTGGCGGCAACACCGCCGTGGAAGAAGCCCTGTACCTGTCCAACATCGCCCGCAAGGTCTACCTGGTCCACCGCCGCGACACCCTCAAGGCGGAGAAGATCATGCAGGACAAGCTGTTCGCCAAGGTCGAAGCCGGCAAGATCGAGACCGTCTGGCACCACCAGGTGGACGAAGTGCTGGGCAACGACGCCGGTGTGACCGGCGTGCGCGTGAAGTCCACCCTGGACGGCAGCACCCGTGACATCGAGGCCCATGGCTTCTTCGTGGCGATCGGCCACCACCCAAACACCAGCCTGTTCGATGGCCAGCTGACCATGAACAACGGCTACCTGGACATCCGCTCGGGCCTGGGCGGCAACGCCACCCAGACCTCGGTGGAAGGCGTGTTCGCTGCCGGCGACGTGGCCGACCAGCATTACCGCCAGGCGATCACCTCCGCCGGCTTCGGCTGCATGGCCGCACTGGATGCCGAGCGCTACCTGGATGCGAAGGGCCAGGCGAGCTGATCAGCCGCCGCATCGCGACGCACCCCGAAGGCCGGTGAATGATTCACCGGCCTTTTTGCTGGCCGGCATCGCCTGCGCGCACTGCACCTGCCCCACCTGCTCTATCCTCTGCCCATGCCCGATCCACGTTTTCTGCACCGCCTGTCCGATGTCCCCGCCACTGCCTGGGACGCCCTGCACGACGGACGCAACCCGTTTCTGTCGCACGCCTTCCTGGCCGGCCTGGAAGAGCACGGTTGCCTGCGCCCGGAGTGGGGCTGGCGGCCCCGCCACTTCACCCTGTGGGACGGGGAGACCCTGGTCGCCGCGATCCCGGGCTATCTCAAGGACAACTCGCACGGCGAGTTCGTGTTCGACCATGCCTGGGCGCATGCCTATACCCAGTACGGCATGGACTACTTCCCGAAGTGGCTGGGCGCGGTGCCGTACTCCCCGGTGACCGGCCCCCGGGTCCTGGCACGGACGACCGAGGACCGCGCTGCCCTGCTGTCACGGCTGGCGGGCGAAGTGGCGCGCCTGGGCTGGTCCTCGGCGCACATCAACTTCCATGCTGCCGACGAAGACCCTGCCTTCAGCCCGGACTGGCTGCTGCGCGAGGACATCCAGTTCCAATGGCACAACCCGGGTGGCTGGCAGACTTTCGAGGACTTCCTCGGCGCGATGGACCACAAGCACCGCAAGAACATCCGCCAGGAACGCGCCAAACTCGCCCGCAGCGGCGTCACGTACCGCATCGTGCAGGGGGATGAGGCCACCGCTGCCGACCTGCGCGCCATGCACGGTTTCTACCTGCAGACCTTCGCCGAGTACGGCAACTCGCCCGCGTTGACGCTGCCGTTCCTGCAGCATCTCGCGCGCACGATGCCGCGCGCGCTGGTGATCTTCCTCGCGCTGCTCGATGGCGAGCCGGTCGCCGGTGCACTGTGCCTGCGCGGCACGGACACCTTGTACGGCCGCTATTGGGGTGGCGCCACCCTGCCCGGCCTGCATTTCGAGACCTGCTATTACCAAGGGATCGCGTACTGCCTGCGAGAAGGCCTGGCGCGCTTCGAACCTGGCGCCCAGGGAGAGCACAAACTGGCGCGTGGCTTCCTGCCGCACACGGTGCGCAGCCGCCACTGGATCGCCGAGCCGGCCTTCGCCGAAGCGCTGGTTGCCTGGTGCGCACAGGAACGTGCCGAGATCGCCCGCTACGCACAGGTGCTTGCTGCGCATAGCCCGTTCAAGACCGACCCGGCATGAGCCGCCGCCTGCCCTGGCGCCTCGACGACGCACCCGACGCCCCCTTCCCGCCCGCCGAGACCGCCCTGCGCGATCCCGACGGCCTGCTCGCACTCGGTGGCGACCTCTCGCCGGTGCGGCTGCTCAATGCCTATGCGGGCGGCATCTTCCCGTGGTTCTCCGAGGGCCAGCCGCTGCTGTGGTGGTCGCCGGACCCGCGCATGGTGTTCCGCACCGACGGCGTGCACCTGTCCAGCCGCTTCCGCCGTTCGCTGCGGCAGAGCGCCTGGACGCTGCGCGCCGACACCCGTTTCGTGCAGGTGATCGATGCCTGCGCGGCCAGCCCGCGCCCGGGCCAGGATGGCACTTGGATCACCCGCGACATGCGCGACGCGTATGTCGAACTGCACCGGCTGGGGTTCGCGCACTCGGTGGAGGTGTTCGATGGCGACCAGCTGGTTGGCGGCATCTACGGCGTGGCGATCGGCCGGATGTTTTTCGGCGAGAGCATGTTCAGCGCGGCGACCGGCGGCTCCAAGGTCGCCCTGGCCGGATTGGCCCATCGGCTTGGCAGTTGGGGTTGGCCGCTGATCGATGCACAGGTCGAAAATGACCACCTGCTGCGCATGGGCGCCGAGCACTGGCCGCGCGAGCGCTTTCTGGCGCTGGTGCGTGAACAGGTCCAACAGCCAGCCGCCGCAGGCGATTGGACGGATTTGTTCGGTACGCTTGCCGCCGCCGAACTGGCCGACCCGGGCCCGCCTTAACCAAAACTTTGCATCAGACGCCCGACGCGCGTAAAATGCCCGCTCTTCAGGCCAGCTCGGCCGGTTACAGAACTGCACAGGACTACATGTCGAAAGACGACTCCATCGAGTTCGAAGGCACCGTCAGCGAGACGCTGCCGAACACCACTTTCCGCGTACGACTGGAAAATGGGCATGAAATCATCGCCCACATCTCCGGCCGCATGCGCAAGAACTACATCCGCATCCTGACGGGCGACCGCGTCAAGGTCGAAATGACCCCGTACGACCTGACCAAGGGTCGCATCACCTACCGCATGAAATAAGCGGTCCGGGGGTTGTTCCCGCCAGAAGGCCAGCCAGGTGCTGGCCTTTTCGCGTGGGCGCCATTCAGCCGGAAGCAGGCTTACCCTGCCAAGCGGCACCCTGACCCTGTACACCCTGACGTCGGTCAGGATGCCTTGATGCAGATTCGCCCTGGCGCAGAAGCGGCCATTGTGGCCCTCGATCCAATCCGGATCCTGACCCGATGGCCCCCGCCATGAAGTACCTGCCCTCCCTGCTCCTGCTCACGACGTGTCTTGCCGCCGCCGCGTCGGCCCAGGCCGCTGAACCGGCTGCGCCGGCCGACTGCATCGCCCTTTCCTCGGACCACCAGGTGGTGCGCAACCGTGCCGACCGCGATGTGCTGTTGCGCAACGGTGATCAGCATTACCTCGTGCGCTTTGATCGCTCCTGCAGCAGTGCCGCCATGTCGCCCAAGCTCGACTTCGCCACCCCGGGCCAGGACGGCCAGCTTTGCGGCGGTGGTGTGAGCAAACTGCACACCAATACGCAGAGCTGCGACATTGCCACGGTGGAGCCGCTCACTGCAGAGCAATTCAACCGCAAAGCCCGCGCCCGCCGCTGAGCAGGCGCCCCGTCCCCGCACAAAAAAGCCCCCTTGCGGGGGCTTTTCGATCAGGCCGCCGATACCGGCCGCTCGATCAGACGGTCGCCGGCAGCAGACGCTCCGGCTCGGCCTCGGTCTCGACGAACAGCTGGTCGTCGCGGACATCGATGCTGACCTTGCCGCCGTTGACCAGCTTGCCGAACAGCAGTTCATCGGCGAGCGGACGCTTGATCTTGTCCTGGATCACGCGGGCCATCGGGCGGGCACCCATCAGCGGGTCGAAGCCATGGTGGGCCAGCCAGTCGCGCGCGGTCGGGGTCGCCGACAGGCTGACGTGCTTTTCCTGCAGCAGCATTTCCAGCTCGATCAGGAACTTGTCCACCACGCGCAGGATGTGCTCGAAGCCCAGCGCCTGGAACTGCACGATCGCATCCAGACGGTTGCGGAACTCCGGCGTGAAGCTCTTGCGGATCACTTCCATCGCGTCGGTGGCATGGTCCTGGCGGGTGAAGCCGATCGAACGCCGCGAGGCCTGGGCCGCACCGGCATTGGTCGTCATCACCAGCACCACGTTCTTGAAGTTCGCCTCACGGCCGTTGGTGTCGGTCAGCACACCACGGTCCATGACCTGCAGCAGGATGTTGAAGATGTCCGGGTGGGCTTTTTCCACCTCGTCCAGCAGCAACACGCAGTGCGGGGTCTTGACGATCTTCTCGGTCAGCAGGCCGCCCTGGTCGAAGCCGACATAACCCGGAGGCGCACCGATCAGGCGGCTGATCGAATGCGACTCCATGTACTCGCTCATGTCGAAGCGAACCAGTTCGATGCCCAGCTGCAGCGCGAGCTGCTTGGTCACCTCGGTCTTGCCCACGCCGGTCGGGCCGGAGAACAGGAAGTTGCCGATCGGCTTTTCCGGATTGGCCAGGCCAGAACGGGCCAGCTTGATCGCCGAGGACAGCGTCTCGATTGCCGGGTCCTGGCCGAAGATCACCATCTTCAGGTTGCGCTCCAGATGCTGGAGCACGTCCTTGTCGGTGGCGCTGACCTGCTTGGCCGGGATCCGCGCCATCTTGGCGACGATGGTCTCGATCTCCTCGATGTCGATCAGTTCCTTGCGCTCGCCATCGGGCAGCAGGCGCTGGCGGGCACCGGCTTCGTCGATCACATCGATCGCCTTGTCCGGCAGCAGGCGGTCGTTGATGTGCTTGACCGACAGGTCCACGGCGGCCTGCAGCGCGTCATCGGCGTAGGTCACGCCGTGGTGCGCTTCGTACTTGGGCTTGAGGCCCTGCAGGATTTCGTAGGTTTCGCCCACGGTCGGCTCGACGATGTCGATCTTCTGGAAGCGACGGGCCAGCGCCCGGTCCTTCTCGAAGATGCCGCGGTATTCCTGGAACGTGGTCGAGCCGATGCAGCGCAGCTCGCCGGAGGCAAGGGCCGGCTTGATCAGGTTGGAGGCGTCCATGGTGCCGCCCGAGGCCGAACCGGCACCGATGATGGTGTGGATCTCATCGATGAACAGCACCGCGTTGGGCAGCTTCTTCATCGCGGTCAGCACGCCCTTCAGGCGCTTCTCGAAATCACCGCGGTACTTGGTCCCGGCCACCAGGGCGCCCAGGTCCAGGGAGTAGATCACGGCGTCGGCCAGCACATCCGGCACCGAACCTTCCACGATGCGCTTGGCCAGGCCTTCGGCGATGGCGGTCTTGCCCACGCCGGCCTCACCCACGTAAAGCGGGTTGTTCTTGCGGCGGCGGCACAGGACCTGGATGGTGCGCTCGATCTCATCGGCACGGCCGACCAGCGGGTCGATCTTGCCGTTGCGGGCCTGATCGTTGAGGTTGCTGGCGAACTCGGCCAGGGCATCGCCCTTGCCTTCGCCTTCCGCCCCTTCGGTACGCCCTTCACCATCGGCAGCGGGCGGCACTTCGCCCTCCTCGCCCAGCTTGGCGATGCCATGGGAGAGGTAGTTGACGATGTCCAGCCGGGTGACATCCTGCTGGTTGAGGTAGTACACGGCATGCGAGTCCTTCTCGCCGAAGATCGCGACCAGCACGTTGGCGCCGGTGACTTCCTTCTTGCCCGAGGACTGCACGTGGTACACCGCGCGCTGCAGCACGCGCTGGAAGCCCAGCGTCGGCTGGGTATCGCGCCCATCATCTTCGGCCAGGCGCGAGACGGATGCCTCGATGGCCTGCTCCAGTTCCTGGCGCAGGCGCTCGGCATCCGCACCGCAGGCCTTGAGAACGGCCTGGGCGGACGGGTTGTCGAGCAGTGCCAGCAGCAGGTGTTCCACCGTCATGAATTCATGCCGGGCCTCACGGGCGCGCTTGTAGCACTGTCCGATGGTGTGTTCGAGGTCTTTACTGAACATGATTAACTCCGGCGGCAGTTAGGAACAATATGCGGCCAACCTTCACGATTTCCATCACCCTAGCGGATCAGTGCGTTCAGACGGCGTTAGCACTTGGGCGATCCCGCCGGGCTGTTCGACGCACCTCCATCATGCACGAACTTACGGCCACGAAATGGCAGCTTCAACGTGATGGGGATGTCATGGCGATCCACCGTTACATCTGGGGCGGGCACTAGACCGCCAGGACCTGGCGACCGTGCCGCACGCCCGAACCGCCGGGACCGGGCGGGCGCAGGCTGGACGCACGGCCTGTCGAGCCATGCGCCGGAGAGCGTTGTCTATGGAACAGTGCGGATTGCAGGCACGCGCAGTGCCGGCCCGCAGGACCGGTCAGCCGCTGGCCTTTTCCATCGTGCACAGCAGCGGATGCTGGTTCATGCGCGAGAATTCGTTGACCTGGGCGACCTTGGACTCGGCGACCTCGCGGGTGAACACCCCGCACACGCCGCGACCGCGGGTATGCACGTGGAGCATCACCTGGGTGGCCTGGTCCAGATCCATCGAGAAGAAATGCTGCAGGACCGTCACCACGAAATCCATCGGGGTGTAGTCGTCGTTCAACAGCATCACCTGGTACATCGGCGGTGGCGCGACCTCAGGGCGTGCAGGCTCAAGCAGCACGCCATGGTCGTGATGAGTTTCGTGGGAAGTCTCGCGGGGCATCCCCACATTATAGGGCCCCGGCCCCGGGATTGGACGTTGCCCCCTGCCGCCCTTCACAATCTGCACTCTCCAACCAGATCTTCACAGGAATTTCATGAAAAGGATTGCTGCCGCACTGCTGCTGGCCGTGACTGCCACCGGCGCCCATGCGGCCGAGCCGGACAAGGCGGTCGGGCGCGCACTGGACACGCTGAAGTACACCTACGAGGTGGACGAGGACGGCGACTACAAGATGGTCTTCGACATGGATGATGGCCGCAGCCAGCTGGCGTTCGTGCGCTCCACCGTCGAGGAATTCGGCAAGCACAAGATCCGTGAGATCTGGTCGCCGGCCTACAATTCGCCGGGCAAGCAGTTCCCCGCCGCCGTCGCCAACCGCCTGCTCGAAGATTCGCAGGACGCCAAGATGGGCGCCTGGGTGAAGCAGGACCAGCTGGCGATGTTCGTGGTCAAGGTGGACGCCAACGCCACCCCGGAAGCGCTCAGCGACGCCATCGATGCGGCCATCCGCACGGCGGACGCCATGGAGCTCGAGCTGACCGAGCAGGACGAATACTGAGGTGAGTGCCGTGCAGGAACCGCGTTGGACGCCCCATGTCACCGTCGCCACCGTGGTGGTGCGTGACGGGCGTCTGTTGCTGGTCGAGGAGGCGATCAACGGGCGCCAGGTGCTGAACCAGCCTGCCGGGCATCTGGAGCCGGACGAAAGCCTGGCCGCCGCCGCGGTCCGCGAAACCCTGGAAGAAACCGGCTGGACGGTGCGCTTGAGCGCCTTCATCGGCACCTACCAGTGGACCGCCCCGGACGGCACGCCGTTCCTGCGCTTTGCCTATGCCGCCGAGCCGGTCTCGCACGATCCCGGCCGCCCGCTGGACGATGGAATCCTGCGCGCGGTCTGGCTCACCCCGGCCGAGCTGAAGGCCGACCCGGGCCGCCTGCGCAGCCCGCTGGTCTGGCAGGTGGTCGCCGATTACCTGGCTGGCCAGCGCCATCCGCTCTCCATCGTCAAGGAGGCTGCATGAGCACCCCACGGATCATGGTCGGCGTCTCCGGCGGCGTGGATTCCTCGGTCGCGGCCTGGCGGCTGGTCCAGCAGGGCGAGCCGGTCGCCGGTCTGTTCATGCAGAACTGGGCCGATGACGGCAGCGGCGACTGCCGCGCCGAAGATGACCGCCGCGATGCCGTGGCGGTCTGCGGCCTGCTCGGCATCCCGTTCCACTTCCGCGATTTCTCCAGCGAGTACTGGCAAGGGGTGTTCGAGCACTTCCTGGCCGAGTACGCCGCCGGCCGCACGCCCAATCCGGACGTGCTGTGCAACCGCGAAGTGAAGTTCAAGCATTTCCTCGATGCCGCGCGTGAGCTCGGCGCCGAGCGCATCGCGACCGGGCATTACGCCCGCATCGCGCAGGTCGGCGGCCGCTGGGCGCTGCTGCGCGGTGCCGACCGCAGCAAGGACCAGAGCTACTTCCTGCACCAGCTGGGCCAAGAGCAGCTAGCCGCCACGCTGTTCCCGATCGGCGATCTGCAGAAGAACGACCTGCGCCGGATCGCCCGCGACGCGCGCCTGCCGACCCACGCCAAGAAGGATTCCACCGGGATCTGCTTCATCGGCGAACGCGACTTCCGCGAGTTCCTCGGCCGCTACCTGCCGGCGAAAACGGGCGAGATCCGCGATCCGGATGGCGCCCTGATCGCCGAACATCCCGGCGTGTTCTATTTCACGCTCGGCCAGCGCGAGGGCCTGAACATCGGCGGCGTGCGGGGCCGGCCGGCGGCGCCGTGGTATGTGGTGGGCAAGGACGTCGCCAGCAACGTGCTGTATGTGGATCAGGACCGCGAGAGCCCGTGGCTGCAGTCCACCCGGCTGCACTCCGAGGCCGCCCACTGGATCGCCGGCGCCCCGCCCGCGCGCCGGTTCGAGTGCACCGCCCAGACCCGCTACCGTCAGCCCGACGAGCCGTGCACCGTCACGGTGCGCGACGATGGGACCCTGGAGGTGCGCTTCGCCCGCCCGCAGCGTGCCGTCACCCCCGGTCAATCGCTGGTGTTGTATGACGATGAGGTCTGCCTCGGCGGCGCCGTCATCGCCGCCACCGATGCGCCCTTGGAACAACGCCTTCGCGCCACCCCTTCTCCTTTCGAGGTATCTGCTGCATGAGTTTTTCCGTCGACGACCGCGTTCTTGCTCTGGCCGGCATCGCCCAGGCCCTGCAGCAGGTACGCCGCATCGCCGAAACCGGCCACTCCGAAGCCGCCGTGGTCCGCACCGCGGTGGACAGCGTGTTCCGCATCGATGCGGCCAGTCCGCAGGAAATCTACGGCAGCGCCAGCAATGTCGCCCCGGGCCTGCGCCTGCTGCACAACTACCTGAGCAGCCAGGGCCAGGACGAGCACCTGCCGCGCCTGGCCTTGTCGGTGCTCCAGCTTGAGCGCCGGTTCGTGCGCGAGCACGAGATCGTGGCCACGGTCAGCGCCGGGATCGAGCGCGCCCAGGCCAAGGCCAGCGAGCTGGGCGACAGCGCCCACCCGGACGTGCTCGCCGCGCTGGGTGGCCTGTACGCGGACACCATCAGCAACCTCAAGCCGCGGGTGATGGTCCAGGGCAACCCGCACTACCTCGGCCAGGCCGGCGTGGTCGCCGAGATCCGCGCCCTGCTGCTGGCGGCGGTCCGCTCGGCGGTGCTGTGGCGCCAGACCGGCGGCCAGTACTGGGACTTCCTGTTCTCCCGCAAGACCATGCTCGAAGCGGTCGCGCGCCAGCTGCGCTGAGCCGTGGTACCGGGGCCGCCGACGGATCGGCGGTCCCCTGCTGCACCCGTTTGGATCGAGGCAGGTGCCTCTCCATGGGATGAAAATTACGCGGACGGCTAAAGCAAACCGGGGTACGGCCGATACAGCATCCGTGCACCTCCCCGAGAACGTCCATGTACTCACGCCTCTTCATCCGCCTGGCCGCCCCCCTGGTCCTGACCCTTCTGCTTCCCTTTGCCATCGGCTTCGAGTGGCCAGCCGCCCTGCGTTGGGCGATCCTGAGCACGATGACGCTCAGCTGGCTCGGGTTTGCCTGGTGGAGCGCCCGCGCCCAGACCCAGCGTTCGCCTGAGCAGGCCCGCATCCTGCGCGAGCAGGACCAGCTGCTGACCGAGCTGCGCTCGTTCGTCGGCAACGAAATCGACGGCTCGCGTGGCGAAGTCGAACGTGCCCGCGACCTGATCCGCCATGCGGTCGGTGGCCTGGGCAGCAGCTTCGATGCCATGAACCGCAAATCGCGCCAGCAGAGCCAGGCCCTGGCCCGCATCGTCGACCGCGCTGGTGAAGAAGGCGGTGCCGGCGTCGACGTGGCCCGTTTCGCCCAGCACGCCAGCCAGCGCATGGAGCAGCTGGTGGAGGCGCTGGAGCAGGTCAGCGGCCAGAGCAGCAACACCGTGCAGCACATCGACCAGATGGCGCAGCACCTGGATGGCATCTTCGCGCTGCTGGAGGACGTCAAGTCGATCGCCGACCAGACCAACCTGCTGGCACTGAATGCGGCCATCGAAGCGGCTCGCGCCGGTGAAGCCGGTCGTGGTTTTGCGGTGGTCGCCGACGAGGTCCGCAACCTGTCCGAGCGCTCGACCACCTTCAACGAGCAGATCCGCAAGCTGGCCCACAGCTCCAAGGACGCCATCGCCAAGGTCCGCGAGACGGTCTCGCACATGGCCTCGCGCGATATGGACCGCTCCCGCGAAGCGCGCCATGAAGCAGCGCAGATGCTGGACAACGTGGCCCAGATCAACGCCTCGCTGGGTGATGGCATGCGCGAGATCTCCGAGTGCGGCCGTGCCATCGACAGCAGCGTCGCCGAAGCCGTGCGTGCCCTGCAGTTCGAAGACATCGCCACCCAGGCCCTGGGCGGCGTGCACACCCACCTGGACCGCCTGACCGCGATCAACCGCGAAGCGGTCGCCCTGCAGGAGCTGCTGCATCGCAGTGGCGGCGTGTTCGACGAGGAAGTCGTGACCGCCCTGCAGCGCACCGGCACCCGCCTGCGCGACATGCGCACCGAGTGGGAGCGCCCGCCGCACAAGGCCGTCGCCCAGCAGAGCATGGCCGCCGGCGCGGTCGAACTGTTCTGATCCAGATGTCCCGTGCCGATCCCGGCACAGCCAACGGCCCCGGTTTCCCCGGGGCCGTTGCGCTTGCACGACCCGCCTTGGCTGCAGATGATTACCCGATGTTGAACGCGTCCGTGTTGTCCGTTGCATCCGTTGTCCCCGCCGAGCTGGCGCCGGCGGTGCAGAGCGGTGACCCCGTTGCAGCGCCTGCCGCTGCGGCAGCGCCCGTTGCCCCGCTGCAGGGCCGCGCCCTGATCGCACGGCTGGAGCAGTTGGCCCTGCAGGAACTTGCCCAGCTGGCCAAGCGTCCCTCGCCTGCCATCGCCACCCTGCCCTCCCCGGTCGAGCCCGCCCTCGCCGGCCTGGCCTGGGATCTTGGCCTGAGCGGTGATGATCTGGATGCAGCGGCGCGCTGAAGGCGATTCGCTGAGGATCGCAAGCGGCCAACGCGTGGAGCACCTGTCGCTCTGTGACGCTCGATGACGGTGACTTGCGTAGTGCGTAGTGCGCAGGCGAATTGCGACGCGGCGCATCGACACCGATATCGCTGCCGATCACCATCAGGCGCCTGTTTGCCTGGAAAGACGTAATTGCGGGGGCTGCCTGCCGGCGCTCTGCCGCATGGAGCCGGCCCCAGCCTCGCCATGGTCACGCATGCTGAAGGCGACGCCGCAGCAGCGCGGGCGCAGGTGATGCTGGGCTTTCTCGATCTGCTGATGGCAAAGGTTATCCAGCGGGTCCGGTCAGATCCAGACTGCAAGGCGTAACGCGACACTGACGAGTGGCTGGGTGTCTCGACGCTTTCACTGCCAGCACGACGGACGAGCCCGTGGGTGATGCTAGGTACCGGGCCTGCCACTACGCTCGCGCGAAATGATTCCGGAAAACACCCCGGCGCCGATCGCCGCAAAGCCGAAGGCGAACAGATACTTGAAGGGCACCAGGAAGGTGATCGCTGTCTTGACTCCGCCTGGAATCGAAGAGATGGCCAGCAGATAGCTGCGGCGCTCATAGACGCCCTCCAGGCCGGTGTAGACCAGCGAGGAGCAAACGATGAGGAGTACCGCGGCGGTCGCTTTGAAACGGTCGCTATGGCGGCCACGCCGTCGATACATCAGAACCAGCATCGCGATGTTGCTGATGAACGAGAAGATGCCGAGGTAGATCAATTCATCCAGAACAAGAAAGGCCACGGGCGGCAGACGTCGAGCAATTTCAACCCATATGCCGCATCCGATCAGCGATACCGTCCACGCCCACTGGACAATCGCGAGCTCCCGCCGATTACTGGATTGAGTGAGCCACTCATCCAGTCCGTTCCAGAGGCGCCGTGGCAGTGCCGGCTCAGGCGGCGCGGCGTCGCTCAAACGGCATGCACCACGGCCGGCGGCTCACCAGCACGTAACGATGCGCCACCCAGCTTCAACCACTGCGCCAGGTCACGCGGCGCCAGCGGGCGCGAGTACAGGTAGCCCTGGATCTCATCGCAGCCCTGGCGGCGCAGCATCGCCTCCTCCTGCTCGGTCTCCACGCCTTCGGCGACGACCTTCATGCCCAGCGCGTGGCCCAGGTGCACGATCGCCTGGGTGACCTCAGCGGTGCCGGCATCGTGCAGCATGCCCTGCACGAAGCTGCGGTCGATCTTCAGGCGGCCGACCGGGAAACGGTTGAGGTAGTGCAGGTTGGAGAAGCCGGTACCGAAATCGTCGACGGCCAACGGCACGCCGTGGCGCTCCAGTACATCGAAGCAATGGCGCAGCACATCGGTGTCACGGATCAGGGCGGACTCGGTCAGCTCCAGTTCCAGGCGCTGCGGCGGCCAGCCGTGGGCGTGGCAGATATCGATCACGCGCTCGGCAAAGCCGCGGTCGCGCAGCTGCACGGCCGAGACGTTCACCGCCACGCGGTCGAACTGCAGGCCGGCCGCGTCCCACGCGGCGGCCTGGCGGCAGGCCTCGGCCAGCACCCAGTCACCGATCCGCACGATCTCGCCGCACTTCTCGGCAATTGGAATGAACTCGGCCGGGCTGCAGTAGCCGATGCCGGGCCGATGCCAGCGCAGCAAGGCCTCGATGGCTGGCGGCTGGTCGTTCTCGGCATGCAGCAGCGGCTGGTAGGCCAGGGTGAATTCTTCGCGCTCGATCGCGCCGAGCAGTGCGTGCTCGATCTCCAGCTTGCGCTGGATCTTGGCCAAGGCGTCCTGGCTGTAATACTGGTAGGTGTTGCGCCCGGCTTCCTTGGCCGCGTACATGGCGGCATCGGCGGCGCGCAGCAGCGATTCGAAATCCTGGCGGCTGTCGTCGAGCATGGCAATGCCGACGCTGGCGCCGACCTTCAGCGTGCTCTCGCCGCGGTGCAGCGGCTCGGCCAGCGAAGCAATCAGCTTGCGCGCGACGTGGCCGGCGTCTTCCGGCGCGGCCAGGTCGCGCAGCACCACGATGAACTCGTCGCCGCTGAAGCGGCCGAACAGGTCGTTGTTGCGCAGGCTCTGGTGCAGGCGCGAAGCGGCCGCCTTGAGCAGCGCATCGCCGGTGGCGTGACCGAAGGTGTCGTTGATGGTCTTGAAGCCATCCAGATCGATGAACAACATCGCCAGCGGGCTGCCGCGATCACGGGCCACCTCGATGGCGTCGGCGGTCTGCTCGCGCAGCAACATCCGGTTCGGCAGACCGGTAAGCAGGTCGTAATGGGCCAGCAGCTCGATGCGCTCGTTGGCTTCGCGCTCGCGGGTGATGTCACGGAACAGCACCACGAAGCGGGTCGGCAGGCCGTCGCGGCGGTCCAGTTCGATCAGCACCTGCACCCAGATGCGCAGGCCGGATTGCCGGTAGAAGCACAGGTCCAGCTGCTCGGGCAGCCCGCCCTCGGCGATCCGCAGCAGTGCGGCCTCGAAGGCGTCGCGCGAGTCCTGGGTGTACAGGCTCAGCGCCTGGTCCAGGCTGATCGGCTCTTTGCGCAGGCCGTGGATGCGGTAGCACTCCTCGGTCCACTGCATGTGGCGGGTGCCCACCTCGATCTCGCAGCCGCCGATACGGCCCAGGGCCGAGACGCGGTTGAGCAGTTCGGTACGCCAGCGGATCAGCGCATCGGTCTGGTGTTGTTCGGTGATGTTCTGGACCTGCCCGAGCAGGCGCTGGATGCGGCCATCCGGCCCGATCAGCGGCTGCATCCACACCCGCAGATGAAGCGCGCCGCCGTTGTCACGGATCAGCTCCAGCTCCAGCGTGGTGGCCGCCCCGTCGCGCCACATCCGGCGCCAGGCGCCACGCAGTCGGCCGCGGGATTGCGGCTCCAGCTGACGCAGCCAATGACGCCGGCCATGCAGAGGGTCGTCGCCGGTCTCCAGCAGCGCCCGGAACTCCGGCGACCACCAGAACTCGCGCGCCTGCGGATCCCAGGACCAACTGCCCATGCTGGCAATACGCTGGGCTTCGCGCAGGTGCACCTGCTGCTCACGCAGCTGGGCTTCCATCTGCTTCTGGGCCTGGATGTCGGTATGGGTGCCGACCATGCGCAGTGGCTGGCCGTCGGCCGTGCGGGTCACTACGCGGCCACGGTCCAGCACCCAGCGCCACTCGCCATTGGGGTGGCGGGCACGGAACTGGGCGGTATAGGCCTCGCTCTCGCCGCGCAGATGCGCATCCATCGCTACGCGCACCGCCGGCTGATCGTCCGGGTGGACGTTCTCCAGCAGCGCGCTGACGCCCTCGGCATTCGTGTGCGAATCTTCCACGGGCTGGCCGTCCCAGCGCCGTGAGCGGCGCACGCTGTCGCTGGGCAGGTCCCAGTCCCACAGTCCGTGTCCGGCATGATCCAGCGCCACTTCCCAGCGGCTACCCGCGTAGGCGGCGACCGGTTCGGGCACGCTCAGGGTGAACGCCAGCAGGTGGCCATCCGGATCGTGCACGGCGCGCATCCAGCCATCGAAACGACCACCGGGCCCGCCGGGAAGCTGGCAGGGCACCAGGCCGCCATCCGCCGCGAGCAGACGCAGGTCTTCCAGTACCTCGCCGTATGCGGCAACCGTTGCCGGCAGGCCGTGCTCGCGCGCGGCCGGATTGGCGGCGATCGGACGACCGGCACGGTCGAGGATCACCAGCGCAGAGGCCAATGGATGCTGCAGCAGACTCGCGATAATCCCTTGGTCCACGCCCTGTAACTCCGATAACGCACCCGACAACCGGGGAACGCAATCGTTAACGGCGGAGATTGCGGATTATTGAGTTCCCTCGCGTCCTGCATCCTCACCCGGGGCAGGTAAGATGGCACTCGCCTTGACCGATTGGCCCCGCCCTGCCCCATGCCGACCCACCTGCCAGGCCCTTCCGAACCCGCTGCCGACACGCCCCTGGCCCGCGATCTGCGCCGCGACCGCTGGCGCGTGGTGGTCGCCTATCTGGTGCTGGCCCTGGTATGGATACTGTGCAGCGATGCCGCAGTCAAAGTGGTGGCTGGTGATCTGCAGACCGCCGCGCAGTGGCAGACGCTCAAGGGCACCTTCTTCGTGGTCGCCAGCGCGGCGCTGATCTATCTACTGCTGCGCCCGCTGGCTCAACACGTACTGCATACCCACGCACGGCTGGAGAGTTCGGAGACCCGGCACCGGCAGATGTTCGAAGGCAATCCCGGCCCGATCCTGGTCTACGACCTGGAGTCGCTGGCGATCCTGGACGTCAACCCGGCCGCGGCGAGCTTCTTCGGCTTCAGCCGCGAGGCCTTCACCGCGATGCCGATCACCGCGTTGTGGCCGCCCGGACACGAGGCCATGCTCGAGGCCAAGCTGGATCACATCCGCGCCAACCCGGAACAGCTGTGCGTGATCACCGCCGACCTGCGCCTGAGTGACGGCAGCACCCGGCGCATGGAAATGCGCAGCAATTTCATCGATTACGGCGGCCGTCGCGCGCGGCTACTGATCGCGATCGACCGTACCCGCGAAGACCAGGCCCTGTTGCGCCGCGACCAGGCGCTCGCCCGGGTCGAGGAAGCGCACGAGATGGCGCGTATCGGCGCGTGGGAGATCGATCCGGCCACCGGCCTGGGCCGCTACGCCAACCAGGTGTATCGCCTGCTCGGCCGGCGCGCGCCCGAAGCCCGGCGCTGGCACCGGTTCGACGAACTGCTGGTGCCGGCCGATCCGGCTACGGCCGCACTCAGCGAACAGCTGTTGCAGGAGATGAGCTCCGGCGAGCCGGTGCAGATCGATGTGCTACTGCCGCTGCTGGCGATGGATGGGCGCGCGCTGATGGTGCACCTGCGCGCCGAGAGCGGCCAGGACGACGCCGGGCGCCCGCGCGTGCTGGGCACCCTGCAGGATGTCACCGAGCGCGAGCAGTCGCGGCGCCTGCTGCGTGAGCGCGAGGAGCAGTTCCGCGAGCTGGTGCGGGTGCTTCCGGACGGCGTGGTGATCCTGTCCGAGGAGCACGTGCTGTACGCCAACGCCTGCGCCGCGACCCAGTTCGGCTACGGCCACAACACCCTGCTCGGCGAGCCGCTGGCGGCGCTGGTGACCCCCGACGACCTGCCCCGCGTGCGTGCGCAGCTGTTTGCCCAGTTGCCCCTGCAGAGCGCTGGCGCAGGCGAAGTGATCGGCATGCGCCGCTTCAACGGCCAGGCCTTCCAGGCCGGCCTGGCGGTGGGCGATGTGCGCTACGGCGGGCGCAACTGCAAGCTGTTGATCGTGCGTGACCTCAGCGAGCCCGAACGCATCCGCGAGGCGCTTGAAACCAGCAACCGTGAGCTGCAGGCGATGGCCGGGCGGCTGTTCTCGCTGCAGGAAGACGAACGCCGCGCGATCTCGCGCGACCTGCACGACGACATCGGCCAGGCGATCACCGCGATGAAACTGTCCGCCTATGCCGCGCAGGACGAGCAGGATGCCGCCCGCCGCGATGAGGACCTGGCGCAGATCATCCAGTTGGCCGACGCGACCGTCGGCAAGCTGCGCGACATCTCTACCCTGCTGCGCCCGCCGCAACTGGACGCGCTGGGCCTGGAAGCGGCGCTGCGCTGGCAGGCGGGCGTGCTGTTCCGCTCGGCGGCGATCGAACTGCTGCCGGACATCCAGTCGCTGCCGCGGCGCCCGGCCGGCGACATCGAGCAGGCCTGCTTCCGCATCGCGCAGGAGAGCCTGACCAACGTGCTGCGCCATGCCCGCGCCAGCCAGGTCAACCTGCATCTGCGCGATGTGGACGACCACGGCCTGCACCTGCAGGTCCGCGACGATGGCGAAGGGTTCGACCCGGACGGCCCGCGCGGGCTGGGCCTGATCGTGATGCGCGAGCGCGCGCAGAGCGTGGGTGGCACATTACGCATCGAATCGGCGCACGGCGCCGGTACCCTGATCGACCTTTACCTGCCGTACCGCGCCACCGGCGCGACGGCTCACGACACCCTGGAACACTGAGCTCATGTGGAACCCTTCTCTGCCCCTGGTCAGCATCGAGGACGCCCCGCCCCGCCTGGGCGCTGGCAACCCCGAACTGCAGGCGATGGTGACCGAGGCCGCCTCCGGCGGCACGCCGCTGATGCTCATGCACGTGGATATCGACCACTTCGCCTCGGTCAACGAGAACATGAGCGCCGAGGTCGGCGACCAGGCCCTGGTGCTGGTCGCCCAGCGCCTGCAGCACCACCTGCGCGGCCGCGGCAAGCTGTGGCGCCACGGCAGCGATGAATTCCTGCTGGCGGTGCCACGCACTGCCGACATGCCGCTGCCCGAGGACCTGGCCGAGGAGATCCGCCAGCAGCTGGAACTGCCGCTGTCGGTGCTGCCGTACACGCTGTTCATGACCGGCAAGCTGGGCGTGAGCCTGTGCCCGGAGCACGCCACCGGCGTCTCGCGCCTGCTCGACCACGCCGAGGATGCGCTGTACCAGGCCGCCCGCGAGGGTGGCAATGCGGTGCGCATCCACGCGGTGGATACGCCCTCCAGCGCCCACAGCGAGAGCATCATCGCGCGCCAGATTGTCGACGCGATCCCCAATGGCGAGCTCAAGCTGCGTTACCAGCCGCTGGTCAGCGCCCGCGATGGCCACGTGGTCGGCATGGAAGCGCTGCTGCGCTGGCAGTCTCCCACGCTGGGCATGCTGGTGCCGGAGCGTTTCATGCGCACGGCCGAACGGCTGGGCATCATCGTGCAGATCGGCACCTGGGTGCTGGAGGGCGCGCTCAAGCAGGCCAAGCTGTGGCGCGACCAGGGCTTCGATGACTTCACCATCGCGGTGAACGTGTCCACCCTGCAGTTGCTGCGCCCGAACTTCTTCGCCGAGGTGATGTCGCTGATGCAGGCCGCCGGTGTGCCGGCGCAGATGCTGACGCTGGAGATCAACGAAAGCGCACTGACCAACAACGTCAACTTCGTGCACGAAACCCTGGTCAACCTGCGCAACGAAGGCATCAGCCTGAGCCTGGACAACTTCGGCACCGGCGATTCCAGCCTCAGCGCGCTGGTCCGCTACCCGGTGGACAAGCTCAAGATCGACCGCAGCTTCATCAAGAGCGCGCCGGCCGGCAACCGCGAGGCCGCGATCGCCCGCGCCATCATCGCCATGGGCCACCAGCTGGGCATGACCGTGATCGCCAACGGCGTGGAATCGCAGGCCCAGCTCGGTTTCCTGCGCCGCAACGACTGCGATGTATTCCAGGGCTATCTGTTCGGTGAGCCGATGTCCGCCGATGCCGCCGGCATGACCCTGCGCCGCCGTTACCTGCGCCCGGAGGCCTTCGCCGAGACGCGCCCGGACCGCACGCTGCTGCTGCTGGACGACGAAGAGAACGTGCTGCGCTCGCTGGTGCGTCTGTTCCGCCGCGATGGGTACCGGATCCTGGCCGCGGGCAACGTGCGCGATGCCTTCGATCTGCTGGCCATCAACGACGTGCAGGTGATCCTGTCCGACCAGCGCATGAGCGACATGAGCGGCACCGAGTTCCTGGGCCGGGTCAAGATGCTCTACCCGGATACGATCCGCCTGGTGCTGTCCGGCTACACCGACCTCAACACCGTGACCGACGCGATCAACCGCGGCGCGATCTATCGCTTCCTGACCAAGCCGTGGAACGATGACGAGCTGCGCAAGCACATCCACCAGGCATTCCGCACGCATGAGGAACAGCGGCGTGCGAACACCGCACCCGCGCCGGCGCTGCCGACGGTTGACGAGGATTGAGAGCGCCAGAGATTTCGGTAGAGCCGACCGTCGGTCGGCTGCTCTTCCCCACCCGAAGGGATCTGTGAAAGCCCCCGCAATGCCGGCCAGCGGCCGGCACGGCCATTTCTGGATCAGCGCGGCTGCTTGATCGGCAGTACCAGCCTGAATTTGGAGCCCACGCCCGGCGTGCTCTCCAGGTCGATGCGGCCGTGGTGCTTGTTGATGATGCTGTAGGAGATCGACAGGCCCAGCCCGGTCCCGCTGCCCACTGGCTTGGTGGTGAAGAACGGATCGAAGATGCGCTGGCGCAGCTCCGGCGAGATGCCGCCGCCGGTGTCTTCGAATTCCACCCAGACGGTATCGCCCTCCACCCCGGTGCGAACATGGATCGTGCCGCGGTCGGCAATGGCGTGGCCGGCATTGAGCAGCAGGTTCATGTAGACCTGGTTCAACTCCGAAGGCAGGCACTCCACCAGCGGCAGCTGGCCGAACTCGCGGTGCAGGGTCACCTTGTACTTGAGCTCGTTCCAGATGATGTTGATCGTGGATTCCAGGCCCGCATGCAGGTCCACCAGCTTCCACGACTCATCGCGTCCGGAATACGAGAAGTCCTTCAGATCGCGCACGATGCGAGTCACCCGCTCGATGCCCTCGCGCGATTCGGCCATCAGCTGCGGCAGGTCGCGGCTGATGAAGTCGATGTCGAAGCGCTGACGGATGTCGTCGATTTCCGGGATCAACGCCTTGGGATCGGGTGCACGCAGCGCGCGCTCGTAGGCTTCGATCACGGTGAACAGGCTGCGCAGGTATTCCTGCAGGCTGCCCAGGTTGGAATGCACGTAGCCGATCGGGTTGTTGATCTCGTGCGCCACGCCGGCGGCGAGCTGGCCGATGGAGGCCATCTTCTCCGACTGGAGCAGCTTTTCCTGGGTGCCGTTGAGGCGCAGGTAGGCCTGGCGCAGCTCGGCATGGCGCTGCTGCAGCTCGCGCTCGTAGTCTTCCTGGCCTTCAATGCGGCGGAACAGGGCCAGATAGTGGCGCTGGCCGCCATCGTCATGATGGTAGACATGGGCGATGACCATGCGCTCGCCGACCGGCAGGCTGCCGTTCCAGTGGCCGTTGAGGCGCGCCTGTTCCAGCGCGTCCGGTGGCAGCAGCTGGCGCAGCCATTGCGCCGGGGTCAGCCCGGCATCGCGTTCGGCCTGGCCGAGGATCTCGCTGACGGCAGCATTGGCCAGGGCCACGCTGCCATCCTCACGGAACAGCAGCACGCCCTCCTTGATCCGTTCAAACAGGGCAAGCAGGACCGGATGCGGAGGCAACGGGGCGGTGACAAGGGCGGAAGTTACGGTCACGGTCACATCGAGGCGGCTGGAAACAGGCGCTCAATATACGCGGTGACGTTCACATCGGCAGCCGGGGGGCGCCGGACAGGCCGGATCAGGCGACCGCGAGCGGCCGCCGGGTGTTGAGCGTATGCGACTGCCCCTTGGCATCGTAGGCCGCGGCATCCTCGCTGCGGCCCAGCTGGCGCAGGGCCCAGTTGACCTCGCGGCGCCGCCGCGAGAGCAGCACGCCGTTGGCGCGGTTGCGCTCGGCCAGCTCCTGCACGCGCTCGGCCTGGCCGAGCGGCAGCGCGGCTTCGAGGGCCCGCAGGGCCTCCAGCTTGGCGCCGGTCGCACGGATCAGGGCCTGCACGTCATGCTCGACCAATGCCTGGCGTTCAACGTCCAAGGCATCGCTGAGGCGCTGCAGCGGCTCGCTCATCGCCAGCTTCATCCCTGCAGCTGCTGGTCCAGCTCGAGCATGCGCGAAGCGATCGCGTCCGGATTGATCTTGTAAGTGCCGTTCTGCAGCGAATCACGCACGGCCTGCACACGCGCCGCGTCGATCGCCGGGGCGGTGGACAGCTCGCGCTGCATCGCCTGCAGGCTGGTGGCTTCGCCGGTCAGGCGCAGGCTGTCAGCGGCTTCCACCGGGCGGGCCGGGGCATCGGTGCTGACGCTCGGCTTGTTGCCGGGAGCGACGCTGCGCAGATGGGCGGTGGCCTGCAGGTTGCCGTCGATTTTCTGGCTCATGGAGTTGTCCTGGGAATGCGGTTCACAAGGGATAACGGCCGGTCAGGCGCCATCTTTAGGGGAATATTGCAGATTTGACGGGAAAAGTGGCCCGTATTCACACTCGTGTTCAGCGCGTCACTAAAACGTCACCGCTGGCCGCGACGGTGCCCTGCACGATCTTGCGGGACGACAGGTTCTCGACCGAGACCCGCTCGTTTTCGCCGGCATCGGCCATGGCGCGCCCGGCAACCCGGACCTCCACCCCGCCCCGCCGCGACACCAGCGCGACACTGTCGCCCCGGCGCACCAGACGCTGCGCGACCAGATCATTGGCCGAGAGCAGGCTGCCGGCACTGAGGGTCCTGCGCGCCACGCGGCCGACGGCGGCGGCCGGATCGGCCAATGCAGCGCCGGCGATCCGGGCCGCATCACGCTGGCCAGTGGTGATATCGGCCGCCGCCAGGGTTTCTCCAGCGGCCACGCCACGATTGAGGATGAGGACGGTCTGGTTGCGGCGCACCTTGACCGGAACGAACAGGCGCCAGCCACCCGCATCGGGACAGCTGACCTCCACGGTACTGGTGCCGGTCGGCTGGGCCGCCAGCGGCTGGCCGCACGCCGGCAGGCGCAATGCCGAATCCAGGGTGGTGTCGCCTTCACTGCCGGCCGGCAAGGTGCCCAGCGCGGCCTGGCGGATGCTGTCCACGGGCTGCCAGCCACCGGCCGCCCAGGCGGGTGCCGCCAGCAGCAGCGCGGCAAAGACAAGAGAACGCATGGGCACTCCATGGGCAATGAACATGGGCAGCACGATGCAAGCCGCATGCCGAACCGGTGCGCGCGCGGCGCTCAAGTCGCCGCCACTGCCGCCGATACCAAGCCCATGTCCCATGACCTGCTCAACCGCATCGACCAGCGTACGCGACTGGCCGGCCACAATCGTCTGGCCCTGCTGCTGTTCCGGCTGGGCGGACGTCAGCTTTTTGGCGTGAATGTCTTCAAGGTGCAGGAAGTCCTGCGGCGCCCGGATCTGTTCCAGGTGCCCGGGCTGCCCAGCCAGTTCGCCGGTGTGGCCGATGTGCGTGGCCGCTCGGTGCCGGTGCTAGACCTGGGCCTGGCGATCGGCCACCCCGAGCGTGAGCCCGATGCCGACAAGGCGCCGGGCTACCTGGTCGTGACTGAGTTCAACCGCTCTATCCAGGGCTTCCTGGTCAGCGGCGTGGAACGCATCGTCAATATCGCGGTGGAAGACATCCATCCGCCGCCGGAGCTGGGTGCCGAATCGAGCTACCTGACGGCCGTGACCCGCTTCCAGGGCGAGCTGATCCAGGTGATCGACGTGGAAAGCGTGCTGGCCGACATCGCCGAGATCCGCGGTGAAGCGGTGCTGGATCCCTCCATGGCCCTGCCCCCCGGCGCCCCGCCGATGCAGGTGCTGGTGGTGGACGACTCGCGCGTGGCCCGCCAGCAGATCCGCAGCGTGCTGGACCAGCTGGGGGTCGGGGCGACCCTGCTCTCCGATGGCAAGCAGGCGCTGGACCACCTGCTGCAGATCCACGCCTCGGGCGAGAACCCGGCCGAGCGCTACGCCATGGTGATCTCCGATATCGAGATGCCGGCGATGGACGGCTACACCCTGACGACGGAAATCCGGCGTCACCCGGGCCTGGCCGGCCTGTACGTGTTGCTGCACACCTCCCTGTCGGGCGTGTTCAACAACGCCATGGTGGAACGCGTCGGCGCGAACGCGTTCGTGGCCAAGTACTCCCCGCATGAGCTGGCGGACTTCCTGCTGGACCGCCTGCGCAAGGTGGCGATGGCGGCCTGAAGGCCGGGGGCTGTTGGCTGAATCCCCGCGTGGCGTGGCTCTGCCTGGCGCGGTGAATTTCCCGGCGTGAACCTGCCGCCGGGCACCGTCGCGCCCTGCCCTCTGGCACGCCGCTTGCACTGCCCCAGGCATCGTCCCGTGGGAGTGCGTCATGCCCAATCTGATTTCGAACTATCTGGGTGTCCATGCCCAGGCCATGCCGTTGCGCGAGCAGCGGATGAAGCTGATCGCCAGCAACCTGAGCAATGCCGACACCCCCGGGTACAAGGCCCAGGACCTGGATTTCGATGCCGCCCTGCGCAATGCCCAGGGGCTGGATGCCAACGGTCTGATGAAGACCACCAACGAAAAGCACTATGAGATCGGCGGCGGGTTGAACCCGTTCCAGATCGCCAAGGAAGGCGTGCAGCCGAGCATCGACGGCAACACCGTCGACCCGGACGCCGAACGTGCCGCCTACGGCCGCGCCGCGCTGGAATACCGCGCCTCGCTGAGCTTTGTCGAATCCAAGGTGCGCTCGATGCTCACCGCGATCACGGGGCAATAAGCCATGAGCAATCTGCCCATCTTCGATATCGCCGGCTCCGCGCTGCAGGCGCAGTCCGTGCGCATGAGCACCATCGCCTCCAACCTTTCCAACGCCGACACCGTCGCCGGTTCGGCCGATGCGGTCTACAAGCCGCTGGAGCCGATCTTCCAGTCGGTGACCAGCCGCACCGATCCGAACATCACCACGGTGCAGGTCAAGGAAATCAGCCAGAGCAACGCCGCGCCGATCCAGCGCTACGAGCCGGGCCACCCGCTGGCCGATGCCGATGGCTACATCTACCAGCCCGACGTGGACCCGGTCGCGCAGATGGTCAACCTGATCTCGACCTCGCGCAATTACCAGGCAGGCGTGGAAATGCTGACCACCGCCAAGGAACTGGCGCTGGCCACGCTGACCATGGGTCGCTGACCCTCTTACCGCAGGAATCCCCTCCCATGAGCAGCACCAACGGCGTTGGCCAGAACAACAGCGACATCTACAGCGCGCTGGGCCTGAACGCGCCCAACAGCGACACCAGCAAGAAGAAAAGCACGCTGGACCAAGCCGATTTCATGCGCCTGATGACCGAGCAGCTGCGTCACCAGGATCCGCTCAAGCCGATGGACAACACCCAAATGGTCGCGCAGATGGCGCAGCTGTCGCAGGTCCAGGGCATCACCGATCTCAACAACACGGTCAAGGGTTTCCAGGATTCGATGTCCAGCGACCAGATCCTGCGCGGCGCGGCGCTGGTCGGGCACGAAGTCCTGGTGCCGTCGGAAAAGCTGGCGCTGGAGAAGGAAGGCGATGTGACCGGCATGGTCGCCGCGCCCGGCGCCGGCTTCGTGACGGTGGACATCACCGATGCGAACGGCGTCAAGGTCAACCAGATCAGCGTGGAGGCCAAGGCCTCCGGCGAAGTCACCTTCGATTGGGACGGCAAGGACGCCAACGGCAACCGCATGGCCGAAGGCACCTACACCATCGCCGCCTCGCACACCGATACCGCCGGCACCAAGACCAAGCTCAACACCTACGTGCAGGCCCCGGTGGAGAGCGTCACGGTCGGCACGGACGGCCTGTACCTCAACCTCAAGGGTCTGGGCACGGCCCCGATCGACTACGTGCTCCGCATCAGCTGAGCCGCCTTACCCGCATCCAAAGGAGCATCCCATGGGCTTCAACGTCTCGTTGTCCGGCATCAACGCAGCCAATGCCGATCTGAACGTCACGGCGAACAACATCGCCAACGTCAACACCACCGGCTTCAAGCAGTCGCGCGCGGAGTTCGCCGATCTGTTCTCGGCCACCAGCTATGGCCTGTCCAAGAACGCGGTCGGCTCGGGCGTGCGCCTGACCAACGTCGCCCAGCAGTTCTCGCAGGGCAACAACGAACAGACCGGGCGCAGCCTGGACATGGCCATTTCCGGTGAGGGCTTCTTCACCCTGACCATGAACGGTGCCCGCGTCTACTCGCGCGCCGGCAACTTCCAGACCGACCAGGCCGGTTACGTGACCAACCCGCAGGGCGCGCGCCTGCAGGTGTTCGCCCCGAATGCCGACGGCACCAACTTCGATGCCGGCCGCCTGACCGATCTGCAGCTGCTGACCACCGACAGCCCGCCCAAGCAGACCGGCAAGGTCGACGTCAGCTTCACCCTGCCGGCCAACGCCAAGCAACCGACAGTCCAGGCCTTCGACCCGACCGATTCCAACAGCTACAACCACTCCACCGGTGGCATCACCGTGTACGACTCGCTGGGCGTGAGCCACACCCAGACGTCCTACTTCGTGAAGACCGAAAACCCCAACGAGTGGCAGGTCTACAACTACGTGGACGGCAAGGCCGCCGGTACGCCGACGCTGCTGAAGTTCTCCGACAGCGGCGCGCTGACCGAGCCGGCCAACGGCCAGATCGTCATGGATCCGTTCACCCCGACCACCGGCGCCGGCGTGCTGTCGATGTCGCTGAACCTGAGCGGCTCGACCCAGTACGGCGAGAAGTTCGCGCTGCGCAACACCCAGCAGGACGGTTACGCAGCCGGCAAGCTCAACGAGATCACCGTCTCCGAGGAAGGCATCGTCTACGCGCGTTACTCCAACGGCGACGACAAGCCGCTGGGCCAGGTCGCGCTGACCACCTTCAACAACGCACAGGGCCTGGAAGCCAAGGGCAACAACCTGTGGGTGGAGAGTTTCGCCTCCGGCACCCCGCGTACCGGTTCGCCGGACAGCTCCAACCTGGGCAAGATCCAGGCCGGTTCGCTGGAAGCCTCCACGGTCGACCTGACCGAGCAGCTGGTCAACATGATCACTGCCCAGCGCAACTTCCAGGCCAACTCGCAGATGGTCTCCACCCAGGACCAGATCACCCAGACCATCATCAACCTGCGTTGATGAGCCACTGACCGCAACACGGGAACACACCGATGGACAAGGCACTCTACGTCGCGATGACCGGTGCACGCGCTTCCCTGCAGGCGCAGGGCACGCTGTCGCACAATCTGGCCAACACCGATACCCCCGGCTTCAAGGAGGCACTCGCCAATACCGAGGCCTTCCCGATCAAGGGGACCGGCTACGCCTCGCGCGTGGATGCCCTGCACGTGGACGCCGGCTTCAACCGGCGCATGGGCGCCCAGCAGATCACCGGCAACCCGCTGGATCTGTCCCTGCAGGCCGGCAACTGGCTGGCCGTGCAGGCGCCCGGCGCCAATGGTGGCGAAGCGTATACGCGTGGCGCGGCACTCTCGATCACGCCCAATGGCCAGCTGGTGACCGCCGGCGGCCATCCCGTGCTGGATGAGAACAGCAATCCGATCGCGATCCCGCCGCACCAGGCGATGGACATCGGCAACGACGGCACGATCTCGATCATTCCGCTGGGCGAAGGCCCGCAGACGATGGCCAACGTTGGCCGCATCCGCGTGGTGCAGGCCGACGACGCGCGGCTGGAACGCGGCCTGGACGGCCTGATGCGCAATAACGACCCGCAGCAGCCGTTCGTGCAGGCCCAGGGCAAATCGCTGGAAAGCGGCCAGCTGGAAGGCAGCAACGTCGATGCCGCCGGTGCGCTGGTGCAGATGATCCAGCTGCAGCGCCAGTACGAAATGCAGGTGAAGGTGATCAAGCACGGCGACGACAACGCCCGCAGCGCCAACAGCCTGCTGCGCCTGGGCGGCTGACCGCCGCCAGTGACGTAATCCCGGCGCGGTTCTGGCACGCGCCATGCATTGCCCTTCGCAAGGGCCGCACCACGCGGCCATCCGCTACAACACAGGAATGACGCCATGAACCAGGCATTGTGGATCGCCAAGACCGGACTGGATGCGCAGCAGACGCGCATGTCGGTGGTTTCCAACAACCTCGCCAACACCAACACCACCGGTTTCAAGCAGGACCGTGCCAGCTTCGAAGACCTGCTGTACCAGCAGGTCCGTCAGCCGGGCGGTTCCTCCTCGGCGCAGACGCAGCTGCCCTCGGGCCTGCAGCTGGGCACCGGCGTGCGCGTGGTCGCCACCTCCAAGAACTTCGAGCAGGGCAGCCAGCAGCAGACCGGCCGCGCGCTGGATGTGATGGTCAATGGCCGCGGCTTCTTTGAAGTGCAGATGCCGGACGGCTCCTCGGCCTACACCCGCGATGGCTCGTTCCAGCGCAACCAGGATGGCGAGCTGGTCACCAACAGCGGCTACCCGGTGCAGCCGGGCATCCAGATTCCGGAAGGCGCGCAGTCGCTGACCATCGGCACCGACGGCACCATCAGCGTGAAGATGGCCGACGACGCCGCCTCGGTTGAAATCGGCGCGCTGACCCTAACCGACTTCGTCAATCCGGCCGGCCTGCAGGCCCGCGGTGAAAACCTGTTCCTGGAAACCACCGCCTCCGGCCCGGCGCAGAACGGCAATCCCGGCCTCAACGGCCTGGGCACCGTGGTGCAGGGAGCGCTGGAAGGCAGCAACGTCAACGTGGTGGAAGAGCTGGTCTCGATGATCGAAACCCAACGGGCCTACGAAATGAACGCCAAGGCGATCTCCACCACCGACGCGATGCTCGGCTACCTCAACCAGAACGTCTGATCGGTCGACCCGGGAATCTGCCATGTCGCGTCTTGCCCCTACCCTCCGCCTGCTCGCCGCCGCCGTCATCGTCGCCACCCTGGGTGGCTGCGTGATCGCCGGCGATGTCCGTCCCTACCCGGCCATGGCCCCGGTCGAACCGATCATGCCGCCGTCGGCCCAGGCCACCGCCGGCGCGATCTACGCCGCCGGCCCGGGCCTGCAGCTGTACTCGGACCGTCGCGCCCGCGATGTCGGTGACCTGCTCACGATCACCCTGACCGAGAACACCACCGCGCAGACCACCGCCAACACCTCCACCTCGAAAGAGTCGGAGCTGAGCATCGGCACGCCCACGATCTTCGGCGCGCCGGTCACGCTGGGCGGGAAGGACATCCTCAGTGCCAGCGCCGCCGGCTCGCGCGATTTCACCGGCAAGGGCACCAGCGCGCAGAGCAACCGCCTGCAAGGCAGCGTGACCGTCACGGTGATCCAGCGCCTGCCCAACGGCAACCTGGTCGTGCAGGGTGCGAAGAACCTGCGCCTGAACCGTGGCGATGAGCTGGTGCAGGTGCAGGGCATCGTGCGCGCCGCCGACATCTTCCCGGACAACACCATTCCCTCCAGCCGTGTTGCCGATGCCCGCATCGTCTACGGCGGCCGCGGCGCGATCGCCCAATCCAACGCGATGGGCTGGCTGAGCCGCTTCTTCAACTCGGCGCTGGCGCCGTACTGAGCCTGACATGACTTTCTCCCTCTCCCTGTTCCGGCAGCGTCGCGTGGTGTCGTTCCACCCGACGGCGCAGCGACGCGCGGCCTCGCACCACACGCTGCGCACGCTGCTGGCACTGCTGGCCGTGTTCGCGCTGGTGGCGCCCGCCTCCGCCGAGCGCATCAAGGACCTGGCCCAGGTCGGCGGCGTGCGCGGCAACGCACTGGTCGGCTACGGCCTGGTGGTCGGCCTGGATGGCAGCGGCGACCGCACCAGCCAGGCGCCCTTCACCGTGCAGAGCCTGAAGAACCTGCTCGGCGAACTCGGCGTCAACGTGCCGGCCAACGTCAACCCGCAGCTGAAGAACGTGGCGGCCGTGGCCATCCACGCCGAGCTGCCGCCGTTCGCCAAGCCCGGCCAGCCGATCGACATCACCGTTTCCTCCGTAGGCAACGCGGTCTCGCTGCGCGGCGGCTCGCTGTTGATGGCGCCGCTGCGCGGTGCCGATGGTCAGGTGTATGCGATCGCCCAGGGCAACCTGATCGTGGGCGGCTTCGGTGCACAGGGCAAGGATGGCTCGCGGGTCTCGGTCAACGTGCCCAGCGTCGGCCGCATTCCGAACGGTGCGACCGTCGAACGTGCACTGCCGGACGTGTTCAGCGGCGGTGGCGACATCACCCTGAACCTGCACAAGAACGACTTCACCACCGTCTCGCGGATGGTCTCGGCATTGAACAATGCGTTCGGTGAAGGCGCCGCCCGCGCGATCGATGGCGTCACCGTCGCGGTCAACGCGCCCTCTGATCCGGGCGCGCGCATCGGCCTGCTGGCCCGCATTGAAAACCTGGAGCTCACCCCGGGCAGCGCGCCGGCCAAGGTGGTGGTCAACTCGCGTACCGGCACCGTGGTGATCGGTGCACAGGTCCGCGTCGGTGCCGCAGCGATCTCGCACGGTTCGCTGACGGTGACCATCAACGAGAACGCCAACGTCAGCCAGCCGGGTGCGTTCAGTGGCGGCCAGACCGTGGTGACCCCGCAGTCCACCATCACCGCAACCAACGATGGCAGCCGCATGTTCAAGTTCAGCGGCGGCACCACCCTGGATGAAATCGTGCACGCGGTGAACGCCGTGGGCGCAGCCCCGGGCGATCTGATCGCCATCCTGGAAGCCCTCAAGCAGGCCGGTGCGCTCAGCGCCGAACTCGAGGTGATCTGACATGCGCATTCAACCGGCTCTGGAACTCAATCCCGCCCAGCCCAACAGCCCGGCCAAGGTCGACAAGGTCGCCCGGCAGCTGGAAGGCCAGTTCGCGCAGATGCTGATCAAGAGCATGCGTGAAGCGAGCTTCGGCGATTCGCTGTTCCCCGGCGAAAACACCATGTTCCGTGAGATGTATGACCAGAAGATCGCCGATGCGATGACCCGTGGCCGTGGCCTGGGGCTGTCGAGCATGATCGCGCGCCAGCTGGGCGGCGCCGAGGGTGAAACGGCCAAGCCGGTCGACACCACGCTGAACCCGGCTGCCGCCCTGCGTGCCTATCAACTCAACGCACCGGCGGCCGCCCTGCCGCTGCCGGCCGGCACCGCACCGTCGGCGCCGCGCGAAGTCGATCTGCTGCAGCAGCTGGGCGGCGGTGAGCCTTCCGCCGTGCTGCAGCCGATGGAACGCGCCCTGGACCTGATCGCCGGCCGTGAAAGCAGTCAGATGCATGAGGCGATCGGCCGCAGCGATCCCTACGCGGCAGTCGCCGATACCGATCCAGCCAGCACCAACTGGGCCCTGGCCGATGACCGCTGGACCGGCGTCAACCGCACCGCGGCCACCGGCCCCAATGCGGTCGACACCCTGGCCGCCACGACGGCCGCCGCCGAACTCGGCCCACACACGCCCGAAGGCTTCGTGGCCAGCATCTGGGGCCATGCCCAGCAGGCCGCGCGCGAGCTCGGTGTGGATGCCAAGGCACTGGTCGCCCAGGCCGCGCTGGAAACCGGCTGGGGCCGCAAGCTGGTCCGCCGCAGTGGCGGCGACAGCTCGCACAACCTGTTCGGGATCAAGGCCAACGGCTGGCAGGGCGAACGCGCCACCAGCGGCACCCATGAATACGTCAATGGCGTGCGCCGTAACGAAACGGCGAGCTTCCGCGCCTACAACTCGGTCGGCGAGAGCTTCGCCGACTACGTGCGCCTGCTGAAGACCAGCCCGCGCTACCAGAACGCCCTGCAGGCCGGCAGCAACGTGCGCAGCTTCGCGCAGGGGCTGCAGCGCGCCGGCTACGCCACCGACCCGACCTACGCGGCCAAGATCGCCGCGATCGCCGGCGGCCCGACCATCGAGCGCGCCGTCGCCGCGGTGAGCGATGCCGGCGAGCGCCTGGGCCGCACCTTTGCCAGCACCGCCAGCCCGACCGGGCTGGGTGTCATCCGTCGTTGAGGTAATCCATGTCCAGCGTACTCTCCACCGGCACCAGCGCCCTGCTCGCCTTCCAGCGGGCCCTGGCGACCACCAGCCATAACGTCGCCAACATCAAGACCCCGGGCTACAGCCGGCAGAAGGTGGATTTCGCCACGGCCGACCCCCAGAACTACGGGTACGGCGACGTGGGCAACGGCACCCGCATCACCGATGTCCGCCGGGTGGCGGACCAGCTGGCGATCTCGCGCCTGCTCGATGGCAGCGGCGAACTGGCGCGCCTGAAGCAGCTCTCGACCATGGCCGACCGGGTGGATGCGATGTTCTCCAACACCGCGACCAACGTCGCAGGTGTCTGGTCCAACTTCTTCGACTCGGTCAGCGGGTTGTCCTCCAATGCCTCCGGTAGCGCCGACCGGCAGAACATGCTCGACAGCGGCAAAACCGTGGCCAACCGCTTCCAGCAGCTGAACACCCAGCTCAACAACCTCAATGGTGAGGTCAACAACGGCCTGATCGCCGGCGCCACCGAGATCAACCGGCTGGCCAAGGAAATCGCCCAGCTCAACGGCGCGATCGGCGGCAATGCCGCCACCGCAGCGCCGGATCTGCTGGATCGCCGCGATCAGCTGATCGCCAACCTGGTCGGTTATACCGGCGGCACGGCGGTGATGCAGGACGGCGGGCTGATGAACGTGTACACCGCTGGCGGCCAGGCGCTGGTGATCGGCACCACGGCGTCCAAGGTCACCACCGTCACCGATCCCTATCAGCCGGAGCGGCTGCAGCTGGCGCTGGAAAGCCAGGGCCAGAAGATCACCATCGAGGGCAAAACCCTCGGCGGCCAGATCGGTGGCCTGCTGGAGTTCCGCGATACCGTGCTGACCCCGGCCCAGGCCGAGCTGGGCAAGCTGGCGATCGGCATGGCCAGCAGCTTCAACGACGTGCACCGCCAGGGCGCGGACCTGTACGGCAACATGGGCGGTGACTTCTTCACCATCGGCAACCCGCGCATCACCGCCAACAGCGCCAATGCCGGCACGGCGAGCATGAGCGCCAGCTTCGGCGACCTGTCCAAGCTGGACGGCCAGAACATCGTGATGAAGTTCGATGGCACCCAGTGGCAGGCCACCCGCGCCGACACCGGCGCCGCCATCCCGATGACCGGCACAGGCACCGCGGCCGACCCGCTGGTGCTCAATGGCGTCACGCTGGTCATGAGCGGCACGCCGGCCAAGGACGACCGCTTCCTGCTGCAGCCGACCGCAGGCGTGGCCGGCAGCATGGAAGTGGCGATCACCGATACCTCGCGTATTGCCGCCGCCGCCCCGATCAAGGGCACCGCCGCGATGGCGAACACCGGCACCGGCAAGCTGACCGGGGTCAAGGTGACTGATCCGGACAACACCGCCCTGCGCAATCCGGCCGCGATCGTGTTCATCAGTGCCACCGAATACACCATCGATGGCGGCCCCCCCAACACCTACACTGCCGGGCAGACCATCAGCGCCAACGGTTGGAGCTTCGTTCTGGACGGCGCCCCCAAGACCGGCGACACCTTCAACATCGGGCCGACCCCGGCCGGTTCCTCGGACAACAGCAATGCCCTGCTGCTGGCCAAGGTCGAGCAGGCCAAGACCTTCAATGACGGCACGGTCACGCTCAGCGGCGCGCTGGGCGGCCTGACCACCCAGGTCGGCGCGGCCGCGCGCTCGGCCGAGTACTCGCTGCAGGCCCAGCAGGTGATCACCGACCAGGCCCAGGCAGCACGCGACTCGATCTCCGGCGTCAACCTGGATGAAGAGGCCTCGGACATGCTCCGGCTGCAGCAGGCCTACCAGGCCGCCTCGCAGCTGATCTCCACCGCCGACAACATGTTCCAGACCATCCTGGGAGCCGTCTCGCGATGAACAACCGCATTTCCACCGGGATGATGTTCAATCAGTCGGTGTCCCTGATGCTCGCCTCGCAGGCGAAGATGAGCCACCTGGAGCGCCAGATCGCCACCGGCAGCAAGATCGTCACGGCCAAGGACGATCCGGTCTCGGCCGGCAGCGCGGTCGGCCTGGACCGCACCCTGGCCTCGCTGGACCGCATGCAGCTCAATGCCGGCAACGTGCAGAACCGCCTGGGCCTGCAGGAAAACGCGCTGGCCCAGGTGGGCGACATGATGGGCCGCATCACCGAACTCACCATCTACGCCAACAACCCGGGCCTGGCCGCGGCCGACAAGCAATCCATGGTCACGGAAATCGAAGCGATCCGCGGCAATCTGCTCGCGGTGGCCAACAGTACCGACGGCACCGGCCGCTATCTGTTCGGTGGTACGGATGACGGCAGCCCGCCTTTCAGCCAGGTCGATGGCCGCATTGTCTACAACGGCGACCAGAACCAGCGCCAGGTGGAGGTCGGCCCGGACACCTATGTGCTCGATGCCCTGCCCGGCAGCGAGATCTTCATGCGCATCGTCACCGGCGACGGGCATGTGGACGGCAAGGCCAGCGCCGGCAACACCGGCAGCGGCGTGCTGACCAACATCACCCGCGACAGCGACGGCAGCTGGAATGGCGAAGGCTTCAGCGTGCGCTTCACTGGCGCCGACAGCTATGACCTGCTCGACGCCGGTGGCGCCGTGGTCTCCAGCGGCACGCTCAAGACCGGCGACGACCTGGTGGTCAACGGGGTGCGCCTGCATATCGAAGGCACCCCCGCTGCGGGCGATTCCTTCGAGGTCAGCCCCTCCGCCAGCCGTGACATCTTCAGCACCCTGGATTCGCTGATCGGCGCACTCAAGATGGATACCGGCACCCCTGCCCAGCAGGCGGCCCAGCAGAACCTCCTGCAGAGCGGCCTGCGCGACGTGGCCCGCGCCTCGGAGCGGATGATCGACTCCCGGGCCGCAGGTGGTGCCCAGCTCAAAGCGCTGGACAACGCCTCGGACATGCGGGAATCGAACGTCGTCACGCTCAAGACCACCCTCTCGCAGATGCGCGACCTGGACTACGCCGATGCCCTGAGCCAGTACCAGCTGGAAAAGACCGCCCTGCAGGCGGCCCAGACCCTGTTCTCGCAGATGCAGTCGATGTCGCTGTTCAACATGATCCGCTGACCCCCCCCCCTACAACCCGGGTTGGCCTGAAGGCCGCGATGCTCTGAGCATCGCGGCCTTTTTGCGTTCTGGCGCGTGAAATTGGCCCGCCTCCGCCTCCCCTGCAAATCCGCTTGAATCTCCGCCTAAAGGTTGTTGACAAAGCGCCGTTATTGATTTGGCAACAGCGAAGCACACAGCCAAAAACAAAAAAACGGCGGCGCTTCGTTCCATTCACCACCGGGATTCCAATAAGGGAGACGACCCATGGCACAGGTAATCAACACCAATACGATGTCGCTCAACGCTCAGCGCAACCTGAGCACCAGCGGCAACTCGCTCGCCACCACCATCCAGCGCCTGTCGTCGGGCCTGCGCATCAACAGCGCAAAAGACGACGCCGCCGGCCTGGCGATCTCCGAGCGCTTCGGCACCCAGATCCGCGGCACCGATGTCGCGATCCGCAACGCCAATGACGGCATCTCGCTGGCCCAGGTCGCCGAAGGTTCGCTGAGCGAAGTCGGCAACAACCTGCAGCGCATCCGCGAGCTGGCCGTGCAGGCCTCCAACGCCACCAACTCGGCCAGCGACCGCAAGGCGCTGCAGGCCGAAGTGACCCAGCTGGTCAGCGAAATCGACCGCGTTGCCAAGCAGTCCGACTTCAACGGCACCAAGCTGCTCGACGGCAGCTTCACCAGCCAGCTGTTCCAGGTAGGTGCGAATGCGGGTCAGGCGATTGCGATCAACAGCGTCGTCAACGCGAAGGCCGATTCCTTGGGCGCGGCAACCTTTGCGAACGTCTACAACACTCAGGCCATCGCCGCTGACAAGCCGACGGCTGACACCGTGTTCTCTGGACTCCAGATCTCCGTCACGCCGAAGGGCGCCGCCGCTGCAACGAGCTTCACTATTGCCGACTTCTCAGTGAAGGCCGGCGAGTCGACGGTGGCAGCCACCGCTGCTGCGATCAACTCGAAGCTGGGCGAGACAGGCGTGATGGCCAAGCTCGAGAACGGCAAAATCAGTCTGCATTCCGTTAAAGACGGTCAGGCTTTCACTATTGCAGCAAGCGCAGCTACCCCGCCCGCCGGCATCACGCCAGTCGCTACGGATCTCGCAAACATCGGTCTTCAGCAGGTAACCGGCGGAACGGGTGGGAGCCTCACGGGTGCGGCGGCTTCCTTCGTCAAAGACTTGAACGTCACCACCGCTGAGAACGCCCAGCAGGCGCTGTCCATCGTCGATAACGCATTGGAATCCGTCAACAGCGTCCGCGCCGACCTCGGCGCGATCCAGAACCGCTTCACCTCGGTGGTGGCCAACCTGCAGACCTCCTCGGAGAACCTGTCGGCCTCGCGCAGCCGCATCCGCGACACCGATTTCGCCAAGGAAACCGCGGAACTGACCCGTACCCAGATCCTGCAGCAGGCCGGCACCGCCATGCTGGCCCAGGCGAACCAGGTTCCCCAGAACGTGCTCAGCCTGTTGCAGCGCTGACATGCGACGCTCCTGAAGCACGTCAGGGGCGGCTAACCCAACTCACGTGCAACTGCTCAAGGACCCTTCCTCATGGCACAAGTCATCAACACCAACACGATGTCGTTGAATGCTCAGCGTAACCTGAGCACCAGCGGCAGCTCCCTGGCCACCACCATCCAGCGCCTGTCGTCGGGTTCGCGCATCAACAGCGCCAAGGACGACGCCGCCGGCTTGGCAATCTCCGAGCGCTTCGGCACCCAGATCCGCGGCACCGATGTGGCCATCCGCAACGCCAACGACGGTATCTCGCTGGCCCAGGTTGCCGAAGGTTCGCTGACCGAAATCGGTAACAACCTGCAGCGCATCCGCGAGCTCGCTGTGCAGTCGTCCAACGCTACCAACTCGGCAAGCGATCGAAAAGCGCTGCAGGCTGAAGTAACGCAGCTCAAGAGCGAAATTGACCGCGTTGCGAAGCAGTCTGAGTTCAACGGCACGAAGCTTCTGGACGGCTCATTCTCCAGCCAGCTGTTTCAGGTTGGTGCCAACGCCGGTCAGGCCATCGCGATTGACAAGGTGGTCAATGCCAAGACTGATTCGCTGGGTACTGCCGACTTTGCCAACGTGTACAAGGGCACCAAGCTTGGCATCACCCCTGGCACCCCTGGCACTCCTGGCCCGCCGCCGACTCCGGGTACTCCGGATGTGGACACCGACAAAGCCTCCACCGATACCAACGTGTCGAAGCTGACCATCAAGGTGACGGACGCGGACAACAAGGTAACCGACGTTGTCGTGGACGCGTTCACCATTAAAGCTGGTGAATCGATCACGAAGGCCACTGCCGCTGCAATCAACGCGAAGATCGGCGAAACCGGTGTACAGGCTCAGGTCGACGACGCAACGATCAGCCTGACCTCGGTCAAGGCCGGCCAGACGTTCACCTTGGCGTTCGGCACCACCGCCGACTTGGCAGCTACCGGCTTGACCCAGACCAGCACCAATGGTGGCACTCTGACTGGCGTTACCTCCAGCAAGCTCGCCGACGTGGATGTCTCCAAGGTCGAGGGTGCGCAGCAGGCTCTCGAGATCGTCGACAAAGCGCTCAGCTCTATCAACAACACCCGCGCCGACCTTGGCGCCATCCAGAACCGCTTCACCTCCGTGGTAGCGAATCTGCAAACCTCGACCGAAAACCTGTCCGCATCGCGCAGCCGCATCAAGGACACGGATTTCGCCAAGGAAACCGCAGAGTTGACCCGCACCCAAATCCTGCAGCAGGCCGGTACGGCGATGCTGGCCCAGGCCAATCAGGTGCCGCAGAACGTGCTCAGCCTGCTGCGCTAAGCCGCAATCCAATCACCTGCGCCGAGACACTCGGCGCAGGTGTAACGATCGATTCACGATCCACCGCCAAAGGAAACCACCATGGCACAAGTCATCAACACCAATACGATGTCGTTGAATGCTCAGCGCAATCTGAGCACCAGCGGCAGCTCCCTGGCCACCACCATCCAGCGCCTGTCTTCGGGTTCGCGCATCAACAGCGCCAAGGACGACGCGGCCGGCTTGGCGATCTCCGAGCGCTTCGGCACCCAGATCCGCGGTACCGATGTGGCCATTCGCAACGCCAACGACGGCATCTCGCTTGCACAGGTCGCCGAAGGGTCGCTGACTGAGATCGGCAACAACCTTCAGCGCGTCCGTGAACTGTCGGTGCAGGCCTCCAATGCCACCAACTCGGCGAGCGACCGCAAAGCACTGCAGGCCGAAGTAACTCAGCTGGTCAGCGAAATTGATCGTGTCGCCAAGCAGTCCGACTTCAACGGTACCAAACTGCTTGACGGCTCGTTCTCCAGCCAGCTCTTCCAGGTCGGCGCCAACGCTGGCCAAGCCATCGCCATCGACAAGGTGGTTAACGCCAAATCGGACGCCTTGGGAAACGCCCTATTTGACCAGCAGAACATCTCAGTTGCCGCCGGCACGAGCGCCGCGGCAAACAAAGGCAGCACCATCGCCCTCGGCGGCGTCGAAATCAGCGGTGGCGGATTGACGTCGGCAATCACGCTCGACAAGGTTGAGATTGTTTCGACCGGCGACTCTGCTGAAGATCGCAAGGCAATGACGAGTGCTCTGACCACCGCCATCAACGCAAAAATCGGTGAAACCGGCGTCTACGCTGAGACGACGACGACTGCCGGCCAGATTACCCTGACCTCCGTCAAGGAAAGTGTCGACAAGGATGGTAAGTGGAGCGCCATGAAGGTGACGGCCGGCACGAGCACGGGCGTAACGGGCTACAATAGTGGCGCGCTGGACGGCACCGCGACCGCCCCGGCTACCGGCGGGAAGATGCTGAAAGATGTCAACATCTCCACGGTGCCCGGCGCCCAGCAGGCTCTGGAAATCGTCGACAAGGCCCTGAGCGCCATCAACAACACCCGCGCAGACCTCGGCGCCATCCAGAACCGCTTCACCTCGGTGGTGGCCAACCTGCAGACCTCGACCGAAAACCTGTCCGCGTCGCGTAGCCGCATCAAGGACACGGATTTCGCCAAGGAAACCGCAGAGCTGACCCGCACCCAGATCCTGCAGCAGGCCGGTACGGCCATGCTGGCCCAGGCCAACCAGGTGCCGCAGAACGTGCTCAGCCTGCTGCGCTGATCCACGGCTGCATCGTCCCGCCGCCGGCTCCGGCCGGCGGCGCGGGCAACCCGAGGCATCGCAAAGCACGCGCAGGAACGGGCCATGGCCATGGAGGACCGGACTCTCTCCCGGTCGCCACATCGTCGTGGCCATGGCCCGCCCCTGCGGCAGAACTGTTATCAGCGCTGTTTGTTTGACTGAACACCCCGGGTGGCTTCGTCTCCCCCCGCTTTTCAGTAGCCTGACCCCTCCTCTGCATTGGAGGAGGGTTTTTTACAGACCACCTATCAGAGGCGCGAACCGCCGCCCCTGCCCCAAGGCTCCTGCAACCGGCGTGCCAAACCCGCCCTTTCCCTGGCTGGCACAACTCCTGCATCAACGTGGTTCTAAAGACCCGGCGGCTACGGCCGCTACTTTCGTTGATGGCATCGCCCTGCGACTTCACGGCAGCGGCTACAAACAGGAGATACAACGTGGCGGACTTCGGTTACGGCGGCATCGGTTCAGGACTGGATATTTCCGGCATGGTCAGCAGCCTGGTGGCGGCCGATCGCAAGCCGGCGGACAACGCACTGAACCTGCAGCAGTCCAAGGCCAAGATGCAGCTCTCGGCGATCGGCACGGTCAAATCCGCGTTCGACACGCTGAACACGGCGCTGAAAGCACTGAAGGCCAATACGGCGTTCGATGCACGTACGTTCACGGCCAGCAAATCCGGTACCGACGAGATCTTGACGGTATCCGGCACCAACTCCGCGGCGGCTGGCACACACCTCGTCAACGTAGAGAAGCTCGCCACCGCGCACAAGCTGATCTCGGAGAGCCCGATACCGAAGACAGACACGTTCGGCGCCGGAACCCTGACGCTCACCGTGGGCGTCGGCGACAAGCAGAAGACGCTGAACATCAACGTCGAAGCCGATGACACGCTCAGCTCGATCCGCACGAAGATCGAGAAAGCCGGCCGCGCCTCGGGCGTCCAGGCCACGCTCATCGCGTCTGGCGATAACCAGATTCTGTCCCTCTCGCAGGAGAAGTCAGGTGCAGCCAACGCCATCACCCTGACTGCCGCACCAGGCAACAGCAAGCTGGCCGACCTCGCCGCCAGTCTGAAGGAGCGCACACCTGCGGCAGACGCCAAGCTGACTATCGACGGCGTGGCGATCACCAGCAGCGAAAACACCGTCACCGACGTGGTGCCCGGCCTCACCCTGAACCTGAAGAAGGAAGGCGAGAGCACCGTCACCATTACCACCGACGTCGCCGCCGCGCGCAAGGTGATGCAGGACTTCGTCACGGCGTACAACGGCGCCATCGCGGCGATCAACACCGCCACCAAGTACGACATCGAGAACAAAGAGCCCTCCTCGCTGACCGGCGATGCGCAGATGCGCGGCGCCTCCAGCCAGCTGCGCAGCATGATGGGCGGCATTCTCAAGGACCTCTCGGCCGCCGGCCTGGATCCCAAGAAGATCGGCCTGCAGACCCGTGCCTATCCCAACGCTGACGGCAGCCTGGTGCTGGATACCGCCAAGTTCGACGCGGCCTTGGTCAATCAGGGCGGCGCCGTGCGTGAGGCGTTCACCGGTGATGACGGTGCAGCGGCGAAGCTGTTTGCGATGGTGGACGGCTACGTCAGCACCACCGTCGGCAAGGAGGGCGCATTCGTTTCGCGCACCAAGAGCATCAACAACACGCTGACCGACATCGACAAGCGCCGCAAGGCGCTGGATGTCCGCATGGAAGGCGTGTCCGAACGTTACAAAAAGCAGTTCCTCGCGCTCGATGCCCTGATGAGCAAGATGAGCCAGACCATGAGCAGCCTCACCTCGCAGCTGTCCCAGCTCAGCGGCTGATCGATCAAGGCCGTCGACTCAAGTTGAACCGGTCCGCGGCCGATATCACTGGCAGGACACCCCGCAGGCTCCACCCGGTGCCGACGATGTCGCGAACCTCGCGGCCCCGCATGAAGGAGACATGATTGATGTACGGTTCCAACCGTCAATTCACCGAGCAGTACCGCAAGGTCGGCGTGCAGAGTTCGGTTACCGATGCCGACCCGCACAAGCTGGTGGCGCTGCTGCTGGCCGGTGCCTGCGAACGCCTTCGACTCGCCCTGGCCTGCCTGGAACGTGGCGACCAGGCGCGCAAGGGCAAGGCGATCGGCGAGGTCTGCGCCATCGTCGGCCACCTCAACGGCTCGCTGGACCATGAGGCCGGCGGCGAGATCGCCGGCAACCTGTCTTCGCTGTACGACTACGTGATGCATCGGTTGACCGAGGCCAATCTGCACAACGATCCAGCCGCGCTGACCGAAGCGCTCGAGCTGCTCGGCGAGATCGACTCGGCCTGGAATGCCATCCCGCAGCAGCAGCGCCAGACCGCGCAGGTCGCCCCGTGACCTCGCTTGGTGCGCTCAACGCCCGTCTGGATGCGCTGGAAAATGCGCTGCACGATGAGAACTTCGACGAGGCCGGGCTGCAGCTGGATGCGCTCGACGCGGCCCAGCGGGACTACCTGGCCGGTCCGTCGGCCAGCTTCGATGTTCCCGGCCTGTCCTCGCTGCAGGCACGCCAGCAGCGCATCATGCTGTTCATGATGCGGCAGCGCGAAGAGGCCAGCCGCCACATCCACAACGGCCACCAGTCCCTTCGCGCCGCGCAGGCGTACCTGACCGCAGAATCCCTGTCATGACCGACCTTCGCACCAGCGCCATCCATCACCCGGCCGAAAGCGAGCTGTTCGATGAGACGCTGAGCTGCGAACTGGCGCTGCCGGCCGAATTCCGGATTGGCAGCGCGGTGATCCGCCCCGGAACCGCCGAGACCCTGCTGCGCAGTGTGGCGCTGGTTGAAGACGCCCGCGGCGACGACGGCCATGACGACCGCAGCGACGCCACGCTGCAGGTGCAGCGCCTGGAGGCCAAACTGGACCTGGTCATGGTGCTGCTGGGCCGGCTGGTACGGCAGAGCAGCCAGGACCTGCCCCTGCGCCCCCTGCGCTGGTCGCGCCGCGGCATCCGCCTGGAACAGGGCGCGCGCAGTGGCGCCGCACCGGGCAGCATGGGCGTGATCCGCCTGCAGCCCTGCGACTGGCTGCCCGACCACATCGACCTGCCCGTGGTGATCGTGGCCGAAGCCGCCAATGGCTCGGGCGCGCACTACCTGTGGCTGCGCTTTGAAGGGCTCAGCGATGCGCTGGAGATGGCCCTGGAGCGACATCTGTTCCGCCTGCACCGCCGCCAGATCGCCGAAGCACGACGATTGCGGTAACCGTACGCTCCCGACTGTGACCCATTCGGCTTGGCGGTAGGCCTTCACTCCGTTAAGGTGACGGCCTCCCCGCTCCCCTAGCAGCCTGTGCGCGTTCTCATCGTCGATGATCACACCCTGGTCCGTGCCGGCCTCAGCCGCCTGCTGCAGGGCTTTGCCGACGTCGAGGTCATCGCCGAGGCCAGCAATGCCGAGCAGGCGCTGCAACTGAGCGTGCAGCATTCTCCTGACGTCGTCCTGATGGACCTGTCCCTGCCGGGCCGCACCGGCCTGGAAGCCCTGAGCGACATCCTGCTGCGTACGCCCGGCTCGCGCGTGGTGATGATGACCATGCACGACGATGCCGTGCATGTGCGCGATGCGCTGGACCGTGGCGCGGTCGGTTTCGTGGTCAAGGATGCCGCCCCGCAGGAGCTGGAACTGGCGCTGCGCGCCGCGCATGCCGGCCAGGTGTTCCTGAGCCCGCAGATCTCGGCCAAGATGCTCGCCCCGATGCTGGGCAAGGAAAAGCCGGTGGGCGTGGCAGCCCTCTCGCCGCGCCAGCGCGAAATCCTGCGCCAGATCGGCAAGGGTGAGAGCAACAAGGAAATCGCCGCGGACCTCGGCATCAGCGTCAAGACGGTGGAGACCCACCGCGCCCGCATGATGGAGTCGCTGGGCTGCCGCCGCGCCAATGATCTGGTGCTGCTCGCCGCCCGCCACCAGCACGAGCTGGAGTGATCCGCGCCGGTTCTCCGGCGCACAGGGCGTGCCCGCCGCGGAGGGCGACAGAATTTTGAAGTCCGATGCGTCGGGCGGACACGGAAAGACAAGGTCTCGGCGCCACGCACCCGTCAAAATACCGCGTCGGTGTAGGGGTGACCCCTACACGCTGTCGGGGATTTGACGACCCGACTCAGGAACCCCCTGATTCCCGGCGTACGGGAAGAGAAGCAAGATGTGTTCCATAACGCACCGGGGAGTCGGTGCGAACGGGACATCACCTTGAAAGCCTCCATGTCGACCCAGATGGGTCAGCAGCTTCACCTCACCCCGCAACTGCTGCAGTCGATCCGGCTGCTCCAGCTCGACGGCATGCAGCTGGAACTGGAAATCCGCCGGGCGCTGGAGACCAATCCGCTGCTCGAGATCGAAGAAGCCCCGGAGCCGGCGGCCGCCGAGACTGCCGAAGCCAGCACCACCCAGGACGTGGCCGCCTTCGACGAACTGCCCGAAAGCACCATGTGGGATGTGGCCGGTGCCGGTTGGCAGGACGGTGACGATGACCGCATGCAGCGCGTGGCAGCCGGGGAATCCTCCGATCCGCAGCTGCGTGCCCTGCAGCGCCTGGCGATGGAGCTGGATGCCCGCGAACTGGTCGTGGCCGGTTTCTGGCTGGAGCACTGCGACGACGCCGGCTATCTGGACGCCCCGCTTGCCCAGCTGACCCTGCTGGCCAGTGCGCACTGCGATGTGGACGCTGCCGGTGTGGAAGCGGTCCGTCAGCAGATCCTGCACGGCGATCCGGTTGGCCTGGCCGCGCAGGACCTGCACGAATGCCTCAGCGTGCAGCTGCGCACCCTGCCTGGCCGCGTGCCGGCCCGCCACCTCGCCCAGCGCGTGCTCGACGACGGCCTGACCGCGCTGGCCGCACACGATTACCCAGCCCTGGCCAAGCAGCTCGATGCCGAAGTCGCCGACATCCATGAGGCCGTCCGGCTGATCCTGTCGCTGCAGCCGCGCCCGGGCGAGAGCCTGCTGCCGGACAGCAACGGCGTGGTGATTCCGGACGTGGTCGCCTGGCACGCCGATGGCCAGTGGCGCGTCGCGCTCAACCCGGCCACCAGCCGCCGCCTCAGCATCAACCCGCAGTACGAACAGGCCCTGGCCGAGACCAGCGAAGCCGCCCAGCCGCTGCGCGACATGCTGCAGGAAGCGCGCTGGCTGACCCGCGGCCTGTCGATGCGCTACGACACCCTGCTGCGCACCGCGCGGGTGATCATCGAACGTCAGGCGGGCTTCCTGACCCGTGGCGAAGAGGCCATGGCGCCGCTCACCCTGAAGGAAGTGGCCGACGAGATCGGCATGCACGAGTCCACCGTCTCGCGCATCACCACCGGCAAGTACCTGCAGACCCCGCGCGGCACGCTGGAACTGAAGCACTTCTTCGCGGTCCGCCTGGAAGGTGCCAGCGTCTCTGGCCAAGCCGTCAAGGCCATGGTGCGCCGCCTGATCGAGTCCGAACCGGCCGCACGCCCGCTGGCCGATGAAGCCATCGCCGGCCTGCTCTCGCGCCAAGGGGTGAACATCGCCCGCCGTACCGTTGCAAAATACCGCGAACAACTGGACATCGCCCCGGCGCGCGAACGCCGCCGCAGCCATGCCAGCACCCCGCACCTCCTGGCCCGGGTGGGCTGAAGGAAATGGAAGACATGAACAAGCTCACCGTCCTGCTGGTCGACGACCACGAAGGTTTCATCAATGCCGCCATGCGCCACTTCCGCAAGGTCGACTGGCTCGATGTGATCGGCAGCGCCGCCAATGGCCTGGAAGCGATCGAACGCTCCGAGTCGCTGCGCCCGAAGGTGGTGCTGATGGATCTGGCCATGCCCGAGATGGGCGGCCTGCAGGCCACCCGCCTGATCAAATCGCAGGATGACGCGCCCTACATCGTCATCGCCAGCCACTTCGATGACGCCGAACACCGCGAGCACGCCCTGCGCGCCGGGGCCGACAACTTCGTCAGCAAGCTGTCCTACATCCAGGAAGTGATGCCGATCCTGGAAGGTCTGAAGGGGAACGGATCATGAGCGAATCACGCATCCTGGTACTGGACAACGACGCCGTTCGCGCCGAGCGCACTGTCGCCCTGCTGGAATTCATGGACTTCAACCCGCGCTGGGTGGCCGATGCCAACGATTTCGATATCACCCGCCACCGCCCGAACGACTGGATGGCTGCGATCATCGGCGGGCTGGACAGCGCCGAACGCAGCGATGCGCTGTTTGCGTGGCTGGGCAAGGGTGCGCTGCCGCCGCCGGTGATGCTGATCGACGGCGATACCACCGCCTTCGCCCAGCAGTACGGGCTGCACGAGGCCAATGTGTGGCCGCTGGAGGCCCCGCTGCGTCATGCACAGATGGAAGGCCTGCTGCGCCGCGCCAGCCTCAAGCGCCTGGATGCCGAGCACCAGGCCGGTGCCGTGCAGGATCAGGGCCCGACCGGCGAAGGCGCGGCCGTCACCCAGCTGCGCCGGATGATCGAGCAGGTTGCCGCATTCGACACCACCGTGCTGGTGCTGGGCGAATCGGGCACCGGCAAGGAAGTGGTCTCGCGCTCGATCCACCAGCGCTCGCCGCGCCGCGATGGCCCGTTCGTGGCGATCAACTGCGGCGCCATTCCGCCGGATCTGCTGGAAAGCGAACTGTTCGGCCACGAGAAGGGCGCCTTCACCGGCGCACTGAGCGCCCGCAAGGGCCGTTTCGAAATGGCCGAAGGCGGCACCCTGCTGCTGGATGAAATCGGCGACATGAGCCTGCCGATGCAGGTCAAGCTGCTGCGCGTGCTGCAGGAACGCAGCTTCGAGCGCGTCGGTGGCAACCAGACCATCCGCTGCAACGTGCGCGTGATCGCCGCGACCCACCGCGACCTGGAATCGCGCATCGCCGACGGCAAGTTCCGCGAGGATCTGTTCTACCGCCTCAACGTGTTCCCGATCGACGTGCCGGCCCTGCGCGAGCGTAGTGAAGACCTGCCCGCACTGGTCACCACCATCGCCGGCCAGCTGGCCCGCACCGGCCGTGGCGAAGTGCGTTTCACCGGCGAAGCGCTGCAGGCCCTGGCCGCCTACGAGTGGCCGGGCAACGTGCGCGAGCTGACCAACCTGGTCGAGCGCCTGGCGGTGCTGCACCCCAGTGGCAACGTCCGCGTGCAGGACCTGCCGGCCCGTTACCGCGGTGACTTCGCTGCCGCCGCGCCGGTAGCCACTGCAGTGCCGGCCGCCGTGGCTGACGAACGCCTGGACCTGCGCAGCTTCTCCTTCCACACCCCGGGTTCGCAGGGCAGCCCAGCCCTGGACAACGGCATCGGCCCGGTGGCCCGCGCCCCGGCCCTGCCCGACGACGGCCTGGACCTGCGCAACCACATGGCCAACATCGAGTTGAACCTGATCAACGAAGCGCTGGAACGCACCCAGGGCGTCGTCGCCCATGCCGCCCAGCTGCTCGGCCTGCGCCGCACCACCCTGGTGGAGAAGCTGCGCAAGTACGGCATCGAGCGCGACCAGACCGAACTGGCTGGCTGAACGGAGCACCACATGGAAACCAGAAGCCCGGGCATGTCCCGGGCTTTTTTTGTGATTCTGCTCCACGCATCGCCACGCGCCCTCCGCCGGTTTTCCGGCGTCGACTCTCCGGCACGCCACTGCAACAGACCGCCGCGGGGATCACGTAGCCGCACCGCCCGCACGCGGCCGCCACGCGCCCACGCCCCGCTGAATACGCAAACCCTCGCCACCGCTACAAAACTGAACCACTCATCCGTTTCGGCACGGCACTTGCAACGTCTCCCGGTGTAACCCACCCCTGCTTCGGAACGTTCCAGATGTCGCACTCCGTCACCTCGATCCTTTCTCAGATCCGCACCTTCCAGACCCAGATGGGGCAGTCCGCCGTCAGCCCGCTGACGGAGGCGCCGCGCAGCAATGCCATCCAGGGCCTGGTGTCGCCCCAGGAGATCCAGGGCCCCAGCTTCACCGAAACCCTGCGGGGCGCCATCGCCGGCGTCAACGATGCACAGCAGAAATCCGGCGCCCTGGCCAAGTCCTTCGAACTGGGTGAACCCGGTGCGGACCTGGCCAAGGTCATGGTCGCCTCGCAGCAGTCCCAGATCGCCTTCCGCGCCACCGTGGAAGTCCGTAACCGTCTCGTCCAGGCTTACCAGGACGTGATGAACATGCCGCTGTAAGGATAGAAACGCATGGCCCTGTCGCTCTCCAAAGAATCGCTGAACACCGAAAAGGCTGGGCAGTGGTTCGACCGGCTGCAAAGCCTGCAGATCACCCGTCGGCTTGGCCTGATGGCGATGATCGCCGTGGCCGTGGCGGCAGGCCTGTTCGTGTTCTTCTGGTCGCAGAAGCCGGGCATGGTGCCGCTGTACACCGGGCTGGACCAGAAGGCCACGGCCGAGGCCACCGACCTGCTGCGCGCGGCGCAGATTCCCTTCCAGCTGGACCCCGCCACCGGCGGCATCACCGTGCCGGAAAAGAACCTGCACGATGCCCGCCTGAAGCTGGCCGGCTCCGGCCTGACCGACAGCGGTCGTCTGGGCTTCGAGCTGATGGAGCGTGACCCGGGCTTTGGCGTCAGCCAGTTCATGGAGAATGCGCGCTACCAGCACTCGCTGGAAACCGAGCTCTCGCGCACCATCAATACGCTGCGCCCGGTCCGCGATTCGCGCGTTCACCTGGCCATTCCCAAGCCCAGTGCCTTCACCCGCCAGCGTGACGTGGCCAGTGCCTCGGTGGTGCTGGAACTGCGCGGTGGCCAGCAGCTCGAACGCGGCCAGATCGATGCGATCGTGCACATGGTCGCCGCCAGCATTCCCGACCTGGCGCCCGAGCGCGTCACCGTGGTCGACCAGAGTGGGCGCATGCTCAGCGTCTCTGATCCGAACAGCGAAGCGGCCATGAACGCCGCCCAGTTCGAACAGGTCCGCCGCCAGGAAACCTCGTTCAACCAGCGCATCCGCGAGCTGCTCGAGCCGATGACCGGCCCCGGCCGCGTCAACCCGGAAGTCAGCGTGGACATGGACTTCTCGGTGATCGAGGAAGCCCGCGAGCTCTACAACGGCGAGCCGCAGAAGCTGCGCAGCGAGCAGATGAGCGAAAACAGCAGCAACGTGCCCGGCCCGCAGGGCGTGCCCGGGGCTGCCAGCAATACCCCGCCCGGCCCGGCGGCCGCGCCGGCCACCGCGCAGGCACCGACGGAAACCTCCAAGAACGCGACCCGCAATTACGAGCTGGACCGCACCCTGCAGCACACCCGCCAGCCGGCCGGCCGCATCAAGCGCGTCTCGGTGGCGGTGCTGGTGGACAACGTGCCGCGCGCCGGTGCCAACGGCAAGATGGCCGACCAGGCCCTCTCCGCGGCCGAACTGACCCGCGTCGAAGCGCTGGTCAAACAGGCGGTCGGCTTCGATGCCGAGCGTGGCGACACGGTCTCGGTGATGAATGCCCCGTTCGTCCGCGAGGTCACTCCGGTCGAAGGGCCGAAGTGGTGGGAGCTGCCGCAGGTGCAGGACGCACTGCGCCTGCTGCTCGGCGCGATCGTGGTGCTGGCCCTGGTGTTCGGTGTGCTGCGCCCGGCGCTGCGCTCGATCACCGGCCAGACCAAGCCCAAAGATGACGAACTGGAACCCCACAGTGCCGATGTGCAGCTGGTCGACGATGGCGAGGGTCTGCCCGCGATCGGCAGCGAACGCCTGCACGCGGCCGGACACGAACCCCTGGCCCTGCCGGTGGACTCTTACGAGGAACGACTGCGCATGGCGCGTGAAGCTGTAAAGACCGACTCCAAGCGCGTGGCCCAGGTGGTCAAGGGCTGGGTGGCCAATGATTGATGCACCTCCCCCGCTGACCGGCGTGCAGCGCGCCGCCGTGCTGCTGCTCTCGCTGGGCGAACTGGACGCCGCCGAAGTGCTGCGCCACATGGAGCCCAAGGAAGTCCAGAAGATCGGCATCGCCATGGCGACCATGACCGACATCACCCGCGAGCAGGTCGAGCGGGTCATGGACCAGTTCGGCAGCGAACTCGGTTCCAAGACCTCGCTGGGCGTGGGCTCGGACGACTACATCCGCAACATGCTGGTGCAGGCGCTGGGCAGCGAGAAGGCCGGCAACCTGATCGACCGCATCCTGCTGGGCCGCAACACCACCGGCCTGGACGCGCTGAAGTGGATGGATCCGCGTGCCGTGGCCGACCTGGTCCGCAACGAACACCCGCAGATCATCGCCATCGTGATGGCGCACCTGGAAACCGACCAGGCCGCCGACGCACTCAAGCTGCTGCCCGAGCGCACCCGCGTGGACGTGCTGCTGCGTATTGCCACGCTGGATGGCATTCCGCCGAACGCCCTCAATGAACTCAACGAGATCATGGAGCGCCAGTTCGCCGGCAACCAGAACCTGAAGTCTTCCAACATCGGCGGCGTGCAGTGCGCAGCCAACATCCTGAACTTCATGGACAGCGGCCAGGACCAGGCGATCCTGGGCGAGATCGCACGCATCGATGCACCGCTCAGCGGCCGCATCCAGGACCTGATGTTCGTGTTCGACGATCTGGTGGACCTGGACGACCGCGAACTGCAGCTGGTGCTGCGCGAAGTCAGTGGCGAGCGTCTTGGCCTGGCCCTGCGTGGCGCCGACATCAAGGTGCGCGACAAGATCACCCGCAACATGTCCCAGCGTGCCGCTGAAATCCTGCTGGAAGACATGGAAGCCCGTGGCCCGGTGCGCCTGTCCGATGTGGAAGTGGCGCAGCGCGAAATCCTGGCCATCGTCAAGCGCATGGCCGACGAAGGCACCGTCACCATCGGCGGCAATGCGGAGGCCATGCTGTGAACAATGCCGTGCGCTGGCTTGCCCCGGACCTGCTGGCGGTGCCCGAGCCGCCGCCGGAAGAACAGTTCGAGCTCACCGAACCGGATCCGGAGCACGAGCCGGAACCGCTGCTGCAGCTGCCGACCCTGGAAGAAATCCAGGCGATCCAGGACAGCGCCGAGAAAGACGGCTTCGATCAGGGCCACGCCGAGGGTCTGGCCCAGGGCCAGGCCGAAGTTCGCCGCCTGATCGCGCAGATCGAAGGCATCCTGGACAACTTCAGCCGGCCGCTGGTGCGGTTGGAGAATGAAGTGGTCGCCGCGCTTGGCGAGCTGGCGGTGCGCGTGGCCGGCAACCTGGTCGGGCGCGCGTATGAAGCCGAACCGGAACTGCTGGCGCAGCTAGTCAACGAGGCCGTGGATGCCGTTGGCGGTGCAAGCCGCGATGTGGAAGTACGCCTGCACCCGGACGACATTGCCGCGCTCGCCCCGGTGCTCAACCTGGCCCCGAACCAGCGCCTGACTCCGGACCTGAGCCTGAGCCGCGGCGACCTGCGCGTGCATGCCGAGGCAGTGCGTATCGACGGCACGCTCGACGCCCGCCTGCGCGGCGCCCTGGATGCGGTCATCCGTAAAGCCGGAACCACCCCATGACCACCGAGACCCTGCCCCCGCCCGCCGACTGGACCGCCGCACGCAACCTGCGGCTGGCCTCGCGGCTGGACAACATCCGCCCGGACACCGCGCATGGCCGCGGCCTGATCCGCGAAGGCGTGCTGCGCCGCGCGGTCGGCCTGACCCTGGAAGCAGTCGGCTGCGAGGCGCCGATGGGCGCCAGCTGCAAGGTCGAAGTGGCCGACGGTGGCTGGGTCGATGCCGAAGTGGTCGGCTTCGCCGGTGAACGCACCTACCTGATGCCCAGCGCCGAACTGCACGGCCTGCTGCCCAACGCACGGGTGGTGCCCTCGCTCGGCCGTGGCGGTGTGGAAGTGGGCGAAGGCCTGCTCGGCCGCGTGATCGACAGCGACGGCGTGCCACTGGATGGCAAGGGTCCGATCCGCGCCGAAGGCACCGTCGGCATGGCCGGCGTCTCGATCAACCCGCTTGCACGCGAACCGATCACCCAGCCGCTGGATGTCGGCGTACGCGCGATCAACGCGCTGCTGCCGATCGGCCGCGGCCAGCGTGTCGGCCTGTTCGCCGGCTCCGGTGTCGGTAAATCGACCCTGCTGGGCATGATGACCCGCTACACCGCCGCCGACGTCATCGTGGTCGGCCTGATCGGTGAACGTGGCCGAGAAGTCCGCGATTTCGTGGAAAGCACGCTGGGCGAAGAAGGCCTGCGCCGTGCCGTGGTTGTGGCCAGCCCGGCCGACCGCCCGCCGCTGGCGCGCCTGCACGGTGCCTACCGCGCGACCGCGATCGCCGAGTGGTTCCGAGACCAGGGTTTGAACGTCCTGTTGCTGATGGACTCGCTGACCCGCTTCGCCCAGGCGCAGCGCGAGATCGGTCTGTCCGTCGGTGAACCGCCGACCACCCGGGGCTATCCGCCCTCGGTGTTCGCCAAGCTGCCTGCCCTGGTGGAGCGCGCCGGCAATGGCGCCAAGGGCCGCGGCTCGATCACCGCGTTCTACACCGTGCTGACCGAAGGCGACGATCCGCAGGATCCGATCGCCGATGCCGCACGCGCCATTCTCGACGGCCACATCCTGCTCTCGCGCCGCGTCGCCGACAGCGGGCTGTACCCGGCCATCGACGTGGAATCCTCGGTCAGCCGCGTGGTCACGGAAATCGCCGACGAACCGTGGCGTCTGCGCATCCGCAAGCTCAAGCGGCTGATCTCGGCGTACTCGTCCAACCGCGACCTGATCGCGATCGGTGCCTACCAGCGCGGCAACGACCCGGCGACCGACGAGGCATTGGAGCGTTGGTCGGACATTGTTGAATTCCTCGGCCAGGACGTCGGCAAAGCCGCCGACCTGCCGCACAGTCAGGCCGCCCTCAAGCGGCTGGTGGAACCAGAGAGTTAAGCCATGATCCAATCCAAGCGCTTCGACCCCTTGCTGAAACGAGCCCAGGACCACGAAGACGAGGTCGCCCGCGACCTGGCCGAGCGCCAGCGTGCGCTCGACACGCATGTGTCGCGCCTGGATGAGCTGCGCCGCTACGCCGAGGAATATGCCGGCGCGCAGATGTCGGCCACCAGCCCGGCCCAGCTGATGAACCGCCGCGCGTTCCTGGATCGCCTGGACAGCGCGGTCGCCCAGCAACGGCAGACCGTGGACAACAACCGCGAGAAGGTCGACGCCGAGCGCGCCCGCCTGCTGCTGGCCAGCCGTGACAAGCAGGTGCTGGAGAAGCTCGCCGCGAGTTACCGCGCGCAGGAGAAGGTGGTCACCGACCGCCGCGACCAGCGCGAAATGGACGACCTTGGTGCGCGCCGCTCGCGCCAGGCGCAGCGCGAAGATGGCGAGAACGGAGGCACCCCGTGATGCCCCCCGCCCTGCTCGGCGGCGCCGCACCCGCCCAGAATGCAGGTGGCACTGCGTCCACGCCGCGCGCGGACAGCACCAGCGGCAGTGACCGTCGGGACTTTGACGCACTGCTCAAGCCCGGCAGCGAAGCACCGCGTACCGACGCGCCGCGCAAACCCGGCAACGGCCGCGACGCGGGCAAGAGCGCCACAACGAACACGGCAAACCCGGACAAGGACGCGGCAACGCGCCCCGCCAAACCCGGCGTCAAGAACGCCGAGGACACCCCCGCGCCGGCCGATGCCACCGCCCAGGCCGCGTCCGCGGCGGAAAAACATGCTGCCGAAACCACCGACGACACCGACGCCGCGTGGCCGCCGCTGGGCCTGGCCGGGCTGGCACTGAACGGGCTGCCGGCACCAGCGCCTGCGCCGGTCGCGCCGCCCGTAGCCGGCACGGCACCGGCCGCCAATGGCTCACTCCCCGCCCTGGCGACGACGGCCCCGGCCGCTGATGGCGCCGCCCCCGCGCTGGCAACCACAGCCCCAGCCACCGACGGCAGCATCGCGCTGCCCGCCCTGCCCACCGAGGCAGCGCCTGCGGACGATGCGCCGCTGCTCAAGACCTTCACCGAGGCCTTGAGCGCGGCCACCAACGATGGCACCGATGCGCCGGCAACCCCGTTGCTGCACGCGCTGCACGGCATGACCGAGGCCAAGCCGGTGGTTGCCACCCTGTTCACCGGCTCACCGACAGCGACGCCGCACCTTGGCGGGGATGACTTCGACGATGCCGTCGGCGCCCGCGTCGGTTGGCTGGCGGACCAGAAGATCGGCCACGCCCATATCAAGATCACCCCGAACGACCTGGGCCCGATCGAGGTGCGCCTGCAGCTGGACGGCGACAAGGTCCATGCCACCTTCACCAGCGCGCACGCCGACGTGCGCCATGCACTGGAAAGCAGCCTGCCGCGCCTGCGCGACCTGCTCGGCGAACAGGGCTTCCAGCTTGGCAACGCCGATGTCGGCCAGCAGCAGACCGCGCAGGACGGCGGGCGTGGCGAGGGTCGCAGCGGGATGGGCGGCGACGACGGAGAACCGGCGCTGGCCGATGCCACCCTGTCGCCCTCGCAGCTGATCCGCCAGCGCGGCCTGGTTGATGCCTACGCGTGATCGCACGCGGCGGCGCAGGCTCAGCCGCGCCGCCAGAAACCCGACACACACCCTCTTCAGCATTCAGGCACGGCCTTTGCATGTAGGCAGGAAGCAATCCTCTGGAGCTTCCCCTCGTGGCCGCAGCCGCCGATAAAACCAAGAAATCCGCCGACAAGGACAAGACCGCCAAGCCGCGCAGTCCGCTCCTGGTCACCGCCCTGGTCGCGGTGCTCGCCGCTGGCGCCGCCGGTGGCGGGGTCTGGTACTTCACCCAGTCCCAGCACGATGACAAGGCCGCCAAGCCGGCCGCCAGCAAATCCGCCGTGCCGGCCCCGGCCCAGTATTTCGGCCTGGAGCCGCCGTTCGTGGTCAACCTCAACACCAGCTTCGACGGCCCGCGCTACCTGCAGGTCGAAGTGCAGCTGATGAGCCGCGACCCGGCCGCGATGGAGGCGATCAAGCTGCATGCGCCGGCCATCCGCGCCAAGCTGCTGATGCTGTTCTCGCAGGTCGAGCCGAGCGACATCGCCGACCGCGCCGGCAAAGAGCGCCTGCAGGCCAGTTCGCTGGCAGAAGTGCAGAAGCTGCTCAAGGCCGAGACCGGCAAGCCCGGTGCCGACGAATTGCTGTTCACCAGTTTCGTGACCCAGTAAGGGCGACCATGAATGACCTGCTTTCCCAGGACGAGATCGATGCCCTGCTGCATGGTGTGGACTCCGGTGCGGTGGAGACCGACATCGATGCGCCCACGCCCGGCGAGGCGCGCTCGTACGATTTCGCCAGCCAGGACCGCATCATCCGCGGCCGCATGCCGACCCTGGAAATGGTCAACGAGCGCTTCGCGCGACTGTGGCGCATCGGCCTGTTCAACCTGATCCGGCGCTCGGCCGAGCTGTCCGTGCGCGGCATCGAGCTGATCAAGTTCAACGACTACATGCATTCGCTGTACGTGCCGACCAACCTCAACCTGATCCGCTTCAAGCCGCTGCGTGGCACCGGGCTGATCGTGTTCGAGCCGACGCTGGTGTTCGCGATCGTGGACAACTTCTTCGGCGGTGACGGCCGCTACCCGACCCGCATCGAGGGCCGCGAGTTCACCGCCACCGAAATGCGCGTGATCCACCTGCTGCTCAAGCAGACCTTCGCCGACCTGCAGGAAGCCTGGGCGCCGGTGATGGACGTGGAACTGGAGTACATCAACTCCGAGATCAATCCGCACTTCGCCAACATCGTGACGCCGCGCGAGTACGTGGTCGTCTGCCGCCTGCATGTCGAGCTCGATGGCGGCGGCGGAGACATCCACGTCACCCTGCCCTACTCGATGCTCGAGCCGATCCGCGAGCTGCTCGATGCAGGCATCCAGAGCGACCGCAACGACCGCGACGCCAGCTGGGGCGTGATGCTGCGCGAGCAGCTCAACATCGCCGAGGTCACCCTCTCCAGCGTGCTGGCCACCAAGCGCATGAGCCTGCGCGACCTGACCAAGCTGAAGATCGGCGATGTGCTGCCGATCGAGCTGCCCAAGCAGGTGCCGGTGTGCGTGGAGAACGTGCCGGTGTTCACCGGCGAGTTCGGCGTCGCCAACGGTTTCAACGCGGTGAAGATCACCGCCACCCATCCCCCGGGCATCCGCCCACGCGTTCCCGTACTGCAGGAAGACCCGCAATGAACGATATCGAATCCAACGAGCCGGCACCGGCACAGTTCACCCAGCTGCAGTCCGATGACACCACGGTCGGCGACGAGCTCAACCTGGATGTGATCCTGGATGTGCCGGTGACGCTGTCGCTGGAAGTGGGCCGCGCCCGCCTGCCGATCCGCAACCTGCTGCAGCTCAACCAGGGCTCGGTGGTGGAACTGGAGCGCGGTGCCGGCGAATCGCTGGACGTGTTCGTCAATGGCACCCTGATCGCCCATGGCGAGGTGGTGGTGATCAACGACCGCTTCGGCGTGCGCCTGACCGACGTGGTCAGCCCGAGCGAACGGATCCGGAGACTGCGTTGAATGCCGGGCTGCTGATCGCGGCCGGCGCCTCGACCGTCAAGGTCGGCCAGCATGCCGCCGCCGCACCGGGCATGTTCGGTGCGGTGCTGGCCCTGCTGGGCGTGCTGGCGTTGATCGTCGGCCTGGGCTGGCTGCTCAAGCGCATGCCCGGCAGCGGCTTCCGCCCGGCCGAAGGGATGCGGGTGGTCGCCAGCCTCAACGTCGGTGCGAAAGAGCGCGTGGTGGTGGTCGAGGTGAATGGCACCCAGCTGCTGCTGGGCGTCACCGCCGGCGGCATCAACACGCTGCATCAGCTGCCCGAACCCCTGCCCGCCCCGACCCCGGCGCGCCTTCCCGATTTCAAACACCTCCCGAATTTCGCCCAGCTGCTGCAACAGCGGCTGCGCAAGGAACCCTGAGCATGCGTGGCCCCCGTACTTCTTGGACCCGTTACCTGCCCCTGTTGCTGACTGCCCTGCTGTGCGCGCTGCCGGCCCTGGCCTGGGCCGCGCCCGGCGTGCCGGGTGTGCCTGCATTGCCGGACGTGAATGTCGGCAAGATCGGCGGCCAGCCGGTCAGCCTGCCGCTGCAGACGTTGCTGCTGATGACGGCGATCACCCTGATCCCGTCGATGCTGCTGGTGCTGACGGCCTTCACCCGCATCATCATCGTGCTCGGCCTGCTGCGCCAGGCGCTGGGCACCGGCCAGACGCCGTCCAACCAGGTGCTGCTCGGCCTGGCCCTGTTTCTCACCGCGATGGTGATGCTGCCGGTGTGGCAGAAGGCGTGGGGCAGCGGCATGGCGCCGTACCTCAACGGCGAGATCGATTTCCAGACCGCTTGGACCCTGACCACCCAGCCGTTACGCGCCTTCATGCTGGCGCAGATCCGCGAAACGGATCTGATGACCTTCGCCGGCATGGCCGGACACGGCACCTACTCCAGCCCGGATGCGATTCCGTTCCCGATCCTGGTCGCCTCGTTCGTCACCAGCGAACTGAAGACCGCCTTCGAGATCGGATTCCTGATCTTCATCCCGTTCGTGATCATCGACCTGGTCGTGGCCAGCGTGCTGATGTCGATGGGCATGATGATGCTCTCACCGATGCTGGTCTCCGCCCCGTTCAAGATCCTGCTGTTCGTGCTGGTGGATGGCTGGGTCCTGGTGGTCGGCACGTTGGCCGCCAGCTTCAATGCGGTCTGACCGCCCCGCCCTGTTGATCGATACGGACCCCAGACTGACATGACGCCCGAACTTGCCCTGACCGAACTGCGTGGTGGCCTGATCACCGTGCTGTGGGTCGCCGGCCCGCTGCTGCTCACCGTGCTGATCGTCGGCGTGGTGGTCGGCGTGGTCCAGGCCGCGACCCAGCTCAACGAACCGACCATCGCCTTCGTCGCCAAGGCCGCGGCGTTGACCGTGGTGCTGTTCGCGCTCGGCAGCCTGCTGATCGGCCATCTGGTCGAATACACCACGCTGCTGTTCCAGCGCATTCCACATCTGATCGGCTGAGGCCCGCCGCCGTGGATTCCGCCACCCAGATGGCCGCCGATGGCCTGCAGGCCTTCGGCATGATCGGCACGATCCTGTGGACCATGCTGCGCATCGGCGCGATGCTGATGGCCATGCCGCTGATCGGTACGCGTGCGGTGCCGTCACGGATCCGCGTGCTGCTCGCCGGTGCGCTGGCGATCGCGCTGTCGCCGATGTTGCCACCGGTACCGGAGTGGACCGGCTTCGATGCCGCCACGGTGCTGACCATCGCCCGCGAACTGGCGATCGGCGTGTCGATCGGCTTCGTGCTGCGCCTGGTGTTCGAGGCCGGCGCGATGGCCGGCGAGCTGGTCGCCCAAGGCACCGGCCTGGCCTTCGCGCAGATGAGCGATCCTCTGCGCGGCGGCAGTTCCGGCGTGATCGGGCAGTGGTTCTATCTGCTGTTCGGCCTGCTGTTCTTCACGGTCAACGGCCATCTGGCGCTGATCTCGCTGCTGATGGACAGCTACAAGGCCTTGCCGATCGGCACCTCGCTGCCGGATCCCCAGGCATTCCTGAGCATCGCCCCGACCTTCCTGCTGCAGGTGTTCCGTGGCGCGCTTTCACTGGCGCTGCCGCTGACCGTGGCGATGCTGGCCATCAACCTGGCCTTCGGCGTGCTGGCCCGTGCCGCGCCCGCACTGAACCCGATCCAGCTCGGCCTGCCGGTCGCGCTGTTGCTGGGGCTGTTCCTGCTGACCGTGCTGGCCGGCGAAATGGGCCCGCCGGTGCAGCGCCTGTTCGAAGCGGCGTTCGATGCCGCCGACAGCGTCAGCCGCTGACCCGGGACACCTGCGGGACAACCGCGTGGCCACCGCATTGCTCTGCACGCCTGCCACTTGCGATCCCCCCGGTGCGTGGCGTTAGTCTTGGCTGACGACAAAATCTTCACCCGCGCTCTGCGCTGATGGCGGCGCGTTCTGTCGTATCGCTCAGGCGTTGACCAAGGAGAGCGTCATCCATGCTGATCGGCAGTTACACCCCGTGGTTGGTGATCGTGTCATTCCTGGTTGCCGTGCTGGCCTCGTTCACTGCGCTGGACATGGCCAGCCGCGTCACCACCGCGGCCACGCGCCGTACCACCTGGTTGTGGCTGATCGGCGGCGGCTGCGCGATGGGGCTGGGCATCTGGTCGATGCATTTCATCGGGATGCTGGCCTTCCGCCTGCCCATCCCACTCGGCTATGCGCTCGGCCTGACCACGGTTTCGCTGCTGGCTGCGATGGCCTCGTCCATCTTCGCGCTGTGGCTGGTCTCGCAACCGACCCTGCCGCACGGCCGCCTCGCCCTTGGCGCACTGCTGATGGGCAGCGGCATCGCCGCGATGCACTACCTGGGCATGGCCGCGCTGCACATGCAGCCCGGCATCGACTACCACCCCGGCTGGGTGGCCCTGTCGTTGCTCATCGCCGTCGTCGCCTCCTGGACCGCGCTGTTCATCGCCTTCCGCCTGCGCAGCAGCCATCGCCGCCTGCGCGACCGTGCCGCGCCGGCACTGGTGCTGGGCACGGCCATCGTGGGGATGCACTACACCGGGATGGCCGCCGCCCGCTTCCCCGCGGGCAGCATCTGCGGTGCCGCCGGCGGAGAGGGCCTGCAGGCGCAGTGGCTGGCACTGGTGGTGCTGGCCCTGACCATCGCGATCCTGGCGGTAGTGCTGATCGTGTCCTGGCTGGACCAGCGCATGGAGGCGCAGCTGTTGCGTCTGCGCAATACCGACCTGAGTACCTCGCTGCACGATGCCCACGCCGAACTGACCCAGGCGGCCCTGCACGATCCGCTGACCCGGCTGCCGAACCGTCGCCTGCTGCAGCAGCGCATCGAGCAATCGCTGGCCGAAGCCGAGCAGCGCGGCAGCCGCTTCGCGGTGATGTTCATGGACCTGGACGGCTTCAAACAGGTCAATGATGCCTACGGCCATCAGACCGACGATGCCCTGCTGGTCGCCGTCGCCGACCGCACCCGCAAGCTGCTGCGGCCGGCGGACATGCTCGCCCGCCTGGGCGGCGATGAGTTCGTGCTGGTGGTGCCGATCGAGAACGACGAAGACGTGGCGACGCTGGCCAGCCGCATCATCCAGACCGTCGGCCGCGAGCCACTGCTGCCGCGCCACGACCTGCAGGTGACCGCCAGTATCGGCATCGCGATCTGTCCGGACCACGCCGCCAGCGAACGCCAGTTGATGGCCTTCGCCGACGCGGCGATGTACCAGGCCAAGGAGGCCGGCCGCAACGCCTACGTGCTGTTTGCCGACTGGATGAACGACAGTGCCGAGCAGCAGTTCCAGCTGCTGGCCGACCTGCGCCGGGCCATCGGCAGCGAGCAGCTGTTCCTGCACTACCAGCCCAAGACCCGCGTCGCCGGGCAATCGATCAGCGGCGCCGAAGCCTTGATCCGCTGGCGGCACCCGCAGCAGGGCCTGATCCCGCCGGACCGCTTCATCCGCCTGGCCGAACGCAGTGGCGTGATCAACGAGATCGGGCGCTGGGCATTGGATGAGGCCTGCCGCCAGCTGCGGGTATGGCACGAGGCCGGGCATGACGGCTGGACGGTCTCGGTGAACCTTTCGCCGATCCAGTTCGCCTCACCCAACCTGCTGCAGGAAGTGCGCGAGGCGCTGCAGACCCACCGCATCGAGCCGCGCCGGCTGATCCTGGAGATCACGGAAAACACGGTGATGCGCGATACCGAGGCCAGCCTGACCCTGCTGCAGGCCATGGCGGCGCTGGGCGTGGGCATCTCCATCGACGACTTCGGCACCGGCTACTCCAGCCTGCTCTACCTCAAGCGCCTGCCGGCGACCGAGATCAAGATCGACCACGCCTTCGTACGCGACCTGGAGAACAGCTCCGAAGACGTGGTGATCGTCTCGGCGATCGTGGCGCTGGGACACGCGCTGGACATGGACATCGTGGCCGAAGGCGTGGAGACCGCCGGCCAGCGGGCCTACCTGGAGCGGCTGGGCTGCGACTACCTGCAGGGGTATCTGCTGGGCCGCCCGGTGGATGCACAGCGCTTCATGCAACTGCATGACCTGCCCCGGCCGCGGGTGGAAGTGGCGGCGGGCTGGACGCCCCAGGCACGTCCGGGCGCATCGGCGGGGTGATATCGGCTCCCGACGGATGCCCGGCACCCCCCGGTTCCTCGCGGCGGGCCTGATACCTCTTCCAGCTCACGGAATGGTTCTTGCACGGACCGGGGTATCTCCTCCCGTGTCGTGCCCTGATGTCCGAGAACGAACAAGCCGGCGAAAAAACCGAATTACCCACCGAAAAACGCCTGCGCGACGCCCGGGAACAGGGCAACATCCCGCGCTCGCGTGAGCTGGCGACGGCGGCCGTGTTCGGTGCCGGTGTGCTGGCGCTGATGGCGTTCTCCGGCACCATCGGCCGCAACGCCAAGACCTGGATGCAGGTCGCGCTCAGCCCCGAGCCGGGCCTGCGCCTGCATCCCCAGGCGCTGTTCGGGCATTTCGGCGAACTGCTGCTGCGCCTGCTGCTGGGCATGTGGCCGCTGGTGGTGATCTGCCTGCTGGCCAGTTTCCTGTCACCGGTGGTGATGGGCGGGCTGCGCTGGTCGAACAAGTCGCTGATGCCCGATTTCAAGCGGCTCAGCCCGATGGCCGGCATGAAGCGCCTGTACGGACCCGAGGCGATCGCCGAGTTCACCAAATCCCTGCTGCGTATCGCCTTTGTCGGCACCGCTGCCGGGCTGGTGGTCTGGCACGGCATCCGCTCGCTGCGCGACCTGCTCAACCAGCCACTGGAGGCGGCGATGGTCCACGGCCTGGGCTTCACCCTGAAGCTGATGCTGGCCACCGGCGGCGCGATGATGCTGCTGGCCGCCATCGATGCGCCGTACCAGCGCTGGAACTGGATGCGCAAGCTGAAGATGACCCGGGAGGAACTGCGCCGGGAAATGAAGGAAAGCGAGGGCAGCCCGGAGGTCAAGGGCCGCATCCGCCAGCTGCAGCAGCAGATGTCCAACCGCCGGATGATGGAGGCAGTCCCCACCGCCGACGTCGTGGTGGTCAACCCCACCCATTACGCGGTCGCCCTGAAATACGAGGGCGGAAAGATGGGCGCCCCCACCGTGGTCGCCCTGGGCGTGGATGAAACCGCCCTGCGCATCCGCGAAGTGGCCGACGGCAACAAGGTCGCCATCGTCTCCGCCCCGCCTTTGGCACGCGCCTTGTATCGGGAAGGTCAACTTGGAAAGGAAATTCCCGTGAGACTGTATTCGGCCGTGGCCCAGGTGCTCTCCTATGTCTACCAGCTGCGCAGCTGGGGGACCGGCCCGATGCCGGCGGCGCCGGACATCGATATCGATGAGTTCGGCAAGGGAGGCCGCCCATGAGCGCCCAGCCTGCCGGGATGAACGTGCGCCGCGCCCTGGACATGATCCGCCACGGGCTGGGTGCCCCGCTGATCGTGCTGGCCCTGCTGGCGATGGTGGTAGTGCCGTTGGCGCCGCCGGTGCTCGATGCCTTGTTCACCTTCAACATCGCCATCTCGCTGATGGTGCTGCTGGCGGTGGTCTACGTGAAGCGCCCGCTGGACTTCACCATTTTCCCGATCGTGCTGCTGGTCACCACCATGCTGCGGCTGGCGCTGAACGTGGCGTCCACCCGCGTGATCCTGCTCAACGGCCAGAACGGCCACGAGGCGGCCGGCAAGGTGATCGCCTCGTTCGGCGAGTTCGTGATCGGCGGCAACTACGCGGTCGGCATCGTGGTGTTCGCGATCCTGACCATCATCAACTTCGTGGTGATCACCAAAGGCGCCGGGCGCGTCTCCGAAGTGACCGCCCGCTTCATCCTCGATGCCATGCCCGGCAAGCAGATGGCGATCGACGCCGATCTCAACGCCGGTTTGCTGACGCGTGAAGAGGCCAAGGCCCGTCGCGAGGAGGTCCGCGAGGAAGCCGACTTCTACGGTGCGATGGACGGCGCCAGCAAGTTCATCCGCGGCGACGCGATCGCCGGCATCCTGATCCTGTTCATCAACCTGGTCGGCGGCCTGGCGGTCGGCGTACTCCAGCACGGCATGCCGTTCGGTGATGCCGCCGCGACCTACACCCTGCTCTCCATCGGTGACGGCCTGGTCGCCCAGCTGCCGGCACTGCTGGTGTCCTCGGCAGTGGCCATGCTGGTCACCCGTGCCTCGCGTTCGCAGGACATGGCCCAGGCCATGATGGGCCAGGTATTCGGCCAGTACCGCGCCCTGACCATCGCCGCCGCGATTCTGGCGGTGGTGGGCCTGGTGCCGGGCATGCCCAACGTCGCCTTCTTGACGCTGGCCGCGATCCTCGGCTTTATCGCGTGGAAGGCCTGGAAGAAGAGCACCGCGCAGGCCCGCGCCGCCGAAGCTCCGGCCACCCACCGCCCCGATGCCCTCGGCCTGCCCGGTGCCGCCCCCTCACCCACCGCCGAGCTGACCTGGGATGAGCTGCGTCCGGTCGATCCGCTCGGCCTGGAAGTCGGCTACCGGTTGATTCCACTGGTGGACAAGAACCAGGGCGGCGAGCTGATGGCGCGCATCAAGGGCGTGCGCCGCAAGCTCACCCACGACATCGGCTTCCTGATTCCCTCCGTCCACATCCGCGACAACCTGGAACTGCCCGCGACCGCGTATCGCCTGCTGATCCACGGCGTGCCGGTGGCCACCGCCGAGATCCACCCCGACCGCGAACTCGCGCTGGACCCGGGCAGTGCCCTGGGCACGCTGGAAGGCATCGCCGGCAAGGACCCCGCCTTCGGCCTGGATGCCACCTGGATCCAGCCGCACCAGCGCGCCAATGCCGAATCGATGGGCTACACCGTGGTCGACCCGGCCACCGTGGTCGCCACCCACCTGTCCCACCTCATCCGCGAGCACGCCCCGGAACTGCTCGGCCATGAGGAAGTGCAGCAGCTGCTGGCCAACCTGGCCAAGAGCGCGCCCAAGCTGGTCGAAGATCTGACGCCCAAGTCGCTGCCGCTCTCGGCGGTGGTGCGGGTGCTGCAGAACCTGCTGATCGAGCGCATTCCGATCCGCCAGCTGCGCAAGATCGTCGAATCGCTGGTGGAAAGCGCGCCGACCAGCCAGGACCCGGCCGTGCTGACGGCTGCCGTGCGCAATGCGCTGGGCCGTTTCATCGTGCAGGAGATTGCCGGGATGTCGCCGGAGCTGCCGGTGTTCACCCTCAACCCGCAACTGGAACGCGTCTTGCAGGAGTCCACTCAGGGCAACGGCGCCGCGCTGGAACCCGGACTCGCCGAGCGACTGCATCAAAGCCTGGCCGAATGTGTCGGCAAGCAGGAAGCGAAGAACGAGCCGGCGGTCGTGCTGGTGCCCGGCCCGGTACGTGCCGCGCTGGCACGGCTGGTACGCCACAGCGTCCCCTCGCTGTCCGTACTCGCCTACAGCGAGGTGCCCGAGGACAAACGGTTGAAGCTGGTCGGCACGATCAGTTGAGCCGGACACCCGACGGCACCGCGACAGAAAACAGACACCTCATTCGATTTCACCGCAGCAGGAAATAAAGGGACTCCCTGACCGTGCAGACCACCGACAACCAGCGTTTCCCTTCCACCACTCCGCCGCCCCAGTCCCGGTACCACAGCATGAAAATCAAACGCTTCGTCGCCTCCGATATGCGCTCGGCCATGAACCTGGTGCGCAAGGAACACGGTCCGGACGCAGTGATCCTGTCCAATCGCCGGATCGAGGAAGGTGTCGAAATCGTGGCGGCGGCCAACTACGACGAGAGCGCCGTGCAGCGTGCACTGGAGGCGGCCCGCAAGGACGTCGCGCCAGCGCCGGCACCGCGCCCGCGCAGCGCCGCCGATGCGGTGATCGCCGCGGTGACCCGCCGTAAGGCCCCGGTCGCCACGCCGGAACCGGTGGCCGCGACCACCTCGGCGGTCGCCGCGCTGGCCCGCGCCGCCGTCGGCGCGACCGGCCGCACCCTGGATACCGCCAATGAAGTCGTGCCGCCGCCGGGCAGCGACGGCTTCGCCGCCACCCTCGCCCGCGCCAGCGTCGGCCCCGCCGTCAACGAACCGTCGCTGCCGGAGCAGATCTTCGCGCCGTTCAATGTCGAGCAGGCCGCCGCCGCGTCCCCGGCCGCCCCGGTCGAAGCAGTGGCCGCGCCCGCCCCGATCAACCGCGCCCGCTTCGTGATCGATCCGCCGCTGGACGAGATGGACGAGGCGGCGATGCCGGTCGCTGCCGCACTCGCGCCGCTCCCGGTGGTGGCCACTGCCCTGCCGCCGGCCCTGCCGCTGCCGATCGCCGAGACCGTCACCACCGCCGCCAATGAACCGGCAGCGCCCGTGGTCAGCGTGCCCGAACTGACGATCATCCAGCGCGACGACGAAGAGATCCGCCAGTTGCGCCATGAAGTGGCCGGCATGCGTCATGTCATCGAGCGCGAGATGCACCGCTTCACCGATGAGCGCCTGCGTGGCTCGCCGGTCCGCGCCGCCGCGCTGGACCTGATGGACGAGTACGGCTTCGACGCCGGCATCAGCCGCGACGTGGCCATGCAGATTCCGCTGGATACCGAAGCCCACCGTGGCCGCGGCCTGATGCTCGGCCTGCTCTCCAAGAAGCTGCCGATCGCCCCGGTCGACCCGCTCGAGGCCGGCGGCGTGATCGCCCTGGTCGGCCCTACCGGTGCCGGCAAGACCACCACCATCGCCAAGCTGGCTTCGCGTTTCGCCGAGGCGCATGCCGCCCGCGATGTCGCCCTGGTCACCACCGATACCGGCCGCATCGGCGCCCGCGAGCAGCTGTACGGCTTCGGCCGCCAGCTCGGCATCGCGGTCCATGAGGCCAGCAGCGGCAGCGATCTGAACCAGCTGCTGGAGCGCCTGAAGGACTACAAGCTGGTCCTGATCGACACCGCCGGCCTGGGCCCGCGTGACCGTGCACTGGCCGCCCAGCTGCAGTGGCTGCGCGCCGCCGAGCAGATCCGCACCCTGCTGGTGCTGCCGGCCAACACCAGCTTCGGCGACATGGACGAGGTGGTCCGCCGCTTCAGCGCCGCCAACCCGCAGGGCGTGGTGCTGAGCAAGCTGGACGAAACCGGCCGCTTCGGTACCGCCCTGTCGGTGGCCGTGGACCACCGCCTGCCGATCACCTGGGTCACCGATGGCCAGGACGTTCCTGAAGACCTGCACCGTGCCAGTGCGGCCAATCTTGTACTTCGCCTTGAAGATTTGCGCCGCGCGGCCGATATGCCCTGCAACCCGGAGTTGAACCATGCCGTCGCGTGAGTACGCCAAGCTGACCAAGACCTTCCCGTTGTCGGCTACCCGAAGCCAGCCGCTGGGCCCGGTCCGCACCATCGCCGTCACCGGCGGCAAGGGCGGCGTGGGCAAAACGAACGTTTCGGCCAATCTGGCCGTGGCGCTGGCGGACATGGGCAAACGCACGCTGCTGCTGGACGCCGACCTCGGCCTGGCCAACATCGACGTGATCCTCGGCCTGCAGCCGAAGGTGACCCTGGCCGACCTGGTCGCCGGGCGCTGCACGCTGGAAGAAGTGATCATGGAAGGCCCCGGCGGCGTGCTGGTGGTGCCGGCCGCCTCCGGCCGCCGCCACATGGCCGAACTGCAGCCGGCCGAGCACGTCGGCCTGGTCAACGTGTTCTCCGAGCTCGAGCGTGAGCTGGACATCATGATCGTGGATACCGCCGCCGGCATCACCGATGGCGTGCTGACCTTCTGCCAGGCCGCGCAGGACACCGTGGTGGTGGTCTGCGACGAGCCGGCCTCGATCACCGACGCCTACGCACTGATCAAGGTGCTCTCGCGCGAGCGCGGGGTGGACCGCATCCAGGTGGTGGCCAACATGGTCCGCGACCCGAACGAAGGCCGCGTGCTGTACGAAAAGCTGACCCGTGTCTGCGAGAAGTTCCTCGCCGATGTCTCGCTGAACTACCTGGGCTGCGTGCCGCAGGATGACTGGCTGCGCCTGTCGGTGCAGCGCCAGCAGCCGGTGGTGAAGGCCTACCCGTCCAGCCCGGCGGCGCTGGCACTGACCGAGATCGCGCGCCGCACCGCCCGCTGGCAGGCCCCGACCGAGCCGCGTGGCGGGGTCGAATTCTTCCTGGAACGCATCCTCAAGCAACGCGGGGTGACGGTATGAAGGGCGCAGCACAATACAAAGAGGTCCAGCGGACCGCAGCCAACGAGTGCATTGCCCAGCACTCCGACCTGGTCCGGCGCATCGCCCACCATCTGGCCGCGCGCCTGCCGGCGAGCGTGGAGGTGGACGATCTGATCCAGGCCGGCATGATGGGCCTGATCGAGGCCTCGCGCAGCTACGACGCCGACCAGGGCGCCTCGTTTGAAACCTATGCCTCGATCCGCATCCGCGGCTCGATGATCGACGAGATCCGCCGTGGCGACTGGGTGCCGCGCTCGGTGCACCGCCGTGCACGCGATGCCGCCGCGACCATCCGTCGCCTCGAGCAGAGCACCGGCCGTGCCGCCAGCGCCACCGAAGTGGCCGCCGCGATGGACATGCCGCTGCCGGACTACCTGCGCCTGATGGAAGACGCCTCGCGCGGCCAGGTGCTGAGCCTGGAATCACGGATCGAAGACCAGGGCGAGCTGGATACCGTCGCCCAGGGTGGCCCGACCCCGCAGCAGGTACTGGAGCGCGGCGAGTTCGGGCGCGAGCTGGGCAACGCGATCGGCCTGCTGCCCGAGCGCGAACAGCTGGTCCTGTCGCTGTACTACGAGCAGGAACTGAACCTGAAAGAGATCGGCGCCGTACTGGGTGTCAGCGAATCGCGCGTGTGCCAGATCCATGGCCAGGCCGTGCTGCGTCTGCGGGGCCGGCTGAAGATCTTCGAGGCGGCAGACGCCGGCCTCGAGAACCATTGAAATCGAGGAAAGTGCTTTGAACAAGAACATGCGTATCCTGATCGTCGACGATTTTTCGACCATGCGTCGTATCGTCAAGAACCTGCTGGGCGATCTGGGCTTCACCAATACGGCCGAAGCCGAGGACGGGCATGCCGCGCTGGCGATGTTGCAGAGCCAGCCGTTCGATTTCGTGGTCACCGACTGGAACATGCCGGTCATGACCGGCATCGACCTGCTCAAGGCCGTGCGTGCCGATGCCAAGCTCAAGACCCTGCCCGTGCTGATGGTGACCGCTGAAGCCAAGCGCGAGCAGATCATCGAAGCCGCCCAGGCCGGCGTGAACGGCTACATCATCAAACCGTTCACCGCGCAGACCCTGGAAGAAAAGCTCGGCAAGATCTTCGAACGCCTGGCAGCGAGCGCCTGATGGACACCCTGAGCGACAAATCCGCGCTGGTGCAGCGCCTGCAGGACGCCTTGGCCGCACTGGAAAGTGGCGACGAAGCCGGTTGGCGCCGGGAGATCGACGCCCTCGCCGCGTTGCGCACGCAGCCGATGATGGCCGGCCTGAACCGCCTCGCCCGCGAACTCGGCCAGGCCCTGGGTGAACTGCCCAGCCTGCCCAGCGAAGCCGGCGAACTGGATGACGCCTGCGCGCGCCTGGACCACGTGGTGGCGATGACCGAGCAGGCCACCCACCGCACGCTGGACCTGGCCGAGGAATGTCGCTCGCTGACCGAACAGCTGCGCGCCAACGGGTTGACGCCCGACCAGGGCCAGCAGCTCGACCGCATCCGCCACAACCTGACGGAAATCGCGCTGACGCAGAGCTACCAGGACCTGACCGGGCAGATCATCCGCCGCGTGGTCGGGATCGTGCGGCGCGTGCACGAGGGCTTCGGCGCGCTCGGCCTGCCGCCGCAGGAAGACGACAGGAAGCGCGACACCAACGGCCTGGCTGGCCCGGCCGTGAACGGTCTGGATCGCCATGCGGTGTCACAGAACGACGCCGACGACCTGCTCTCGGACCTGGGACTGTAACGATCATGAGTGCTGTTCCAGACGATATCGCCGCCGACTTCATCCTCGAGGCCCAGGAAATCCTGGACCGCCTTGGCGAACAGCTGGTGTCGCTGGAGCAGGCGCCCCAGGATGCCGACCAGCTCAACGCCGTGTTCCGTGGCTTCCACACGCTCAAGGGCGGTGCCGGCTTCCTCGGCATCCAGGCGATGGTCGAGCTGTGCCACGCCGCCGAGGAAACCCTCGGCATGGCGCGCTCCGGCCAGGCCACGCTGCAGGCCCACCATTTCGACGCGGCCCAGCAGTCGCTGGACTACCTGCAGTCGATGCTGGATTCGGTCTCGGCCGGGACCGAGCCGGGGTATGCCCCGCCGGAACTGATCGCTCAGTTCGACGTCAACGGCCCGGTCACGCCGGCACCCGCGGCGGCCACCTCCCCCGGCAGCGGCGGCGAGATGATCACCGATGATGAGTTCGAAGCGCTGCTCGACCAGCTGCATGGCGGCGCCGCGCCGACCGCCGTTGCCGCGCCGAAAAAGGACGATGGCCTGATCGGCGAGGACGAGTTCGAAGCGCTGCTGGACCAGCTGCACGGCGGCGCCGTTCCCGGTGCCAAGGCCATTGCCGCTGCATCCGTGCCCGCTGCGGCCCCGCGCGCCGTGGCCGCCCCGGCGGCGCCAAGCGCCAAGCCGGCCCCGGCCAAACCCGTCGCAGAAGCCGAACACACCGTGCGCGTGGATACCAAGCGCCTGGATGCGATCGTCAACCTGATCGGCGAGCTGGTGCTCTCGCGCAACCGGCTCAAGACCCTGCGTGCGCGCCTGCACGATGAAGAACTCGACCGCGCCGTGTCCACGCTGGACATCGCCACCGCACGGCTGCAGTCGGCGGTGATGCGCACCCGCATGCAGCCGGTCGGCAAGGTGTTCTCGCGCTTCCCCAAGGTGGCCCGCGACGTTGCGCGGTCGCTGAAGAAGGAAGTCGAACTGGAACTGATCGGCGCGGAAACCGAGCTGGACCGCAACCTGGTCGAAGCACTGGCCGATCCGCTGGTCCATCTGGTCCGCAACGCCATCGATCATGGCGTGGAAATGCCGGATCTGCGCGAGGCCCAAGGCAAGCCGCGCAGCGGCCACGTACGCCTGTCGGCCCAGCAGGAAGGCGACTACGTCAGCATTGAAGTGCAGGACGACGGCGCCGGCATCGACCCGGAACGCCTGCGCCAGAAGGCGCGCGAAAAGGGGTTGATCGATCCGGAGGCCGCCGCCCGCCTGAGCAGCGAAGAATGCCTGCACCTGGTGTTCCTGCCCGGCTTCTCGACCAAGCAGCAGGTCACCGACATTTCCGGCCGTGGCGTGGGCATGGACGTGGTCCAGTCGCGCATCCGCGAGCTCAGCGGCCAGATCCAGATCCAGTCCGAGCTCGGCCGTGGCAGCCGCTTCATGATCCGCGTGCCGCTGACCCTGGCGATCCTGCCGACCCTGCTGGTGCAGGCCGGCGAAGACGTCTACGCCCTGCCCCTTGCCCGCGTGATGGAGGTGCTGCATGCCCCCAACACCTCGCTGGGCTGGTTCGATGGCCGCGCCGTGCTGGACCGCAAGTCGCACACCCTTGCCTTGGTCGATCTGCGCCACTGGCTGGATGTGGAGCCGATGCCGTCCTCGCTGCTGACCATCGTGGTGCTGCAGGCCGGTGAGGCCCGCTTCGGCCTGGTGGTGGACCAGGTGCGCGGCCGCGAGGAAGTGGTGATCAAGCCGCTTCCGAAAGCCCTGCGTGGCCTGCGCGGCTATGCCGGCGCGACCCTGATCGGTGACGGCCGCATGGCATTGATCCTGGACGTGGATGGACTGCGCACCCACCACGATTGACCGCGTGAAAGTGTGACCGCCGCATCACTGGATTCCTTCGGCGTCTCAAGTCCCATTCACACAAGCCGATAACGGACCCATGGACAGACTCAGCCTCATTGGACTATTCCTCGCGTTGGCCTCACTGGTCGGCGGCAGCATCCTCAAGGGGGCCGGTCTGGCGTCGCTGTGGTCGCCGGCTGCCTTCGTGATCGTGATCGTCGGCACCATCGCCTCGATCCTGCTGCACACCTCGCCGGCCGTGTTCAAGCACGCCTTCAAGATCGTGCGCTGGGTGATCCTGCCGCCGAGCAGCGACCGCCGCCACCTGATCCAGCAGATCGTGGAGTGGAGCAACATCGCCCGCCGCCAGGGCCTGCTGGGCCTAGAAGCCCAGGTCGATGCCCAGGACGATCCGTTTCTGCGCAAGGGGCTGCAGCTGCTGGTGGATGGCGTGGAGCCGGAAACCATCCGGCACATGATGGAGATCGAGCTGAGCAGCCAGGAGAGCCAGGACCTGGCCGCCTCCAAGGTCTTCGAAGGCATGGGCATCTACGCCCCGACCCTGGGCATCATCGGCGCCGTGCTGGGCCTGATCGCGGTGATGAAGAACCTCGCCGACCCGAGCAAGCTCGGTCACGGCATCGCCGCGGCGTTCACCGCCACCATCTACGGCATCGCCTCGGCCAACCTGCTGTTCCTGCCGGTCTCGGCCAAGCTCAAGAGCGTGATCCACCACAACAGCCGCGACCGCGAGATGATCATCGAGGGCCTGATCTCGATCGCCCAGGGTGAGAACCCGCGCAATATCGAAACCAACCTGTCCGGGTTCCTGCACTGACATGGCGCGCCGCAAGCACCACGAAGAACATGCCAACCATGAGGCCTGGGCGATTCCCTACGCCGACCTCATGACGCTGCTGCTCGCCTTCTTCGTGGTGATGTACGCCATCTCCTCGCTCAACGAGGGCAAGTACCGGATCATGGCCGACGCACTGACCACCGCCTTCGGTGGCGCGCCCCGCACCATCAACCCGGTGCAGGTCGGCAACCAGCAGGTCCAGGGCGGTGGTTGGGACAGCCCTTCGGTGATCAAGGCCGGCACCAAGATCGGCCCCTCCGCCCCTGCACCGAGCAACGACCCGACCCTGCTGCCGGCGATGGCTTCGCAGATGCGCATGCCGGTTTCGATCCGCAACCAGGAACAGCTGCAGCGCGCCGAGCGCCAGCTCAACGGCATCGCCGACAAGCTCACCGCCACGCTGGCGCCGCTGATCGAACGCGGCATGATCACCGTGCGCCGCACCGAGCTGTGGATCGAAGTGGAGATCAACAGCGACATCCTGTTCCCGACCGGCTCGGCCACGCTGGATGTGCACGCGCGCGACACCCTTTCCAAGCTGGCCGAAGTGCTGCGTGATGCGCCCAACGGCGTGCGCGTGGAAGGCCATACCGACAACATCCCGATCGCGACCTCGCTGTTCCCCTCCAACTGGGAGCTGTCGGCCGGGCGTGCGGCCAGCGTGGTGCACCTGTTCGCCGACCAGGGCCTGCAACCGGCACGGCTGGCGATGGTGGGCTACGGCCAGTTCCGCCCGCGCGAAGACAATGCCAGCGCCGAAGGCCGCAACCGCAACCGGCGGGTGATGGTGATCATCCTGGCCGATACCGCGCAGAGCATCGATCCGATCACCGACCGGCTCAGCGTCGACGCCGATGCCACCGATGCGGCCAAGGCACCCGCCTCCGGCACCCCCGTTACCCCCATCGCACCGGTGCAGTTGCCACCGGTGCCGGCCGGCAGCCGTGTTGGCGCCGCCGTTCCGCCCGCAATGAAGGAGTGAACCGCATGCGTATCTGGGCTGTTGCCAATCAGAAAGGCGGCGTGGGCAAGACCACCACGACGCTCGCGCTCGGCCGCGGCCTGGCCACGCAGGGCCACCGCGTGCTGCTGATCGATCTGGATCCGCATTCCTCGCTGACCCGCGCCTTCGGTGTGCCACTGGACCCGCCGCCGCAGGGGGTGCTGGAGCTGTTCGCTGCACCGCCTGCCGAGCTGCCCACTCTCGCCCACCACAGCGACATCCCGGGCCTGGATTACGTCTGCGCGCAGGCCGCACTGGCCACGCTGGAACGCCGCAGCGCCAACCAACCCGGCCTCGGCCTGGCCCTGCAGAATGCGCTCGGTCGCCACCAGGGCCAGCACGACTACATCCTGCTGGACTGCGCACCCACCCTGGGCCTGCTGATGATCAACGCGCTGGCCGCCGCCGACCGCCTGATCATCCCCACCCAGGCCGAGCCGCTCGCCCTGCATGGTCTGGATGGCATGGTCCGCACCGGTGAAATGGTCGAGCGCTCGCGTCGCCGCCCGCTGCCGATGTCGATCCTGCCTACCCTGTTCGACCGCCGCACCCGCGCCGGCAACGAGACGGTCAAACTGATGCAGGACAAGCACGGTCATCGCGTCTGGGAAGACGCGATTCCGGTCGATACGCGCATCTGCAATGCCGCGAGCCTGACCGTGCCGCCGCAATCGGAGGATTACCCCGGCCGCGGCCTGGCCGCCTACCGCCGCGCGCTGGAATGGATCCTGGCCGACGATGCGCAGCAGATGGAGCGCGCGGCATGAACACCGCCGGCGTCCTCGACGATTACCTGGAGCAGCTGCTCGGCGACGCGATGCCCGCGCCGGTGGAAACACCGGTGGCGGTCGCGACGGCGGAACAGACCGCGGCTGAGACAGCGCCCGGGGTTGAAGACGTGGCGGTCCCGCCAGGCTTCAGTGACCTGCTCGATGAGCTGCGCAACGACCCGCTGCTGAGTGGCGCCATGACGCTTCCCGAGGCGGGCATCACCGCCGAGGCGGAGGCACCAGGCGCTGTGGCCGAGGCGGCCGCGCCGGCACCCGGCTTCGATGACCTGCTCGATGAGCTCCGCAACGATCCTCTTCTGAGCGGCGCGATGCCCGCGCCCACGGACGAAGCGCGCCCAAGCTGGGACGACCTGCCGCCCGAGGTCGTCTACGAAACCGATCCTGTCGCCGTCGGCACCAGCGCGCCTGCAGCAGCACCCACCCCTGTCGTGGCGCCCGCCCCTGCGCCGGTCCGGTCGACCACCCCTGCAGCCGCCGCTGCCGCGCCAGCAGCACGCGCACCGGTTGCCCGGCCGATGCCTGCCATGCCGCCGATGCCAGCGGCGACCAGCGCCCGCGCCGGCACGCCCTCGTTGGCGCAGAGCCGTCCCGGCAGCTGGGAGGAACTGCAACGCCAGGCCCGCGACCCGGCCTCCAGCCCGCGCGAAAACCGCCGTGCCAGCGAGCGCACCTCGCGCTGGCTGCGCCTGCGCTGCGGCGCCCAGGCCTACGCACTGGAGCTGCTCAAGGTCCAGGAAGTGGTTCTGCCGGTGCCCTTGCTGCCGCTGCGGGGCACCTCCCCGGCGATGCTGGGCATCATGAATCTGCGCGGCCAGGTGGTGCCGGTGATGGACCTGGGCATCCACCTGGGCAGCAGCGCGGCCGGCAACGACGCCAACACCCGCATCGTGGTGCTGGAAGAGAATGGCGAAACCATGGGCCTGCGCGTCTCGGCCGTGGAGGATGTCGCCAACCTCACCGATTCCCAGATCGAGCCCCCGGATACCGCCCGCATCTGCCAGATCTCCAACGACCTGTTCCGTGGCGTCGCCCGTGGCGGCGCGCAGCCGATGATCCTGCTGGATGCGACGCAGCTGCTGAACTGACCGCCGGAACGGCTAAAGCTTCCCGGGTTATTGCCGTTATAGACCTCGGAACCGTTTGTCCGGAGCAATGATGAGCACTGTGGCCCTGGGTGATGATCTCGGTATCGAGACCAGCACCGAGCTGAAAACACGTTTGGCCCCCCTGGTGGATCAGGCCGGCGATCTGACGCTGGATGCCAGCCAGATCGGCCGTATCCATACCGCCTCGGTGCAGGTGCTGTGCGCATTCGTCGAGGCCCGCCGCAAGGCCGGGCATCCCACCGGATTCCACGGTTGCACCGCAACCTTCCGTGATGCCGCGCGCCTGCTCGGCGTCACCCAGGCCCTCGGCCTGGATGCACCCCATGACAACCTGAAATCTGTGGAGAACGCTGCATGAGCGCACGTATCTTGGTGGTGGACGATTCGGCGTCGATGCGCCAGATGGTCTCTTTCGCCCTCACCTCGGCCGGCTTTTCCGTCGAGGAAGCCGAAGACGGCGCGGTCGCCCTCGGTCGTGCCAAGGGCCAACGCTTCAACGCGGTGGTCACCGACGTCAACATGCCCAACATGGACGGCATCGCACTGATCCGTGAGCTGCGCCAGCTGCCCGACTACAAGTTCACGCCGATGCTGATGCTGACCACCGAATCGGCTGCGGACAAGAAGTCCGAAGGCAAGGCCGCCGGTGCGACCGGCTGGCTGGTCAAGCCGTTCAACCCGGAACAGCTGGTCGCCACCGTCCAGAAAGTCCTGGGCTGATCCCGCTTCACCCTTCCCTCCCCTCGCAACTGGACACCCCGCACCATGAGCATGGATCTGCAACGTTTCCACGCCACCTTCTTCGAAGAAAGCCGCGAGGGGCTGGATGCGATGGAAGCTGGCCTGCTGGCGCTCGAATCGGGCCAGCAGGACCCGGAGATCATCAACTCGGTGTTCCGCGCCGCGCACTCGATCAAGGGCGGCGCCGGCACCTTCGGCTTCGATGCGATCGCCGCGCTGACCCACGTGCTGGAAACGTTGCTGGACGAACTGCGCGCCGGCAAGCGGGCACTGGAAGCGGCCGCGGTCGACGCGATGCTGGCCTCGGTGGACGTGCTGCGCGCCCTGCTGCGTGAAGCCGAACACGGCCAGGCGGCGGATCCGCAGGCGGTCGCCGAGGTCAAGGCGCGCCTGGAAGCGGTGCTGTCCGGTCAGGCCACTGCGGCGGCGCCGGTCGCCGCCGCCAAGGCCGATGACACCCCCGAGGCGTGGCAGATCGGCTTTGTGCCGGCACCGTCGCTGTTCATGAGCGGCAACGACCCGCTGCGCATCATCCGCGAGCTTGAGCACCTGGGCTCGCTGCAGGTCGCCGCGCGCCTGGACCGCCTGCCCGGCTTCGACCAGCTCGATCCGCTCGAAGCGCACCTGGCGTGGGACCTCGGCCTGGTCGGCAAGGTACCGCGCAGCAAGATCGAAGACACCTTCGCCTGGGTCGTGGACGACTGCGAACTGGACATCCGTCCGGCCGCGCCGCCGAGCCTGGCCACCAGCGCGCCGGTCGAAGCCAAGCCCGCCGCCGCTGCACCGACTGCACCGGCCGCGGCAGCACCGGCGGCCGCCGCACATGAAGCCGAAACCTCGATCCGCGTCAGCGTGGACAAGGTCGACGCATTGATCAATCTGGTCGGCGAACTGGTCATCACCCAGGCCATGCTCAAGCAGGTTTCGCACGCGCTGGACCCGGCGCAGGCGGAGCAGCTGCTGACCGGACTGGACCTGTTGGAACGCAACACCCGCGATCTGCAGGAAGCGGTCATCGGCGTGCGCATGCTGCCGGTGGACGCCGTGTTCCGTCGCTTCCCGCGCCTGGTTCGCGATCTGTCCTCGCGCCTGGGCAAGCACGTGCGCCTGCGCACCATCGGCGAAGGCACCGAGCTGGACAAGGGCCTGATCGAGAAGATCGCCGATCCGCTGGTGCACCTGGTCCGCAACTCGATCGACCACGGCCTGGAAATGCCGGACGTGCGTCGCGAGGCGGGCAAGGACGAGACCGGCACGATCACGCTGGCGGCCTCGCACCAGGGCGGCCACATCGTGATCGAAGTCAGCGATGACGGCCGCGGCCTGAACCGCGACAAGATCCTGTCCAAGGCACTCGAGCGCGGCCTGAGCGTGCCGGACAACCCCACCGACGCGCAGGTCTGGGACCTCATCTTCCAGCCGGGCTTCTCCACCGCCGATGCCGTCACGGATCTGTCCGGTCGTGGCGTCGGCATGGATGTGGTCCGCCGCAACATCCAGGCACTGGGCGGCGAAGTGCAGCTGGAAAGCCAGGCCGGCAACGGCACCCGCGTGCTGATCCGCCTGCCGCTGACGCTAGCGATCCTGGACGGCATGACCGTCTCGGTGGCCGGCGAAACCCTGATCCTGCCGCTGGCCTACGTACTCGAGGCGCTGCAGCCGCAGGCCGACGATGTACGCACCATGGCCGGCGAAGGCCGCGTGCTGCGGGTTCGTGGCGAGTACCTGCCGATCCTCTCGCTCAGCGAGTACTACGGCTACGGCGGGCGTGCCCTGGATGATCCGTTGGTGGTGGTCGTTGAAGGTGACGGCCAGAAGATCGCGCTTGAAGTGGACGAACTGGTCGGCCAGCAGCAGGTCGTGGTCAAGAACATCGAGAACAACTACCGCCGTATCAGCGGAGTCTCCGGCGCGACCATCCTCGGCGATGGCCGAGTCGCCCTGATCGTCGACATCGGCGGGCTGGTGCGTTCGCTCAAGGTGCCGCAGGCCGCGTAACGCCGCGGCCATCGCGCTGTGCCCGACGCCGCCGCTCCCCCGGGAGCGGCGGCGTTCGTTCGTGGGTGGCTGCGTGTCATCAACGTGCGGCGAACTGTGAACTCCATCGGCAGTGGCGGCACGCAGGCTCGCCTCATTCCGTCCGCATGCGTACGGATGAAACGGCCCAACCCCTTGCAACAGCAACCATCGCCGGCCGATGAACCGTGATGGCGAACGTGAAAAAAATGTGACGCAGCACTATCAAGTTGCGGTCGATCAACGCCGCTATCCGAAGTAGCGACCACGGCAACCGTCGCGCGCCCCCGCTCCACTCTCTCCCACCCCGCTGATTCCGCCCAGCACCCCACGGCTGTGCGTCACTGCCCTGCCCGGAGTTTCAATCATGAAGTGGTTCCACGACCTGCCCATCGCCCGCAAGCTGGCGGTAGGCTTCACCCTCACCACGTTGATGACGCTGGCCCTGGGCAGCTTCGCCCTGGTCCGCCTGGGCGAGGCCAATGCCCAGCTGCGCGCGATGAGCACCAACGACATCCCCTCCGTCCAGCACCTGGGCGAAGTGCGTGCGCAGCTCGGCGAATTCCGCACCTACGAAATGGCGCAGCTGACCGTGCTCGACAAGCCGGAGTCGGTCGCCGACTACGACAAGCGCATGGCCGATACCGCCAAGGTCGTCAACGCCGAACTGGCCGCCTATGCCGCGCTGCCGGCCGGCGACAAGGAGCATCAGCTGTACGAAGTGGTCGCTGCCCGCACCGCGGATTACTTCAAGGCCAATGGCCTGATCAAGGAAGCGATCGCGGCCGGCGACGGCGTCACCGCCCAGCAGATTTCCGATGAGCAGTCGCGCCCGGCACGCCGCGCCCTGTTCGCCGCGCTCAAGGAGCTGGGTGAGTTCAGCAACGGGGTGATGGCCAGCCGCATCGAGACGGCCAACGCCACCCACCAGAACAGCGTCTACGCGATCATCGGCTGCATCGTGCTGCTGTCGCTGCTGGCCGCGGTCATGGGCGTGGTCATCTCGCGCGCCATCACCCGCCCGCTCAGCCAGGCCGTGCATGCCATCCAGTCGGTCGCCCGTGGCGATCTGTCGGTCAACATCCAGGCCACGAGCAAGGATGAAGCGGGCAAGATGCTGACCGCCACCCGCGACATGACCGTGATGCTGCGCCGCTTCTCTGAGCAGACCCAGCAGATGGTCGAGATGCACGCCGGCCCGGACATCAGCCACCGCATCCCGGAAGATTTCCCGGGGGTGTACGGCCAGTTGGCCGTCGGCATCAATACGGTGATTTTCGAGCACCTGGATTCGATCAAGGACGCGATCAACGTCCTGAACCAGTACGCCGCCGGCGACCTCTCGCCGAACGCCCGCCGCCTGCCCGGTACCCGCGCGATCCTGCACGAATCGATGGACGCGGCCAAGGCCAGCCTGCTGGCGATCAACACCCAGATCCAGTCGCTGGCCCAGGCTGCTGCGGCCGGTGATTTCAGCCAGCGTGGCGACGCGATGCGTTTCGACCACGACTTCCGGGTGATGATCGAGCACCTCAACACGATGATGCAGGTCGCCGATGGCAACCTGTCCCAGCTCTCGCACCTGTTGCAGTCCATCGCCAACGGCGACCTGACCGCCCGCATGCAGGGCGAATTCCACGGCGTGTTCGCCTCGATGCGTGACGATGCCAACACCACCGTCGCCCAGCTGACCCAGATCGTGGGGCGCATCCAGCAGGCCTCCTCCAGCATCAGCACCGCGGCCGGCGAGATCGCCTCGGGCAACAACGACCTGTCCCGCCGTACCGAGCAGCAGGCCGCCAATCTGGAAGAAACCGCGGCTTCGATGGAGGAACTGACCTCCACCGTGCGCCAGAACGCCGAACACGCCCGTCAGGCCAACCAGCTTGCCATCGGCGCGCACTCGGTCGCCTCGCAGGGCGGTGACGTCGTTGGCCGCGTGGTCAGCACCATGCACGAGATCGACGCCTCCTCGCGCCGCATCGCCGACATCATCACCGTGATCGACGGCATCGCCTTCCAGACCAACATCCTGGCGCTGAACGCGGCGGTCGAAGCCGCCCGTGCCGGTGAGCAGGGCCGCGGTTTCGCGGTGGTCGCCTCCGAAGTGCGTACCCTGGCCCAGCGCTCGGCCGGCGCGGCCAAGGAGATCAAGGGCCTGATCGACGAATCGGTCGGCAAGGTCGCCGAAGGCTCGCAGCTGGTCAACCAGGCCGGCGCCACCATGGGTGAGATCGTCGCCTCGGTGCAGCGCGTGACCGACATCATGGCCGAGATCTCCGCCGCCTCGCAGGAGCAGTCGGCCGGCATCGAGCAGGTCAACCAGACCGTGGTGCAGATGGACGAGACCACCCAGCAGAACGCCGCACTGGTGGAAGAAGCCACCGCCGCCGCCCGCGCCATGGAAGAACAGGCCGGTCACCTGACCGATGCGGTGGCGCTGTTCAAGCTGGACAGCCACACGCACGCGGCACCGGCCGTGGTCCGTGCACCGGCGGCGCCGCGTGCCGTTGCCGCCCCCCAGCCGCGCAGCGTCGCCGCCGCACCGCGCCGTGTCATGAGCCGTGAACCGGCACTGGCCAATGACACCGAGTGGCAGGAGTTCTGATCGCGTCCGGCACGTGATCGATCGACCTTCGACACCCCGCTCCGGCGGGGTGTCGTCGTTCTGCCGGCGCCATGGCACGCCACGCCGACACAATTCCCCCTACATAAATGTGAACTACTGCCGATAAACGGACAGAGCCCAGGCATGTGCGCATGCCGGCACCCGCCCAACCCAGCAGATTCCATGTCCGAAGGCAGCCTCGACGCACACGACCGATCCCATGCCACGCACGACGATGGCACGGATGACAGGTACCTGGTCCGCAACCCCCGCCAGATCCGGCAGTTGCTGCAGGCGCTAATTGACCAGCGTTCGTTGATCAACGCCCATCTGGGTGGCCGCGACCAGTCCTTCCCCACGGCCGTCCTGGAACTGGACGAAGACGACGATTGGCTGCTGCTCGATGGCAGCCCGTCCGAGCCCTCCAACCGCGCCGCTGAAGAAGCCGGCCACCTGCTGTGTTTCGCCCAGCTGGACCGGGTGATGGTGCGCTTCCGGCTGGACGGTCTGGAACGCGTGCGCAACGAAGGCCATGTCGCCTTCCGCGTCCCGTTCCCCGAGGAACTGGTGCACCTGCAGCGCCGCGAACTGTACCGGCTGGAAACACCGATCACCGACTCCCCCCACCTGCAGTTCCCGATCAACGAAGACCGCAGCGAGATCCTGCAGCTGCGCGTGGTGGACATCAGCGGCGGCGGCCTGGCTGTCACGGTACCGGTGGACTGCAACGTGTTCTCCCTGCAGAAACGCTACGCCGCCCAGCTCGACCTGCCCGACGGCAGCCCCCTGCACGTCTCGCTGATCGTCTGCAACCAGCTGGCGGTCAAGCTGCCCAACGGGGTGGAGATGAAGCGCATCGGCATGCGGTTCGACGACCTCCCGCGCGGTGGCGACAGCGCGATCCAGCGCTACATCTTCCGTATCGACCGGCAGCGGAGTGCAAGGAAGAACGGGGAGAGCTGATCGCTGCTTCATTTGCATGGCGCGGTTGATGCGTGGCTGGGTCGGCACGGGTAGGCCGGGCCCGAGCTGAAGGCAGCGTTGGGGGTGGGTGGGAGCTAAAGTCGCCCGCGGGCAGGCCGATATCCAGCGTGACCCCCGGTTTTCCGACCGCCACGCCCGACCCAGGACCCCTCGATGAACGACAAGAACAGCAACGCCGCCAGCGACGGCGGCGAATACCTCAGCTTCACCCTCGGCGCCGAGCACTACGGCGTGGACATCCTCAAAGTCCAGGAAATCCGCGGCTATGACTCCGTCACCCGCGTGCCCGATGCCCCGGATTACATCAAAGGCGTCATCAACCTGCGCGGCACCATCGTCCCGGTCATCGACCTGCGCCTGAAACTGCGCCTGGAAAATGCCACCTACGACGCCTTCACCGTCATGATCGTCCTCAACGTGGAAGACCGCGTTGTCGGCATCGTTGTCGACAGCGTCTCCGACGTCATCCCGCTGGCCGCCGATCAGATCCGCCCGACCCCCGAATTCGGCGCCGCCGTCGATACCCGCTTCATCTCCGGCATCGGCACCCAGGACGATCGCATGCTCATCCTGCTGGATATCGAAACCCTGCTCGACAGCGCCGACATGGGCCAGACCCCGGTCATTGACGACGTCGCAGCCTGAGACATCCGTCACAGATCAAACAGCGGACTGTGCCCGGTGCATACCGTGACGGCCACTGAAGAAAAAACTTGCTTCAGTTCCGCCCGGACCGGCCGATAGCTGGTTTCAGAACCCGGCTGCACTGGATCGCCCATGGCCGGGCCAACTGCCCATATCCCCGGAGAATCTTCCCGATGAAGTCCCTGCTTGCCCTGTTCTCGGTCGCTGTGATCGCCTCTTCCGCCTCCACGGCATTCGCCCAGTCCGGTGAAATGATTCCGCCGGAAATGGCCCCGCGCTCGGTCGGCAAGGACGGCATGGTCTGCGGCAAGGTCGAAAAGGCCCGTTATGCCGAAGGCTCCGAAGGCCAGCCGACCTTCCTGTACATGGGCGGCGCTTTCCCGCGCCACACCTTCTCGGCCCGCATCGCCGGCGCCAACCGCGACAAGTTCAGCTTCCCGCTGGAATCGCTGGAAGGCAAGACCGTCTGCGTGATCGGCAAGATCGCCCGCGATGCCTCGCGCGCTGAAATCGAAGTCAGCTCGCCGGCCGGCCTGAAGCTGGCCAACATCAAGTAATTCCCCGTACGCCCTGCCACGCCGGCCCAGGCCGGCGTGGTCGCTGCAACCGGCCCCGACGGCCGGACGCGTTTGCCACTGGAGACCGCACCTGCCATGCCGTGGATCAACAACCTCAAACTGATGCCCAAGTTGATGCTGACTTTCGGCGTCCTCCTGCTGGTAATGCTGCTGCAGGGCATCGTGGCCTACCGTGGCCTGCACTCACTCAACAACGTCACCACCGAACTGGCCGGCCCCCGGATGGACAGCATCCGCACCGCCGGTGAACTGCGTGGCATGGTCGGCGAGTACCGCAACTACGCCTACCAGGGCCTCATCCGCGCCAGCGATGACGTCAAGACCGAAGCCAAGACCCGCGCCGCGGAGCTTCGCACCCAGATCGATGCCTCGATCAAGAAATACCCCGCGCTGATCGACAATCCCCAGCAGAAGAAGCTGTTCGACACCTTCGCCAAGGATTGGACCGATTCGCTGGCGTCCTACGACGCCGTCACTGAAATGCTCGAGCTGGACCTGCCCGACGATGCCGTGGACACCTTTGTCGGTGAGACCCGCGCCAAGCATCTGAAGGCCTCGGCCGCCCTGGAAGCGTTGATCGCCGAAGACAACCGCCTCTCGCGCGCCTCGCGCGAAGAAGCCGAATCCACCTACGCCGCCTCGGCCATGCTGACTGCGATCACCCTGCTCGGCGGCGCCGCCCTGGGCCTGGTGCTGGTGTATCTGTTCGCCCGTTCGCTGGTGGGCAGCATGCGCGGCGCCGTCTCCGTCGCCAACGATGTCGCCAGCGGCAAGCTGGACGGCCACATCGACGTCAGCCGCAAGGATGAAGTCGGCGACCTGCTGCAGGCCATGCAGCGCATGCAGCGCGACCTGCGCGAGCGCACCGAGACCGACCAGGCCATCGCCCGCGAGAACCTGCGCATCCGCACTGCCCTGGATTACAGCTCCACCGGCGTCTACCTGACCGATGCGCATCACACCATCGTCTACAGCAACCGCGCCCTGCAGCAGACCCTGAGCCAGTACGAAGCCGACATCCGCAAGGACCTGCCGGACTTCGACGCCGCCGCGTCGCTGATCGGCAAGTCGGCCGCTGCACTGGAACACGGCAGCGAGATCGACCCCAAGACCCTGGCACAGCTGCAGCAGCACGGCGTCAGCCGCCGCCCGATGCAGTTCGGCGAAGCCCAGTTCGCCCAGGTGATCTCCTCGATCGCCAACGAGCAGGGTGAGACCGTCGGCCACGTCATCGAATGGCGCGACCGTACCCCCGAAGCCCTGGTGGAAGCCGAAGTAGCCCGCGTGATCGCCCAGGCCGCGGCCGGCGACCTCTCCGGCCGGATCGACAGCGACGGCAAGGAAGGCTTCTTCCTGCAGCTGGCCCAGCAGCTCAACGGCCTGCTGGACGCCAACTCGGCCAGCATCGAACAGGTCTCCAACCTGCTCGCCTCGCTCTCGCAGGGCGACCTGACGGTGCGCATGCACGGCGACTTCCAGGGCGTGTTCGCCCGGATGCGGGACGACGCCAATGCCACCGCCGAGCAGCTCAGCGGCATCGTGACCCGGATCAAGCACTCCAGCCAGCAGATCAATTCGGCCGCCAGCGAGATCGCCACCGGCAACAGCGACCTGTCGCGCCGTACCGAACAGCAGGCGGCCAACCTGGAAGAAACCGCGGCTTCGATGGAGGAACTGACCTCCACCGTGCGCCAGAACGCCGAGCACGCACGCCAGGCCAACCAGCTCGCCATTGGCGCCCACACCGTCGCTTCGCAGGGCGGTGACGTGGTCGGCCAGGTCGTCACGACCATGAGCGCGATCCAGACCTCCTCCAAGAAGATCGCCGAGATCATCTCGGTCATCGACGGCATCGCCTTCCAGACCAACATCCTGGCGCTGAACGCCGCGGTGGAAGCCGCCCGTGCCGGTGAGCAGGGCCGCGGTTTCGCGGTAGTCGCCTCCGAAGTACGCACCCTGGCCCAGCGTTCGGCCGGCGCGGCCAAGGAGATCAAGGGCCTGATCGACGACTCCGTCGGCAAGGTCAACGATGGCTCCGCGCTGGTGCAGAAGGCCGGCGCCACCATGGGCGAGATCGTCGCCTCGGTGCAGCGCGTGACCGACATCATGGCCGAGATCTCCGCCGCCTCGCAGGAACAGTCGGCCGGCATCGAGCAGGTCAACCAGACCGTGGTGCAGATGGACGAAACCACCCAGCAGAACGCCGCGCTGGTGGAAGAAGCCACCGCCGCCGCCCGCGCCATGGAAGAACAGGCCGGCCATCTGACCGATGCCGTGTCGATTTTCAAGCTCGACGAACAGGACATCGCGCCTGCCCCGGTCGTGGCCGAACCACCCCGTGCCGTGCGCGCGCCGCTGGCGCAGGCTGCGGTGCGCCGCCCGGCTTCGCGCCCGGTGGCCACCGAACTGGCCGACGGCGACTGGCAGGAGTTCTAAGCCGCCCTGCGGCCTGCGATGAACCACACGCCCCGGTGCCTGCGCACCGGGGCTTTTTGTTGCCCGGCTGAATGCCCGAGAGGCGACGCACTCAATACTGGCGCGATCCGGCCGATAACAGCATTGCCCGACACTTCGTCGCGGCCAGCCAGGATGGCGATCGCCACCGCGAGCTCCTGGCATCGCCACGTGCTCTTGCCCGCTCAGATGCCCTGCCCATGACTCTATTCCGCCGCTGGAACCCGTACTTCTCCAATCTGTCTGTCAGGCGCAAGCTCAACCTGCTGACGCTGTTGATCGCGCTGGGCGTCATTGCCCTGTCCGTGGTTGCCGCGCGCATGCAGTACCTGGACCTGACCGACACCCGCAAGGACAGCCTGAAGACCCAGGTCGAGCTGACCTACGGCATCCTGGAGCATTACCACCGGCTGGCCGGCAGCGGTGAACTGACCGAGGCAGCCGCCAAGCAGGCCGCGCTCGCCGCGCTGGAGAGCATGCGCGCCGACGGCGACACCTATTACTTCAACGTATACGACACGAACTACCGGATGCTGATGCATCCGTTCCGCAAGGAACTGATCGGCCAGGACATGAAGGATTTCCGCACCGATGACGGGGTGCGCGTGTACTACGACCAGATCGGCATGGCCCGCCTCGGCGGCGGCTTCGTCTCCTACCAGTGGGCCAAGCCGGGCACCGACAACGTGGTCGAGAAGGTCGCCTATGCCGGCATGTATGCCCCATGGCAGTGGGTGATCAGCAGCGGCGTGTACATGGACGACGTGCAGCAGCAGGCGCTGGTGTTCACCGCCATCATGGCCGCCACCGGCGGTGGCGTGGTGCTGATCGTGCTGGCATTGAGCTGGCTGATCGGCAACCGCATCACCCTGCCCCTGCGCCAGGCCACCCACGTGGCCGAGAGCATCGCCCGCGGCAAGCTGGACAGCCGCATCGGCGAGCAGGCCCACGACGAACCCGGCCGGCTGCTGGAGAGCATGGCGCGCATGCAGGAGCAGCTGCACGCAGTGATCAGCGGTCAGCGCGAGATGGCCAGCCGCCATGACGCCGGCAATACCGGCTACCGCATGGACGAAACCGCCTTCCCGGGCGAGTACGGCCTGATGGTGCATGAAACCAACACCCTGGTCGGTGCACACGTGCAGACCATGGACGAGGTGCTGGCCGTGGTGCAGCGTTACGCGCAGGGCGACCTCAGCGCGGATATCGCACGCTATCCCGGCGAGAAGGCCGCCATCACCACCACGGTCGATGCGGTCAAGCAGAACCTGGGCAGCATCAACGGCGAGATCCAGCGTCTGGCGGCCGCCGCGGCCGCCGGCGACTTCAGCCAGCGCGGCGACACCGCCCGCTTCGATCACGATTTCCGCCGGATGATCGGCCACCTCAACGCGATGATGCAGGTCAGCGATGAGAACCTCGGCAAGCTCTCGCAGCTGCTGTCGGCGATCGCCGAAGGCGATCTCACCGCACGCATGCAAGGCGATTTCCACGGTGTGTTCGCCACCATGCGTGACGATGCCAACGCCACGGTCGCGCAGCTGACCCAGATCGTCGGCCAGATCCAGGAGGCCGCCGGCAGCATCAACCTGGCCGCCGGCGAGATCGCCACCGGCAACAGTGACCTGTCGCGCCGTACCGAGCAGCAGGCGGCCAACCTGGAAGAAACCGCGGCTTCGATGGAGGAACTGACCTCCACCGTGCGCCAGAACGCCGAACACGCCCGCCAGGCCAACCAGCTCGCAATTGGGGCCCACAGCGTGGCCACGCAGGGCGGCAACGTCGTTGGCGAGGTGGTCACCACCATGGCCGCGATCCAGACGTCCTCCAGGAAGATCGCCGAGATCATCTCGGTCATCGACGGCATCGCCTTCCAGACCAACATCCTGGCGTTGAACGCGGCGGTGGAAGCCGCACGCGCCGGCGAGCAGGGCCGTGGGTTCGCGGTCGTCGCCTCCGAAGTGCGCACCCTGGCCCAGCGTTCGGCGGGTGCGGCCAAGGAGATCAAGGGTCTGATCGATGACTCCGTCGGCAAGGTCGCCGAGGGCTCGCAGCTGGTCAACCAGGCCGGCGCTACCATGGGCGAGATCGTCGCCTCGGTGCAGCGCGTGACCGATATCATGGCCGAGATCTCCGCCGCCTCGCAGGAACAGTCCGCGGGTATCGACCAGGTCAACCAGACCGTGGTGCAGATGGACGAAACCACCCAGCAGAACGCCGCACTGGTGGAAGAAGCCACCGCCGCTGCCCGCGCCATGGAAGAACAGGCCACCCAGCTGGCCGATGCGGTGGCGATCTTCCGCCTGGACAATCAGGTCGCCCAGGCCGTCAGCGCGGTCACCGCACGCGCGGGTGCCGAGATGCCCCCGATGCGTCCCGCCAGCCGCCCGGCCTCTTTGGCCCCGCATGCCGCCACGCCGGCGCGTCCCCCACGCAGCACGCCGGCCGATGACGGCAACTGGCAAACGTTCTGAGTTCCCGCGGCGATCGCCCGATCGCCGCACCCCCTTCCCCTGCGAGTCCGCCCGTGTCCACGCCCCCCGCCAACGCCGCTTCACCGAATGCCCGCGAATTCGAGTTCGCCGACCGTGATTTCCGCCGCGTCTGCGAGCTCATCTACCAGCGCGTCGGCATCTCGCTGGCGCCGGCCAAGCGCGACATGGTCTATGGGCGGCTGTCGCGGCGGCTGCGTGCGCTGGGCATGCGCAGCTTCAGCGACTACCTGGACCAGCTCGAAGCCCACGGCGGCGACGAATGGCAGGCCTTCACCAACGCGTTGACGACCAACCTCACCGCGTTCTTCCGCGAACCCCATCATTTCGAGAAACTCGCCGAGGAACTGCGCCTGCGCGCTGGCCAGGGCACGCTGCAGCTGTGGTCGTGCGCGGCCTCCACCGGCGAGGAGCCCTACTCGATGGCGATCACCGCCTGCGAGACGTTCGGCACGCTCAAGCCGCCGGTGCGTATTCTGGCCACCGACGTGGACACCCAGGTGCTCGCCACTGCCAGCCGCGGCGTCTACGCGATCGACCGCGTCGCCGGGCTGGATCCGGCCATCCGCAAGCGGTACTTCCAGCGCGGCACCGGCCCCAACGAAGGCCACTGCCGGGTCAACCCGGCGCTGCGTGACCTGATCGACTACCGCCCGCTCAACCTGCTCGCCAACCGTTACGACGTCGGCGGCCCGTTCGATGCCCTGTTCTGCCGCAATGTGATGATCTATTTCGACAAGCCGACCCAACGCGGCATTCTTTCGCGGCTGATCCAGCACATGGGCGATGACGGCCTGCTCTACACCGGCCATTCGGAGAACTACCTGCACGCCGCCGATCTGATCCAGCCCTGCGGCCGCACGCTGTACAAGCGCGCGCCGGGGGCGCCGACATGAGTCAGCCGATCCGCAACGATGACGTGATGCGCTATTTCGACAGCCGCTTCCAGGTCACCGCCGCCAAGCTGCTGCCGACCCAGTACCTGGCGGTGGACGACAACACCGCGCTCACCACCACACTGGGCTCCTGTGTGGCCGCCTGCCTGCGCGATCCGGTGCTCAAGATCGGCGGGATGAACCACTTCCTGCTGCCCGAGGGCAACGTCGGTGATGGCGCCCCCGCGCGTTACGGCAGCTACGCGATGGAACTGCTGATCAACGATCTGCTCAAGCGTGGCGCCCATCGCAAGCGCCTGGAAGCCAAGGTGTTCGGCGGGGCGAACGTGCTCAAGGGGTTCACCAGCAACCCGGTCGGCACGCGCAACGCCGAGTTCGTGCGCCAGTACCTGCAGGCCGAGCACATTCCGATCATTGCCGAGGATCTGTGCGGCATCCATCCGCGCAAGGTGTGGTTCTTCGCCGATACCGGCCGCGTGGTGGTGCAGCGCCTGCCGCACGCCCATGAAGCCGAAGTGGCTGCGACCGAATCTGCGGTGCGCGCGCGCCTGTCCAAGGCCCCGGTCACCGGTGGCGTGGAGCTGTTCGAATGACCCACGGTGTGCCCTGCAAAGTCCTGATCGTCGACGACTCGGCGGTCGTCCGCCAGATGCTCAGCGAGATCCTCGCCAGCGATCCCGGCATCGAGGTGGTCGGCACCGCCGCCGATCCCCTGCTGGCGCGCGAGAAGATCAAGCGCCTGGCCCCCGACGTGATCACGCTGGACGTGGAAATGCCGCGGATGGATGGCCTGGCCTTCCTGGAAAACCTGATGCGTCTACATCCCCTGCCGGTGGTGATGATTTCCTCGCTGACCGAGCGTGGGGCCGATACCACCCTGCAGGCGCTGGCGCTGGGCGCGGTGGACTTTGTCTCCAAGCCGAAACTGGATGTCGCCCGTGGCCTGCAGGGCTATGCCGACGAGATCATCGCCAAGGTCAAGATGGCCGCGCGCTCGCGCGTGCGCACCCTGTCCCGGCCCAATCCGCCGCGGATCACCTTGGATGCGGTAGCCCCGGCAGCCTCGCCACGCTCCATCCAGTTCCGCACCACCGACCGCCTGATCGCCATCGGCGCCTCGGCCGGCGGCACCGAAGCCCTGCGGGTGGTGCTGGAAGGCCTGCCCGCCGACGCCCCGGCCGTAGTGATGACCCAGCACCTGCCGGCGCAGTTCAGCACCCCGTTCGCCGAGCGCCTAGACCGCCATTCGGCGATGTCGGTACGCGAGGCCAGCGACGGTGAAGCCGTCCTGCCCGGCCACGCCTACCTGCCGCCCGGCGGCAAGCACCTGCGCGTGATCCGCGACGGCGCACGTTGGCGCTGCCGGATCGACGACGGCCCGCCGATCAACCGGCACAAGCCGGCGGTCGATGTCCTGTTCCGCTCGGTGGCCGAAAGCGCCGGCGCCAACGCCATCGGCGCGATCCTGACCGGCATGGGCGACGACGGTGCGCGTGGCCTGCTCGATCTGCGCAACGCCGGTGCCCCGACCCTAGTGCAGGACGAAGCCACCAGTGTGGTCTGGGGCATGCCGGGCAGCGCGGTGAGGATCGGTGCAGCGGAGGAAATGGTGCCGCTGGAGCGGATTGCCGAGCGCTTGATGGCGTTGGCGCGGGGTTGACGCGCAACGGCGTGACGTTGAAGCTCCACGCGCGCTTCGCAGCGTCATCCTCTACGTCACCGACCCGAGTCGCTTGGCGTAGTCCTGGTTTTCAAGGAGCTTGACCATGGCATTACGCCGGCACCACCTACGCAACGTTATCTACTCAACCCTCCTTCTTCCGCTTGCGGCGGTCGCCAGCGACACCCGCGCTGCCGCCATTCCGGTGGCGCCAGCGGCCGAGTGGAGCACACAGGTGCAGATCAGCCCCGGGGCAGGAACCGTAACCCACCACGAGCACCGCCCGGACGTTGTGCTTCGCGTGGTCAATCCTTCCGATGGCGAACGCATCAGCACAGCGGCAAAGAGCGGCCAGTTTGTCCGCCAGGTCTTTGGTGCCTCTTCGACCACACGCTTTGACAAGCACTACCTGAGCGGGACCAACGTTGATGCCGTGCCCAGCCCGGCGATGGATCTCATGCCGGGGATGCTGGAGACATGGCTTGACCGTTATTTCAGCGCCTTTCCCAACGCTGTCCCGTACGGCCGCGCCACCCTGCGCGTTGAAGCGAACGAATGGGCCCTGATCTATCAGGACACAAAGCGCGGCGAACTGCCCTACGAGCTCCGCCACTTCAGCATGCTGCGCCTGCTGCAGCCAGATGGCACGGCACATGAAGTGCTGCGGTGTCACGATTGGGGCCGCAGTGCCACGCTGGAACAGTGGCAGGCCGACGGCTACGCCCGCCTGCGCGCTGCATCACGCGAGTTGGCCGCTGCCTGTGTACAGCAGTTCGTCGCCAAGATACCGCTGTATTTTCCGCAGCCGCTGGTGGCTGCCCAGTCGCCACTGGCAAATGGCAGCAGCTTGGGAACTGCACGTGTACGCGTGCTAAACCAAGCCACCCAGCGCGTGACGATGCATACCAATGCGCGTTGCATGAGTGATCACGGCACCACCTTCAACGACCCGCGCTGGAGCGTCTCGCGCACCGAGCCCGCAGCGGATCCGGACGCGCAGAACCTCAGCCTCGGCATCCCGGAAACCGAGACGCTGCGCAGCGTGAAGCACCCCAAGTACCGCGAGTACGCGGTGGCGGCCGGTCAGCCGCTGATCTTTGATGCCACCCTTGTACTGCGGGGCTACTTCTGCACCGGAAACCTCGCGTCGCAGTTCGTGCCAAAGGCCGGAGAGGACTACGAAGTGGAGATGACGGCTGTAGGCAGAGTCTGCAAGCTGAACATCCATCGGGTAGACGCCGATGGCAGCCGGCTTCCGGTGCCAGCCCGGCAAGCGCCGGAAGTCTGCACGCGACCGGATGTCGATTACGATGCTATTTCCCGCAGCCAGCCGCTCCCGCTGTAAGCATAGCGATGCAGCGTAGGATCAAAAAACACCCGGCTCGCGCCGGGTGTTTTAGTCTCTCATCCATCGACTAACGGTCGATGGCTACCAAGGCCGGGCAGCGCCCGGCGCTGGATCAGGCAGCCACAGTACCGGCCACGTCCTGATAATCCTCGATCTGGTCGAAGTTCATGTAGCGGTAGATGTCCTTGCTGCTGGCATCCAGCACGCCGATGTCGGCCATGTACTCTTCCTTGGTCGGGATGCGACCCAGACGCGAGCAGATCGCGGCCAGCTCGGCCGAACCCAGGTACACGTTGGAGTTGCGGCCCAGGCGATTCGGGAAGTTGCGGGTCGAGGTCGAGAAGACCGTCGCGCCCTCACGCACCTGCGCCTGGTTGCCCATGCACAGCGAGCAGCCCGGCATTTCCATGCGGGCGCCGGCGGTGCCGAAGGTGCCGTAATGGCCTTCCTTGGTCAGCTCCGAGGCATCCATCTTGGTCGGCGGGGCCACCCACAGCTTGGTCGGGATGTCGCGCTTGCCTTCCAGCAGCTTGGCGGCTGCACGGAAGTGACCGATGTTGGTCATGCACGAACCGATGAACACTTCGTCGATCGCCGCACCGGCCACGTCGGACAGCGTCTTGACGTCGTCCGGATCGTTCGGGCAGGCCACGATCGGCTCGTGGATGTCAGCCAGATCGATCTCGATGACGGCGGCGTACTCGGCATCGGCATCCGGGGCCAGCAGCTCCGGGTTGGCCAGCCAGGCTTCCATCTTCTCGATGCGGCGCGCCAGCGAACGGGCGTCCTGGTAACCCTCGGCGATCATCCACTTCAGCAGCGTGATGTTGCTGGTGAGGTACTCGATGATCGGCTCCTTGTTCAGGTGCACCGAGCAACCGGCGGCCGAACGCTCGGCCGAGGCATCGGACAGTTCGAACGCCTGTTCGACCTTCAGCTCCGGCAGACCTTCGATTTCCAGGATGCGGCCGGAGAAGATGTTCTTCTTGCCGGCCTTGGCCACGGTCAGCAGGCCGGACTTGATCGCGTACAGCGGGATCGCGTTGACCAGATCACGCAGGGTCACGCCCGGCTGCATCTTGCCCTTGAAGCGGACCAGTACCGATTCGGGCATGTCCAGCGGCATCACGCCGGTAGCAGCGGCAAACGCCACCAGGCCCGAGCCGGCCGGGAACGAAATGCCCACCGGGAAACGGGTATGCGAGTCGCCACCGGTGCCGACGGTGTCGGGCAGCAGCATGCGGTTGAGCCAGCTGTGGATCACGCCGTCGCCCGGGCGCAGCGAGATGCCGCCACGGGTAGAGATGAACTCCGGCAGCGTGTGGTGGGTCTTGACGTCCACCGGCTTCGGGTAGGCCGCGGTGTGGCAGAACGACTGCATCACCAGGTCGGCCGAGAAGCCCAGGCAGGCCAGGTCCTTCAGCTCGTCGCGGGTCATCGGGCCGGTGGTGTCCTGCGAGCCCACCGAGGTCATCTTCGGTTCGCAGTAGGTGCCCGGGCGCATGCCCTGGCCTTCCGGCAGGCCACAGGCGCGGCCGACCATCTTCTGCGCCAGCGAGAAGCCCTTGCCGGTATCCGGCGGGTCCATCGGCAGGCGGAACAGATCGGTCGGGGCCAGGCCCAGCGCTTCACGCGCCTTGGCGGTCAGGCCGCGGCCGATGATCAGCGGAATGCGGCCACCGGCGCGCACTTCGTCGAACAGCACGTCGGACTTGACCTTGAACTCGGCGATGACGGCGCCGTCCTTCAGGGCCTTGCCGTCGTACGGGCGCAGCTCGATCACATCGCCCATGTTCATCTGCGACACGTCGAGTTCGATCGGCAGGGCGCCGGCGTCTTCCATCGTGTTGTAGAAGATCGGCGCGATCTTCGAGCCCAGGCACACGCCGCCGAAGCGCTTGTTCGGAATGAACGGAATATCTTCACCGGTGAACCACAGCACCGAGTTGGTGGCGGACTTGCGGCTGGAACCGGTACCGACCACGTCGCCCACGTAGGCCACCAGGTGGCCCTTGTCCTTCAGCGATTCGATGAACTTGACCGGGCCGCGCTTGCCGTCTTCTTCCGGCTCGATGCCATCACGCTTGTTCTTCAGCATCGCCAGGGCGTGCAGCGGAATGTCCGGGCGGGTGGTTGCATCCGGGGCCGGCGACAGGTCGTCGGTGTTGGTTTCGCCGGTCACCTTGAGCACGGTGATGGTCAGGCTTTCCGGCACCTGCGGGCGGCTGGTGAACCATTCGGCATCGGCCCAGCTCTGCAGCACGCCCTGGGCGTTGGCGTTACCGGCCTTGGCCTTTTCCTGCACATCGTGGAAGGCATCGAAGACCAGCAGGGTGTTCTTCAGCGCATCGGCGGCGATCGCACCGACGGTGGCGTCGTCCAGCAGCTGGACCAGCGGGGCGACGTTGTAACCACCGAGCATGGTGCCCAGCAGTTCGGTGGCACGCTCGCGCGTGATCAGCGGATTGACTTCGCTGCCCAGGGCGATCGCGGCCAGGTACGAGGCCTTGACCTTGGCCGCGTCATCGACGCCGGCCGGCACGCGGTGGGTCAGCAGTTCCAGCAGGAACTCGGCTTCGCCGGCGGGCGGGTTCTTCAGCAGCTCGATGACGTCGGCCGTCTGCTGGGCGCTCAGCGGCAGCGGCGGGATGCCAAGCGCGGCGCGCTCGGCTACGTGGTGGCGGTAGGCTTCCAACATGACAACTCCCGGGTGATTCTTTGAAAGAATGCGGTTTAAAAGTATGGGCTCAGGCGTGCGGCACGATCAGCTTCAGGCCCTTGAAGTAGTCGCGGTAAAACGTGTCGTTCCAGGTGATCAGGCCATCGCACTGCAGCAGTGCGTGCGACCCGACCATGAATTCATCCAGGCCGCGAGGTCTGGCACCCCGCTGCCGGTGGCGGCGGTGCATCTCACCCGCACGCAAGGCCGATTTGGCCTCCAGCGGACTGAAGTGCACGCCCATTTCCTCAAGTGCTTCCTGCACTTCGGCGCCGCCGCGCAGCGACGCGCAGATCTCGGCAAGCGTCACCGCGCAGATCACCACGCGCCCGCTGACCAGACTCTGGCGCAGGCCCGCTTCGACCGCATCGGCCTGTGGGCCATTGCTGAGCAGTTCAATCAGCACCGGTGAATCAACGGCGATCATCACGCGCTCATTCCTCGTCGCGTACCGCGCGCACCGCTGCTTCGGCCGAATCGAATCCATCCAGCGCGAACTTGCCCCGGGCCCGGGAGATCGCATCGTCCACGCTCTTGCGCAGGATGATCCGGCTGCCCTCCAGCTCCACCTTGAGCAGGGTGCCCTTGGTCAGGCCAAGCGCATCACGGACCGCTTTGGGCAAGGTGATCTGCCCGCGTTCTGCAACGGTAGCTTCCATCGGTACGCCCTCCAAAGTATGCACAAATTATACATACTTCCGGGGGCATACTTCCACTGGAGTACCGATCTGGCCGCCAGGACCGTTGGCACAGAAAGGATCTGTCTCATCCATGACACGAGGGATACATATCTCCGTGTAGCCTGAGACCAACTGCCGCAGGTGGATAACCGGCTGAATCGTTCATACTCGGGACGATCGCCGGCCTACCGGTCAGCGGCGAACGCAAGCAGGTCTGCCTCGGGCGGGCCAACGCAAGCCATCCGCAAGAGGAGTCATCTGCAATGAGCGATTCGTTCTCCACCCGCAGCCAGCTGGACGTCGGCGGCACCACCTACGACTACTTCAGCCTGCCCAAGCTCGGACAGACGTTCGACATCTCCCACCTGCCCTACTCGATGAAGATCCTGCTGGAGAATCTGCTCCGGCATGAGGATGGCGGCGTCACCGTCGGCAAGGACCACATCCAGGCGGTTGCCCAGTGGGACCCCAAGGCCGAGCCGGACATCGAGATCGCATTCATGCCGGCGCGCGTGGTGCTGCAGGATTTCACCGGTGTGCCCTGCGTGGTCGATCTGGCTGCGATGCGCGATGCCGTGGTCAAGCTCGGCGGTCGCCCGGAGCAGATCAATCCGCAGATCCCATCCGAACTGGTGATCGATCACTCGGTGCAGGTCGATGTGTTCGGCACGCCCGACGCGCTGGACCTCAACGGCAAGATCGAATTCCAGCGCAATCAGGAACGCTACGGCTTCCTGCGCTGGGGCCAGAAGGCCTTCGATAATTTCAAGGTGGTGCCGCCCAACACCGGCATCGTCCACCAGGTGAACCTGGAAAACCTGGCCCGCGTGGTGATGACCGCGGACAAGGATGGCAAGGCTGTTGCGTACCCTGACACCGTGTTCGGCACCGACAGCCACACCACCATGATCAATGGCATCGGCGTGCTCGGCTGGGGCGTGGGCGGTATCGAAGCGGAAGCGGCGATGCTGGGCCAGCCGTCTTCGATGCTGATCCCGCAGGTGGTCGGCTTCAAGCTGACCGGCCGCATGCCCGAAGGCGCCACCGCGACCGATCTGGTGCTGACCGTCACCCAGATGCTGCGCAAGCACGGCGTGGTCGGCAAGTTCGTGGAGTTCTTCGGCGAGGGCCTGCAGCACCTGCCGCTGGCCGACCGTGCCACGATCGGCAACATGGCCCCGGAGTACGGCGCCACCTGCGGCATCTTCCCGATCGACGAAGAATCACTGACCTACCTGCGTCTTTCCGGCCGCAGCGAGGCCCAGATCGCGCTGGTGGAAGCCTATGCCAAGGCCCAGGGCCTGTGGCACGACGCCAACACCGCGCACGCCAGCTACAGCGCCACGCTGGAACTGGACATGGGTCAGGTCAAGCCATCGCTGGCCGGCCCGAAGCGCCCGCAGGACCGCGTGCTGCTGGAAGACGTCAAGCAGAACTACCGCGACAACCTGGTCGGCCTGACCACCAACCGCGACAAGCGCAACGATGACGTCTCCAAATTCGTCAACGAAGGCGGCGGCGCGGCGGTCGGCAACGAACAGCTGGCCAAGGGCTACAGCGACGTCGAGCTGGATGGCCAGAAATTCCGCCTGAAGGATGGCGCAGTGGTCATCGCTGCGATCACCTCGTGCACCAACACCTCCAACCCGGCGGTGATGATCGGTGCCGGCCTGCTCGCCCGCAACGCCGCGGCCAAGGGCCTGGACCGCAAGCCGTGGGTCAAGACCTCGCTCGGCCCGGGCTCGCGTGTGGTCACCGATTACCTGGAAAAAGCCGGCGTGCTGACCCAGCTGGAGAAGATCGGCTTCTACGTGGTCGGCTACGGCTGCACCACCTGCATCGGCAACTCTGGCCCGCTGCCGACCGAAGTCAGTGCAGGCATCGCCGCTGGCGACCTGGTGGTGGCTTCGGTGTTGTCGGGCAACCGCAACTTCGAAGGGCGCGTGCACCCGGAAGTCAAAATGAATTACCTGGCCAGCCCGCCGCTGGTCGTCGCCTATGCCATCGCCGGCACCACCGACATCGACCTGACCACCGAGCCGCTGGGCACGGGCAGCGATGGGCAGCCGGTGTATCTGCGCGATATCTGGCCGAGCAACAAGGAAATCGGCGATGTGATTGCCGCGACCATCGGGCCGGAGATGTTCAAGAAGAACTATGCCGACGTGTTCAAGGGCGACACCCGCTGGAACACCATCAAGTCGCCCGATGGTGACCTGTATGAGTGGGATGGCAGCTCGACCTACATCAAGAACCCTCCCTACTTCGAGGGCATGACGATGGACGTCGGCCACATCGAGGATGTGCATGGCGCCCGCGTGATGGGCCTGTTCGGCGATTCGATCACCACCGACCACATCTCCCCGGCCGGCAACATCAAGAAGGACTCCCCGGCGGGCCGGTTCCTGCAGGAGCGTGGCGTGCAGCCGGCCGACTTCAACAGCTACGGCAGCCGCCGCGGCAACGATGACGTGATGGTGCGCGGCACCTTCGCCAACATCCGGATCAAGAACCTGATGTTCGGCGGCGAAGAAGGCGGCAATACGCTGTACTTCCCGAAGGACGGCGGCGAGCCGCAGAAGCTGGCGATCTATGACGCGGCCGTCAAGTACAAGGCCGAGGGCGTCCCGCTGGTGGTTTTCGCCGGCAAGGAATACGGCACCGGCTCCTCGCGCGACTGGGCGGCCAAGGGCACCAACCTGCTGGGCGTCAAGGCGGTGATCGCCGAAAGCTTCGAGCGCATCCACCGCTCCAACCTGGTCGGCATGGGCGTGCTGCCGCTGCAGTTCAAGAACGGCGACAACGCGCAGAGCCTGGGCCTGGACGGCTCGGAAGTGATCGACATCACCGGTCTGGAGGATGGCGCCAGCAAGTCGGCCACCCTCACCGCGACCCGGGCTGATGGCTCGAAGAAGACCTTCGAGGCCCATGTGATGCTGCTGACCCCTAAGGAAGTGGAGTACTTCAAGCACGGCGGCCTGCTGCAGTATGTGCTGCGCCAGTTGGCCGGCAAGAAGTAAGCCGGCCGTCGCGTTCCCGGCGGAGTCGGGTCACGCCCCCCCGGCCGTGACCCACACGGTAGCCCACGACCGCGGGTCGTGGGCACCGGCCTGGCATGTCGCAAACAACGCATCCTGACGCCCCTCCGCGGCCTTTCTTCACCGGCCCTTCGCGTTTCCCATTCGGGACGGTATGCTGCCGAGGCATGAAACGACGGATACTCTCCGTCATCGCGTTACATCATCCACGTTTCCTGGAGGGGGAATATGAGTCTGGAACGACCCTGGCTGCAGAGTTATCCCAAAGGCGTACCCGCCGAGATCGACGTCAACGAGTTCCATTCGGTGTCGGCCGTCTTCGACACTTCGGTGGCCAAGTTCCGCGACCGCCCCGCCTACTCCAGTTTCGGCAAGGTTCTGACCTACGGGGAAACGGACGCACTGGTCGAACAGTTCGCCGCCTACCTGCTCGGTGAGCTGCAGCTCAAGAAGGGTGACCGCGTCGCCCTGATGATGCCCAACTGCCTGCAGTACCCGATCGCGACCTTCGGCGTGCTGCGTGCCGGCCTGACCGTGGTCAACGTCAACCCGCTGTACACCGCCCGCGAGCTCAAGCACCAGCTGGTGGATTCGGGCGCAGCCGTGCTGGTGGTCGTCGACAACTTCTGCGACACCGTGCAGCAGGTCATCGCCGATACCCCGATCAAGCACGTCGTGACCACCGGCCTGGGCGACATGCTCGGCGCCAAGGGCATCGTGGTGAACTTCGTCCTGAAGTACATCAAGAAGATGGTGCCCAACTACAGCCTGCGCGGCGCGATCCGCTTCAACCAGGCGCTCAAGCTGGGCAGCCGCCACACCCTGCCCAAGGTCGAGATCGACCACGACGATGTCGCCTTCCTGCAGTACACCGGCGGCACCACCGGCGTGGCCAAGGGCGCGATGCTGACCAACCGCAACCTGGTCGCCAACATGCAGCAGGCCTCGGCCTGGATCTCCGCCTCGGGCATCGAGATGGGCAAGGAGGTGATCATCACCGCCCTGCCGCTGTACCACATCTTCGCGCTGACGGCGAACGGCCTGGTCTTCATGAAGTTCGGTGGCTGCAACTACCTGATCACCAACCCGCGCGACATGAAGGGCTTCGTCAAGGAGCTCAAGGCGACCCGCTTCACCGCGATCACCGGCGTCAACACGCTGTTCAACGGCCTGCTCAACACCCCCGGCTTCGACGAGGTCGATTTCTCCTCGCTGAAGGTCACCCTCGGTGGCGGCATGGCCGTGCAGCGCGCTGTTGCCGAACGCTGGAAAAAGGTCACCGGCGTGACCCTGGTCGAGGCCTATGGCCTGACCGAGACCTCGCCGGCCGCCTGCATCAATCCACTCAACCTGGCCGAGTACAACGGCGCGATCGGCCTGCCGATCCCGTCCACCGATGCCTGCGTGAAAGATGACGCCGGCAAGACGCTGGCCGCCGGCGAAGTCGGCGAGCTGTGCATCAAGGGCCCGCAGGTCATGAAGGGCTACTGGCAGCGCCCGGAAGACACCGCGCAAGCGGTCGACGCCGAGGGCTGGCTGCATACCGGCGACATGGCGCGCATGGATGAGCAGGGTTTCTTCTACATCGTGGACCGCAAGAAGGACATGATCCTGGTGTCCGGCTTCAACGTGTACCCCAATGAGGTCGAAGACGTCATTGCAATGATGCCCGGCGTACTCGAAGTCGCGGCGGTCGGCGTGCCCGATGAAAAATCCGGCGAAGTGGTCAAGGTGGTCATCGTCAAGAAGGACCCCAACCTCACCGCCGAGATGGTCAAGGAGCACGCGCGTGCCAACCTGACCGGCTACAAGCACCCGCGGATCGTGGAGTTCCGCAAGGAGCTGCCGAAGACCAACGTCGGCAAGATCCTGCGCCGCGAGCTGCGCGATACGCCCGCGCCGTAACGGTTCCCCAACGGCTGCATCTTCACAGGGCCCCTGCCGGCAACGGCGGGGGCCTTTTGCATTGCGTGAGATGCCGGGGGTGTAGGATCGCGGCGTGTGGACCCGTCAGGCCCGCCGCCCACCGTCCTCCCAGCGGGCCAGCCTCCGAGGAAATCGCCATGAGCACCATTGAAAAGCTGCCCGTCAACCACCGCTACGCCACCATCCGCACTGAAACCACGGGCAACGACGATGCCCATTGGCTGTTCATGCATGCCGACGCGGCCAGCGGCATCCGCCCGTGCTGCCGCAAGGACATGCTCGATGAAATGTGGAACTTCATGAGCGCGATCACCCGCAGCCCGGCCGAGCGCAACAGCGGCAAGCTGCGCCATTTCGTGCTCGCCTCCGATGCGAATGCCTACAACCTGGGCGGCGATCTGGACCTGTTCACCCGCTTGATCCGCGAGGGCAACCGCGACCGCCTGCTGACCTATGCGCAGCGCTGCGTGGAGGGCGTGCACCACCTGCATACCGGCTTCGGTGGCGACGTGCGCTCGATCGCGCTGATCCAGGGCGACGCGCTCGGCGGCGGCCTGGAAATGGCGCTGGCCTGCCACACCATCGTGGCCGAGGAAGGCTGCGGCATGGGCCTGCCGGAGGTGCTGTTCGGCCTGTTCCCGGGCATGGGTGCCTACTCGTTCCTGTGCAAGCGCGTGGCCCCGCAGCTGGCCGAGAAGATCATCCTCGACGGCCGCGTGTATTCCGCCGAAGAAATGCATGCCATGGGCGTCGTCGACGTGCTGGTGCCGAAGGGCCAGGGCGTCAAAGCCGTGGAAGACCTGATCCGCCAGCACCAGCGCATTCCGCACTCGTACCTGGCGATGAATGCCGCGCGCAACCTTGCCCAGGCCGTGCGCTACGACGAACTACTGGAAATCACCAAGGTCTGGGTGGACTCCGCCCTCGCGCTGGGCGACAAGTCGCTGCGCACCATGGACCGCCTGATCAAGGCCCAGACGCGCCGCGCCACCCTCGACGTCGCCTGAGTCCTCCCCTCCCCTGTGTTGTTCAAGCCCGGCTGCCGCCGGGCTTTTTTTCTTGTATGGTGCGCTCCCCCATGATCCAGCAGGACGGATGTTGAACACCACGGAACAATCTGATCGACGCGGGCGCCGCGTGTGCCTGCTGCTCTGCATGGCGCTGCTGGCCATGGCACCGACCCGGTACGCCGCCGCCAACGGCGTGGGCTACGTCCCCAGTGCCGTAGAGGCGTTCATCCTTGAAACCGTCCTGGCCGATGAGGTGCGCGCGCTCGAGCAGGGTGGACAGACCGCGCTGTTCGCACACCCCGGCGCATCGCCCCCGAACGGCGCGACATCCGCATCGGCCGTCCAGCAGCAGTTCGCGGCGTTCTACCGAGGCGATCGAGTGGCAGACAGCACTGTTGCTCGCATGGCCATCGTGATCGCGATGACTGCCGCGCAGCTTGAGCAACCCGAACACTGCCTCACCGATCAACGTATCTGTTCGGCGGCGATCAGACGCGCAGGTCCGACCCGGGAGGATGCAGAGGGTCTACGGCAGGTAGTGCAGCGCTTCCAGTCCGCCGGGCTGGACCTGAGCGCCTTCGAGCCGGCTGCCACGCCGCCACCGGCGTGACCGCTCAGCGCATGTCGCCGCCGTCATCGGCCTGGCCCTGGGCCTTGCGCTGCGCACGCGCATCCAGCGCCTGACGGCCTTCCTTGATGCCTGCCTGCAGCAGGGTCATGCGCTGGCGCCACTCGCTCTTGAGCTGCCAGTCGGCCATGCGCATCAGGTCGCCCGCGCGGTTCGCCACGCGGACCAGGCCCAGATTGCTGGCCACGCCCTTGATCGCGTGGGCCTGCTCACGGAAATGCACCCAATCGCCGCGCTCGCCGTCGGCCAGTGCGACACCGACGCACTGCTCGGCATCGGCCAGGCACTGGCGGATGAACTCGCGCTCGAAGCCATCGCCCATGCCGAGCGAAGCCAACTCGTCGAGCACGCCGGGATCCAGCACGCCATCCAATACGGTGGCGGTGCGTACGATCGGCGCGCTGGCCTTGAGTTGCCCGTTGGAGGCGATATCAGCCAGCACGTCCAGCAGGCGCACGGCGACCACGGGCTTGGCCAGGAAGGTATGTGCACCGGCCTGGGTGCAGCGTTGGATCGCCTCGGGGGTGACATCGGCACTGAGCACCAGCACCGGGGTGCGGGGACCGCCCCCGGCCTGCATCACCCGCAGTTCCTTGAGCATGTCCAGGCCACTCATGCCGGGCATGTGCAGATCCACGATGGCCGCATCGAAATCGCTCTCGGCCATCGCATCCAGCACCGCTTCGCCACCGTTGACGCACAGGACCCTGTGACCGGCTTTCTGCAGCAGGCGCTGCAGCACCATCCGGTTGGCCTCGTGATCATCGGCCACCAGGATGTGCATGCTGCGCACGCGCGCGCGGTGGCGCAGGAACGGATCGGCGAAGGCGATGACATTGCCGTTGCGGTCCGGCAGCCCGTCACCGACCAGGGCCGGGGTAACGGTGCCCAGCGGCACGCGCGGCGGCGCGAACGGCAGCTCGAACCAGAAGTGACTGCCCTGGGGCGGGTTCTCCTGGTAGCCGATCTCGCCACCCATCGCTTCCACCAGGCCCTTGGCGATGGTCGTCCCCAGGCCGGTGCCTTCGTGGCGGCGCGCCATGCTCACATCGGCCTGCTCGAACGCTTCGAACAGGCGCGGACGCATTTCCGGGGTGACCCCAATGCCGGTATCGAGGATGTCGAAGCGCAGGCGGACCCCGCCGTTGGATTCGGCATCGAGCACCGCGACACGGATTTCCACCCGGCCGTGATCGGTAAACTTGACCGCGTTGCCAGCGATGTTGAGCAGGATCTGACGGAGGTGGCCCAGATCACCCCGCAACAACGGCGGCACGGTGTCGGCCACTTTGACCCGGTAATCCAGCCGCTTGGCCTTGGCCTGCGGCAGCAGGATCAACCCGATGGCCTGGATCACATCGGCCAGCGCGAAGTCCTCGGCGGTCACGCGCAGCTTGCCGGCCTCGATCGCGGAGATATCCAGCACTTCTTCCACCAGCGCCAGCAGACTGCGCGAGGACGCCTGGATCGTATTGACGCACTCGCGCTGCTCTTCATCGAGCTTGGTGGTGGCCAACAGCTCGGTCATGCCCGACAAGCCGTTGAGCGGCGTGCGGAATTCATGGCTCATGTTGGCCAGGAAGCGGCTTTTGGCCTCGCTTGCGCGGCGTGCCTCCGCCATCGCGCGGGTCAGCTGCCGCAGCAGCGTGGAGAAATACAGCGGCACCGCTGCCAGGCCCAGCCACAGGCCGAACGCCAGCCGCGCGTTCTGATGCCAGTACGGGGTGAGCAGTGCGGTACTGCCAAAGCTGACCATGGCCATCGCCACGGCCACATAGAGATAGTTGTTGCCGTAGCGCATGCCGTTGCCGACGGTCACCCACATCACCACGATGTAGACCCAGGCCAGCGGCTCACCCATCTGCACCATGCCAGCGGCGATCAGGCCGTAGTCGGCGAGCATGCCGGCCACCCGGCGCGGATCCGAACGCCCCGGCCGCCACAGCAGCCAGCCGAACAGCCCAAGCGAGAGGGTCAGGCCGGTCAGCACGATCGCCAGCACCCCGTGGTACTGCGCCGGCGGCAGGTCGTGGCGCGGCCCGGGCATCAGCACATAGAGCAGGATCAGGGTGATCAGCACGATGCGAACGATCGCCTGGCCGTGCTCGGTATCCGGGCGTTGCGCCAGTCGTTGCTTCAGGCGCGGGTACAGACGACGCATATCACATCCCCGGGCGGGATGACGCGGTGGAGTGCTGTGCGCAGATCTCCTCAAGCTGGAGGCGGCCGCGCAGCAGGGCATCGACGCAGCGCGGATCGAACAAACGGCCGCGCTGGGCATACAGATACGCCAGCGTGGCTTCCATCGTCCATGCTTCCTTGTACGGACGGGGTGAGATCAGGGCGTCGAACACATCGGCCACTGCCACGATCCGCGCTTCCAGCGGAATGGCATCGCCGACCAGACCATCCGGGTAGCCGCTGCCGTCGTAACGTTCGTGGTGGCGCAGCGCGATCAACGCACCGACCTGGATGAAACGATTCTGGCTGCCGCTGAGCAGCTCATAGCCGATCCGCGGGTGCCGGCGCATGATCGCCTGCTCCTCATCACTCAGCTTGCCCTGCTTGAGCAGCACCGCGTCGGGAATGGCGATCTTGCCCATGTCATGCAGGGGCGCGGCCATCTCGATCAGCTTGACCTCTTCCTCCGGCAGCCCGAGCTGCTCGGCGATCAGGCCGGCGACATGCGCCATGCGCTCCAGGTAGGCACTGGTGCCGGCATCACGGAACTCGATCGCCCGCGCCAGCCGCGACAGCGTCTCGCGCTCGCGCTCCTCCACCTCGTGCATGCTTGCCAGCAGGCGCTGCTCCAGCGACAGCGCGCGCTGCTTGACGTTCTCCGACTGCTGGCGCAGCTGCAACAGGTTGTAGCAGCGTGCGCGCAGTTCGCGTGGGCGGATCGGCTTGACCAGGAAATCGATCACCCCGGCTTCCAGCGCGGCCTGGCGGATCGGCTCGTCGCCGACCACGGTGATCAGGATCACGGGGATGTCGCGGTGCTTGGGCAGGCGGCGGAAACGGCGGGCGAACTCCAGCCCGTCCATCTCCGGCATGCGGTAATCCAGCAACAGCAGATCCACGGCGTGCGACTCGCACCAGGCCAGTGCCGTCAGCGGATCGCCGAAGTCGTGCACGGACAGTTCCGGCGCGATGTCCTCGATGACATGGCGCAGCATGGTACGCGCGGACGTCTGATCGTCAACGATGACAATATTCAAGGCTGCTTCTGCCTTCTTCCTTGACCACACTGGAACATGCTGCGGAGAGGATACTCCGCCCGTCTGCACACTGGCACCTTGCATCGGTCCGCCTCCGTCATGAACACCCCAGTTCATGATCGTCGTCACAGTGTGACGCCTATGTCGGCATCCCCCTGCAACCCGTCATGGTCCGTGGCCATCACGCCATAGCGCCTGTTAAGGCCACGCAGAAACCATACTCGCGCGGCCACGGCAGCGGAACCCCCGCGCCGGACGTGCCCCAAGGACGCCCGGACCCAGGTCTCAGTTTTCCGGACGCATGTACGGGAACAGCAGCACGTCACGGATCGAGCTGCTGCCGGTCAACAGCATCACCAGACGGTCGATGCCGATGCCCAGGCCGCCGGTCGGGGCCATGCCGTACTCCAGCGCGCGGATGTAATCGGCGTCGTAATGCATGGCTTCGTCGTCACCGCCCTCCTTCGCCGTCACCTGGGCCTGGAACCGGGCCGCCTGGTCTTCCGGATCGTTCAGCTCGGAGAAGCCGTTGGCCAGCTCCTTGCCGTTGATGAACAGTTCGAAGCGGTCGGTATAGCCCGGCTGGTCATCGTTGGCACGGGCCAGCGGCGAGACTTCGACCGGGTGGTCGGTAATGAAGGTCGGCTGGATCAGGGTGTGCTCGACGGTGGCTTCGAAGATCTCCAGCAGCAGCTTGCCCCAGCCGTAGGACGGCTTGATGCGGATCTTCAGGCGTTCACAATGGGCCGCCAGCGCGTCGCGGTCGGTGCAGTCGGCGGCGCTGATCTCCGGGTTGTGGTGGCGTACCGCCTCGTCCATGCGCCAGCGACGGAAGGCCGGGGCCAGGTCGATGGTGGCGCCGTCCCACTCCACCGTGGTGGTGCCCAGCACCTTGCTGGCCACGTCACGGATCACGCCTTCGGTCAGGTCCATCACTTCGGTGTACGTGGCGTAGGCCTCGTACAGCTCCATCATGGTGAATTCCGGGTTGTGGCGCGTGCTGACGCCTTCATTGCGGAAGTTGCGGTTGATTTCGTACACGCGCTCCAGCCCACCCACGACCAGGCGCTTGAGGTACAGCTCCGGCGCCACGCGCAGGTACAGGTCCAGATCCAGCGCGTTGTGGTGGGTGGTGAACGGCTTGGCCGTGGCGCCGCCGGGGATGTAATGCATCATCGGCGTTTCGACTTCCAGGAAGTCGCGGCTGTCCAGCCAGGCGCGCATGGCGCGGATGATCCGCGAGCGCTTGATGAACACCTCGCGCGACTCCGGGGTCACGATCAGGTCCACATAGCGCTGGCGGTAGCGCTGCTCCACGTCGGCCAGGCCGTGCCACTTGTCCGGCAGCGGGCGCAGCGACTTGGTCAGCAGGCGGATGCTGGTCGCCTTGACCGACAGCTCACCGGTCTTGGTGCGGGTCAGCCCACCCTCGACGGCGATGATGTCGCCCACGTCCCAGCCCTTGAAGGCGGTGTAGGCATCGCCCAGCGTGCTGCCCTGCAGGAACAGCTGGATGCGGCCGGACTCGTCCTGGATCTGGGCGAAGCTGGCCTTGCCCATCACGCGCTTGGCCATCAGGCGGCCGGCCATCTTGACCTGGCGGTCGCTGGCCTCCAGCGCTTCGGCGGTCCACTGCTCGGCATCGGCGAACTCGGCCTGCAGGGTGCCGGCGAAGTGCTCGCGGCGGAAATCGTTCGGGTAGGCAATGCCCTGCCCGCGCAGGGCGGTCAGTTTCGCGCGGCGCTCGGCGATGAGGCTGTTCTCGTCGACGGGGGGCTGCGGCGCGGCGGTCTGATCGTTCATGGCGTGGGTCTATGTATGTCGGGGGGAGGGACGGTCCCCGCCATCATGCCGATGGTCGGGGCGGATTGCGAAACCGGGCGTGACCCGGGCACAACGGATCGGGGCCGCGCGTGGCGGCCCCGACGGTCAGGCGTCGGTGCGTTTGGCACCCACGGCCAGGCCGGACTTCAGGCTGGCTTCGACGAATTCGTCGAGGTCGCCGTCCAGCACCTTCTGCGTATCGGAGCGTTCGATGCCGGTGCGCAGGTCCTTGATACGGCTCTGGTCGAGCACGTAGTTGCGGATCTGGCTGCCCCAGCCGATGTCGGACTTGGTGGCTTCCACCGCGTCACGCTCGGCGTTGCGCTTCTGGATTTCCAGCTCGTACAGCTTGGCGGCCAGCATCTTCATCGCGTTGTCGCGGTTCTGGTGCTGGCTGCGGCCGGTCTGGCAGGCCACGACCGTGTTGGTCGGAATGTGCGTGATACGCACCGCCGACTCGGTTTTGTTGACGTGCTGACCACCGGCGCCCGAGGAGCGGTACACATCGGTACGCAGGTCGGCCGGGTTGATGTCGATCTCGATGTTGTCATCGACTTCCGGCGACACGAACACCGAGGTGAAGCTGGTATGGCGGCGGTTGTCCGAATCGAACGGCGACTTGCGCACCAGGCGGTGCACGCCGGTCTC